>Ga0185299_10000034_pt1 | contig 430689 bp, 354 predicted proteins | sample PaiPotPPA55metaG_FD_128002 | JGI IMG/M metagenome (GOLD analysis project Ga0185299, IMG submission 128002) | Iron sulfur acid spring bacterial and archeal communities from Banff, Canada, to study Microbial Dark Matter (Phase II) - Paint Pots PPA... ...
CGCAGTGAAAACGCCGACTATCAGTACGGCAAGCGGCGGCTGCGGCAGATCGATGGGCGGATTCGCTTTCTCACGAAGCGAATCGAAGCCGCGGAAGTGGTGGACCCGGAAGCTCCGAGAGCGGGGCCGGCGGCAGCAAGCGCATTCTTCGGAGCGACCGTGCGCTATGCCAATGCCGCGGGAGCCGAGCGAGTGGTGAGCATCGTGGGCACCGACGAAATCGATCTCAACCGCAACCACATCAGTTGGGTGTCGCCTCTGGGGCGCGCGTTGATGAAGTCGGCGGCGGGTGATAGCGTAGTCCTGCAATTGCCGGGCGGTACAGAAAACCTGACCGTGCTGGAAGTGCGTTACGAGCGAATTGCTGTGGAACCGTTCCGTGAACCACCTGGAGCCCAAGCGTCGGCAAAGGGACTCCCTCGCCGACGCTAAATCCACCTGACGAAAACGATGTGCGCCCGCATACGCAGTCTACGGGGGAGACCAATGGCAGAGAGGTTCGAAGCCTACCGAACTCGAGTCCTAAGCTATCTTGGCGATGAGGAGCCTATCGGTGTCCAAGAAGCAACCCCATCCCAGCTCGAGCGTCGACTGCGCGATGTCGCGCCCGGGACCGGCGAGTCATCGCGGTGCGATTCCCGCCACTTTTTCCATTTCCGCTCCTGTAGCGATCCCATTCCTGGGCAACCGCTCCCGCTGCGGGAGGAGAGGTCATAGACTGTGTACCCATCTGCCCGGAATGCTGCAGCTCAAATCTTTCTGATTGCGTGGCTCTTTTCCGCGGCCAATGCGCAAACGCCGGCCGCGGCCGGCGGCCAGCAGAGCGGAATGAGCACGGGCGCGGCCCACGCGCCGGTGAAAGACGCGCTGCATCGTCCCATTACCGCGGGTGGATTCGTCGACGGCGCTCCGGTGGTGTTTGAGGACATCACACACGCAGCCGGGCTCGACAAGTTTCGCCACAAGTCGGGCACGCCGGAAAAAGCTACGATTCTCGAAACTCCGGGCTCGGGGGTCGCGCTTCTCGATTACGACAATGACGGATGGCTCGACATCTATTTGCTGAACGGATCAACTTTCCCCGCTTTGAAAGGCAAAGAAGTGCCGCCTCGCGCCATGCTGTTCCACAACAACCACGACGGAACCTTTACGGACGTAACTGACAAAGCTGGAGTAGCCAATGAGCGATGGGGAGTTGGCGTCGTAGTCGGAGACTTCGACAATGACGGCTGGCCTGACATTTATGTTTCCAATTTCGGCCAGAACCGGCTGTACCACAACAATCACGATGGCACCTTCACGGATATCGCCGAAAAAGCCGGGGTCACGCTCGGAGGCTGGTCCACCGGCGCAACCTGGGGCGATTACGATCGCGACGGCTTTCTGGATCTTTTTGTTCCTGGCTATGTGAAGTTTGATCCCGATAATCCAGCACTCGCGGGAAAAAGCGGTGTCTCGGCTGGATTCTGCCGTTTTCGTGGCATCCCCGTAATGTGCGGCCCGCGCGGCTTGCCGGGCGAAAGCGATCACCTGTTCCACAACAACGGCGACGGCACGTTCACCGACGTGAGTGTGAAGGCGGGAGTTTCCGATTCGCGGGGTTATTACGGCCTAGCGTCGGTGTTTGTGGACGTGGATGACGACGGCTGGCTCGATCTGCTGGTGGCGAACGATTCCGTCCCCAAATATCTTTATCGCAACAAGCATGATGGAACGTTTGAAGACGCGAGCTACATATCAGGATTCGCTTTGAACGATGAAGGCCGCGAACAAGCCGCAATGGGCATCGCGGTCGGCGACTACAACCGCGACGGCAGAGTCGATTTCTGCATCACAAACTTCTCCGACGATTACGACACACTCTACCGCAACGACGGAGACGCCAGCTTCACGGATGTAAGCTACGCCGCCGGTATCGCCAATGCGACGATTCCGTTTCTCGGCTGGGGAACGGGCTTTCTCGATTTTGACAACGACGGCCTGCTCGATCTTTTTTTCGCCAACGGCCACGTTTACCCCGGGGTCGACAAACAAGATTGGGGAACGACGTGGGCGCAGCGGCCGCTCTTGTTTCGCAACCTGAATGGATCGAAATTCGCGGAGGTTCCCGCTGCCACGGGAAGCGGCCTGGCCGATGTGGTTTCTGCCCGGGGCGCGGCGTTCGGCGATCTGTTCAATGACGGCCACATTGACGTTGTGATGAACGTAATGGATTCGAGTCCGGTGTTGCTGCGCAATGTGGTGAAGAATGCAAATCATTGGCTGACGCTGAAGTTGATCGGCGGTCCGAAAAGCCCGCGCGACGCGATTGGGGCGAAAGTATTTGTGACCACGGGAGCAATCCGGCAGCGCGGCGACGTTTTCAGTGGCGGCAGCTACGCCTCCAGTTCCGATCAGCGGCTGCACTTCGGGCTGGGCACGGCTTCGAAAGTAGATAAAGTCGAAATCTTCTGGCCCGACGGAGCAAAGGAAGAAGTAAAAGTTCCTACCATTGACCGCATCGTAACCATCGCCGAAGGCAAAGGAATCATCCAGCCGTAAGGGCCCAGGTCTGGGGAGTGCCCTTCATCCCGTCGTGCGCTTGCCCTCTCCTTCCCGCTGAATCGCCAGCTCTGTCTTCCCTCGCAGTTTATGAAATAAACCAGCATCCGCATCCCGGAGGACGAATTTTTCGACGAAACTTGATTCTGTTTGCTGTGAACCCCCGATAAAGGGCGCCCGCGCCTACAGCAAAGGCGTCATAAGAGTACAGCGATACTTCGATTCCACTGCCAAATGCCGCAATCTATGCTGCACTCGGAGGGTTTCATGCCGGAAAAGGAAACGCTCGAACGCGCTCAGGAAGACGCTAGAGAGGGCAAGTCGCCCAGCACGCAAGCCGGAGAATTTGTTCGCGAAGAAATGCACCACATTCGAGAGGGCAAACACGGGGCACGATCTACCAAGCAGGCAATCGCCATCGGACTTTCCAAAGCCCGGCGCTCCGGAGTCAAGCTGCAGGCGCCGCGCAAAGGCAAATCCTCAGAGCAAACCCGCACCCAAGCCAAGCGGGATTACAGCGAGGGGCAGGGTTCATCGAACAACAAGCCTTCATCGCGCCGATCGCGGGCAACCACGAACGCCCTGAAGAGAGAGGGTCATTCTGCTGCCTCGCGCAAATCGCTTTCCCGGCAGGCCGAGTCCGCGGCGCGGCAGCGCGGCCCTGCCGCTCGGCATCGTTCGGCAGTGAAGGCGGCTCGCACCAGAAAAAGTGAGAAATAGGCACCCAGTGAAGACGCACTCCAATGGGCGGCAAAGTGTTAAACAGTTAATAGGCTCATGCAGTCTGTGTGGTTTCATTCTGTGCATCGTCACCTGCGTCATCCTCAGTTCCGGCCAGGCCCCTGCGCAGGACGCGCACACCATCATACAGCGCTCCGTTGAAGCGAACCAGCGCGATTGGGAGGCTGCGCCGCAATTCGACTACTTCGAGCAGGATTGCGGCCACGACGGCACCAAGACCTATGAAGAAATAATGGTGCTCGGATCGCCCTACCAGCGCCTGGTCGCGGTGAACGGCAAGCCCTTGAGCACGGCCGAACAGGCAGAAGAGAGCCGGAAGCTGGATGCTGCCCGCGCGCAGCGTCAGAGGGAATCCTCTCACGTGAGAGCCCGGCGCATCGCCAAGTACGAAGCCGAGCGCAGACGCGACCACATGCTCATGGACGAGATGGTGAAGGCCTTCGATTTCAAACTGCAGGGCGAGGCCAAAGTGGACGGGCATGACGTGTATGTCCTGCAGGCGGCGCCACGGCCGGGATACCGGCCTCCTACCATGGAGACGCGCGCCCTCACCGGAATGGAAGGCACTCTCTGGATCGACAAAGGGTCCTTTCAATGGGTCAAGGTAGAAGCCAAAGTAGTCCGCCCTGTTTCCATGGAGGGCATCCTGGCCAAGCTGGAACCGGGCACCCATTTCGAACTGGAGAAGGGTCCGGTTGCGCCGGGCATCTGGTTGCCCAAGCACTTCGCCATGCAATCGCGAGCGAAAATTCTGTTCCTGCACAACTACCGAGATCAGGAAGAGGAGAATTACTACAACTTCCATAAGGGAGGTTCGCCTACCTTAGATTCCAACGCCTCCAACGGCGGATTGTCCCAAGGCAACTTCTCCAAATAACAGCTCTCCTGAGGCATGCCTGCGTCGTACAGGGTGCATCATCCGCCTTTCAGCCTCCCTGCGCTGACGGTTACATACATCTCAGTATGTACAGCCGCCGAACTCGCTCAGTATCGTCAGTGGTTGGACACCTCAGGGTGTATCTCTATTTTCACGACGCACCTGGGTCGGAAAGATCCCCACAAAAAGATGTCTCCACTCCAACCAATTCTGTGGCCCGGACGGCCCTATCCCCTGGGTTCGACCTGGGACGGCGAAGGCGTGAATTTCGCGCTCTACTCGGAACACGCCGAGAAAGTAGAGTTGTGCCTGTTTGACGACACCGGCAGGCGGGAGACGCTGTGCGTCACTCTTCCCGAGCAGACCGACATGGTGTGGCACGGATATCTGCCCGAGGTGCGCCCCGGCCAACTCTACGGCTATCGAGTCTACGGCCCCTACGCTCCGGAGCAGGGCCACCGCTTTAACCATCACAAGCTGCTTCTCGATCCTTACGGCAAACAGATTCAGGGAGAGATGCGCTGGAGTGATGCGCATTTCGGATACCGCGTGGGAAACAAGAATGATGACTTGTCGTTCGACCGCCGGGACAATGCCGCGGGAATGCCGAAGAATCGCGTCATCGATTCCGCTTTCACCTGGGGAACGGATCGGGCGCCTCGCATTCCCTGGCACGAAACCGTTATCTACGAGCTTCACGTCAAAGGATTCACCCAGTGCCATCCTGACGTTCCCGAGATGTTGCGCGGCACTTATGCTGGCCTGGCGACAGCTCCCGTAATCGAATATCTGACCCGGCTGGGTGTTACGTCCATCGAACTGATGCCAGTGCACGCCTTCGTCGACGATCGTCAACTCGTAGAGCGCGGCCTGCGCAATTATTGGGGATACAACTCCATTGGATTTTTCGCGCCCGAACCGCGCTATCTCGCGACCGACCGGGTCCGTGAATTCAAAACCATGGTGAAAACCCTGCACTCTGCAGGATTGGAAGTCATTCTGGATGTGGTCTACAACCACACTGCGGAAGGCAATCACCTCGGTCCAACGCTGTCGCTGAAAGGAATCGACAACCGCACCTATTACCGCCTGGTGGCCGACAATCCCCGCTACTACATGGACTACACGGGCACGGGAAACACTCTGAACATGGTGCACCCGCGGGTGCTCCAACTGATCATGGATAGCCTTCGCTACTGGGTGCTGGAGATGCACGTCGACGGTTTCCGCTTCGACCTCGCCGCAGCCCTCGCTCGCGAATTGCATGCGGTCAATCGCCTGGGCGCATTCCTCGACATCATTCATCAGGATCCTGTGCTGTCTCAGGTGAAGTTGATAGCCGAGCCCTGGGACGTAGGTGAAGGCGGATATCAGGTGGGCAATTTTCCGGTTGGCTGGGCGGAGTGGAACGACCGCTATCGCGACACGGTTCGCTCTTACTGGAAGGGTGACAGCGGAACCGTGGGCGATCTGGCTTATCGCATTACGGGTTCGAGCGATCTTTACGCGCACAGCGGACGGCGGCCTTATGCCAGCGTCAATTTTGTAACCGCGCATGACGGCTTCACGCTGCAGGACCTGGTCAGCTACAACGAGAAGCACAACGAAGCCAACGGCGAGAACAATCGCGACGGCAACAACAACAATAGCAGTTGGAATTGCGGGGTCGAAGGACCGACAGACGATCCCAACATTCTGGCGCTGCGCGCCAAGCAGAAGCGCAACCTGCTGGCCACGCTGTTTCTATCCCAGGGCGTGCCCATGATGTACCACGGCGACGCAATCGGACACACCCAGGCCGGCAACAATAACGCCTATTGCCAGGACAACGAAATCAGCTGGGTGAACTGGAATTTACAGCCCCAGGACCGTGACTTGCTCTCGTTCGTGCAGCGCATGATTAATATGCGCAAGCGCCACCCCGTCTTTCACCGACGGCATTTCTTTCAAGGGCGGCCCATCAAGGGGGCAAACATAAAAGATGTGTTGTGGCTGAATCCCGCGGGAAATGAAATGACGGAAGACGAATGGCGCGCCCCCTCGGTTCGTTGCCTGGGAATGTTTCTCTCCGGCCAGGGGTTGGAGGAAACTGACGAGCGCGGGCGAAAGTATGTCGATGAAAATTTTCTGGTCCTTATGAACGCTCATCACGAAGACGTGCGCTTCACTTTGCCTGCGTTCCGTCCCGGTGGCTGCTGGGCGGCATGGATGGATACCTCCCGAGAAAGCGGCTTGCGCGCGGTGGGTGCCTATGACTGCGCCGCGGCCTATCCGCTGCAGGCTCGTTCCCTTGTCATCCTGATGGAGCGCCGCAGCGGCAACGGAAAGAAGGAAGAATCCAATGAAACGCCGTCATGAAATGCCCTTTGGCGCCGAGCGGCGTGACGACGGCAGCGTGCGCTTCCGACTGTGGGCCCCGTCGGCGCGCGAAATCAAACTAAAGTTGCACAACGCTGGCGGACAAGCGCCGCTTCGTCTCCATCGCCTGGACGATGGCTGGTTTGAACTGGCCACCGACGGGGCCGGTGTGGGCACCGGGTACCAGTTTGTGCTGGAAAACGGGCTTCATGTTCCCGATCCCGCATCGCGCTTTCAACCCGACGATGTCAACGGGCCGAGCCAAATAATCGATCCTCAGGCCTTCGACTGGCAGGATCAAAGCTGGTGCGGCCGTCCCTGGGAAGAGGCGGTGATTTATGAACTACACGTAGGAACTTTTACGCCTGAGGGAACATTTGCGGGAGTTCGCGAGCGGCTCGATTATCTGGCCGAACTTGGGGTTACCGCGATTGAGTTAATGCCGGTGGCGGATTTTCCCGGGTTGCGGAACTGGGGATACGACGGCGTTCTTCCCTTCGCCCCGGACAGCACCTATGGCACGCCCGAAGAACTGAAAGAACTGGTGCAGGCCGTCCACGCCCGCGGATTGATGATCTTCCTCGACGTTGTCTACAACCACTTCGGGCCGGAAGGAAATTACCTCCACTCCTACGCTCCGCAGTTTTTCACAGATCGCCACAACACACCGTGGGGCCAGGCCATTAATTTTGACGGCGCAGAGAGCCGCACCGTCCGCGATTTCTTCATTCACAATGCCATCTATTGGCTGAACGAATATCACTTCGATGGCCTGCGTCTGGATGCGGTCCACGCCATCGTCGACGATTCGGAGCATCACATTCTCGCGGAATTAGCAGAAAAAGTACGCATGGCCTGTCCCGATGACCGTTATATCCACCTGATTCTGGAAAATGATTCCAACCAGGCACGCTATCTTCGGCGCGGTGTGCGCTGCCGGCCGCAGGCCTATACGGCACAGTGGAATGACGACATCCATCACGCCGCGCACGTGTTGGTCACTGGCGAGCGCGAGGGGTACTACTGCGATTACTCTGATCCGATCGCTCACCTGGGACGTTGCCTTATTCACGGCTTTGCCTATCAAGGCGAGATTTCACTCCACAGAGGCAATCAGCCCCGCGGCGAGCCCACCGAAGGCCTGCCGCTTACGGCGTTCGTGTCATTCCTGCAGAATCACGATCAGGTGGGGAACCGCGCTTTTGGCGAGCGCATCACCAGCCTTGCGGACACCGCGGCGGTTCGTGCGGCCGCTGCGATTCTATTGCTCGCGCCGTCGCCGCCCCTGCTTTTTATGGGGGAGGAGTTTGCCGCTGAATCTCCCTTCCTTTATTTCTGCGATTTCAAAGGAGACCTGGCCACGGCTGTCAGGGATGGCCGGCGCGGCGAGTTTGCTCACTTCGCCGCTTTCAGCAACCCCGCAGCGCGCGAGCGCATTCCCGATCCCAACGCAGCCGCGACCTTCGAACGCTCCGCCCTCGACTGGGAGACCATCGGCCAACCGCCTCACCAGGAATGGATGATGTTTTACCGCCGCCTTCTCAAGCTGCGCCGCGAAGCTGTCGAGCCGCACCTCTCGGGCGCCTGCCGCATCGGCGGCAAATATAATGTCCGTGGCGATCGCGGACTGACCGCGCTCTGGCACTTTCCCGACCACGCCGAACTCGCCCTGATCGCGAATCTGGGGCCCGAGCTTTTGCCGGGCTTCGAGCCCGCTTCCGCGCCTCTGATTTATGCAACTAATAAAAGCAGCATTGCAGGGCTGGGAGAAGGAACCTTGCCGCCCTGGTCCGTGCTCTGGTTTCTGAAAACATGAATCCGAGGTCGCCCATTCCGCGAGCCACCTACCGCCTGCAACTCAATCGCGATTTCACTTTCGCGCAGGCTACGGCGCTCGTGCCCTACCTTGCTCAACTCGGCATCAGCCATTGCTATCTTTCTCCCTGCCTGAAAGCGCGGCCGGGAAGCATGCATGGATACGACATCGTCGATCACAATTCGTTTAACCCGGAAATCGGCACGGCGGAAGAGTTCGACCGCCTGGTGGAGGCTCTTCGCGAGCAGGGCATGGGAGTGATCATGGACATCGTGCCCAATCACATGGGCGTGATGGGCAGCGATAATTCCTGGTGGCTCGACGTGCTGGAGAATGGCGAAGCTTCCATCTACGCCAACTTTTTCGACATCGACTGGCAGCCGTTGAAGGACGAACTGCGGGGAAAAGTGCTGGTCCCGGTGCTGCATGATCACTACGGCGCGGTGCTGGAAAGCGGAGAAGTGAAGTTAACCTTCGAGCCGGCCCGCGGCGAATTCAGCATTCAGTATCGCAACCATCGCTTCCCTGTGAATCCCCGGCAGTATCCGCGCATTTTGCAGCATTGTGTTGAGCCCTTAACGCGGCAACTGGGCGAACAGAACCTGGACTTGCTGGAATTTCAGAGTCTGATCACGGCTTTCGGCCACCTTCCGGCAAGGCAGGAGGCCAGCGCCGATCAAATGGCGGAGCGCAACCGCGACAAAGAAATCAACAAGCGGCGTATGGCGGAATTGTGCGCGCGCTGCCCGGAAATCGTCGCTTACATCAATTCTGCAATGGAATCGATGAACGGCACTCCCGGCGATCCCGACAGCTTCGAACAACTGCATGAACTGATCAAAGTGCAAGCCTATCGGCTGGCCAATTGGCGGGTCGCAGCGGATGACATCAATTACCGCCGCTTTTTCGACACCAACGACCTGGCCGGCATCTGCATGGAAAATGAGAGCGTATTTGAGGCCACCCACCGCCTGGTTCTCAAGCTGATTGCCGAGGGCAAGGTGGACGGCCTGCGCATCGACCATCCGGATGGGCTGTACAATCCGGCAGAATATTTCGAGCGCCTGAAACATGGCATCGCTGCGGCAACTGGGAATGCCGCCAAAATTGGCGAGTGCCGCGGCTCTGGATTCGTAGTGATCGAGAAAATTCTTACCGGCGCCGAAAAATTGCCGGACGATTGGGCAGTCTGCGGAACCACTGGCTACGATTTCGCGAACCTGGTCAATGGCCTGTTTGTAGACGACGCCTCCATGATGCGGATGGAACGCATCTACCGGAATTTCGCGCGGAACTCCGGGAAAGAACAGCTGGATTTTGACGATCTCGCCTATCGCTGCCGCAAGCTGATTATGCGGGTAAGTCTCGCGAGTGAACTAAACGTGCTGGCCAATCGCCTCGCCCACATCGCGCTTGCAAAGCGCCGCACCTGCGACTTCACTCTGAACAGCCTGCGAGATGCGCTGACCGAAGTCGTGGCGAATTTTCCGGTCTATCGCACCTACGTAAGCCCGGCCGGGGTTTCAGAAAGCGACGAGCACTACATCCGGCTGGCCATTGCCTCGGCCAAGTGGAGGAGTCCGGCCTCCGACACCAGCACATTTGACTTCATCAGCGGAGTACTCCTGACCCGCATCGCTGAAGGACAAGACCCTGCGTACCGAAATGCAGTCACCACCTTTGCCATGAAGTTTCAACAGTTCACCGGCCCCGTAATGGCCAAGGGTGTGGAAGATACCGCGTTCTATCGTTACAACCGCCTGATTTCGCTCGATGAGGTAGGCAGCGATCTAAGAAGGTTCGGCGTCACCGCCACCGAGTTTCACGCCGTAAATCAGGACCGGCGGCGCGATTGGCCTAACACTATGCTGGCCACGAGCACGCACGATTCCAAGCGCTCCGAAGATGTGCGCGCCCGCATCGACGTGCTCTCCGAAATATCGGCGCTCTGGCGGTTACGCGTGCGTGACTGGAGCCGATTCAACCGCGGTCTCAAGGACAGAGTCAACGGCAAGCCCGCACCCACGCCCAACGATGAATACTTACTCTACCAGACGCTGGTCGGGGCGTGGCCCTTCGATCTGAAGGAGACGAGCGATACCAATGCCTGGAAAGAATTCTCCGAGCGGATTGAAAACTACATGCTGAAGGCAGTCCGCGAAGCCAAGCAGAATACGAGCTGGATCAATCGCAATGGGGAATACGAAGATGCTGTTTCATCGTTTGTGAAGGCCCTGCTGGCGCCCGGAGCAGGTAATCGCTTCCTCACTGATTTTTTGCTGTTCCAGCCTCGCGTGGCTCGGCTGGGCATGTGGAACAGTCTCTCGCAGACAATTCTTAAGCTGACCAGTCCGGGCGTTCCCGACATTTATCAGGGGAATGAGTTGTGGGACCTAAGCCTGGTGGATCCCGACAATCGCCGCTTTGTCGACTACGCGCATCGCCGGCAAGTTCTCGATCGCGTAAGAGGATGCCGGGACGGCGGCGACCGCCCTTTCACAGAGCACATGCTGGAAACACCCGAGGATGGCCGTGTGAAGCTGTATACGACGTGGAAGACCCTGAGCCTACGGCAGCAGCATCCCCAACTTTTCAGCCAGGGAGCGTATTTTCCCCTGAGAGTAAAAGGCGCGAAGGCGCAGCATGTAGTCGCCTTCGCCAGAAAGCTGGCGGAGGAGAGCTTGCTGGTGATTGCTCCAAGGCTGGTGGCCGGATTGGTGGGCAGTACCGACGGCCCCCCGACGGGTGCGCAAGTTTGGGGCGATACGCGCGTGGTATTCGATTCCTGCGAATGCCGGAAGCAGTGGCGGAACGCGTTTACGGGGAAGCCTATCGATGCGACCGGCGAGATTCCCCTCTTCGAACTGTTGGCGGATTTCCCGGTTGCGCTCTGCCTGCTGACCTCATCTTGATTGCGTCCTGATTTACATCTTGATCAGCCGGCGGCAACCGCAATAGTGCAAAGCACATCGAATTGCGGCATGCTCAGACGTCGCCAGCAGTCGCCGGAGACCGCTCCCTTGACGTCGTCGAAGCCATCGAAGTTGCCGAAGAAGCAGGAGGCCCTGTTCCGCGAGGTGCTCACCCTGCTGGAAAAGAACAAAGTTCCGTTGGCGGTGTCAGGGGCATTCGCTCTGCGGGAACACACCGGAATCTGCCGCGATACTAAGGATCTCGATATTTTTCTGCCGGGCGAGGAAATCTCTCGCGCGCTGACCTGTCTCGTTGCGGATGGCTTCGAATGCGAAATCTTTGACCCCGTATGGCTGGCTAAGGCGCATCGTTACGGCTATTATGTCGACTTGATTACGGGCATGAGCAATGCTGTCATCGTAGTCGAGCCCTCGTGGATCGAGCGTGCGCAGCCCTGCACCCTGCTGGGAGTGAACACCCGGCTGCTGGCAGCTGAGGAACTGATTGCCTCCAAACTTTTCGTCACCCGGCGCGAGCGCTTCGACGGAGCCGATGTGGCACACGTGATTTACGCTACCGGGGGCAAGCTGGACTGGGATCGCATTCTGCAGCACGTGGGCGAGCATTGGGAGATTCTCCTGTGGTCGCTTCTGTTGTTTCACTATGTTTATCCCACTCATGCCAACTACGTTCCCCGCAGTCTGTGGCGGGACCTGATCGGGCGGCTGACGGAATCGGTGGCGTGCCCGGCGCCCGGACAGGAGTTCCGTGGCAGCCTCATCGATCCCTGCATGTTCGCCATCGATATAAAAGAGTGGGGGCTGGAAGATGTGCTGGCCCGCTTGCGCGCACAGCGCCAAGCCATTATTGAAGTCGCGCCGGAAGTTCCGTGTGCGCGGGCCGCAGATTAGAAGAGGGAGCGAAGGGCAGGCACAGAAGAAGGCGCCTCCGGGTGGCGCAAGGCTCTAGCCTCTGGCTAAACAAGGCCGGTGTCGCTGGTGGCGCTGCGGTACACCGCTTCTATTGTCTCGGGGCTTTGCCCCCGCAGGAACTCGATCTTCGCGAATTTGTTCATGAGAATCGCCGCCACTGCCGATCTGCACTTCACGCCGCAGAGTTATGCTGCGTTACACGACCAGTTGAATCGGGTGCGCGATGAGGCCGACGTTTTTGTGGTGGCCGGCGATCTGACCAACTATGGCGAACCCGCAGAGATGGAGCCGCTGCTGAATGCGTTTGTGCGCGTACGGGTTCCGGTGATTGCCGTCCTGGGGAACCACGATTATGAATGCGGCAAGCAGGAAGAGCTGGCGCGCATGTTAGTGGGAGCGGGGGTGAAAGTTCTCGACGGCAGCACCTATCAGCGGGACGGAGTGGGCTTTGCCGGGACCAAGGGATTTGTCGGCGGCTTCGGACGAGGGTTGCTCACCGCTTTTGGCGAGCCTGAAGTAAAAACTTTTGTGCGGGCGGGGATTGACGAGGCCGTAAAACTGGAGCGGGCAATGTCGCAATTGCGAACGCCGAAGAGAGTGGTGGTACTGCACTACTCTCCAATCATGGGCACGGTGGAGGGCGAAGCGCGCGAGATTTATCCTTTTCTCGGCAGTTCGCGGCTGGCAGAGGTGGTTGACCGCCACGGCGCAACCATGGTGCTGCACGGCCACGCCCATAACGGCAAGCCCGACGGTGCCACTACAACCGGCATCCCCGTACATAATGTAGCCATCACTTTGCTGCAGGCGCAGAACCCACCCATGGTGTACCGCGTCTTCGACGTTTAGCCCTGCGTTAAGAGGGACCTCATTTCCGACTTGCTGCCGCCATTGTCTCGCCGACGTCCACTTTAAAGATTTTGACGTTTGCGCCGAACGCCTGATATCGCAGGTCGCGAAACTCCGGCCGATGTTGCTTCAGATCCTCAGGGAGAGATACTCCCCACCCTGACTGAAGAACCCAGACGGTATCTCCGGGCTTGAGGCCGTAATCTTGCGCGAACTGCGGCCACTCTTTGGCGAAATTGTCTGCCCAGAACCTCCATATGCGGTATTGCGTGGAAACCACCCGGTGACCTGCGCAGGAAAATTGTTCGAACCCGGCGGGCGCGGATTCGAAAGCAATGGGCCGCTGATCGCACAAATAGTGACCGAGAATGAGATCGGTCTGGTAGTCGGTGAAGATGAGATCGGAAGGTTTCACGTTCTGTTGTATGAACCCAAGCGCGGCCGTCATGTGCGCGCGGTTTTGATCGGCGCGCTCCATTCTGGGCGGGCGTCCTTTGCCAAGCGCGATGCTCACCGCGAGGATAACCCCTGAGATCGCGAGTGCGCGTCGCCAGCTTCCGGCCGCCAGCCGCACAATCGCGACGCTGACAGCAGCCAATCCCGGGATAATAAGGTAAGCGACGTGCCGAGTACCGCTATAGGGATATAGCCGCCCCAGGCTGGCCGCACCGGCCATGGCAAACGGCAGCAGCAGAAATATTCCCAGACGGCGGCCCGAGTTACGATTTCCAGGAAAATCTTTCCCCCGCAGCAGCAGAACAACTCCCACCACGAACAAAACTCCCATCGCGTCGCCAACTGCGAGTTGCCCGAAAATATATTGAAAGACTGCAAAGGTGTGGCTGACCAGGAAGATCAGCGGATTGTCATGGCCACGCTCGAAATACGAATGGCGCAGATAAATCTCGCTCTCCCAGCCATGCAGCGCAGATTTTGATTCGCTGCCGCCCAGCTGCGAGAGGTGGGTTCTATACAACAGAATTGCCAGAGCCAGCCCGCCCACTTGCCCGACGACCCAGGCGGCCACTAAGCGGGCAGGCGGGCGCTCCTCGCGGATTCTCAGCAGCGCATAAACGCCGAGCGCTGCGGCGAACACAAAGGCCGAGTAATGAGACAGCATGGCCAGGTAGAGGCACAAACAAAAGCCCGCCATTCGGCCGGGAGAGTTCTCTCCGAAGGCTTCATCCAGAAAATACAAAGCGCCGGCCAGGAATGCGAGAAGCAAATCGTACTGCCGAATCTCGGCTCCAAGCACGACGATGGGCGGAAGCAAGGCGACGAACAGAAGCCCGACGATCCCCGCAAGCCGGCCCACAGCCTTGGTTAGCCATTTGTAGAACATCCAACAGAAAATCAGGCTGGTGAGGATCGACGGTAGGCGCAGCCAAAGTTCCGACGTGCCGAGCGCGCGCCAGTAATAAAGAAGAACGATCAGCAGCGGAGGATGCGCGGACGTGAGACTCTGCTTGTAGGCGAGGGCCAGCGAGAGCTGATTGGCCAGGCGAAAATGAAGCGCTTCATCGGGATTGAGGAACGTTCCCGAGGCAGTCCAAAGGCGCGCGACGAGTCCGAGAAGAATGCCGACGACTGCGGCCAGATCGGCGCGGCTTCCCAGCCACGACTCCTTGCTCAACGTTGATGTCGGTTCCAGCGATGTCGCCATAAGAAGTCGCGGTCAGAAATGCAAGCCGTGGGACAGTTTCGGATCGGATCCCTTTCTCCGCGACCTCGCGGCACTTCTTCGCGATCTTTTGTGGTTCAAAAGCCTTTCACGTGAAAGGACGCAAACTTCGCAGAGAACGCAAAAGAAAATCAACTGCGCCAATAACCCGTCACTATTTTAGTGGTATCTGCCTCGGTGACGTTTGTGGCGCCGCATCATTCGCGACCGGTTTCGTCCCCAGCCGAATCAGTTCATAGCGCTCGGGCGGGACTGGTCCAACGGCAAACGGCAGAGGCCCTTCGTCGAACGAATAAAAACCCGCTCCCCGATCGCCATGGATGGTGCTGACGCCGAGGCGTATGGGAATTTGAATTATCTGTCTCGAAGTTACGAATTCCGGACGCATTTCGAAAAACGCGGTTTGCGCCACCGCGAGGAAATCTCCCGGGCTACGCGGTGGATCGTCGAGATCAACCGGGCGTGCGCCGAACGACTCCATATAGTATTGGAATCCCCAATGCCCCATGAACCACACCGTGCCCGGTTGGTTCCGCGTTTCCTGCTGGATGGACAGTGCGGCGGTCCGCGCTGAATTTGCCAGTTCCGTGTCGGCCCATGTGACCCAGAGCGATACCATGGCCGCTAGCGCTAACGGTATGGCCAGCAGCACGGGTCGCAATTGGTGCGATGCCGCCCGCAGCATGTCGACACGGCGCGCAAGCAAGATGCCGGCAGCCGGGATCAGCGGGAGCACGGAGCGGGCATTGATAGTCCAGTTCAGAAAGCCGGTGAAAAGAAATGTCCCGAAGATCCAGCTCATCAGGAACAGAGAGCCGGCATCGCGATGCTTCCAAGTGTCCGTGGCCGCGAGGGCGAGCACCGAGAACCCGGCAGCGATGAAAAGCGTCAACTGCACTCCAACTGCGAGCCAGTGGTGATAGAAGTGTGGTGGCTCGAGCACCGCACCCAGAGAAATTCGCCCTGTGCTCATGAGAAATCCCGCAATCCCACTCAGTACGCCCACGGCAATGATTCGTCGCCGCGTCCAGAGAAGCGGCGCGAGCGTGAGCCCGGGCAGCATGCAGCCGCCAACAAAGCTGAAATCGACTAACAACTCTCCGATGGCTGAAATATGCCGGTTGTGTCGAATGCCTGCCGACTCATGCCCTGCCTGGGTAATCATGCGCAGTCCATATACGGATTTCGTCCAGTGTTGGAATCCGGTCAAGACCAGGAGGGGCAGCAACAAGTACCAGACCCAGCTCCCGAGACGGCGCTGCCGCGCCAGCGAATACACCGCGAGCAGAGGAATTAAGGCGATACCAAAGAACTTGGTCAAACTGCACAATGCGATCAGTACCACGGAGATGAAGAGATAGACCGGCTTCCGCGGCTCGAAACCATCGATCCACAAAATAATGGCCCACAGCCATAAGGCCAACATCAGTGTGTCGCACATCACGCTGCTGGCAGAAACCAGAAATGCCGGAGTGACCAGCGTGGCCAGGGCAGCCAGCATAGGCGAATTCGTAAACCGTTGCGCCAGCCGATAGCTGCCCCATATGGCCGCGAGCGCCGGCAAAATAAAAGCGAGATGCAGCGCCCGCTCAGTCCACCCGGCAAACCTCGCGGCCGCGGCCATGTAGTACGAATCCAGTGGAGGGTTTTTAGTTTCGTAAGCCACCGGCACCGCGTGCCGGTACCAATTAATCTCGAAACCATATGGGTCGAGCGGGTGGTTTGCGATCTGCCGCGCAACATAAACAAATAAAGTGTCGTCGACATTAAATGCCTTGCCGGAAAACGGGATCAGGCAGGTCAGCGCGGCCAGGGCAAGGAGTATATAAGGAACGCTTGAACGCCGATTCGGAAGGCTGTGGTCAGGAAAATCCATCCGGGAGTGGCAAGATTAGACCTCTGCAAATTCGCTGTCAATCCAACTCTGCTTTCGGTTTTGATTTCCAGCCCCTGATTTCAGGGCCGGCGGCGGCGTACGCTAGAAACCAAAAACTTTTCCACAGTGGCTCACAGCGCCGCTACCCGCCGCTGCACTACAAAGAAATACAGCGACAGCAACACCAGCAGCATCCCATTCACCATTAGCACCAGCGGCGCACTGAAGATGGGAACCAGCCAGCCGGATAACAAATTTCCCATGGGCATACCTCCGCGGAAGGCAAAGTTGTAAACGCTCATCACCCGACCCCGCATTTCATTCGTGGTGATCAACTGCACCAGCGAATTCACCGTGGCAAACACAGCCATCATCGAAGCGCCCACCAGCACCAGAATAAAGCCGCTCAAGTGCACCGACTTGGAAAGCGCAAATCCGGCAATCCCAGCGCCCAGGCACGCCAGCGCCCCCAGGGCGATGCGGCCCTTCTTTTCAATATTGCCCAGGCCGGCGATGGTCAGCGAACCCAGAATCGATCCCAGCCCCATCAGCGCCAGCAAGTTGCCGTAAGTCTCCGGCCCGCGGTGAAAAATATCTTTCACGAACACCGGAATATAAGTGCGCATGGGCATACCCAGCGCAGTCATGCAAAAGGCCAGCACGATCAGCGCTTCCATCGATCCCTGCTTGCGCGCAAACTGGATGCCCTGTTTCAGACTCTTCAACATCGATTCCGTAGTCTTGGCAGGCAAAAAGCGGGTCCCGATCATCGAGAGCGAAACAATCGGCGCGAGAAACGAGAGAGCGTTCAAGCCGAAGCACCACTTTTCGCCCAGCCTGGCCAGCGCTTGTCCACCGAGCGCGGGCCCAACCATGACCGCCACGTTGAACTGAATCGAGTTCAGCGCGATGGCGTTCGGCATGTCATCCCGCTCCACCAGCATCGGAATCAGGGCCTGGTAAGCCGGTCCGCCAAAGGCCTGGGCAAATCCCGAGACGAACGAGAGGCAGAGAATTTCCCAGACCCGCACCACTCCCAGCGCCACCAGAATTGTGAGAACGGCGGCGCTGAACATCTGGATATATTGCGAGGTGAGAAGAATTTTTCTGCGCTCAACGCGATCGGCGACCACTCCGCCGATCAATGAGAACAAGAAAATCGGAATGCCGCCGAGAAACTGGTCGAGCGCCAGCAGGAATGCCGAATGGCTGAGGCGATAGATCAGCCAGCCTTGAGCCACGATCTGCATCCAGGTGCCGATGCTGGATGTGCAGGCGCCAAACCACATGAGCCGGAAATCACGATAGCGGAATGCCTTAAAGACTCGACGAAGCGTGCCCATAGTCTAGGCAAAAGCGTAACATGCGGAGTCTCAACTCTTCCTGAGGTTGCGCGCCACCCCAACATCCACGACCATGGGATAGTGATCGCTGAGCGCGGCCCATCTGGGCCCATCGAGGATGGAAAGGTTCTGCAGCTGCCACGACTCGGGCACGAACACGTAATCAATATGAAATGGCCGCTTGCGGTTTTTCAGAAGATACAGCGTGTGCCTGGTCTCGCTTCCCTGATCTTCATCATAAAAAGCGTGATAAGCGCTGACCATGCCGCGCTCGGCCAGCAGCTTGACTACGTCGCTATGATTACCCACGGCGCGATTCGAATTCCAAATGCGGTTGGAATTAAAATCGCCGGCAACTATGGTGTTCCCGCACGACAGCCACTCGGGATGCTTCCTCAGCGCTTTGTACAATTGCCCAATGTAGTTGTCGCAGCGCTTCGTACCGACTCGGCACGCCCACACCCCAATCACGCGCAGCGGCTCGGCATAGCCCTCAATGTCCACGGCGGCAACCCAGCGCTGCCGCGGGCGCACCAGCAGCCGCGGATGCAGCGGCTTCCGCACAAACACGCCCAGCCCCTTGTGCCGATTTGCCCCCACCCACACCCCTGCATATCCCGCCTGCTCCAGGGCCGAGACCGAACTCTCGCCGCACTCCGGAATCACGGCAACATCCGGCTGCAGCGCGGCCAAGGCCTGCACCTTCTTCTGCAAAGCCATCGCACAATTCCAAGCCAGTATACGCATGGGTTACGGTCCGTTGCGCCGGAAAACATACAAACCGGGCGGATTAGCCCACGCTGTTTTTGGATTTCCCGCAATGGCCACTTTCTCTACCAACTCATAATCTGGTTGAGCATAAGCCCACACAGCTTGAACGAATTCCCGGTTCTCCTCCAGTTGAACTTCGTTTCCCCAGGAAGTGAAGTCGTTGACATAGACCAGAAACCTTGGCCGCGCCTCTCGAACCTGTTGCATCATTTCAATTTGCATAGACGGGGCGAATTTCTGTTTCTCCATCAGAGGAAACACGTAGATGTAGTTCGAGGCGCAGTGCCGGGCGGAATAGAAGCAGATTTCCGGCTCGGAGCCGAAGACCGCAATCGTTTCCTGCGGCAATGAGTGCGCCTTGATATAGTCGGCGGCCGCGATGGCCTCTGAAAACGGATCGCGGTCAAATATTTTTTGGTTCAGGGCCGTGGGATCAAGGCGAAAGTAGGTCTTGTACTGAGAGCGTACAGAAAGGCAAAACACGAAGGCGAAATACAAAACTGGAAGCCAGATTGCAAACTTTCCGAATCGTCTATCCTGCAAAGTCTGCTGCAACGCGTATATGCCAGTTCCCGCGCACAGCGCGGCCGCCGGCAGTAACAAGATGAAGTAGTGAGGCCGAAAATATAGCCCGGGGCAAACTGCCAGGATGGAAAACAAAGTGAAGCCCGCGACAAATCCTCCGCGTTTCTTCACATGGCGGCTCCATAAAGGAGCGGTCAGGCCGAGCGCGACGATCTCCCAGATCACGAAAGGACGAACGACCCAGGGCACGGAGGCGCGCAGCATCGGATAAACTTCACGCACAGTTGTGACCTGGGAACCATATTCGCGCGCGTAAGACCAGGTCCAAAACCAGAAGCTGGGAAAAACTCCGGCGCGGAGAAGCAGAAGACAGGTTACGGCGAACGGCAATACCGTCCCCCCGACCAGCGCGGCGCCGCGGACGGCAAGACTACGCCAGTAGAACGGGCGCTTCCACTCCCGCCATAGCCAATAGACTCCGGCGAACACGGCAAACAAGATTCCCGGCTGCTTCATCAGGAAAGCCAACCCGAGGCAAAGTCCGCTGCCGAAATAAAGCGGGGTCCGCTCGGTCTTGATGGCGTACAGCAACAACAGAATGCCGGCCAGGGCGGCCAGAACTACAAAATGAGTTGCATGCGCGTATAAACCCAGCACTGCGGGGCGGCAGGAAAGGAAACAGTAAGTGATTCCTGCCACCGTGCCCGCGAGCCATCCATATAGATATTTCGCCAACAGAAAAACTAGGACTGTCGCGACAATATTGACCAGCATCAATCCAATCCGGATGCCGGAGGTGGATTCGCCGAAGACCGCCATTATGGCGGCATAGGCCGCATAGGTTCCCGGCAGTTTCATGTTGCTGGCGATTTTGTAGGGTGGGATGCCGTGCAGGATCAACTGGCCGACATAAGCGAACTCGCCCTCGTCGCGCTCCAGAGGCATGGTGCGCAACCGAAATCGGACAAAGCCAAAAAACAGAATCACCAACAGGAGCGCGCTCACGTAACCGCATCGCGCCCAGCGATCTCCGGGCCGCGCCGGCTTTATGGTTGCTGGTATAGACGGGGTTGTGACTTGACTCATGGGGAAGGAGTTCAAACGATGTTGCTTAAGATAACCGAGCTTTGCCGGAATGCAAAACCGTCATGATTCGCCCAGGAAGAATCGACCAGAACTGGAACTCATTGAGCGACGAGAAGGAGAATATCGCCCGCACAGGATTCGAAAGTGGGCCGATTTGCGAGGTCGACGGGGCTGAGCCCGCAACCGAAATCCCAGGCCTGCGGTTGGCGAAGGATCTGATCACAATCTGGTGCGCCCGGAGAGATTCGAACTCCCGACCTATTGCTCCGGAGGCAATCGCTCTATCCATCTGAGCTACGGGCGCACACCAATAGCTTCAGTTTAACATTGTAGAGCCGCCGTCTCGGCGGCTATCGCGCGACCGGACTGGCGAGACGCGGGCGCTACAATTCGGACACTGTCTGGGCGTGCGGAAAATGCTGAAGGCGCTAGTAGCGCGCCCGATCGCGGCCGCCCCGTTCCCTGCCGCCACGGTCTCCGCCACGCCCTCCGCGGTCGCCACGGTCTCCGCCGCGGTCGCGGCTGCCGCCTCCGGCGTGCTCGGCTTTGGGACGCGCTTCGTTCACGTTAAGCGTGCGACCTCCGATCTGAGAACCGTTCAGTGCGGTGATCGCCTTATCTCCCTCTTCGTTATTCGCCATCTCCACGAAGCCGAAGCCGCGGGATCGGCCGGTATCGCGGTCGGTCAGGATGCTCACGCGGTCGACCTGTCCATAGGGTTCGAAAATCTGCCGCAGTTCCTCTTCTGAAGTGTTGAAATTCAGGTTGCCTACAAAGATGTTCTTCAAGCGCCCACCTCTGCATTGAGCTGTCGATGTGCGAGCTCGATGCGGCGGACTGGCAGGATACAACTTCCTGAAAATCGAAACCGGAGCTGGCGAACAGTCGAATGCGGCCAGAAGTATATCAGGTTTGTGTAAATAGACTTGTCAATACGAAGTTACAGTGGTCGGACCACGTTTTTTCTGACCGCGAAATCAGTTGAGTTCCAGCGCGGCAACAGTATTGCGAAGAACTTCCGCCGAATGGCGCGGCTTCATGACTTCGGACTCGTCCAGTTCAAGGCGCTGGACGCGCTGAATGCCTCCCCGATCGATGACTGGCGGCAGGCTTAGGCAGATGTCAGTGATTCCGTAACGACCCTCGACCGGAGAGAACTCAGCAGGCATCCACCTTCCAATAGCCTTCGCGCTGATATCCCAGCTGAAGCAGCCGGTTCTTGGGATCGTGCCGCTTGCCGCAGTTCGGGCACACCAGGTAACGAGTCAAAGATGTGTCGTGACGGTCGTAGTCTTGGGAGACAGCGAAGGTGCTGCCGCAACTGCAGGGAACGAGGAACATACGCATGGGCATGATGCCCCTGGATTCTAGGGATCGCTGCCCGGGCTTCACACTTCCTCGAGCGCCGCCATCGCACTCTTTTTCCGCTTATTAGCCTGCAGAACTTTCTTACGCAGGCGCAGCGATTTCGGCGTTATCTCTACAAATTCGTCGTCCGCGATGAATTCGATCGCCTGCTCCAGATTCAACTGCCGGAACGGCACCAGACGTATGGCTTCGTCGGCGGTTGAGGCGCGCATGTTGGTGAGTTTTTTTTCACGAACCGCGTTCACATCGAGATCGTCGTCTTTCGCGTTTTCGCCGATGATCATGCCTTCATAGAGTTCCACGCCCGGACTTACGAAAAGCTCGCCACGCTCCTGAAGACCCCACAGGGCATACGCCGTCGAAACGCCCGGACGGTCGGCAATGAGCGCTCCGGTCAGCCGGTGCGGAATTTCTCCCTGCCATTCGGTGTAGCCGTCAAACAAAGAGTTCATGACGATGGTCCCGCGCGTGTCGGTAAGCAACTGGCTGCGCAGCCCAATCAGGCCGCGGCTGGGGACACGAAACTCGATACGCACCCGGCCGTAGCCGTGGTTGTGCATGTTGACCACTTCGCCTTTGCGCGATCCCAGTTGCTCCATCACTACGCCAACGAAAGCTTCAGGCACGTCGATCGTGAGATGCTCGACCGGTTCCATCAGCTTGCCAGTTCCCTTGTCGCGCTTAGTGACGATCTCCGGCTTGCCGACCATCAGCTCGTAGCCTTCGCGGCGCATCATTTCGATGGTGATTGAAAGCTGCAATTCGCCTCGTCCCATCACTTTGAACGAATCGGTGGTGCCCATTTCTTCCACGCGCAGGGAAACATTGGTGAGCAACTCTTTCTCCAGCCGCTCGCGCAGGTTGCGAGAGGTCACGTAGGTTCCCTCGCGCCCGGCAAAGGGCGAGGTGTTCACCGTGAAAGTCATCGCGATGGTGGGTTCATCGATCACGATGGGGGGCAGGGGCGCGGGATTCTCGGCATCAGTAATGGTCTCGCCGATGGTGATACCTTCCACGCCCGCGACCGCGACGATGTCTCCCAGCACTGTTTCTGTGATATCCGTGCGCTTCAGTCCGGAGAAGGAAAACAGTTTCGTGATCTTGGTCTTGTGCATCGTGCCGTCGAGTTTGGCGATCACCACGTCCTCGCCGGTAAACATGGTTCCATTGAAAACGCGGGCGATGGCGAGACGCCCCAGATAATCGCTGTAATCGAGATTCGCCACCAGTATCTGCAACGGTCCCGCCGCGTCGCCTTGCGGCAGCGGAATCGTTTTCAGAATCGCGTCAAACAATGGGCGCAGGTCCTCGCCCCCGCCTTTTGCGTCAGTCGACGCGGTGCCCAGCTTCGCATTCGTATAAAGAACAGGGAAATCGAGCTGGTCTTCTTTAGCGTCGAGATCGATGAACAGGTCGTAGATTTCGTTCAGCACTTCCTGCGGGCGCGCGTCGGGCCGGTCGATCTTGTTAATAACTACAATCGGCGGCAGCTTCGCCTCCAGCGCCTTGCCCAGGACGTAGCGCGTTTGCGGCAGCGGGCCTTCGCTGGCATCCACCAGCAGCATCACACCGTCCACCATCTTGAGCGCGCGCTCGACCTCGCCCCCAAAATCGCTGTGGCCGGGGGTATCGACAATGTTGATCTTGACGTCGTGATACAGGATGGCCGTATTCTTGGCCAGGATGGTGATGCCGCGCTCGCGTTCCAGTTCGTTCGAATCCATCACCCGTTCGACATGATGCTCGTTGGAGCGGAAGGTGCCGCTTTGCTGCAGCATGGCATCGACCAGCGTGGTCTTGCCGTGGTCGACGTGTGCGATGATGGCGATGTTGCGAATGCTGAAAGTCAATCAGATATCCTTCGTGTGCTTTAGCGTCCCCCGTGGTCAAGAAACGTGACGCTGTTATCCTGCTCTTATCACTTTACTATGCATGGAATAGAATCCACCATATATGTCAGAGCAATCGGAAAAGCTGCGCACGCGGGCCCTTGAGGCGCGACGGGAAAATCGGTTGACCGATGCTGAGCAGGATTTAATCCAGGCCGTCGCTCTTGGCCGCGAAACTAGCCCGGATATTGACCTCGCAAGAGCGCTAACCGCTCTCGGCCAGATTGAAAGAGACCTGCACCACCACGATGCGGCCCTCAAGCTTTACGAAGAGGCCGCCGCGATCTACCGCGAGAAGAGGGATGTTACGAAGCTGGCTCACACAATTCGTCATATCGGAGATATTCATCGGCACGAGGGGCGTGTCAGCTTGGCCGAACCCTGCTACCGCGAAGCCATCGAGCTATATCGCGCCGAAGATAAAACTGCTCCGCTCGATCTTGCCAATGCCATTCGCGGTTTCGCCCTGCTCAAGGACGATGCTGGCGAATCCATGCAGGCAAAACTGCTTTGGGAGGAAGCCCGCGATCTTTACGCCGCCGTCAACGTGAAAGAAGGCGTGGCCGAAAGCACACGCCATCTAACCCTTCTGGCCGGACGACCTTAGCCCGGCGATCTTAGCCCGCCATCGCTTCCCGCTTGGGCATGGGCTTTCCCGCCAGACGCGCTTCTGCTTCTTTGACTGCACGATGGGCGGCGACGATGGCTTCGTTGGTGGTCGATTCCGGACCCTGCGAATCCGTATTGGCAAAGAAAACGCGATCCATGGGTTGCCGCGCCAGGGGCTGAATTTGCGTATAGAGCCTGGGCGTGGACATGTACATGGGATGGCCGCGGCGATAAATGTGAACCTCGATGGGATCAGCATTAAGCCCGGGCAGGAGCTTACGGAAATCGCTGAGCACATCATCCGCAATTTTGCGCGCTCCGATCTCATTCAAAAGATATCCGCGATCTTCTTCTTTCATGGGCGTATAGCAGGTCAGAACATTGAACTTCGTTTCGTAGCCGGGCTGCTTGCGCAGGACCCAGTCAGCGACGATGAAGTCGGTAAACGCATTTCCCGGACACCACGTGTCGTATCCGTGATTGAATACGGTTTTGTTGAAAATGAGATTCACAACGGGATACGGAATGTAGCGGATCTGGTGCATGGCCTCGTCCTGCTTTTCGGGCAGGCCTTCCACAATGCGCCGCGTAATGAACTTGGGCGTGGCCATAATGACAGCCTTGGCGGCGACCGTCTTCAATTCCCCGTTCTCCATGTAGGTGACCTGCACTTCCTCTTTTTCGGAGACTACGGCGACAGTTGTGGCGCCCGTCAACATGCGGTCTTTATGTTTTGCATTCAAAATCTCCGCCAGCTTTTTGGTGACCGCGCCCAGGCCTCCGGGCCAGGTGTAGCGGTTGTCGGCGCGCGTTTCTTCCACCATCTCCTGCAGAGTCCCGATGGCGAGAGCAGATGCCGAGTCTTCGCTGGTGGCGCCCCAGTTCGAGGGGCCGTAGTTGTCCCACCATTGCTTCAGCTCGATCGGATAGCCCTTCAAGAAATCCGATAATGGCGTGCTGTCGAGTTCGGCGGCGCGCTTCGACACGTCAATGGCCATCATCTCTTTCTTAAATTTCTTGAAGCTCTCGCGAACGGATTCTGGATACGGCAGTTTGTCGAGACCCTCGCCCCAGGTATCAAGAATCAACTCGCCCTTAACAATAGTGCCGTCGGAACTGTTTATCGGCAGCGGCTCGAGGCCGATTTCCTTGGAAAAGGGATACGCGTGCTCATCTTTTGTCAGGAACGCCGCGCCCGTTGCATATGTGCTGCCTTCATATTCCATGGCATAGGCATTGCCGCCCCAGTGCGGCTCTTTTTCCAGGAGAAGAAAATCGCGGTGCTGCAAACGATATGCCACGGTCAACCCGCTCACGCCGCCGCCGACAATCACCACATCGTGCCGTGCCGAGGCTGGAGGCCGCGCAAAGCTGTTGCTGCCTTTGTCGCGCACGCGGTGACAGATTTTATTGTCTTCGCCGTCCACGTCCGCGCCATGATCCTGCGCCTGACCGGCCTGAGTGCCAGCCTGCGCCGGCAAGAGCGAAAGCTCGATCGGACATCCCGCCGTCACCGCTCCCGCGACCACAAACTTGATGAAGTCCCGCCGATTTGCACTCATACTGTCTGGCCCTCCAAAGCGCTCACGATTTCAGCGCCGGCATCCGCTTGCCTTTCGGCGCGCACCCGCAACCTGTACCAGAGCACGATCGCCACCAGCGAAAACAAAAAAATGATTGTCGACACGGCATTGATCTCGGGTGTAATACCGCGGCGCAGCCGTCCCCAGATTTCCAGCGGCAAGGTATTGTCTCGGCCGATCAGAAAAAAGCTGACGGCGATTTCGTCCATTGACAGCGTAAAAATAAGAAGCGCCGCGCCGATGATTGGCAGTTTCAGGTTCGGAACCGTGATCCGCCAGAACGTCTGCCAGTAATTCGCGCCTAAATCGAGCGAGGCTTCTTCTTGCGCGCGGTCAAGCTTCTGCAGTCCGGCGAAGACTTCGGTGGTCGCCACCGAGATCAGTGCGGTGCCGTGTCCAAGGATGATGGTCAGGAGGCTGAGCTTGGTGCCGCTCACATGAAAAAGCATGAGCAACGAAAGCCCGGTAATAATGCCGGGCAGGATTAGCGGCAGTAATACGAGCCGGCGGAAAACCGCTTTGCCGGGAAAATTCGCGCGCTCCAGCCCTAGCGCAGCAGGAATTCCGAAAGCCAGCGAGATTGCCATCGCCGCCAATGCCACCTGCAAACTGTTGAGCACGGAATCCCAGATGGGACCATCGTCGAACAGCGTGCGGTACCAGTCGAGTGTGAGATGGTGCGGCGGAAATCCTCCTACGCCCTCGCCGTTGAAGGAATAAAGAATCAGGATCGCGATCGGCAGATACAGAAATGCGAAGACGGCAGTGGCATGAAAAAGCAGCCAGCGCGAGCCCGAGCCATATTTCGTAGCGCTCACGAGAAGCTCCATTTCTTTTCCAGCCGTTCGGAGAAAACCAGAAGGCTGACCACCAGCAGCAACATACAGAACGAAATGGCTGCGCCCAGAGGCCAGTTGTAGGCCGCGCCGAACAGGCTGACGACAATGTTTGAAATCATGATTCCGCTCGGCCCACCCAGCAGGAGCGGGGCCAGAAAGTCTCCCAGGCTCAGCACGAAGGCGAATGTGGCGCCCGCTACCACTCCGGGAATCGACAGCGGGAAAACCACTTTCCAGAACGTCTGCGCCGGGGTAGCGCCCAGATCATGCGAGGCTTCCACCAGATTGCGCGGAATGTGCTCCAGCGCCGCATAAATCGGCAGAAATGTGAAGGGAGTGTAGATGTGGGTCAGGGTTAACACCACGGCGAAAGGACTGTACAGCAGGAATTCGAGAGGATGTTTCGTCAGATGCACATACTGCAGGAGCGTGTTGAGTACGCCGCCGGAACCTAGAATCGTCTTCCAGGCATAAGCCCGCACCAGATAGCTGACCCACAGAGGGATAATAACCAACTGATAGAGCAAATCTTTTTTCTTACCCGCGTAGAAAGACAAGAAATACGCCAGCGGATATCCCAGCAGCAGAGAAAAGATGGTCACCCTCGCGGCAATCCACATGGAGCGCAGCAGGGTCTGCCAGTAAACGTCGACATGCAGCAATCCGCGGTAGTTGGAGAGGCTCCACGAATGCACGATAGTCTGCGACGCGGACACCGACCAGAAGCTGTAACAGAACATCAGCAGATAGGGCACGAGCAGAAACACCGTCACCCACGCCACTGGAGGCAGGGTCACCACGGCTTTGTAAGTGCGGGAAAACATCAGATTCTTTCCGGAGACTCGCGGACCATAACAGCCTCGGCAGGGCTGAACTCGAGTTCGACTTCTTTCGTCGCTGCGACGCCGCCGGGAGTTCTCACCGTCAGTATCAATCCGCCGCAATCGACGCGTATTAATTCTGTGGCGCCGTGAAATGCCTGGTGGACAACTTTGCCGTGAACTCGCGCGTTGCCAGTAGCCGCACTGGACTTCGTCACCAGGTAAATGTTCTCGGGCCGCAGCGAAAACAAGGCCGGGCCGTCAGGCGCGGTTGCCGGCCAGGTCAACGGCCCGCAATGCGCCACACCGCCTCGCACCTCAGCCTTCAGCAGATTAGTGTGGCCGATAAACTGCGCGGCGTAAGCGGTCGCAGGCCGTCCATAGATCTCCCGTGGCGTGGCCACCTGCTCCAGTTCGCCGGAGCGCAGCAGCGCAATGCGGTCAGACATGACCATCGCTTCTTCCTGATCGTGTGTAACGAAAATGAAGGAGATGCCGACTTCGCGCTGCAACGATTTCAATTCCACCTGCATTTGCCGCCGCAGGTTCGCATCCAGCGCAGAGAGCGGCTCGTCGAGAAGCAACAGCCGCGGACGGTTCACCAGCGCGCGCGCCAGCGCCACTCGTTGCTGCTGTCCGCCGCTGATTTTTGCCGGCTTGGACTTCGCGTACGCCGACATTTTCACTTTATCCAGCGCCTCGGCCACGCGCGACGCAACTTCCGCCTCCGGCCGTTTCGCCACACGCAGTCCATAGGCGACGTTCTGCTCCACCGTGAGGTGGGGGAACAGCGCGTAATGCTGGAAGACAGTATTGACGCGGCGGCGATACGGCGGCTGGCGGTCCAGCCGTTCTTCGTTCATCCAGACTTCGCCCGCGCTTGCGTTCTCGAATCCGGCGATGATTCGCAGCAGCGTCGTCTTGCCCGATCCGCTCTCGCCCAGGATGGTAAGAAATTCGCCTTCCGCCACATCGAGAGAAATATCTTTCAGCACCAAGTTTTTGCCGAAATGCTTGGCTACGTTACGAATGCGCAACAACGCCGCGCCACCCGCAGCCCGCGTGGCAGACATCATCGCAATCTCTGAAGTGGTGCTCAATTCGATCGTCCTCGCCGGACCGAAAGCCGATATCCGAAGCCCGATAGCTGAAATCTGGCCTTACTGCGCCGCTTTCACTTCGTTCCAAATCTCGTTGTACTTCGCACGCCGCGGCACATTCTGCCAGAAGTAAAGCCGCTTTTGGTAAGTATCCACATCGTCGAGATGCAGGCTCTTCACCTGATCTGGAGTCATGAACTGCGCCGCCTGCGGATTCGCAGGCGTATATCCCGTAATATCAGTAACCTTCTTCTGGGTCTGCGCTTCAATCATGAATTCGAGAAACTGATAGGCGAGGTCCTTGTTCTCGCTGCCGGTAGTGATCATCAGGTGATCAATCCAGCCCGTCGTATTTTCTTTGGGAATGGTTTCGCCGATGGGAAAGTTGATTTTTCGCAACTGGTTCGTCATGAGCGGCCAGCCCATGGCGGCAACGACTTCATGATTCTGGAAGAGATTGGTCAACTCGCCTCCGGTCGACCACATCTTGCGGACGTTGGGCTTGAGTTCCAGCAACTTTTTCTTCACGGCTTCCAGTTGCTCGTCCGATAAGTTGTAAAGCCGCGGGGGGTCGGGCTTGTCGAATCCCAACACCTGCGCCGCCATGTAAACCGTCGAAAGATCGTCCCAGACAGAAATCTTTCCGCGATACTTAGGATCCCACAGCACATTCCAGCTATCGGGCGGCTGCGCGAAAACGGTGATGTCGTAAAGCAGCGGGTCCGGACCCCACATAAACGGTACGCCAAAGACCTGGCCGTTCGACCGCACCAGCGGGAGCGAAGTGAGCTGCAGAGAGAGCTGCCCGTAACTGGGAATCTTCGAGAGGTCCAAAGGCTCGGCCAGGCCGGCAGTCGCGATCGATGTGGCCACGTCGCTGGAAGGAGAGATCACATCGTAATTCCCTGCACTGCCGCCGCGCAGCTTGGCCATCAATTCGTCGCTTGACCCCATGTAGGACGCCGACACTTTGCAATGGTGCTGCTCCTCGAATGCCCTGACAAATGAGGGATCGGCATACCCTTCCCACACCAGCAAGTTCAGCGTCGGCGTCTTTTTTGTGCATGAAGCGGCCAGCGCCAGCGGCAACAGAAGCGCTGGCAGGACCCGGTATCGTCCTTTCATCGTGCCTCCAGTACGCCGCGATTAAAATGTCGGCGGCGTATTCACCCACAGCACCAACGCTTCCGACCGTCCAGGATTTTTCCAGTGGTGCGGGGTTGCACTCTCGAAATAAAAACTATCGCCCGACTTCAGGCGGTACTCATGTTTCTGCAAAGTGATGGCCAACTCTCCGCGCAAAACGTAGAGGAACTCTTCGCCATCATGCGCGTAAGAGTCTCCGCTCTCCGCCCGCGGCGCCAACCGAAACAGATGCGGCTCCATCACCGTATTGCCCCAGGCCAGCAACTCCATGCGGACGCCCGGTCCGGCCTCCAACACCTTTCTTTGCGCGGGATGAACCTGACGGCCGCTGGCGCCGGTCGCGTCAAAAAAATCGAGGATGTTGGTTTTATAAAACCGCGCCAGCTTGCGCAGGGTGCCCACCGATCCACTCATTTGCGAGCGCTCCAGCGCGCTGAGGAAACCCACCGAGATGCCGACACTGCGCGCCACTTGCGCCAGCGACAATCCCCGTTTGGCCCGCAACCGCCGCAGGTGCGCGCCGATTGCTCCTTTGCTCCCGGCCCTAGCGGGATGCGCTCGCCCTTCGCGCCGCAGCAATTCGACGATCGCCGCCGCATTCAACCCGCGCACCTTGCGCAGGAAGCGGGCGCGCTTCAGCAGTTTCACGTCGTCGGCATTATAGAGGCGGTACTTGCTCTCCGTTCGCCGCGGACGGCTCAACCCCAGACGCTCCCACGACCGGATGACCGAGGGCGATACGCCCACCCGCCGTGCCACGTCTCCGATTTTCAAGTAAGCTTCGGGCCTGCCGGAATTCATGGCTGTCCGCCGGTCAAATAAGAAATTTCTATCGCGGGGGGCGCATTTTTTCTCCTTGACAGTTCCCGTGCCCCTTCTCTAACCTTGCGGGATTATAGCAAGGTTGTGGCCGGAAACAAGCCGTCGTTTTGAAAGAAGTTCAGCTTTGTTGGCCTTCCCGTGTTCTTTGTCATGCTGAGCGAGGATTGAGCTCAACCGCAGTGGAAAGCGTTCCTGCCCTGCTACCTGCGTTAAGGGCGGACGGGTTGTCAATGTTGCCGGAAGTCTTCACAACAATTCGCCGCAAGGTGCCTGGAGGTTCCATGCTGTCATCGCGAGCCCGCTGGACCATGATGTGTCTGGAAACGTTTTGCCTCGCCGCCATCGTTTTCCTTCCCACCCTGCTTTCCGCTCAGGGCGCGAGCGGGCGCATCCTGGGACGCATCGCTGATCCCACCGGGGCCGTCCTCGCCCATGCCAGGATCACGCTCACCAATGAAGGCACCGCTATCAGCCGCGATGCGCTCAGCAACGAGAGTGGCGATTACAGCTTCATCGAAGTCGCTCCCGGCACCTACACCGTGACGTTTGAACTGGCAGGCTTTAAGAAGAATATTCAGAAAAACGTCATCGTCGACGTTAACCAGGTTGTCTCTCTGAACTCCACCCTGCAGATCGGTGGGTCGCAGGAAACGGTCGAAGTCACTTCGGAAGCGCCTCAGATCGATACCACCAGCACGCAACTGGGCGCGGTCATCAACGACCGCTCGGTGAACGAACTCCCGCTGAATACCCGCGACACCTACCAGTTCCTGCAGCTTCAGCCGGGCGTGCAGGCCCAGCTGGGATCGAGCAACGGGGCCTTGTTCGCGGGCGCCGACGATGCCGGAGCGGTATCGGTTAATGGCGGCCGCACCCGCGCCAACAACTTCAACGTCAACGGCGGCGATGCCAACGATCAATTCGTAAATACTCCCACGATTCAACCGACGCCTGATAGTGTCGAGGAATTTCGGGTGATCACTAACACGTTTGACGCCGAGTACGGCCGCAACTCCGGCTCGGTGGTGAATGTGATCACGAAGTCGGGAACCAATCAGTTTCACGGCAATCTGTACGAATATTTCCGCAATACGATTCTTGATGCGCGAAGCTATCCTGCGCCGTCCACGCCACAGCTCAATCAGAACCAGTTCGGCGGGACGTTCGGCGGCCCGGTCAAGAAGGATCGCAGCTTCTTCTTCCTTTCCTATGAGGGGCGCCGCATTCGGCAAGGAGTCGTGGGTGATTTATTGAACGTGCCAACAGCCGCGGAATTCGGCGGGGATTTCTCCGCGCAAGGCGCCTTTGCGGGAAACATCGTCAACCCTTTTGTAGCTCAGGTGCTGGATGGCCGTCCCGGATGCGACACCGCCCTGGGTCTACCCGCGGGCGGCATCTTTGCCGCGGGCGGAGGTGCAACCTTTACGGGTGTTCCCTGGTCCTCCGTTTTTCCCAGCGGAGCCATCCCCACGGCATGCCAGGACCCGGTGGCTGCCAACTTGCTTCAGCGCTTCGTGCCTGCAGGTCAGAACGGCCTCTATCAAGCCATCCCCGTCGGCACCGACAACGCAGATCAGTTTACCTTCCGTTTCGATCACAAGATTAACGACCATCAATCCTTTACTGCTTATTACTACTTCAACGACCAACGTCAGCTTCAGCCCTACGACACGTTCGAGCAGGCCGGCGCCAATGTTCCGGGCTTCGGAAATCACAAAGACCTCCGCTTCCAGCAGTGGAACTTCACCCACACCTGGACCATAAGCAACGCGCTGGTAAATGAAGCGCACTTCACCTACATGCGCGAGGGGGAGCTCGGATACCTGAAGTCGCAGACTACGAATGCTGTGACCTCATCGTGTTCCGGGGCAGCCGCTGCTTACTGTTTTACCGGCCTTTCCGATTCCGCCGCCATTCAGAATGGCTTCGGAACGTCTCCGAGTTTGGGCATCACTCCGGGATTGCCCCCCAACCTTACCGGGGTTCCCTTTGTCAGCATCAGTGGAGGGGCTTCATTCGGTAACAACTTCGAGGGCGTTCTTCCTCAGGTCGGAAACAGCTTTCAGTGGTCCGATGAACTCACCTGGGTGAAGGGTAACCACACATTCAAGTTCGGCGTGGATATCCGACGGGCACGCTTCGATCAGTACTACTACTTCGATGTCAATGGCGAATACACCTTCAACAACAGCGGCCCCAATGCGATCCTCCCTGGCGACGGCGATAATTACGCGGAGTTCCTGCTGGGCCTGACCGATCTTTACGTTCAAGGCTCCGGCCAGCGCGAAGATATTCGCGCCTTGGCCGCGTATCCCTTTGCCCAGGACAGTTGGAAGATCAAACCCAACTTGACCTTAAATTACGGCCTGCGGTGGGAATACTCTCCGCCTCTGACCGACATCAGCGGCCACGTCGAAACTTTCCGGCCGGGACAGAACTCTTCGGTCTATCCCTGTGGAATCAATGCGACTGGTCCGGGGGCTTCGCTGTCCTATTGGCAGGGCACGTTTGCGAGCTTTGGCCAGCCGGGCCCCATCAATTGCGCCACCACGGGCGCTGCGCCCACGGGCCTGGTGGTTCCGGGCGATCCCGGCGTTCCCGCAGGAATGACCTCGACTTACTACAAGTCGTTTGCGCCGCGGATTGGGCTGGCGTACAGTCCAAGCTTCAACAGCGGCCCGCTGGCCAAAGTGTTCGGCAGCAACGGCAAAACCAGCATCCGCGCGGGCTGGGGTATTTTCTACAATCCAATTGAAGAATTGGTGTTGGCCCAGTTCGGCGCCGAACCCCCTTTTGGGGGCAGCACCGCCCTTGCCGACGACTTTTTCAACACTCCCTTCGTGAGCCAGGGCGATTTCTCGAACCCGAATCCTTTCGGTGGAATTATCACCCCTACAAAAGGGCAGCCCACTGATCTGTCCCTGTTTCGCCCGATTCTTCTTTACGGCGAATTCGGCCCCCATCTGCGCTCGCAGTACACCACGCAATACAACCTCACCTTCCAGCGCGAACTGAGCAACAGCCTGATGTTTCAAATCGGCTATGTCGGGTCGGAAGGACACCGCTTGCTGGCCACTCACGATATTAATCCTTCGACCCCGGCAAGCTGTGTCGACATCATGAGCATAGCGAACATGAATGCAGCAAACGTGACGTCTTATGGGCTGCAGGCTACATGTGCACCGACCTTCGAAGACTCGCAATGGAGCGTGACCATTCCGACGGGGTTCCCGTTCCACATGCCAAATGGAACCATTCTGACCGGCACTGGGCAGACCATTAACCTGGTTGGACTGCGGCCTTACTCCTCGCCCAACTGCAATCCATTGCTGCCTGCGTTTACCGCCGGTACCGGCTGCCCGGTCGATGGCATTCCGGTCTTCACCGATATCTTTGCCGAAGACACCATCGCCAACTCTAACTACAACGCGCTGGAGATGATGCTGCAGAAGCGTTTCTCGCACGGCTTGCAGTTCCAGGCGGCTTACACTTTCAGTAAGTCCATCGACGACGGATCTACGTTTGAAGAAACGCTGAATCCGTTTAACTTCGCCGCTAGCCGCGGTTTGTCTCTCTTCAATTCGAAACAGCGTTTTGTAGTCAGCTACGACTGGGAATTGCCTTTTGCCAGGCGGCAGGGATTCGCCGGCAAAGTCATCAACGATTGGGAAATTTCCGGCATTACACAATTCCAGAGCGGATTTCCCATCCGTCTAGATACCGCTGATGACACCGAACTGATCAACAGCTTCTTCTTCCTGGGGACAGAGGCTCCCAATCTGAACGGTCCCCTGCAGATCGAAAATCCCAAGAAAACCGGCGGCTACTATCTCAACTACAACCAGTTCTCCGATCCTCCGCTAGGTTCGTTCAACAACGGCACGCAGCGCTCTTTGTGCTGCGGGCCCGGGCTTATCGATTGGGACTTCTCCGTTCACAAGAAGATTGCCCTGACCGAGGCGAAGTATTTTCAGTTCCGGGCGGAGCTCTTCAACATCTTTAATCGCACGAATTTTTCCAATCCGGACGGGCACTTCTCGGATGGTCCAACCCTGTTCGGCAAGATCACATCGGCCGGAGATCCGCGGCTGGTGCAGTTCGCTTTAAAGTTCTTCTTTTAGTTTGCAGTGTAAAATAGCAGTAACCACAACCCGGGCGGCTTGCCGCCCGGCATCCTAATGGCCCGCGGCTTTACCAAACAAGCGCCGCCGGCCTGACATACCCCGGAGCAAATCTGATGTACCCCGACCTGCAGAAAGAACTGGCGACCTTCGAGCGCCGCACGCCCAAGTCCGCCGAGGCGCACAAGAAAAATCTCAAACGCATTCCCCTCGGCGTGGCCAGCAATTATCGTCACTACGAGCCCTGGCCCATCTTCGTGAAGGACGCCAGCGGCAGCAAGTTTCGCGATCTCGACGGCAACGAATACATCGACCACAACTTGACCTTCGGCGCGCTCATGGCCGGGCACTGCCATCCGGCGGTCATGAAAGCGGTCGAGAAGCGGCTCTCCACCGGCACCATGTTCGGGATGCCTCACGACATGGAGTGGGAACTCGCCGAAGAAATCTGCAACCGTTTTCCCATCGAAATGTGCCGCTTCGGCAACAGCGGCACCGAAGCCACCATGCACGCCATCCGCCTCGCCCGCGCCGCCACTCGACGCGACAAGATCATCAAGTTCGAAGGTGCATACCATGGCCTGCACGATTCCGCTCTGGTCAGCGTGAAACCTCACGCCCCTGAATTTGGCGATATCGAGAATCCAACTCCCGTGACCGGGGGACTCGGCGTGCCGAAGTCCGCAATTGCCAACGTCAAGATTGCCACCTTTAACAATCTTGGCAGCGTTGAGCGCCGCTTCAAGGAAAACCCCGGTGAAATCGCCGCGATTATTCTCGAACCGATCCTCATGAACGTCGGCCTCTGCATGCCGGAACCGGGCTTTCTGCAAGGGTTACGCGATCTCGCCAACAAATACGGAGCGCTGCTGATCTTCGACGAAGTAAAAACCGGCGCCAAACTCGGCTGGGGCGGCGCCAGCGAATACTTCAACGTGCAGCCCGATATGATCTGCCTGGCTAAGTCCATCGGCGGAGGCTTCCCGCTGGCCGCATTCGGCGCTCACCCGGCGGTCATGGACCTCATCTCGCAGCACAAGGTCTTCCACGGCGGAACTTACAACACCAACCCAGTTTCGATGGCTGCCGGGCTCGCGACCTTCCGCGAAGTCCTCACCCGCGACAACTATGCGCGCGTCGACAAACTCGGCAAGAAGCTCGCCGACGGATACCGCAAGACCATCGCCAAGGTCGGCCTGCAAGCCTATATCGCGCAAGCTGGCGCCAACGGCGCGCTCATGCTGTACCCGAAGGAAATTCGCAACTACCGCGACTGGACGACGGTTGACGTCGACCTCTGGCGCCACTACTGGTTCGGTATGGTCAACCGCGGCGTGATGCCGCAGCCCTACTGGTGGGACGAGCAGTGGACGATTTCGGTCCAGCACACCGAGGCCGACATCGACAAGCATCTATCTGCCTTCGACGACATCGCGGCATCGCTGGCGAAGGCCCAGCAGGAACGCGTCGGCCAGCCAGTCTTGGCGGCACACTAAGAACCGGTCGTCGGTCCTCGGTCGTCAGCCAGTCCAGTTCGCACGATGGACCGACGACCGACGACCGATGGCCGACGACTAATCCTTTGTCCACCACGGCCCAACCCGCCCAGCCTCATCTCATCCGCGCCCTCGGACGCCGCGATCTCGTCCTCCTCTTCGTTGTCGCCGTCTTCAATTTAAACGTGGTGCCCTCCATCGCCGCCAACGGCGGGGTTACCATCTGGCTCTGGATCATCTCACTAGTCCTCTTCTTCTGGCCGCAAGGCGTCGCCGTCATCGAACTCGCGCACCGCTATCCCGGCGAAGGAGGCGTGTATCTCTGGGCGAAGGAAGTCTTCGGCGACTTCCACGGATTCCTTTCGGGCTGGTGTTACTGGACCAACAACATGCTCTACGTGCCGACGGTTATGCTGTATTTCGTCGGCGTCTCGGTCTTTGTGCTCGGCCCGACTCACATCGGACTTGCCGACAACAAAGTCTTCGCGCTCACCACCTCACTTGCGCTAATGGCATTGCTCACGATCCTGAATATTGTCGGCCTCGGCATCGGCAAGTGGGTCAACAATATCGGCGCGATCGGAACTTTTATCGCCGCCGCCGTTCTGATCGGTCTGGGCATCGTGATCTGGAGCCGTTTCGGCACGCCCATCACGGCTGCCGATTTCAAGATTCCCCCCAATCCGCGCTTCGTCTTGAATTCTTTCGGCGTGATCTGTTTCGGATTGGTCGGCCTCGAACTCGCCTCCGTCATGGGCGACGAAATTAAAGAGCCAAGCCGCACTCTGCCGGGCGCGGTGGCCCTGGGTGGCGTTCTCTCCGGCGCTCTCTACCTCGGCGCCACGCTCACCATCCTGATCGCAATCGGCAAGAATGTGAGCGTGCTTCAGGGAATTGTGCAGGCCGTCACTCACATGGCCGGACGCGTCGGGATTGCGTGGATCACGGTTCCGTTCGCGCTGATGCTCAGCCTCTCCATCGCAGGCATCGGATCGGCATGGATGGGCGGCTGCGCCCGCATTCCATTCGTCGCCGGCCTCGATTCCTACATGCCCTCCTGGCTCGGCAAAGTTCACCCTCGTTACACCACGCCTTATCCCGCGCTGATCGTTCAGGCGCTTGTTTCTGCAATGCTTGTCATCATGAATTTCATCGGCGGCGCCGGGGTTCAGGAGACTTTTCAGAAACTTCTTTCGCTCGCCGTCGTGCTGCAGTTGGTGCCGTTTGTATACATGTTTGCTGCCCTAGTGAGATTTGCCGTTGCCGAGCCCGAACCTCGCGGCCAGTACAGCCGGAGCACGCTTTTTCTCGCCGGATCGAGCGGCTTGCTCACGACGCTTCTGGGAATCACGCTGGTATTTTTCCCGGCGCAACAAATCACGTCATTGTGGTCGTACGAGTTATGGATGTTCGGCGGCACGCTTTTGTTCATTGGCCCGGCCGCATTTTTCTTTTTCGTCTACGGCCGAAACAAAGTTTTGCCGGCGATTCGCGTAGGGGCAACCGCCTCGGCTGTCCCGAACAAAGCGAGCCGGTAGTGGAGAAAGATTCGTTCAGGGCACGGCTCCAGCCGTGCGGGGAAGAACCGAATAGAAAGGGGCTTTAGCCCCTAGGCAAGGAGGAGGAACCCATGCCCGGCGGAGTGCAAACCGACGTGAAAACCTACCAGATGTACATTAACGGAGAATGGGCCGACAGCAAGTCGGGGAAAACCTTCCCCGTCTACGATCCCTCGACCGAAGAAGTAATCGCCCAGGTCCCCGATGCCAACTCCGAAGACGTCAACCGCGCCGTGACCGCGGCCAAAGCCGCATTTGAAGACGGCCCGTGGGCGACCACTACGGCGCAGGAGCGCGGTCGCGTCCTTTTCCGCCTCACAGAAAAAATTCGCGCCAACCTCCCCGCCCTCGCCGAACTCGAATGCCGCAACACCGGCAAACCTATCGTGGAGGCCGAATTCGACATCAACGACGCTGCCACTTGTTTCGAATACTACGGCGGCCTCGCCACCAAAGTCGTCGGATATGTAAATCCCGTTCCCGACAACGCGATGTCGCTATCGCTGAAAGAACCAGTCGGCGTCGCGGGGCAGATCATCCCGTGGAATTACCCGCTGCTCATGGCCGCGTGGAAACTGGCTCCGGCGATCGCCGCAGGCTGCACCTGCGTGCTCAAGCCCGCCGAGCAAACTCCGCTCACCGCGCTGGAATTCGCGAAATATTTTTCCGACTGCGGTCTCCCTCCTGGTGTTGTCAATGTAATTACAGGCTTCGGAGAAACTTGCGGCGCGCCGCTGGTCCAGCATCCCGACGTAAACAAAATCGCCTTCACCGGCAGCGCCGCCGTGGGCAAGATCATCGTGAAACAAGCCGCTGACACGGTAAAGCGAGTCACACTCGAACTGGGAGGCAAGTCGCCCAACATCTTCTTCGCCGACGCCGACTTCGAGGCGGCCATCGATGGCGCGCTGTTCGGTGTCTTCATCAATCAGGGCGAAGTCTGCTCTGCGGGCAGCCGCATCCTGGTGCAGAAGTCGATTTACAAGAACTTCGTCGAAGCGATGACCGAGAAGGCCAAAACAATCAAGCTTGGGCCGCCGCTCGATCGCGAAACCAAGATGGGCCCACTGGTCAGCAAAGAACAATATGACCGCGTCAACTCCTACATCGAGATTGGAAAGAAGGAAGCCAAGCTCGCCTCCGGCGGAGGCCGCCCCGAAAAGATCGGCAAAGGCTACTACGTGCAGCCCACAATTTTCTCCGATGTTTCGAACTCCGCCCGCATCGCTCGCGAAGAGATATTCGGACCCGTCGCCGCCGTGATTCCGTTCGACGATGAAAAAGACGCGATTAAAATCGCCAACGATTCGCCCTATGGCTTAGCCGCGGCCGTCTGGACCCGCGACATCTTCAAGGCCATGCGCGCCGTGAAAGCCCTGCGCACGGGCATCGTCTGGGTCAACCACATGCAACCAACCTACGTAGAAGCCCCGTGGGGCGGATACAAACAATCCGGCTTCGGCCGCGAACTCGGCCCCTGGGGCATCGAAGAATATCTGGAAACCAAACAGGTATACATCAATCTGAACGAAGCGCCCATCGGCTGGTACTAAGAATGAAGAGATGCTCTCTCAAGTCTTGTCATCCTGAGCGAGGATTGAGCTTCGCGTCCAAGCGCGAAGATCAACCGCAGTCGAAGGACCCCTGTACGCTGTGCAGCGCCAATGCCGCCTCAGGGAGTTCTCACGAGAAACGAACATGAGCACGATTCGAATCAACACGCCCATTCCCGGCCCCAAATCGCAGGCGCTTTCCGCCCGCCGCACGAAAGCTGTGCCCCGCGGACTGTCTCACGGCACGCCGATCTACGTAGCCAAAGCTGAAGGCGCATGGCTTGAAGACGTCGACGGCAACCGCTACATCGATTTCGCCGGAGGCATCGGCTGTGCCAACGCAGGTCATCGCCAGCAACCCGTCGTCGAGGCTGTCCGCACTCAGCTCGATAAATTCCTCCACACCTGTGTCCAAGTCACGCCCTATGAAGGCTACATTCGTCTAGCCGAGCGAATGAACGAAGTCACGCCGGGCAAGTTCCCCAAGAAAACTCTCTTCGTGAACAGCGGCGCCGAAGCAGTCGAGAACGCCGTGAAGATCGCCCGCGCCTACACCAAGCGTCCTGCGATCGTCGCCTTCGAAGACGCCTTCCACGGCCGCACCATGATGACGCTGGCCCTTACCAGCAAGACTCATCCTTATAAAGCGGGATTCGCTCCATTTCCCGGCGATGTCTACCGCGTTCCATTCGCTTACTGCTATCGCTGCTCGTACAACTTGAAGTATCCCGAATGCGATCTCTACTGTGCGCGCCATCTCGAAGACACTTTCAAGCGCGTCGTCGCCAACGAGGAAGTCGCCGCCGTGATTGCCGAACCCGTGATGGGAGAAGGTGGGTTCATCGCCCCGCCGCCCGACTACTTTAGAGTCTTGATCGAGCTCTGCCACAAACACGGCATCCTCTTCATCGCCGACGAAGTGCAATCTGGCTTCGGCCGCACCGGCGCGCTCTTTGCCTGTGAACGCTACGGCATCGAGCCTGATTTGATCGTCACGGCAAAATCTCTAGGCGGAGGTCTTCCGCTCGCCGCCGTAACCGGCCGCGCCGAAATCATGGACGCTCCCGGTCCGGGCGGGCTCGGCGGCACCTTCGCGGGCAATCCACTTTCGTGTGCCGCAGCGCTCGCAACGCTCGATCTGTTCGAAAAGACGAATCTGCTGACCCGCGCCAACGAACTCGGCGACCGCTTCCAGCGCCGCGCCCGCGACTGGCAGCACCGCTGGCCCATCGTCGGCGACGTGCGCGGCCTCGGCGGCATGCAAGCCATCGAACTGGTGAAGTCGCAGAAAACGAAGACTCCCGCCGCCGACGAGACCAAGCAGATCACGCAATATTGCTACGAGCACGGCCTGATCACAATCACGGCCGGTTCGTACTCCAACGTGATCCGCGTCCTGGTCCCGCTGGTCGCGACCAACGAGCAGATGGATGAAGGCCTCGACGTGCTGGAGTCCGCGCTAGCCGCGGTCTGCGACAAGAAAGGCGCAGCAGCGCAGTTAGTCTAAGAGTTTTGTCATCCTGAGCGAGGATTGTGCTTCGCTATAGCGAAGCACGACCGCAGTCGAAGGACCCCGGGTATCGTTCGTGAGGTCGCGAGGAATTCTCACAATGCGCCAAACTCTTAACGATAGCGAAAGGTCATACTGAAATGTCGGTAGCCGCACCCGCAACACTCAAACTCACCCACTACATCAACGGACAATGGACCGACTCCCAAGCGTCCGAATGGCGCGACGTAGTAAATCCCGCCACCGGCGAAGTGCTCGCCCAAGTTCCGCTAGCCGATGCCGCCGAAGTCAATCAAGCCGTCGATTCCGCAGCCGCCGCCTTTCCCGAATGGCGACGCACTCCGCCGGAAGACCGCATCCAGCCGCTGTTTAAGCTGAAGATGCTGCTCGAAGACCACATCGACGACATCGCCCGCATCATCACCCAGGAAAATGGCAAGACCTTGACTGAAGCCAAGGCCGAAATGCGCCGGGCGATTGAAAACGTTGAGGTCGCCTGCGGCATTCCCCTGATGATGCAAGGCTATAACCTCGAAGATGTCGCCCGCGGCATCGACGAAATGATGATTCGTCAACCGCTCGGCGTGGTCGCTGCCATCACGCCCTTCAATTTTCCCGGCATGATTCCCTTCTGGTTTCTGCCCTACGCAATTGCCACCGGCAACACCTTCATCCTCAAGCCGAGTGAGCGCGTCCCGCTCACCATACGCTACGCCTACGAACTCCTCGAAAAGACTGGCTTGCCCAGAGGCGTCGTAAATCTAATAAACGGCGGCAAAACCGCCGTCGACGCGCTCCTCGACCATCCCAAAATCCGCGCCATCAGTTTCGTCGGATCGACTCCCGTCGCGAAGTACGTTTACTCACGCGCCGCCGCCACCGGCAAGCGCGCGCAGTGCCAGGGCGGAGCGAAAAATCACGTCATCGTTCTTCCCGACGCCGACATGCCCATGGCCACGCAAATCATCAGCGACAGCGCCTTCGGATGCGCGGGCCAGCGCTGCCTCGCGGTCTCCGTCGCCGTCACCATCGGCGAGGCGCAGAAAACTTTTCGCGATTCGATCGCCGATGCTGCTTCGAAACTCAAAGTCGGCAACGGCCTCGACAAAGATGTTCAGATGGGTCCGGTCATTACACCGCAAAGCAAAGAGCGCGTCGAATCGTTGATCGCCCTCGGCGAAAAGCAAGGCGCGAGAGTTTTGCTCGACGGACGCCACGCCAAAGTCCCGAGCCACGACAATGGCAACTTCGTGAATCCGACAATCCTCGACAACGTCCCCGCCACCAGTGATCTGGCCGACACAGAAATCTTCGGCCCCGTCCTCAGCCTCGTTCACGCCAACGACATGGACGACGCGCTCGCCTTTCTCGAGCGCAGCGCCTACGGCAATCAGGCGTCGCTTTTTACCTCAAGCGGATCGGCCGCGCGCCGCTTCCGCTACGAAGCGCCCGCCGGCAACATCGGCATCAACATCGGAGTTGCTGCGCCCATGGCCTACTTCCCTTTCAGCGGATGGAAGAACAGTTTTCTTGGCGACCTTCACGGGCAGGGCCGCGACGCCATCGAGTTCTACACCGACAAAAAGGTCGTAGTCGAACGCTGGGCCAAAGAACATTCGCGCAAGTTCTAGGAGAAGATCAATTCACCACAGAGTCACAGAGAACAGCAATAGCTTGTTCCAATATGGTGAAAAGGGTCTCCAGGAAAAAGCGCGACCGTCACCGAATCAAATGAAGCGCCTTGGCACCGTCAGGCACCGACTCAGTGGGCATACGCTGGTCGAAAGTAGCGACTTGGCCCTTATGCACGTGGGCGAGCGCCAGCAGATAACTATCGGTGACATGCGCAGAGTCAAGAAGACGCGCAGTGTTAGCGTGCTTGCGGTCGAGCAAAGATATATCGTCCGGCCAGAAGGCGTGTCCGGACAGGTCCCGGAATGAGGTCAACAGTTCGGCCACAGCGGCGGGAGAACCAGGAGAATTTGGATAGCGAGGATGGCCGACAATCCGCAACACTCCGTTTTCCGTCAGCGGACAGGTCGCCCAAGCCTCATGGCCCTCGGCGGCGAACCAGGCATGGGCACGGTCGTGCTGCACGTGAGCGGGGTCGATCAGAGCGATCAAGACGTTTACATCCAGAAGAAACCGCGTCACCGCAGTTCCTCGCGGAGCCGATGCACAAGTTCCGAAGTGACCCGCGGCGCGCCTTTGCGAACTTTGAGCAGCGGCACGCCGTTGCGCGTCCGCGCCTTGGTTTCCGCCGGAAGAAGCGCCCGCCGGGCTAATGAGGAAATCACTTCGCCGACCGATTTTTGTTCGATCGCGGCCATTTCTTTGGCGGCGCTCAGCACGTCATCGTCGATGGAAAGCGTGGTGCGCATGATTGCTTCAGATCATCACGCATCATACATCAGATGCGGGTTCTTTTGCAAGCTATCGTTGTGACTCCGACTCTGTGGTGAAATGATTTTAGAAAGAAGGAACAAATGCCCGCCTTTATCGAAAATGCCACCATGTCCGGCAAAGAGATCGTCGATCTCTCCCGCAAGCACACGCTCTACGAATGGTCCGCGCAGTCCAAGGTCGATCCCATTCCCGTCGCCAGCGCCAAAGGAATTTATTTCTACACGCCCGAGGGCAAGCGCTTCATCGACTTCAACAGCCAGCTCATGTCGGTCAACATCGGACACGGCGACCCGCGGGTCATCCAGGCCATCGCCGATCAGGCTGCCACTCTTGCCTACGCCAATCCGTTCATGGCCACCGAAGTCCGCGCGCGGCTCGGCGCCAAGCTCGCCGAAATCACCCCCGGCGATATCGACACTTTCTTCTTCACCAACGGCGGCGCCGAAGCCAACGAGAACGCCATCAAGCTCGCGCGCTTCTTCACCGGGCGCCACAAAATCATCGCCCGCTATCGCTCTTATCACGGCGCCACCGCCGGCGCTATCTCACTCACCGGCGATCCCCGCAGATGGGCCGCCGAGCCTGGCATCCCCGCCGTCATTCACGTGCTCGATCCTTATCACGGCATCGAGCGCGGATGGGAGTCCGCCGAATCTTCTCTGGCCATGATCGAAGAAACCATTCAGCTCGAAGGCGCACACACCATCGCCGGCTTCATTCTCGAGCCGGTCACAGGAACGAACGGCGTTCTCATTCCTCCCGCGGGATATCTCGAAGGCGTCCGCAAGCTCTGCGACAAGTACGGCATTCTGATGATCGCCGACGAAGTCATGTCCGGCTTCGGACGCACCGGCGAGTGGTTCGCCGTCGACCACTGGGAGGTAGTTCCCGATCTGCTCTGCATGGCGAAGGGACTGACCTCCAGCTATCTCCCGCTCGGCGCAGTAGGCATGCGGCATCACATCGCGCAGCATTTCAGCGACAAAGTTTTCTACGGAGGCCTTACCTACAACAGCCATCCCATGGGCTGCGCCGCTGCGCTCGCCACCATTCGCGTCTACGAGGAAGATCGCCTCATCGAGAACGCCAAGAAAATGGGCGCGACCCTGCAACAGCTTCTCGCCGATCTGCAGGCAAAACATGCGTCCGTCGGCGCGGTGCGCTCCATCGGACTGTTTGGCATCGTCGAACTCATTCGCAGCCGCAAAGGTCGCCAGCCCATGGCCCCCTTCAACGGCACCTCCGACGAAATGGCCTCCCTCGGCCGCTTCTTCCGCGAGCAAGGCCTCTACACCTTCGTCCGCTGGAATACGTTTTTCACCAACCCTCCGCTCTGCATCACCGAGCCGCAACTGCGCGAGGCCCTCGCCATCATCGACCGCGGGCTGGAGATTACTGATAAAGCTGTTACGGACTAGCTCCCTGTGGAAGATCTGGCTGAGTGTTCCAGTTGTAGTTTTGAACCTTTTCCTTAGTTTCTTATAAGGAAGCGCGTCTATAAAAAACAAGTACGGCCTAAAGTAAGTCCTTCACCCGCCGATAGTGAAAGTATGAAGAAAAAAAATATACTACTGTCCGCAGCAATGTTTACCAGTCTGATCCTGATGTCGGGTATGGCCTGGGCACAAGGGCAAACCAGTTCCGGAACGTTAGCCGTCTCGGCTGAGCTTGCCAGTTCGATCAACCTGACATTCGTTACCGACGCATCTGGGGTTGCGCTGACCGGCTCTGGGACGAACGCCGCGACATTGGACTTTGGCACCGTTTCGCTATACAGCGCCCCGCCCGCGCACGTGACCGAGACGGTTCAAGGGACCACCAGCTTCACGCTGAGCACGCCATTCGATATTTCTGTCACTAAATCGAATGTAACCAGCGCGAATTACAGTCTGAGTGCGGTGCTTACAACCGTGGATTCGAACAACGCTTGGACGATCGACTCGCTCGCTCTGCCCACCTCGCCTACGGCCCCGGTTTCGCTCACGGTCGCTGGGGTTTACGCCACAAATGCGCTGCATACCCTGGCTCTAGTAATACCGGACAGTGAAGGATCGGGAACCATTACGAACACGGTCGACTTTCTGGCAACAGCAAACTAACTGCAAACAACGACAGACCCCTGCGAGAGCGGGGGTTTTGTCGCTTACCGCCGGTAGAGAATGAAACCTACAGTGTTGCTGTGGTTGCTCTGGGGAGTCGGCATTGGTTTTGTAGAGGCGCAACAGCCCAGGCCAGCCAGGATACGGGGGCCAGTGACTACGACTTATGAGCGGCCACAGCCACCGAGTCCCTCTATCACGTTTCTGACAGTAGCGAACGGTGCAGCTGTGCGGAGTGTGGGATTGGACCAGGGCGCTCTTAACCTGGGCCTTTTGTCGAATGCCACGCGACAGGATGTGGACGGGGCGCAGATTCAATCGCAGAAAGATTCTTTTGCGGTTGTCACACGGTTTGGGCTGCGCATTGATCTCTCAAACTCCAGCAATAGAGGTACGGTTACAGTGAGCGCCTACCTTCTGAGTTCCTCCCCTTTGCAGACGGTGTGGGTGGACGGCGTTCAGCTTTCGCTGACACCGGGAATCATCGACGCACGTGTTGCTTACGGGACGATAACGGAACATGTGCTGAAAATCGCGGTACCCGCTTCGGTGCCGCCGGGACAGCTCATGGATTCGATCGCTGTGCTGGTCACTCCCAACTGAGAGTAAACATGAGGCCAACCCAATTTCCCGAGCGGATTGTCTGCAGCCTCGCGGTTCTGCTGTGGACAACGATTTATCTTCAAACCGGGGCGGAAGCACAATCGGCCGCCCGGGATGAAGGGAGCGAGCAGTCCAGCCCAATCTTGGCCGCCGGGCCTGCATCCCAACCTTCGGCTCAGCCGGCCACAGCCGCACGCGCGGAGCGCAGTTCGGTTTCGCTATCGCCCGCGGTTGCCATGGTGAAGTGCAAGTTGGGTCAGAGTTATTCGCAAACGCTCACTATAACAAATCAGACGAACCAGGATTTGATATTTGAAATGATGGCGGAGGACGTGGTCGTACGAGACGGCAAGAGAGTTTTCGTAGCGGCGGGGGAAATTCCGGCGGGAATTGCAGCCACGGCCGTGTTCGCGAAGAAAGAAGTCGACGTACAGCCGCTGCAGTCGTCCTCGGTAATGGTCACTTTCACGGTACCTTCAGAAACGCCGTTGCGGGCGGTGGTAGCTGCATTTCGCGGATCCACGAAGATCTCCCACAGCGGTGCGGTGGTAATGACGGCGTCGCTTGGCACTCTGTTTACTTTCACGGTTTCAGACAATTCCAGAATCGAAACCTCGCCGATCGTCCTGACTCCCCAATCGGCGACCGCCAACCTCGGTATCTCTCAGATACTCACGAATACTGGCTCGGAGCCGGTGGTCACGGATGGCGTGGCGGCGGTGCTCGATCAAGCCGGAGTCATAGTGGGCAAGGCCGCTTTCGAACAACAGCGACTTTTGCCGGGCGAGCGACTGCCCTTCCGGGCGGAATATTCCGCAGAACTCAAACCCGGACGCTACCGTCTTGTAGCTTCCTTTCAATATGAAGAAAAAGTCACCACCAGCTCGAGCGATTTTACGGTGCCATGAAGCGCTGGTTCTTAGTTGCCGTGCTGGCGTCGTACGCGACAATGGCAACTGCCCAATCGATCGCCGTGGGTTACCGCGAGACGGTCAGCCTTTCCTACCCTGGAGCGCTGGCGGCCTTCTCGCTTAATGATTTCTTCGCAGAAGCAAAGGCGGAATCCGGAATGGTCACGGTCTTCGGAAAGAACCCTGGATCGGCGCAGATTGTAGTGGTCACTAAAGAAGGCAGCAAGAACGTCGAAGTGCGAATTATTCCGGCACCGCCATCCTATCCCCCCGGGTTCATACCCCCCATTTCAGAGGCGGCGGCCCGCGAAGGCGGCAGTTACGAATCCCGTTTTACATCCGGGCCGTCTCAATCCGAAGACACTGTCGACTTCATGCGCCGCGAAGGGGATCGCTCGCGGCGCTTCCACATGACTGACAATTTTCTCTTTAATCCCACGGCCGATCATAGCGTGGTCGCTCTTAGCTCGATTTTTTATACGATAGACACTCCGAAGCGCGACATTACCTTTCTGGATCAGTTGATGATCAATTCGCCCCTCACGGTTTACGAATCGATCGTGCGGGGATTTCACTTGCGCGAGGGCAATTTTCTCTTTCATGCCGGGTACACTTCCACAACCAGCTTTGAAAACATTATCCTGCCGTCGCAAAAGGAGGGCGTATTGGGCGTTGGGTACCGGTTCCGGCTCTCGGAGCATACCTTCCTGATACCCGATTGTTATTACTTTTCAGGAACGCATCTCTTGGGGGATTCCGCGCAAGCGGGAGCCGTAGCGTCGCTGGTATATGACTATGAAGTCGGCAAGGATCTGGGCTTGCTGACCGAGGTGGGTTTCAGTCGGGGCGTGGGAGGGGCAGAGCAGATTCACTTCCATGGCGCTCGCGATCAGTTGGTCGCAAGTCTGCGGTACGAGCCAATACATTTCGCCTCGCTTGGCGCGAACAACCTGCACGGATTTTATTCCAATTTTAGCTGGACTCGTTCCCTTACGCGCCGCTTGACTTCCACATCCAGTTTTGCCGACAACCACTACAATCTTCCCTCCTTGAAACTGACGAATCTGGTATCGAATATAGATCTGCAATTTCAACTCTCCCGGTATTGGTCCGTGGTCTCGGGAGCAAATTATGCGCGTTCCGAGACATATCTTCCCGCAGGACCGGTAATTTCGGTTGTGGGCGTGCCCCTCGGCCTGAGCTTCGATGCACCTCATTTTCAAAGCAGCGTTCTATATCAATATTCCAGAGATTCAGGACCGATCTCGCGCTCCAGTGAATTTCGGACAACTGTGGGCACGCACTGGCGCGATTTCCGCTGGAGTGGCTTCGTGGATCGTCAAACCCAGGCACTGACTCTTACCCTCGTCTCCGCCGGAGTTCCCGGCCTGCAGGCGGCCCTCGACAAGTTGGCGATTTCCGCCACTACTCCGGATCAGATCGCTCTGGCGTTGAATGAAAGCGCACCTTTGCTGAACCAGGGGTTAATTGGGGGTATCGGTATCAACGTCGATCCGGTTCGACTGCAGGCAGGCAGCGATCTGACGTGGTCCAACCGAAACGGAGCTCGCCATCGCTTTGATTTCAGCTTGCTCTATAACAAAGACGAATTAGTGCAAGGAGAGACCCGGGCAACCATTGCGACCTTTTCTTACTCCGTGAAGTTTAAGCGAGTGAATGAATTTTTTTCTTCCATATCCTTGCTCCGGGACGGCAGTCGCGCTAAACAGAACGATCCGCTGTTCGAGATTTCAATTCGCCGGCATGTGGGTAGCGTCCCTAATTTTGTAATGTCACGACGGCGTGGAATGATTTACGGAGTCGTTTTCGCCGATGATGGAGCGACCGGCGCCTACGGACCCGGCGCTTTGCCTTTGGCTGAGGTAGAAGTAATCCTGGATGACAAGCGACGAATTCGCACCGACAAGAGCGGCCATTACCGATTCGTTGGCATCTCCTACGGTTCGCACAGCGTGGAGGCGATATATCACTCGGCAAATCCGTTCTTTTATACGACCCCATCCAGGGTGCAGTCCGATATAAATGCAGAGATTAACTTTGGGGTCGGTCTCTCTTTTGCCCGGCTTTTTGGTTCTGTCCGCAGCGATAGCGGAATAGGCTTGCCGGGAGTTGAGATCGGTGCTTTCCGAGGGGTTCAGCAGGGGGTTCGCGCTCGTACCGATTCGGAAGGCCGGTTTCGCGTCGAGGGACTCGCCAGCGGCGAGTATGAAATAAAGATCGACCCTGATTCGATCCCGCCTGGATATTCTCTTGCGGAATCGGAAACCAAGCGGGTCACGGTCGATCCCGCGGTTCCCGCTCAAAGCGATTTCCAAATAAAGGCGATCCGCAACATCTCCGGACGTGTGACAGTCTACGATCCCACCTCTCAGAAGAACGTGCCTGTGGGGGGAGTCCCAGTTCGTCTGCCGCAGCTTTCGCGCGAGAGCGTGACCGATGAAAATGGAATTTATCTGTTTCGAGACCTGCCCCCAGGATCTTACTCCGTGGAGATTACTTACCTGAGAAACGAGTCGAAGAGGGTGGTTTTTCTGCCGGATGGCCCTGCCTTTCCCAAGAACATTGATATTGACATAGTGGGGAAGTGAGCGTTTCAGGCCTGGTTTGTGTTGACAGCGTCAGCAGGTTCCTCGCGCGCCCCGGAGCGCGAGAAATTGATAAGAGTTTTGGGATCGATGCTTCGCGCGTGAGGCCGAAGCCGCGTGTCTCTCTATGCTTTACGGGTCAGCCGAAGCGCCGCTGTTCCATGAAAGCGAAATCACGAATGGAAATCACAAATGGAAATCACAAACCAAAATCAGGAGCGCCAGATCAGTTGTTGGTTGTCGAGAGAAGAAAACATTACGGGCTCGTGGTGGACAGTAGTGGCGTGGCGGTTGATGGCGGTGGCGGCCTGGGTGCGGAGGTTGCCGTTGTGGAGATCGAAGTCGAGGGTGCTGACGTGGTGGGCGCAGCGGGTACAGGTGAACTTCATGCCTCCTTTGACGCGGGCGATGGTGTAGTGTCGCTTCACAATTTCGAGTGTAGTCTTTTCATGCTGGAGTGGTAGGCACGAAGGGCGGGGCGGCGAAGGTAATGCGGTGTGAGTGAGTTCTAATGTGGGGAATGAGTTTCACAATTCATGTTGAGACACCTTGAAAGGCCGCGGGAAGCGCTGGCGGGAAAGGGATCCTTCGACTGCGATTGTCCTTCGCGCCTGAGGCAACCAAGGACAATCCTCGCACCGGATTAAGTAGTTATTTCGTCAGGCGGTTGTACTTTTTTAGTACTTCGCGGAGGCGGTCATGGGGGAGCGCTATCACTTCGTGATCGTCGATACCTTTCATGGTTTCGGCGGCTACCATTGCGTTGATTACGGCTTCTTCTGTGGCTTGGACCGTGGCGAGAAAAAGCGGGTCGAGAGCGTCGTTGGGGAGCATGGTTACCTGATGCAGGTTGCGGGGATCGTTCGCATTTGTGTTGGGGGCGGGCGGGCTTGCGGCGCCGGAGTTGGCAGTGGAAAAAGCCAGGAAGATGTCTCCGGAACTGTCGCCGGAGTAGCTGCCATCGCGGCCCAGACCTAGCGAGACCCGGCGTACGACGCGTTTGAGTTGAGTCGGGAGTAGCGGGGCGTCGGTGGCTACGATCACGATAATCGAGCCGACATCTTTACCAGCCCTTGGCGCCACAGACGCCGACTCGGGGATTTCTTTACCGACCGGGACTCCAGCGATGCGGAGTTGATCGCGGCGTCCGTAGTTGCATTGAACGAGAACGCCAACGGTGTAGCCGCCCTCTTTCGCGTCGAGCACGCGGGATGAGGTGCCGATCCCGCCTTTGAACTCATTGCAGATCATGCCGGTGCCGCCGCCGACGTTGCCTTCTTCAACGGGTCCGGAGTGAGCGGAATCGAGGGCGTGCCAAGCATCTTCCGGATGGACATGGAACCCGTTGATGTCGTTGAGCTCGCCGTCCCAGGTTTCGGCTACTACGGGAAGCGACCACCAGTCTTCCTGTGCCGGTGCGCCCCGGCGCAACTCCCAGGCGATGACGGCGTCGCGGATCACACCCACGCTGTGCGTATTGGTCATCGTGACCGGGCCGGTGAGGAAACCGGAGTCTTCGACCCAGGTGGTGCCGGTCATCTCGCCGTTGCCGTTGAGGGTGAACCAGGCGGCGAAGACAGCGTCGTTGGAATTTTTGCCGCGGGGATGAATAGCTGTAACGCCGGTGCGGACAGGGCCCTTGCCCACGATAAGTTTGCCGCTGCCAGAGATTAGCGTGGTGTGTCCGACTTCGACACCGCGAACATCGGTGATGGCGTTGTTGGGGCCGGGAGTACCGTCGAACGGGACACCTAGATCGCGGGCTCGGGGCTTGGATTGGGCTAGTGCAGAGGAAAGGAGGAGTGTCAGGAGCAGTTTGCGCATGAGTGCTGCGGAAAGTATAGAACAGTTTCTTGAGCGAAACGCGCCCGGCGGGCAGCCCAGGCGCTATCCCTAGCCTGAGTTACAATCGCTGAAATACGTTTTGTGGAGGGATTCATGGACGGATGGAAGAAGGCGGTGGTTGCGGGAACGATCGGGGTGGCGACGGTTTTGTTTTTGAAGAAGAGATACCCCGCGGGGGTGCTGGCGACGGGCGTGGGGCTGGCGATGCTGGCGTCGGAGTATCCGGAGAAGTTTGAGAAGGTGAAGGAATTGCTGCCGGAATATTTTGACCGCGGCATGCGGGTAATGGAAATGGCGGGGCAAGCCGGGAGGCGGATTACCGAGGCCGCGGGACGGTCGGCGGTTGGAGCATGGGAGGAGCTTGGCGGGTAGGGCGGCCTATGGGAGCGGTGGCTGTAGTCGCGCCGGCAGACAACGGGTTCCTCCGCTCCGCCGTCGCTTGCGCTCCGGCTCCGGTCGGAATGACAAGAACTCAAAGAGTGCTGGTCATTACACGTGCGGCCGGAATGATAAAGTTGCCGTCTAAGGCACCGCTCGCGACCTATGTTATTTTCGTTGTAGTTCGCTGCTACCTGCGCTTAAACCCATGAGACTTTCGGTGGTCATGCCGGTGTATAACGAGCGCGCAACGCTGCGTCAGGTGGTGGAACGCGTGCTGGGGGTGGCGCTTGAGATCGAATTGATTTGCGTGGACGACGGCTCGACAGACGGGTCGCGGGAGATTCTTGGGCAGTTGCAGGCAGAGCGGGCACGGATGCGGGTATTGCTGCAGCCGAAGAATATGGGCAAAGGGGCGGCGCTGCATCGCGGAATTCGGGAGGCGACGGGGGATTACGTCATTATTCAGGACGCCGATCTGGAATACGATCCGGCGGATTACAAGGTGATGCTGGAACCGTTGATCGAAGGCAGCGCTGACGTGGTGTATGGATCGCGGTTTCTTTCGGGGCGGCCGCATCGCGTGCTTTACTTCTGGCATTCGGTGGGAAACTGGCTGCTTACGCTGCTCTCCAATGCGCTGACCAACATCAACCTCAGCGATATGGAGACCTGCTACAAAGCATTCCGTCGCGAGGTGATCCAGTCGATTCCTTTGCAAGAGAAACGCTTTGGATTTGAGCCGGAAATCACGGTGAAGATTGCCAAGCGCAAGTTGCGCATTTTTGAGGTTGGCATCAGCTACTGGGGCCGCACTTATGAAGAGGGCAAGAAAATTAACTGGAAGGATGGAGTGCGCGCATTGTGGTGCCTGTTGAAGTATTGCGCTACGGAGGCAGCGGTAGCGCCGCGACCGGCGGAGGATGCCGGGATGGCGGCGAGGGCGCCAGGGGAGAAATTTCCGGCGCAGCCGCGGTGAGATCCCTTCTTTCGCCCCCCCAGAGGCTTATTTATTTCTCACTTTTCTACCCGGGGCTTCGCCCTGGGATTCGCTCTTTCGCCGCTTCAGCTGAAATCGGCGTGTTTTTTGGAAGCATTTAATTCGGTTTGGACACACGCGGAGAGCGCGAGTTTGGCGAGTTGGCGGAGGGGGTTGCGGCTTTCACGCCGCCCACAGGCTTCTGATAAGTGTAGTTGATTGGCGGACCGGTCTTGGTATCGGTGGACTGGGGGCCCGTGCTCTTGGCTGGCGCCGGGTTGGGGTTTGAGGCTTTTATATTCTGGCGCTCGAGGTGGCTGAGTTCGCTGTTTGCCTTGGTGTCGCTTTTTGAGGCAGCGGACGCTTTAGCCGGGGACTTGTGCGAGGACGGCATGGCGGATTTCGGGGTCAGGGGCTTGGTTGCCGATTGGACAGGGTCCGAAGCCGATTTGGCCGCGGACGAGTGAGCCGTAGAACTTTGGGCAGCAGCCGCGGAGACCACGGTGGCGGCCACGATTGCGCAAAAAGCGGTTCTGGATTTCATGTGAAAGTCTCCGATGGGCGCGAGTGATCCTAGCCTTATTAGATCATGTTTTGAGGCTCCGCGGAGGAACGAGCGTTCGGGGATGGAGTTACGTTCGTGGGATTTCTCAGCACGCCTGGAACTTTGTTCAAACGATGAATATCACCGATCCAGCGTTCGAGATTGCCGGCCCGCTCACCCTGCCGGCAGACGAGGTGCATGTCTGGCGAATCGACCTGGACGCTATCCGGGGGGATTTTCTGCGATGGCAGGCGGTGCTCTCTCCTGATGAAGTAGCGCGGTCCCAGCGTTTTCACTTTGCGCGGGACCGGGAGCGGTTCGTGGCGGCGCGGGCGTGGCTGCGAAAAATTCTGGCGGCTTACCTGGCGGCGGAGGCGAGCGAGCTGAGATTTTCCTACTCCAAGAAAGAGAAGCCATCTCTGGATGCGGCCAGCGACGTTAACTTCAACGTCTCGCATTCCGGAGGAGTCGCACTGCTGGGATTTACCCGGGGAAGAGAGATTGGAATCGACGTGGAAGAGCTTCGCGCGAATTCTGATCTGGAAGCGATTGCGCGGCGTTTTTTCTCCCCTCAAGAGCAGAAAGAATTTTTTGACTTGCCGGGCGAGCAAAGAGTGGAAGCATTTTTTCGCTGCTGGACGCTCAAGGAAGCGTACATCAAGGCCACAGGGGATGGATTGTCGCTGCCGCTGAGCCAGTTTGATGTGTCGCTGAACGCGAACGAGGCAAATGCGCTGCTGGCGACGCGGCCCGATCCCTCGGAGGCGGGACGCTGGCGGATAACAGAGGTTGCGGCTGGGAGTGGTTACAGGGCAGCGGTGTGCGTGCGCGGGGATGACTGGAAATTGCGGGATTAACGCGGCCGGTTCCGGTGGGACGATAAAATATCGAGGGCGATTGCAGTGCGGAAGCGCCTCCGCTAGTGACCCCAATGGGTAATGCGGCGGCATGGATCGCAACTGTTTTCACAGAAAGAGTTGGCGGATAGAAATTTGCAACCTTGCGATCGCAAAAATCTTTTCGATTCAGGTGCTTAGGCGGGAACTGAAAACGCCCGAAGGCATTACAATTGCTGGGCAGTTTATTCGACTTTGATTTCAACCGAGAGCAAATCCAGCTTTCTCATCCTGCGCGAAGGTGATACTCTGTGAGGTAACATTTCGGGGTTTTCCCTCTCCCTAAAAGAACCTGCAAATTGGCTTGCTGGAGCGCCAGAGCGAAGTCTGGAAAGCAATCCAGTCAAATACAATAAACGTAGTAGACAAGACGAATTCAGGAGGCACGCCACTTGACAGCTGCGACCAGCCATCTCATCCCGCCGCACGGCGGAGAACTTGTTCAACTCATCGCTCAACCCGAGCGAGCTGCCGAGTTAAAGGCCCATTCCAAGGAATGGCCGTCATGGGATCTGACGGCGCGCCAGTTGTGCGACCTGGAGTTGCTGCTCGCGGGCGGATTCTCTCCGCTGCGGGGCTTCATGACGCGCGCCGATTATGAAGGCGTCTGCCACAACATGCGGTTGGCCAACGGAACGCTGTGGCCCATGCCAATCACTCTGGACGTGACGGAGGAATTTGCCAGGAAGCTGACGCCGGGCACCAGTAAAATCGCGCTGCGCGATCCGGAAGGCGTCATGCTGGCAGTCTTGAGCGTGGAAGACGTATGGCAGCCCGATCGCAAGGCTGAGGCCAAAGCGGTTTTTAACAGCACCAGCCCCGCCCACCCAGGCGCGGATTACGCGATCAACAAAGCCAATCCGTGGTATGTGGGCGGGCCCCTGGAAGGCTGCCAGATTCCGGCGCACTACGATTTTCGAAATCTGCGTTTGACTCCCGCCGAGTTGCGCGCCGAATTTGCGCGCATGGCATGGCGCAAGGTGGTCGCATTCCAGACGCGCAACCCCATGCACCGCGCCCACGTGGAACTGGCCTTCCGCGCCGCCAAGCAGGTGGAGGCAAACCTTCTCATCCATCCGGTCGTGGGCATGACCAAGCCCGGCGATGTGGATTACTACACGCGGGTGCGCTGTTACCAGTTGCTGTTATCGAAGTTTCCCCAAGCCACGGCAAAGTTGTCATTGCTGCCGCTGGCCATGCGTATGGGTGGGCCGCGTGAAGCCGTGTGGCATGGCATCATCCGCAAGAATCATGGATGCACGCACATCATTGTAGGCCGCGATCATGCCGGGCCGGGATCCGATCCCGAGACCAAGAAACCTTTTTACGGTCCGTACGAAGCGCAGGAAGTTTTCAAGAAGCACGAGGCCGATATCGGCGTGACCATGGTTCCGTTCAACATGATGGTCTACCTGGAAGATCAGGACCGGTATGTGCCGGACGATCAGGTGAAGAATGGCGACCGGGTGCTGAATATCTCGGGAACGGAACTGCGGCAGCGGCTGAACGAGGGGCGCGAGATTCCGGCGTGGTTTACCTATCCGGAAGTAGTCGCGGAGTTGCGGCGCAGCTTTCCGCCACGCCACAAACAGGGCGTGACTATCTTCTTTACCGGGCTGTCGGGATCGGGCAAGTCCACGATTGCCAATGTTCTGCTTACGAAGTTTCTGGAAGCGGGCGGGCGTCCGGTGACGCTGCTGGATGGCGATCTGGTGCGCAAGAATCTTTCATCGGAGCTGGGCTTTTCCAAGGAGCATCGCGACATTAACATCCGGCGCATTGGCTATGTGGCGTCGGAGATCACCAAAAATGGCGGGATTGCGATTTGCGCTCCGATTGCACCTTACGATGCCACGCGCAAACACGTGCGGCAGTTGATTGAGCCTTATGGCGGATTCATTCTGGTGCATATCGCGACCAGCGTGGAAGTGTGCGAGCAGCGCGACCGCAAAGGCTTGTACGCCAAGGCGCGCGCCGGAATTCTGAAGGAATTCACCGGCATTTCCGATCCCTACGAAGTTCCGGCCGACGCCGAAGTTGTGATCAACACCGGCGAACTTTCCCCCGAAGAGGCCGCGCAGGAAATCTTTCTGCACCTGGAGAGGGAAGGTTTTATCGGAGCTGCCGCCGAAGCGAATTAGACGGCGGTCCAGCAACAGTAACGAGCCCGGAAATTATTCATGGATCTGTTGATCAAGAGCCTTGTCGGATTTGGAGTTGGAACCCTGATTGGCATGACGGGCGTCGGGGGCGGCGTGCTGCTGCTCCCGATCCTGATTTTCGGACTGGGTGTGCCTCCCATGCGCGCGGTGGGATCGGATGCGCTGTTCAATTTCCTCACCAAGATCGGCGCCAGTATCGTTCACCTGCGCAAAGGGACTGTTCGGAAGAAGGTGGTTCTGGCGTTGGCGGCGGGAAGCGCTCCCGGTTCCTATCTGGGCGTAAGTTTTCTGGTTCACCTGCGGAACGTCTACGGCAACGGGGTCAATCACTTCATCACCGTGGCGGTCGGAGTTCTGCTGATTTGCATCCCGACTTTCCTGTTCTTCCAGAAGAAGATCGAGGACCGGGCGGCGGCGAAGCCTCCGACGATGAAGTCGTTCGCCTGGATGTGGTTGATCGGCATCGTGGCCGGATTTCTGGTCGGCATCACGTCTGTGGGCTCGGGCAGCATCGTCATGATGATGCTTTTGCTGTTCTACAGCTTTCAGCCGAAGGTCATGGTAGGTACGGACATTGTGCATGCGTTGATTCTCACCGGCGTTACCAGCCTGCTCCATTTCCGGCTGCATAATGTGGACACTCATCTGGTTGGGGCGCTGTTGATCGGCTCGGTTCCGGGAGGATTGCTCGGTTCGTACCTGAGCACCCGGGTGCCGGTGCCGTGGCTCCGGCGGATTCTGTGCGCCGTGTTGCTGGCGACCGGCGCGCGCATGCTTATGGCCTGAGGAAAGTTCTCAGTGATTACATTGGAAACGGAAAGCTTAAGAGGCATTATGCACTCAAATTCTTACGCACAAATATTGGAACGGATTCATTCGGCTCTGGAGGCCACTCATGCGGTCTTTGCGCGCTACACTCCGGGGGCCATTGAAACCGAATATAAAGTTGGACACGACCCGGTAACGGAGGCGGATCGCGCGCTGGATGCAGTTTTGCGCAAGGAACTGCTCCGCGAGGGCGAGGGCTGGCTTTCGGAAGAGAGCGTGGACGATCCCATTCGGTTGCAGCGGTCGCGCGTGTGGGTAGTCGACCCGCTCGATGGGACGCGCGAGTTTGTGCAGGGAATACCTGAGTTCTGCGTTTCGATCGGGTTCGTCGAAAACGGGCATCCGGTCGCGGGAGGAATCTATAACCCGGCAACCGGCGAGACTTTCGTAGGATCCATCGACTCGGGCGTAACCTATAACGGAAAGCCGGCCCATCCCAGCCAGCGCCGCACTCTGGATGGGGCTCTGGTACTGGCCAGCCGCAGCGAGGTCAAGCGCGGCGAGTGGAAGACGTTTGAAAACTCAAACTTCAAGATCAGGCCCATGGGCTCGGTGGCCTATAAGCTCGCCCTGGTCTCGGCCGGACTCGCTGATGTTACCTTCACGCTGACTCCGAAAAATGAGTGGGACGTGGTAGCAGGAGCGGCTCTGGTGCAGAGCGCGGGGGGCTTCGTCAGCACGCTGGACAAGACTATGCTGGCGGCCAACCGCCGCGATCCGTTGCTCTCAGGCCTGTTGGCAAGCGGACCGTTTCTAAGGGACGAACTGGTCGCCTTGGTCGAGCCGCATATCCCGGTGGAGCAGGCGCGCTAAGCCTCTGAGAACAACCGACTAAGAACAAACCTCGGTAACTTCTGGCCAAAAATAGGTTTCCAAACGCAGACAGCCTTGCGATACTGGATCAGCCGCCCTCTGCGGGCCGATGCAACTGTAAATGCCGGAGAAAACCAGCAATGTGATATCGGTGGACGTGGAAGACTATTTCCATGCCGAATCGTTTTCCGATATCGTCGACCGGGCCCGCTGGGACAGTTACACGAGCCGGGTGGTTCCGAACACGCAAAGGCTCCTGGAGTTGTTTGCCGGGCTTAACCTTCACGCTACATTTTTTGTGCTCGGGTGGGTGGCAGAACGCTTCCCTGCCCTGGTGCGGGAGATCGCGGCGGGAGGACATGAATTGGCCTGTCATTCCTACTGGCATCGGCTGATTTATAAGTTGGATCCCGCGGAATTTCGCGAGGACACGCGGCGGGCCAAGAGTGTGATCGAGCAGATCGGGGGCCAGGCGGTGCGCGGCTATCGGGCGCCCACGTACTCGGTGATCGATCGCTCGGTCTGGGCGCTCGATATTCTCACAGAGCTGGGATTTACCTATGATTCGAGCATATTTCCCATCCGCCACGACCGCTACGGTATGCCGGATGCGCCGCGCGCACCCTTCCGTTTTCAGACGCCTTCGGGGCCAATGACTGAGTTTCCCATAACGACGTTTCGTCTGGCTGGGCACAACATGCCGGTGGGCGGCGGCGGCTATCTTCGTCTACTGCCACAACTGTATACCCGATTGGGATTGCGGCAGGTACAAAAGGAAGGATTGCCCATTGTGGTTTACATCCATCCCTGGGAGATTGACCCCGAACAGCCCCGCCTGGCGGGGCGTTTAAGCTCCCGCTTGCGGCATTACACGAATCTGTCGCGAACTTACGGCCGCTTGCGCACGGTGCTGCAATCGGGAACCTATACCAGCTTTCGTGAGAGCGGACTCGCCGACACGGCAAGGGACTTTGACTTTTATGCCTTCAACCAACACAAAAACTGACGAGACACAGCAGATTGCGGAGTACTGGAACAATATTGCGAACCGGTTCGACGCGATTTATACGGGGAAAAAGAATCCGATTTCACGGGGCCTGGATCGCTGGCTTCGGCGAGACATCTACCAGCGTTTCGACTGGGTGATGAGCCAGGCCGGCGATGCGCGCGGCCTGAAGATATGCGACATCGGCTGCGGCTCCGGGCGCTTTGTCGCCAGCCTCGCAAAACGCGGCGCGCAGGTCACGGGCGTGGATTTTGCTCCCGAGATGCTGAAACTGGGCCAGCAACTGGCCGAAAAAGAGGGCGTCACAGATCGCGTGAAATTCGTATTGAGCGACGTTATCGACTGGAAGACGGACGAGAAGTTCGATCTGGTGATCGCCATCGGATTCTGGGATTACGTACGCGATCCGCTGCCCCGCTTGAAAGTCATCCGCAGCCTGACCAAAACTACTTTTTTGTCGGCTTGGCCCCGTGCCGGAACTTTACGGGCTGCCATTCGTACTGTCCGCCTCAAGGCCGACGGCTGCCCGGTTTATTTCTTTACGCAGGCGCAAGTTGAAGATTATTTGCAGCGTGCTGGCTTCCAGGTGGATTCGCACGAGATTCTCGGGCAACTGCACTGCGTGCGCAGTTCTGCCGTCTAATCGTGAGATCAGCGGCTGAACACGAAAAAACGCAGGAATGCTTGTAGTACGGAATGCCTGCAGCAATGCGGAAGAGCGGCGCTTTAAGCGTCGTCTAAGGTCTTCAAAAACAGGGACGGGATTCAGCCCCCGTGGCCGCATTTGGGGGTCTGCCCAAGTTTATACGCCTTGTGTAAAGCCGCGTTGGTTTTGTGGCATTTTGCGGCGCGGCCGATCCGCTCCCTTTCTAAGCAGGCTGATTTAACGGCAGTCTAATGCGATGGCGAAGCTTCTGTTCTGGATCTCGGCCGGATTTTGCGTCTACGTGTACATTGGCTACCCCATCGTGCTGTGGGGACTGCAGGCGATCTTCCGCTCGCGGCCAGTCAAGGCTCCGGCCGAGCCCAGCGTTTCCCTGCTGGTAGCGGCTTACAACGAAGCGGGCGTGATTGCTGAGAAAATCCGCAATAGTCTCGCGCTGGATTATCCCGCGGAAAAACTGGAAATTGTGGTCGCCTCTGACGGGTCCAAAGATGCGACGGCGGAAATTGTGCGCGCCTTGGCTGCCGAGAGCCGAGGACAAGTTCGACTGCTCGCCTTCGAGAAGAATCGCGGCAAAATGCAGGTGCTGAATGATGCGCTCCCGCAGTTGCGGGGAGAGATTGTGGCTTTTTCCGATGCTTCGAGCATGGTGGCCACAGGCTCTCTGCGGATACTGATGCAGAGTTTTAGCGATGAGCGCATTGGCGCGGCCAGCGGGGTTTACCGGCTGCTGAAAAAAGATCAGGCGCAGTTGGGGTCGCAAGAAGATCTTTACTGGAAGTACGAAACTTTTCTGAAGGTGCTGGAGGCGAAGCTGGGGGCGTTCACCGGCGCGCACGGATCGCTCTATGCGATCCGGCGCGAGCTCTATCCGTTTCCTTCGGCGGATACGATCAACGACGACTTCACCATTCCCATGCGCATTCTGGAGCGCGGCCACCGGGTAGCGTACGAACCCGCCGCGGTTGCTTACGAAGAGGCGCAGGAGATGGAGGGATTCTCGCGCCGGGTGCGAATTACGGCGGGCAACGTGGAACAGTTGCGGGAAATCAAAAGCCTCCTGTGGCCGCCGCGTCCGTTTGTGCTGTTCTGCCTGCTCTCGCACAAGACCGGACGCCTGCTGGTGCCCGTATTCATGATCGTTGCCCTGATGGCGAATCTCGCGCTGCGCGGGCAGTTCCCTTACAACTGGCTACTGGCGGGGCAGGCGCTCTTTTACGCTCTGGCATTGTTGGGCTCCGTAGTGAACCTCAAGCCCAAGGTGCTGCGGCTTCCCTATTATTTCTGCATGATCAACTCGGCGCTATTTGCGTGGGTATATCAGGCGGTCCGGCATGGGCGCGCGATTCCTTCGCGGATCGAGTTGGATTCGTTGGGGAACCGGCCGCCGGCGGGTTAGGGCGGAACGACTTTGAAAGACGCGACCTCAAGCCGCGCGCAAAGGCTGAAACAGGAATGACGCTTTAGGCGGCGATCTCTAGCTCTTCATCATCATGCAACTTTTCCGCAGAGTGTGAAGGGTTGTCCTGATTCGATCTCTTCTGCGTACAGCTCGCGCGCCTCGAAAGCGCGAACCTTCGCCGATCTTCCGTCGGCATACTTCGTGGTGAATTCCAATTCGTCCCGATTGTGCTTCAAATCCCGTACTCGGAAGTACATGGACCTAGGGATGCACTAGTGTGACCTGAGAGTCCTTGTCCCCAAGTTATCTGCCTTTGTGCTGTCTCCTTCTCTAAAGTGCTTGGTAAGGACTCGAACGACGGTCCCCCCCAAACTCCGTTCCGAGGTTGTCGAATGCAAGCAACGCGATTTGGAGCACCGAAGGAATACGCGGTCGGTCAAGTTCTCATCCTGAACGTTCTCGTTCTCTTTCTGTTAGCCGGCCTGGTTGTGTCTACGACCGGGTGTGGAGCATCGGCCCAGGGAGCCTCGAGCTCGGCCGCGAATACTCAAAGTCCGCAATCGGTGCTCAAAGTTTCCATTCCTCCGGCACAGGCCACGGTGGGCGTTCCTTACAATGCGGTCACTTCGGTCAGTGGCGGGACTGGGCCTTATGTCTTTAGGTTGGCCAGCGGCAGTCTGCCACCGGGGCTGGTGCTTAATTCGCAGACGGGATCAATCACGGGCACGCCCACGCTTGCGGGCACGTACAATTTTGTGACTTCAGTGACGGCCTCCTCGGCGGGTGAAACCACTCTGACGCTGGAGCATTATTCGCCGGCAGCGATCCATCCGCTGGCAGGATCCAGTTCGGCGCAGATTACGGTTTCCGGCCACTCGGGCGGGACGCTCTCCATCACGCCGGGTTCGGCGACTATTACTTCGCAGGCGCAACAGCAGTTCACGGCGCAAATGAGCGGGAGCGCCGATACCGCAGTGACCTGGTCGGCCAGCGCGGGAACGATTTCCAGCACCGGCGTTTTTGTGGCGCCCAAGGTGACGAGCACTACTCCAGTTACAGTCACAGCGACGGGCGCGGGAAATTCCGGCGCAAAGGCCAGTGCCAGCCTGACGGTAACACCGCAAACGGCCTTGGCGATTACCAGTTCGAGTCTGCCCGCAGCCAACACCAGCACGCCTTATAGCGCGACGCTGGCTGCAAGCGGTGGCGTGACTCCTTATCAGTGGAGCGTTTCCGCGGGAAGTTTGCCCTCCGGCATTACGCTGCAGAGCGCCAGCGGCACGCTGGCGGGGACAACGGTGTTCAGCGGATCGTATCCCTTTACCGCGAAGGTGACCGATTCGAGCGGACACAACACAACCGTCGCCCTCTCACTTTCGGTTTCAGTGGGTTCGGCCAATGGGTATGACGGACCAGCGGAGCTGCCGCGGGTTTATATTCAGACCGCGATGGTGAACACTCCGGCGCCGGGCAGCACCATCAGCGTAAGCGCAGCGGGGAATCTGCAAAGCGCGTTGAACGGCGCGAGTTGCGGCGATACGATTCAACTGGCGGCAGGAGCAACTTATACCGGCTCTTTTACCTTCCCGGCCAAAAATTGCGATGACAATCACTGGATCATCGTGCGCACCAGCGCGAGCGATTCGGCATTGCCGGCGGAAGGCACTCGCCTGACGCCATGCTACGCGGGCGTTTCTTCCCTCCCCGGACGGCCGGCCTTCAACTGCGCTTCCACGAAAAATGTACTGGCGAAGCTGTCGATGCCGAATGTGGGCAGCGGTCCCATCGTTTTTGCCACCGGCGCAAGCTATTACCGGCTGATCGGCCTAGAAGTTACGCGACCGGCAGGAAGCGGCAACGTTACGGCTTTGGCTTCGATTTCTTCCGGCGGAACGGCCAATAACATAATTCTCGACCGGATGTGGATGCACGGCACGGCGCAGGACGATACCACGCGAGGCGTCGATCTTGGCAGCAGCACTTACTTCTCCGTAATCGATTCGTTCTTTACTGATTTTCATTGTGTCTCGATCACGGGTTCCTGCACCGATTCGCAGACGGTGAGCGGGGGCCTGGGAAGCGAGATCATGGGACCGTATAAAATCTCCGACAATTTCCTGGAGGCGTCGGGAGAAAACATCCTCTTCGGCGGAGGCGCGGCGACGGTTGCGCCGACCGATATCGAAATCACCCGCAACCATATGTTCAAGCCCCTGATCTGGATGCAAGGGCAGGCTGGATTTGTCGGCGGCAGCAACGGAAACCCGTTTGCCGTGAAAAACCTGTTCGAGCTGAAGAACGCGCAGCGGGTGCTGCTCGACAGCAACATTATGGAATATTCATGGGGCGGCTTCTCGCAGGTGGGCTTCGCGATTCTGCTTACCCCGAAAAATCAGTCGAGCGGATCGGACGGCAACATCTGCCCGTCCTGTGAAGTCACTGATGTGACTATCCGTTACAACACGATCAGTCACGTCGCTGCCGGAATGCAGATTGCGAACGGGCTTTCCGACAACGGAGGCATTGCCCTGGCCGGCGAACGCTACAGCATTCACGATGTGATCGTGGATGATATTGACGGCACAAAATACGATGGGCCGGGCGAGTTCGCCCAGGTTTCCATGGGTTTGCACTCCCCGGTATTGTCGAGCGTGACCATCAATCATGTGACGGCTTTCCCACCCTCTACGCTGTTTATTGTGGGCGACGAGGTCAGGCCCAACCCGCAGATGAGTAATTTTATATTCACCAACAGCATCGTAAACGCCGGAGCCTATCCGGTATGGTCGAGCGGCGACGGGGGATCGGCGAATTGCGCTTATCCGGACTCGCCCACGACCACGTTTAATGCGTGCTTCAGCAGCTACTCTCTTACCGCCAGCGCGGTGATTGCGCCCCCCTCGAACTCGCCGGCATCAAGCTGGCCCCAGGGAAACTATTTCCCGGCTTCGACGGCAGCGGTGCAATTCGTCAATTACAATGGCGGCAATGGCGGCGACTATCATCTGCAATCCACCAGTCCCTACAAGAACGCGGGAACAGACGGCAAAGACCTGGGAGCGGACGTGGACGCGGTCGACTCCGCGATCGCCGGGGTCGAGTAGGAATCAGACACTTTCGCGACCGGCGGCAGGAAAGTTTGCTCTGCTCCTGCGTCCGGTCGCTTTATTTTGCCTTCTCGCTTTTGTCTTCAGTGCGACTCTGGCGTCGGCGGCCCCGGCTGATCGCGGAAAGTTTGATGGCCCGGCAGAACTGCCGCGGGAGCGTGTGAGCAGCTCGCTAAAGGACACACCCGCAGACGGGAAAACCTGGACGGTAAATGCCGGGCAGAGCATCGAGCAGGCGCTCGCGCATGCTTCCTGCGGGGATGTTGTTCAACTGCAGGCCGGGGCAACGTTCGGCGGCAATGTGACCTTTCCTGCGAAGAATTGCGATGACGCGCATTGGATTGTGATTCGCAGCAGCGCTGCCGACTCCAGTCTGCCTCCGGAGGGAAAGCGGCTGACGCCATGCTACGCGGGCGTAACCTCTCTACCGGGCAGGCCGGCGCTGAATTGCGCGGCCACAGCGAATGTGCTGGCCAAAGTTGAATTCAACGGCAAGGGCGGGGTGGGACCGATCATCTTTTCGCCGGGAGCCAACCATTACCGGCTGATGGGCCTGGAAGTCACACGGGTCGCTTCTTCGGCGACGCTGCACAGCCTGATTCAATTCAGCGGACGGGCCGACCACGTGGTATTCGACCGCATGTGGATACACGGCACGGCGCAGGATGAAACCGCGCGCGGCGTGATGTTGGGCGCCAGCCGTTATGTGGCCGTGGTAGATTCGTTTTTTACCGACCTGCACTGCGTGGCGCGAAGCGGCGCATGCACTGAGTCGACTGCGGTTGGCGGAGGCCTGGGCGAAGAAACGATGGGGCCTTATAAAATCGCAAACAATTTTCTCGAGGCCGCGGGTGAGAATGTTTACTTTGGCGGCGGCCATGCTACGGTTGCTCCCCAGGATATTGAAGTGCTGCACAATTACATGTACAAGCCGATGACCTGGATGAAGGGGCAGCCAGGATTCGTCGGTGGAAGCGACGGCAATGCCTTCATCGTGAAGAATCTCTTCGAGCTCAAGAATGCGCAGCGCGTGTTACTGGAAGGCAATGTAATGGAGGGATCGTGGGGTGGGTTCTCACAGCGCGGCTTCGCCATCCTGTTAACGCCGAAAAATCAGGGAGGCGAAGGCGCCAGTATCTGCCCGGCGTGCCAGGTCACAGATGTGACCATCCGCTATAACTCAATTCATCACGTGGGCGGCGGATTGCAGATTGCCAACGGATTATCCGATAGGGGCGGGGCCGCACTCGACGGGCAACGCTACAGCGTTCATGATGTGGTTATCGACGATATTGACGGTCAGAAATATGGCGGCCTGGGCGAGTTCGCGCAGATTTCGATGGGCCAGGGCGCGGCTGTTCTGCAGAATGTGACGATCGATCATGTTACTGCTTTCCCCAACCGGATGTTGTTTGTGGGCGCGCCGGCAGGCACGCGGATGAAGAATTTCGTGTTTACCAACAACATCGTGAATGCAGGGACGTATCCCGTTTGGTCGACTGGGGGCGGGCCGGCAAACTGCGCCTTCCGCAATTCGCCTCAGCTCACTTTCGATAACTGCATCAGCGGATACACGTTTGCCTCCAATGCGATCATCGATTCCCCCGCGGCCAGTTGGCCGGCAAAGAATTTCTTCCCGCGCTCAGCGGAGGCGGTGAAATTCGTCAATTACAATGGCGGAAAGGGCGGCGACTATCGCTTGCAGTCGGCGAGTCCTTACAAGGGCAAGGGCATGGACGGCCGGGATCTGGGGGCGGATGTGGATGCCGTCGATGCCTCTGTCTCGGGAGTCAAATAGAGTGTGGCGGACTTCCCTCGTGTTTCAACAAATCTTGACCACGGAGGGCAGCACACAGGGTAGACCGGCTTCGGTTTCGCGCCATAGTTTTGTGCTGGAAACAATCTGATTTGTGCAAATACCCGCTGAAAAATTAGAAACTCACAATCGTGTGCCGGGCTTGGGCGGCAGGCGGAATGCACCCGTGTTTGTACTGGGCTGCCCGCGGTCGGGGACGACGGTGCTGTACCACATGCTCCTGTCTGCGGGGAACTTCGTCGTTTACCGGACCGAATCCAACGTATTCAACCTGCTGGGCCCGCGCTTCGGAGGAATGCGCTCGATCGCCGATCGAAAAGAGTTGATGCGGTGCTGGCTCAGGAGCGTGTTGTTTCGCGTGTCGGGACTGGATGCCGCTCAAATTGAGGCAAAGGTTCTATCCCAATGTCACAGCGAAGGAGATTTCCTGCGCCTGACCATGGAAGAGATGGCGCGAGTGCAGGGGGTCAGGCGATGGGCCGATTGCACGCCTGAACACTTGCTTTACATGGAGCAAATCAAGCGGCAGTTGCCGGAGGCGCTGTTTATCCACATCATTCGTGACGGCCGCGATGTCGCCCTATCTTATGCCCGGCAAGGCTGGGTGCATCCGCTGCCGTGGGATCGAAGTGAACAGGTGGGAATCGCGGGATTGTACTGGGAGTGGATGGTGCAAAAAGGACGTGAACAGGGAGGGCGTCTGGGCGCCGATTATCGCGAGGTTCGGTACGAAGAACTGGTTGCCAACCCGCAGGCGGCCTTGTCTCGGCTTGGCGGATTTATTGAGCAGGATCTCGATTATGACCAGATTCAGCGGGCGGGAATTGGATCGGTGAGCCGGCCGAATTCTTCGTTTGCCGGAGAACCTGAGGGAGGTTTCAATCCTGTGGGCCGGTGGAAGACGAAGATGTCGGCCGCGGAAATTGCGGGGTTCGAAGGTTTGGTTGGGGCTTCTTTGGAAGAGTTGGGCTATGAGTTGGCTTCAACGGCTCCCGAGACGGGACTGGGCCGGGCGCGGTTGCGGATGGAATATCGGGCGATATTCGGGGCGAAGCATTGGATCCGGGTACATACGCCGTTGGGGAGATTGGTGCGGTTGGAACGGATTGAGGTGGAGGGGTGATTGCGGGCGTTTCTTCACGCCATGCGAGTTTGCGTGAGAGTTTCAGGCGTACCTTGGGGCCCGTGTCGAGACCTCCTTTTTTTTCGGAGTCGTAAAGATGTAGCTTGCTATGTCTTCTGACGGGAAGCGCGCACGTGGCGAGAAGAGACGTGGCCCGCAACGCCTCTACAGATTAAACTTCGCGTCCCGCAAAAGCGCTTTCCAGGTTCCAGCGCAAACCCTCGACGGTTTTCGAGGGGCGAACTCTTTTTAGCTTTAGTAGATCGTCTCCTTTGCGCACCAACCCAGGATCTGTGGTCACTGCGGTCTCGTACCCTGCCTGGCGGCTGGCATCAAGAGTTTGCTCTGACCAGTGCGGAGTGAGCGCCGGGCACGGGTAGGAGAAGTGAACGACCGGTGCTCGCAGCGCCTTTTCGAGAAGGGACTTCGATTCGAAGAATTCTCGGCGCGCGTCTTCCGCGTTCAAGTACGCCATGTTGGGGTGGGTCATGGTGTGCGATCCGATAATGTGTCCCTGCTGCACGAGCGTCCCCATCTGGTCATAGTTCATCATCAACCTGCCTGATCCGGCAGGCATCTGGACTTCGAGCGCGGCGGAGAGTGCGGCAATGTAGCTTTCATGCATGCTGCCGGGCAGGTGGCAGTACTCGTCGCAGGAACGCAGAAAAGCGTTTTCGCGATCTTCATGGTTCGAGAGCGGCCAGATTTTTCCGGAGCTATCGGTCCAGCGTGGCCTATTCGCCTTCCGAAAGAAAAATCGCAAGTGCGAAGGCCAGGGCAGGGTGCGCCGCTCGATGCAGCCGACGGTTGCGTAAAACGTCGCGGGAACTCCGGTCTGCTGCAGGATCGGGGTCGCGATCTCGTAGTTGTCGGTATAGCCGTCGTCAAAGGTGACAGCGACGGCGCGCCGGGGAAGTTCGGTTTCGCCGCGCACGAGGCGGAGAATCTGATCGAGGCTGACGAGATAATATTTACGCGCCAACAATTCCATGTGCCCGCGAAACACGCTTCGGGAGTGGACGATGCCTCCTAGGAAAGCTTCGTGCTCCTGCGGTTGCTCCATAACCGAGTGGTACATGAGAATGGCGACACTGGGACTGCGAAGGCGGGCGGCCAGCTGCAGAACTCCGCTGCCCAAGGCTACTTTTCTTGCCAGATCCTTCATCGTCATTTGTATGCCAGCGCCCGGGCCGGAGGAGCTAGTTCGGCGGCGCGGTCACCTTCGATGCAAACCCGCAGCCACAGCTCCAGATTCAGCAGTCGCCAGATACGGTTCCCGTGATCGCGAGTCCCACTGCGATGTTCAGCGAACAGGCGCTTGATTGCTTCCGGGCGGAAAAGTTTCCGCGCCACCGTTCGGGGTTCTCCGAGCATTCGCTCCAGATCCTCGAGTTGAGGCCCGGCAAGCCAGTAGGCCCAGGGGGTGGGAAATCCCATCTTCTTGCGATGCGTAATGTCTTTGGGCAACAGATCGGCGACCGCGGCCTTCAAAATACATTTGCCACCCAGCCCGCTGGTGGAATATTTCGCGGGAATGCTGGCGGTGAATTCGACCAGCACGTGATCGAGAAACGGGACCCGGCTTTCGATGGAAGCGGCCATGCTCATCTGATCCTGCTTCATCAGCAGCTCGACTAGGTAGGTCTTGATGTCCGTGTAAAGAAGCCGGTGCAGAAGATCGCCGGAAGAATGATTCCAGTGCTGCATGGAACCGGCGTACGCGTCGCCCGCAGCTTGCTTCGCTTCTTCGGTCAGCAGACCGTTTTGGTCGGCAGCAGAGAATGCAGAATAAAAATTGTCGAAATAAAAAGAAGGCCAGGATGCGCCGTCGCGCAGCAGGAAAGTGTGGTCCAGCTTTCTTTTTGCAGACGCGGAAAGCGGGAATCGATCGATGCCATCGCGTAATAACTGCCGTAGAAATGCGGGAGTGAGCGAGCGGTATATGCCATCTATGCGAGTGTTCGCCAACGTCCAAGCGTAACGGGCGTAACCGCCGAGCGTTTCGTCGCTTCCCTCACCGGTGAGGACGACGGTGACCCGCTCTCTGGCCAGCCGCGCGACGAAATTCAAGGCCACGCTGGAGGGCCATGCGATGGGTTCATCTTCATGCCAGATCAATCGCGGCAGAGCCTGAAAGAATTCTTCGCGGCTGAGATGGACTTCGTGATGCTTCGACTTCAGTAGCTCCGCAATCTGGCGCGCGTAGGGAAGTTCGCTATAGGCCTCTTCGCCATAGCCTACAGAAAACGTTTCGATCGGTTCTTTGCGGATTTTTGTGGTGAGGGCGGCTATGGCGCTGGAATCGAGGCCACCGCTCAGGAATACGCCCAGAGGAACGTCGCTCATCAGATGGCTGGAGACGCACTCTTCCAACTGTTCGCGGTAGCGGCGGACGTAATATTCCTGCGACCTGCTTCCATTATCGGCCTCAATATTCAGATCCCAATATGATGAGATCTCGATCCCGCCTTTTTCGTCGATGGTGAGAACGTGCCCCGGAAGCAATTTGCGGATGCCGGCATACATGGTCTCTTCACCAGCAACGTAGCCGAAGGCGAGATATTCCGCGAGCGTGCCGCGGTTGAACTCGGGAGCAACGCCCGGGTACGCAAGAATGGCTTTGATTTCGGAGCCGAACAGAAAGCTTGATTCGTCCCAGCGGTAGTAGAGGGGTTTGATACCGAGACGGTCGCGGGCGACAAACAAGCGGCGATTGCGGCGGTCCCAAATGGCGAAGGCAAACATTCCTCGCAGATGTTTGACGCAGTCGCGGCCGTATTCTTCGTAGAGATGAACGATGGTTTCGGTGTCGCTTTTGCTGCGATAGCGATGGCCGCGAGCCTGCAGGTCGCGGCGCAGGTCCAGATGATTGTAGATTTCGCCGTTGAAGACAATCCAGATGCTTTCGTCTTCGTTACTGAGGGGCTGATGCCCGGTCTGGATGTCGATAATGCTGAGGCGGCGCATGGCCAGTCCGACATTGTCTTCGACGAAGAATCCGTCGTCGTCAGGGCCGCGGTGGGCAATTTGATGGTTCATGGCCTCGAGCATGCCGCGATTGGCTCGGAGGCTTGGATTCGGATGGAAAATCCCGCAGATTCCGCACATGGCTACACGCCCGTCCTTGTGGGATCGTCAGCGCGTGCAGATATGGCTGCGTCCGCACACATCTGGTAGATCCGCGGCGACAGCGCCACCTGTTGCGGGTCGGAGGAGAACATTTCGACTTTTGCGGGAGAACTCAATACTTCAGCATAGCTCACCCGCTCTTTCGAGGTAAGTGCGTGATTTCCGCCGATATCGGCGTACGAGCCGTTGCATAAGACAAGGGTGCACTGTTCTTTCTTGCGATCGAAACCACAATAAAGTAATTCGGCATCGCTGGCCCAGAGGGCAAGGCTCCACGGCTTTGACACAGGGGCGAAGAAAATCGTGTGCAGTTGCTGCGAATTGGAATAGCCGTAGCCGCAGACTGAGTTCGAGGCGAATTCATTCATCCGGCGCAGGTCTCCGCAGTCGGACTGAACGTTTTCGTTGGCGATGAGCAGCGTAACGAAATCGACCGGCAATTGTGTGACGCTTTCAAATTGCACCAGCGGCGCGCGAGCGGCGCGGCCGTATGCCGGAGACCACACTTCAGAGCGAACGCTCTGCGACCAGCCGTGGCCTTCGGCGGTGAGCAGTGCCAGTGCGCCTTGTGCACTGGTGAACAAGCCTGGGCGCGATGCGTCGGGAGAAAAGTCGGGACCGATGCGCCAGGCAATATCCAATTGATGCGAAGCGCTGCCCTCCGCCAGATCGCGCACCAGATAGAAATCTCCCTTCTTATGGAACACCCACCGCCGGTGGATTACTGGAGACGGGAGGCGAGCGTAACCGTCGTGGCTGCCGCGGAAGAGATCGAATTGCCGGCCGGTTATCCATTGCTCGACCGCGACCTGCGGGAACGTTTTCCAGGAGAATGGTCCCGTGGCTTCAGCCTGGTCTTGTCCATCGACTTGCAGGGTGCTGTGCGCCCCCGTGCCGCGCAAGCGGGCGCGCCCGGCGCCCGGACCGATGTACTCCAACGTTCCGGGATCCAGCAATACATTTTGCCCGCTGCGAACCAGGGAAATGCTCAAGGCATCGGCATGTCCATGCCCGCCGCTCCCTGCGCCCAGAGGACCGGCGTCAATCAACAGTTGCTGACGGGAGTCTTCATCTGCCATCAGATAAAACCCGCTCTCGCGAAAGGCGGCAGAAGTGGCGACGGGTGGAACGACGGGAAGAGAGTCGAATTCTGCAATTGCTTTCGCGCCCAAAAGCCACAATGTTTCTTCTCGCAGACCACCGGAGGCAGACTTGAAATCGCCGCGATGATAGAGAACTGCTCCGGTTGCCAGGGAATCGAGCATGTGTTCGACGCGATTGCGGGCGCCATCGAACAGCCTGCCGCCATCATCGTCGCCGAGCATCGGCGGGATTCCCGCGCGGCCCAACTGCGCCAACGCGTGCAGCATTTTCTGCAGAGTCTGATCGAACTTTGCAGAAACGGAAATCCCGTTTTGCTCTGCCAGAATTCGCGCGTGCAGAAAGATGTCGGTGGCGTAGACGTGATAGTAGGTCGACTGCTCGAAATAGAATCCGTCGCTGCGGACCTGCTTTTCGGCTTCGCGCTGCAGAATCTCCCAGCCGCGGCGTTGCCAGCGCCCGGCCGCGCGCAGTGTTGGAAAAAGAGTGCCCAGAAAAAATAATGCAAGGGCTTCCCCGAGAAGATGAGTGTTGGGCGAGAAGTAAGTGGAGAGGTAGGTCTCGATGTGGCGACCGTTGAGACCCAGCGCGTCATGCCACTGCCTGCGCAGGCCGGGCGTGAACAGCGTGCAGTCCTGCAACAAAAAGAATGTCCAGATCCAGGACAGGCTGCGGTAGGCCACTTCTAAACTGCTGGCCCAGTTGATGCCGATCGGATAAGGATTGCAATTGCGCCAGTGCGCCCACTGCTGAAAGATCTCCCGTACAAATTTTTCGTCGCCCGCCAGCAAATAAGCTTTCGCCAGAGCGACAAAGTGCTGATGACGATTCAGCTCCCACGTGATTTTGGAATCTCCGATTTCGTCGAAATCAAGATACTTTACCCGGAACCACGGCTTGAGCGGCGCACGTTTGGCGTGTACGGGGTCAAGGTGCCAGTCGATCTCTGGTCCAAAGTCAAGATCGTCGTAGGCGAGCAGATCGAAGCGATGGCGGCAAATTCTATCCGCACGCGAGAGGATGTCGTTTGCTTGCGCCGGTAGGATTTGTTTCAACGCCTTGCATACCAGCGGTATTTCAACGGCATCGAAGAAAAAACGCCCATAACGTGGTTCGCGCCCGGCGACGGTCTGGCTGGCAAACTGCTGAAGCCTTCCATTCAGCAGCAGGTCTGCGCGGGCGGTAGCAAACTGGCGCAGACGGTCGAAGAGTTCCTCGCGATCCATGGATGCTGCACGTTCGAAACGTCGCCAGACGGAGGCTGGGGCCATGGTCAGCGACTCCCTCCTCGAGCGCATAAAAGCTCAGAGTACAGCGCGTCAATCTCCCGCACCAGCCGCTCGAAACTGAAGTTTTCCGCGGCAAACGCGCGCGCTCTCTGTCCCATTTTCTGAACCAGAACCGGCTGGCGCAGCAACGTGAGCAGCGCTTCGGAGAGCGCCGGCGAGTCCTCGGGAGGTACTACCAACCCGGTCTCGCCATCTTCGATTAGCTCGGTATTTCCGCCAACGCGGCTCACGACGGTGGGCAAACCCGCTGCCATGTACTCCAAAACCGCGTTCGGCAGGCCTTCTGCGCGGGAAGGGAGCAGGGCTATATCGCAGGAGGCAAGAATTTCGGGGATGTCCGATCGGCGCCCGAGGAAGAGGAAATTCTGTGCGAGGCCGAGATCGGCAGCTTGCTGTTCGAAATTGTGGCGCTGTTCTCCGTCTCCGACTAAAAGGAAACGCGTGGAGGGGAATTCGCGAATCACGGCGGGGGCTGCGGCAATCAGCCAGGGGTGCCCTTTTACATCAGAGTGCATATTGCCGACAAGAACGACAAGGCTGCTGTCGCCGAGGCCGGGAAACAAGCGCTCGCGGTGATCGCGGCCCAGTCGAAATTTCTCGACGTCAACTCCGTTATGAATGACGCGTACTTTTTCTGGGGCGAAACCGTCTTCCGCAATCAGTCCATCGCGTATGGGGGTAGCATTCGCCAGCACTGCCCCCGACAGGTTCTGAATGCGGCGCAGCCATATGCGGCGCTTGCCCTGATACCAGTCGAAATGGGCGAGGTCGCGCCGGCTGGAAACAATGGCCGGAACACCCGCCAGCCGAGCGGCCGGAACTCCGAGAAGGTTCGACCATAAATCATGAGTGTGCACGATGTCGAAACTGTTGCGACGGAGAAACCAGCTCAGCCGCAATAATTGGTAGAGTCCTCCGGGAGTATCGATGCCACCTGCGGGATGAAACTCGCGCACCTCGACGGCAGAACCGCGAAGACGATCGAGCAACGGGCCTTGCGCGCGCAGGCAGCCCAGAGTTACGCTGTAGCCCGCGGCCGAAATCCGGCGCGCCAGTTCGACCGCCTGCGATTCTGTCCCGCCAACATTGAGCGAGTCCACAAGATAAAACACTTTGCGCGGCGAATGCGGCCGCTGCCGGGGAGCGGCGACGGTTCGTGGAAACGGATCGGTCGAAGGTTTATTGCTGACAATCACCGCTCCCAGAATAATGCTTATTCGCGATTTAGGCGCGGTTACCTGCGTGCTTCGTGTGATTCCCGTTCAAGCCGGCCTGACGTGTTTTAATACTAAGGGGTTTAATGGTATGCCAGATATGGCGACACGACCAGTTCATCTCGATTCTTGCGGGAAAGGGCTTAAGCATTCTGCATGAGTTCGTCGATCAGCGTTTTTGGCCTGGGCTATGTGGGTACGGTCACTGCGGCCTGCCTGGCGCATAAAGGCCACAGCCTAATCGGAGTTGACCTCAGCCCGGCCAAGGTGGAAGCGATGGGGAGCGGCCGCAGTCCGGTGGTGGAACCTCGCGTCGCGGAACTGATTGCCGAGAGCCATTCGGCAGGCCGGTTGACCGCAACTCCGAATTCCGAAGAGGCCGTGCTTAACAGCCAGATTTCATTCCTGTGCGTGGGCACTCCAAGTTTGCGGAATGGCAAACTGGATTTGGGCCATATCGAACCAGTATGCCGCGAGATAGGCCAGGCGCTCAAGAAGAAGAAAGAATTTCATCTTGTGGTGCTGCGCAGCACAGTGTTGCCCGGAACAGCCGAGTCGATTGTGGTCCCCACGCTGGAAAAATCCAGCGGCAAAAAGCTGGGCATGGACTTTGGCGTCTGCGTTAATCCCGAGTTCATGCGCGAGGGCACAGCCGTTGCCGATTTTCTGGAACCGGCGATGACTGTAATTGGCGCGGCGGACCCAAAACACAGTGGGATGCTGCGCGAAATTTACGCGTGGGTGCCAGGAGGAATTTTTGAAACGTCGTTCCGCTCGGCCGAGATGGTGAAGTATGTCTGCAACGCGTGGCATGCGGTAAAGGTTTCATTTGCCAATGAGGTAGGCACGCTGGCCAAAGAACTGGGCGTGGATGCGGAGGCCCTGGTTGAGATCTTCACCGCCGATACGCGACTCAATATTTCTGCGACTTATTTGAAGCCGGGTTTTGCTTTTGGCGGGTCGTGTTTGCCCAAAGATGTGCGCGCATTGAACTATCGCGCCAGGGAACTGGATCTTATTCTGCCGCTGTTTCAGTCGATTCTTCCGAGCAACGATGAACATCTTGATCGCGCGGTGGAAATGGTGCTGAAATCCGGCAAGAAAAAGATTGCCATGCTGGGCTTGAGTTTCAAGGCCGACACCGACGATTTACGCGAAAGCCCTCAGGTACAACTGGTGAAACGGCTGCTGGGCGAGGGCAGGCAGATTCGCATCTGGGATGATAACGTTTCACTGGGACGGTTGATCGGCTCGAACCGCCAGTACATTGAAGAGGTGATCCCCCATATTGGATCGCTGCTATCAACGAACCTCACAGAGGTTATCGAAGGAGCGGAGGTGGTAGTGATTGCTACTCGCGGATTGAATCGGAACGCGCTGCGGGGATGCATTCGTCCCGAGCATGTGGTGATTGATCTGGTGAACCTCGACCGAAAATCCCGGCCGGCCACGGCGGGCGCCTATGAAGGGATTTGCTGGTAGCCGGCTCCTGTCATGAAGATATTGTGGGTGAAAGCCGGCGGCCTGGTGCCGCCCGATACCGGTGGAAAAATCCGCAGCTACAACATTCTCCGGGAGTTGGCGCGGCGGCATTCCGTGACTCTGTTTTCATTTTACGCGGCCCACGACAATGATTCACACACCAAGCTGAACCAGATTTTTGATCAGGTTGTGTGTGTGCCGCTGGAAATTCCGGCGCCGAAAAGCCTGGCTGAAGTTAAAGACTACGGCGTGCAGCTCTTTTCTTCGCAGCCTTACAACATCACCAAGTATTGCCGGTCCCAGGTGCGCCGCGATCTGGATGCGCTGCTCAGGCGAAGTGCGTTTGACGTCATCGTGTGTGATTTCATGGTCGCTGCCGGCGTGATTCCGTGGGATTGGCCCACACCGAAGGTGTTGTTTACGCATAATGTGGAGGCTACGATCTGGCGGCGGCATTATCAGGTTGCGCGGAATCCGCTGTGGAAGGCGATTTCGTGGCTGGAGTGGAAGCGGATGGAAGCAGCTGAGCAGCGCTACCTGCGCCTCGCGGACCACGTACTGGTCGTGTCGGAAAATGATCGGGAGGCCTTCTCTCCGTTCCTTGACTCGCAGAAACTCACCGTAATTCCAACCGGCGTCGACGTGGACTATTTTCAGCCGTTATCTGTGGCAGAAGCTCCGAATTCGCTGGTGTTTACCGGTTCGATGGATTGGCTTCCCAACGAAGATGCGATGTTCTACTTCGCGGAAGAGATCTTTCCTTTAATCCGCAAGGAGCGCCAGGGCGTGACTCTGGAAGTGGTGGGGCGAAGTCCTTCGCGCAAATTGCAGGCGCTGGCTGAGCGAGAAAAGAGCATTACGCTTACGGGGTGGGTGGAAGATATACGGCCCTATGTGGCGCGGGGTTCGATTTGCATTGTTCCGTTGCGCATCGGCGGGGGTACGCGGCTGAAAATTTTCGAAGCGATGGCGATGGGGAAAGCGGTTGTGTCCACATCCGTGGGCGCAGAAGGTCTGCCGGTTCAGGCGAATCAGAATATTCTTTTGGCAGACTCGCCGAGAAATTTTGCGGATTGCGTGCTTTCGCTTCTGCGCGATCCTGCCCGGCGCAAACAGATTGGGGATGCGGCGCGAGCTTTGGTGCAGGAGAAATACAGCTGGCCGAAAGTGGCGGAGCGCTTTGCTGAGACGCTGCAGGCTGTTGTGGCTCGGACGGCCTCGGCGCGAGCAAGTGGTTAGTGGCTTGAGTTCAGGCCTTACCCCCGCTGCGGCTGCGAAACCACTGCGCCAGGCCTGCAATGCCGGGGCGCGGATCGCTCAACCAAATGTCGTCGTAGCGCATGCCCGGGTACCAGGGCACGGAAATCTTCAGCAGCGTCTCAAGAAACTTCGGGTAAGGGATGGGCCAGCCTGCCGGGGCTCCGCGATAGGTGTGTTCCAGATGCGTGAGTTCGCTCATCAGACGGCGGCACATGATTCCCTGTTTGTACTCAATTTCGCGCGGCAGCTTGCCTTCTAGAATCCAATCGACAACGTACCTGGGGTAATCGATCCCCGAGGAAATCGCAAGCTGTAGTGATCCCCAGGGGCGCGCATTGATTTCCATGAGCACCGGAACTCCTTTCAGTGGCCGTTTGAACTCCACCATCCCGAGTCCCTGCAAGCCGATTCGCTTGAGCAAAGCCTCGCTGGATTCGCAGATTTCGGGCGTAAACGCAATGGACTTTCTTGCGCTGCTGCCCGATCCCCGAGGATCGGTTTCGCGAACGCGCTCCCACATGAAAGGCAGGTAGATATTCTCTTCCGCGGCCAGACACGAGTATCCAATGCCCCGGCCGGCGACAAATTGTTGCACCAGCACATCACCGGCGGCTTGCAACCGTTGCTCAACTTTCTGCCGGAGGTTGCCGGACGTGTAGGCGTACGAAACCGAACCCAGAACCGCCCGGTTCCCCTCCCAGCGCGCGGAAAAGCGATCTTTTACGACTACGGGAAAGTTTGACGCGCTCGGATCTTTTGCGAGGTCGCTCAGGTCAGCGAGCGATTGCACCAAAACAGTTTCAGGAACAGCGATTCCCATCTCGCGCGCCAGCGAGACAGTTTTGAACTTGTCGGCGGCAAATTCGAGCGCCGGATCCGGACCCAGTGCCAGGGGGCACAGTCCGCGAAACTTGTCGCGGCTGCGCGAAAGCGGCACGACGGTCCAGTCGGTGACGGGAACAATCAGCTCGATCGAGTTCTTGCGCGCGAAGTCCACTACCGACTCGACAAAACCGGAAGCGTCTTCAGAGGGAACGGGATAACGAAAGCTCAGCTTGCAGTAGCGGGAGACTTCGGCGGGGGCATTGATGCCGGCGTTCGATCCCACGGCGATCCAGTGATTGGCACGGCCCAGAGAGCGGGTAAAGGCCAGAGCGGCGGCGCTATGGCCATCAAGCACCAGGATGCGGGCCAATCAATTCCCCCCGGCTTGCAGCGCGAGTGAGATCAAGGTTTCACCTGGGACGCAGTTCCGGCGGCGGCCGGAATAATCTGGCGGCTGGGCTTCGTGCCCCTGAGCAGATAAGGCAATCCTGCCAGCCACGCTTCAAACTCGACCGCGCTGCGAGCCGATGTGTCGACCAGTCGCGGCAATAGCAGAAAATTACTTTGGCGGCTGGCTAGGCCGGCATCGCATGTGGTGGCCGAGACCACGCCCTCCATTTGCAGCCAGGACAAAAATTCCTGCCGGTAAATGCCACTGGGATAGCAGAAATGAATCGCCTTCTCGCCCAACTGCCGCAATGAACGGCGATTGTCTTGAATTTCTTTGCGGAACAATCCCTGGTCGAGGGGAGTTCGATGGCGGTGGCTGTGCAATTGGAAGTCGACTCCGGCCGATGCCAACTGGTCTCGCTCGGAAGTGTTCATCAGCTGGAACATGCGACGAGAAATGATCTCATCGTAGGCAACATCGAGTAATCGCGCCAGTTTTGCGGCTTCTTCGTTCTTCTGAACTCCGGTCAGATTTCGCGCTTCGGCGTTCAGCACAAGCGTGCGAACGATCCGGGCGCGGCTTTCTCCGGTCCTGAGATCCAGCGGCTCGCTCAGGCCCAATTCTTTTCCGGCAGGCAACACGCGGCCGCGGCGCTTCCAGAGTATATAAGAGCAAACCAGGTTGAAAATTGGCTTCTGATAATCGCTGTAGTAGGTGGTTTGATACACCGTGACAGGAAATGCGAAGGTCTGGATGAGAGGAAAAGCGCTTGCATAGAAATCGTAGCCACCGTCGTCGAAGGTGATGGCGACACTGCGCGGCGGCAATTCTGCGGCCTGCAGGCGGGTGAGAGCTTCCCCTAACGGCAGTACGTTATAGGAGTTGCGCTGCAGAATCTCGAGCCGCTGGCGAAAGACTTCAGGCTGCATGTAAGATGCGGGCCGCCACACGTGTTCATCGGTGCGCGAGATTCCGTGATAACACAAAATCAAAAGCCGCTGCCGCCGCCACGAACCGTCGGCCACAAGCCGGAAGATGCCTGAGTTTCGCAGTTGCTGTAAAGCCGCGCGGCGGAGGGTTCTTAGCATGCTGAATTAACCAGCCTGGGCGCGCCTCAATACGCTTCCGTATATCGAACCGCAGAAATCCGGTTCGGGGTGCCCTGGCTCAACATCACGGTTTCCACTTTCCGCAAATTGCACAGCAAACTGGTGAAGAGTTAGCCGACTCTCAGGCTTCCCGATAAACCTGAACCAACTTCCCTTCCCTGGTCAACGGAATTTTCTCCACCCATTCCAGATTAACCGGCAACTCACCCAAAAAGTGCGCGAGTAAGGCGCGAACCGCGGCTTCCCGCTCGGGCGAAAAACCGTCTCCGCGCAGCAGAATCCGCAGCCTGCGGTCTTTGCGCAGAATTACCTGAAACTGGGCGACCTCTTTAACCTCTTTGAAAAAATGGTTCCAATAAATATTGTTGATCTTGCGGCCATCGGGCAGTTCGAGCAGTCCCGCGACCCGGCCATGAAGCTCGTCGATGGCGGTGATGCCGGACTCATTCTCGTCGCAGGCGCGGAACGACCCCAGGTCCTCCACATCATAACGAAGGAAGGGAGTTCCACGGCAAACCGTGCTGGTCCAGACCAGGCGGCCAACTTCGCCGGGGGCGGCGGGGCGGCCGCGGTCATTCAGGATTTCCAGATAGAGCCAGGGGCGCAACACCTGCAGTGATTCGCCGGCGGCGAATTGGCAGGCCATCACAGCCAGCTCGCGCCCACCGTAGCGATTCAGCAGCGGCACGCTGAACGCCTGTTGGAAAATTTCTGACTGCTCAGGAAACAGCATCTCCCCGCCATTCCACGCGATGCGTACTATGCCCGGACGAATGCGCCGTTTGGTTTCGACGACCCGGCGGGCAATGAATTCCAGCATGGAGGTAAAGCCATACATCGCTACCGGACCCCGATGCAGGTGCGCACAGACGCGCTCGACCGTGTCATCGGAAAGATGGTAGCCATCCACGACAATCTGGTTGCGCAGCGTCGTGTGCATGCGATTGCGCAGGGAAGTCTGTCTAGCGATGTCGCGCTCCGATCCCCACACCACGATCACTGGCATTCCCGGAAGCCACCCCATGCGAACGGAACTGAAGGTGACTGCGGCCAGAATACTCTTCACCATGTAGGCGTCGTGAAAGAAGTGAACTGGCTCGCCGGTCGAGCCGCCGGTGCTGTTGAGTTGGCCGGGAATTTTGAAACGCGTTCCCAGCTCGGCAGCGGGAAAGCGGGTGCGCAAATCGTTCTTGGTCAGGACCGGCAAATCGGGCCAGACACGCAGCAAGTCCTCGGCGTTATTTATGCGAGCGGCCTCGCGCCACTGGGGAAGAGCGTCGGCACGCGTTCCGAAATATTGGACTTGCCGCAGCAGCCGCTTTCCTAATTCTTTCCGCTGCTCCTCAGGGCGAAGCTGGGGAAAACGTTCGAGGTCATCCCAGGGAATAGCACTGCGCCGCAGGTATCTGCGCCACCAGAGGCTGCTGATCGCACGGGGAATCATCTGGAGCCGGTCGCGCGAGTGAGTTCTGCATTGGCTTGGTCGCGGCTCAAATCCTCGCTGTCAGTCAGTTCGCAATGTCCGCGCCAGCCCTGGGGTGGCAGGAAAGCGCGGCCTTCAAAAGGAAAGATCCCGGCTGCGGATTTTTCCGAATGGGCAAGCCAGACGCGAATGGCTTCTGGAGGAAACTGAGTTAAAGGATAGTCGAAGCGGCCAAAGGCCTCACGCACCAGGGGAATTTTGCGAGGATCGAAACCCATCAGCCGGGTGTGCACCCATTCTGCCGCTGCCGTGCTCAATGCGCCAGTAACGAATCCGCTGGGCACGGGCGTGTTAGCCAGAGGGCCTTCGCCTTCACCCCCGATGATGGCATCGGTGATCGAGAGAACGATCCGCTGTGGACTCGTCGCCACGGAGCCATCGCTGCGGCCGTAGCGAAGAATCCTTTGCAGGTCGAGGCAGGTGCGCCAGATGGTGTCGTTCCCATACCACGAGCCTTCCAGGTTCTCATCCGCCCCCAACTTGGCTGCAACTCTTTCCGCCGTTCCTGCCATCCAGGAATAAGCGGCTTGAGCCGCGCCTGACGGCCGGCGATTGGCCTCGTCCAGCCAGTCTTCTGCGGCGCGCTTCCATCCCGGACGGCCCATGTAGCAGTCGCCGCCGCTCTCAGAGCCGCCCTTGCGGTGATGCGGCAAATATTCCTTATTGCCGTTGATGCCGATCAGGTTTTTCAAAGCACCCGTGACGCATGATTTCTTGTGAGACTTCAACTTGGGAAGATTGATCACGACATGGGCGTCAATGATTTCTCTGGCAATCAAATATTGATGCCGGCCCGCGGAGTGAGTGCGATGCAGCAGGTCGGGATTGTACATGGTGACCCTGAACTTGTCGGCGTCGGCGCTGAGGGGTTCGAGCAGGCTGTGTTGTTGGAGATCGAAGAGAACAAAGTTCTCCAGATCGCGCACACCCTCAGACCGTTCGCGGATCAGCGAATGGCGGTGAAGGATGGTGCGGCGAAAATCGGCAAAGTGCAGCGGCAGCCCGCGATCCCGTAAACGGCCTTCCATTTCGTTAAGGCCAGTCAGCCTTCGCAATTGTTCGAAGTCGCAACCCTGCAGGGGAGCATCGCCAATAATTACTTGCGCGGGATTGGTCAGCCCGACGTATTTGGCGACGGCCTCAATGACGCTGCTGTGAGTCAACAGACAATCCAGGCCCGCGCCGCTTTGATTGTGGTGGAAAACCCAGTTCGGCTTGATGACGATCTTCGCTCCGGCGGGAATTAAAGCCGAAAGCGGGTTCCAGGCCGGGGTGCCATAGCGGTCGGGATCGAGCCGCCAGGTGTGCAATAAATTGTGCAGGGCGACGTCGGCCGATGTAGTGGCGCCGCCGATTTCAGGGGCGCATTCCGGGGCCTCGGAAACCTCGTAAGCCGCCTTGGTGCGGGCCACCGCGACTACATTGTCCAGGGAATCAGGCATTCCTGTCATGAGTATAAACTGGGTAACAGGGCGGGCAGGCCTTTAGGGTGCTCTTTGGTAACGGTGGGGTCTTCCCATCATCGGGCCACCCGGCGGGATTTCGGTATCATGGAAGCGGGCTTCCAGCCGGTTCAGCATGCGCTCTCCTCGATGAAAAGCAAAAGAAAAATCCTCCAGATCGGCAACTATCCGCCACCCATGTGCGGCTGGGCCATCCAGACCAAGCTGGTCACCGACGAACTGCGCCGCCGCGGCCACGACTGCCGGGTTTTGAAAATCAACGAAGGCCGCACACTCAAAGACCCCGCCTACATTGACGTTCAAGGCGGCCTCGACTATGTGGCGAAGGTGTTTCGCTACGGCCTCGCGGGTTATCGGCTGAATGTTCATGTCAACGGTCAGTCGAAAAAGGGATATGTGCTGGCGTTGATCGCCGTCATCGTCGGGCGGCTTACGTTCCAGCCGGCGCTGGTGACTTTTCATGGCGGATTGTCCCAGGAATTTTTCCCACGTTCGGATAGCCCGAAGCTGCGCTGGCTGTTCGGATTGCTTTTCCACTTGGCGGGCGGCATTGCTTGTGACGACGACTTTGTAAAGCAGGCCGTCATGGGCTATGGCATTGCGGCGGAAAAAATTGCGGCCATCGAAACCTTCTCGCCCCAGTATCTAAATTTTCACCCGGCTGTCTTGAGCGACGAAATTGAAGCTTTCCTTAACGGGCATTCCCCAGTTTTTTTCTGTTATGTATCGTTCCGGCCCGAGTACCGGCTGGAAATGCTGCGGAAAGCGATGAAGCAATTCCGGCAGTACAGGCCACGGGCGGGTTTCATCTGGCTGGGGTTTCCCGAGAAAGAATTTCCCGCGGCCCTGGACTCAGTTCTAAGCTGGCCGGATGACGAGCGCCAAAGCCTGCTGCTGTTGGGCAATCTAACGCATGATGAGTTTCTGACCCTGCTGACGCGCTGTTTCGCCTGTATCCGCACCCCAGCCTGCGATGGGGTAGCCGCCTCGGTTCTGGAGTCACTCGCCCTGAAAATTCCCGTCGTTGCCAGTGAAAACGGCCGCCGGCCCGGGGGGACCATCAACTATGCCGAGACCGACGCTTCCGATCTGTGCGCCAAGCTGCTCTTCGTGGTCGAGAATCATTCCGCTATCCAAGCTAGGCTTGAGCAACTGCAGCCTGGAGATAACGTGGCCCGCATGGCAGACTGGCTGGCGGGCGAAATCGACTCCCGTGACCGGGCGCAAGTTACGCCGGCCACGCAAGCGTTGTGAAGCATCCTGTGGCTAATCCGCGACAAAAAAAGGAGTTGCGGCGCGTACAAGACCAACATTTTCATACAGTTGGAGTCTGGAACGAAGGTACTCACGCATAAGCTCCGGAGCTTGCAATTTGCCTGGAATACTGGCAGTGTAGACTAAGTGCCAGAGGAATTTTTCCGCCAGTTTTCTAGTCGTCCAACCTTGTTTTTGCAGGCACAAGAACGGCGTGCCGAGGTTTGGTGTAACCGGAGCTCATGACGCGGCTTTAACGAACCGTTGCCTCTTTTTTCTTTCGGAGTAATGCCTCCAGCGATATGAATGAAGTTTTAGCCAAAGTTTTTTACGCGTTTAATTATGTTCTGGAGAGGGACATCGCCGGCCGCGCCTTTCACGTTCTGCCCGACGACATTTTTCTCGTCTCCTATCCCAAGTCCGGCAACACCTGGACTCGATTCCTGCTGGGCAATCTGACCAGTCCCGATGAGCGCATTACTTTCGCGAATGTGGAGCGCAAAGTTCCCGACATCTACGCGAAATCGAGACAGGCGCTCAAACGGATCCCCGCCCCCCGGGTCATCAAGAGTCACGAATGTTTTGACCCCCGTTACAAGCGCGTGGTGTACATTGTGCGCGATCCGCGCGATGTGGCTGTGTCCGCGTACCACTACGACCGCAAGGGAAAAAACATTGCCGATGATTTTCCCGTCAACACCTACATCGCGAACCGATTCATGAAGACCGACGAGTACTTCGGAACCTGGGGCGAACATGCGGGAAGCTGGATGGTAAATTCGCAGAACATTTTTCAACTCAGCCGGCTGAAAAACAGTTTTCTCGGAACTCCCGCTTCTTGGGGCGAGAATGTAATGAGCTGGTTGGGGGCGCGCGGTCACGACCGGCAATTCCTGCTGGTGCGCTATGAAGATCTGCTCGAGGATGCACACCGCGAGATGACCAGAATCGCGGAGTTCCTCAACCTGAACGCCTCGCCTGAAAGGATAGCCAGAGCGGTAGAACTGAGTTCGGCCGACAATATGCGCAAGCTGGAGGCTCAGCAGAATACCGAGTGGGTCACCACCAAAGAGAGCCGGAAGGATATTCCGTTTGTGCGTGCAGCCAAATCCGGAGAGTGGAGGCGAACGCTTCCCGCTGAATCCGTGGCACTGATCGAAGAGGCTTGGGGACCGGTCATGAAGCTGCTCGGCTATCCCCTGAGCCGGGAAGCGCAAGAGACGGACGAACTGCTGGCGGAGCGTTCCTGAGAACCTGCAGGGGCAATTGGCAACGTATCCATTACCCATGGGACAAAAGAAAATCGTAATTATCGGGGCTGGACCCACGGGTCTGGGCGCTGCCTACCGGCTGAACGAACTCGGCTACGGGAACTGGGTTCTCTACGAGAAAGCCGACTACGTCGGTGGCCACTCCTGCTCGCATGTCGACAGCCACGGCTTCGTCTGGGATGAAGGCGGACACGTCATCTTCTCCCACTATCCCTACTTCGACAAACTCGTCGACGACATGCTGGGTCGCGAGGAAAACCATCTGGTGCGGGAAAGCTGGATTGTGAAAGGCGAATCGTGGATTCCCTATCCCTTCCAGAATAACCTGCGGTATCTGCCCAAAGCTGTGCAAGTCAGATGCCTGCTGGGAGCGGCGCAGGCGGCGGCCAATCATAAGTCGGGAGAGGCTACAAATTTTCGCGACTGGATTCTGGCCAACTTCGGCGAAGGCATCGCCGAAGCCTTCATGTTTCCCTACAACTCGAAAGTCTGGACCACCCCGCTGGAGCAGATGTCGAAATCGTGGATGGCCGAGCGCGTGGCCACGGTGGATTTCAAGCGCTTGCTGGAGAACGTGCTCTACGAGCGGGACGACGCGGCCTGGGGACCCAACAACAAGTTTCGCTTTCCCATGTACGGCGGCACCGGCGAGATTTATCGCCGTATGGTGAAACGATTTCCCGACAAGATCAAAACTGGAAAAGAACTGGCCGCGGTCGACGAGAGCCAGCGGCAAGTCTCGTTCGCCGACGGAACCGGAGACACTTACGACGCCCTGATTTCCACCGCGCCGCTCGACCGCCTGACGGGAATGTTGAAATCGAAAGACGGCAGATTAACTGACGCCGCTGCCGGTCTTTGCCACAACAATCTCCTGGTAATCGGCCTGGGGTTGGAAAAGAAAATCGAAACCGGCAAGTGCTGGATCTACTTTGCCGACCCGGAAATCCCCTGCTACCGCGCCACCTATTTTTCTCACTACTCGCCCTTCAACGTTCCCGGCGGAGACACCGAACGCTACAGCTCCCTGATGTGCGAAGTCTCATACAAGATTGATGAATCGCCCGATCCCGCAAAAGTTACCGATCAGGTAATCGGCGGATTGATTCGCGCCGGCATGCTCGAGCCGGGTGATCAGAAGCACATTGTCTCCCGCTATCATCGAAAGGTACCGTATTCCTATCCCATTCCAACTTTGGGGCGAGACCGGGCGCTATCGGTTCTGCAGCCCGCGCTGCTCGAAAAACAAATCTACTCGCGCGGCCGCTTCGGCGCCTGGCGCTACGAAATCGGCAACATGGACCACTCCGTCATGATGGGAGTCGAAGCCGTCAACAACATTCTCGCGGGAGACAAAGAAACGGTTCTGCAAAGCGCCTGAGCCCACGCACATGTCATCGCAATCGCCAAGCCGGCTTCCGCGTATCCACGTTCCCCGCATCAGCGTCATCATGCCGTCCTACAATACGGCCGCGCTCATCGGCGGCTGCCTGGATTCCGTCTTCCAGCAAAGCTTTCAGGATTTTGAAGCCATCATCGTCAACGACGGTTCACCCGATACGCCCGAACTGGAGCGCGTTCTTGCCCCGTACCTGGAAAAGTTCGCGGACAAGATCGTCTACATCCGCCAGCCCAATAAGCGCGCCGCCGGGGCCCGCAACACCGCCATCCGTCAGGCCCGCGGAGAATTTCTGGCATTCCTAGACACCGACGACCAGTGGCTGCCCGAGCATCTTTCGGCGCAGATGAAGCTGTTCGAAGACGATCCCACTCTGGACCTCGTTTACGCCAACGGCCTCTCTGTCGGCAACGCTCAACTGGAGCACGAGTTCATGGACTGGTGTCCTACAGAGGGTCCGGCAGATTTTCAGGCTCTGGTCCTGGAACGCTGCCACATTCCGGTTTGCACCGTGGTGGCGCGCAAGACCGCGATCGAGCGCGCCGGACTGTTCGATGAATCCCTGACCCGCTGCGACGATTACGATATGTGGCTGCGCGCCGCCTTCCACGGCGCCAAAATTGCCTACACCCACAAAGTGCAGGCCCGCATGAGTCAAGGCCGGCCCGGTTCACTGGGGGCTTCGCGCGTCAAAATGACGGAGGCCTATTGGGTGATCCTCGACAAGGCCCTCCGAACTTTGCCTCTGACAGAAAGCGATCGGGTTGTGGTTCAGGATCAAGCAACTAAGGTACGTGCACTTTATTTGCTGGACGAGGGCAAATACCGGCTTCAGCAGGAAGAATTCGACCAGGCCCGGAGTTGCCTGCGCGAGGCCAACCGCCATCTTCATCGCCCGAAAGTAAGCCTTACTTTAGCCGGGCTGGCGATTGCCCCGCGGGCGACCGGCAGGCTGGCCTCACTAATGGAGCGGCTTCAGCTTTGGGGCGTCCGCCACCTCTCGAGCCGGCGGTAAAGTCAGGACGCGATGCTCAAAAGTGAAATCATCAAGAATGTTGGGTCGAGCTGGTTCGCCCTGGGTGTGAACGTTGTGATCGGCGTTTTTCTCTCGCCCTTCATCCTTCATCGCCTGGGGGACGACGCCTTCGGTCTGTGGATTCTGATTTTTTCCGTCACCGGATACTACGGCCTGTTTGATCTGGGGATTCGCTCGTCGATCGTACGCTACATCGCGAAATTTTCTGCCACCAATGAGCACGAGGAGCTGAAACGGCTGGTCAATACGGCCATGTTCAGCTACAGCTGCATCGGCATTGTGGCAATGATCATCACTCTTATCGCCACTTACTATGTGAACTCGATTTTCCGCGTCCCTCCGGCATTTCTGGCCACAGCAAGGTGGTTGCTGCTGATGGTCGGAATCTCGGTTTCTCTGGGATTTCCCATCGGCGTATTCACCGGCATTCTCGAAGGCTTGCAGCGCTTCTACCTGCTCAATTTCACCACCGTGAGTTCCACGCTGGTGCGCGCATTGCTGATCGTGCTCGCGCTGCTCCATGGCCGGGGATTGCTCACGGTAGCCTTTATAACGGTCAGCCTGCCGCTGCTCAGCGGCCTGATCAACGCCGCGGTCGTATTCCATCTGCTGCCGCTCCGTTTCGGAAGGCAATATGTCAGCCGTTCCAGCTTCCGCACCATCGCCAGTTATAGCGGCACCACGTTCCTGATCATCGTCGCAGGCCGGCTGCGCTTCAAAACAGATGCCCTGGTCATCGGCACGTTCGTTTCGGCGGCGGCGGTGACTTACTTCACCATCGGATCGCGTCTGGTCGACTATGCTTCGGAGACGGTAAGCAGTCTGGCCCAAATCTTCATTCCCATGTCGAGCCAGTCGCAGGCCAAAGGCGATCTCGACGCGGTCCGGAAAATATTGATACTGGGCAACCGCGCCTGCGCCTTTATTATTTTCCCCATCACCGCGATTCTCACGATTCTGGGAAAATCCGTTATCGAGGCCTGGGTGGGCCCGAAGTATGTCGCGACCAGCTATCCCGTGCTGCTGGTACTGCTCTATCCCATGACGTTGATGCTGGCGCAATCCGCCTCCGGGCGCACCCTGTGGGGTCTGGCGAAACACCGCACCTGGGCGTACGTGGTGCTGGCCGAAGGCGCGTCGAACCTGGTCCTCAGTGTGATTCTGGTGCGGCCGTATGGCATTTTGGGAGATGCCATCGGAACGGCAATTCCGCTTACTTGTTCGATGATTTTCTTCCTCCCGCACCACCTCTGCCGCTTGCTGAATATAAAACTCGGCACTTACCTGCAGCGAGCTTATGTATTGCCCCTCGTGCTTTGCGCTCCGCTGGTGGCGGCGCTTCTCCTGATGCAGCGGTGGTTTGTTCCCCATCGTCTGCGCGAGCTTCTGGTACAACTGGTAATAGCGGGCGCGGTTTACGCGGTGGGCCTGGCCTGGGCGTTCTGGGCGGAACGTGCCTGGGATGTGGGCCATCTGGGATCCAACCAGGAGGATGAACTTTCACTCGCCCTGGTCGAAACCTATCAGGAGGAGGCGTAGGCGGAGATGCGTTTGTGAGACGCGGACCACCGGGGTCACGGCAAATCATCCACGATGACTTATGGCACCCACCCAAACTAGCGTGCAAAGACTGCTGGGCGCTCTCACACAGGCGGGACGGGTGCTCACCGGGCGTCAGATTGCCGGCCGCAATCTGACCGTGTTTCCGGACGATGTTTTTCTGGTTTCCTATCCCCGCTCGGGAAATACCTGGACCCGCTTCCTGATTGGCAACCTCATCGACTTGGCTGACCCGGTCAGTTTCGCCAACGTCGAATCCCGCATTCCGGAAATCTATTTCAATCGCGACCGCTTTCTGCGCGCTCTTCCCCGCCCCCGCATGTTGAAGAGCCATGAAAGCTTTCAGCCGCATTATCCGCGGGTGATTTACATTGTGCGCGATCCGCGAGATGTTGCGGTTTCTTACTATCACCACAACGTAAAGGCGCGGAATATTCCCGATGATTATCCTTTGTCCGCTTTTGTCCCGCGTTTTATAGCCGGGGAGTTCGACCGGAAGTTCGGTTCCTGGCGAGACAACGTGCTGAGCTGGACGGCGCTGCGTGGCGGTGATCCACAGTTTCTTTTGTTGCGTTATGAAGACATGAAACTTGATCCGGCGCGCGAACTGGCCAAAGTCGTCGCGTTCCTCCAACGGTGCTCCATCCGCAAGGTCGGCTCCAGCCCGGAAGAGTTGCAGCGGGCGATTGAGCGAAGCTCGCCGGAGCGCATGCGCGAATTGGAAAAACAGCAGGCCGGTGAATGGGTGCTGACAAAATCCACGCGCAGCGACAAGCCGTTCGTGCGCACCGCCGTTGCCGGCGGATGGAAGACTCAACTACCTGCCGGGTCGGTCGCGGCCGTCGAGTCTGCGTGGGGAGACCTGATGCAAAATCTGGGATACGAGTTGAATGCGGCGCCCACCGCCGTTTCCGTGGAATCGGTTTCACAGCGAGGTGTGCCTTCGTGACGCCGGAGGAAACGCAGAAACCGCCCGCGTCGAAGGAACTGCTGCGGAAGTTCATCCCTGATTTTCTCCTGAAGCAGCGTGACATCGTTTTGCGTCTGGGTCCCGCCGGCCGGACTTATGCGGCTTTGCGCTTACGCGACGCAATTGGACTGCGGGCCTCGAACCGGCGGCTGGTTCCGGCCACGGCGCGGTCTTTCGTTTTTGTCTGCTTTGGGAACCTCATGCGCAGCGCCATGGCGGAATTCCTGATGAAACAAGAACTGGCCCAGGCAGGCGTGGGAGACAAAGTTGAAGTCGTGTCGGCCGGCCTCCACGCCCTCAGTGGGCGCGAAGCCCATCCCTGGGCGCAGCAGGCCTCGGCCGATCTGGGGATTTTCCTGGATGGACACCGGGCAAAACTTCTAACTCAAGGGATGATTGAGCGAGCGGATTGCGTGCTGGCGATGGATTTTCAAAACAAAGCGGAATTGCTCGCGCGGTATCCACAATCACGCGACAAAATTTATATGCTCAGCGCCTATGCGGAAGGCGCCTGGCAATACCGCGAGATTCCCGACCCTTATTTTGGCGATCTTCAAGACACCCGACATTGCGCGCGACAGTTGCAGATTTGCATTCGAAACCTGGTGAGATCGATTTTTCCCCACTGAAACTGCGTGCAGCCTATCCAACCGGGCTGTAAACCCGCGGCCTGAGCCTGATCGGAGTCTTCACCGTTGTGACTTCACTTTCCTGTTTTTGCGAGGCCAGGCGGTAGAGCAGGCTGGTATACATGACCATGTAGTAGGGGAAAAGTTCGTACGCGCTGCTGGAGAAGAATGCGCCGATGACATACGCGGCGAAGCTGGCGAAAAGCGCCGACGCGTAGAAGTTCAACTCCTCGTTCTCACGAGCCCGGGGAATCTTGCGCAGGAAGCGCAGATTGAGAAACGCCCTCCACATCAGCATCAGGAACAGCACCATCACCACGATGCCGCACTCCGAACTGAACTGCGTGTAGGTGTTATGAGTCACGTGCCACAAGCCGGTGTAGGAGGGGAAGTTTCCCGGGCCCACGCCGAACACGGGATGGGCTGCAGTCACCTTCAAACTTAGGATGAGCAGTTCCCGGCGCGCTTCCGCCGAGCCGCGGTCGAGGTCGCCTTCCTGATATTTTCCCACCAGAGTTTCAAGGCGCTTGACATAGTTGCCGGGCGCGACCGCGACGGCTGCCACCGCGCATAACAGCGCTACTACGAGGAGGTATCCTCTCCTCCCGCGAACGGCAAATTCCCACAGGCAAATAGCCATGGCAATCGCGAGAGCCATAAAACCGGCGCGCGAATACGTCTGCATGACCGCGTAAATCATGACCAGCATGCTGGCTGCCCAGAATATTTTCACCAGCGGCCGGCGCGACATCAGGAGGAAGATTAGGCAGAGCGGCCAGTTCAGGGAGACGTTCATAGCAAGATCGTTGGGATTAGAGAGCAAGGCGTCGCCGACTCCGGCGAGGCGCCCCTGCATCCGATTGTTCACGATCACCGCGGCGATGGTCATCAGGGCCACGCCGAGCGCCTGCATCTGAATAAGGCGACGAACTTCTGACATGCGGGTCACGGTCAGGGTAAGGGTCAGCGCGACCATGGCGGCCTTGGAAAATTCAAAAAACACCATGAAGAAGCTCCCACCCTTCCAGTAGGCGAAAGGAACTCCCAGAGTCATCCAGCCCAGCATGGCAAAGATGATCTTTACTTCGGAAGGGAGCCGTTTGGGGCGCGCTTTTTTGGTGCCCAAGAATAGCGCGAGGACCACTAACACTGCTGTGATCCTGGCCATGTGCAACACGCTCAGGCCAGGAATGATGTCGCCGGGGCGGAAGTAATACAGGAAAGAGAAAACGACCATCAGCCAATAGGCAAACGGAGAGCGCTCCTTTACCGGAGCAGCCGGCGTCACGGGCTGGACGGTTAGGGTCGACATTCACGCCCCGTATCCCACGTCATCACCCGCATCATTGGGCCCCCCGGCCGAGCAGGACGATCTTGATGGTCTGAAACATAATGAGCAGATCAAGCCCCACGGAGGCGTTCTTGATATAGAACAGGTCGTACTGCAGCTTTTCGCGGGCGTCTTCGGCGGTGTTGCCGTATTTATATTGCACCTGGGCCCAGCCGGTGATGCCGGGCCGGACCACATGGCGTACACCGTAGTATGGAATCTCTTTGCTGAGCCACTCGACAAATTCCGGGCGCTCCGGCCGGGGACCGACAAAGTGCATGTCGCCCTTCAGAACGCACCACAGTTGCGGGATTTCGTCGAGGCGGGAGGCGCGCAGGAACTTACCCGCGCGGGTGATGCGGGGATCGTCATCCGCGGCCCAGGTCGCGCCGGTGTCGGCTTCCGCATCCTGGCGCATGGTACGGAATTTGTAACAATAGAAAACGATTCCACCGCGTCCCACGCGCCTCTGGCGGTAGAGCACAGGCCCCGGTGAATCGAGTTTGACTGCCAGCATAATGAAAGGAAGCAGGGGCAGAGCAAGTATCAGCCCAACCAGCGCCACCGAGAAGTTCAATCCCCGTCGCACCAGGCGCGAGAAACTGCTGAAGCGAAAGCCTTCGGCGAAAATCAGCCAGCTCGGGTACAACTGTTCGACTTCGATTCTGCCGGTAATTCTTTCCAGCCACGAAGTTGCCTCTTCCACCTTGACGCCAGCCAGGCGCAGAGCCAGCAATTCTTCCACCGGCAGGGTGCCGCGGCGGTCGGGCATGGCGACGATCACACGATGCACGCCGCTGCCCCGGGCCACGCCCAACAGGTGCGAGGCCACGCTGTCGCGGTTCAATTCGCCATCCAGGTCGCCGGTCCAGCCCACAACTTCCACCCCCAGGTTGGAGCGCTCGCGCAGGCCGCGTATCAGCCGCTGCGCCCGATCGCCCGTGCCCAGCACGTAGACCCGCTCGCGCAGAAACGGCTGTTTCACCATCCACGAATAGGCCGCACGCCAGCCCAGCAACGTGAAGGTGAGAATGATGAGTCCGGCCAGCGCCGATCCGTTGCCGGGCAAAACACCCGGGAAGATGAAGCCGATCGCCGACAATGCCAGGGCTACAAAGCCCAGCACCAGCAGCAGCCGGAATATCTGATCCCACTTGGCGTCGAGGCTGGCGGTGTCATAGAGATCGAACCAGTGCGAAAACAGAAGCACGACGCCGGTAACGGCAAAAATCTTGACATAGCCGTATTCCACATTGAGCAGAAGCCAGCTGTCTTCCCGGTTTTGCAACATCGTCCCCAGCACGAACGACGCCCACACAATGAGAGCTTCACCCACTAGAAGAATCAGGGTGCGGAGCGGGTAATAGACTTTGAACAGCCGGATCAAGTTTTGCCCCTAAGCCCTGGACTCGGTCGCGTTCTTCACATAATCCTGGTAGTAATAGCGGGAATAAGTGGAGGAGTCGGCATCGGTTCCGTTGAGCACGACTCCTACCAGTGCCTGATCGGGAAATTCCTCGCGCGCGCGCCGCGCCAGATCGAAGGGCGTGGAGTTGGAGCGCACCACCATGAGCACGCCATCACAGGCCTTGGCCAGAACACTGGCGTCCGACACGGGAACGGCCGGCGGAGAATCGATGATGATCCAATCGAACAAAGGCTCCACGCGCTGCAACAGGAATTTCAATTTTCCGTTAGCCACCAGTTCGGAGGGATCGGAGATATGCTGGCCGCTGGGAACGAAGAACAGGTTGTCCAGGGGGCCGCGCTGCATGATGCCGAATTCGTCGCTGCGGCTCTGCAGATAGTCGCTGAGGCCGGGCGATGCGGTAGTGCCGAGCATCAGGTGCAGCCGGGGACCGCGCAGATCGGCATCGATCAGCAATACGCGGCGGCCGTGCTGCCGCACCAGTACCTGCGCCAGGTTAGCCGCGGTAAAGGATTTGCCTTCCTTGGGCAGGGCGCTGGTCACCAGAATCTTTTTCAGCGGCATCTTCTCGCGGGCGTGATAAAGCCGGGAGCGCAGAGTGCGGAATTCCTCGGTCCCGCGAGCGTTATCGTCGCCGTTGAAAAACAGCATGGTCTTCTCGTCCGGTTTCCATTGCAGTTGCGGGCAGCGGGCCAGCAGGGCGTCGAGGCTGAAGGGGCTGGCAAACGATGGCATGCCCGAGGTCAGCGGAATGCCGGCCAGCGGCGCCGACGTGACAACTTCCACCAGCGGCTCTTCTTCCATAGCTACCGGCGCCGTCCCCGCCGGCGCGGTGGCAACCGGCGCTTCCGGCATGGGCGGTGGAAAATTGGGTGCCGGGCCTCCCTGCGACGCTGCCCGCTCCTGCTCGGCCTTCTTCAGTGCTTCATGAATTCTGCTCATAATTTCCTTTCCTTGGGGAGGTCCTTATCTTCTTCATCGCGCAAGCGGTCGGCCAGGTTTGAGAGCGACCGCAAAGCTTCCACTACATCGAACTTTTCCTGGGTTGGAGACGCGGGCGCAGGTGCCGTCATCGCTCCTCCGACGGTGCTGTCGCTGAGATCGAAGTCACGGGCAACGCCATCCACTACTGCCGGACCGATGATCTTCTGCTGATCGACGAATCCGCTTACCAGGCAGTGCTCGCACAGCAGATTGACTACACGCGGAATGCCATTGGCATAGCGGTGAATAGCGACCAGCGACTCGGGATCGAAAATCTGCTGACCGTTGGATCCGGCAATGCGCAAGCGCTGCTGAACATACGCCTTGGTTTCCTCTAGCGTCAGGGGATAGGTTTTCGCCCGCAGGCTCAAGCGCTGCCGAAGCTGCCGCAACTGCGGCTGCTTCAACTTCTGCTCCAGTTCGGGCTGGCCGACAAGGACAATCTGCAGCAGCTTCTCGGTAAAGGTCTCGAGATTGGTGAGCATGCGGATCTCTTCCAGCACTTCCTCGGTCAGGTTCTGCGCCTCATCCACGATCAGTACGGCGGTTTCGCCGGCGCGGTAGCGATCGAGCAGCCAGTTGTAGAGCCGCAACAAAACCTGACTCTTGGCCTTGGAGTCGCAGGGAATGCCGAAATCGGCCATCATGTAATCCAGAAATTGCGGCGTGTTCAGGCGCGAGTTGAAGATGAAGGCCGTGGCCACCTGCTGCAGGCGGAGCCACTCCAGCAGCTTGTTGATGAGCGTGGTCTTGCCTGTGCCCACTTCCCCGGTGAGCAAGACAAATCCCTTGCGGCTCTGGATGCCGTAGGTCAGGCAGGCCAAAGCCTCCTCGGTGTGCCGCGTCAGAAACAGATATCGCGGATCGGGATTTACGTTGAACGGATTGGCCCGCAAGCCGTAAAACTCTTTGTACATGATGTCGTCTTTGTCTCGGTTCTTTGTCTTTGCCTTTGGCTAGCCGACTGCGCTCTCCGGGCGTCATCCCGAAGTTCCGCGTTTTCAACAGCGGGACGAGGGATCTCCCCTCGTACACAGCTGCCCAAGTCAAGTTTAGACGCTACCTAAACTTTTACTTCTTCCCGGCTTTCGTCGGGTTTCTTCCGCTTCCAGAAGCGCCCTTTTCCATTGCCGTTGGCCGTCTCTTCCACTACCACCCAGGGCACAGAAACCAGCATGGGAAGGCCGAGACAAGCCTCCGCGTCCGCCTCGGTGCGAATGCACTTGTCACGCAACTCCAGCCACAGCGCCAAACTCAGCCCCAGCACAAGGCCCGCTCCCAGTCCGCCGCCGGCAAACAAGGGCCGGTTGGGGAAGCTGGGCGAATCGGGCAAGGTTGCGGGATTGAGCAACGCCATCTGCTCGCCTTGCTGCTGTTGCTCGGCCTGCGTGGCCATCTTCGATGTGCTCTGTTTTGCCAGGTCGTCCTGATAAACCTTCTGCGCATTGTCGTAGTCGCGGGCCAGTTCTTTGTACTCTTCCTCGATGGCGGGGCTCGATGCCACCCGGCTCTGGTATACGGAGATTTCCTGCTGCAGTTTTTTCTGATCGCGCGTGGCCTGGGCAATCAGGTCCCCGTACTGGTGAACCTGCAGCCGCAACTGGCGAATCTCGGGCGGCTCCGACGCCGAGCCCTTCTCGCTGGCCGTGTCGGTGGCGCTGGAGGTGGCATCGTTAATTTCCGCCAGCTTTTTCTTTACCTGGGCGATATCCGCTTTGGTTTTGATAACGTCGGGATGATCTTCGGTATAACGCGCCTCCAAGTCGATCAGTTGCGTCTGCAGTTGCGAGAGTTGCTGCTGCAGGGTCTGCGGATTGCTGGACGACTGCGTCGACTTCCACGATGCCAGCTGCTGCGCCAGCAACGATTCGGTATAGGACTTATCCTGCGTGGCGCGATTCAAAGTCTGGGTATTGGCGTCGAGCTGGGAATTCAATCCCATGAGAATTTTCAGGTTATTCTCTTCGTCGCCGGGGAGCTGGCCCATGTGCTGGTTCTTGAAGGCCGCGAGCCGCTTCTCCAGGTCGTCGAGGTTCTGCTTGGCATCCTCGACCTGCTTAGTCAGGAACAAAGTGGTGCCCTGGGTCACATCCTGCCGCGACTTGAGGTCTTCTTCCAGCAGCATGGAGGTCAGGTCGGTGCAGATTTGTTGCGCCTCGCGCGCCGTGGAGGCGGTGAAATTCACATAGAAACCGGGGGCCTGGCTGCCCTGGCCAGGCTTTTTCTTGGCGCCGCCTAACTGCGAGAGATCGGTGACTACCGGCTCGATGGTCATGTTGAGGCGGATGTTATCCATCACGTCCTCAGGGCTCTGGCCGCTCTTGGCCAGTCCCAGGCGGTCGACCATGGGGCGCAAGCGCGCCGGGCTCAGCACCTGCTGCTGAATGGTAGCCACGTGCTGCGTGAGATCGCTGGAGAAGACCTGCTGCACCACGATGTCGGGAATCTTCGGCGCTTCCACCAGCACCAGCGATTGCGAGGTGTACTTGGCGGGAAAGAGATAAGAGATGCCGAACCCGGCCAGCGGCGCCAGCAGCACCGGAATCAGAATCACCTTCAGCCGCCGGCGCAACATCGCCAGATAATCGTCCATGGTCAGTTCGCGATTTTCCATCATTGTCGTTACCTGTTCCGCCGGCCTTCGTTGGCCGGCTCCAAAAGTTAGCTCAAATCCCAGCTACTTACTTAGTCCAGCCGCCTTGGCCGGGGAGTCCAATCCAGCCCGATCGTTCCTACCTGCCGCTGGGAGAGATTGCTTAACGGCACCGCTGAAACCGGTTGTGAGGTGAAATCACCCACGCAAGAATCTCCTGAGACCGAGCTGAATGGGGGGCAAACATTCGAGTTGAAGCCCAGTTCATTGAACTGGTAGCTGATGAATGCTCTCAAGCTGCGGCCCAGTTGCCGGTGGATTCCAGCACCCGCATAGCCGTAGTAGAGGATGCTGGCACTCACGGTTTCTCCGGGCACCTGCAAGCGCGCATTCTTCGAAAACCCGAAATCGGCAAAGATGTCCCATACTCGAGTCAAGGGACGGCTCAAATCCAGACGGGCAATGTCACTGCGGGAGCCGGCAAAAACCCCGCTGCCGCTGGTGTTGTATCTCTGATAACTGAGCGACATGAGCGTCCGGGGAAAGCGGTAGCTGATCAGCAATCGGCCAGCGACTCCGATATGATTTGCCTGTTGCGGAATGGTTACGAAAGAACCGCCGAACTGGGTGCAATCCTTGGAGGTTGCGAATGGGTTGTTGCATACCAACGGGTTTGAATCCAGATGCGTAAACTGCGGCCCCAATCCGATCAGGAAATTCAGCCGGCCGGAAATGCGATGGCCGTACATGGCTTGGATCACATTGGTATGGAACTTGGTGTCGACGGTCGAAAAGTCGAAGTCCTGATACCCGTAGCTTATGGCCACCTGATCCTTGGGATTCAATACGCGATCGTAAGCGAATTGGCCCGTCAGCTCTTCGCTCCCGATGAAATTGATGTTCTCGTTCGTGCCGGCAATGTTCGTCAACGTCCCATAGAAGTGCACAATGGCATAGCCCACGGAGGCGGTGACGGATGACTTCGGACTCAATTCCTCAACCACATCCGCCAGCCCGATATTGGTAAGCCGGGGTACCTGCCCCACCGAGAGGCCCGTACTGCCGGTAAAGGCATTGCCCTGCCCCCCAAACGCTCCCGATCCCAGCATCCCCGCGCCCATGCTCCCCAGGCCCGCGTTATAAGCGCCACCGCCGCCATACGCCCCGAACCCGAAAACTCCTTCCGGCAGGTAGCTGAACGAATCCCGAATCGCCAGCTGTCCACGCTTCCAGTTGATGCGATTGTCCAGATCCATCTGCTGCAACTGCTCAATTCCCAGGCCATTCTGGTCGTAGTAGCCGACGCCGCCGATGTAATCCATGGCCACGTCGTAGTTTTTCCAGAGCCGCTGCAGGGTCACGCTCCCCAGTCCGCGGGTCACGGACGCAATCTTCGACCCGCCAAGATTGTTCTCGACGTTCGAATCCACCGACTGGCTGAAGTGCAAGCCGTATAAAAGGAAGCTCTCAGGCGCGGCGTGAGGCTCCAGTCCAGGCTGGTCGATCGCGGAAATCGGCGGATTTTCGGCCACGCTGGGCACAGGATTTTCCTGTCCGAAGGCAGGGACTGGCGCCGGCGCGGGCTGCGGTTCGTCCTGCGCTAAGGCCACGCCGGCGGCATACAGTGCCAGCGTCAGGGTCAGAATAAGATGGCCTTTTTTCATCCGTTTCCCCTTCGATTTTCTTACCTGCACCAAACTTGCTTACAGAACCCGTCCGCGGACCTGCCCTACCCGGCCCGCTTTACGGAACCTGCTCTACGGAACAACGATGGTGTCTCCGGGCCGCAGCACAATGTTCTGCTGGGGATCTCGCCCCTTGATCGCGTCCTTATAATTGAACTTCATCTTGACCTGCTCGCCGTTTTCTGTGCGAAGCAGGTAAATGGCTCTTAGATTGGCAAACTGGGTAAACCCGGCGCTGGATAACGCCTGCAGCACCGTCATATTCGGCAGCAGCGCCATGGCGCCGGTGTGGGTGACTTCGCCCAGCACGTAAATGCGCTGGCTGTTCATCGCCGTAACCACCACCGTGACGTGCGGGTCGGAAATATATTTCTTCAGCCGCTCTTTTATGGAATTGCCCAGTTGCATGGGCGTGAGGCCCGCAGCCTGGACATCGTCGAGCAGCGGCATGGAGATTTTGCCGTCCGGGCGCACCGGCAGGGTCACGTTCATGTCGGGCTCTTTCCACACCGAGATGCGGAGCGTGTCGTCGGCCCCAATGATGTAGTCGACCGGAACCACGGGGGCCGCGTGATGGGCCTCCGGTGCGGCAGCCTTATTCGGCCTGGCGGCATTGTCATCGGAGTTATAATCCTGATCCTGCGCAGCGCACACGGTAATGGCGGCCAGCGACAGCAGCCCCAGGCAACCCAGTTTCCATACTTTCTTCATGCAGCTCTCCTGTAGAGCTAGGAAGCTCCGACTTCGGAGCATCCCATCTGTTTCATCTTGTAGAGCAAAGCTTTGTAACTGATCTGCAACTCTTCGGCGGCGCGGCGGCGGTTCCAGCGAGTGCGGCTTAAAGCGCGCATAATGATCTCTTTTTCAGCTTCGCGAGAAGCGGCGCGCGAAGCCTGCTTCAATGAAACCTTGTGGCCGTTGCCGCCCAGGTGCGGGCGTAACAGCACAGCACGCAAGCCCCCCATGGCAACACTTTCATCGCCTAGAGCCACAATGGCGCGGGCCGCATTTTCCAGTTCGCGCACGTTTCCCGGCCAGGAATATTCCTGAAACAAGCGGTAGGTTTCCTCACTCAACACCGGAACCGCCCGTTGAAACTCCCGCCCGTATTTTCGGAGAAAGTGTTCCATGAGGATGGGAATATCCTCGCGCCGCTGGCGCAACGGAGGCAGCCGCAGGCACACGCCGCTGATGCGATAGTACAGATCCTCGCGCAGGGTGCCGGCTTGCACTTCCGCCTCAAGATCGCGTGCGCTGCCGCAGATGATTCGCGCCGGAGCTTGCGCTTGCGCCTTGGAGGAACCGTCTTTGGAGTGGGTGCGCGGCAAAGTCTGCAGCAACCAGGCCTGGCCTTCAGAGCTCAGCTCCGCGACTTCTTCGAGAAACACAGTACCCGCGCCGGTGGCTCCATCCTGCCCCGCCCAGTCAGATAACTGGTCTGGCTTCAAGACTGCGCAATTTAGCACCCGGAACGCCTGCCCGCGCCGCCGCGAAAGCTCATGCACTCGACGCGCCGTTGCTTTCTTGCCCGCGCCGCGCTCGGCCAGCAGCAGCACTGGCACTTCGCTCTGCGCTACTTCGCGGATCACTGCTTCCACGCTGCGCATGCTGGGACTTACGCCTTCGGTGAAGTCCAGCGCCGCCTCGCGGATGATGGCGGGCTGCACACGCTTGGCGCTTTGGCGGACATCTGGTTCCATCATTCGACCCTTCTTGGGAACAAAACCTCAGGCTTTCGCTGGAATCCGTGGGGAAAGGAGCAAGGCAAATGCCATATTACTTTTCCCCCGCATGAGGTTTGCACCAGAAGCTTACTGCCATGTTTTTAATAACATACAAGCCAAACCCGCCCCGGGAGAGAGAAGAACCGATTGTCACTCAGCCTACACGTTTTCGCACAAAAGAGAAAGTATTTGCCTAAACGAAGGTAATCAGGGTTCCCTCCCATGGGTCGCGCTTGAGGAATTAGTTCTTCCCTGTTTCCTAATTGTTGCCGAGGCTCGACTGCCGTGTGACCCACGCATGTGGCGACAGCCGCATGTGTGACCGCACATATGGTGGCGACAGCCGTCGGCTGTCCCGCGAGCGAAGCGAGCATGTCTCGTCAAGACTGTGCCTGCATTGAGGGTATGTCTGCTATCAGGGGATGCCTTTCACCCATACCATCACTCTCAGTCCGCAATGTCGCCATCAAGCGATGTCCTCTGGAACTGGACTCCCTTGAGGGTACTCCCGTTCTTCCCCAAGCCGCCTTTTGATTGCGGCCCGTTCCCGCTTCGCTTATGCTTGACTTTGTGTCATCTGGGATCAAATCGGTTCCGATAAGCCACCTGCGGCAACCGTCACCTGCGCCGCAGTCTTCTACTCCTCCTGAGTCCCTGCCACTGTGGCAAATCGCAATAGTTGGCGCGCTTCTGGCCTGGTTGTACGCGGCCACGCTCTCTCATCTTGTCAGTCAATGGTGGAACGATCCCAACTTCTCACACGGCTTCTTCGTCCCTCTCTTCGCCGCCTTCGTGGTCTGGCAGGAGCGCTCCCGCCTGGCGCAGCTGACGCCTCGCCCATCGTGGTGGGGCCTGCCGTTATTAGGGCTGGGAATGTGCGTGCTTGTGGTCGGTCAGATGGGCGCAGAGCTTTTCCTTTCCCGCCTGTCCTTATTGATCGCGCTGGCGGGCATGATCGTGCTCTTGCTGGGATGGAATTATTTCCGCGCCCTGCTGTTTCCCTGGGCATTCCTGCTGCTGATGATCCCCATCCCGGCTATCGTCTTCCAGCAGATTACCTTCCCCCTGCAGTTGCTGGCCTCGAAAGTCGCCAGCACAACGCTGCCGTGGATGGGCGTGCCCGTTCTGCGGGAAGGCAATGTAATTGTGCTTCCAGCGATGGCATTGGAAGTTGCAGAGGCGTGCAGCGGCATTCGCTCGCTCATGTCGCTGGCCACGCTGGCTGTGATCTACGGCTATCTGATGGAGAAGCGAGTCGGGGTGCGCATTTTCCTGGCGCTGGCGTCGGTTCCCATTGCCGTCGTCGCCAATAGCCTACGCATTGTCGGCACCGGGTTGCTGGTGCAGTACTGGGATCCGGAAAAAGCGCAGGGCTTTTTTCACGAATTTTCAGGATGGTTAATTTTCGTGGTTTCATTGCTGATGCTGTATCTTCTGCACCGCATCGTTCACGTCTTTTGGGGCGCGGAGGGCGGGGACTGATGAAGATGAAGGCATCCGGCATAGCGCGTTTCATCCTCGCAGCCGCAATTATTGCGCTGACGGCCATCCTGCTGCAGGCGCGCAGCCGCACCGAAGTCGTTCCGACGCACCTGCCGCTGTCGTCTTTTCCGGCTCAGTTTGGAGATTGGGGCAGCACCGATATCGAGTTGGACAAAGATACTTTGGCGGTGCTCGGAGCGGGTGATTTTCTGGAGCGCATCTATCACGATCCGTCAGCCAAATTACCAACCATCGACTTGTTCCTCGCATACTTCCCCAGCCAGCGCGCCGGCGACACCATCCATTCGCCGCAACATTGCCTGCCGGGAGCGGGGTGGAACCCCGAGGAGAACTCGCGCGTCACGCTGTCTCTGCCCGGTCACGGTCCGTTTCCCGCCAATCGTTACGTTATCTCGAAAGCCGGCGCCCGCAAGCTGGTTTTGTACTGGTACTGGGCGCATGATCGCGGGGTAGCCAGCGAATACTGGGCCAAGTTCTATCTGGTGAAAGATGCGATTCAGATGAACCGCAGCGACGGAGCGCTGGTACGAATCACCAGCGACATGTTTCCCGGCGAGTCGGCCGAAAGCGCGCAGCAGCGCCTGCTGCCGTTTGCTTCTGATATAGTCCCCCTCCTGGATGAATACATCCCTCGTTGATTCTGCCGAAGCCGAAGATCCTACCCGCCCCAAACGTGTGCTCGGCTTCCGCGATCTGGTTCTGTTCTACGTAGTCACCGGCATCAGCCTGCGCTGGATCGCGACCGCCGCCGCAGCCGGACCCAGCTCCATTGTCATCTGGATCGGGGCATGGATTTGCTTTTACGCCCCGCTGGCGCTATCGGTATTGGAACTTTCCTCACGTTATCCCAGCGAAGGGGGCCTCTACGTGTGGAGTAAGCGCGCGTTCGGAGATTTCTCCGGCTTCATGTCGGCGTGGACGTACTGGACCAGCAATCTCCCTTACTTCCCCGCCGTTCTGTATTTCGCCGCCAGCAACATACTTTTTATTCGGGAGAGCGCGTGGGCGCATCTTTGGAACAATGCCACGTTCTACATCGTTTTTTCCCTGCTCACGTTGAGCGTAGCCACGCTGATGAATATTGTTGGACTCGACGTCGCCAAATGGCTGCACAACATCGGCGCGCTCGCCATGTGGATTCCGGTCGGCATCGTCATCGTGATGGGGCTGATCGCCTGGCATCGCTACGGCTCGGCTACGTCGTTTACGGTGCACTCGATGACGCCGAGCACGCATTTCAATGACATCATTTTCTGGTCGGTGCTCACATTTGCCCTGGGCGGCTGCGAAACCGCGTCCTTCATGGGCGATGAGATCAAGAATCCTCGCCGGTCGATTCCATTCGCGTTGCTATTCGGCGGCATCACCGTAGCCTTTTGCTACATCGCCGGAACAGCCGCAATCTTGCTCGCCCTGCCTTCGAGCGAAGTCAACAGCCTGCAAGGCCTGGTGCAGGCCATCTCGAAGACCGCATCCCGCGTGGGTTTTCCTGGAGTGTTGCCGGTCGCGGCATTTCTGATCGCACTGAGCAACATTGGCGCCGCGGGAGCCTACCTGGCGGCAGTAGCGCGTTTGCCTTTTGTCGCCGGCATCGACCGCTTTCTGCCACCGGCTTTTGGCGCACTGCATCCGCGCTGGAAAACCCCGTGGGTCGCGCTGTTGACGCAGTTCGTTCTCGGCGCGATTTTCATTTTTCTCGGCCAGGCCGGGACCAGCGTTAAGGGAGCTTACGATGTGCTGGTCAGCATGGGCGTGATCTTTTATTTCATCCCTTATCTGTATCTTTTCGCCGCCATGATCAAGCTGCAGCGGGATCCCGCTGGGCCGGATGTGATCCGGGTGCCGGGTGGAAGCGCAGTGGCAAAACTCGTGGCGACGCTCGGATTTCTCACCACCGCGCTGACGATTGCGCTATCGCTGATTCCGCAGGCTGACGAGGCGAACAAACCCCTGGCGCTGTTCAAGATTGTGGGGGGAACGGCCGCGTTATTGCTATTGGGCGTCTGGCTTTATATTGCTGGAAAACGGAGAGCGCAACGCGGGCAGGAAGCGTGATTCCATAACGAACCGTGGAGCGGCGGACGCCCTGATGACGGCTAATGATTTTTAGCCAGCCTGCCTGGGTGAGGGCTGGTCGTAGAGATCGGTTTCGGAGAGCACGGGCGGTTCGGCGGAACGCATTCCGGCGCGGGCAACTGCTCCAAACATTGGACCGCGAGCGGACACCACGGGTGCGAAGCCCATGAATCCGATTTTCGGCACGATATCGTCGTAAATGGCTTCCATGCCGCCACGGAGCAGATAAGTTTCGTGCCAAAACCCGGTTCCCCCGGAATCCTTCAGGAACTTTTGCCACCACTCGCGATGCGGAGCCGAGCGAGTCCACTTCATCAGCGACTCCTGGTCGCGCCAGTATTGGCGCATTCCGGCATGCACCGGGAAAAGAGAAAAAATGAAATTCTCGTGCAAAAGCAATCCGTCGGGACGAGCGTCTACGGAGGAGGAAATCTGGGGGCCGAATCCCAGGAGGGTTTTGATTCCAGTCATGCGATTCACCCGCATGCCGAGGTAAATGACTACGAGGTCGGGATAGCCAGAAAGGTCAACTGTTCGTCGTTCGACTCGGGTAGACATAGGGAAACCTCCTCCTATATTGATCTTATACCGGAGAGGCTGTCTTCCGTGGCGGATTGAAAAAGGGCATCGAGGTAATTTTCACATTCGTCTTCAGCCGGATCGCTTCGATCGTGATCTCCATCTGCAACTCCGTCCCTGACTTGGAGAATTCGGTTTCCACGCTGGCCAGCGCGATCATCTTCTTCAGGATCGGCGACCAACTGGTCGTCGTCGCCTTGCCCACCTGTTTGTCTCCGGAGTACAAAGGCACGGCCACCCGCGAAGCCTGGCTCGGCGCAGCGGGAGTAAGCCCACAGCGTTCGTAAAGCGCTTCAACATCGGTCCAGTCAACTTCAACGCCGACGAGTTGCCGCGGCACGCCCTTCTTGGCGTCCTGTTCCAGCGCCCGCTTGCCAATAAAATTCTCTTTCTCGAGATGTACCATCTTGGCAAAGCCCAACTCGTACGGCGAATACTTTTGGGACGGAATCAGCGCCTTCTTCGAACTCGAGTAGTCCACTTCGATCAGCAACAACCCTGCTTCCACGCGCGCCACGTCCAAAGCCAGCATGCCAGCCGCGTGCAGATCGAACTGCTTCCCTTTCTCCCACAGCGCATCCCATACTTTCGCAGCATCATTCCATGGAACCCAAATTTCGTATCCCAGATCGCCCGTGTATCCCGTACGAGAAATATCCACCGGCACGCCCGCAATCTTGCCGCGCGTCACCCGAAAATATTTCAGATTCGCAATATCCGCTTCCGCCACGGACTTCAACAGCTTCGCCGAAGTCGGCCCCTGCAGCGCCAGCGCGGCCGTCTTCTCGGAAATATCTTCGACCTGCACATCCATGTTCAGGCCGTTCTGCCGGAACCACCGCAGGCTCGGGTCGGCAGCTGTCCAGCGATAAACATTCTCCTCCAGCCGCGAAATCGTGCCGTCATCAATGACTTTGCCTTCTTCATCGCACCAGCAGCAATAAATCACCTGCCCCACTTTCACTTTGTTGATGTCGCGCGTGATCATGCGGTTCACAAGCCGGGTCGCGTCTTTCCCGGTAATCAAATACTTGTAAAGCGGAGAAATATCAATCAGCGCCGCCGCATTGCGGATGGCGTTGTACTCATGCTCGTGATGCACTTCATACACGCTGACCGTGTAGTATCCCGACCACTCGCGGTAATTCAGGCTGTGGCAAAGCGGAAAAGTGCGCTCGTGAAATGCGGTTCCTATGGGCAATGGAGTGGCCTCGAAAGAATAAAGTCGAAGCCAGATTATACGTCACAACCCTCATCAAAGGCGTCATCCCGAGCGCAGGCGCTTTTCAGCCGGAGCGAGGGATCTCCCTCTAATCGGCTTTATGTTCACTCGTCACAGACAAATAAGGTCATAAGTAGTAAGGAATAACGATGCGCGCCCCCAAACAATTCTTCGTCTACATCATGACCAACAACCCCAAGTCCGCCGTCTTATAAACAGGCATCACGGGCCACCTCCCGCGGGCAGCACAAGAACAAACTCATACCCGGCTTTACCAGCCGATACAATTTGACCTGCCTTGTTTACTTCGAACGCTTCTTCTATCCGGACGCCGCCATCAGTCGCGAAAAGGAAATCAAAGGCTGGCGCCGGAGCAAGAAGAGCAAGCTTATCGAATCGATGAATCCGCGTTGGGAGGACTTGGCGAAAGATTGGGGCAATGAATACAAGCCTGCAGCACCGGCTCAGCGGGAGATCCCTCGCCCCGCTGGAGAAAACGCGGGCCTTCGGGATGACGCCCGCGTGATAGAAGGAGAGGTCGATTGAGGGAGCCAAGTACGCTGCGTCATCCTGACCGCAGCCGTTCTTCAGGCGGAGCGAAGGATCTCCCCGCACACACTAGCCTTGGGTGCCACGAATTACACTCTAGCTGATAGGACAAGCATCCAGCCAGGCAAGGGCCCGAGCAGCGAGAGGAGCCATAATTTCGAGCCTCGCCACGCAGCGATCAGCGCCGCCGGGACCGCGCAGGTCATGATCCCGACGAACGCCACATCAACATAGATGGAATGCTGGGGGCCTGGTGGCGTACGAACATAAATCTGGAATGCCAGCGAAGACACGATGCTGGCAATCCCAAACCAGTTCATTTTGAACATTTGCTTCATGCCGCAGTCCCAGTCACGCTCACGCCTATAGTCCCACCAATTGATCAGAAACGCCAACTCAGCTCTTGCAGAGATTCCATCAAAACGCCAAACCGCGGCCTGCAATATTGCAGACAAAACAGCACATTCCCGATAGAATGACTCTTCGCCTACAGCAATGCGCTCAATCATGCCAATCTCGAATGTCCTCCGCAGTTGGAGCGTCCTCCCCAGCGGTCTCTAATACGCGCATCCCAAAACTGCGCTAAGATTCCTCGTCTCTATTCTCAACCAGCAAGCTAAAGGCTAAAGCTAAGACCTTATGGCTACTTCATACGACGTAATCGTAATCGGCGGCGGCCACAACGGCCTGGTCAACGCCGCTTACCTCGCCCGCGCCGGAAAGAAAGTTCTGGTACTCGAACGCCGCCACATTCTCGGCGGCGCGGCCTGCACCGAGGAAGTTTTTCCCGGCTTCAAGTTCTCCGTGTGTTCGTATGTAGTCTCGCTGCTGCGGCCTGAGATCATCCGCGACCTCGATCTCCCGCGCCACGGCCTCGAAATCCTTCCGCTCGACGGCACTTTCACCCCGATGCCCAGCGGCGATTACCTGTGGCGCGTGAACGACCACGGCAAAACTCATCGCGAGATCGCCCGCCACTCTCGCGTTGACGCCGAAGCTTACGACGAATTCGGCAAAGCCATGCAAGCCATGTGCCGCTTCGTGAAACCAATCCTCAGCATGGTCCCGCCCGACCCCAACACCCTCAACCCGCGCGAACTGATGAAACTGCTCTTCATCGGCAAGCGTTTTCAGGGCATGTCGAGCTACGACAAATACAACCAGGTGCAGCTCATGACCATGAGCGCCATCGATTTTCTGGATCAATGGTTCGAGACCGACGTCCTCAAAGCCACCATGTCCGCCTCTGGCATCATCGGAACTTTTCTCGGCGTGCGCTCTCCCGGAACTGCCTACGTCCTGCTCCACCACTACATGGGAGAAATTGACGGTGCGTTCCGCGCCTGGGGTTTCGCCCGCGGCGGCACCGGCGCAATCTCAAATGCCATCGGCGACGCGGCCCGCGAAGCTGGCGCAGAGATTCGCACGCAAGCAGCCATCGCCAAAATCATCGTCAAAGATGGCAAGGCCAAAGGAGTAGTTCTAACCAACGGCGACGAAATCTTCTCCGACACAATTTCTTCCAGCGTCGACCCTCGGCTAACCTTCAACAAGTTTATCGAAGCCGAACATCTTCCCGCCGACTTTCTGGAAGACATCAACCGCTTTAAATATCGCGGATCTTCCGGCAAGGTAAATATGGCGCTCGACGCGCTGCCGAATTTCAAAGCCATCCCCGGACCGGGCGCACACCTGCGCGGCGCAATTTCGATTTCACCGTCGGTCGAATACATGGAGCGCGCCTACGACGACGCCAAGTACGGGAATTTTTCCCGCAAGCCGTATATCGACATGGTCATTCCCTCGCTCACCGATCCCTCGGTCGCCCCGCCGGGCAAGCACGTGCTTTCCTGCTTCGTGCAGTACGCGCCCTACAAACTTCGCCCTGGGCTGAACTGGGACGACCAGAAAGAAGCCTTCGGCGACACCGTCGTCAACACCATCGCCGAGTACGCGCCGAATATCAAAGACATCATCCTTCATCGCCAGGTCATCACGCCGCTTGATCTCGAACGCGAGTGGGGACTGAGCGAGGGCAACATCTTTCAGGGCGAACTTTCACTGGAGCAGCTTTTCTTCCTGCGTCCAGCGCCCGGCTACGCGCGTTTCCGCACGCCAATTCAGAATCTATACATGTGCGGGTCGGCCACGCATCCCGGCGGCGGCATCATGGGCGCACCAGGCCGCCTCGCCGCTCTCGAAATTTTGAAAGACAAGGGAGCGGCCTAACATGCCCGAGACGAAATCTGGAACGCACGACAACATCATCATCGGCGGCGGCCACAACGGGCTAGTCACCGCGTTTTACCTCGCCAAAGCAGGATTCAAACCGCTCGTCCTTGAGCGCCGCGCCCAGGTCGGCGGCGCTGCTATTACCGATGAAGTTCATCCCGGCTTCCGGTGCTCCACGCTCGCGCACACGGCGGGGCCGATTCTTGCGAGCATTGTCCGTGACATGCAGCTCGAAACGTATGGCCTGCGATTCATCACTCCCGATACGTGCGTCACCGCTCTTTCTCCGGACGGGCGCGCGTTGTCGCTTTATCCGGACGAAACCAAATCCGCGCAAACAATTTCAGCCTTTTCGCAAAAAGATGCGAGCAAGTATGCCGAGTTCGCCAAATCGCTGGGCAAAATCAGCAAAGTAATCGCCGAGGCTCTCGCCACAACTCCGCCGGACATTGACCACCCAAACCGCGGCGATCTTTGGAGCATGTTGAAAACCGGCCGCGCGCTGCGCCATCTGGGCAAGCGCGATATGTATCGCGTGCTGCGCTGGGGACCGATGGCCGTAGCCGATCTGGTGGCGGAATATTTCGAGACCGAATTGCTGCGTGCCGTTATTGCCGCCCGCGGCATCTTTGGAACTTTTCTTGGACCCTGGTCGGCCGGCAGCGCCCTGCAGTTGCTCATCCGCGCCGCCGGGGATCCCCATCCCGCCGGCTCCGCCTTCTTCGCCGCCGGAGGAACCGGCGCAATCACCCAAGCCATGGCGACAGCCGTCCAGGCCGCCGGAGCAGAAATTCGCACCAACGCCGAAGTCATCGAGATTCGCGTGAAAAACGGCACAGCCACCGGCGTCCTGCTCTCCACCGGCGAAGAAATCAATGCCAAAGCTGTCGTCTCCAACGCCGACCCCAAACGCACGCTGCTCAAGCTGACTGATCCGGTGCATCTTTCGCCCGACTTCGTGCAAAGGCTGCAGCATTACCGCGGCAACGGCACGGTCGCGAAGGTCAACCTTGCGCTCTCGGGACTGCCAAGTTTCTCCGCGTTGAAAAATGGGAACGGTGCCGCGCTGAAGGGCCGCATTCACATCGGCTCCGAGATCGATTATCTCGAGCGCGCCTTCGACGAATCCAAGTACGGCAACTTCTCACGCCAGCCTTATCTCGAAGCCACAATTCCGTCGCTAACCGATCCCACGCTCGCGCCCGATGGCAAGCACGTAATGTCGATTTACATGCAGTACGCGCCTTACAAACTGAAAGGCGATTGGGATGAGCAGCGTAATGCGCTCGGACAAACCGTGGTACAGACGCTGGCGCAGTACGCGCCCAACCTGCCAGAGTTGATCCTCACGCACCAGATCATTACCCCGCTAGATCTGGAAGAAACCTACGGACTAACCGGCGGGCAAATTTTCCATGGCGATCTCGCCCTCGACCAGTTCTTCACCATGCGTCCGCTGCTGGACTGGGCACGCTATCGCACGCCGATCGAAAACCTGTATCTTTGCGGCAGCGGCACGCACCCCGGCGCAGGCCTGACCGGAGGCTCGGGAGCGAATGCCGCGAGAGAAATCACTAAATCGATGAAGAAGTGAACGTCATACCTTCGATTCTATGGCCTGTATCCGGGGCCTCGGACTGAGCAAACATGCGAATTAGGCTTCAAAGTTGGGTTTTTGTGTTGTTATATTTTTTCTTCCCTTACCTCTCTCCGGCCAATCTCCGGCTGCCGCACCGCCTTGGACAGAGGTCGCCCCCGAGACTGGTTTTCTTTCCCCGAGCCAATACACAAATGCATTTTTCGGTTTTTCGATGCCCTTGCCCAAAAATGTCAGTCTGCTCGAGCAGACACTCTCGTTGAATCGAGGAACGCGGGACCACCTTCTCATCGGCTTCCATTTTCCCAGGAGGGGACTAATCAGCTTCACCATAACGGCTAGGGAACTCGGTCGCATATCGGAGAAGGAAGCCAAGAAGACTACTGCGGGACCAGACTCGTCAAAAACTAAGGAGTTGCGCATCGGAGCGAAGACCTTTTGGCGGAGTGATTCTCCGAAAAATCCCGGCAGCGGCAGCATGCGCACCTTGGTCTTTTCCACTGCTATGGAAAACTTTGTCCTGGAATTCAAAGTCACATCGTCCAATCCAGAGATCACCGCAGAAATCGAACGAAACATAGAGCAAGTAACATTTTTTGATCCGTCCAGAGCACGAATCATGGCGGGCACGGAAGGCAAGCCTTACACCCCGGGGGCGTCACAATTCCCCGCGAGCCGAATTGCGCGATTGAGCGCAGGATCGATCTCTAGCAACGTATACAGCAACGAGGAACTCGGCTTCCGCTACCAATTTCCGCAGAACTGGGTCCTAATAAGCAGGACGGCGCAAGGAAGTGGCGCTGGGACACACCAATTCATATGGGGGAATTCTCCAACGGCCCAACAGGAACATGAGTCCGCAAGCCAATGCAATAGAGAGCTATTGTTCGTTAGGCGCGATCTCGAAGTTCCCAATAGCGACCGCTTCAATCCTTTTGTCATGCTGGCAGTGGTTGACCCGAAGTGCGCTCCGGGCAGCCGCTTCCCTGAGAAGGTCGATGACCGAGAGGCCATCCAGCAAATTGGCAGGCAGATCGTGCAGAACTCCAGCACCGGCCTCATGCCTTCGACTGGACCATCCCGCGTTCGTGCATTCAGCAATGCCGGCCGGATCATGATCGAGGTTTCTCAATCGTTCGCTCCGGCCGCCCCGGGGCAGACTAAAGCAGCGACCATTTTTTCCTCGATATTGCTCTCGCAGGCCGGAGATTATTGGGTCATGTGGATGTTTGAGGCCGACGACAAAAAAGAGTTGGAAGAATTGCGGAATACGAAAATTCTCTTCTACGTTCCCCCCGCGTCGCCGACTGCACCAGAGTGACCGCGCGTGAAGTGGCCGAAACAACCATGAGAAAATCCGCTATCCTCCTAATTTCCTGCCCCGATCGCAAAGGCGAAGTCGCCGCCATCTCCGACTTCGTTTACCGCCACGGCGGCAATATCCTGCACGCCGATGAACACGCCGACGAAGAATCCGGCCTCTTCCTGATGCGCGTCGAGTTCGATCCCAAAGACTTCAACATTGATCTCACTGAGAAAAATCTCGGCGATAAAGACCTCACCGACTTCGCCAGGCATTTCTCTCCGATTGCCGAAAAGTTCAAGATGAACTGGCGTCTCGCGCAATCCGGGCGTCGCCCGCGAATGATCATTCTCGTTTCGAAATATGATCACTGTCTTGTCGATCTCCTCTACCGTCACCAGAGCGGCGAACTAGCCTGCGACATCCCGCTGATCATCTCCAACCACCCCGACAACCAGCCCATCGCCGACTTCTACAAAATCCCTTACACCGTCGTCACGAGCGCAAAGGACAACAAGCGTCATGCCGAAGACCAAATCCATTCGCTGATTGAGGAGCACAAAGCTGACTTCATGGTCCTCGCCCGCTACATGCAGATTCTCTCCAACGAGTTCGTCAATCGCTATCCGCAGCGCATCATCAACATTCACCATTCCTTTCTGCCTGCGTTTGTCGGCGCGCGCCCTTATCATCAAGCCTTTGAGCGCGGAGTAAAGTTGATCGGCGCGACCAGCCACTACGTCACCAAGGTCCTCGACGACGGCCCCATCATTGAGCAGGATGTTGTCCGCGTCTCGCATCGCGACACGGTGGAAGACCTCATCCGCAAAGGGCGCGACTTGGAGAAAGTTGTGCTGTCGCGGGCGGTGCGCTGGCACGTGGAAAATCGCGTTCTGCTTTATGGGAATAAGACGGTGGTGTTCTGAGGCACTCAGGAGGAGGCTTTATCGGCCGCCCCAGCGGCTAAGCCCCGTTTCTCTTTTTGATGCTTACGCGGCGCTGAAGCGCCGCTCTTCCACGGCAGTGCACGCGTCCGGGACGCTCCCAGAAATCTTCATCCTACTAATCCTAATTTCTACCAGGAAGTTCATGGACTTTCGGCGGGTATGGAGAAGGTGTCGCTCCGGTAGTAACTTGCGGCAAGGGTAACTTTGGTCTTTACTTGAACAGCAGTAAAGAAATTCCTCCATTTACGGGGAGAATCTCGCTTAAGCGGAGCGATTCTTGGCTGAGGACCTCAAGTTTGAATTGTCGATCCTGGCGACGGTCCAGGGTTTCTATCAGAAGCTGTTGCGCGACTCGCTGAGCGGCGATGTGCCTATTCCGTCGGGGCTGGATGAGGTCGCGCTGCGCCATTCCGAGGGCGACCTGCCGGAAACGCTTTCCCGGATGTACCGCTGGTTGCATCTGCTAGATATGGCCATGACGCCGGCGATGCTGCGACAAGCGCTGACCCCCGACACCGATTCCGAGGTTGCCGAGGCCCTGCTGCGCTACTTCGTACGGCGGCGCGAGCCCAGCGAAGTCAACCGCGACAAAACCGACCTGGTCGCAACGTTTCTTTATCGCCATCCCCGCGTGTCCGGCCAGTGGCAACAGCACGGCTATGGCCTCGACGGCGCCCTTCCGCTTTCACCTTTTGAAATTGCGCTCATCGAAATTCTTGCCGATACCGATGTGCCATCGCTGCCGGAAGAGCACGTGCAACTGCTGCGAAATTTTGATCCGCTGCGGGAAGAAATCGCCCGCTACCGCGACTTCAATGCACTGATCGATTCCAGCATCGTATCGCGCGTGCGCGAGTTAAAGCGCTGGCTGGACTCCTCCTTTTATCATCCCGGCGTGTTGGCGACGGTTGCCGCGCACAATGCCGCGTTCGGCGAGCGCTTCGATCTGCTGTTCAGCAAAGCCCTGGGCGAGATCAAACAATTTGCGCAGGCCTTGGATGAGATGGGCGGCAGCATTCTGAGCACGGTGGACGGCGTTGAAGTTACAGTCGAACACGTGGCCGCGATCGAGCAGAAGGAAATGTTACAGGCCGATTACGGAAACGCACTGGAAAAATTTCGCCGGGTATCGAAGCTGAAAAAAGAGCTCGACCGCCGGCCGCCGATTCGCAAGTCGCTGCTGGCGCCCGCCGCAGGAAGTGGCATACCCTCTTCCAACCGGGCCGCCGCCGCAGCCAAACCCGCGCGTATAGCCGCCGCCCAGCAGGCGCCGGCTCCGGCTCAGGCGTTTCAGCCGCTGACCATCACCCCGCAACAGATTTCGGTTGAGGAAGGTAAACTGCGGCGTGTGGAAGAGTCGATTCGAGTTTTTGTGCGGGTGGCCGACCCAAAATACCGGCAGGTTGTGCCCATGCGCTTTTTCAATCTGACTCTTACCGTGCCCGAAGCCGAAGCCTACAGCGCCGGTTTCCTGGAAGAAAAAAGCCTGCGCGCCGATATCGCTCGCATGTTGATACGGCTGGTCTCTTGCGTGGCCCGCGTCAATACGGAACTTGAGGAACTCAAGCGCAGCCAGAGCATGTCATCGCTTTGGAAGCTGCATGCCGACGCCCTGGTGGTGCTGATCGAGATCGCCAGTACTACCGCCGAAGAAGCTGCCGGAGTCGCCAAAATTGCGGAGAGCGCCGACAGTGGCGCAGCGGCCAAAGCCATCCACGAAACCCTGGGCAAGCTGCGCAGCCGTTGCGATATGGCCGTGAAGGCCCTGGCCCATCCCGGGCGGCTTGTGACCTAGCTGGATATTCTGCCCACCTTCGCCTCGAGGTATAGTGGGGCGAATGAACAAATCCAGAAACATACCCTCTTCGGAACCTCGACGTACCCCTGCGCCCCGCGTTGCGGTCGCGATCATGGCCGCGGGCAAGGGCACGCGCCTCAAATCGCAGCTTCCCAAAGTTCTGCATGAGGTTGGCGGCAAGTCGCTGCTGGCGCACGTCATCGCTGCCGCCACGCAGGTCGTGCCTGCGAACGACGTCTACGCCATTATTGGACATGAGGCCGGGCGGGTGCGCGAGGCCGTTGCCAACACTGGAGTGAATTTCGTTCTGCAAGCGGAGCAGCGCGGTACCGGCCACGCCCTGATGGTCGCACGCCAGGCTCTCTCCGCTTACGACCACGTCATCGTGCTCTCCGGAGACGCGCCGCAGGTCACGCCGCAGACTATCGCGCGCCTGCTCAATTTCCATCTCGACCAGCAAGCCGCAATGACCCTGCTGAGCGCCGATTTCGGCGACCCCACGGGCTACGGCCGCGTTATTCGGCGGTCTTCGCGCAACGCCGAGGTGCAGGCCATCGTCGAAGAAAAATCTGCCGGCGTGGCGCAGAAAAAGATTCGCGAGATTAACGCCGGATTTTATGTGTTCGCTGTTCCGGCATTGTTTTCGCACATCGAGAAGCTGTCAACCGCGAATCCACACGCTGAGTACTACCTCACGGATATGGCGGAATTGCTGCGCCGCGCCGGGCGGCGGGTGGTGGTGTTCAAAACCGGCGATGCCGACGAGATTCTTGGCGCCAACACTCGGGCCGAACTCGCCCTCATCGACCAGGAGATGCGCCTCCGCAAATGTCAGCAACTGATGGCAGATGGTGTCACAATTTTTTATCCCTCCAGTTGCGTCATTGACAGCGACGTTGAAATCGCCGCCGATACGGTCATCGAACCCTTCGTGCAGATTCTTGGCCGGTCCCGGATTGCCACCGGCTGTCGCATCAGTTCGTACTCTGTAATTCGTGACTCCGAGATCGGCGCCGGAGCCTTGATTCGTGCCGGAAGCATTCTGGAAGAGTCGCGCATTGGGCCCGGAGCGATCATCGGGCCTTATTCGCATCTGCGCCCGGGCAGCGACATCGGCGAGTCTGCCCACGTCGGCAACTTCGTGGAGACCAAGAAAATCAAGCTGGGCAAGGGATCCAAAGCCAATCATCTCACGTATCTCGGCGACTCCGATATCGGCGCCGGCGTCAATATCGGCGCCGGAACCATCACCTGCAACTACGACGGTGTTCAGAAGCATAAAACTACGATTGAGGACGGCACATTTATCGGGAGCAACAGCACGCTGGTTGCGCCGGTGCGCGTGGGGAAAGGCGCGTACGTCGCGGCCGCCTCGTGTATCACAGAAGATGTCCCTGAAGATGCGCTCGCTCTCGGGCGCGCGCGTCAGACAGTGAAAGAAGGATGGGCGGGAACGAGGCGGGCTGGGCGGAAAGGAAAGTAGCGGCGTTAGTGGCGGGACAGCCTCTCAGTGAGGATGAACCCGGCGGCTGAAGCCGCCGTTGTTTTGTAGTGCACTTACGGCGCGGCTAGAAGCCGCACCCTTTCATATCTTCCCGACTCGCCGGGGCCAATTTACGGCAATATATTCCCAATCCTGCGAATCTGCGCGCCGACGCCGCGCAGCTTTTCTTCGATCTTCTCGTAACCGCGGTCAATGTGATATACGCGGTCGATAATGGTTTCCCCGTCCGCCACCAGCGCCGCCAGAACCAACGATGCGCTCGCCCGTAAATCAGAAGCCAGCACCGCCGCCGCGCTCAACGGGCTTTTCCCGCGCACCAGCGCGCGCCGCCCTTCAATCTTAATGTTCGCGCCCATGCGCACCAGTTCCTGCGCGTGCATAAAGCGGTTCTCAAAAATATTTTCGGTGATAATCGAGGTGCCTTCCGCCTGCGTGGCCAATGCCATGAATTGCGCCTGCATGTCGGTGGGGAACCCCGGATATTCTTCGGTACTCATGTCCGCGGCGGTCAAGGGATTGTCCCCCATGACGCGAATGCAGTCCGCCGTGGCCTTGGTTTTTACGCCGGTTTCCGTCAGCTTGCTCAGAATCGCGTCAAGGTGTTTAGGATCGCATCCCGCAATGTTGAGATCGCCGCCAGTCAGCGCTCCCGCGATAAGAAATGTTCCCGCTTCGATCCGGTCGGGGATGATGCGATGCTTCGCGCCTTTAAGTTTGCTCACGCCCTTCACCCGGATGGTCGCGGTGCCTGCACCCTGAATCCGGGCTCCCATTTTGTTGAGCAAATCGGCGAGGTCGGCCACCTCGGGCTCGCGGGCGCAATTCAGCAGGATGGTCTCGCCCTCGGCCAGGGACGCGGCCATGAGCAGATCCTCAGTTCCCGTCACAGTGATTTTGTCGAAGACGATTTCTCCGCCTTTCAGGCGATCGGCAGTGGCTTCAACGTAACCATGCTCTTGGGTGATTTTAGCGCCGAGTTTTTCGAGCCCCTTGATGTGTAGATCGATGGGCCGCTGTCCGATAGCGCAGCCTCCGGGCAGCGACACGCGCGCCCGGCCGCAGCGCGCGACCAGCGGCCCCAGCACCAGAGTGGAGGCGCGCATTGTCTTGACTAATTCGTAGGAAGCCTCGGGGCTGGCGAGATTCTGGCAGTGAATGGTGGTGCGATGATGAGCGCGGCCGTAACCAAGCTCAACCTCGGCGCCCATGGCGGAAAGCAGCCGGCGCGTGGTTTCAATGTCGCGCACCTGTGGAATGTTTTCCAGGATCACCGGCTGGTCGGTGAGCAGAGCGGCCGCCATGCACGGCAGAGCTGCGTTCTTCGCTCCGCTGACGCGGACGGTACCGAGCAGCGGCTCCCCGCCGCGGATTACGAGTTTATCCATTGCTTTGTTTCACGGATGAGATTGGTTCCGGATGAACATTATTTTAGCGGGGAATTGGATGGAAGAAGGGTAACCGGGAGGGCACGGTCGTTTGTGGCGCGAAGGAACTGTCTTGCGTCAACAACGGCTCAAGCCCTGTCATTCTTAGCGGAGTAGCTGGTTCGCGATAGCGAACCAGCCTACAGAATCTAAGAATCGCTATCGGCCGGGGCGAACCGCAGGCAGAAGGGAATTCTCCCGAGGCGACAAATCCGCGGTTGCTTTCCTTACTGGCCCGTGCCCTGCATGGTCACCGTAATCGGCGTGGTCGGCGCGTCTGAATCCGCTACCAGCAACACTCCCTGGATTTTTCCCGTAACCGTAGGTGAGAAAGTTACCGTAAACGTGCAACTCGCGTCGGCCGCAAGAGTGGTGCCGCACGTTGTGGTTTCGGTATAGTCCGGAATGTTGTGGAACATCGTGTCTTGAATGCTGATCGCGCCCAGATCGAGCGTAGTCCGCATCCGGTTGGTCACAGTTAACGTCAGCGGTGTGCTCGATTGCCCCACGGTTACGGTGCCGAAGGCGAGCATCGTCGGTTTCAGGTCGACGCCCGTACCCACACCGGTGAGATTCAGCACCTGGGGCGAAGCGCCGTCGCTATCGGTGATTGTGATCGATCCATAACGCACGCCGTTCGCGGTCGGAGTAAACGTCACCGTGAACGTGCAACTTCCCCTCGCCGCGACACTGCTTCCGCAGTTGTTGGTCTGGGTGTAATCACCGCTGACCGCAATGCTCGAAATCGTTAACTTCTTGCTGCTGTCGTTTGTCATAGTAGCCGTCATGGTCTTGCTCGACTGGCCCACGAGCTTGCTGCCAAAGCTCAGTAACTGCGTCGACAGGCTGACTTCGGTTCCCTGCCCCGTCAGGTTCACCACCTGAGGACTTCCCGCGCCGCTATCGGTAACGGTCAGCGTACCCGTGATCGTTCCCGTAGCTTTGGGTGTGAAAACCACGCTGACTTTGCAATTTAAATCCACACCAAGACTGCTCCTGCAGGCGTTGGTCTGGCTGAAATCGCCGGAAGTAACGATGCTGGAGATGGTCATACCTTTGGTCGTCCAGTTCCCAACTTCCACGATCAACGGCTGGCTGTTCGTATTCACTTTTTGCGCCGGAAAAGTGACTTCCAGCGGCGAGACTACAGGGCAGACGCGCTGATTCAGCACCAGCGGAGACAGCGGCGACTGGCTAAAGTCGAAACTGTCCAGAAGATCGTTAGCGTCCGCGTCGCGCGCCGTCAGCGAAGGCAGCCCAAAGCGCTCTTCCACGGTCTTCAGAAACGAGGCGTATTCATACTGCGTGTGCGAAATATACGCCGGCTTGGCATAGGGCGAAATGATGATCATCGGCACCCGCGGCCCCATTCCGAAAAAATCAACCTGCGGCGGCGCCACGTGGTCGTAGAACCCTCCGTAGTCGTCCCAGGTCAGCACAATCGCCGTAGTATCCCAATCCGGGCCCTGCATGACCGCATTGATCATGCTCACCGTCCAGTTTTCACCTGCACATGTGCTTGCCCCTTGCGGGTGCTCGCTCTGATAACCCGGAGGCGTTAGCCAGGCCAAGGACGGCAGATTCCCAGCTTGCGCGTCGGTGATGAACTGGGTGGTGTCAACCACGTGCTCCGTCCACAGCGACGAGTTCCGGATATGGTTGATGGCATCCAGCGCCGACCAGGCATATCCACGCTGCCCTTCGCCGGGCGCGTAGTATTTCCACGACAGGCCCGCATTCTCCATGCTGTCGGCGATGGTCGTAAAGTCGAAGCAGGGATAAACGTTGCTCACGTAACCCTGGCTGTTCACCCATGGCACATACACGCCGTTCGGAGAATCACAGCCCCAACTGTTTGCCGACATGGGCGGGTTATCGATCGCACCATCGGAGGTGGCTCCCACGGTGTAAAGATGGTTGGGAAAGCTGACGCCATGCAACGAAGAAAACATGTTGTCGGCCAGGGTGAAGGTTTGGGCGTAGGTCCAATAATTGGGTACGTCCGCCTGCGTCATCTGGGTCATGCAGACGTCGTTCAGCGCCGGACCGCAAGCCGTGTCGAACTTGTCCATGCGGCCGTAATCCTGCGCCGTCTGTGCCCCCGCCCAGGTGTGGTTAGGGTCGATGGGAGGCGTATCCGGCGTGTGGCCCAGCGTGATGACCTGTCCGGTGGAAATTGTGCCGGTGGTGGCGCCATTGCCCCCGGGAAATGCGGCGAAATAATTGTCGTAGGTCCGGTTTTCCTTGATCAGGAAAATCCAGTGAGTGATCGTAGTAAAGTCCGCCGGTTTTTTCGCCGGCGCCTTTTGCGCCGCCGCCGGCACGGCCAAACTAACCACGGCAAGTATCGTTGTAATCAGGGCTCCATCGCATTTTCGACGCATCAAAACACTCCCCAGTTCCCGGATTCAATGTTTCAAGATTGCCGAGTATCAAGGTTTCGAAACCTCCGCCGCCACCGCCACCGCCAAAGACGCAGCAAGCTGCGTGTCTAACGGCACCCTCAGTGGCGCTTGATACAGCCGTTCAAGGCGTTCTCGTAGTCCTTTTCGGCGACCGTGCGCATGGCATAGTTTGAAGTTTTGCCGTTCGTGCTGCAGGTCTGTCCGCCGCAGGTGCAAGAGATGTTCGGAGGCACGCCCGTACACACCGGACAGCTGCTTCCCTGGCAGATGTACCCGGTTGCCGCCAGTTCTACGCTGGTGCACCCGTACACGCGATTCACCATCAAACACGCGGATGGGTGGGGCGTCTTGCTCATGCTGTAGTTGCAGCCGCCCGCCACCTGGGTAGTACTGCTCATCTGTGACAGCCAGAACCACCCTTGCAGCGACGTCGGGTTGCTGAAATAGACGTCATCGTCGCATTCATAGGCTGTAACCGCGGTCTGGGGATACGTGTAGCTCGCGTCGCTCAGGCCATCGAGCGAACTGGTATCGGTCAGAGTTGTGATATCGCTGGAAGTGTAGGTGTGGTTGGGATCGTCGCAGGGCGGGTTATTCCCCAGCTCATTGCCAATATTGCTGGCCGATCCGTTGTGATAATTCGGGCTCTCCGACCAGCTTCCCGCGTAGGTGTTGCAGCCGTTCGCTGTCTTTCCGTTGGATCCAACGCATATGCTGCTCGAAGGCGAGTTGGGAACACAGCCTTGCACCAGATCCGAGTATTCCGGGCCGGAGACAAAAACCGCTTTGTCGATGAAATCGCCTACACCGTAAAACGTCATGCTCAGCGCCAGCGCGCCCGCCGAGGCGCTTTGCGCGTGCACGCACATACCCGCGGTCGCCGTGTTGTTTGTATCCGTCTGGTAATAATTCGTATACATGAAATTGAGGAAGGTGGCTTCGCGGCAGGCAGCTACCTTGAAGCTGCCGCTGGCGGTCCATCCTGTCACCTGCCACCAATCGTCCCATGCCGCCTGAATGGTCTGATAACTGTCGTGATAGAGATCGAAAGGAATCTCTTTGTGCAGGTTTCCCGGCAGGGTGATGGTGCCTCCGGCGCCGCGGATGAATACCACGGTGCCATTGGAGGGTGTCGTCGGCGTGGCAATTCCGTAGGTGACGCCGAGATCAGGCAGTTGCGGGCAACTCACCGTTGCGTGGTAACAAATCGTCTGTATGTCGGTCCCGCCGCTGGTTTCGGTCACCCAGTCCGCAGCTTGGCCGCCCAACGATGACGGGCAGGCCTCGGTCGTGACCGCAGAAACGGTGCCCAACGCGTATTGTGCGTGCGCCCTGGTTGACAGCCCGATGCTTAGGAAGACCAACAAAACCGCGAATATCAGATGTTTCGCTCTCACCACACCCTCCTGAAAATGGAAACTCATGATTTACCGTCTGCAAACGAACCCAGAGGATTGCTGGCAAGCCAACAGCCCGACAACACGTCTACGGGCCAAGGTGCCGGGGGCATTTGTTTACTTCAACTATGGTTTAGGGGGAAATGCCTGTACTCAGGCGATCTACCGGATTCTGGCGCGGTTCCGCGCCACTGTCAAGATGAAGGATTCTGCAACTTTCCGCTAGAGTCGATTCTCTCCAGACGAATGACCACGCGTCTCGGTGTGTTTGCCAGCGCACAGACCACATCCCGGGAGAGAAATAATCCGATCGTAGGATGGTTTCCTTGCGACGCCCCTGGTGCCACATCCTATGCTGCTCACAGGCAAAACGTAGCAAGCTACGTCTCTACCGGCGGCCTTCCGTGGCGGAGGTCCTTGTCTAATTGCCAGGAACACTCAGCGGGTCGCTCAAGGCAATGAGTTTGCCCACGGGATACTCTTCGCGCCTGAGGGGAGTCTCCGGACTGAAGATCGTCAAGACGTGACCGCTGTTAACGCCCCGCACCAGCAACCGGTCATCCTCGACTTCTACAACTCGATACTTCTCGTCAAACACGGACATCGCCCTTTTCCTCTTGCCTCATTAGATGCGGGCAGCTCGCAGCAGAGGCTCAGGGACTATCCGTATTTCAACTCGAAGGTTTCAAAACAGGATTCCCGCCTGGGGGACACCCTGCCTTCCTCTCCCAATCCTCGCTGCGCAAATAAACCTTAACCACACCCCGATCCTGTTTGCTCTCTTCCTTACTACTCGGCATACCGGCTACTCCGCACCCGGCCAGCTTCAATTGATCGCCAATACTCCCTAACCCAGTCGCGACGAAAAAGACTCGTCGCAGGCTACGGCAGCGTGGCGGCAGCAACGGAAACATGTCCTCCGTTCGGCAGCGGGTACTTTTGACATTGGAACGCTCCTCCGGATCTAACCGCAGGCATCAGATGCTCCGACAGCCAGCCACCGTTGTAAGGCCTTTACCCGAGAGCCGGGCTTCGGCTTTCGGGCTTCGGCAAGGGCAGCCGGATTTTTGACGGGCGGTTGCCTGGGGCCGACATCCGGAAGCCCGCCCCTACTTTCATTCGCAAATGCACGGCTATCATTAGCCGGTTGAACTAGGGATCCACGCCTTCCGGCCGGGCATGCGATTTCGCAAACAAAATTTCGATCACCAGCAGGCCCGCTCCCACCACGATCGCGCTATCCGCCAGATTGAATACCGGCCACTGATAGCGCTTGACGTAGAACAGCAAAAAATCGACCACGCGGCCGCGCGCCAAACGGTCCCAAAGATTTCCTAAAGCTCCTCCCATGATCAGCGATAAGCCAACCCCCGTGATCACTTGGGCCCGGTTATTTTTCCAGAGCAAAACCGAAACCACCACCAGAGCCAGCCCGGAAAACGCAATCAGCATGTCGGTCTTCCAAGGCGCCGGCGAGTCGGCAAACATACTGAAGGCCGCGCCTGTATTCTCCGTGTGGGTAAGGCGAAAAAAGCCGGGGATAATCTGGATATGCTGATAAAGGGGAATCCGCCGCGCCGCCAGGTGCTTGGTCCAACGGTCCAGCACGACTACGATCAGGGCAATCAGCAGGTACAGGGCGCGCGCGAAGTTTTTGGTCATTCCTGATTTCGAACAAAGTGCTGCGATTCTTCAATCATCTTAAACTGCTCCAGCTTTGCCCGCACAAAGGGTAGCCGTTGATCTTCTCCGCGTCCTTCGGGGCAGTTCTCGGCGGTCTCTGCGGTTAAGAGCTTTGAGATTTTTCTTATTGCAAAAGTCGCGAAGCGGGACACAGTGCAAGTTTTGTTTACCCTTTCCGCACTTTTCCTTTGTCCAGAATACGCAGTCCATTTATTCTAGTCCGGCTTCCAGTCCCGCTTTGTGCAACAAAGCCCGGACATCCTAACTTCGCAAGACGTTGCAAGCAACGTCTCTACGATATGTGGTCGCAATGCGCGCATGAGTCAGGTCAAACGCTGGAGAGGCCGGATCGTACTGTTCCTGGCCGTGGTAGGCCCGGGAATCATCACCGCAAACGTCGACAACGACGCTGGCGGCATCCTCACCTATTCCCAGGCAGGGGCGCAATTCGGACATCTTCTGCTGTGGACCATGATTCCGGTGACCCTCTCGCTGATCGTAGTGCAGGAAATGTGCGCCCGCATGGGCGCCGTCACCGGCAAGGGATTGAGCGATCTTATCCGCGAAGAGTTCGGCTTCCGCATCACCTTCCTGATGATGGTGGGAATCCTGATCACCAACTTCGGCAACGTGGTGACCGAATTCATCGGCATCGCCACCAGCCTTGAGTTATTCGGCCTCTCCCGTTACGTCACCGTGCCCGTCTGCGGAGTAATCGTCTGGCTGATCGTGGTCAAAGGCCAGTACAAGAGCGTGGAGAAAGTCTTCTTGGCCGCCTCGTTCTTCTATATCACGTATATCTTCGCCGGGTTCTTCGCCCACCCCATGTGGAAAGACGCAAGCATCGCCACCATCAAACCGCCCGCGCTGCGTGCCTTTCGCGACCAGGCCTACCTCTATATGGTCATCGGAGTCGTGGGTACGACGATCGCACCCTGGATGCAGTTCTATCTACAATCTTCGATCGTCGAGAAGGGCGTGACTATTCGCGGGATCAAAGCCTCACGCTGGGACGTGATCGCCGGGTGCATCTTCACCGACGTGGTCGCGTGGTTCATCATCGTGACCTGTGCCGCGACCTTATACGTGCACGGCTACCGCGACATCAAGTATGCGGCGGATGCCGCCCAGGCCTTGAAGCCACTGGCGAAGGAGTACGCGTACATCCTGTTTGCAGTAGGGCTGTTCAACGCATCTCTGTTTGCCGCATCCATTCTGCCGCTTTCCACCGCCTACACCGTCTGCGAGGGCCTGGGCTTTGAATCCGGCGTGGATAAGAAATTTAACGAGGCCCCATTCTTCTATTGGCTCTATACGCTGCTGATCGTGGCCGGCGGGGCTGTTCTGCTAATCCCCGGACTGCCTCTGGTGAAGATCGCAGTGCTTTCGCAGGTAGTGAATGGCATCGTACTGCCCTTTGTGCTCATCTTCATGCTGCTGCTGATCAACAAAAAAGAGCTCATGGGGCGCTACGTGAATACTCGCCTGTTCAACGCCGTGGCCTGGCTGACGACGGTCGTCATGATCGGCCTCACCCTAGCTTGGTTCTGGACCCTCCGCGGTAGCGGATAGGAGCACGCAGTTTTGTATTCAGGTCGCAGCGGGAATTGACAGACTTCGAAAAGACCCGCTCCGCTGTTCGGCTCTGATAGCGGCGGCGGATTTCAGCCGGCGCCGCTGAAATCCGAAAAAAGAACCGGACTCCGCCCGGCGAGATTTAACTTTACGGCAGAAACGCCTTCATGCAGAACAAACTCCCGCCGGACTTTTCAAACTCCGACGTGTCGATGACCAGCGCCGTCAATCCCTCCCCACGCAAAATGCCCTCCAGATGCGGCGTCACATGCGGCGTGAGATACCGTCCCCCGGCCACAATCCCGTTACCGATGAACTTGTGCGCTTCCTCGGCAGTGAGTTCGTAAACCCGCTTCCAGAATCCGCGCAGTGTATCAAGACATTCGGGAGCATAAGCCCCGGGATAGATCAGCACCGCCTCGCTATTCAAGGGACAGAGACAAGTATCGAGGTGATAGCAATAAGGATCAACCAGCCGCAGAGCCGCGATCTCGATTCCAAGCTTCGCCATCGCCTCGCCGAATCTCTCAACCCCTCGCCGCGTCGAGCGAAATCCGTAGCCCGCATACACCCGCGAGCCATCCGGATGCCAAAGCAAATCGCCGTGCCCTTCCAGAAATTCACCGTCCAGGTCGATGTCGATAATCCTGTACCCATGCTGGGAATACCAATCGACGTAAAAAGAAACTTCTCTCTGCCGCGATGCATACACCATGCGGCTGGGAACGATAAATTTGCCGATGCCGTCGTGAAAACCCACAAACGCCTGATTGGCGGCAAAGACCATATCCTCGAGGCCCGGCACGGGAGCGATCGTTTCCACCTTGCATCCGCATTGCTCGAGCGCCGCACACAAAGCGCTCCACTGCCGTTGCGCCTTTTGCCGATCCATCGGGTCGGGTTTCACCATGTAGGGATTCTTCCGGTCGACAATATCAAAATAATCCGGAGGACACAGGAGAACGTGCTGGGTCATTTCGTTTAACCAGTCAAGTGGAGGCGGAGCAAACCGCCGGAATTTCGGTGGCATCGCAATAAACATCAACCACGAAGGACACTAAGGTACACGAAGGGGACCTGCGCCGCTTCGAGTACCTTCGTGGTTAAGTTTTGTTGAATTAGGACACCGCCTAACTTTTCTCGAACCTATGCGCCGCTCGCCTGGCGCTGCGGAGCGCGATACCCCAAGCCCATCGAGATATGCCGCGCCGCACTCTTGAGCGCTTCGAGAATGCGCGGCATGGTTTGTGCGCTCACCTGCTGCGTTGTGCCGCTCAATCCCAGGCTGGCTTCGATGGCGCCACGCTCATCGAAAACCGGCGCAGCCACACATCGCGCTCCTAGATTATTTTCCTCATCATCCACGGCGTAGCCCTGCGCGCGCACTTTTTCCAGCTCCTTGAGCAGCCGGGGCAAAGTCGTGATCGTCTTGGACGTGCGTTTTTCCATGCCACTCTTGTGTACGATCTCCTCCAGTTGCTCCTGCGGAATGTGCGCCACGATCGCCTTGCCCACACTGGTGGCGTGCACTTTCATCCGCCGCCCTACCCACGTATCCATGCGGATAAAACCCTCCGGCTCGACCTTTTCAATGTAAACCGCGTCGGCGCCATCCAAAACCGCCAGGTGGCAGGTCAGGCCGGTTTCGTGCGTAAGGCGGCGCATGATGGGCAGCGCGACGCCGCGCACGTCGCGTCCTCCCAACGCTCCCCGGCTCAGGCTGAGGATCTTCAGGCCGACGCGGTATTTCCCCGTCTCGGCGTCACGAGCCAGATATCCCCGTGATTCGAGCGTTCGAAGAATGTAGCTCGCCGAACTTTTAGGGATCTCCAGCTGGCGGCTGAACTCCGCGTTGCTCAAGCCTTCCGGCGCCTGCGCTGCGGCTTCCAAGATGGTTAAAGCCCGTTCTACCGCCACCGACGGTGAATCGGGCGCGAATTTGGTGAGGCTTGGCATGGGGGCAGCGAATCCTGTAGTCGTACAATAAAATGAATGTATGTTCATTATATTGAACAACACTCTTGACCGCAACTGGTACCGGGCCTAATCTCGGCCAGTATGGTGAATTGATGTTCACTATATTGCACAACTAAAAGCTCTCAGGAGACCAGCCGCATGTCCGCCAATGGAAACGGAAACAAAAACTCAATTCCACGTAACGTCCCCTCCCCTCTTAATCCTCAATCGCCCAGCTTGCCAGCAACGAGCGCCGAGGAAAGCGCAGCGCAATACGCGCTGGCGCAGGATTGCCTGAACTACGACTGGGCAAACAGTCCGCGCTGGAGAGGCGTCGAGCGTCCATACACGGCGGAAGATGTTTTGCGCTTGCGCGGCTCAGTCCACATTGAGCACAGTTTGGCTCGTCTGGGAGCGGAGCGACTGTGGGAGATGTTGCAGAACGAACCCTATATCAACGCGCTCGGCGCCGTCACGGGAAACCAGGCCGTGCAGCAGGTGCAAGCCGGCCTGAAGGCGATTTACGTAAGCGGATGGCAAGTCGCGGCCGACGCCAATAATGCCGGACAAATGTATCCCGACCAGAGTCTGTACCCCGCCGACAGCGTCCCTAATTTGTGCCGGCGCATCAACAGCGCGCTGCAGCGCGCCGATCAGGTTCATCATGCGGAAGGCAAAGTGGCTCCCGGGCAGAGCTGGTTTGTGCCCCTGGTGGCCGACGCCGAGGCCGGCTTCGGCGGAACTCTGAATGCGTTCGAACTGATGAAAGCCATGATCGAGGCGGGCGCGGCCTGCGTTCACTTCGAAGATCAGCTTTCGTCGGCGAAAAAGTGCGGCCATCTCGGAGGCAAGGTTCTCGTTCCCACCACCGAAGCCATCCAGAAACTCGTAGCTGCGAGGCTTGCCGCCGATGTGCTCGGCGTGCCGACACTGGTGATGGCTCGCACCGATGCCGACAGCGCCACCCTGCTGACCAGCGACGTCGATCCCCGCGACCGTCAATTCTGCAATGGCGAGCGCACCTCAGAAGGCTTCTTCCGCATTCGCGGCGGCATCGAGTCCGCCATCGCGCGCGGCCTGGCCTACGCTCCCTATGCCGATCTGCTCTGGTGCGAAACGTCGCATCCCGATATAGAGGAAGCGCGGCAGTTCGCCGATGCAATCCATGCCGAGTATCCCGGAAAAATGCTGGCCTACAACTGCTCCCCCAGTTTCAACTGGCGCAAAAAACTCGACGAAGAAACCATCGCGCGTTTCCAGCCCGAACTCGCCCGGATGGGCTACAAATTCCAGTTCGTAACGCTGGCTGGCTTCCACGCGCTGAACCTGAGCATGTTCGAACTGGCGCGCGGTTACAAAATGACGGGCATGACGGCCTATTCGCGGCTGCAGGAAAAAGAATTCAGCAGCGAAACTCAATTCGGCTACGAAGCCGTCAAGCACCAGCGCTTTGTCGGCACCGGCTATTTCGACCAGGTGCAGCAAGTCATCAGCAGCGGTCTGGCTTCCACCACGGCGCTGGCCGGATCAACTGAGGCCGAACAGTTCGGCGGCGGGAAGTCCATGGTTCAACCGAAACCAGGCCCGGACTCCGCTCACAAGCCTGCCCCAAGCAATCGCCCGCACACACCGGTCCAAACTGAGCGCGAACCTGAGGAAATGCTTCTTCCCTCCGGAGACTAGAACCGATAAGCCAAACGACTAGTCTTGAAGGCCCGGTCCGATAACAGACCGGGTCTTTTTGTTGTGTCTGGGAACATTCCCCGCTGCGCCCTCGTACTGCCGAGAAAGATGGCGGTGTGAAGATATCGACCGCAAACCGGCAATGATGTGATAAATTGCCGGTCAAACGCTGCGCATCGTTACGTTGCAATTTGAAACATCGAGGAGGCACACTCCATTGGCCGTCACAATTACTGGTCTGTCGAAAACCTATCCCAACGGCGTCAAGGCGTTGAAAAATGTTTCGCTCACCATCGGCAACAACATGTTCGGGCTGCTCGGCCCCAACGGCGCCGGAAAGAGCACCCTGATGCGCACCGTGGCCACGCTGCAGGAGCCCGACAGCGGCTCGATACAGCTTGACGGCATCGACGTGCTCAAGCAGAAAAATGAAGTCCGCAAGCTGCTTGGGTACTTGCCGCAGGAGTTTGGAGTCTATCCCAAGATGTCGGCCATCGACATGCTGCACCACCTCGCGGTGATGAAAGGCGTCACCTCCTCCTCCGAACGCAAGGAGATGATCGACGCGCTTCTGCAGCAAACGAATCTCTGGGATGTGCGCAAGAAAGCGCTCAGCACTTTCTCCGGCGGCATGAAGCAGCGCTTTGGCATCGCCCAGGCGTTGCTGGCGAACCCAAAGCTCATTATCGTGGACGAGCCCACTGCCGGGCTGGATCCGGCCGAGCGCAACCGCTTCCTCAACCTGCTGAGTTCCATTGGCCGCGAGGTCACAGTGATTCTTTCCACGCACATCGTGGATGATGTGCGCGAACTGTGCGCTCGCATGGCGATCATCGCGCAGGGCGAGTTGCTGCTGGAAGGCGCTCCCACCGACGCCATGGCAGCGCTGCGCGGCAAAATCTGGAGCAAAATCGTCAGCACTGACGACGAACTGCGCGCGCTTGAATCGCAGATGAAGATTATTTCCACCCATCTGGTCGGCGGACAGCATGAAATCCGCGTCTATGCCGACTCCAATCCCGGCGATGGCTTCCGCCCCGTCGATTCGGATCTTCAGGATGTCTACTTCCTGAATCTTTCAAAATCGGCCGCGAACTGAGCAAAGCAGGAGCAGACGAAATGTTTTGGGAATTTTTCTTGTTCGAGTTAAGACTGCGGCGCAAGAGCATTTCCACCTATATCTACTTCTTTGTCTGGCTGGCCTTCAGCTTCCTGTGCGTGGCTTCGGAAAACTTCGGCCCGGTAAGCTTCGGCAACGGCAAAGTTTTGCTGAACGGGCCCTATGCGGCGACCCTGAACGACGCCTTCAGCTGCGTGTTCGGAATCATCATCATCGCGGCGATTTTTGGCACGTCGATCCTCCGCGATTTCCAACGCGACACCTACCAGATGCTGTTCACCAAGCCAATCTCGAAGTTCGCCTACCTCGGCGGACGTTGGGCCGGCTCGTTCGTGGTCACGGTCTTCGCCTTCTCCGGCTGCATGTTGGGAGAATTCCTCGGCACCTTTGCCCCCTGGGCCGACCATTCCCGCATCGGCCCCAATCATCTCTGGTGGTACTTGCAGCCGTTTCTTTCCATCACCGTGGTTCAGATTTTTGTACTGGGATCGCTTTTCTTCGCGGTAGCCGCGCTTTCGCGAAAAATCTTTGTCGTGTATGTGCAGGGCGCCGCTTTGTTCGTCATCTACCTCATCGGCCTCACCGCTTTCAGCGCCACCCGATCGCTGGAGCGCTTCTGGTCGGGCGTCTTCGACCCCATCGGCCTCATTCTTATCGACGACATCACCCGCTATTGGACTGTCGTCGAAAGAAACACTTTATTATTCAGCTGGTCACCGCATGCGGGAGCAGGGGTATTTCTTTACAACCGTCTGCTGTGGCTCTCGGTGGGCTTCGCCTCGCTGGCCGTCACCTGGGTGTTGTTTCCCATGTCGGCGGAAGCGCTCACCGCCACTTCCCAGGGCCGCCGCGCCGCCAAGGCCAAGCAACAGGAAGAAGCAGAACTCAGCCCGGTTCGCTCGGTGGTGGCGGCGCGCCTTCCACGCGTGCGCCAGATTTTCTCCAGTTCCACAACCTGGGCGCAATTCGTTTCCCTGTCGCGCCTGCGCATCAGCACGATTCTGCATGAAGTTCCCTTCTGGGCGATCGTTGGCCTGATGATTGGCTTCGCAGTGAACAATGGATACTTTGCCGGCCGCGTCGCGGAGATCAACGTCTGGCCCGTGACCTATCTCATGGTGCAGGCGGTCGAAGGCGGAGCGACGCTGTTCTTCTTCATCGTTGCCGGTCTCTATGCGGCAGAACTGATCTGGAGGGAGCGCGACATCCACTTCGAAGGCATTCACGACGCCCTGCCTATGCGCGAAAGTGTCGACTGGCTTTCGAAACTGGTCGCCATTGCATTCGTCGAACTGTTCCTGCTGACCGTGACCATGCTCTGCGGCATCTTCATGCAGACCATCGCCGGCTACTACCACTACGAACTCCTGCAATATTTCAAAGAGCTTTACATCATCGTATTCCCGCAGATCATGGCCTTTGCTTTGCTGGCCATGTTTATCCAGACCGTGGTGTCCAATAAATTTGTCGGCCACGCCATCGCCATCGGCCTTATCGTGCTCGTTCCGATCCTCTTTAACTTCGGCTGGGAAAACACGCTGTATCTTTACGACAACACTCCGCCGTACACCTACAGCGACATGAATGGCTACGGCCACTTCGTGCCCGCGCTCACATGGTCGCTGATTTACTGGCTGGCCGTCTCCGCTTTTTTCGGCGTGATCTCGATTGCGCTGGCGCGCCGTGGCACCGACGAAGGTCTGCGGGCGCGCTTGAGCCTCGCCGCGGGACGCGCACCTCGCCTGATACCCGCTGCGGTCCTATGTCTCGGAGCGGCGGCAGGCAGCGGCGCCTGGTACTACTACAATGCCCACGTGCTGAACGAATACCTGAATGCCAAACAACGCCGCGACATTCAGGCGGATTACGAGCGCGACTTCAAGAAATACGAAAGCCTGCCCCACCCGAAAATAATTGCGGTCGACGCCAGGGTCGATATTGATCCTGCCCACCGCTCATTTTCTGGCTGGGGAAAATACACGCTGCAAAATAAAACCTCCCAGCCCATCTCTCAAATTCACCTGACCGACGGGAATCAGTCGGTCTCGCATGTACAATTCGACCGGCCCTTTCATCTCGTCAGTTCGAGCGCCCGCCATATGTATTCCATCTATGCGCTGGATCAGCCGCTCGCCCCCGGCGAAACCATGCAGCTCACCTTCAACGTCGGGTACTTTTCTCACGGCTTCCGCGACGGCAACGAAAAAGCCGAACTCGCCTATAACGGCACGTTCTTCGATGCCAGCTATTTCCCCAGCATCGGCTACGTTCAGGGCAACGAACTCGACGATCCCCGCCGCCGCCGCGAGGAGAATCTCGGTCCGCTCGAAGAGATGGCGCCGCGCGGCGATCCCGAGCAATCGCTCTATAACCTCTTCACCCACGATTCCGACTGGATCAAATATCACACCGTAGTAAGCACTTCCGCGGACCAGATTGCCATCGCTCCCGGCTACCTTCAACACGACTGGATTGACGGCGATCGCCATTACTACGAGTACGACATGGGGCCGACGTCGATCGCAAATTTCTATGCCTACATCTCCGCCCGCTATCGCGTGAAGCGCGAAGACTACAAAGGAACCAGGCTTGAGGTTTATTACAATCCCGGCCACGAGTACGACATCGACGATATGCTCGATGCCACCAAGGCCGGCCTCGACTACTATCAGGCGAATTTCAGCCCCTATCAGTTCGCCCAGTTCCGCATCATGGAGTTTCCCCGGTATCGGCAATTCGCCCAGTCCTTCTCCAACACCGTGCCCTATTCAGAAGGAATCGGCTTTATCGAGCACATGGTCAAGAAAGATGACATCGACTTCACCTATTTCGTGACTGCGCACGAACTCGGCCACCAATGGTGGGGACATCAGTTGATCGGCGGTAACGTGCAAGGCTCCAACATGATGGCAGAAACTCTCGCCGAGTATTCCGCGCTCATGGTCATGCAGAAAAAATACGGCAAGGACAACATGCACCGCTTCCTCCGCCACGAACTCGATCGTTATCTGCGGGGGCGCGGCGGTGAAGTCCGCCACGAACCTCCACTCGCTCTGGTCCAGCGCGAACCCTATGTCTGGTATCAGAAGGGCGGGCAGGTCATGTACACCCTTGCCGATTACATTGGCGAGGATAAGGTGAACGCGGCTCTGCGCAACTTTCTGCTGCAGTATCGCTTCGCCAACTCCACAAACTCTGAAACCGCTCCCTATCCCGATACCCGCCTGCTGGAAGCCGCGCTGCGCGACCAGACTCCGCCGGAGTTGCAATATCTGATCGATGACGGCTTCGAATCGATCGTCCTGTATGACGACAAAGCGGAAACCGCCACCGTCACCCCCACCCCCGACCATAAATTCAAAGTCACACTCACGGCTCAGGCGCGCAAGGTGAAGGCCGACGGCAACGGCAACGAAACCCCTGTGCCGCTGCACGATTACATCGAAGTCGGCATATTCAAAGGCAAGAAAGGCGAGGAGCAGCCGCTATATCTGAAAAAAGAAAAGCTCACGCAGGAACAGAACACTTTCGAGATCGTAGTCGATGAAATGCCCACGCGCGCCGGCATCGACCCCTACAACAAACTGGTCGACCGCATAGCCGACGACAATATGATTGACGTCACTAAACCGTAATCCCCACCCACCGATCCTGGCTCGTCACTTTGCACCGGGCGTCATACTGAAGCCCTGCCTTTTCACCAGCGGCGCGAAGGATCTCCGGGGCACGGTTATTTCGATCGATCACGAGCTTAGTTCTCACGGTTAGCCGCGCGCGCCTTTGCTATAATGAACTGCTGCTGAAACGCGTGTTTTCCCCTCCGTGCGGAAGTGGTGGAACTGGCAGACACACCATCTTGAGGGGGTGGCGCCGAAAGGCGTGGGGGTTCAAATCCCCCCTTCCGCACCATAACATTCTTAAAAATTAGGACTTTTCAATTCCATGATCATCCTCGTTACCATCATCCACGTACTGGTTTGCCTCTTTCTGATCATCGTCGTTCTTCTCCAAAGCGGTAAAGCGGGAGACATTTCCGCAGCCTTCGGCGGCCAGGGCAGCCAGGCTGCATTCGGCCCCCGCGGCGCCGCTACGGCGCTCTCCAAGGCGACCACCATCTCGGCCGTTCTGTTTATGCTCACCTCCATCACTCTTTCCATCAACGCCATCAAACACAGCGGCCCCAACTCCGTGCTGACAGGGGTAAAATCGGCGCCTGCCAAGACCCAACCCGCTGCCCCCGCAAAGCCTCCCGCGCCGCCCGCTCAGAAGTAAGCTGCAGTGTTAAGCTTTCGAAAATCAGCAAAATCTAACCATCTCTACACACTTCGCTGTAATTGTATTTCCCCCATGCGGATGCTAACATCCGACTACGGCACTAATAGCCAGGAGGATTTCGTTATGTCAGATCGTGATGGCAATAGCTTCGTATGGTTTCTAGCTGGAATGGGGTTGGGCGCTTTGGTCGGAGTGTTATATGCTCCGCGGTCGGGCAGCGAGACTCGTGAGGCTCTCCGCAGTCGTGCCGAAGAAGGACGCGAATACGTCCGTGAACGCGCGCGCGAAGCCCGCGGGCAGGCTAACGAGTGGGTTGATCGCGGACGCGATGTGGTGAACCAGCAGAAAGATCAGTTCCGCGCCGCTTACGAGGCCGGCCGTCAGGCTTATCAGGAAGCAACGGCTGAGACGGTCCGGGCACCGAAGGATATGTAATTTGTTGGAGTCGAAGGTTTGGCGCCCTTGTCTGCCAGTAATGCCAACGGCTCAGGAAGACGCTCATGGATAACCTAACTCCAATCTTCATCGCGCTCACCGGCGCCGCCGTGCTTCTGCAGGCCGGAGTTTTGGTTGGAATCTATCTCTCTCTGCGGAAGAGCAGCGCCCGTATGGAGGCCATAGCCGCCGAGGTTAAGAACAAAGCGCTGCCGGCCCTGGAGAAGGCGCAGGCCCTTCTGACCGAACTTCAACCGAAACTGGCCGCAATCTCCGACAACGTCGTGGAAACTACCACCCTGGCGCGCGCTCAACTGCAGCGCGTGGACGCTACTGTTAACGATGCCTTGGATCGCGCCCGCTTGCAGGTGATCCGCGCCGACGAGTTGCTCACCCGCACTATCGACCGCGTCGAGGCCACTTCCGAGATCGTGCAAAAAACCGTAGTCTCGCCCGTACGTCAGGTCTCCGGCTTGATTCAGGGAGTCACTGCCGGCATCGAGTTCCTGTTCGCCGGCCGCGGCCGCAGAAACGGCGGTAGCCGCGAGGGCCGCCGCGCCGTGCCCCAGGACGAGATGTTTATCTAAGAGTTTTGAAAGGGCGCGGCTTCCATCCGCGCCGCAAGAACTCCACAAGATTCAACACCGGCTTTTATCCGCCCATCGAAGATGCGCTATCTTGTTCGAGCCCGCGTCAAACCCGGTCGCGAAACCGACCTGAGGCAAGCCATCGAAAACCAATCCCTCGGCCACGGCTCGGTCGCTGAAGGCGAATACCTCCGCAACATGAACGAAGCCCGCCTTTTTGACGACGAGACCGTGCGCTGGGTCGAAGTCTGTTACTGTCCCACCCCCCTGCAGGAAGAGCGCCCCTACTGGGAAGAATACTTCGATCTCACCAAGGTGCAGGATGCTCACGACCGCCGCAAGTGCCGCGACGAAAACGGCAGCGAACCCTGGGCGTGTGGAGACTGCGATTGCACGGCGCGGCTGGAGCAGAAGCTGAAGTCCACTGGCGCCGGCTTCGTCCAATCACTCGGAGAGCACAATCAGGGGGACTCACCCCGCAGCTAGCCCCGTTCGTACCGAACCTTCAATAGCGTCTCGCCGGACGGTCGCACTACACTGGTTCTGCGACTTCGGTCGCTCACCCCATCGACCATGGCAAACACCTACAAACTTACGCTCGACACATTTCTGGATACGACACGGACCACGATAGCCGCAGTAGCTTCTCTGCTGCTGGCTCGCCTGTTGAAGCTTCCCGAGTTTTATTGGGCGCCGATTTCCGCCATCGTTATTATTCAGTCCACCATCGATCCGAGAACGCTGGCATGGCAGCGCTTTGCCGGGACTGCATTGGGCGCGGCGATGGGAGCGCTGATCGCCACATTTTTCTCCAGCAGCACCCTGGTGTACGCGGTCGCAGTTTTCTTGTGCGGAGTGCTCTGCGCTCTTTTGCGGTTCGGCGGCGCTTACCGCTTTGCGGCGATTACGGTGAGCATTGTTCTATTAATCGCGCACCAACATCCGGCCTGGATCGTGGCTTTGCATCGCTTTGTGGAAGTGTCGGTGGGTATTGCGGTAGCACTCGGGTTAGCCGAAGTGTGGCCCAATCGCGCGTGATGCCCTACGTGATCCAGGCTCCGCCGACGACAATATCGCCGTCATAGAACACCGCTGCCTGCCCCGGAGTAATTGCCCGCTGCGGCACGTCAAAGGTAGCCAGAATCTCGTCGTCGCCAATCTTCTCGATCAGGGCCGATGCCGGCTCGTGGCGGTGCCGAATCTTCACCGTCACCCGCATCGGCTCGCGCAACTCGTCAACAGAAATGAAATTCACGCGCCGTGCGCGCAGCGTGCGCGAATAAAGATGCTCATCGCCGCCCACGACGACCTGCTTCTCTGCGCCGTTGATCTGAATCACATACAGCGGCGAACCCGTCGCCACGCCCAGTCCCTTGCGCTGGCCGACGGTGAAATTGTGAATGCCGCCATGCTCGCCAATCACTTCGCCGCTGGTTGTAACCAGTTCGCCTGCTGAATCCGGCAACGCTTCGCCCTGATCGGCGAGGTAAGCGTCGATGAAGCGCTTGTAGTCGCCGCCGGGGACAAAGCAGATTTCCTGCGAGTCCGGTTTCTCGGCCAGAGCCAGCCCGTGCTGGCGAGCTAACTCGCGCACCTCTGGCTTGGTCATGCCGCCGAGGGGAAACAGCGTGCGGCTGAGTTGCTGCTGCGTGAGGCCGAACAGAAAATAAGTCTGGTCCTTGCTGCGGTCGGCCGGACGCTTGAGCAGCCAGCGTCCGCGCGCATCGTCATATTCGACCCGGGCATAGTGCCCAGTGGCAACGTACTCGGCGCCGATCTGCCGCGCGACCCCGTGAAGCTGATCGAATTTCAGATGGTTGTTGCAGAGGCTGCACGGAATCGGCGTCCGCCCCGAAAGATATTCGGCGACAAACGGCCGCACCACGTCGCGCTCGAATCGCTCCTCATGGTTCACGACATAGTACGGGATGCCGAGATGCTCAGCCACCCGCCGGGCATCGTAGACGTCTTCGAGGGAACAGCAGCGCCCGGTTACCGACTCGGGCATGCCCTCGTGCCCGGCCAGCCGCCTCTGGTTCCAGAGCTGCATGGTCAAGCCGATAATGTTATTCCCTTCCGCCCGCAACATGGCCGCGACAGTCGAGGAATCGACTCCGCCCGACATGGCTGCGGCGATGGTTTTGGTTCGATCGTTCATTGCAATCGTTAACGTCGTACCAGAGACGCCGCAGGTATCCGATCCATAGGTTCGTACTTCAATCCAGCCCCTCGTAAACTGGCAACTTGCCCGTCCGGCATGAACAGCATCCAACACTCGTCATCGGGTGAGGAATCCGTATAAGGCTTGCAGCGCAGCCGTAGATCGTGATCAAACGCAAAGTCCGTCGACATTCGTTGTGAATCGAAGGTAAAACTCTTCAGTTCCGCTCCGTTCAAGTTGTCTATCGCCAGTTGCATGAGCTTTCTTTTCGACTCGGAGTGAGCGAGCAATCTATCATTTGAACGCAACTCCCATTCGCACAGGTACACCCAAAGGTGCCACTCGCCATGGTAGTGACGATGGTACAAACGCTTTTGTCCAAACTCGAGCGTGACGAAGCTCCCGTACCCAACCGCTGCGCCCCAAGCTCTCAGCCCAATCAAGGGGCGGAGCAATGTGTCGATCTCTTTCTTCAGCTGCATGTTTATCTCGGGAACATCGCTAAACCTATATCTACGATCTCATCAATTGTATGGCCGCTGCCGCTTATCTCATCGTGTAATCTTCGCCGTTCCGCAGCAATTAACCTTCGGCGCAATTCAGCCTCGATCCGTCGAACTGCTTCATCAAACTGGCGGTTCTGGTCACGATTTGTCACATAGCTACGGATCGATACGCCGGACTCAGCTCCCTCAGCCGCGCCACCGTCTCCGGCACCAGGGCCAGCGCGAACTCGATCTCTTCTTCTGTATTCTGCTTGCCCAAACTAAATCGCACGCTGGCCCGCGCCCGATCCGCTCTCAGTCCCATCGCAATCAACACGTGCGACGGCTCAATCGCTCCCGAAGAACACGCGGCGCCCGTGGAAACCGCCAGACCCTTGAGGTCGAGCGCGATCACCATCGCTTCGCCATCGATGTGATCGAAATAAATGTTGGTCGTGTTCGGAACGCGCGGCGCGCCCTCGCCGTTCACCGCAGCTTCCTCAATCTGAGCCAGAATGCCCTGCTGAAGCCGATCGCGCAACGTGCCCATCTTTTTATCATCGCCACGCTCGAAACTCTGCAATGCCACTTCCGCCGCCCTGCCCAGGCCCACAATACCAGGAACGTTTTCAGTTCCCGCGCGCCGGGAGCGCTCGTGCCGGCCGCCGTAAAACAGCGGCTGAAGATGCGTCCCCTTGCGTACGTACAGTGCACCCACCCCCTGCGGCGCATGCATCTTGTGGCCGGATATCGTAAGCACATCACAGCCGATCTTCTTCACATCGATTGGAACCTTGCCCGCAGCCTGCACCGCGTCGGTATGGAAGTGAACCTCAGCTTCGGCTGCGATTTTTCCAATTTCCTCGACTGGCTGCAACGCCCCGGTTTCGTTGTTCGCCATCATGATCGAAATCAATCTCGTGTTCGATCTCAACGCGCGCCGCACATCGTCCGGATCAACCAATCCCCGCCCATCCACCGGCACATAGCTTACCTCGCAGCCCGCCTCCTGCAGATGCTTGCAGGCGTGAAGCACTGCATGGTGCTCGATGGTGGAAGTAACAATGTGATCTCCGGGGTTCACCAGCCCCGCGACCGCCAGATTGTCGCCCTCGGTCCCGCCGCTGGTGAACACGACTTCTGCAGGGCGGCAACCCAGCAGAGCCGCGACCGAATCCCTCGCCCGCTCCACCGCAGCTCGCGTCTCCTGCCCCTGATGATGAATCGACGAAGCATTGCCAAAGCGTTCGCCAAAGTATGGACGCATTACGTCGAAGACCTCGGGCAGAACCGGGGTGGTCGCGTTATTATCGAGGTATATGCGAATAGGACCCACGTCTCTATTCTACGCGGGTGCGGCGTCGATTGCGGACTCGATGGCTTACCCTACCGGCTTTCCATCGCCACATACCGGTTGGGATACTCCGGCCCCAGATACTCCGCCCGCGGCCGGATCAGCCGGTTGTCATCGAGTTGCTCGATCACATGCGCCGCCCATCCGCTGATTCGGGATACCGCGAATACTGGAGTAAACAAATCTTCATCGATTCCCAAAACATGATAGGTGGAAGCCGAGTAGAAGTCGACGTTCGCATTCAACTTCTTTTCCGTCCTCACCAGCTTCTCAATCTTGTCTGACATCTCATACCACTGCGGCTGACCGCTCGTCCGCCCCAAATCCCGCGACATCACGCGCAAGTGCGTGGCCCGCGGATCTTCCGTGTGATACACGCGATGGCCGAAGCCCGGAACTTTCTTCTTTTGCCCCAGCATATTGCGAACGTAGTCCTCGGGATCGGACTTCTGACGCTCGATGGTTTCCAGAATGCGAAACACGGCTTCATTCGCCCCGCCATGCAATGCTCCCTTCAGGGCGCCGATTGCAGAAGTGATCGCGGCGTGCATATCCGCCAGCGTAGCCGCAGTCACGCGCGCCGCAAAAGTCGACGCATTCAGTTCGTGGTCGGCATGAAGGATCAGGGCAATATCCAGCGCCCGTTCGGCGGTAGAAGACGGCTTCGATCCATTCAACTGCAGCAAGAAATTAGCAGCATGCGAGAGCGAGCGATCGGCTTCAACAACCGGCTTGCCCTTGCGAATGCGGTCATAGGCGGCAACAATCATCGCGATCTGCGATGTGAGGCGAATCGCCTTCCGAATGTTCGCATCGTGATCGTTGTTCTTTACGTCCGCATCGTAAAACGCCAGCGCAGAAACCGCGGTGCGCAAAACATCCATCGGTTGCGCCGCCTTGGGAGCTTCACGCAGAATCTGCAGAATGGCGGGATCGAGCTGCCGCTCCAGCGCTAAACGCTGCTGCAGATCTTTCTGTTCGTCTGCCTTGGGCAAGCGGCCAAACCACAGCAGATAGCAGGTCTCTTCAAAAGTGGAGTGCTCGGCGAGTTCGTGAATGTCGATGCCGCGATAAGCCAGGACGCCGCGGTCGCCATCGATATAACAAACGCTTGAGTTGGTGGCAACAATGCCTTCCAGGCCTTTCGGGGCCTGCGTGCTGGTAACGCTCGACATAGTTTCTCGCCTGGTTCGGTGGATTAGGTTGCAGGGCCGCGCGAGGGAGTGCGCGGGTAATGCAACTTTTATTTATACGCCAAAAAGCTCGCACATTCCAGACGCCGCGTGGCGCTTTTTGCCAGCTTCTTTGCCCGCAGAGTATATTTAAACCTTGAACTATTAGCTCACCGAGGAAACAGACTTCTCTCGCAGCCCCCCCCGGAGGATACTTTGAAGCGCTTCTTCTCGATTTGCCTTGCCCTGTGTTTTTTCTTCTCCACAATCGCCTCCGCCGATGAAGGCATGTGGCTTTACAACGAGCCTCCAAAAGACAAGATCAAGGCCAAGTACGGCTTCGAACTGACCCAGCAGTGGCTCGATCACGTCCGCCTCTCCTCAGTGCGATTCAACAATGGAGGCTCCGGTTCGTTCGTTTCTGCCGACGGGCTCACCTTCACCAATCACCACGTTGGCGCGGCTTGCGTTCAGCAGCTCTCCTCCGAAGGCCACGACTATATCAAGACCGGCTTCTACGCCAAAACCGAGGCGGACGAAGCCAAATGTCCCAGCCTCGAGCTGAACCAACTTGTCGGCATCGAAGACGTCACCGAGAAAGTGGACGCCGGGGTCAAACCGCAAATGTCGGCCGCGGAAGCCGGCCAGGCCCAGCGCGCCGCCATGACGCAGATCGAAAACGACTGTGCCAAATCCACCGGCCTGCGCTGCGATGTAGTCACGTTCTACTCAGGCCAGGTTTACAACCTTTATAAATACAAAAAATATACCGATGTCCGTTTAGTCTTTGCGCCGGAGTTTGACGCCGCTTTTTTCGGCGGCGACCCTGACAACTTCACTTATCCTCGCTACGATCTGGACATTACATTTTTCCGCGTATACGAGGACGGCCATCCCGCGCATCTTGACAACTACCTGAAGTGGTCGCGTACCGGAGTGAAAGACGGCGATCTGATCTTCGTTTCCGGTCACCCCGGAATGACCAACCGCCTGCAGACCATGGCTCAACTCGAATTCACCCGCGATGTGACCTACCCCATGCTCTTGAAATCCGTTAAGCAGCGCATCGCCGTACTCGAAGACTTCAGCAAGCAATCGGAAGAAAACGCCCGCATTGCGAAAGAGGACATCTTCGGCCTCCAGAATACGCAAAAAGCGGTTCTGGGTTACCAATCTGGATTGCTCGATAAATCGCTGATGGCGGCCAAGCAGAGCGACGAAGCGAAATTGCGCGCAGCCTACAAGGCGGACCCGAAAACTTCCGGAGCTCCTGATCCCTGGGATGAAATTGCGCAGGCTATGAATCTCCAGCGCAATATTTACCTCCAGCTCACCTACATCGAGCGCCTGCGCGGATTCGCGCTCGGTGGAGGATTGCCGCAAGTCGCTCGAATCCTGGTACGGTCGGCCAGTGAGAAATCCAAGCCGAATTCGGACCGTCTGCGCGAATATCGCGATTCGGCCCTGGCATCGCTCGAGCAGCAGTTGTTCTCTACAGCGCCCGTTTACAAAAACCTCGAAACGCTTCGCCTCTCTGATTCTCTGGGCGACATGGAACAGACTCTCGGCAAGGACAACCCGGACGTGAAAGCGGTTCTGAACGGCAGAACCCCCGCCGATGCCGCGAAAGAAATGATCGCCGGCACCAAACTCGACGATGTGGCCGTGCGCAAGCAGCTTTACGAGGGCGGCGAGGCCGCTATCAAGGCCAGCAACGATCCTCTCATCGTGGCTATGCGCGCCATCGAACCGGACGCCCTCACCGTGCGCAAGCAGTTCGACGACCAGATCGATTCTGTAGCCCGCCGCGATGGCACCATCATCGCCAAAGCGCGCTTCGCCCAAAGTGGTTTCAGCCAGCCGCCCGATGCCACTTTCACTCTCCGTCTGAGTTATGGCGCGGTGAAGGGATACGAAGAAAACGGCAAGCCCATCTCTTACTTCACGAAAATGGGCGGCGCCTTTGAGCACGCCGCCGAACACAACAATCAGCCTCCTTATAAGCTGCCGGATAGTTGGACAAGTGCGAAATCGAAACTTGACCTGAAGACTCCACTGAACTTCGTTTCCACTGCCGATATCATCGGCGGCAACTCCGGCTCGCCTACCGTCAATAAGCAGGGAGAAGTGGTCGGCATCATTTTCGATGGCAACATCGAATCGCTGCCGAGCAACTTCGCCTACACTGATGCGCAGTCGCGCGCTGTTTCCGTCGATTCGCGCGGCATTCAGGAAGCCTTACGCAAAATCTACAACGCAACTGCGCTGGCGGATGAGCTGATGGAAACCAAAGGCGCGTCACCGAAGGCGGCAAGCGCAAAGTAAAGTGCAGCGTTGAAAGGACGCGGCTTCGAGGACAGCTTTGAAAGGATAGCTTCGAGGACAGCTTTGAAAGGACAGCTTTGAAAGGGCGCGGCTTCCAGCCGCGCCGCAAGGCCCTCAATAAATAGCGGCTTTAGCCGCTGAAGGCTATCCGCCGCAATCTTTGAGTTTCCTCCGCGAGAAACTAACCATAGTTCTTTCGTGTTCATGCTAGAATCTCCCATCTTCGTGGGAGGCATTCATGGGCCAACCGGTGGTTCACTTCGAAATTGGCTGTCGCGATCAGGCCAAAACCGTCGGCTTTTTTGCGGATCTTTTTGGCTGGAAGATGCAGGCCGCGGGTCCCGCCACCATGATCGAAACCGGCAGCGCCGCCGGCATCCATGGCCACATCACCAACCTGGGCCACGAGCCGCACCAATACACAATTTTCTACGTGCAGGTGGATGACGTGCAGGGCTATCTCGACAAAGCTGAGAGCATGGGCGGGAAAACGGTGGTGCCTCCAGTCGAGATTCCCACCGGTACTTTCGCATGGTTCGCCGATCCCGGCGGAAACACGATTGGGTTGTGGAAGCCGAAGTAGACGCTGATCAGGCCGGCCAGATACTCAGCGCCGTCTTGCTGAGAATTTGCTGCTGCATCTCGTGGCTTAGGGGCAGAGCGCAAAATTCTTCCAGATTCTTTTTGATATCCGGCACGCCCGGCCCCGGCCAGTCTGTTCCGAAAAGAGTCTTGTGCGCGATCTCGTCGAGGCGTGGAAAATACTTGAGCAATGTCTTGGGCGGAATGCCGCTGATGTCGAGATAGACGTTCGCATGACGGCGTATCAGAAAAAAAGCGGTCTGCATCCACAGCGGCCGGCCGCCATGCGCCAGCAGAATTTTTAGTTTGGGAAAATCCACGGCGACGTCGTCGACGTACATTGGGTCGCCGTACTTGTTCCGCGCCCCGGGAAAAATCGATGTTCCCGTGTGAAACATCACCGGCACTCCATTCGCCTCGGCCGCGCGATAAATCATCTCCAGTTCCTTCACTCCGTTCAGATAATCGTTCGGAAACAGCAACTGGTGTGGAGGATGAATCTTGATCATGCGGATTCCCAGCCGCAGAATCTGCTCCATGTCGGCGAGAACGTTAGTCGTGTGCCGGGGATGCAGGCTCCCGCAGGAGAGCAGCCGCTTCGGATCTTCCTTCACGTAATCCGCGATGAACTGATTTACCCCGTTGGTGAAGCCGATCACTTCGGGTGCAACGTAGTTGATGAGCACCGCGCGCTCGATGCCGCATGCATCCAGATATTTCAGGAAAGCCCTGGGTGATCGGCAGAATTCGACAATCTGATCGAAGTTCGGCCGCTTCTTCTTCATCAGCTCCAGCGCATCCGGCCGGAACATCTCAATCGGTTGGATATGAATGTGGCAGTCAGTGATCATTCGTTTTCGTTCAGTTGCTCGCCGCCGCGAGCACGGCGCGCTTGGCGAACACGCGAATCATCTCCCGCCGGTATTCAGGCGTCAGCGCCGACGTGGTCAACGGCTTGGCCGTACGTGCGGCCAAATCGCCGGCCGCTTCCGCCAGAGCTTCATCCACGACTTTCCCGATCAGCATCCTACCCGCGCCTTCCACCAGCATCGGCGCAGGATTAACCGCTGTCATTGCGATTCTCGCGTCACTCACGTGTCCATTCGACCGCTTCATCACTACCGCGACGCCGGCCAGCGGATAATCGATAGATCCCCGTACTCGCAGCTTGCGGTACACCCCGCGATAACCCGCCGATTCCGCCGGCAGAAACACGCGCGTCACGAGTTCATCCGTTCTCAAATTTCGATACTGCAGTCCATCACCGGTATAAAAATTCCGCAGCGCCACGCGCCGCAGGCCACTCGGGCTCGCAAGTTCAATCTCCGCGTTCAGGCAAAGCAACGCCGGAGGTGTATCTCCCGAAAACGCGGCCCAGCATTTCGTACCGCCCGGAGCCACGTGGCAAAGATCGCCATCCTTCTTAATACAGAAACCGCAGCCTTTACGCCAGGCAAGAGATTGGTTGTACCACAGGCAGCGGGTATCGAGGCAGATGTTTCCCCCGATCGTTCCCATGTTGCGCAGCACCGGTGACGCCACGGTCGCGGCGGCTTCAGTAAGAACAGAAAAGTGCTTCCGCAGGTGAGCCGATCGCTCAATCGCGCTAAGCGTAGTGAGTGCGCCGATCTCGACAGCTCCGCCGTTATGCGGCCGGATTCCCCGCAGTTCGGTAATCCTCCCCAAGTCGAGCACATACTGCGGCTCAAACAATTTCTGCCGCATGGAGGGTATCAGGTCGGTGCCGCCGGCCAGCACGCGGATGTTGCCCGAGTGCGCAGCCAGATGCGCCCTGGCTTCTTCCAGCGTGCGCGGCCGCAGCAGTTTGAATTGCGGAAGGCTCAATCTGCCCCCGTGGCTGCCGGATATTCGCGCCGTGCCGGATCAAGCGTATGCCGCTCTGGACCTTTCGCCTTGTAACACAACGATCCGCCATGCTCGCGAAAACGCGCAGGCGCGGTCGGGTCAACGCCTTCGGTCAGATTCAAAGCTTTCTCTTTTCTCTTCGCGCGCAGGGCGGCCAGCACCCGCTCCGGCGTGAACGGCGACTCGTGCAACCGCACGCCAACGGCATCGTAAATCGCATTCGAAATGGCGGGAATGGTCGCCGCCAGCGATCCCTCACTGCATTCTTTCGCGCCGAACGGACCCTCAGGATCGATGCTCTCGACAATAATCGGCTCGATCTGGGGCGACTCGACGGACGAGGGACTGCGATATTCGAGCAGTCCGCCATTCATCAGCATGCCGTCCTTCCAAACCATTTCTTCGGTCAGAGCCTGGCCCATGCCCATCCACACCGAACCAATAATTTGCCCTTCCACGGAAACCGGGTTCAGCGCCCGCCCGCAATCGTGCGCCGCCCACACTTTGTGCACTGTCACTTCTCCGGTGTCTTCGTCCACGCTCACCTCAGCCACCTGCGCCGAATACGAATACGCCGGCGACGGGCCCACGCCCCCGCCTTTGTGTTTCCCCCCACGCGCCTCCGGCGGCGGAGCATAAGAACCGGTCCCTGTTAGCGCTCCGTGAAAATCAATGGCCGCCACCACCGCTTCCTCGAACGTCATCCAATCCTTCGGCCCTTCTTCCTTACGCTTCTGCTGCAATGACCCGCGAAGTATCTGCCCCTCAACATGCCCACTGACCGAAGCGCCTTGTTGAGTCACTTCAACTTCTTCAATCTGATCTTTTTTCGCGGAAGGCGGTGCACTTCCCTGCTTGAAAACCACGTCTTCCCGAAACACCAGTTCCTCCGGTCCGCACCCCATCTTCTTGCCAGCCGCCGCCGCAATCCTCTTCTTCACCTCTTCCGCCGCCCGCAAAGTCGCGTTTCCCGACATAAACGTAACCCGGCTGGAGTACGATCCAATATCGATCGGAGTCAAATCCGTATCCGCCGCAATCACCCGCACGCGGGCGAGTGAGCATCCGAGCACTTCGGCGGCAATTTGCGCCGTCATCGTGTCTGACCCCTGACCGATGTCGGAGGCTCCCGTATAAACCACCACTCCGCCATCGCGGTCGATCTTGATGTTGACGGTCGAGTGCGGCATGTCGGACCGGATAATCGAATTGGCCGCGCCACTTACATAATGGCTGCACGCGATTCCGAGTCCCCTGCCTTTCGGCAATTTGCCCTTTCGTTGTTTCCATTGCGAACGCTCGACAGTTTTCTCGATGCATTCCGGCAGTCCGTAGCTCTGCACTCGCAGACCGTTCACCGTTATGCACGGAGGCTTCAGCAGGTTTCGCTGCCGAATCTCCGCCGGATCCATTCCAATCTTCAGCGCAAGTTCGTCCAGTTGCGATTCAAAGGCGAAGCGCACGTTCACCGTCCCGTGGCCGCGCATGGCGCCGCACGCCGGCTTGTTGGTGAGCACGCGGTAGCCGTCATATTGAATATTCGGAATGTCGTAGAGCGCGCCAAGCAGGGCCCCGGAATACAAAATCGTCACTACGCCATAGGAACAATATCCCCCGCCATCCTGCACCACGCGCGCCTTCACGGAAGTGATGCGGCCGTCATTCCTGATGCCGGTCTTCAGATCGATAATCGTCCGCGGCCGTCCGCGATGCGCCCAGAAAACTTCTTCCCGCGTGTAGGTGATTTTCACCGGCGCCTTCGCCTTGCGCGCAGCGATCGCCGCGATGATTTCGATGGGAATCACTTCGCTCTTGCCGCCGAAACCGCCGCCCACCAGCGGCTTGATCACGCGTATCTGCTGCATCGGCATTTCCAGCACTAGCGACAGCTTGTGCTGCAGGTAATACGGCACCTGGGTCGACGACCAAACCGTAAGCCGCCCCAGATTGCCGGTGTGCGGATCAAGTTCAAACGAAGCCAGCGTGCAATGCGGCTCCATGGCGGCGTGCGTAACTTCGTTCGCGATAAAGCGCGATTCGGCAACGTGATCCGCCTCGCTAAAGCCTTTGTCGGGATCGCCAAATGCGTGGTGATAATCTTTTTCAATGTTGTGCAGCTTGTGATCGTGAATGAGATCGCTCTCGGCCTTCATCGACTCTTCGGGATCGAAGTACGCTGGCAAAAGCTCGTAGTCAACATCGATCAACTCCAACGCCTTCTCAGCGATAGCCTCAGAAACTGCAACTGCGCAAGCAACGTTGTCCCCCACATAGCGAACTTTATCGAGCGCCAGCGCGTGCTCGTCATGGCCGACGGGAAGAATTCCGAAAGGAGTAGGCGCATCTTTTCCGACTGCGACAGTGACGACGCCATCGAGTTTTTCTGCACGGCTGGTATCGATGCTTTTGATTCGCGCGTGCGGATACGGCGAATGCAGAATTTTCCCGATTAACATGCCGGGCACGCTGAGGTCGTCCGTATACTTGCCGCCACCCGTAGTCTTTTCCGCCGCGTCAACCATGGCAGTAGGCTTGCCGATAATGGAAAAATCGCTCATGGGCTCTTTCGTACTCGGTACTCGCTACTCGGGACTCTGAACTGCCTGCCGCTCTGCCGCAACCGCCGCCTTGATCGCCTCATACATCTGGCTATACCCGGTACAGCGACACAAATTGCTGCTCAAAGCGTTGCGCACATCATCCTCCGACGGATCGGGATTTTCCGCCAGCAGCGACTTCACTGTCATAACAAAACCCGGAGTGCAATAGCCGCATTGCGCTCCGCCCCAGTCACCGTAAGCCTTCTGGATCGCAGCCAGGCTGCCGTGTTCGCTCACGCCCTCAATGGTTGTAATCTCCCGCCCTTCACAACTCGCCGCCAGCAGCGCACAAGAAAGCATGGCGACGCCATCCACCAGCACCGTGCACGCGCCACAGGAAGACTCATCGCAGCCGCGCTTCGAGCCGGTGAGCCCCAGGTCCTGGCGCAACACATCAAGCAGCAGCGCGCTGGGCTCAATCGCCAGCTCGTAGCCGCGGCCGTTCACTTTCAGTTCGATGAGCTCTTTTTTCATCTTGCCTCTTTGCTTTCGGCTCTTGGCTCGACTCTTAGCCCGTAGTTGGCGCCGTTCGGCCAAAAGCTAAGCGCCAACAGTTCAAGAGCCTCAATACACGGGCACATTCCCATCCACCCGGCGCGACCATGCATCGATGCCACCGCGCATGGATTGCGCCTTCTCGAATCCCTGCTGCCGCAGCCATGCGGTCACATTCATCGAGCGCACGCCGTGATGGCAAATCACAACAATGTGATCGTCAGGATCTAATTCCTGATGCGCCCGCCCAGGAACGTCGCCCATGGGCATCGGTGCTGCCCCGTCCATGTGCGCCGTTTCAAACTCCCAAGGTTCGCGCACATCGAGCAGCGTAAACACCTCGCCCTGATCCAATTTCATTTTCACTTCTTCGGGCGTAATCTCGTATTCCATTGGGAGCCTCGAGCGCTGAGCAATGAGCCGGCAAGCTGCCTGCTCATCGCCCACTGCTCATCGCTCATCGCTCGCTGCTACTTCCCCTCCCACTTTGGATCGCGCTTCTCCATGAACGCGCGAATCCCCTCGTTCGCATCCGCAGTCTTCATCAACTCTTCCAGATAAACCTTCTCGGCCCGCGCCAGGCCTTTGTCGAAGTGCATCGCATCCCACGCGTAAATTGCTTTCTTAGTCACGGCCAAGGCAGCGGGACTAAGTCCCACCAACTCCCGCACGGTTTGATCGACGCCGCGATCCAACTCCTCATCAGCAAGAGCCCGATTCGCCAATCCTATCGCCGCCGCCTCGCTGCCTGTAATCGTCCGTCCAGTCAAAATCAACTCAGCGGCCCGCTTTTGCCCCACCAGCGCGGCCAAAGCCGTACACGCCACCGGCGGATAGCACGCCAGCTTGATCTCAGGAAATCCCCACTGCGCCGATGCCGTGGCGTAGACCACATCGCAAACCATCGCCAGTTCCGCTCCGCCGCCGAGACAATGTCCACGCACTGCGGCAATCGTAACTTTCCTGATCGAAACTAAAGCGCGGATCACCGCATGAAACCTGGCGAGCATATCGGCAACTTTATCGGGAGTGTGTGCCCCCACATCCACACCAGCGGAAAACGACCTGCCCTCACCGCTCAGCACAATGACTGAAACATCAGAACGCGCTTCGATTTCAGACAGCGCCTGCGCCAACTCCTCCATCATCGCAATGTCGATGACGTTGAGCGGCGGATTCCGCAACGCGATTCTTGCCGCGGGACCGTTTAATTCGATCGTCAGTCGAGCCAGCTTGGAATCGAGGGCTACCGCCATTGTGATATTCCCTATGTGTCTATGTGGCTAGAAAGCTTCGACTTATAGATTGATCGCCGATTTTCTCACTTCGCCAATCGAAGCCAGGGGATCCCGCGCCCCGGTCTTCTCCGCGATCCATTTCTTTTCCGTGTCGATAATGTCGAGCAGCAGTTTTCGATCGGCTGGTCCCGGCATGTATTCCTTTAAATGTTCTTCGTATGCCCGATCGTCCAGTTGTTCCCCCGTCTTGGCGTGGAATTTCTGATTCGCCCAGCGTCCAATGAAGCGATTGAACTTGATGTCTGGCGCATACAGCTTCGGTTGGCCTGGCTTCAGCGCGCTGTTGAAGCGCTCAATCAACCCCGCCACTTCGTCGCGATAAAGATGGCGATTGTAATCGTTAAGGTCATCGAGATCGGGAGTCTTGTCGTTCTTGGGCTCGTCGTAACGCCCCTTCACACCCCAAACGTAAGCCCAATGCGCCGACGAAGAATGATCGGTGCCGAAAAGGTCGTACGAACTCGAAATCCATTTATTGAGATATTTCTGAATCAGCCAGCCCGGAATTACACCCGCTTCCACAATGCGCCGCAGTCCGTCGTTCCCAGTGCCCATGTGGAACGCCTCTTCGCGCAGCATGTAAGACATCGACCGCCCCAGCGGGGCAAAGGCCGAATACTTCAGCATCTGCAACTGGAATTTCCCGTCGCGGTCGACAAAATCGGTGTACGTGAAAAAATCCATCCAGTTGTCGACGTCCACGTTGAAAGCGCCCAGCAACCGCTTGTTCTCGAACGCGCGCCGCTCCAGCATCTTCTGCGCTTCCACTTTGCCGGAATATCCGAAATGGTCGACCAGCAACGCGCACATCTGCCAGCCGTGGCGCATTTCTTCGATCATGACCCGTGTGATGGCCCGCCGGTCCCAATCCGTGGGCGCGTTCTCGAGCAGGTTGCGCTGCTGTTCCACGCTGGCGAACTCCGTGTCGCCCTGGTAGACGATCATATTCATCAGCGCGTCGCGCATCTGCTGCGTGGGAATCTGACGTAGGTTTTCCCACTTGCGCCGCCCTTTGTAAGAACCGAACTCGATCTCTTCCGTATCGATCGCGCCATACAGCGTGTCGAAGTGAAACGCCTCAATGTCCGCCGTGTTGACGCCGATATCCTTGCGCCAGTCGTTGAACATGCCTTCCCAGTCACTGAACGTTCCGATCTTTGCTACTTTTCCCGGCATAATTCCTCTTTATGATTTGTCATCCTGAGCCCAGCGCTTTTTGTTTGGCGAAGGATCTGGGCGCTTCCCTACGCCATGTTCAGCCAGACCGTCTTCAACTCCGTGTAATGCTCGACCGCGTGCGCCCCCAACTCGCGGCCAAAGCCCGAACTCTTGTAGCCGCCGAACGGCAGCGACGCGTCCATCAATCCATACGTATTGATCCATACCGTTCCTGCCTTCAACCTTCGCGAAACGCCGTGCGCCTTCTTCACATCCCGCGTCCACACCGCCGCAGCCAAGCCATAAGGATTGTTATTGGCCTGCTCAACAACTTCGTCGATGTCATCGAAGGCCAACACCGAAAGTACTGGACCGAAAATTTCTTCCTGCGCAATCCTCATATCATTCTTCACGTCGCCAAAAATCGTCGGCTCAATGAAAAATCCCTTGCCGCCATCCACCGAAACGCGGTTGCCGCCGGCCACCAGCCTCGCGCCGTCTTTCTTGCCGGCCTCAATGTAACCCAGCACAGTCTGCATCTGCTCCTGGCTGACGATCGCCCCTAACCGGGTCTTAGGATCCAGCGGGTCCGCCGGCCGCATCTTCGAAGCCCGCGCCACCAGCTTCTCGGTGAACTCATCCTTCACTTTGCTTTCCAGAAAAAGCCGCGATCCCGCGTTGCAGACCTCACCCTTGCCGTAGAAAATCCCGGTGATCGCGCCTTTGACGGCATTATCGATGTCAGCATCGGCGAAGACGATGTTCGGAGACTTTCCTCCAAGCTCCAGCGTGATGCGCTTCAAAGTGTCGGCCGCGCCGCGCATGATTTCCTGGCCGACCACGGTCGAGCCGGTAAACGCGATCTTATCGATTCCCGGATGCTTCACCATCGCCCGCCCAACCGCGCCAGGCCCCGTAACAATGTTGATTACGCCCGCCGGCACGCCCGCTTCCACGGCCAGCTTTCCGAATCGCAGAGTCGTCAGAGAAGTCTGGCTGGCCGGCTTCCACACGACCGTATTTCCGCAGGCCAGCGCCGGACCCAGCTTCCACGAAGCCAGCAGCAGCGGAAAGTTCCACGGCACAATCATGCCGACCACGCCAACGGGCTCGCGCAGCGTGTAGGTAAACGCAGTTTCAGACGTGTTGACGGTGTCTCCGTGAATCTTCGTGGCCAGCCCAGCGTAGTAGCGCAGTACGTCGACCACCATCGGCATGTCGACGTAGCGCGATTCGAAGATGGGCTTGCCGTTGTCGAGCGTTTCCAGTTCGGCGAACTCGTCGATATTTTTTTCCAGCAAGTCGGCCAGCTTCCAGATCAGGCGCCCGCGTTCGCTGGCCGACAATTTTCGCCACGCGCCATTGCGATCCTCAAAAGCCTTCCGCGCCGCCACGACCGCACGATCGACATCCGCCGACGTTCCCTCGGCGATCTGCGTCAACACTTCGCCGGTTGCGGGGTTGACGGTGTCGAAACTCTTCGCCCCATCCACCCATTGCCCGTCAATCAGCAACTGCCCGGGTTCCAACTTGGTCTTAGCTGCAAGCATTCGTTCTTCCTTAATCAGCCGTGGAATGACCGCACGCAGGCTATCTAGCGTCGGCGTCCCCTAGGCTGCGAGCGCGCTTCCGCGCCCGCGCCTTTACTTGGTACTGGGTACTGGGTACTATTTCGCCTTAAAGTTCGCCGGACGCTTCTCCACGTAAGCCGCCAGCCCTTCCTTCGCATCCTCGCTCTGGAAGAGTATCTGCTGGTTCTCGCGCTCCACCGCCAACGCCGACTCCATGGGGATCTCCCAGCCCGTCTGCACTGCGCGCTTGATTCGTCCCACCGCCTTCGCCGCCTTGTTCGGAGGACAAAATTGTTTGGCGTACTCCATGATGTTCTCCATGAAGTTCTCGCGGTCGAAAATGTCGTTGACGATCCCGAGTTCCAGCGCCTCTTCAAAAGAGAAAGTATTGCCGGTGACCATCAACTCAATTGCCTTGCTCTTGCCCACCAGTCGCGACAAGCGCTGCGTTCCGCCGGTACCCGGCAGCACGCCCAGATTCACCTCAGGCAACCCGATCTTGCCCGTATCCTTGCGCGCGATGCGAATATCGGCTGCCATGGCAATCTCCAGCCCGCCGCCCACGCAGTGTCCGTTGATGGCCGCAATCACCAGCTTGGGCGTATGCTCCAGCCGCAGCAGCATTTCATTGGCATGCAGGCAGAAATAATACTTAAACGTCGGATCGACGCTCGCCAGCATCTTGATGTTCGCGCCCGCCGAGAAAAATTTGTCGCCCGCTCCGGTCAGCACAATAACGTAGACGTCGTTCTCCATGCGCGCGCGTAAAATAGCCTCGTCCATCTGCCGGTTCATTTCGTAGGTATAGGTATTCGCCGGCGGATCGCACATCTCGATCACCGCTACGCCGCCCTCGCTGCGGTAGTTGACCAGTTGCTTGGTGGTTTCGCCGGTTGCCGGCTGCATCGTGGTTGCCATATTCATAGCTCCTTATGTCTCTTAAAATGTATGCTTGTCATTCCGAGCGAAGCGAGGAATCTCGTCTCGATCGGAGTCAAAATCCCTCTCAGCGCCCATCCCTGCGTCCCTTGCCGCCATTCATCACGCCGCGCAAGAAAATATCTCCCATCTCGCGCGCAATTTCCGCGGCATCGGCATCCGCCCGCGGGTTATGCCAGGTGTAAATCCAATTCATCATACCGAACAGGCTCAGCACCGCGATTCGCGTAGAAAACTGCAATCCCCGCTCGCGTTTCAACTCATCGAGCAGGCCCACGCAGATGCGGTAGTATTCCCGCTTGATGGCCGCAACTTCCGATCCAAAGCCGTTACTCAGCACATCCGCTTCGTGCGACAGCACTTTCATGCTCGCCGGATTCGCCAGGAAATACTCCAGATGATTCAAAACAAACAAGCGGATTTTCTGCTCGGGGTCGCTGACGCCTTCCAGCCGCGCCTTCAACTCCTGAACGATGGTGGTGAAGGCATGCTTCTGAATCAGAAACAGCAGCCGCTCTTTGGACTCGAAGTAGTAATAGAGTCCCGCCAGCGACATGCCGCTGGCCCGTGAAAGGTCGCGCATCGACGCCCCCTCGTACCCTTTCTTGCAGAATACGTCGGTAGCGTGAGCCAGAATCTCCGACAGCCGGCGCTCAAAGCGCGTGGCGGCCGGGGGTGCAGCGCGGTGCAGCCGCAAAGCTGGTCGGGATGCTGTCGATGGACTCCCCATAATCCCCAGGAACCTTATTTTTCGAACGTTCGTTCGGAAATAAGTATATCCTGCCGATGGCCAGGTTCACAAGCGGGATGCGGGTCTAATTTCGGATGTCGGCCAACAGAAGCTCAACCTCGGCCTTCTTATCTGCCGTCAACGGCAGCAACGGCAGCCTTGCCGGGCCGCCAAAATATCCGTTCAAGTCCATTCCATACTTCACACCTGGGATGCCCAGTTCGCCGACGACGCGTTGCGCCGCCTGAGCAATGCGCTCCTGCTTCAGCCGCGCCAGCCCGCCGTCTCCCTCTTTCCAGGCGGCATAAATCTCATAGCAGGCGGTCGGCGCCAGACAGGCAAAAGCCAGGATCGCTCCCACTGCCCCCGCATCGAGCGACGGATGCAGCTTGTTCGCCGCGCCCACCAGCACCTGGAAGCCAACCTCTTTTTGCCGCGTCTTCAAATTTCCGACAACGCTGACGGCCGCTGAAGACGGCTTGGAAGTCGAGCCGGATCCCGTTAGCATTCCCACCGGCACCAACTCCCCACCTTCCGTACCTGAGCCTGCAGCAGCAGCTGCAATCATTCTCGGCGTCACCGCATCAAACATCTCGGTCACCGTGGCTTTGCGCCGAATGTTCCGCGTGCCATCTACCATCTTCCGCACTTTCCCCACATCGCCGCTGGATTCCTTGATGCCGATCAAATTAGGATGTTCCGCCAACTCAATGACCAGTTCGGCAGGAATGTCATAACCGGTGGCTTGCGGAAAGTTATAAATAATCACCGGCAGCGGCGAGCGGTCGGCCACCATACGGTAAAACGCCAGAATATTCGCCGGCTGCATCTGCTTTTTGTAGTAGTGTGGCGTCCGCACCATGGCAACGTCGTATCCAAGCTCAGCCGCGTACTCGGTAAGACGCAACGTCTCCATCGCCGACTCGACCCCGGTACCCGCAACCAGCACCTTGTTAGGCGCGGCCGCCTCGCGCGCCGCTTTCAGGACGTCGCGCCGCTCCCGATCGGAAAGCATGATTGCTTCCCCGGTCGATCCCAGCACCACAATGCCGGCCACCGGCGTGCGCGAGTAGCGTTCTACATTATGTTCAAGCTTTTTGAAGTAGACGTTGCCGTCGGGATAAAACGGCGTGGTAATAGGAGGGAAAATACCGTACAAGAGCATAAATAATTCTAACCAGAAAATGCAGAATAGACGAGGCGAGCGTCAGAGAAACTTGGGCGCTGGAACCCCTCCGAGCTGAACCAACAGATCCAACTGGTCCCAATTGTCCCAGGCTTCAATAATCTGACCATTAGCAAAACGCTGAATGCTGATGCCATTCACGCTGACACGCTTATTGGTTGCCGCAATTCCCAGAAACGGTGCGGTGTGAGTCATAGTAATGGTCCAGCGGGCGGCGACCCTCCTGCTGCTCAATGGTCTCGTGAATGTCGACATGAATGTCGGAGAAGGCGCCGCGCAAGCCACGCCAGAACTGCTTGAAGTGTTCCGGACCCTGAATTTTGGCGCCCCGCTGTGCCTGGCCGTAGCCAATCGCGTCCTTGGCGCACATGGCGTCGATGGTTTGTTCCCTGCCCTGGTTCCATACCTCTTCGAACCACCGGCGAATTAAGATTGCGCTCTCGGCCACCATTGGATACCTCCTGAACTCCGGTGCTGATGTTGCCAGAATGCTAGCACGAGCCGCAGAGCCCAGAAAAATGGACGCGACTCGTCCCATCACTTTGTCCTCGGCGGACACAACAGAGGAATGGCCTCCCGCTTGTTGCGCCGGTATACCCGAAAATCATCGTCGACTGTGACGATTGTGTGCCGCGGGTAGAGTTCGCTCATGCGGATCAGGCAAAGATCGGCGAGGTCGGGCTTTCGATCGGCGTAGCGAGTGGCAAGGTCATGAAGATGTTGCAGATGGCCGGGGAAATCGAATGCCAGGCGGAGTATTCCGTTCTTCAACATCTCAAGCGGCCACTTGCTCGAGCGCACCTGAAAAGCAGTTTCAGACACAACCGACTCGCAGGTTAGCGCGGGCCACTCGATGTCTTCGGCAAGTTCCATCGCCCAAGAGTGGTGCTCGTCATGGAGTTCAAGGAGGGCCACCAGAAAGCCGGTATCTGCGATGGCCTTCATTTGCGCGAGTATCCCTTGCGCGACGAGAGATCCGGCGGACCGTCCTTCAAGATGCCGGCGTACTTTCTCCAACCCTGCTTTCGATCAGGCTCGAGCGCGGCCTCCAGTGACTCACGAACCACCCTCCCCATGGGGAGCCCCGCGCGGCGAGATTTCTCGCGGAGCCGCTCCAGCAGTTCCTCCGGCAGGCGAATCGTGAGTGTATTACTCATGATCACCGATTGTAACACATCGAATTCGTGCGCTCTCCCGCAACCGAAATGGAAAGTCCTTCTTCAGCTACGCGTACTTCAGGAAGCGCGTACAACTTTCTTTTGCCGCCGCGCAATCTGTATACAATAGATACGTCTCATGCCAAACACCTCCCTCCGGGAAATCGGAAGCCGGCAGGACCCGATTTCGCCTCCAGCACCAGGCGAATCGGGCACGGGCGCGCGCCTCCGTCCATCTTTGGGCGTGTGGCTCCGCGACCTCTTCCTTTCCCTCGCCATCTCGGCTTTCATCATTGTTTTCATCTACCAGCCGGTAAAAGTCGAAGGCACCAGCATGATGCCCTCGCTCGATGACCAGGAGAGAATCTTCGTCAACAAGTTCGTGTACCGGCTGGAGCCAATTTCACATGGAGACATCGTCGTTTTCCGCTATCCCCGCGATCCTTCGAAGAGCTACATCAAGCGCGTCATCGGCGCGGCCGGAGACCGCATTCGCATCGACGGCGGCCAGGTATATGTCAATAGTGAAGCCTTATACGAGGATTACGTTCCGCCCGCTTATGTCGATTCGCGGTCGTACCCCGAAACGGTTGTCCCGCCCAACTGCTACTTCGTTCTGGGCGATCACCGCTCCATGTCGAACGACAGTCGCGATTTTGGCCCGGTGAATCAGAGTTATATTTACGGCAAGGCCGTGTTTGGATACTGGCCCATGGATAAGCTGGGCAGAGTGCGCTAGAGTTGCGAGTTTGGGGGCGGAGTCACCAGCATAGTCGTCGCCCCGGTTGCAAATTCTTATCCACTGAAAATTTAATCCGTCGAATGGCAGTTCTACTCTTGGCCACAGCGCCAATCCCTGCTAAAATCCTTAAAATCCAATCCCCGGAGCGAGAATGCAGGCTATCCTTGCGCTGGAAGACGGGCGAGTCTTCCGAGGCAAAGGCTACGGCGCCAAAGGTGAATGCTACGGCGAAGTCGTTTTTAATACTTCCATCACCGGCTACCAGGAAATTTTCACTGACCCCTCTTATTCAGGACAGATTGTTGTCCTGACCAACCCCCAGATCGGCAATTACGGCACCAACCAGGAAGACAACGAAGCCACACGTCCGTGGATCGAAGGCCTGATCGTGCGCGAGTTCTCGAAGGTGAGCTCGAACTGGCGCTCGCAGCAGGTGGCCGAAGAATACCTCGAACAGTTCAAGGTGCCGGTGCTCTCCGACATCGACACGCGGGCGCTGGTGCGGCATCTGCGCGATCACGGCGTGATGCGCGGCGTAGTGTCGACCCTCGAAAGCGACGCAGAAAAACTGATCGCCAAGGCCAACTCGATTCCGAAGATGGATGGCACCGACCTGGCCAAAGAAGTCAGCACCAAGCGCCCTTACGTTTGGGAAGTCGGCGAACGTTCGCACGAACCCATCGCTGTGGTCGGCGTAAAAGACGAGCCGCCGCGCTTTCATGTAGTGGCTTACGACTTCGGAATTAAGCAGAATATCCTGCGGAAGTTGCGCGGCGAGGGCTGCCGGGTGACCGTAGTCCCGGCGCAAACATTGGCCGAAGATGTGATGGCCCTAAAGCCGGATGGAGTATTCCTATCGAATGGTCCCGGCGACCCCGAACCGTGTACCTACGCCGTGGATTCAATTCGCCGCCTGATGGGAAGAATGCCGATCTTTGGCATTTGCCTGGGACACCAGCTTACCGGCATTGCACTCGGGGGGAAAACCTTCAAGCTGAAGTTTGGGCACCACGGCGGGAATCATCCCGTGAAGCAGTTGAAAACGGGCAAGATTGAAATTACAGCGCACAACCATAACTTTGCGGTGGACCCCGATTCGCTGCCGGAAAGCGAAGTCGAACTCACGCACATCGACCTGAACGACTCGACTCTGGAAGGAATGCGGCACAAGAATCTGCCTCTGTTCAGCGTGCAGTATCACCCGGAAGCCGCACCCGGTCCGCACGATTCGCATTATCTGTTTAAGGAGTTCACGAAGATGATGGAGGAGTGGAAAGGGTGAGCGCGCACGCCATTCCGAAGGCAGATTTGCCTATTCATGCTGATCTCGCGAAGTTCGTGCCGGATGAATTGCACCGTCTCGGCGATCTTCAAAGCGCGATCCCGGAGGTTGCCAAGAACGACGAGTACTTGACCCTTATTGAACGGGCGGTGAAGGAGATCCCCACTAGGCACGTCCTTATTCACGGCGACGCAAGAAGGATGTCGGAGGAGAAAGTTGGCAAGGCTCACCTGATTTTGACGTCTCCACCGTATTGGACTCTGAAAAAGTATCGCGACAGTTCCGGGCAACTCGGTCATATCGCCGACTACGACGACTTTATAAAAGAATTGGATCGCGTGTGGCAGAAATGTTATGACTCGCTCGTTGTAGGCGGCAGGCTCGTGTGCGTTGTTGGGGATGTCTGCCTGTCGCGGCGCAAGAACGAGGGACGACACACCGTAGTGCCGCTGCACGCCACCATTCAGGAGCATTGCCGGAAAATCGGTTTCGATAATTTGTCGCCAATCATATGGCACAAAATTGCCAATGCCGCGTACGAGGTGGAAAACGGTGGGGGCTTTCTTGGAAAGCCATACGAGCCGAATGCAGTCATAAAGAACGATGTTGAATTCATTCTGATGCAGCGCAAGCCAGGGGGTTATAGAACGCCTCAAGACAGTGCAAGAATTTTGAGCGTCATCTCGGCGAGGGATCATCAGAGGTGGTTTCAGCAGATATGGAACGGCGTGACGGGCGCGTCAACCAAGGATCATCCCGCCCCGTATCCGGTGGAATTGGCCGAACGTCTCATTCGGATGTTCAGCTTTGCTGGAGACACGGTATTGGACCCCTTCATGGGTACAGGCACGACGGCCTTAGCGGCCTCAAAATGGGGGAGAAACAGCATCAATTTCGAAATCGATGCCGACTATCTGGACTTCGCAGCTAAGAGACTTGAGAAAGAGCTTTCGTCGCTGTTTTCGAATCCGGTCCTGGTGATGGAGCAGGAATAAGCCAGTGAATTCCGAAATAGATCTCAAACTGAAAAGCGCCGTTGCCCAGTTTTGGTCAAGCCGAGAGACACAGGCGCAGAAACAGGGGATCAAGACAGGTATTCGCGACGCTGGAGCGAGGACGGCCGTGACGGGTGGGAGTCAAATGGATGGTTTCGTAGCGCTGGTTCGCGATCTCTTGGAAGAATCGGGCGTCGACAGGCCAGTTGTGTACTGCGAGAGGCACATCGAGCTTCCGGGGTGGTTTCGGCCTGAGAAGAAATGGGATCTGCTTGTCGTGGTTGAAGGTTGTTTGATTGCTGCAATTGAATTCAAGTCACAGGTTGGCTCGTTCGGAAACAACTTCAACAACAGAACCGAGGAAGCCCTCGGTAGCGCCGCGGACTTGTGGGCAGCATATCGAGAAGGAGCGTTCAAACCCTCCGCCCGCCCGTGGTTGGGCTACTTGATGTTGCTGGAAGATGCCCCTGGTTCCACACGACCGGTCAAGGCGCAAGAACCGCACTTCAAGGTGTTCGAAGAATTTAAGTTCGCGTCTTATGCTAGGCGTTACGAAATCCTTTTGACGAAGTTAGTTCGCGAGCGGCTATACGATGCCACCTGCTTTCTGATGTCCGACAGCACCGATGGTCTTAAAGGAGAGTATTCAGAGCCCGTACCAGAACTCAACTTCACAAACTTTATTTCTTCGCTCATCGCGAAGGCCATTGCCTGCAAAAAGACTCAATAAATGCCCAAACGCACTGATATCTCGAAAGTCCTGATCCTCGGCTCCGGCCCCATCGTCATCGGCCAGTCGGCCGAGTTCGATTACTCCGGCACGCAGGCCTGCAAGGCCCTTAAGTCTGAGGGCTATCAGGTCGTGCTGGCCAACTCCAATCCGGCCACCATCATGACCGACCCGGAGATCGCCGACCGCACCTACATCGAGCCCCTCACGCTGGAGTATCTGGAAGAGATCATTCGCCTGGAGCGCGAAATGTCCCCCAGCGCCGGGTTTGCCGTGCTGCCAACGGTCGGCGGACAGACCGCGCTCAATCTCTCCATCGAACTTTCCGACGGCGGCGTGCTCGAAAAATACAACGTCAGCCTGATCGGCGCGAATGTGGCGGCCATCAAGAAGGCCGAAGACCGTCTCTTCTTCAAAGACGCGATGCAGAAGATCGGCCTCGATGTGCCCAAGTCCGCTTTGGTGAACAGCACGAAAGATGGGCTCGAGTTCGCGGGCAAAATAGGATTTCCTGTCATCATCCGGCCCTCGTTCACGCTGGGCGGCACCGGCGGCGGCATCGCCTTCAACCGCGAAGAATTGGTCGAGGTTCTCACCCGCGGTTTGGATATGTCTCCCGTTCACGAAGCGTTGATCGAAGAGTCGGTCCTGGGATGGAAAGAATTCGAGCTGGAGGTGATGCGCGACACCAAAGACAATGTCATCATTGTTTGCTCGATCGAGAACTTCGATCCCATGGGCGTGCATACGGGCGACTCGATCACTGTGGCGCCCGCGCAAACGCTGACTGACCGCGAGTACCAGGCCATGCGCGACGCCTCGATTGCCGTGATCCGCGAAATTGGCGTCGATACCGGCGGATCGAATATTCAGTTCGGCGTGAATCCCGAGACCGGCCGTATGGTTGTGATCGAGATGAACCCGCGCGTGTCGCGCTCTTCGGCGCTGGCCTCGAAAGCCACCGGATTCCCCATTGCAAAAATCGCCGCGAAACTGGCCGTAGGATATACGCTCGACGAAATTCCCAACGACATCACTCGTAAAACTCCGGCATGTTTCGAGCCCACGCTCGACTACGTGGTGGTAAAGATCCCCAAGTGGCAGTTCGAAAAGTTTCCCGGAGCCGACGAAAATCTCGGCGTGCAGATGAAGTCAGTCGGCGAAGTGATGGCCATCGGGCGCACTTTCAAGGAAGCGCTCATGAAAGGGATTCGCTCGCTCGACACGGGCAAGCGCGTCGGCGCCGCCAAGATCGAACCGAAGATTCTGACCCAGCGGCTGGTTACGCCGCATCCCGAGCGCCTGGCCTACGTCCAGTACGCCCTGCGGCAAGGGCACCCGGTGAAGCAGATCGCGAGCATGACCTCGATCGACCCGTGGTTTCTCTACCAGCTCAAAGAAATTAACGACATGCAGCTTGAACTGGAAAAGCATCCCATCGAGTCCATTCCCACGGAGGTTCTGCGCGAAGCCAAGCGCATGGGTTTCTCCGACGGCCGGTTAGCCGGAGTATGGCGGCTCGAGGGTCAGGAAAAGGTCCGCCATCTGCGCAAAAAACATGGCGTGCTGCCTGTGTACAAGCGCGTCGATACCTGCGCCGCTGAGTTTGAAAGTTTCACACCGTATCTTTATTCAACCTACGAAGAAGAAGACGAGGCCGCACCCACCGACAAGAAAAAAATCATTATTCTGGGCAGCGGTCCGAACCGTATCGGCCAGGGAATTGAATTCGACTACTGCTGTTGTCACGCTTCGTTCGCCCTGCACGAAGACGGTTACGAGACGATCATGATCAACTGCAATCCTGAAACCGTCTCCACGGACTACGACACCAGCGACCGCCTTTACTTCGAGCCGCTGACATTCGAAGACGTCTGGGCGATCTACCAGCACGAAACATCGAAGGGCGCACCCTGTGGTGTGATTGTGCAATTCGGCGGGCAGACGCCACTGAACCTGGCTCTGCCGCTGAAGAACGCAGGTGTAAATATCATCGGCACATCGCCAGAGTCGATCGATCTCGCCGAAGATCGCAAGCACTTCAACAAGCTGCTGGAAGAACTTCAGATTCCCCAGGCCGCGGGCGTCATGGCGACCTCGCTCGAAGAAGCCATTGAAGGCGCCAAACAAGTGGGCTATCCCGTGGTGGTGCGTCCTTCCTACGTGCTGGGCGGCCGTGCCATGGTAATCGCGTACGACGAGGAATCCGTAATCCGCTACATGAAAGAGGCGGTCGAATACTCGCACGATCGCCCCGTGCTCATCGATCACTTTCTCGAAGACGCGATTGAACTCGATGTCGACGCGCTTTCCGATGGCGAAGACGTCGTGATCGGCGGCATCATGCAGCACATTGAAGAGGCCGGCATTCACTCCGGCGATTCTTCCTGCGTGCTGCCGGCAGTCGATATTCCACAGCCTCTCATGGAGCGCATGCGCGAGTACACCTTCAAACTGGCGCGGGCTTTGAAAGTAATCGGGCTCATGAATATCCAGTTCGCCATCCCTCGCGGCAACGGCAACTCCGGCAACGGTTCGGAGGGCGGAAAAGTCTACGTGCTCGAAGTCAACCCTAGAGCCTCGCGCACCGTGCCCTATGTTTCGAAGGCCACCGGCGTTCCACTGGCGAAGATTGCGGCGCGCCTCATGACCGGACGCAAGCTCCGCGAATTCCTCCCCGAAAATATCGACCGCCGCTCCGATCTCGGCACCGGAAGCTGCTACTACGTAAAGTCCCCCGTGTTTCCCTGGAACAAGTTCCCCGGCGTCGACACCGTGCTGGGGCCGGAAATGAAATCCACCGGCGAAGTGATGGGCGTAGGCGACACCTTCGGCGAGGCTTTCGCCAAAGCCCAACTCGCAGCCGGCCAGAAACTCCCGACGCAGGGAACCGTATTCCTCAGCGTCACCGAGCACGACAAACGCTACGTGGTCGATGTAGCGCGCAAGTTTGTCGACATGGGTTTCAAGCTGGTAGCCACCTCGGGCACCGGTGACGTGATCGAAGCCGCCGGAATGAAAGTCGAGCGCGTCTACAAAGTGAAAGAGGGCCGGCCCAACGTGGTGGATTTGATCAAGGGCCAGCGCATTCACCTCATCGTCAACACGCCCACCGGCCTCGAGCCGTGGTTCGATGAAAAAGCCATACGCCGCGCCGCGGTCACCGCCCGCATTCCCACCATCACAACGTTGTCAGCCGCCCGCGCAGCCGCAGAAGGTATTGCCGCCCTGCAGCGCGGAGAACTGAATATCAGGGCGCTGCAACAACTGCATGCCGAAAGAACCGTCGGAAAATCCTGAAGTCTGACGGTTCCCTTCGCGTACCTTCATGCCCTTTGTAGTGAAACGACTTCACGACCAAAATCCCGCGATCTGGTCTAAAATAGAAGATTCAAGGAGTTTTCATGCCGCCAACCAGCCTCCTCAAGAACAAATATCTTCACCGCGCCCTGACTCTGATTTTTCTTTTTCTGGTATCGATGACGGTTTCCGCCCAGTGGGCCGCTCAGGAAGATGAAGGCGGCATTCCCGCCTACAACGCCGGACCTCCGCCCGCTGGCACCAGGCTCCCGGCGATTCTCACCAAGGCCGATCTCTGGGGGGCCGACGCTGTGCACCCGTATCAGACCCATGCCTACGAGCTGGCCGCGAAAATTCCCAATGTCCTCCACCAGCAGCCTTGCTATTGCTATTGCGATCGCTCGGGCCACAACAGCCTGCATAGCTGTTACGAAAATACTCACGGCGCCCGCTGCACCACCTGCCTGAAAGAGCTTTACTATTCGTATCAGCAGAACAAGAAAGGCAAAACCGCCGCCCAGATTCGCGCCGGCATCATCAAAGGCGAGTGGAAGCAGATTGACCTGGACTCCGCCGCCTCGATCAACTAGCCGATAGTCCCGAACCGCGAGTCCCGAGCACGGATCATGTAGCGACGGCCGCCTCGGCCGTCCCGCCGAGCGAAGCAAGGGCGGAACCTTCCCCGTCGTTTATAAGCTTCCAGTCACCCTTACCTCGGCACTAGCAACTCGCCACATTGCTCTCAACCCGCCCTTTGAGTGATACTTGTGTGCGGCCCTTCGACTGTGAAAAATAGGAGTTCTTATCACGAGTACAGGAAAAATTCTCCACATGGCGCAGAAGTCGAACCCTAAGAAATCCTCCGTCGCCGACGACCCCCGTGTCGCCCAGGCTCTGCAGAATTACGAATCAGCCTTGCGTGCCTTGCAGGAGCACAAGTTCGAAAAGGCCAAACCCCTGTTCGAAAAAGTGCTGGCTGGCGGCACCAAGGAATTGTCCGATCGCGCTGCCGTCCATCTCAGCATCTGCAATCAGCACCTCGAGCGCACCACCTCGCAGCAGTTCAAAACCGTCGAGGAGCACTACGATTACGCCGTCTCGCTGATGAACGTCGGCGACTACGTCACCGCCCGCGAGCACATCGAAAAACTGCTCAAACAGGCGCCCAAGGCCGATTTCGTCATCTACGGCCTGGCCGCCCTCGATTGCCTCACCGGCCACGTGGAAGACTCGCTCAAGCATCTTGACGAAGCGCTTCGACTCAACGCCAGCCTGCGCTATCAGGCGCGCAACGATTCCGATTTCCACAATCTGGCCGAAGATCCTCGCTTCACCGAGCTCTTGTATCCCGACCCCGGAGCCGAGCTTTCCCCAACCGAAAGCTCCTACCGCGACGACGAATCGTACTAGCGTATTTTGTTTTGAAAGGGCGCGCCTTCAGGCGCGCCATGAAGTCCTAAAATGATGTCGGCATTAGCCGCTGAGGGTCTTTTTTTTGGGCCTTGACCCCACCTCAACCCCACCATGGAAATCAAAACCGCCGATCTCCCGACGTTAGAAAAAGCCGCCCGCGAGCGCGGCCTGCGCGTAGTCGCCATCGGCGGCGGCACCGGCCTTTCCACCCTGCTCAAGGGACTCAAGCGTTTCACCCTGGCTCCCGCAGAAATCGCCGCGGCCCGTCCCGGCACGCCTCAAATCCGCGACCTCTGCGCCGTAGTCACCGTCAGCGACGACGGCGGCTCCAGCGGACGCCTCCGCAAAGAACTCAACATGCTTCCTCCCGGCGACATCCGCAACTGCATTGTCGCCCTCAGTGAAGACGAAGCCCTGCTCTCCCAACTCTTCCGCCACCGTTTCGACAAAGGTTCCGGACTCGAAGGCCACAGCTTCGGCAATCTCTTTCTCGCCGCGCTCACCGACATTACCCACGACTTCTCCGAAGCCGTGCGCCTGTCTTCGGAGATTCTCGTCACCCGCGGCCACATTCATCCCGCCACCACTTCCAACATCGAACTCGAAGCCCTCATGGAAGACGGCTCCCGCGTGCGCGGTGAAACCAAAATCACCGCCAGCAAAGGACGCATTCAGGAACTTTTCCTGGTCCCGCCCAACGTCGAACCTCTTCCCCAAACTCTTGACGCCATCGCCCGCGCCGATCTCATCAGCATCGGCCCCGGCTCCCTGTTCACCAGCCTGATCCCAAATCTGCTGGTGCACGGCATTGCCGACGCCATCGTGAATTCGCCGGCCACCAAGGTTTACATCTGCAACTTAATGACCCAGGCCAATGAAAGCCTCGGCCTTTCCGCCGCCGACCACATCCGCGCCCTCACCCGCCACGCCGGCAAGCAAATCTTCGACTACGCCCTGATCAACCGCACTCCCGTTTCCGACGACCTCAAAGCCAAATACGCCTCCGAAGGCGCATGTCAGATCATGCCCGACCTCGAAGCCATCGAAGCCCTCGGAGTAGTCCCGGTTCAAGGCGATTATCTTGAGGAAGCCGGCGTAGCCCGCCACAACACCGCCCGCGTCGCCGCTGACCTGCTGCAACTGGCAACTCCAGCAACGGGCGCACAACCCAAAACCCGGTAAGGCGCTTAGCATCTGTCATGCAGAGCGTAGCGTGGAGGAGAGCGAAGCGATCCTCCCCGCGCAGTCGAAGCATCCCTATCCCACCTCGGCTGCCGCGCGCTAAGAGGGAACTGTAATTTTCTGCGCTCGCGACTCAGCGCCACAGATGACCCTCCCCAAACCCTTGTCATTCCGACGCGCGAGCGCAGCGAGACAGGAGGAACCCGCTTTCCGCCGGGAGCGGTCAAGAACCATGTGGGGACAGCGGGTGCCCATCCTTGCCGCCTCCCCAACACACGGGCCCTCAAGCGTATGTGGCCAAGCGCTCAAGGGGAATTGGACCCAGAGAGCCAAACAAGGCGATCATTGATTCGTTAATTCGTCCCGGGGGTAAGTTCGTACACGACACCGCCGTCGCTCTCTGTTCCCCCAATCTGGGTAACCCCGAATGCGTTTCCCTCTGGGCCAAAGATCAACTGCCCAGGTAGCCCTCCGTCCCAATAGCCGCTGAAATTATGCAGCAGCGTTCCCTTCCAGGAACCGCCCGAAGGCGACAACTCGAATACGGTCCCGCAGCCCGTGTCTTTGTCGACTTCGCATTCATTTGAGTTGCCGCCGCTATCGGTTGTGCCATACAGACTAGCATTGAAGAAGGTGAGGCCGTCTGGGAAAGCTCCGTCGTCAGGATAGCCTTTGAAGTCGTGGACAGGATGCGACTCCCACCCGGACCCGGATGGTTCCAGCTCAAAAATAACCCCATAGCCGTACTCACCACCCTGAGTGGCGCTGCCGTAAAGGTTTCCAGCTCCATCGAAGGTCAGAGCAGCCTCCGGTCCCCATCCATTGCCGCCGTTGAATTCATGGATTACCCTCTGCATCCAGGCTCCTGAAACGAGTCTGAGCTCAAAGACCACACCGCATCCAAATCCGCCATCGCAGCCGGTGTTTCCGCCTTCGTAGGTTGTGCCGTAGAGCTCGCCGGATGCGCCCAGAATGACTCCGTTCGGGTCCCTTCCATCGGTACCGCTGAAATCATAGATGTCCCGGAAAGTCCAGCCGCCGGTAGACGGCGAGAGCTCGAAGATACACCCAATGCCGTTCGTTCCGCCTCCGCCGGCGCCATACAGGTTTCCCGCGGCGTCCATGACAACCGGGCTACTATAGTAATTTCCGGAGGGCAAAATATAGACAGATGTCTCGGTCCATGTGCCGGATATATTCGGCGAGAGCTCATATACTTCACTCGTACCTCCGTAGCTGACGGTTCCGAACAGATTGCCGGCCGAATCCATGACTAAGGACCCGCTCGGGCCGTACTCGGGGCCCGTGAAGTAATAGAGAACCGCATAGGTGTATCCACCGCCAGCGACCGGCGACAGTTCGAAAACTAATCCGCCGTCCTGTTCAGTTAAGCCCCCCTGGCTGGCAGTCCCATACAGGTTGCCGGAGCCGTCCTCCAGCAGCGCGCCGAACGGATAGTACCCTCCGGAGGTTCGGCTGAATTTGTGCAAGACTGACTCCTTGTCTATGCCCTCCGCGCACAAGCAAAGGCTCAAGGTTACGACGATCACCAACGCGGTGGCGATTCGGCAAGAACAAGTGATCTTCATCGAGATGCCTCATGGCTGCGATCCGCCAGAGATTATCCTCCCGGGTTTATCAGCCGTCAATTCGCAGAAAAGTGCGACTCTCCATGCGCGGGAAAGCCAAACAGGAAATGGGAGGAGCCGCCAATAGCCAAGCCTCACCTGGAGAAACCCACAGGCACCATGTGACATCTGACCTTGCGCTCCCCACCGCAACCGCGCAATCATGGTTGAGGCCGAAGCGGTTGGGTCAGCCCAACCGGCACCGGCCCGCAGTTGTTCGTCGTCGAGAATTCGCTAACATAAGCTCTTTGAAAACTATATTTTACGAAGCACGCGAGATCGTCAGTCCCTAAGTGGCGGCGGAAAAAAACCACGAATGCACGGAATGCCGTGAAGAGCGGCGCTTCAAGCGCCGCGTAGAGCCCCCAGAATCCGAACAGGCTTTAGCCTCTGTGGTCGCCTTTGAGGCTCTGACATCACCTTTTCGGCAGTTCGGCAGTCCCTTAAGTCGTTTGTTTTATGTATTTTAGAGGTAAGTTCTTTGATATCAGTATTTTGCGGGGCCCGTCCAACCCGACACTCTCTGATTATAAAGGACTTACGCCACGCAACTGATCGTAACTGATTGAAAACAGAGATTTTATGCCTAACTCCTTTAGAAGGTTAGATTTACGAAGATATAATTTCTTAACTTAATGATTCCAGAGAATTTAGCAAAAATGATAATTCACCCCGAAAAATATAACTTGGATATTAGCTATAAAGTTAACATCCCCACAAGAAACCAACGCCGGACCAAGCCTTGTGATCGAGCTAGAATGTCGAGATATGAAACTGCCAACCGCGAAGTCCAGCGCGCTGGTCTTCCTCTTTTTGCTATTTGCGGCTTCCGTTGCCGTCGCCCAGAAAGATGCCGACAACGAACCCACAGCAACCTTGAATTTTCTGGTGGTGAAAGAAGAAAATGGCAAGCCGGTGCGAAGCGCCGCCGTGATCATGCATCCGGTCAGCGAGCAGGGCAAGCAGAGCCGCGGCGGCCTCGAACTCAAAACCGACGCCGACGGCAAGGCCAGCTTCGACGGCGTGCCCTACGGCAAACTCCGCGTGCAGATCCTGGCCTCAGGCTTCCAGACCTTCGGCGAAGACTATGACATCAACCGTGAGAAGATCACCTTCACCATCAAGCTGAAGCGCCCGCAAAATCAGTATTCGGTCTACGACAACCATCCCGCCGAAAAGGATAAGGATAAGGATAAGAAGGATGACAAATCGCCTCCCGCGGATCCAAACGCAAAACCGCAGTAGGCGCAGCGCACAGTGGTTTCTGAAATCAAGAATCGAACGCCGGAGAAATCCAAGATGCCCTATCTTCTGAAAACCGAACCGACCGTCTATTCCTTCGCCGACCTTCAGCGCGAGGGCACGACGATCTGGGATGGCGTCACCAACCCCGTCGCGGTCAAGAACCTGCGCAGCATGAAAGCCGGCGAACAGCTCGTCATCTATCACACCGGCGACGAAAAGAGCGCCGTCGGAACCGCCACGGTAGTCTCAGTCGACGCTTCAGACCCGAAGACCCCTCAGGTGAAAATCAAAGCCGGCAAACCACTGGCGCACAAAATACCCCTGGGCGAAGTGAAGGCCAACAAATTGTTCGCGGACTCTCCACTGGTGCGCCAAGGCCGGCTAAGCGTTGTGCCGTTGACCGAGCAGCAATACAAAGCGCTGGTAGGCGGATAGCGAAATCGTGCCTGCTCGTGTGGGCGGACGAGGCGTCCGCCCCAAACTGAGGCTATTGCGGGTAGTCGTTAGTTTTGTTGGTAGGCTTCGCCACGGTGGTGTCCGCATAATTTTTGTCCGTCGGCGGCTTGCTGGCCGAATCGTTTCGCGACGGATCGCTCTTCGAGCTCTGGTAAGACGAGTTCTGATAGGACGAATCCCGGAACGAGGCCGCGTCCGCATGGTCGATCGGTTTCATCGCGACCACCTGATAGTGGCGCACCTTGCGGTCGCCATCAGGAATTCGCATGTCGAGCTTATCCTTGGTCAGCTTGAATTCGCCTTCCTTGCCCACGGGAAGAAGGTTGGGATGCTTATCCAGCGGCCGAACGTGATACTCCATATCGTCGCTCTTCAGCAGGTACTGCGGACACAATTTCTCGTTGGAATTCACGCTGGTCACCCCCACCGACGCAAACACGCTGCCCAGTCCAGTCATGCCGCGCTCCTTCGCGCCGCAAGGAACCGCCTCCATTTTCTCGATCATCACTCGATCGGGGTGCTTTTTCTTGTCATTGGCCAGCCCCGGCAACGTCATAACAAGCGCGAATATAGCGATGAGTGGCATCCGGTATTTCATAAGTTCTCCATGAGAGACAGACAGTCCGTAACTGCGAAACTGGAATCCAAGTCGGCAGAGCGTTTTCATGCTCCGCCGACCTGCATTCGCTCCGCTTTATTTGAGTTTTGAATCGGTCGCCATCTTCTGCGTGGCGCCGGTCTTGAACTGCTGCGCCGAACTGATGAAGCCCTGCGGGTTTTCGCTCAGTTCTTCGTGCACCTGAGGATGCTGCTGCAGATAATCCTTCAGCGCAGCGTGGTTTTCGAGATATTCCTCATTGTTTGCCAGGGAAGGATTCTTGGAGAGTTCATCCGCAATTTTGTCGTGATTCTCCATGAACTCACTGAAGCTGGCAAGCTCGCCGCGGGTTACATCGTGATCGCGCCGCATCCCTGAATTTTCGCGGCGGTCGTAACGTTCCTCGTCGCGCATGAACGTGTTAGGACTTTCTTTGAACTCCTCGCGAACTCGCGGATGATCCGCCAGGAACTGCTGCAATTGGGGGTGATTTGATACGAATTGCGGCTTGTCAATAAGCGATGGATCCTTCCGCAACTGTTCCGCGATCTCGGGGTGGCGGTCGAGGAACTGATCCATGGCAGCAAGTTCACCGCGGGTTATGTCGGGGTTGCGAAGCTGGCCTTCACGACGATCGTAACGGTCTTCGGCGCGCATGAACGCGTTGGGATTTTCTTTGAATTCCTCTCGAACCCCGGGATGATCGGCAAGGAATTGCTGCAAAGCAGGATGGTCAGATACGAACTTTTGGTTATCCACCAAAGACGGATCCCGGCGTAGTTGCTCGGCGATTTCCGGATGGCTGTCGAGAAAATGGTCCATGTTCGCCAGTTCGCGCCGCGTCACGTCGTTATCACGGTCTCCGCGGTCTTCGCGGCGGTCATAACGCTGCTCGTCATGCATGAAAGCGCGCGGATTCTGGCTGAACTCCTCGCGCACTTCCGGATGCTGCTGCAGATAACCCTTCAAATCGGGATGGTCTTCGACGTAATCCCTGTTGTTGATGAGCGATGGATCCTTGCGCAGATCTTGCGCAATCTGCGGGTTGTTGTCCAGGAAATTATCGAAGCCGGCAAGCTGCCCGCGCGTAACTTGATCGTCGCGGTCCGGTGTCGCCATATTCTGCGAGTACACCGGGGCCGGGGTTATCGCAGTCACCGCAAATGTCAACGACATGAGACAGGAATGTAATAACAGATTTCTGCATTTCATAAGATTTCTGATAGCCTCCTGATCGCAAATACGGCTCTCAATGGAACCGCAAAAGTTGATGGTGCAATGACGGGGCCATCGTTGTCTTAGGCGCGTATGTGATTCGTATCAGGAAATTTGCGAGAGCCTCGGAAAACACCTGAGGCCCTGGAAAGAATGCAATTTCGACACTCAGCGGGAAATTCGCCATACGGGGGAAACCGTAGGCGAATCTATGTAGCCCAGGAACGCGGACCCGGCGTCAATCATGCACGTGCCGCCCCGATGCATTCAGGACCACGTTGAGCGATGATATAGCGGCTAGCGAGGAGTCTTATCGCATAATTTTTCGCTTGCTTCCGCTTCGAGACTCCTCGCCGCAAACGCTTCGTATTTAGTGGGCACGCGCATCGCGCCGTATGAGCGCGTGATCCACAAAGAAACCAATTCCCACCGCCAGGGGAATTACGCCGAACATGGCAGCCACCGTCGCGTCGGGCTCGAAATGCCCGACCAGAAGAAAGGTCGCAATGTAGCCGATTGCGCCCGATACCAGGAGAATCCCCGAGCGCCGCGAGCGTGCCGCCTCCGAAAGTTCCGGCTGCATGGGAACGTCGACGCCGCGGGCAATCGCCGCCAGCCGCTCTTCGCTGCGCAACTTGCGCACGCGGAAAAATGTGTACATCGCCGCCATGGGAATTCCAAAAACCATGATCACTGCCGCCAAACCCACGAAATTACCGTCCATAACCCTTCCTCCTCGTGGCGTGTTCCGCCAGCCTCACTCATGGTTACGAACAGGCGCGGAAAAAGTTCCGTCGAACTGCTTCTACATGGTGATGAGTCAAACGCCCATCAAGCGTTTCTCTACGCCAGATTCGGATGGGAGTCGGGATAGAATTTGGCGATCATCCGCCCGGTCATCAGGCCGCCTTCATACTCGGGAATGATGACTTCATCCGCGCCCGAATTGCGCATAGCCTGCGCGTAGCGGGATTGCCCCGCCCGGGTAATGATACGCGCCTTCGGATTCAGCGCTTTGGCCGTCACCGTGATATAGAGGTTGTCGGCGTCGTTGTCGATCACAATGCATACTCCGCGAGCCCGCTCTATCCCGGCCGATTGCAGCACGTCGTGCCGCTTGGCGTCACCCTGGATGCTGAGGATTTTTTCTTTCAGCAGTTCCCGGCACAGCCCTTCATTGGTCTCAATCAGAACAAAAGGAATCTTGAGGCGATTCAACTGGTCAACCACCGTGCGTCCGACCTGCCCGTAGCCGCAGATGATGAAGTGGTCGCGAAGCTTATCGATGCTGACGTCGTTTACCATAGTCCTCCAGGCCTCCACCCCCTGGCGATTGAAAATCGTTACCGCGACGCGTTCGGCTACCCAAATCTGAAAGGCGAACACACCCACATACACAAACATCGAGAAAAACTTGGTCGAATTGTGGACACGCCCGGCTTCAATGGAGTGGGGATGGATCATCCAGAACAGTGCGTCCTGCCAGGCCAACCCCTCCAGCCGCCGGTAGACCAGCACACACACCAGGCTGAATCCGGCAAAAACCACCAGCGGCAGCCATAAACGGCGCAGGAACAGCAGCAGAATCCGAAACATGAGGCAGTGATATTAAAGCAAGTTTACGCGCATGGCAATGCGACGGTGCGCCCAAAAAACGATAGCCTGCATCGTTTTATTGATTCCTTTTATTGATTCCTTCCCAAAACAAAACACCCACTCCCCGCGGCAATCTGCGAAGAGTGGGTGTCCGGCGAAAACGCGCTTCACGCGCCGCAGTGCTCCAGTTGCTCGGCGCATGCCTCGGCGATCTAATTGAACAGATTCAGCGTGTTGGTCGCATCATCTACGTAGTAAATCCCCCAACCCGGATCGGCTACCAGGCCGAACAAGGCTCCATTTCCCGGCGGACTTCCGCTCTCATCTAGAATGTTCTTTCCCACCTGGCTCCCGTTAGGATCGATTGTGATCAGAAAACCATTCGCTCCATTGGTCACCAGGATGTTTCCGTTGGTCGCGACCGCAAGCCCGAGAGGATCGTCCAGTCCTCCACCTTGTGTCAGAACGGCGCCATTTCCCGCCGAATTAACCCGGGAAACGGGATCAGGAATCTCCACTACGCGATTGAGCAGCGGGTCGGCCACATAAAGGTTACTTGCATCCGGACTCAGCCCTACTCCGGTCGGTCCAATCACCAGCGCCGCGGGATCGGTGCGCTCCTCAAAACCAGAGCCGATCACAGTCATCGCCTGCAGATTGGGCATACTGGTGGTGGTCTGGTTAATTGTCAGCCGCACGACGGTACCGCCGCGCACGACATTTCCGCCGCCCGCGACCGTTCCGTTCAGCACGTTGGTGACGAATAAATTCGCCGTGCCGCCATCGTCCAAAGCCGTCATGTCCCAGGGGCCGTTGATTAGCGATCCGTAGAACGTCTCGACCACATTGCCGTTATTGTCGAGCACCAGCAGACAACCCGCCTGCGCCGTTGCTGCCGTACCATCAGCAGTAGGCAGACTGCCCACGATCACCCATCCGGTCTTCAATACCGATAATGCCGTGGTCAGACCGACTCCACCAGGACAGGGACCGGGCAAATTATTGGAATCGATTTGCGCAAATTGGCTGACTGTCCCGCTGGTCGAAATCTGCATGATCGTCGTTCCCGTGCCTTGCAGATTACTGCTGCTGTTAAAGTTGCTGACCAGCAGATTTCCTTCCACCAGTGAACCGGAACTTTTCGGCACGCGCGCCAACCCATACGGATTTAGGTCACCATTGGCGGGAACCGTAGACGCTACCGTGCTGGTTTTACCTGGCCCGCGCAGATGACTCGACTGGGCGTTAAGCAAAACGACGCCTGCGATGACAGCAAACAAGAGCGTGGCACAAATTTTGACATTGTTAAGCAGTCTCATGATCGTCCTCCTCTGAAGCGCGTGGATGAGGCGCGGGTTGTGGGATGCAGTCGCCGCGCGAAGTCCAGTGTGGTACGGACGGAGGATAGGATTGTCAACAGATTGTCAATTTCGTGTCTTTTTCTTGTTCTCGATCGGCGGCTGGACTTGCTCACTCAACTACCGAACCATGCTCAATCGAACCATGCTCAACGAACCATGCTCAACAAACCGTGCTCAGCGAATTAAAGCCCGCAACTCCCGCCGCAGAATCTTCCCCGAGGCGGTCTTGGGCACAGCCTGCACGAAGCGCACCTCCCGCGGCTGCTTGTAGCTGGTCAGGCGGTCAGCCACAAACCCGCACAACTCCTCTTCCATTTTCCGGCCAGTTGCGAATCCATCGCGAAGTGCGACAAATGCCACCGGGATTTCTCCCGCGGCCGCGTCCGGACGGCCTACCACCCCGCACTCCCGCACCGCGGGATGCTCAAGCAGCACAGCTTCCACCTCGGCCGGCGCAACCGGAAATCCCTTGTACTTGATCATTTCTTTGCGGCGGTCGACTACGCGATAAAAACCTTCGGCATCGCGCGTCACAATGTCGCCCGACCAGTACCATCCGTCGCGCAGCACCGCCGCTGTTGCGTGCGCATCGTTCCAGTAACCGCGCGTGAACTGCGGACCGCGCATCACTAACTCTCCCGGCTCGCCTGCTGCCGCTTCAGTTACGTTTGGCGCGGAAATTAACTCCGCCTGCGCGATTACCCGGCAATCTGTCTGCGCCACCGGATGCCCAATCGAATCCGGCCGGTACAACTCTGGCTCCAGATACCCGACATGCGTAACCGGTGAAGCTTCTGTCATGCCATATCCCTGGCACACGAGGATGCCGGTCAGCGCGGTAAACCTTCGTGCCAAATCCGGCGACAGCGGCGCCGCCCCCGACTTCGCCCAACGGACATTGTGATTTTTCGGAAACTGCCCCGCCTCCGCCGCCTGACATAGTGCGTTCAACGCCGGAGGGACGGTCGGCATTGTCGTAATCGATTCTTCTACGATCAGCGATGTCACCTGATGGACTCCGAAGCGCGGCATCAGCACGATCGTCGCGCCAAGAATCAGCAATGGATTCAGAATTACGTTTAGGCCGTAAATGTGGTACAGGGGGAGGAAGCACAACAGGTTATCTTCGGAGTTGAAGACAGAAGCATGAGGCCCCAGGAGCTGATACACATTGGCGATCAGATTGCGATGGGAGAGCATCACGCCTTTTGGCAATCCCGTGGTGCCGCTCGAATAAGGCAGCGCCGCCAGAGTTTCAGCTGAATCTCGATCGGCCTCCGGTAATACCGCAGTCACCGGCTTCAGTAATTCGCTGAACAGTTCGGTGCCGGCTCCCCGCTGCCGCGTGCAAAACACCCGCCTCAGATTGGGCAGCCCGGAAGTATTAATTCCTGCAAGATTGATTCCATCTGTGATCAGGAGCGATGCCCCTGAGTTGCCCACTTGATGCCGGACCTCCCGTTCGCGATATGAAGGATTCAGCAGAGTCGGAATCGCGCCTGCCAAAGTCGCGGCATGATATGCCGCACAGAACTCCCAGCAGTTGCACAGAAAAATGGCGATGACTTCTCCCGGCTTCAATCCCGCGGCAACCAACCCGCGTGCCAGCCGCTCAACCGTCTCCCCATATTCCGCGTAAGAAATCCTCCGCCCGCAGGAGGTATCGACCAGAGCAGTTTTTTCTGGATGCTTGCGGCACGAAGCCAGAATCGCATCGTGGACAAAAATATTGTCAGGGTCGGCATAGAGTTGCGTGCGCAGCATGGCGGGAATGATTGTAGTGGAAAGCGTAAACGCAGTCTGTTGTAGGGACAGCGGCCGAAAGCTGCCCGAAAGAATGTGGGGACAGCCGCCCACGGCTGTCCGATCGAGCAGAGCTCGATTCCCTCTCACCCCTACCAGGCTGATGGCGAAACGCGGGACCGCCTTCAGTACCGTGGAAGAGCGGGGCTTCAAGGGCCGCGTAAAGTCTCAAATCAGAATGGGTTTCAGCTTGTTCGAGCGCAATTACAACACGCCCTCACCCCACCAGTTTCCGCAAAAATTCCCGCTCATCCATCCGGTACTTAAAAACCTTCCGCCCATCGATAAAAACCACGGGGACTTCATCGTTGAACTGCCGCCGCAGCTCGCCGTCACTGTCCACGTCCACTTCCTGCCAGGTAAAGGCGCCATGGCGCGAAAGCTTCTCCAGGCTCTCTTTCACCACTTCACACAGGTGACATCCCTTGCGTGAGTACACTACGACTTTCCGGGACTCCAGCACGCCGCGATTGTACCGTCACCCTCACATCGTCTGGCAAGCAAAAAAGCTGCGAACTGCGCCCCGTGGTCCTACCACTTCCCTAATGGAGACTCAGGAGTAGAATCCGAAAGTGCCCGCATCCGACGTGAAACCTCTACGCGGCAAAACCTGCCTCATCACCGGCGCCGCCCACCGCCTCGGCCGGGCCTCCGCCCTGGCGCTCGCCCGCGCCGGAGCCGACGTCGCCATCACCTTCCGCACCTCCGCGCGTGAGGCGCAACGCACGGTCGTGGACATTTCGAGTCTCGGCGTACGCGCCTTCGCCCTGCACTGCGATGTCACCGACGAAGCCAGCGTCAAATCCATGCTGAAGGAAGCCGGACGCGAGCTCGGACGCATCGACATCCTGGTCAACAACGCCGGCAACTACGAAACCGCTGAATTCGACCGCCTCACCCTTCGCCAGTGGGACGCGATTTTCGCCTCCAACACTCGCGGCCCGTTCCTGGTTTCGCGCGAAGCTCTCAAGTGGATGCGCCGCAAGCGTCCCCTATCGAGAACGGGATCGAAGCCAGAGAAGATCGAGGCCAAAATTATCAATATGGGCTCGCTTGGCGGCCTGCGTCCGTGGCCGACGCACGCGCACTACTGCTCGTCAAAAGCGGCGCTGCACATGCTCACCAAAGTCATGGCCAAAGCTCTGGCGCCTGAGATTGCCGTGAATGCCGTCGCCCCCGGCATGATCGATCTCGGCGAAAAATCAGCCGCCGCCTTCATGAGGCGCATGGCCAAACAGACGCCCATGCAGAGGAATGGCCGGGGCGATGAAATCGCTTCCGCCGTGCTCTTCTTCGCCACGGCGCCGCAGTTTATTACTGGCCAGATTTTGGCGGTAGATGGGGGATTGGGGCTTTAGTGCAGCGCGGGGTCAGGCAGTATTTCGGCATTCCCGTTCTCTCCGTTCAACGGGCGTCAGCCTCGCAAGCCGTCGTGGAGACGCAGCTTGCTGCGTCTCTTGCCGGCGTCTCAAATCGCCCATCTCGCCCGCCGGCGATTTTATTCTGAGCTTGGGGAAGTTGCTACTGGGGGCCTCTTTTTGGCTGTGCTGTTCCCAAAAACATATCCCGCGCCGGTGTATGACGCTACGCCGTACGCACCCGCCGCCACGATATTCCCGCTGATGCCGGTCGCGACACCCAGATCCTGGTAAGCAGCGCCGTGCGACACGGCGAGCTTTGCGCTCTGCGTCATGCTGGTCCAGCCGCCCGTGGGCATGATGAACATGTACACGGCTCCGGACCAACTATTGGAGCCGATCTGCGCATGGCTCGCACCCACCACTGCGGTGTTGCCGCTTATGGCGACGGAAGTGCCGAGCAGATCGTTCGCCGCGCCGGTGGAGGAAGTCAACTCCGCCGTTTGCGTCATGTTGGCCCAGCCGCCGGAGGGTTCCACAAAAACAAACGCCGCCCCAGCAAACGAATTCACTCCCGGCGCCCCCGCGACCACGGCGGTTCCGTTGGTTGCGATCGACATGCCGAGATATTGATCCGCGAGCCCGCCGGACACGGTTAACTCCGCGGTCGGAGTCAGGTCAACCCATCCGCCCCCCGGCTCGACGAACACGTAGGCCGCACCCTGGCCGAAATTACTGCCGATCTCGGCATAAGGCGCTCCCACCGCGATCGTGCTGCCGTTGATCGATACCGTTTGGCCAAACTGATCGCCATTCAGTCCATTGGAGGTCAGCTTGGCGGTCTGCGTCATGCTCGCCCAGCCACCGGTGGGTTCGACGAACACGTAGGCCGCGCCGACATCGTAAGCGGCGCCGACCGCGGCGTGCGGTTCCCCGACCACGACCGTGCTACCGCTCACGCTCACGGAAAATCCGAAGAAGTCATCCATAACGCCGTCGGAAGCGGTCAGCTTGCCGGTTTCGGTCATGTTCGCCCATCCGCCGGAGGGTTCCACATACACATAGGCCGCGCCCACGCCGGGGACCGAATTGATATAAGCGTCAAACGCTCCCACCACGATCGTGCTGCCATCGATGGAAACCGAGCCGCCGAAATAATTGAAAGGCGCGCCGTCGGAAGCCGTCAGCTTGGCGGTTTGCTGCGCATTAGCCCAGCCGGTTTTCGGCTCAACAAAAACGTAGGCCGCACCCTGATAAGTATTCGAGCCGACAGTGGCCTGCGGGGCTCCGATCACGATGGTGGTGCCGCTGATGGCGATGGAATAACCGAACCAGCTCGCAGTGGTCCCGTCGGAGGCGGTCAGCTTAGCCAGTTGCACTGTGGGATCCACCACAATGGGATAGCGCGCTCCGGAGTCATCGACGCGAAGCAGCAGACGGCCTCCGTGAACCTCAAGCCAGGCCCGCAATTCGCGGCCGGCACTATCGTACGCAGTCAAGCCCGCATACCGGAGGTGCGCTTGCCCTGCCGAATCGATGAGACTCAACCCCCGACCGTTTTCGTCTGCAATCGCCGTCAAATTTCCCGACAACGATAAAGCAATGGTTAACGGCTGGCGGCCAATTTGTTGTGGGCGCTGGTTCAGCGTGAACCCCTGCTCCAGGCCTGCGGGTCCGTTGACGTACCATTCCGTGAGAATTCCTCTGCGGTACTCTACCCGGTTCGCACTTGCCCGCGGAACCGCAACACCAGATGTGGTTAGCGCGTCACCGTACCCGTAACCGAGAAACGAAAGCTGCCAGTGCGCGGCGTCATTCTTCATGATGACTTCGTGCGAGTCGAAATCGGCAAACAGACTCTGCGATGAGTTGGCAAACGTAAATCCCGCAGGCGCAGCGTGCGCATAGTACTCCGGAAGGTCATCTCCGACCGCTGCCGAGATCTTCGCCTGCGCCGCCTCCGGCATCCGGGAGGTTTTTTGAACGCCGGAAGAGGCCTCAGCCATGCCGCACAGAGACACAGAAAATGACAGAATCGACACCATAAAGCGAAGCCGCATTAGGAATTCCTTTCCGAACAGGTTTAGTCGTGATGCATCGACGGAGAGACGATAATCGCGGCAGGCCGGGGGAGCCTCAATGCCGAAGCCGCGTAGTAAAGCGAAGTCCATTGTCCGCCCCGGCGCAACCGCGGTCAAGATGAAACAATTTGCAACCGCCGCGGAGTGCGGGCGGGAATACCCGCGCAAATCGCTTTGGCACTAGACCTAGACCTGGATTTCGGCTTTCGCCTTCGGCGTCCAGAAATCCATGTCCGAGTGCATGTTAAAATTGCATTACCCCCTCAAAAGGCAATCCCCGGAGAGATCCTCAACATGCGTATTGCTTCGCTGGTCTGTTTTGTGCTGCTGGTCAGCTTCGCCTGGGGTCAGGGCAATCCCGCAGCGTCCGGCGCACCGCAAAAGCCGGCAGCCCGGGGCGTCGATGACGACGAAAAAGAACCCATGCCCGCATCTGCATCGGCAGTAGCGCCGGACTCGGCGGTACTCACGGTGAAGGGCTTATGCCCCGGCAAGAGCTCTGAAACCGGCGCGAGCTCCGCCGATCCAACGTGCCGGGTGGTAATCACGCGGGCCCAGTTTGAACTGTTATCGGCGGCGATCCATGCCAATGCACCCATTCAGAAGCGCCAGCTCGCTACCTCGTATCCGCGGATCATGGCCATGGCTCATGAGGCGGAGCGGTTGGGGCTGGACAAGCAGGCCCACTTCCAGCAGATGATCGCCTTCTCGCGCCTGCAGCTCCTGTCCCAGGAATTGCTGCACAAATTTCAGGACGAAGCTTCGCAGGTTCCGGAGAATGAAATTCAGGACTACTATCGCGACCACTCCTCCGCCTTCGAGCGAGCGACCCTGGAGCGCATCACGGTTCCCGACATAAGGCAGGTGGAAGCGGCCAACCCCGCTACCGCTTCTGGGGAGGAGCGGCCGGCGCAAACGGAAAAAGACAAAGCGGCGATGAAACAGGAGGCAGAAACCCTGCGCGCCGCCGCCATGAAGGGCGAGGACTTCGCCAAACTGCAAAAGCAGGCCTACGACTTCGCCCGGCTGAATACGCCCGCTCCGCCCACAAGTCTGCTGAAAGCCCGCCGCGCCAGCTTGCCGCCGCAACAGCAATCAGCCTTTGATCTGAAGCCAGGCGAAGTTTCCCCAGTCATCAGCGACGCCGGCGGCTATTTCATCTATAAGCTGGTGGCCAGCGAAACCGAGCCTCTGGAAGAGGCCAGGGCGGAGATTCACAAGAAGCTCGAGGAACAGAGGATGCGTGCCCTGATGCAAAAAGTGCAGGACTCAGTCACCACCGATGTGAATCAGGCGTATTTCGGATCAGCCGCTGGCCCGGGGCATTCCTCAGGGCAGCGAGCCAACCCAAAGCCGCCGCGAGAAGTTCAGAAATAGGCCCGCGATCGACCCGAAATGATAGGGTGAGGCATCTCTTCTTCCTTTTTCCTTTTGCGTTTTGATAGATTTTCCTGACTTTTCGTAGAATCGAAAGTCCTGGCACAACCTTTAGGATGATCGCCGAACCTTATTGTTTTTTAACATGAAATCCCTAAAGCGTGATATGTTAGTCGATGTCCTGATGTGGGCTCCCCCTCTTGTCGGTGCGTTGCTTCATCTAAGCGCAAGCATTCCTGGTCCCCGCGACGCAGAAAAATAGTAGAGGTTTGGCATGCTCTCGGCGAGTAATCCGATCCTATTATGTCGATTATTATCCGCCAGTTTGAGATCGTATGAGGGTTTAACGCGGAAGAGCCTTTGGGCCTCACGGGCCGCCGCCAGTGTGCTCTCCTTAATGCTGGCAAGCACGGGCGGTCTCCACGCTCAGACCAGCGTACTGACAGGGCGAAATGACAATTCCCGCGACGGGCTGTTCTCCAGCGAAACCTATCTCACCACCGGCAATGTGAATTACAGCGTGTTCGGAAATCTGTTTTCTTACCCTGTCGACGGCTACGTTTCGGCACAGCCTTTGTATGTACCCGGCGTCAGCATTAACGGAACAACTCACAACGTGGTATACGTGGCCACTGAGCACGACAGCGTCTATGCCTTCGATGCCGACAGCGCGCTGAACAATCCCAGCCCCCTCTGGGAAGTAAGCCTCATTCCGACTGGCCAGAACACCGTGCCCATCGCGATCCAGGGCTGCGGGGGCCCGAACGGCACTGGTCTGGTCGAGGTCGGAATTCTCAGCACACCGGTCATCGATCCCACTACCAACACCATGTACGTAGTGGCGAAATCACTGGTCAGCAACACCATCACTGCCTACTTCTACTTGCACGCTCTGGATATCACCTCCGGGGCGGAGAAATTCGGCGGGCCGATCCAGATCCAGGCTTCGGCCAACAGCATCAACGGCATCATTAATTTCAATCCGTTAACCCAGTTGCAGCGTCCTGCGCTGCTGCTCTCCAGTGGAACTGTATTTATTGCCTTTGGATCCAACGGCTGCGACCTGCACGATCACGGCTGGCTGATGGCATACAACGGCACGACACTGCAGCAGGTCGAAAACGGAATTTTCATCGCCTCTCCCGACGTAACCCAGGGCGATGCGATCTGGATGAGCGGAAGCGGGCCTGCAGCCGACGCCAATGGCTATATCTACCTGGCTACGGCGAATGGGGACTTCGACATCAACACGGGTGGCTCCGATTACGGCGATTCGGTGGTCAAACTACAGTTAAGTAACCTGGCTGTCCCCGTCGACTATTTCACACCTTATGATCAACTCAATATGAACACCGGAGATCTCGATCTGGGCTCCGGTGGCGTCATGCTGCTGCCCTCGCCGCAGGCGGGCGCCTACCCGGATCTTTTAATCGCCGCGGGCAAAACCGGAACGATCTACCAGATCAACCGGGACAACCTGGGCCAGTACGACACTGACGGGAACGGCAACAACGATCAAATCCCGCAGTACCTGCAGGGTTCGCTGCTGGCGGAGTATGGAACTGCGGCCTACTGGAACAACTACTTGTATTTTTCCGCGCATAATGATTTTCTGAAAGCCTACAGCGTGAGTACCACCACCGGGCAGCTCTCCACCACGCCGGTCGCGGAATCGGTTACGCACTATGAAGTTGTGGGAGTTCCCGTCGTCTCCGCCAACGGAAATGTCGGTGGCGCCCACGGCATTGTGTGGGTGGTACGCGATACCGTGAACAATGGCCCGCAGGCCCTTTACGCTTACAACGCCACCCCCAATGGAAGTATTCTCACCCTGCTTTACGACACCAATCAAAACTCCAGCCGTGATGGACTGGGAGCGACTGCCCATTTCGTTACCCCCATCGTCAACAATGGCAAGGTATACGTGGGCACACAAACGCAATTGGTGACTTACGGGCTGCTTCCAGTGTTGTCGGCAAATGCGGGCAACAACCAATCGGGCACGGTGGGAACCACGCTGCCAGCGTCTCTGAGCGTACAGGCTACGGATTCGTATCAGTACGAGCCCATCTCGGGCGTTTCGGTAACTTTCAGCGCCACCGGAAACAAGGGCAGCTTTAATCCCACAACCGCCACGACCGATTCCAATGGAATTGCCAGCACACAGTACACTTTGCCTACCACCGCCGGATCAATTACGGTAACCGCAAGCTCCTCGGCTCCGAACGTGCATTTCATTTCCGGTTCGTTCAGCGAAACCGCGACGGCTGGTCCTCCCGCCACGCTGTCCGATGTTTCCGGATCCTTCCAGTCGGCGACGGTCGGAACCACTCTGCCCGCGCCCCTTGTCGTGCGCTTGAAAGATACTTATGGCAATGGCGTTCCGGGAGAGCCCGTGGCATTTACCGACAACGGAGCGTTGGGCACATTTTCGCCGCCAAGCCCCGTCACCACCGATTCCACGGGAACTGCGACGGTGAGCTACACCGTTCCTACCAAGGCGGAAACCATCACTATCACGCCTTCGTACGGCAGCCTTGCCGGAAAGTTCTCTGAGAGATCGTTGGCGGGACCCGCTGCTTCAGTGAGCGCTCTTTCCGGTAACAATCAGACTGGCGCTGCCGGAAGCCAGTTGCCGAATCCGCTGGTAGCGCTGGTGAAAGACCAGTACGGCAATCCCGTCGCTGGAATCACGGTAACCTTCTACGACGGAGGAGCGGGAGGAACATTTTCCACGACCACTCCTGTGACCAACGCCCAGGGCCAGGCCAGCGTCACCTACACTCTGCCCAACTTCGGTTCTGAAATCGTGAACATTACCGCGAGTGTCGGAAGCCTGGTCGCAAACTTTACCGAGACCGCGAATTAGCAATGAACCGCGAACCGGTTACGACCCTTCACCTTCTTCCAGCGGAGTCAGGACCACGACAGCCACTGCCATTTCCCGACCTGCCGCCTCGCCTTTTTTCGGCTTGAGGCGAAGCTTCACCTGCAGAACGCAGGTTCCAGCATAGTCCGTGCTTACATCGGGAAAGTTCTTCCGGGCGGTCGTGACCTCGATCAGGCTCATAACTGCGGGTTCTTTGGTATGGGAGGCCATGCGGCTCAAGCGAATCAGTTCGGCCCGTGGCACAACCCGGGCATAATTCTGATCCACCGTGGCCGGACTCAGCACCACAAAGTCCCCCGGCTCCGGTCCGTGCGCACCAATTCCCGCATCCATCACGCCATAACGCAGAGTGTAATATCCCGGCTTCAGCTTTTGATTCCTGAAGTCTTTACGGTATTCCTGGTCGGCTTCAGGAAGAAAATGAACCACCCCGATGAATGCGCCCGGTTTCAGATTTCCATATACAAGTTTGCCGGATGCGGGAGCGGCATCCTGCTCGGCCACCGATTTTGCCCAAAAAATATCGCACACATTCATCCTTACGCCATTCTCAAAGGTGAACAGGCGCACGCCCTGCGGCTCAAGTCCATCGGCGAGGGTTTTGGCCAGCTTCCCCGATGTTTCCAGTTGCACGGTTTCGATCTGATAAGGCTCGGGCACGCGTGCCCACGCTACGGCGGCGATACCGGAGACAGCTATGAACGCACTAAACGAGAGCAGCAGCCTCCGGCAACACGCGTACCTCAAAGCTCCCAACATCCAGCCTCCTGAAGTTATCCTGAAAAACCCGCTTAAATTCTACACGAGATTAATTCCGGGGGCAGGCAACCGCGTCCGGCGCTGGTCTTAATCTGACTGGTCTAATTTCAACTGGTTCAATGTGAACCGGTCCCATTCGAACCGCCCCAATTGACTTGGAGGGCGCGGTCGCGTCAGGAACATTCCATGTCAGCAGTTGAATGCTGGTTCCTCTTAATTGACCTTCTCGATGACCGCCTTCGAGGTGCTCTCCACATTGTTCGAATCCCCGCTATAGGTGACGGTGATCGAGTCAGACCCGACTGCCAATTGCTTTCCCGTGGTGGTATAGCTTCCGCTGCCATCCGACAGCGTAGCTTTGCCGAGGTAGATGGAACCCGAGTAGAAGCGAACGGTCCCAGTTGGAGAATCGCCGCTCACCTTGGCTGTAAACGTTACCGCCTGCCCGGAATTCGCCGGATTCGGCGAGGCCGAAGTGATGGTCGTGATCGTCGTAAACTGACTGACCACCTGGCTCACCGTCGCGGAACTGACCGAGAAGCCTGTTCCCGGAGTGTATTGCGCCGATATATTGCTCGTGCCGGTGCGCAGTGTGGACGTCGTAAAATCGGCGCGCCCATCGGTCAGATTGACCGTACCCAGCGTCGTGCCGTTGCTCTTGAAGGTCACTGAACCGGTCGGAATCCCAGTCGAGGACTTGACGGTCGCGGTAAACGTTATCGCTTTACCGGCCTCCGCGGGATTCAGCGAGGAAGTAACTGTGGTCGTAGTGCTGGCATTGTTCACATGCTGATTGAATGTGTTCGATACGCTGCCCGACCACATCGAATCACCCGCATAGCTTGCCTGAATCGAATTTGTTCCGACCGGCAACGACGTAAGTTTTATCGAAGCCGCACCTTTGCTCAACGTCGCCGATCCGAGCGATACTCCTCCGTTGGTAAAGGTTACCGCTTCACCATCGGGCGGCGGCCCGATCTGCGAGCTCACGGTTGCAGTCAGCGTGACCGCTTGACCCCAGGAAGACGGACTGACGCTCGATGAGATGCTGACACTGCTGGTTCCCTCGATGGTGTAGGTGGGAAACGCGGCAGCTACGGCCGGAACGGCGGCAGCTCCAGATTCGCGGCCGGGGGCGTTTACATCAAAAGCCACAAAACCTACTTCGCCGGCCGGAGACCCGCTCTGCAATGAAAAATCGTCGGCAGGATAGTTAGGATTGGTGAACAATGGATCGGCCACCTGGCTGCCGATATCCTCGCCCAATGCCTGCCATCCGGCAAAAGTCGTCGAGTTGTGGACCTGACAGGTCGAGTCCGAGGTGAAAAATGCATTCGACGGCAACGAACAGTTCGCGCTGCCAACATAACAGTACATGTTTTGCTGATAGTTCTGCGTCGAGGGCAGATCTCCATTCGGCGAGTAGACGCACATGGCCTGTACCGAAGATCGTGGTTCGTAATAGACCAGGTTGTTAGTGAAATTGAACTGCAAAATGCCGGTGCTGGGAGGGACGCAGCCTTGCTGTTTCCCGGCCTGAGCAAAGAAAGCAAACGTATTGTTCTTGATCGTGTTCGCAGTATTGGGCGATTGTGGCCCGCAGGTCTGGGCCATTGCCATGGCGGACAGTCGATAAGCCAGATTATTCTCCACCAATACGTTCGAGGTGTTGAGATCGAGATAATAACCGTGCCCGGCGTAACCATCGGTATCCAGCCCCGAAGCGTCCATTACGTCATGACATTTGTTGTTGAGGATCTGGTTGCCGGTCGACGTCGGCCAGGTGTCGTAGTAGATGCAACCCATGTCGTTGAGAATGCCCTGGCCGATGTTGTAAATGTGATTGAACGACGAAATATTATTGAATACGCCGTGGGAGTTCGACTGCCCCAGTTGGCAGGCGGGCGCGCACAACTCGATGCCATCCTGATAGCCGTCGTAAATATCGTTGTGAGTATAGGTATTGTCGTGAGCATCGCCCTGCGAAATGCCGGGCGCGCTGGCGATCACACGTCCGAATCCCTCGACGGCCGTGTTCTGCACGGTGTTGAACTGGGGAACGTTCGCATCCGTGTCGGTATAGTAAGGCAGCATCCCGATGCGGATTGCCATGGCGCCGATGTCGTAGAACATGCTGTTCTCAACATTGTTATGGCCGCTCGTGGAACTCGTCGAAGTGGTGATGAATTCCAGTCCCCCGCCGGTCGTCTGGGTAATCGTGGCGCCATCAAAAGTGATGTACTGACAGTTTTGACATGAGATGGCGGTTGGAATGGCGTTTTCCTGCTGCACCGAAGGATATCCGGCGGTCGGGATTGTCCAGTTATCGTTCTCGAAAGTGAGGCCGCTGAAAGTTACATACTGCAGATTTTGGGCGACAACTAATTGCGCAAGCTGCGGGATGATGACGGTATCGGTATTGGGATCTTCGTTCGCGTTGGCAATATAAGTAATCGTCCAGGGGGTTGTGGAACGATCAAGAAACCACTGCCCCGGCTCGGATAAATCGTCCTTGATATTCTCGATCAGGTAGCGGTGTCCGGCAATGGGTGTCTGGTTCCCCAGGCTCGTGCTGTTCTGGCTGACCGCTGTCGGACCCGTGAAATAAATAATATGGTTGTTGGTGTCGATGCAGCTGATGCGCATCTTCGACATGTTCCAGCGTTCGAAAAGCACAACTTCGATATCGCCCGAGGGATAGGAATTTCCAGATGCTCCGCAAGGATTGCCGCCGGGCGGGCTCAAATTTTCCCAGGTCTTGCTGATGGGATCGGTGGAAGTGTACTGAATTCGGTCATAGCATTCGTACTGGTTGGCGCTGACTTCCACGGTGCAGTTGGTCTGCGGTGAATTCATGTAAACCGGCGAGGCGATGCGGTAGTAAGTTCCCACAGTGCTTGAACTGCTGCTGCCCAGGCGCGGGCGCAGGCGACGCTGCCCGTTATACCAGAGCTGCTCAAAATACTGCGTGTTCGAGGGTAGCGTCACCTCCCATTTGCCGCTGCCCTCGGACTTCCAACCGGTAAGCTGCTCGCCGCCGGTGAAAACGGGAGTCTCGCCGGGATAGTTTTCATATACGATTCCCAGCTCGGACGTGCCCGAGTCGGCCGAGGTGAAGTTCTGAGTGCTGGAGAAAAAATACGTCCCGGCCCGAAACATGACCACAATGGGATTGGTGCGCCCGCCGCTCTTCTGCAACAGCGCGTCCGCCGACTGGCGCGCTTGATTGAACGTGGCAAACGGTTCTTCAAGAGTACCCGGATTCTTGTCATTGCCGGTGGGGGAGACGTAATAATCCGCAGTCTGCCCCAACGAGACAGTCGTCGCTACAATTATTAACGTAGCCGTAATAACCGTATTTTCAGCGATCAAACGGCAAATGTTAAAGTATTTTGCGAGGTGGATTACGAAATGATTGCTGTGGGCGGAGGAGCGGTGGCTGGCGCACTGGGGGAGTGGCATACAGCCAGTTTGAACAAATTACTCCCGCCCGACCAGATTCCGGGAGTACACAAACCCATTGGCCAAAAGGCCAGTTTCCCCCTGTGAAACTGCGGATTTTGTAACAGTCTCTTAATGTAGGACCGGGAACTAAACAGGGGAAAAAAGGAGCCGAAGAATGGCTCCTTTTTGCCCGCTAAATTCTTCATGCAGTTCTTTAGGTTCCATCGCCTGAGAGCGATACCTGTTGTGGACTAGGATCGGAATTGTCGTTGATGTTCATGTAAGCCTGCGCTGTGCCGTCTGCGCTGGGCGTGAACGTCACATTAAAGGTGCAGGTTGCGCCTGATGCCAGAGTGCTGCCGCAGTTGTTGGTCTGGGAGAACTCGGTTGGGTTCGGACCAGTGAACGTGATGCTGCTGATGTAGAGCGGGCCGCCTCCGTTATTCAGCAGGGTCACGGGTTGGGATGGGCTGGTAGTTCCCACCGCAACTTGTCCGAAATTAATCTGCGGCGGGTTGGGCGCGGTGATGACCGCATTCGGCTGCACGCCCGCGCCAGTCAGGCTGACGACTTGCGGGCTGCCCGATGCGTTATCGGTGATATTCAGGTTCGCGCTCAAATCGCCGGTCGTCACCGGCTCGAACACTACGTTGATCGTGCAGTTCGCGTTTACCTGCAAGGTGGCGGGGCAATTGTTGGTTTGCGTGAACACGCTGGCGTTCGTGCCCGTGATGGTGATGCTGTTGATGGTCACCACCTCGCCGCTTGAATTCGCCACGGTGACGGTTTGAGGCGCGCTGGGGATGTTGATGTCCTGCTGTCCGAAGGCCAGGAATGGCGGGGTTACATTAACCGTAGGCGATTGCCCGGTACCCAGCAGCCGGATGTTGTGCGGGCTCCCAGGGGCACTGTCTGTGATGGTGATGAAGGCCATCTCCGGCAAATCGGTGGACGGAGCAAACTTCGTGCTGACCGTGCAACTCGCGCCTGCGGCCAAAGACTTGCCGCACTTGTTGGACAAGTTCTTGCTGAAATCGGGGCCATTCGGGCCAGTGACCAGGATGGAAGTAATGGTGATCGCCGCCGTTCCAAAATTCGTCAGCGTGAACGATTGTGATGGGCTCTTCTGGCCAATCTCCACCGGCGTTGTCCACGTATAGCAGATAGGCGAAACGTACAGACCCTCGGTGGGAGCGGGAACGGGCAAAAGTCCATAAATATCCAGCTGAGTCTGGGTGCCGACGTAGACTCGGCCATTGGCGATGGTGGGCGTCTGGAATTTATTGGCGCAGCCGGCCTGGTCCCTGCCGTTGCTCATCTGGCTGCTGTTGTACAGCATGGTCGCAACATTGTTGGCATCGTAGGCGTAAAGGACGGCCGCAATGTCGCCGGGTTGCGCATTCAGTGAATCCTTCCGCTCGATCGCCCAAACGATTCCATCCTTGGTGCCGTTGGAGGATACCGAGGGGGTCGCGCCTTGAGGAAACGTATTCGTACTTTGTGCGGAAGGAGCGGTATTGAGTAGTGCGGTTTCGCCGCTTCCGCTCACGCCATTGATGGGATACTGATCGAGCGCTCCGCCCAGATTTCCGCCGCCGGCAAGACTCGTGCCGGCCATATAAACGTAGCTCGTGCCGCTCGTTCCGCTTGAGTTCTCGGTTCCCTGCCAGAATGCCGGATTACTCCAGAAGCCCTGGGACTGGCCGCCCGGTGGATCGGTCAATTCCTCGAGCACCTGGGAATCGGTCGAGGTAAAGCCTCCCAGATCGCTCAGGTTCAGCAGATACAAATCCGAGGTATCGCAAGTCGACTGGTTGTTGACGCCGGTGCCGCTCTTGCCGCTCACCAATATTTCGTTCGCCACTTTACCCCCTTGCTTGGGCAGAAGCAGCGGTCCCGCAGAACCCAGATCAAGGTCATTGGTCTGATATGTCCGGCAGGCTTCATCCTTGGGCGTGAAGTAGTTCACGACTTGAAGCGAAGAATTCAGTTGCAGCAAAGTGTCGCCGTAGTCGGGACCTCCGGTGTTCGCGTCGAAGGTGGCATCGCCCACGGAGGCGTAGATATTGCCGGAGCTGTCTGCGACAAAGCCGTTTCCGGTTTGCCAGACGCCGCCCAGCACGGCGTTAGGCGCGGTGTTGAAAATACCGGTTTGTTTTAACGAGGTTTCGTTGTACGCCATAATCCAGCCGTGGGCGGCGCCTGCCCAGCCGATATAGACCGTGCCATTGGCCAAAGTCAGGCCAACGCGCTGGATATCGGCGAGTGGATCATAGGGTACATAGCCGTTGACACTGCCCGCGCCGGTTCCGGGCACTTGGCCGGAAATCACTACTGGACTGCCGCTCTTGTCGGCGCCCGTTTGAATGTTGATGGCGTGCAGGCGCTGATAATAGCTGGTCACGCCGCCGGTCGTTTCCTGCGTGCGAACCACCAGGAACATGGTCTTGCTGACGGGATCAATTACCGGAGTGCCGGTAATTCCGTACCAGGGAAAAACGTTGCAACTGATGTCGGTGGTGCTGCCGTCGCTGCCGCACGGCACGGGCACAATGCCCTTCGATACGGTGATAAGGGAGCGATGCCAGAATGGAGTGCTGGAGTGCCCCGGCAGGTCGGGCTCGGCGTCGAAGGCGTAGACACTGTTGTACTCGGTCGCCACATATACCACGTCATGCAGTACACCTTTAATGCTGACGCTCGGAACGTAAAGCGGCTGGGCGTAGATTTGTCCATCCACGGGGTACGAAAACACTTTGCCGAAGGTCGAGGTATTCACATTCTGCGGGGTGAGGGTCGTTTCCAGCAGATTCTGGCCGGTACGTGAATTATCGTTGTGCTGGGTCAATACGCCAGAGAATGTCTGAGCCCCGGCTAGGGTAATCAAGACACAAACTGCCGCCAGCAATTCGGCGGCGATGGAAAATTTCCGAACCATAATTAGAATTCCTCGTGAAAAACGACATGAGCCCCAGATTGCGACACTTTTGCCGTCGGATTTACTTGCAAATGGATTCCCCGGCAACTCCGTCATTGGTTCAAGCGCAATGACTGAACTCAGTGGCGTTTCTGGATCGTTGATCGTTTAGTTAAGGGGAGAGTATTGCCGACCTGTACCGCTAGTATCTCCAATTGGATGGAGTATCGCAATGGACCAAAGACTCTAACCGAATTTCTCTCTGGTTTGGGATGTAACTTCTGATGGAGACAACTGGAAACTGCGCGACTGCGGCCAGCCTGCTACGTTCCTGTACCGGCCATATCGATTACCTGGGGCTTAGTCGAGGCGCTGTCGATGATTGTGATCGTACCTTGCTTCGCGCCTTTTTGTGTCGGCGAGAATGTAACGCTGATCGTGCACTCCGCGCCCGCGGCAACACTTGCGCCGCAGGTCGACGTGACGCCGAATTCGGTGCTGGCTTTCATCGAGGCAATTCTCAGAGCTGAGCTGCCCGTGTTGGTGAGGGTGACGGTTTGCGGCGAGCTGGTCGTGCCGACCGCTTGTTTTTTGAAGTTCAACATCGTGGTCGGAGAAAAGCTGACCACACCGGTATTGAGCAGCACATACACATCGTTGTAGCGAAAGTCGGCGGCAACAATGTCCGTTTTCCGGTCGCCGTTGAAATCTCCCACTGCCACATAGCTTGTCTCGTACCCGGCCGGGTAGAAGGCCCCGGATTGGAAAGTCCCATCGCCGTTGCCCAGGAAGACGGATGCACCCCTCATGGTGTGAAAGAAATTGGCAGCGACGAGATCGGGTATGTGGTCGCCGTTAAAGTCGGCGACCGTCACCCAATCGGGGAAGGCCGTAGGGTACTCGACCGCCTTCTGAAATGTGCCGTTGCCGTTGCCCAGCATCACGCTGATCCCGATTCCCTCATTGTTGGCGATGGCCAGATCGAGTTTGTGGTCGCCGTTGAAGTCGGCCACTGCAATTGCCGCTGGCGCAGTTTCACCGGGATAGCTCGCCCCGTACTGAAACGTGCCGTCGCCGTTGCCCAGCAAAATATTTACTCCGCTGCCAAATCCGAAGGTACCGGCGGTGGCCACGTCCAGCTTGCCGTCACCGTTGAAGTCGCCCACTCCTACAGCTTGCACTGCAAACGATGGCTCCGTGTTTATCGCATCCTGGAATGTCCCGTCCCCATTGCCGAGCAGCACGCTGATGCACATGCAGGGGTTGCTGATCGAAAGCGCCAGGATGTCGGGGATGTGATCGCCGTTGAAGTCGCCGACCGTAACATAGTTTTCAAATGACGGCGTCTTGGGGCTCTGGGGACCGTAGCGGAAGGTCCCGTCCCCGTTGCCCAGGAGGATGGTGAGATAGGGGCTAAGGTCGTTCGCCACGGCCAGGTCGAGATTGCCGTCATGGTCAAAATCGGCGGCAACAATGGAGAACGGCCCGACTCCGGCTGTATAGGATGTACCCCCGCGAAACGTGCCATCCCCGTTGCCTAGCAGGATGACGACCGAGCCGGTAACGCCAGCGGGCGCCGCGACCGCGAGGTCCAGTTTGCCGTCGTGGTTGAAGTCTGCCACCGCGATCGAACTCGGGCTGGGGCCGGCGACAAACCTGCCCCGTGTTTCAAACTGCGCGGCGGCGGGGGTGCTCCCGGTTAGGAGGCACCCCACGATCAACCCAACGAGCGATACACCTTTACGAGCGCCACGCATCTACTGCACCCTCACATCGCCCCACGGAATCCGGCGCAGAGCGCACGTTATCACCGATCCGTTCCATTTTCCACCGAATTCAGATTTCACCGCTTGTCCGGTTTTCGTAACAAAAAGCACTTGCTTGTGCGGCCGGGCTGTATTGTGCGTATGGCGTTTCAGGCCCGGGGACTACGAACCCGGCAACAGGATTGCAGGTGCAGGCGCATTCATCAAGGCTGGCTCGCCAGCCCCAACTCCGTGAGTACGCCCCGGGCGCGCCGTTCGAGGATGACGGCCTTCACCCGTGCCTGGTCGGTAGGCGGCCACATGTCCTGCAAGGCCTGCCAAGCCTGCGCTTCGCGGCCGCTGTACAGGTAGTTCAAGACGATGGTCAGCACGAGTTTCACCGTGGACAACTGGTCGGTGAATAACTTGTCGTTGTAGCGCGAGTTGCGAAATTTCTCGGCGTCGGCGGCAGAAAGTTCCTGCTTCGCTTTCGCAATTTGTTCGTCGTACTCCTGCGGATGTTGCGCGCTGACATCCTTCAGCGCAGTGCCGTCGAGCCGAAGAATCACCAGCGGAGTGACGGCCTGTTCGGCGGTCAGCATGAAATAGAGAAACGCCGCCTCGGGTACGCGAATCTCCACTCCATCCTGGGAATTCTGAAACGTCACCGGCAACTGGCTGCGAATCTCCTTCACCAGCTTCGGCGGCTTGGTCAGGCTGGCGATCCAGTATTCATAACAACAGCGCGCGCCGCTGGTATGGCCGTCGAAAATAACTTCCGGCTCGCCGTCGCCATTGATGTCGGTGCCCGAGATGGGGTCGACGGTAAGGGTCCAGTCTTTGGCGATAACTTTGCGTATGCCCTGCGGCGGAGTGATCGCCCCCAGACAACGGAACTCCACCCGCTGTTTTCCCTGCGGCGCACGGCCGGGCACAAGCTGCACTGAATACCCGCCAAAACGACGCGGCTGCTGATAATTGTCGGAAGACGGGCAATCAAAATTAGTATCGGCTGCCGCAGCCGAAACCGTACAGGCTGCAACAAATAGAAGGGCGCAAAATCTGGCGAACATTCGTGTCGGAATCACCTCCCGGAAATCGCATTCTACATGAACCTAACACCGGTATCCTTGGCGGGACTGCGGCGCTATGGTTCGGTACAGACTCGCCTGGCGGGCGGTAACGGAGTTAATCTAGACTGAAGCGAGATGGAAGCGAGGAGGATGCGTGCGCTGCGGACGATGCGGCAATGAGAATGCCGAAGGCAACCGCTTTTGCGGAATGTGCGGTGCGCCGCTGGCCGCGAAGGTTCAGACCCAGAGTGCGCCCAGCGCGGCTTCGGCCAATACCGCCGTTCCTGCTGTCACGCCCGCCTCGGGAGCTACAGCGCCTCCGCGGCCGCTGCCCCAGGTTCCCGCAGGAACGAAACCTGCCCCACCAGCGCAGCCCGGGACTGCGGCATTCGACGAGACGAAAGACGCGCGGCGATCTGCGCCTCCACTTGGCCGCACTCCGCGAACCCCGACCGGAATTACAGGCCCATCCTTTCTCGGCTTAAGTTCCCCTCCAAGCAGTTCCCGAGAACCCGATCCCCGTGATGATGGATCGAACGACGAGGCACTCGATCACCTCAAACCGTCCTCGAGCAACCTGGAGTATCTGCTCGATGATGAAGAAGAGCCTAAGAGCGGCAAGGTTAAATGGATTCTGGCGTTAGCAGCGATTGCGCTGGTCGCGGCGTTCGGCTACCTGCATTGGAGAGAAGGCGGCTTTGACTGGTTAACCGCGTCCAATAAAAAACCTGCAACAGCTTCGGATTCGGCACAGGCTGGGACAGATTCCAGCAGCACGACGGCTCCACCGCCAACTCCAGGCGTCTCAGGGCAGCCCGTAGCCAATGGCGCATCATCTGCTCCGGTGGCAAGTGCTCCGCCGAATCCAGCGGACTCCGCCACGCCACAATTCGCGCCTGGGGCCGGCAGTTCGCAGCCCGCTGCGGAAAAGAGTTCGTCGCATCCTCCTTCCGCCGGCACTTCGTCACCCGCCGTGAACGCGGCGGCAGGCAATCCCGGGGATTCCAGTTCTGCCCAGCCCGCATCGCAGGCTGATAATTCCGACGCCGCAGATCAACCTCGAAGCGCCCCTGCGGCGCCGAAACTGGCGCTCCGCAAACCCTCTGCGACCAGGCCCGTGCCCGCCAAAACTACCGACGCCGTGACTGAAGCCGAGCGCTACATTTACGGACGCGGCGTGCCCCAGGACTGCGATCGCGGCTTGCGTATACTGAAGCCCGCTGCGGAACATTCCGATGCCAGGGCCATGATTTCTCTGGGATCCCTGTATTCCACCGGAACCTGTACTCCCCGCGATCTGCCTACGTCCTACCGCTGGTTCGCGCTGGCCCTGCATAAAGAGCCGGACAATCCTTCTCTGCAAAACGACCTGCAGAAGCTATGGAGCCAGATGACGCAACCGGAACGCCAACTCGCCATCAAACTGAGCCAATAAGCGGTCCCCCGCGCCCACCCAGCGTATTTTCTTGCGAAATAACCTGCTTTCTGTGCGGGTTCCTGCCTTCCTACAGAAACGAATGTATTTACGGAACGCCAACTCCGTCGAAAAATACAACGATCAGGGCGTGAGTGTGCGTCGCAGTCTGTGCGTGGGATCCCAGAGAAAGGTATCGGAACAATGGCTTCAATCGCATGACGAACCCACAGGCGGTGCCGCAAATTGACCGTTGCAGCTCCGGATGCCCCGGCCTTGATGACGTCCTGGGAGGCGGGTATCCGGCGGGCCATTTTTATCTGCTGGAGGGGGAACCGGGGACCGGGAAGACAACCCTCGCCCTCCAGTTTATGGCAGAAGGGCTCAGGCGCGGGGAAAAGGTGCTCTACGTCACGCTTTCCGAAGCGAGCGAGGAACTGCTCACAGTCGGGCGCGTGCACGGGCTCAACCTCAAAGGCATAGACATTTTGCAGCTCCGGCCCAGCGAACAGGATTTGAAGCCGGAAGGGCAGTACACGGTTTTTCATCCGGCGGAGGTGGAACTCAACGACCGGGTGCAGACAATTTTGAACGAAGTGGACCGCAAGAGGCCGGACCGGCTGGTAATTGACGCCCTCTCTGAAGTGCGCATGTTGGCCAAGGATCCGTTGCGCTACCGCCGCCAGATTTTATCGTTTAAAGAATACGCCCCCAACAATTGCACGGTACTGTTGCTTGACGACCGCACCAGCCGGTACGCCGATCTGGAGCTGCACAGCATTGTTCATGGGGTCATCTCCATGAGCCGGGTTCCTCGCGAGTATGGCCGGACGATGCGCCGGCTCGAAGTGACCAAGCTGCGAGGTTGCGCGTTTCGCGAAGGCTTCCACGATTACCTCATCCGCAGTGGTGGCGTCGTCGTTTTTCCCCGTCTGGTCGCCTCGGAATATGACATTGCCGGCGGGGACAACGGCAAGGACCGGAGCCATGTGGGAAGCGGCATTCCTGAACTGGATGCCCTGGCGGGAGGAGGTTTGGCCCGCGGCACCAGCACACTTTTGATTGGACCGGCCGGCTGCGGCAAAACCACGATTGCATTGCGTTGGTTGACGGCAGCGGTGGAGCGCGGGGAGCCGGCGGTTGCCTTTATCTTCGAAGAAACCGTCTCCACTTTGTTAGGGCGAGCGTCGGGATTGGGGATGAATCTCGACGAGCATCTCCGCTCCGGCCTGATGAAGATCGAGCACATTGATCCGGCAGAACTCTCTCCCGGCGAGTTCTCCGAGATGCTGCGTCACTACGTGGAAAAAGAAAATGTTCGCGCCGTGATGATCGACAGCCTGAACGGCTTCCTGCAGGCCATGCCGGGAGAACAATTTCTCTCCCTTCATCTACACGAACTGCTCACTTACCTGAACAACCGGGGAATACTCACCCTGCTCATACTGGCCCAGATGGGGCTGGTCGGCAGTGCCATGCAGACACCCATCGACGTCAGTTATTTGGCCGACAACATTCTCGTGCTCCGGTATTTCGAGGCGCACGGAGAAGTACGGCAGGCGATTTCCATGATGAAAAAGCGCAGCGGGGGCCATGAGCGGTCGATTCGCGAACTGCGGCTCGGTCCCGACAGAATACGAGTGGGCGCGCCCCTGACTGACTTCCAGGGAATCCTGTCTGGCATTCCCACATCGCTGGTTGCCCCAGCCCTGACACCGCCGGGAGCAGCAAATGATTAACCCTGTCCCTGCAGACTTTCCGGTGCTGGTGTTTGCCCCGTTCGGTAAAGACGCGGCCTTGATCGAGAGAGTGCTGCGCCAGTCGGACGTAACCATTCGCACGCTTTCGACGCTGGAGGAACTGGAAGAGGCCATTTCGGAGGATGCGGGCGCGGCTATCGTGACCGAAGAATCTCTGGGAAATGGGGCGATCCCCGCACTGGGGCAGCGGCTTTCGCTCCAACCACCGTGGTCTGATTTTCCTATTATTGTTCTTACCGGAAGCGGCCTCAGCACCGCGAGTACGGAGCTGGCCGTGCGCTCGCGCGCGCCTCTGGGGAACGTCACCTTGCTGGAGCGTCCGCTGCGCCCGGTTACGCTGATCAGCGCGGTGCGGAGCGCGCTGCTGGCGCGCCGGCGGCAATATGAAGTGCGCGATCATCTCCGGGAAAAAAACGCTGCCGAGGAAGCGCTCCGCCGCGCCCACGATGCGCTGGAATCTTTGGTGGAGCAGCGCACCAACGCCCTTCGCCGCCTCTCGGTGAAATTGCTGCGCGTGCAGGACGAAGAACGGCGGCGCATTGCCCGCGAACTGCATGATAGCCTGGGTCAGGATCTGACGGCGGCTAAAATCAGCCTCGACCTGCTCGCCCAGGACGGCCGATTCGATTCTTCGCACTTGCGGGACGTGCAGGAGTTGGTCGACCGTTCGATCTCCGACACGCGCACTCTCTCTCATCTGCTGCATCCTCCGTTGCTGGATGAAGCTGGCTTTGCCTCCGCCGCAAAGTGGTACGTCGAGGGCTTCGGCAAACGAAGCGGCATTTCCACCCGCCTCCACCTTCCGGAACACATCCACCGGCTGCCCCGCCGGATGGAGACTGCGCTATTTCGCATCATGCAGGAAGCCTTGACCAACGTGCATCGCCATTCCAAGAGCCGCGCCGTCGAAGTGCGCGTCACCATCGACGAGAAGTGCGTCATTCTCACGGTAAAGGATTTCGGAGTCGGGGTTCCCAGCGAAGTTCTCGATAGATTCTGGAAGACGGGAAGTGTGGGTGTAGGTCTGGCGGGAATCCGCGAAAGGCTGAAGGAACTTGGAGGCCGCCTGGAAATCGAATCCAATGCCGGCGGCACCATGCTGCGTGCAACCATTCCCGCTTCCGACGCTGATGTCGCGAAGTCCGAAGATCCTGATGTCCTGGGGCAGTCCGGCAAATACTCCTCCCCTACCTCGATCGAGCACCCGGCAGACCGGCCCGGGCGGGACTGGGTACGCCTCGCTCGTTGACGTTGAAAGCTTAGCCGGGCAACGCCGCTGCGGTCGCGAAGCCGTTACAATAGTTGTTTAGGACGAGGTTTTCGCCAAGTTTTATGCCAGACTCCCTGTACCTAAGTCTGTGGTTTTCCGATTTCTCCGGACCGGAGATGCTGCCTCATACTTTTTCCGTGCTGCAGCAGTTTCCTTTCTCCGCGCAGCGGCCGGCTGTGTCGTACCTGGCAGTGCATCCGGTTTCATGGAATGAACCCACAGTGCTGGAGCGGCGATTTCCCGGCGGGATCGACCCCGGCCAGGCCACGCTTATTGCAGCCGAACTGGTTCACGACGACTACGCCTACATTTTCGAAGCGCACTGGGATCTGTGGACCCCGGACGAATCGAAAACAAACTGGCTGCTCGCCCCTGCCCCGGTGAAATTCATCGTACAGGGAGAGGAATTCGATGAAGGAATTTACCAGCAGAGCGGTCACATCCAGGTGGATTTCGGCCTTGACTCCAACTTTCTGCAGCCCGAAACCTCGCTGAACGATCAGACTCGCGCCAAGATTCGCGACAATGTGGCCCAGCTAGTGGACTTCGCGACCAAGGTGGAGAAGAACAGCGGCGCCAGCTCGCGGCTGCTGTGGTCGGAGTCAGAAGATAATCTGGCGCAGAAATTGATCGCAAGACTGCAGCGCGTGCAGTGACCATCAAATTTTCATGGCGGCATCAACGACAGCTCCCGAAATCTCGCTAATATCCACAACTGCCACTTAAGAATCCTCCGCATCCCGTACCTGCTCTGCAGTTTTCATTTCGTTCTTCCGCCCTCGACTTTCAATTTCTCTGCGGCAGAGGCTTGCGCTCCGGCCAACCGCGCCGTCAGAACACGGAACGGGGAGCACGACACATAATCCATTCCCACCTGATGGCAAAATTCAACCGATGACGGGTCACCGCCGTGCTCGCCGCAGATGCCGATTTCGAGTTTGGGACGCGTCTTGCGGCCTCGCTCGATGCCGATGCGAACCAATTCGCCCACGCCATCGCGATCGATCGCAGCAAACGGATCCTGTTTCAAAATTCCCTCGGCGAGATAGGTCGGCAGAACCTTGTTGATGTCATCGCGCGAAAAGCCGAACGCGGTCTGCGTCAGGTCATTGGTGCCGAAGGAGAAGAACTCCGCCTCTTTGGCGATCTCGTCGGCAACCAGGCACGCGCGCGGAAGCTCAATCATCGTTCCGACCAAATAGTGAACGTGCCGGTCTTTTTCCTGGAACACCTCTTCCGCCACGCGCCTGACGATTGCCCCCTGGTTCTCCATCTCTTTCACTGTTGCGATCAGCGGGATCATCACCTCGGCGTGCGTCTTAATGCCTTGCTTTTCCACCGCGACGGCGGCTTCAAAGATGGCCCGGGCCTGCATCTCGGTGATTTCGGGGTAAGTAATGCCGAGGCGGCATCCGCGATGGCCCAGCATAGGGTTGAATTCGTGCAACTCCTCCACCCGCGACAGCAGGTGCGTAAGAATTTTCTTCAAATCGCCGGCGCCTTTCGCTCCATACTCGCGATATTCTTCGACCATTTCCTTCTTGTGCTTCGCGTCCGCGCCGGCCAGAGTGGCGATATCGACCATCAGCTTCTCGCGCTTGGGCAGAAACTCGTGCAGAGGGGGGTCAAGCAGGCGGATCGTAACCGGCAAACCATCCATCGCCTTGAGCAGGCCGATAAAATCCTCGCGCTGCATGGGCAGCAGCTTTTTCAATGCAGCGCGGCGGTCTTTTTCGTTATCCGCGAGAATCATCGCCCGCATGTGCGGAATGCGCTTCTCGGCAAAGAACATGTGCTCGGTGCGGCACAGTCCGATGCCTTCGGCCCCGAAGTTCTTGGCCTGAATCGCGTCGCGCGGAATGTCGGCATTGGCGCGCACGCCAATTTTGCGGAACGGCTCAGCCCACCCCAGCAACGTTTGCAGGTCCTCATCATCGGATGACGCTTCCAGGGTGTTCAGCTTGCCTTTGATAACGCGGCCGCTGGTCCCATCGAGAGAAATCCAGTCCCCTTCTCTGAACACTCGCCCCTTCGCCCGCATCTCTTTGGCGCGCTCATCGACTTGAATATCGCCCGCGCCAGCCACGCAGCACTTACCCATGCCGCGCGTCACCACGGCGGCGTGGCTGGTCATGCCCCCGCGCGAGGTCAGAATGCCGGCGGCGACCTCCATGCCCTGAATGTCTTCAGGCGTAGTTTCGGCGCGAACCAGAATCACCGGGTTTTTCTTGTCGCCGTGTCCGGCTTGCTTCACCGCTTCTTCCGCGGTGAAGACAATCTGGCCAACCGCCGCGCCGGGAGACGCGGGAAGTCCGGCCGCGAGCACTTCGACTTTCGTGCTCTTTTCATCGAAGCGCGGCACCAGAAAATCGTAAAGCTGGTTCGGTTCAACGCGAAAGATCGCTTCCTCCTTTTTGATAAGGCCTTCTTCAACCATCTGGATCGCAACCCGCACCGCAGCGCGTCCAGTGCGCTTACCGTTGCGTGTCTGCAGCATATAGAGCTTGCCATCCTGAATGGTGAATTCGAAATCCTGCATGTCGCGGTAGTGCTTCTCCAGCCGCGTGGTAATTTCACGAAGCTGGTTATAGACGTCGGGCATGATTTTTTCGAGCTGGGAAATGTGGACGGGCGTACGCACGCCGGATACTACGTCTTCACCCTGCGCATTCATGAGAAATTCGCCGTAGAACTCTTTCGCCCCTGTAGCAGGGTTGCGCGTGAAGCCCACACCCGTGCCGCTGGTCTCGCCCAGGTTGCCAAACACCATCGCCTGCACGTTAACCGCGGTGCCCAGCATGTCGTCGATATTATTGATGCGGCGGTAGTGCTTGGCGCGGTCGTTCTGCCACGAACGAAACACCGCATCCCGCGCCAGCACCAGCTGCTCGCGCGGATCGTGCGGAAAGTCCCGCTTGGCGTGCTTCTTCACAACTTTCTTGTACTCTGCAATCACTTCATTGAGGGCCTTGGCGTCAAGTTCAGTATCGAGCTTCGCTTTTTTCTGTTTCTTTTTCGCATCGAATACTTCGTCGAAGGAGGACTTCGGAATCTCCAGCACAACATTGCCGAACATCTGAATCAGACGTCGATAGGAATCGGCGGCAAAGCGCGGGTTGCCGGTTCGTTTCGCGAGCGACTCGACGCTCTTGTCGTTCAAGCCAAGATTAAGGATGGTGTCCATCATCCCCGGCATGGAAAATTTGGCGCCCGAGCGCACACTGACCAGCAGCGGGTTTTCGCCTGTACCGAGCTTCTGCCCCTGCAATTTTTCCAGCCCGGCCAGCGCCTCTTCCGTCTGGCGCTCGACTTCTTTCGACACCCCGCCGGCCCGCATGTACTCGCGGCAAGCCTCAGTCTGGATGGTGAATCCCGGGGGCACGGGTAATCCCGCATTGGTCATTTCGGCAAGGCCCGCGCCTTTGCCGCCCAACTCGTCTTTCATTTTTCCGTTGCCGTCAGCCTTGCCACCGCCGAACGAGTAAACGTACTTGATGGTAGTTTTTTTGTTTTCCTGAACTTCCGCTTCCGGGAGGGTAGTCGTAGCCATGATGATTAATCCTTTGTGATTTGGTAGTGCCAGCGTTTCACCGGCAATCCACAGACCTAAAGTCGCGTATCCACGATGAAGTCAGGCTTTTCCTTCGGTCACAATCTCTGAGAAATCGGCAATCGTGGAAAATTCCCTGAGCAGAGTCCGCAGCAGCGCCAGACGATTCTCCCGCACCCTGGCATCCTCCGCCATTACCATCACTTTATCGAAAAATGCATCCACGGGGGCACGCGCGGTCGAGAGCAGCACCAGCGCTTGGCCATAATTCTTGTTCTTGCGAAGTGCGTCAACTTTCGGACCATTAACCTCAACGTAGGCCGCCAGGTTTTTCTCCTCCGGGGCGGAATCGGGCAGGTTCTCAAAAGCGCTCGCTGGCATGATTCCCTTCTCTTCGGCCTGCCTCAGGATGTTTCTCATGCGCTTGCAAGCCGCGCCGATGGCCAGAAACTCGGGCAGGTGCAACACCTGTTTGACGGCCTCGGCGCGAGCTGTTGCGTCTACTACATCATTCGCTCCCGCTGCCAGAACCGCTTTTACCACGTCATACGCAAATCCGCGCACGTCTTTCAAATAAAATTCCAGTCTCTCGTGAAAGAACACTCTAAGGGATTCGGAAAACTTCTCGCCGTCGACAAATTTCTCCTCCGCCTGCGACCCCTGGTAGCCCGCCCTGGCATCGCGCATCAGATCATCCAGACGCAGCGGCAGCTTCTTCTCGGCGACGATCTTCACAATCCCGTTCGCCTGCCTCCGCAACGCAAACGGGTCCTTGGAACCGCTCGGAACCAATCCCAACGCAAACATGCCGGCAATCGTATCCGCTTTGTCGCCCACCGAAAGCACCGCGCCTTCCGTTGCACGCGGCACATTGTCCTCTGTAGATTCCGGCTTGTATTGGTCGTAAATCGTATCGGCAATGGCCAGGCGCGTCGCCGCCGGCAGGGTTGGATCGAGTTCCTGAACCCGCGCATAGAGGCCGCCGACAATGCCCTGCAGTTCTGTAAATTCCTTCACCAGTTCGGTGGTGAGGTCGGCTTTCGCCAGGGCCCCCGCCTTATGGATAACGCCGGGCCGCACAGCCATTCCGCTCTGCTTGACGATCTCGCTCAACCAGCTGCACAGCCGCTGCACCCGCCGCGTCTTTTCGTAGTAACTGCCGAGGTCTTTCTGAAAAGTGACATGCCGCAGCAGTTCCAGACGATCGAGCAGAGAAATCTTCTGATCCGTGTGCCAGAAAAAGCGGGCATCGTTGAAGCGGGCGCGCAGCACACGCTCGTTACCATGCCGGATCAGACCCTGCGGATCGCCATCGGTATTTAACACCGCAAGAAAATGGGGCAGCAGGTTGCCATTGGAGTCTTCAACCGCGAAATATTTCTGGTGATCCCGCATCACCGTGACCAGCACCTCTTCGGGAAGCGCCAGGAATTGCGGGTCGAATCCACCCAAAATCACGGAAGGAAACTCCGTCAGGTTTACCACCGTATCGAGGAGGGATTTATCCTCGCGCCAGCGTGCGCCGGGGATGGCGCGCGTGGCCGCATCCAGCGCTTTGCGAATTCGATGCTCGCGCTCGCTCCGGCCCAGAACTTTTCCGGCGCGCAACGCCTCAACGTAGACCGAAGCGTGCGGAAGAATCAGGCTGCCGGGCGACAACATTCTGTGCCCACGCGACTCCTTGCCGGCGCGAACACCGCCAAACTCCAAAGGAATGGTTTCGCCATCGAGCATGGCCACCAGCCAGCGCACCGGACGCACGAAGCGCTCGGCCGGCTTGCGCCAGTACATATTCTTGGGCCAGTAGATTGTGAATATTTCCCTGGGCAAATTTTCCGCAAGAATATCGGCAGCAGCCCGGCCTTTCCTGGTGATGTTCGCTGAAACACAGTCGCCCCTGGGAGTATTGACGGTCTCAAGTTCCGAAACCTCAATACCAGCTTTCTTAGCGAACCCGTGGGCAGCGGGGGTCGGCTGGCCGTCTTTGAATGCAACACCGACTGAAGGTCCCGTGATTTGCTCGGTAATGTCGGGTTGCGCAGGCGGAATTCCAACAGCCATCACGGCCAGACGCCGCGGCGTATCGAAATGCGTCACCTCCACCGCCGCAAGGCGTTCGCGAGTCAATAGCGCGCCCACGCGCTCGCGTAGTTCGGCGGATGCCGCATCAATCATCCGCGCGGGAATCTCTTCGCATCCGATCTCGAGCAAAAAGTCTGGCATGTTTCACTGCGCCTTTTTCAATTTGTCATCCTGAGCGAAGCTAGGACGCCTGCATTGCTGCGCTATCAGCACCACCTCAGGAAATTTCTTATTAATGGCCGCCATACCCGAACTCACGCCACTACGGGCGCCGGTTTCTCCCGCTTTCCTTGCTTTTGTTTCCCAGTCGCACGTTCGTTCCCGTCGGAGGCATCAGTGTCTTGTGATTTCTGCTGATCTAACCACGCCCTGGCAATTCCCACGGCCAGCGCCCGCACGCGCCCAATCACCCCCACGCGCTCGGTCACAGAAATCGCTCCGCGTGCGTCAAGAATGTTGAACAGGTGCGAGCATTTCAGGCAGAGATCGTAAGCCGCCAGCAGCGGGAAACGGCCCTTGTCCTGCGCCATTCCATCCCCTGCAGCCTTTTCCTTGGACAGAGCGGAATACTGATCCAGCAGTCCCCTGCACTCCGCCTCACACAGCTCGAAGTGCTTCCAGGTCTTCTCCACGTCCGCCATCTCGAAGTTGTACGCAGAGAACTGTTGCTCATCGGCCAGCCGCACATCGCCATACTTCACAACGCTCCCGGTTTCCGGATCGCGCGCCCACGCGATGTCATAAATCGAATCCACATCCTGCAGAAACGCGGCGATGCGCTCCAGTCCGTACGTCAGCTCCGCAGAAATCGGAAACAGATCGATCCCGCCACACTGCTGGAAGTACGTAAACTGCGTGATCTCCAGCCCGTCGAGCATCACCTGCCAGCCCACGCCCCACGCGCTCAGCGTGGGAGCTTCCCAGTTATCTTCTTCGAACTTGATGTCGTGCGCGCGCAGGTCAATCCCGATCGCCGCCAGCGATTCCAGATACAACTGCTGCACATTTTCCGGAGGAGGCTTCAGAATCGCCTGCAACTGCAGGTGCTTGAACAGCCGGTTGGGATTCTCTCCGTAGCGACCGTCCGCCGGCCGCCGCGAAGGCTGCACGTACGCAACCTTATAAGGATTCGACCCCAGCACGCGAAGAAACGTCTCCGGCGCCATCGTCCCCGCGCCCACTTCCACGTCATAAGGCTGCTGCAACACGCATCCATGCTCCGCCCAAAATGCCTGCAGGCGCAGGATGAGTTCCTGGAACGTGAGCGGATTCGAATGAGATGAAGTCATCGATGAAGTTGGCTCTGCAGTCCACGCTACCAGAGAACTAGGGGATGCATGCCGCAGAACCGCCGCAGTTTAATCATCGATTGTAATGGAAGGAGACGTTACCCGTCAGCCTTACGCAAAGGAAGGTAGTGGTGCAGCCTGGCTTTCTTTGGGTCTTTGCGCTCCAGGGTCAAAAGCTTTTTGACCGCAGAGGTCGCAGAGAAGTGCCGCAGAGGACGCACAGAAGACCAAATTGCATTACTACCCAAAGGAAAGCCGCTCACACATTGACGCTGTGGAGTATACTTCTGCCCAACTCGAAGTGCGGAACTTTTTCTTTCAAATCTTTTTTATTCATCTGATAGGGGCGGACCACATGAAAACATCGAAGTCGATCCCTTCGGGGATTACGGCGGGTATTGCTGCGTTCCTGATATGCGTGGGAATTGGCTGTCAGAAGGCGCCAACCGTTACCGCGGCCGCGGCGCCGGTATCCATTCTCGAAATGGATACCATCCCGCGCACGCCGGCGCGGTTGGCCCGTGGCCAGTATCTGGTAGAAGGGCTGTTGCAATGCCCGTTTTGCCACTCCGATTATGACTTCAAGCAACGTCCGGCGCGCCCGGTGGAAGGCAAGAAGGACGGGGGCCTTGACTTCGATACTCTGGGGCTACCGAAAGGAAATAGGATTGTCGCCCCTAACATCTCTTCTGATCCCGATTTTGGCGCCGGAAAATGGAAGGACACTGATTTTGTGCGCGCACTCCGTCAGGGTATCGGCCACGACGGCCGCACGCTTTTCCCGCTGATGCCTTACCAGTACTTCCGCGGCCTCTCCGACGAAGACCTGGCGTCGGTGATCGTTTATGAACGCTCCATGGCTCCGGTGCACATTGAGCAGCCGAAGACCACATTAACGTACGACATCAAGAAAACTTTCCAGCCTCTGGCACCCCTGGCGCACGTTCCCGAGCCCGACCGTTCCGACCGCGAAGCTTACGGCAAGTATCTGGTGACGGCGGGACATTGCGAGGGCTGCCACACACCCCAGGACGCGCACGGCAACCCGATTCCAGGGATGGAGTTCGCCGGCGGCGTCGACATGTCCGGACCTTGGGGACCGGACCCGAAAAAGATCATCTCGGTAGCCTCGCTGAACCTCACGCCTGATCCTTCGGGCATTTCCTATTTTGACGATCGAATGTTCATCAACGTGATTCGCACCGGGCAGGTCAACGCGCGCCCCTTGGCCAGCATCATGCCATGGGGCTTTTTCAGGAATCTGAGCGACGAAGATCTGAAAGCCATCTTCGCTTACTTGCGGACTTTAAAGCCGGTGAAGCACCGCGTGGACAATACAGAAATCGCGCGCTATTGCAAAGTATGCCGCGGCAAGCACGGATTTGGGGAGCGAAATTGAACCGGAGGGAGTGACAGAAGTGGCGCGCTGACTTTCAGAATCCGCCCTTCTCCAGCATCCCGGCGGTGACCAGCTTCTTCTCAATATGCCGCTGCAGCGCCTGAATCACAAACTTTCTCAAATCAGCTCCCTGGGCCTTGGGCCACGGCTTCCCCGCAAAACTCTCCACCGGCGCGCGAAACATCTGGGCCGCCAGCGCCCGCGATTCACTCGAAATCTCCGACGACGCGAGTCTCTTGTCCTCGACGCACATCAGTCCATCCGCCAGCGCATGAAAATAAGCGCGGCTGCCATTCAGACTTCGCCCGCAGACGATGCACTCGGTTAACTCGGGCAGGAAACCCACCAGCCGCGTCAACCACAAATCAAAATAAGTGACCGGCATCCACACATCTGCGCCGGTCAGGACGTGCAACACCGAAAGCGTCAGGCGGAAGATGGCGTCGTTGGCCTCGTGATCGGGCAGCAACTCGTCGAGCAACTCAGCCACATGGGCCAGCGCCACCGCTCTCGCGTAGCCGACTTCGGCTGCCAGCGGGGACTCCAGCACCTCGCATGCATCCAGCCGCGCCAGCTCCTGGCGCTCGCGGACGTCGTAAAACGCGCGCACGTAAGTCAGCGACTCCAGCGCGCCGCCAAAACGCCGCTTCGATTTTTTCGCCGACCGCGCTACCCCGTGCACTTTGCCTTCGGCGCGCGTAAACAGCGTGACCAGCAGATCTGCCTCGCGCAACGGGTAGGTGCGCAGCACGATCGCTTCCGACTCCCTCTGTGCCATGTTTAACTGAATCAAAAATCAGCGAAACCGATTGTAGAGCAGGCCCGCACCCCGGCAAAAGCAATCCCCGGGTTGCTTTCTTTCTTTTCGCAGCCGGGGCAACTCAAGGCAGGATTTCGGGTTCCCTTTTACAGGGAATTTTCCTGTCTGGAGGCGGTGTGTATAAAACCATTGGAGTCATGATTCTCGCAGCGTCGGCGCTTATTGCGACCGGGTGCGGTAGCAGCAATGGGTCAGGGTCCGGCAATATTACCGGCACATGGAATGCAACTCTGACCGACACGAACGGCATTCCGGTCTACAAGTTTTCCACCATGTTTACGCAGAACAGTGACGGCACCCTGAGCGTCACCAACTTCACCTTCACCACAGCCGGTCCGTGTTTCAGTCCATATTCGTCGGATCAATACTCAGAAACCGGTTCATTCGGGCTCACCGGAAACTTCAATGGACAAGTGAACGGAACGTTCGGAATGACCGTCACCACGCTTTTTCCAGCCACCACCACAAATAACAACGTGCTGACTTTGCAGGGAACCGTGACCGGCGGCACCATTACCGGTACCTGGAAGGCAACGGGATTCTCCTCCGGTTGCTCAGGAAACGGGAACTTCACGGCGACGGCGGGATAGCCGGCGTCAGGCGTAGCGCGTTACTACGGCGCATCCCCAAAAAGCAAAAGGCGCGCATCCACAAACGGACGCGCGCCGCCCATCTTCATCCCAGCCTGCACCGGTCGCCTTCTAGCGGCCGAAATACGCTGCGTTCTTCGCCGTAAACTCGTTCCACTTCTCCGGCAGATCGTCGAGCGCGAAGATCGCCGAAACCGGGCACACCGGTACGCAGGCGCCGCAATCGATGCATTCCACCGGATCGATATACAACAAAGGCTCGGTCGCGTACTTGGGATCGTCTTTTTTGGGATGAATGCAATCCACCGGACACGCATCCACGCACGCCGTGTCTTTGGTGTTGATGCAAGGCTCCGCAATTACGTAGGCCATAAGGGTGTCAGTCTCCTGAAGTCGATACAGATATTTTACAACCACCGCCGCTTCGCGAACCGACATTCTAGCAAGAAATCGAGATTCCGGCGCGAAGAAACTCCTGATGAGTTGTCAAATCTTGAGTTGCTCCGCGAAAAGCTCCCATAAAGCAAAACGGCCAGCAGCAACCGCTGCCGGCCGTTTCCAGCATCTTCAATTTTGATCGGAGATCCCGATCACCCACCGTTAGCGGTGACCTCCACCGCCGTGCCCACCGCCACCTCCGTGGAAACCACCCCCGCCTCCACCATGGAAGCCGCCGCCTCCTCCACCGTGGAAGCCGCCTCCGCTACCACCGTGGAAGCCTCCGGCTTGGCCGTGAGCGAATCCGCGCCCTTCAAAACCGCGTCCGCCAGCAAAGCCGTGACCGCCCCAACCGCGTCCACCCCACCCTGGGCCACCCCAGCCACGTCCTCCCCAGCCCCAGCCGCCGCGTCCCCAGCCACCCCAGCCCCACGGGCGTCCCCAGCCATACCACGGGCCAGCGCCGATAAACACGCCGCCCGCAAACCAGTCAGGCCCATAGTAGCCGTAGGGCGCGCATGCGTAAGGATAGTAACCGTAATATCCATAGGCGCAAGCCGGCGGCCCGAATCCTACCCCGACTGCAACCTGCGCCTGCGAAGGCTGCGACATGGCCAGCGGCAGCGCCAGAACCGCGATCCAAGCTAAATGTTTTAAGTACTTCATGACTCCCCCCTTGTCCCAGATCCGCCGTTCTCAACAGAACTACTGAATCTGCCGGCCTTTCAGTTTTTCAGAGCTTGCCGATTCCAAAAGCGCCTATGTATTTGAACTCAGAAAATACCGAAAAGTTGCTAGGATCGCAATGGCTGATTTCAACCAGGGTGTCTAAATTCAGCCACTTGCGAACCTTCCCTGTCGATCCGCGTGAGATGGTGCACGCGGCAAGAACTCCGCTGCCAGAAGGATAGGAAATTGCATATTGACAGCAGCGGCGAACGCATGGAAAATTGCTTGCCCGGAGTCCGCCCTATCCGGATTCTTCTCGCCATTCTCGCAGGGGGATACCACCGTGAAGCTGAAGCACCTGATCCTGCTCTCTCTTGCGTCATTTGCCCTCGGTTGCATCGCCCTCGGGCAACAAAACACCTCCTCCGGCGGCACCTCGACGGCCTGGGTGCAACTGGCGAAATTGTCTCCCAGCGACTCTAACGCTTTTAGCATCGGAGGCTCGATTTCGATCGCCGGCAATGTGATCGTTATCGGCGAGGACTATGGGCAGCGCGCAACCGTGTTCGTCATGCCGAAGGGCGGCTGGGAGAATATTGTTCAAACCGCCATCCTGAAGGCCTCAGATGAATCAGCCTGCGGGGGGTTTGGTTATTCGGTCTCGATGAGCGGCAACACGATAGTGGTCGGAGATCCGCAGAACTACTGCACCGGTCATCCGGGCGCAGCTTATGTGTTCGTAGAACCAGCCGGAGGTTGGAGCGGGACCCTGACCGAAACGGCGAAGTTGACGGCCACAGACGCGGTTTCAGGCGACGAAGTGGGATAGTCGGTATCGATCGATAACAACACGGTGGTCGCGGGCGCACCGAACCAGGCTAACTATATCGGCGCCGCATACGTGTTTGTGAAGCCGGCAAATGGATGGACCAACGCAAACCAAAGCGCGAAGCTGACTGCGTCCGATAGCAACCAGAACGAGCTCGGCTTTTCCGTGTCCGTCAGTGGCAGTACAGCCGTGGCCGGCGCACCGGGCGGCAATCAGGCCGCCGGTGCAGCATACGTCTACGTCGAGCCCGCAGCCGGATGGGCCAACATTACCCAAACTGCCGAGCTTACCGCTTCCGATGGGCAAAATGCTGACAGCCTCGGATATTCTGTCTCGATCAGCCGCCAGGTTGTCGCCGCTGGCTCCATTAATTCGAACAAGGGGCAGGGGGCCATCTATGTCTTCGTCGAACCCACGGGCGGTTGGACAAACGCCACGCAAGTGGCCGAGCTAACGGCGGCCGGCGGATTTCCTTCGGATGAACTGGGATCGTCGGTTGCCACCAACGGATCTTTCGTGGTTGCCGGGGCGCCGTACTTTTCCAATTCCGCTAACGATCTGACTTCCCCATACTTTCACGAAGGCGCCGCCTACATATTTGCGAAACCGGCCAGCGGTTGGGCGAACGAGACGCAGGCTGCCAAACTCACCGGATCCGATGCCAGGCTCGGCGCCTACTTTGGCACTTCTGTTGCGCTGCAGGGAACCACCGTGGCCGCGGGTGCGACCTTCAACAACCGCAATTTCGGGGCAGGTTACGTTTTCAGCGCATTTGCCGGTCAATGAGCCAGCGAACATCTTGAGACTGAGGTGAAATCATGACGCAATCGGGTAATAGAAGCTCCAATGGCATTCTAACTCGCCCGCGGGAGTCCGCGAATCTGGCTGAACCGCTGGTCCGTCACCTTAATGCATACCGGCTTGCCGCCAGCGCGGCCGGCGTCGCCATGCTCGCCTGCACCACGCCGGCGAATGCCTCGCCGGTTTGCGGTACCCTTACGTTGACCTTCTCTGCCACCGAAACTTTCGCCTTCAATCCCGCTCATCAAAAAGTTGCACCATTCAACATCGCGCAGACTTACAACGAACTCTCCTCACACACCAACAGCCGAATCATCCGGGCATTCTTTACCCCAAACACTCCCGATGCCAAGCCGCTGCTGAACGCAAATAAGTTTCCGGCGTACGTGGCCTCGGGCGCGAACATCGGGCCGGGCGGGCATTTCGGCACGGCGAAGTCCTACGGCCTGCTTTTCCAATACAACTACTCCAACCGAATTAAGGGGCCCTTTAGCTCAGGCCAGGTCGGGTATGTCGGTTTTGAGTTTACGGAGTCTGCTCAAACCCATTACGGCTGGGTTCGGGTCCAGATGGTCCGAGGAGGCTTTCGCAATTATCCCTCGCTTACAGTGTCAGAGTACGGCTATGAATCCTCGCCCAACACCGCGATCGCAGCCGACAATTGCGTGGCTGCAGCTGCTTCGGCAAAGCCCGCTTCGACGAAAGCGCCAGGCTCCGCGTCGCTTGGACTTCTGGCTTCGGGAGCGCAAGGCATTTCCGCCTGGAGGAGGACGAATTAGCCGCACACATCGAGCTGCGCCTCAAAACAAACGCATCTGCTCATCGAACCCCTGCGCCGGCCATTTCTCGGCATAGTTCGTTCCGCGCGGATCAGCGCAGTTTATCCCGTATTTCTGGCGGAAGCAGGCTATAAGTTGCGATATACGCTTGCCATAAGACGCCGGCAGGAATGAGCGCTCCTGATAACGCCGCTGGTAATTCTCGACGAGATGGGGGAAATTCTGCTGTAGAAACGGAAGGAAGACCGCCGCCGAACAAGGCTTGAGAAACAAGGGTCCAGCAAAGATGTGGCGCGCGCCCGCGGCGGCTGCCGCGCTGACCACAGCCTCCAGATTCGCCGGTGAATCGGTAATTCCGGGCAGCACCGGCGAACAACTCACGCCGACGTCAATACCGGCCTCACGGAGCTGGCGAACCGCGTCGATACGCAAATCGGGGCGAGGCGCGCGCGGCTCCAAAATCCGCGCCAGTTCAACATCCAACGTGGTGACCGTAATATGCGCCGATAGAGCATTGTTCTTCGCAACCTCGCGCAAAAGGTCAATGTCGCGAACGATTAGATTGGACTTTGTGACAATCCCCAGTTCGAAGCCACGATGATGGGTGAACTCTTCCACAATGCTGCGCGTGATTTCGTAGCGGCGCTCGGCGGGTTGATAAGGGTCGGTCGCTGTACCCAGGGCAATGGGTTCATTCGCTTTGACCTTCCGCAGTTCGCGCCGGAGCAGATCAGCAGTGTGCTGCTTAACATAGATTTTCTGTTCGAACTCGGCGCCGTCGCGCATTTCCATGAATTCGTGCGTGTAGCGGGCGTAGCAATACTTGCAGCCGAATTCGCAGCCGCGATACGGATTAATCGTCCAGGTAAACGGCAGCTTGCGCAGGCTTACGCAACGGTTCAGAAGCGATTTGGCCGGCAGCGTGAAGTATTCAACGTTGTGCCCCTCGCGGAGGGATTCGCCCTCCGACGCCAGCCGGGCAATGCCCACCAGTTCGGACTTTTCAGGTGCCGGAGATAAAGCAGCCGCGGGAAATAGAGAAGCAGAAGACATCGCCAAGTGATTCGCCTTTTGTTCGCCAATCATAACGGCTGCGAACGACCCTGTCAAGCGTCTAAATAGCCGCGATGTGCACAGTTTCTCTGCGGCTTTCGCGGCAATGCGGCCTTAGCGCTTGAAAGCTCTTCTCTCCCGGGATCGAGGTTACCCCCTGGTTACTCGCGGTTACCGAAGAGCAATTACCAGCAGCGCGAAAAAGTCCGCCCAGCTTTCCCACACATGCAAAGATGTTTCACCAAAGCCTCGCGCGCGCCCCCGAAGTCGAACATTCTACGTTCGAGGGCAACGGCTACCTCCCTGCACTTATGACAGCAGCGAACGGTTCCAGGCAATCAAAGAAAGTCTTAAGAAGGCGGAAATTCAGCCTGTGCCAGGTTACCTGGTTGCGAAGGTAACCGATGGAATCGCGCTTCAAGAGCGATTGATTTCGCCGGAGAGAATAATCAAATGCGTCGACTTCGTTTTGCAATTCCTGTACTCGTAGTTCTGGCCGCGTTATGTTTTTGCACCAGCACAGCTCTGGCCAGCTCTGTAACAATGAAGCTCACCGGAGTGGGCGGCAATAACGCCGGTGGAGTTTATACCTACCCTTACTATTTCTCGATAAACGGCAAAGCGCCGGTGGCGCTGATCTGCGACACCTTCGACAACCAGGTGATCGTCGGGGAGACCTGGAAAGCCAACGTGGTCAGCCTGCTCAGCGGCCAGGGATTGTTCGGCAACCAGTTGCTCGACTACAAAGCCGCCGGCCTCATCTTTAAGAGCATTTTGAACGGAACTTTGAGTATCAATGCAGGCAACTACGCGATCTGGGGATTGTTCTCCACCAACGCGCAGAACAACCAATTCTTCCAGACCAGCGGCGCTGCCGGGATCGAGACCGAGTACCTGGCGCTGGCCGCATCCGCTCCCAACAGCGCCTTCAATGGGCTAGTACTTTATACGCCCATCCCCGGCACCCAGAGCTGGGGCGGCACGGCGCAGGAATATATTGGATACTGCCCCGTCCCCGAGCCCGGAACGCTGACCCTGTTCGGCACCGGCCTTTTGTCCTTAGCTGGATTGGTGAAGCGCAAACTCGGCAAAGCGTAAGCGATTAATCTCGAATGCAGGCGAAATCGAACCGCCGCTGCAGACCACTAAATCTGCCGCGGCGGTTCCCTGTTTGGCAGCCGCTCAGCAAATAAGGCCGCCTGTTTCCCTGGTCAAGGAAGCGGGCAGCCTCATTTTGTGAAACAGGAAACTGTGGCTACTTCGGCAGCACCGCCAGGTACTGCGCACCATTGATGGTGTAAGGCGATCCCGGCGCCTTCGTCACCGTTGTAGGAGTAACGTTGAACACGTAAAGCAGGCTGTTCGCCGGGCTAATCGCGTAGAGATGATTCGCGTTGTCCCAGAAAGTCTGAAAGATGGGATCGCTCGTGAGCAGGCCGGTGTATTTCGTAATGGGATTGGCGCCGTTAAAGTGGAATACCTGCAATCCGTTTTGCCCGCCTACTGCCAGCAAATTACCCGCCGGAGAAGCTTGCAGGTAATTGACGTTCCCTACGGCGACCACCGGCATGGTCTCCCAGGTGCTGTTCGTGGTCAGGTTTCCGTCAGCATCGGCAGTATAAACGGCGAGTTGGGCTGGGCCAACGTTCTGCAAGTCGTTGTTCGGCGTCAGTGAAATGGCTACGTCGTTGCCCGCATCCGCGGCCTCAAAGTACGGGCAGTAAGCACCGTTCGGCGCCGCCGGAATCGGGGGGCTGATATTGAGATCCGTCAGCCTTCCATCTGAGAGTCGATTAAAGCCATAGATATCCTCGAAGCCATAAATGCACGAAGCGCCGTAGGCGTATTGATTGTTGCCGATGAATGTAAGGGGGGTGAGGAAAGCCGCGGTGGCCGCGCCTGTAGCCCCGATATAACTCAAGGACCCGTTTGCCTGGTCGATATTGAAGAACTGATAGGTGTTGTTCGATGCGTTGCCGTAAATATCCTCGTCGTACAGGACCGCGCCGGTGCGATCGAAAAACAGGCTGATCGGACCGCCGGTGCCATCGTTGTTGTAGTGCTGCGCATTGATCGTGGCCACGTGTTTTAGGGCGCCGTTGGCGGCGATGGAATACGAAAAAATGTCGACTGTGTCGGTGGAGAACAGCCATTGATTATTTACCGCCAGGTCATCGCCATTGGAAGGAAAAGGCGACCCCGCTACCGGAGTCAAGGCTCCGTTGGCGGCTGCGGCATAGGCGTTAATCTGATAATTGCGCGAAGTCACGGTGTTGGAAACGTAGACGTAGGCTACGGGAGAATTCTTGGACGGTGGTGCTAATGGAACCGCCGTCTCCTGAGCGACCGCGGACCCCGCACACAACAGGGCAATCAGGCTAACGGAAAGAGTGAACGTCAACTTGCCAGGCGAAAGTTCGTGGCGTTTCATATTTCTTTTCCTCATTGTTAGTAAAAATAGTAAAAGTGGATCGCGACGCATGAGCTGTGGTCCAAAATCGCGAACAATGTGTAACGGGAACTCCTTTCAGTGCACCCCACTCCTACTCCCTTGGCAGAACGGCAATGTTGAAGGGCTCGGCGATGCTATACGGTGAACCCGGAGCTTGCCGGACACTCGTGGAAGTGACCGTGAAAACATACAGCTCGCCCGGCGGTGCGCTAATGGCGTACAGGTGATTGGCGTTGTCCCAGAAAACCTGAGTCACGTTAGCGGTCGTCAGCGGTCCCGTATATGTCGTAATCGGATTGGCGCCATTGAAATGGAATACCTGCAATCCTTTCGGCCCGCCCACGGCCAGCAAATCGCCTGCCGGCGAGGCCTGCATGTCGCCCGCGCCTACGGCAACCACAGGCATGGTTTCCGAAGTGTTGGTGGTACTGACATTGCCGGAATTGTCGGCGGTATAGGAGGCCAGTTGCGTTGGGCCGACAACCGTTAAATCCTCGGTGGGAACGAAACTGATGGCCACATGATTGGCCGCGTCCGCAGCGGCCAGAAACGGACCGTACGCCCCTTTGGGGGCGGCAGGAATCGGCGCATTCAGGTTCATGTCGGTCAAGGTTCCATCGCTGTTCCGGCTGAACCCGTAAATGTTCTGAAAGCCATGGTAGTTGGACGACCCGTAACCATATTTATTGTTTGCGATAAAACTGAGGGGCGTCATGAATTCGGGGCTGGCCGCGGTGGTCGCGCCCGTGTAACTGAGCACGCCGAATTGGCTGATACTGAAAAACTGATACGTATTGTTCGCGCCGTTGTTGCCGTAGATATCCAGATCGTAGAGTGTGGCGCCGCTGCGGTCGAGGAACAGGCTGACTGGCCCGCCATCGTTGTACCCATTCAGCGCCTGGGCGTTGATCGCCGACACCTTCTTGAGTGAGCCGTTGGAGGCGATCGCGAAGACGTAAATGTCAATCCCGTTCGCGCCGAACAGCCACTTGTTATTCAGTGCCAGCGACGAAATTCCAGGGGTGGAGTACGGCGAACCGGAGATCGGGGTCAAGACCCCATCGGACGATGCCGCGTAGGCATTGATTTCGTAACTGTTGCCGGAACCGGTTGAGACGTAGACATACGCCACGGCAGAATTTGTGGACGGCGTGGATGCATCCTGCGCGAAGGCTACCACTCCCAAGGCCGCGACGACGCTGGCAACTAACTTTTGAAATCGTTTCATATGTCCCTTTTCCACCCTGTTTCCTGGAGATGAGGTCCACGTTCCAACGCGAATCAGAAAACCGGAGGAAGAGACGGAAAACCAAATCGCGCACGATCAGATGCCGGGCGGCGTCAGGCTGTTGGTTTTGTGCAGAAAGGGACGTTACTGTATGCGGGTAAGGTTTTTTCCTGAGGAAAGCGCGGCCTTCAGCAAGGGATTTTCATCGCAGAGACTTTGCTTGCAACGTCTCTGCCGGCGGTGGCACAAACTCGGAATCACGGCCAAACTGCCGCACCAGTTTTACTGACCAGCTTTCTGGGTTGGTTTTTCGAACAGCTTGGGATCAATCTGGGGATTCAGTTCCAGAGATTTGTACTCGGCCGTGCTTGAATCCTGGCCATTCTGCTTGTTGTGGCGAACCATCGGAAGATTGAGTCCGGCGACCGCCTTCCAGTCGTCCATGTCGGTTTCACCCTGCGCCGGGCCGCCCTGGCTGAGTGTCATGTAGGTTTCCTTGAGGATGTGGCCACTCTGCGGGTCGACAAACCACCGCAGGGCTGCGCCCGCCGCATTTACGTCCACAATCCGGGCCTCGGTATTGCCAACCTTCTCCGTGCCGGCGGCGTTAAAAAAAACAGTTCCATCTTTCCAGTGCGACGCGATAAAAATGGGATCGCGCTTGATCTGCTCCATGGTTTCCGCTTTCTGCGCCGCAGGCAGCTCTTGCATGCCCTGGCCGGGAATCGACATGAATGCCAAATCTGGCGTAACCACAATATCCATGGTAACGCCCGAAGGATGCATTTCTGCGTGCAGGCGATCGGGGAAAATGATGACCGTCTCCATTTGCATGGGAACATCGCCTTGCGCCGTTTTCCGGGTGACCGTCAACTCAGCCTTGAGCGATTTGATCGTCGACAGCTTGGCTTCGCCGCCCATTGCCGCCACCACCTTCGCCGCTAAAGCCTTCCCTTCTTCATTGGAGACTGCAGGCTTTTCGCCCTCCGCTCCCTTCGCGCCCGGAGGTGGCGGAATAGTGATGTCGATATCCGTTACCGGCCCCAGCGACGACAGCGGCCTGTCAAATTCCTTGGTGTTTCCGATGACGAGCACTGCCAGTTGGTCGCGATGCACATATTTCAGCGCTACACGATTTACATCGGCTGCGGTTACTTTTTCGATCTCTGCCGGAAACTTGTCGAGCCAGTCGGCGGGATAACCGTAGAATTCATAGGTCACGCGCTCGGCCAAAACTTTATCCGGCGAGTCAAGACGAAAAATAAAGGCGTTCAGGATGGCGTCTTTCGCCTGTTTGATCTCCTGCTCCGTGATCGGCTGCTTAGCCAGACTGTCCAGGTCCGCGTCCATGGCTTCGATGGATTCGATCGTGCTCTGGCTTTTTGTGCCGATGTTGAAGCGCTCGATTCCGGGATGCCCGAAGTTGGTGCCGATGCCGCCGCCGACGTCGTAAGCCAGCCCGCGTTTGGTGCGAATGTCGTTGAACAGGCGCGACGCAAATCCCCCGCCAAATGCCTGATTGAATACCGCAATGGCGTAATAATCGGGATTGTTTCGCGTGGTCCCCAGCGTGACCATGCGGATATTGCTTTGATTCACATCCTCTTTCGCTATCTGGTAATACCCGGGCTTGGCGGGATGATATTGAATTTCTTCTTTCGGCATCTCCGGGCCTTTGGGCCAGGCTTCGAAAGCGCTGCGCAGCTTGGACTCCATGGCAGCGGAATCGAAGTCGCCGCTGATGCCGAGAATAATGTTGTTGGGATGGATGTAACTCCTCTGCCAGTCGAGTAAATCCTGACGCGTGATGGCGGCGATGGTGGCGTACTCGGGTTCACGAGTGTAAGGATTGTCGGCTCCGTAGGCCAGTTTGGCCGATTCACGGGCAGCAATCTCCCCTACTTCGTCATTGCGTCGCGAGATGGCGTCGTTGGCCTGCTTTTGCGCAAGATCGAGCTTATCAGCGCGGAATTCCGGATTCTGCAGCACATCCACAAACACCTTGAAGACATCGTCGAAGTCGCCTTTCAGGCAGGACAGGCTGATGCTGGTCGAATCCGGCCCCCCACCCGTTTCCACCTTGGCTGCGCGCACTTCGAGAAAATCATCGAGTTGATCGCCGGTTTGAGTTCTGGTGCCGCCGGTCCGCCAGACTTCTCCGAACAGGTCGACAAGACCGGCCTTGCCGGCGGGCTCATGTCGCGAACCACCGCGGATGCGGGCCCCGGCCTGAATCAGCGGCAGTTCGTGATCTTCTTGAAGAAAAATCACCATGCCGTTCGAGAACTGGATGCGCTTCGGCTGCTGCGGTTTGAACACAGGAAGCGTTGGAACCGGGATCTGCTGCCAGCTTGTGGCCTGCGCGATCAGGGTTGGGGAAAACGACAGCAGCATAACCAAAGACGCAAGAAACAGACAGAATGGGCGGAGCGCTCTCGATGTATACGATTTCATTGCCCACCCCCCTGATCCGGCACACCATGATCGCCGGAGCCTGCGGCTCCCTTTTCCTCCTCTTTTCCCTGTGCGACAGTTTCAATAATTCCTACCGTCCGGTTGGTGTCTTGAAAGGTTTCATTGGCAATGCGGCGAATGTCGGCTTTAGTTACGTTATCGATGCGATCGACCGAGCGGAACAGCTCGCGCCAGTCGCCGTAACGCGTCTGGTAGATGGCCAACTGTGTCGCCAGGCCCTCGTTGTCGGCCAGGCCGCGGATCAGGTTCGCTTTGCTGCGCGTCTTGATCATCTTCAATTCGTCGTCGCTGATGTCTTCCTTCTTCAGGCGGTCGATTTCGACGTGTATCGCGTCTGCCACTTCCTGCACCGAATGGCCGGGAAGAGGAAAAGCATAGAAGGCGAAAAGATGCGCGTACTTGACGCCGGGTAGCCCGGTGAAGCCCGCCGCGTAGGCCGCAATTTTCTTGTCGCGCACCAGCGCGCGATAAAGCCGTGAGGTGCGGCCTTCCGACATGAGATCGGTAATCGCATCGTATACGGCATCATCTTTCGATCGGTAATCGGGCCGGTGGTAGCCTTCCAAATAAAGGGGTTGGGACTGTTCTTTGAGGACCACCCGGCGTTCGGAATTCTGCGGCGGTTCCTGGGTCGTCGTCTCATCCGGCTTGTGGCTCGCGGGCAGGCGTCCAAAATATTTCTCCAGGATCGGCATGGCCTGGGACGCCTTTATATCGCCGGCCACCGCGACTACCATGTTGGCCGGCACATAGTAAGTATCGAAAAATTTTTTCGCGTCAGTCGCCGAGAACGAATTCAAATCAGACATCCAGCCTACCGTGGGGCGGTGATAAGGATGAGCCTCGAAGGCCGAGGCATTGAACTGCTCCTGCAGGCGCCCGTTTGGATTGCTGTCGGTGCGCAGCCGACGCTCTTCAATTACGACGTTGCGTTCTTTATAGAACTCACGCATCACGGGATGCAGAAAACGTTCCGATTCCAGATAGGCCCACAGCTCCAACCGGTTTTCTGGCAGCGAATAGTGGTACGCCGTTTCGTCGTAATCGGTGAAGGCATTCAGATCCTGGCCACCATTTTGCTCGATGATTTTTCCGAACTGATTCGGTACCACGAACTTGTCGGCGGCGGCAATGGCATCCTTCCAGGCTTTTTCGAGTTGTTTGAGTTTGGCCTCCTCGCGGCCAGTTTCCTTGTCGCGTTCCGCAATGTAGGCAGCGTAGGCCACCTCGACTTTTTCCAGCGATACCTTCTCGGCCGCGTAGTTGGTGGTCCCTATCTTGTCCGTACCTTTGAAGGCCATGTGCTCGAACATGTGGGCAAGGCCGGTTTTACCCATCGGATCTTGCGCCGAACCGGCGTCAACCATCGTAAAAAAAGAAAAAACCGGCGCTTCCGGCCGCTCGCAGATGAGAATGGTCAAGCCATTGGGGAGCTTTTTAACGGTGATGCGTTTTTCAAAGGAAGCCATATCCTGCGCCGCAGCGACAGCGGCAAGAAACAGAAGCAGAACCGGAACAAACATTCTGCGTGTGCAAGGTTTCATCGGACCTCCGAAGACAGGGGCAATACGTTCGGGTGGATGCAGCGGACAAGCATTTAGACGCATAAGAAGGCTAGAGGTTTGACGTTACGTGGCAACGATGGACGTTGTCAAACTTCCAGAGAGGGTCCCCTTTGCACCTTCGCTTTAAATGCCCGCGATAAAGAGCTTTTGACCACAGAGCCCCCTAAGAAATGTCGCAGAGACCGCAAAAGAAAGGCCCTTCACCAGTTGCCCTGACCGGCATCATAAGTACTCACATCGATTGTGCGTTCATCGCACTTTAAGGCACAATGCCTGCTGGAGAACACCCATGGATTCGGCGGTCGAGATTCAAGGCAAGCATCTGAAGCTGTCGAATTTGGAGAAGGTTCTTTACCCCGCCACGGGATTTACCAAACAGCAGATCATCGACTACTACGTTCGCATTGCCCCAGCGATGATTCCCCATTTGAAAGAGCGCCCGCTGACCCGCAAGCGTTACCCCAATGGAGTGGACGCGGAATTTTTCTACGAGAAAAACGCTCCCCAGCACCGCCCTGACTGGGTGAAAACGGTCCCCGTCTGGAGCGAGGGAAACCGGCGTATGGTTCACTACATTCTCGCCAACGACCTTCCCACCCTGGTATGGCTGGCGAACCTTGCCGCCATCGAGTTGCACCCCTCGTTGTCGCTGGCAAAAGACATCGCTTGCCCCACCATGATGGTCTTCGATCTCGATCCCGGGCCCCCCGCCAACATTGTGCAGTGCTGTCAGGTGGGGTTTTGGCTGCGCGAAATCTTCGAACACTTTGGCCTGCAGAGTTTCCCCAAGACTTCGGGATCGAAGGGTCTGCAGGTCTATGTTCCCCTGAACACCCCGACCAATTACACGTCGACCAAGAATTTCGCCCACGCGCTGGCGGAACTGCTCGAACACGAGCATCCCGGCATGGTCGTCTCGGACATGAAGAAAACCATTCGGACTGGGAAAGTGCTTGTCGACTGGAGCCAGAACGACGAGCATAAAACCACCGTAGCCGTGTACTCACTGCGCGCGCGGGAGCGTCCGACGGCTTCGACGCCGGTCTCCTGGGAAGAAGTTGAGCAAGCGCTCAAAAAGAAAGATCCGAGCCGCCTCGTGTTCGAGGCCAGGGATGTAGTGAAGCGTTTTGAAAAGCTGGGAGATTTGTTTGCGCCCGTGCTGGAACTGAAGCAGGGGCTTCCAGATTTGAAAGCAGTTTCTTCCTCGGACACGCCGCAAGAAGAACCGGTCTCGATCGTGGCAGAGGCGAAGGAACAACCGGTGAAACAGAAGTCCCGCGCCGCCAAGAAAACCGCATCGCGAACCCGCACCGGCAAGAAGGCGCGCAAGGTATAATCCCGTGCGTCGGATCGTATTCCCGGCAGCTTGACGCAATCTGGAATTTTTTTGAGACCTCTCCATGGCACAACTGTTTGCCGGAACGTCGGGATGGGCTTATCCGAGTTGGAAGCCGGATTTTTATCCCGCCAAACTGGCACAGAAAAATTTCCTCAGCCATTACGCCACCCAACTCAACACCGTCGAAGTGAACTTCACCTTTCGCCAATTAGTGAAAGAGACCACGATTCAAAAATGGCTGCAGGAATCGCCTACCAACTTTCGCTTCGGCATCAAAGCTCATCAGGTCATAACCCACATCAAGCGCTTAAAGGGTACGGAAGATTTTGTTCCACGCTTTCTGGCAACCATTGAGCCCCTGGCCAGCGCGGGCAAGCTGGGGCCCGTGCTGTTTCAATTGCCGCCAAACCTGAAGGCGGACGCATCCCTGCTGGGGGACTTTCTCTCTCTGCTGCCGCGAACTTTGCCCGCGGCATTTGAATTCCGCCACGACTCATGGTTTACGACCTCGACCTGGGAACTGCTGAAGTCGCGCGCCGTCGCACTGTGTGTAGCCGAAACGGAAGAACGCACAACGCCGGATGTGGTCACGGCCGCGTTTGCCTATTACAGGTTTCGCAAGCCGTCCTACCCAGATGATGAGCGGCGGAACATGCTCTCGCGTATTCATGAACACCAGGCAGCCGGACGCGACGTATTTGCCTATTTCAAACATGAAGAAACTCCCGCTGGAGCTCTCTATGCGGTAGAAATGTTGCGTGAAGCCGGAAAAAGCTAGCGAGCTCAGTTCTTTATGTTCCCCACGCACCTGTTTGAACACTTCCGGCAGCGTCCGATAACGCGATAACCTTTGTTGCAGCAATTTTTGGGCTACAGTTCCGCTATGACTTCCAATCCCAACGCCCGCGTACTTTCCGGCTTTCTCGATTACCTGAGGATCGAGAAGGGACTGGCGCCGCTTTCCATCAGCGCTTACACCACCGACATCGGCCAGTTTTCGGAGTTCCTCGAGAAGCGCAGGCGCCTTCTGCTGAACGCACGGCGCACCGACGTGCGCGACTTCTTGCAGCAACTCTTCTCCCATCAAGTCGACGGACGCAGCGTTGCACGTAAACTCTCGGCGTTGCGGCATCTTTACCGTTACCTCCTGCTGGACAAGAAAATCGAACACGATCCCACGCTGAATATTGAATCGCCCAAGCAATGGAAGGTATTGCCCAAGGCCCTGGCGCGCGATGAAATGGAGGCGATTCTGGCGGCGCCAGTGAAGGTCCGCATCTCAGGGGGCACCGGCAAAGAAGCTGAGGCGCTGGCTGCCCGCGATAGGGCCATGCTCGAAGTGCTTTATGCTGGGGCGCTGCGAGTTTCGGAAATCATCAATGCAAAGCTGGAAGACTTGAAACTGGATGCTGGTTACATGCTGGTACGCGGCAAGGGTGACAAGGAGCGCGTGGTGCCCCTGGGAAGATCCGCGCAGGACGTCCTCGCCATTTATCTGGCGCAGTCACGCGCCATACTCATTGCGCCCCAAGGAAAAGAGGGCGCGATGGCGGCAAGAAACTCTCCTCTGCTTTTCATCGGTCGAAGAGGCCGGAAGCTCACCCGGCAGCGTGTCTGGCAGATGGTTCGAGCGGCATCGGCGGTTTCAGGACGGGCCGCTTCACCGCACATGCTGCGGCACTCGTGCGCCACGCACATGGTGGAGAATGGCGCCGATCTCCGTACAGTGCAGACCATCCTGGGCCACGCCGACATTTCGACAACTCAGGTTTATACACACCTGGCGCTGGACCGTCTGAGGACGGTCTATCAAAAGCATCACCCCAGAGCGAGGGTAAGGTGAGATTTACTAATGAGGCATAGAGTAATTCACTGCTGAGTTCTCTTCAGCTCCTCGGCTCGGTGTGAATTATGAGAGTCATGACTGAGAACAAAAAGTTGAAAACGATCGTCAGCAAAGCGGTTAACGATTTCCTTCGCCATCTGCGAGAGAGCAATTCCTCGCCCCATACGGCAAAAGCTTACAGTCGAGACCTGCTGCTATTCGCCAACCATGCCGGCTCGCGGGGATGGAAGCAAATCGACCACATCGCCATTCGCGGATTCCTGGGTCAGCTTTATGAGAAAGGTCTGAGCAAAACTTCGGTGGCGCGCGCACTCGCGGCGGTGCGCTCGTTATATCGCTGGCTGGCGCAAGAAGGAGTGGTCGAACAGAATCCAGCCAAGCTGGTGGCCACGCCCAAGCTTCCCAAGAAACTTCCCCGCGTACCCACCATTGAAGAAATGAATTCCGTGATCGACGGCCAGATGCCCGAGATCGCAGCCTTCCCCGAACGAGACCGGCTCATGTTCGAACTGCTCTATGGATGCGGCATCCGCAATTCCGAATTGACCGGAATCAATCTCGACGACATTCGGCTGAGCGCCGAGGCCATTCTGATCCGCGGCAAAGGGAAGAAAGAGCGCTATGTCCCGTTTGGGGGATCCGCGAAGGCGGCTCTGGCGGCCTACCTGCCGGAGCGCCAGAAAGTTCTAGAAGATGCGCACAAGCACGGGAGCGCGCTGCTGATTAACCGGCGCGGCGGCAGGCTCACAACTCGCAGCGTGGGGCGCATCGTCAAGAGAATCGCCGTGGCAAAAGGCCTGTCGCCGGATGTGCATCCCCACACCCTGCGGCATGCTTTCGGCACGCACATGCTGGAAGAGGGCGCCGACTTGCGCGCCATTCAGGAACTGCTGGGGCACGAGCGCCTCGCGACTACTCAACGTTACACGCAGCTATCGATGAAGCACGTGTTGCAGGTTTACGATCAGACTCACCCGCGAGCGAAGTAGCCCCGCCGTCTCCGCGGCTTCGGAGATCCTGACGCAAGGGTTAGGTCATCGGGAAGGCCGGCGGGACGCCGGCGCTACAATTGCCCCCGGCGGTACTCAAGCTCGCAGGCTCTCCCACATCTCAACCACCCGCCTTTTCAGATCCTCCGTCAGCTTCTCGTACGCCTCTTCCGACGCCTCACTCTCCGCCGGCGGCATAATCGGATCCCCAAACATCATTTTCAGTGGCACGAATCGCTGAAATGATTTATCTCTCGGCCATGCTTCGTAGAATCCCTCAATGGCCACGGGCACAATCGGTGTCTGCATGTGAATCGACAAAATGGCCGCGCCTTTCTTGAAAATTCTCGGCACGCCATCGATGGACCGCTCGCCTTCGGGATAAAGAATGAGCGGGCGCCCCTGCCGCAAGCCGTACGCGCCGGCGCGCATGGCCGGAATAAGGTTCGCGTCCGGGTCTACGACCACAACACGCAATGTGCCCGCCAGCCATAGCATGAATCCTGTGCCGAAGATTTCGCTGGTTCCCACGGCAAAAACTTTCTTAAAAACTGCTGGCGGCAGAATGCCGGTCAGGATGAGCGGATCGAGATAGCTCTGGTGGTTGGACGAAATGATATACGGGCCGCTCTTCGGAAGCTTCTCAATTCCCCGCACATGCAGATGAAAACGATCGAGCGCAATGACCTGTATAAGCCGCGACACCGCGTACCAGAAAGCTGCGCTAACCGGCTGTGGCCGGACCAGGGAAACCACGTCGGCCGCTTCCGGTTCTTCCGCCAGAATCGCTTTCCAGCCGGCAAACGCGGTTCTTGTCCCGGGCCCTCCTGCGCCACCGGCCGCCCTTTGCAAAACGGCATCGATCAGATCGCGCACCGTGTAAATCCCGCTGAGTTGCGACTCCGCCACGTCCCCACCGATCTGTTCTTCGAGATGGCTCAGCAGTTCCACACGCTGCATCGAGTCGAGGCCCAAATCGAGTTCCAGATTGTGAGTGGGCCGCAGATCCCGCAGCGCCGTACGGGCTGACTCGCGAACAGCCTTCAATGCCCTCTTCACATCTGACTGTTCAAGCCATGCTGTTTCTTCAATGGTCAGCGGCCGTTGCGCCGGAAGGTCGGAATCATCCGCCCGCCCCTGCTTTGCCTTAACCTGCTTTTCCAGCTCGAAGCGCTTGATCTTGCGCGTGGTAGTGCGGGGCAGATCCTCCTGCCAGATTTCATAGCTGCCAATGCGTTTCGTAGAGGCGATCTGCTGCGACAGGCTCTCAATGTCGAAGCGAATCACTTCTTTCGCGTTCACAATCTTTTTCTGGCGCAGGAGATCGAAGTTGGGAACGATAACCGCATGCAGCCGGTCGCCGCCCACCCCGCCCTCCAGCCCCATCACCGCCAGTTCTTTGATGTGGGGAGATTTCAGATAGTGGGCTTCGACCTCTTCCGGGTAAATATTTTTCCCGTTGCTCAGGACGATCACTTCTTTCTTACGGCCGGTAAGGAACAGGTTCTTGTCGGAATCGAAGTAGCCCAGATCACCCGTATAAAACCACCCATCGCGCAGCACCGCTGCGGTCGCATCCGGGCGATTCCAATAACCCTTCATCACGACGGCCCCGCGCAAAGCAATTTCACCCGTCGCTGGACCGCCGTCCTCAGCTGCCTTTGGGTCGATCACCCTGGCTTCCACACCCTTCAACGCTTTGCCCACCGAACCAATCGTTATGTCTCCCGGCGAGTTGGCAAACACGGCGGCAGTAGTCTCGGTCAGCCCATACGCCTGCAGCACATCGATTCCGAGATTGTAGAAGTCTTGCGCGATCTCTGGATCGAAGCGGGACCCTCCCGTAACCAGGTAGCGCATCTTTCCGCCGAAAGTTTTATGAACCTTCCGGAACAAAGTCGGGCCTGCATTGATACCAACTTTTCGCAGGCCGCGGTTGAGAGCGGCTAGAACCTTGAAAATACGTTGGGTGAGTGCGCTCCGCTTTTTGATCTCCTGAAAAATCCGCTCATGGATCAGATAAAAGAACTGCGGCACCACGGCGAATGCCGTAATGTTGCGCTCGCGCAGAGCGCGCAGGAGTTCGGTGGTGTTGAGAGTTTCGAGATAAACGACGCGCGCGCCTTTCACCAGTGGCAAGAGCAAATTCGCCATTTGTGCCAGCACGTGGAACATCGGCAGAACGCCCAGCAAAGCGTCGCTGGGGCTGATCTCGACCCAGTTGAATACCGCTTCCACTTCGCCCAGAAAATTAGCGTGGGTGAGCATCACGCCCTTTGGATCGGCCGTTGTTCCCGAGGTGTAGAGCAGAGAGGCGACGTCATCTGGCGTAGAAGCAGCCGGCTGAAATTTCCCCGGACCGACCTCGATAATCGCGGGCAGATTCGCGCCCCACTGCTCTGGATTGCTTTGCCCAGTCACGCGCTCGGGGTCCATCAGAACGAGATCAATCTTCAGTTTCGCAACCGCGTCGCGGGAGACTTGCGCATGTTGGGCATCGCAGAAAAGAACTGAGGTTCCGCTATCGTTGAGAAGTTTGGTCAGTTGCTCTGCGTGCAGAGCCGTATCGAGCGGAACCACCGTGCATCCCGCCGCAATCGTCCCCAGATACGCCGCTACCCAGCGGGGATGGTTATCGGCGACAATGGCCAGCCGCGATCCCCGCGCCAGGCCGGTCTCAGTAATCCAGCGTCCCACCGATTCGGCCATGCCGCGCAGTTCGGCATAGGTGCAACTTTCGATGTGATCGGGGCGCTGCAATTCCAGCGCGACATTGTTGGGCCAGCGCTCCGCACACTCAATAAAACGGTCATAAAAGGTGGGCATGGTTCGTGGGGAATATACACGAAAAAGCCATCCACCGCCCTGATTGCAAAGATCGCTGACGATAAACTATGTTTTTCGGATTTCGAGGGCCCTTATTGATTCTTGCGTGGCGGCCGCTGTGACCCAACGTTCCCGGATGGCGTCCGCTGCATCTAATTATGCTAGGCTAAAAGAGAACGCTGGGGCAGTTCTCTCTGAAGGATTTCAAAGCTTGATCAACACTCTCATCGGCAAGGTCTTTGGGACCAAGAACGAACGGGTCGTCAAGGCCCTGAAGCCGCGGGTCGAGGCCATCAACTCCCTCGAACCCGAAATGCGGAAACTGACCGACGCGGATCTGCGCGCCAAAACCGATGAATTTCGCAAGCGCATTCAGGAGCGCTTGAGCCGCCTCGCTGCGAACGGCGATAAGCCGGCTGCGGCTGCCCCCGCTACAGAATCTGAAGACGAATCCAATCCCGACATTCAAAAGCGGCTCGACAAAGAACAATACGACGCGCTGCAGGAAGTTCTCGACGAAATCCTGCCCGAAGCTTTCGCCGTGGTGCGCGAAGCGGGACGTCGCGTGCTCAACATGCGCCACTTCGACGTGCAGTTAATCGGCGGCATGGTCCAGCACAAAGGCATGATCTCCGAAATGAAAACGGGCGAGGGCAAAACGCTCGTTGCCACTCTTCCGGTTTATCTGAATGCTCTCAGCGGGCGCGGCGTGCACGTGGTTACGGTCAACGATTATCTTGCCAAGCGCGACTCGGAGTGGATGGGCAAGCTTTACCGCTTTCTCGGATTAACCGTGGGCGTCATTGTTCACGATCTCGACGACTCCGAGCGGCGCGCCGCTTACGCCGCCGACGTAACCTACGGCACCAACAACGAATTTGGCTTCGACTACCTCCGCGATAACATGAAGTTCGATCTGCGCGACTGCGTGCAGCGCGGCCACAACTTCGCCATTGTCGATGAAGTCGATTCCATCCTCATCGACGAAGCCCGCACCCCGCTGATCATTTCGGGCGCCAGCGAAGAATCCACCGACAAGTATTACAAAGTCAACCGCATCATTCCCAAGCTCGAAAAGGGCGAGGAAATCGAAGGGCCTCCCGGCGAGCAGGCGCAACTCACCGGCGACTACGTGGTGGATGAGAAGCACCGCAACATCACGGTGACCGATGAGGGATGGGAGAAGGTTGAAGGCTTGCTTGGCATCGGTAACATCGCCGATCCAGAGAACTGGCCCCTGAAGCATCACGTTGAAACTGCGATTAAAGCCCACGCCCTGTACAAACGCGACGTGGAGTATGTGATCAAAGACGGCGAAGTTATCATCGTCGATGAATTTACCGGACGTATGATGCCTGGGCGCCGCTGGTCCGATGGCCTGCATCAAGCGATTGAAGCCAAGGAAAACGTCAAGATCGAGCGCGAGAACCAGACGCTCGCCACCATTACGTTTCAAAATTACTTCCGCATGTTCAAAAAGCTTTCGGGCATGACGGGTACGGCGGAAACCGAAGCCGCCGAGTTCGACAAGATTTACAAGCTCGAAGTCGTTGTCATTCCGACCAACAAGCAAATGCTGCGGCTGGAAAACCCTGACGTCATCTACCGCACCGAGAAGGAAAAATATTTTGCGGTTGCCGATGAGATTCAGAAACTCAGCACCACGGGACAGCCCGTGCTGGTCGGCACTACGTCGGTGGAAAAGTCCGAGCGCATTGACACGCTACTGAAGAAAAAGGGCATCAAGAATCACGTCGTGCTGAACGCCAAATTTCACGAGCGCGAGGCCGAAATTGTGGCCCAAGCGGGCCGCAAGGGCGCGATTACCATTGCCACCAACATGGCTGGCCGCGGTACCGATATTTTGCTCGGCGGCAACCCAGAATTCATGGCCAAGCAGGAGATGGTGAAGAAAGGCATCGCACAGCAGTTGCGCATAGCCCAGGGCAAGATCGAAGGCCCGCAGGAGGACGGTACAACTTCTGTCTTCTATTACAACGGAAACGAATACACCGTACCGACGGATAAATGGACCGAAGCCTTCAACCGTTACAAAGCTGAGACTGACAAAGAGCACGACGAAGTCACCAGCGTCGGCGGCCTGCATATTCTCGGCACCGAACGCCATGAGTCGCGCCGCATCGATAACCAGCTTCGCGGACGCGCCGGTCGCCAGGGCGACCCCGGCTCGTCCCGCTTCTACCTCTCGCTGGAAGATGACTTGATGCGCATCTTCATGCCGAAAGAATGGATTTCGAAGCTGCTGCTGCGCCTGGGCATGGAAGAAGGGGTTCCCATCGAATCGAAGATGATGACGCGCCGCGTCGAGAACGCGCAGAAAACGGTGGAAGGCCAGCACTTCGAATCGCGCAAGCATCTGCTCGAATACGACGATGTAATGAACAAGCAGCGCGAGGCGGTTTACGGCCTGCGCCGTCGCCTGCTCGAGGGCATGGATCAGAAGGATCTCATCCTCGAGGATTATGTTTCCGCGATTCTCGGCGATCTGATGGAGCAGTACTGCCCGCCCAAGGGCCACGCCGCCGACTGGGACATCAAAGGCCTGAAAGACGCTGTATTCACCCGCTTCGGCGTGGATTTCCTCGCCGAGGGCGTGAAGCCGGAAGCCCTGAACCGGCAGGAACTGGGCGACGCGATTTTCGCCAAGCTACGCGAGCGTTACGAAGCCAAGGAAAAACTGATCGGGCCCGAGGCCATGCGCCACCATGAGCGCATGATCATGCTCAGCGTGATCGACCAGCAGTGGAAAGATCACCTCCTCAGCATGGATCACCTGAAGGAGGGCATTGGCCTGCGTGGCTACGGCCAGCACGATCCGCTGGTGGAGTACAAGAAAGAATCCTTCGAGATGTTCGAGGCCATGCTGACGCGCTTCCAGGAAGACACGGTCCGCTATCTCTACCTGATGCAGATTCTGGAGCGCCCGCCGGAACCTCCTGCTGGGGGTCCGCCGCCGGGCGGTCCGGTCAATCAAGGTCCGGAGCCTGGAGTACCGGCGCACCGCGATGGCGACGGCAACGGCCGTCGCCCCCCGCGCATGGTTTCGACCTCCGCCGATGAACTCGAAGAAGCTTTCATGCGCCGAAAGCGCCGCGAACTCGAACAGGCCCGCATGGCCGGAGCCGGCGATGTGCAGCCCGTGCAGCAGGTCGTCCGCTCGCAGGAAAAAGTCGGCCGCAACGATCCCTGCCCCTGTGGTTCCGGAAAAAAATTCAAGAAGTGCCACGGGGCATAGCGCGAGCTTCGGCCCAAGAAAACGTGCGGACAGCAGCCCCGGGATGTCCACCGAGCAAAGCTCGGCTAATGCCTCTTCCGCCCAATCGCTTTAAACGTCATCTCCTTCGCCCCACTCCCGGTCTCCCGCTTCCAATCTTGAAACAACGTCGCATAATTTTTCATGATGTACTGCCCCGGCTCCACACCTAACTTCCTCGCGGCGGCGTCAATCCATCGCGGCGGACCTTCGATCTCGCAGAAATTTCCAATGGGAGTTTCATCCACAACTACTTGGCCCTTGCCGTCAGTCCATTCGGCGCGAAACTTCTCGTAGCGAAATGAGGGCGAGTACCCCAGGACGCGTAGAATCGCATCCATCTTCTTGCCGTCTTCGATTTTCGTTTCCAGTTCCTCGCGGCTGCTGTGCCGTCCGACTTTGCCGCCGCTTTTGTGCGTGAGCGTCCACCGGCTGCCGTATTGACGCAGACGAAGCAGTTCCCTGCGGCCGCGTAGAACCTCACCGGGAAGGTCATACAGCGTGTTCATCTCGTGGGTTTTCCTGGTTTCTATGCGGAATCCCGCCCGGCGCAGCTTGCGCGCCAGCGTTCGCAGATCAGTAACTCGAAATTTGACTTCGATTTCTCGGCTGGAAGCCATTCCTGCAGTATAGAAGAACGCTAGTGAGCGCCGGCGGCGGCGTTCCAATATCCATTCAAGACACCCCAATCATAGCGGTCGCGCTTCCAGTAAGCGGTTCCCGAGTTTACCCACCATCGTGCTGGGTAAGGTTCCATCCCTGTATCAATCCGCTGGCTGCGGTTCGGCTTGAGCAGCTTTTCCAGGCTGTTCAGCGAGTGCAGGCCGCCGCCTGAGTGGCAACTCAGGCAACTTTGCAGCTCGGTGGACCAGCTCCTTCTCAATTGAGGATTCTGTGATATCGCATCAATCAAATCGTCGCCTTGCTGTTGGAACGTGGAAAGGCCCCGTTCCACGCGGCCTGTAGCCCGCAGGCCGCCGTTCTTGTTGCCGAACAGCAGCCCGCGGCTGAGAGTGAATTGAAAGAAATCCTGCCCGCTGTTTTTCGCCATGTCGTCCATGTCCCCCGAGACAAAATGTGACGGTGTCTGCGTGATTTCCCGGTAGACGCGAATCTGCACGCTCTCAACCATCGGCAAAGCCACCAGCTCTCCATGGCGGTCGAACAGATTCATGAGCCGCACTAATACGACCTCCGTTCCCGGAGGGAACGCTGGAAGATTGGGGTTCACCTGGGCCTGGTCAGTCATCGATTCGCCCCCGCGGACCCACGGTTCGGAAAAATTCCACAAGGCTTGCAGATAAGCCTCCGTGGCCTTGCGCGGCCCGGGAAGTCGCAAAAATACCAAAAAACTCGACCGTCCCGAGAAGCCAAAAACATGCGCCAGGGCGAAAGGGTCGGAGTTGCCGTTGTTATCGAGCAGCACCCACGGACCCCGCCCATCAAACAAATCCGGCGGCAGAAACCCCTGCTGACGATGGGCTGGATCATACTCCCGGGTAAATGCGCCCGAGGCCACGGCCTCGCTATAGTTATCGGGTATCCCATCGATCTGTTCCGAATTCAGCGCCAACCGCTTCAGCACCTCCGCCAGGCGAAGCTGCAGCTCCCGCTTTTCCTTTTCGTAGATCGGCCGCTTTGATGCGGAGCTTTGCCCAACCGACCAATCGAATACCGCCCACAAATCACGTTGCAAGATCACGCGCTTCAACGGGTCGCGTATCAGATTCTCGCCATGTGTCTGGAGGAACTCATCCAGGACTCGCAGGGCGCGGGAGTGAGAAGGCTCCGACAGCAATTGTTCAGTTTCGAACCAAAGCAAGGGATCGAGCGCATCTTCGCCATACTGAATTCCTTGCTTATCTTCCCTCACTAATAATGCGGCATGCAGTCGGTTCCAGAGATGTGCGGGATTTGCATCGTAGACAGTGACTTGAGGAGTATCAGAGCCGGCCCGGGAATCCGCTCGTTCCGGCAGTATTGCCGCCGCCGCAATCAGACACATCACCGCAATTATGGGGCGCATCGTTACACTCCACAGACCCCGTTATGTGAAGGAAAGTTCCACCCTAGTTGAAGGTCGGCAGCTTTACCAGATCATTCTCCGGAACAGACTCCACCGGTTCTCCGGCCTTGCGCCATGCCGTCAATCCCCCCACGATCACGAACGTGTTGAATCCCTTTTCCCGCAGCAGGTGCGCCACCCGGGCGCTGGTCGCTTCGCGCGCTCAAGTGCAATACAAATAAATGTCCTTGTCTTTGGGAAGGTTCTTGATCTCTTCATCCAGATTGTTGGGCTCGATGCGGATCGAGTTCTTGATGCGGGCCGCGCCGGAGTCGTAGTAGCCATGGCTGCGCACGTCAACTATCTGCACCCGGCTCGGGTTCTCCGACGCCAGCCGCGCAGCCAGTTCCTGCACTTGCACCCGCGGGACGACACGATACATCCGGTTCTTGCGATATTGCACCACGCGATAGATGGCATAACCCGCCAACGCCCCGACGATCACGATTTCCATCGCCAGCCCCGCGGCATGAAATCCGCGCAGTACGGCTGCCAGAAAGTCGCGCGAAAGGTACCCCACCAGAAGGTAGGTCACGGAATAAATCGCCGCACCCGCGGCATCCAGTTGCAGAAATTGGCCGAACCGCATTTTCATGCTGCCCGCCAGCGGAGCAGCCATGGTGTTCACTCCCGGAATAAACTTGGCAATCAGCAGCGTCACCTTCCCCCGCTTGTAGAACGACTCCGCCGATCGCAGAATGCATGTTTCCGGATTGATGGATACGCGGCACAGAAATCCCAGCAGCAGCCAGCCCATGTACCTTCCCAGCCAGAACTGCACCGTATCGCCCAGCAGCAGTGCCAGCAGGGCCGCCCCCAGGACGTACGGGCCCTGCAAGGCGTGCGAGGCCACGGCGGCCCCCGCGGCCACCAGCGCCAGCGCGGCGGGAAACGGCAAGCCCAGCGCTTCAGCCAGCAGCAGGCCAAACGTCAGCGCATACCCATGCCGTGCCATCAGCAAGATCAAATTCATAAGCAGTGTTTGATTAGGTCAAACGAGGAAGGGTTCAGTATAAACAATGTCGGCCGGGTACATCTGACCCCGGCCGGCAGAAAAGCTCGGATACGGCGTGGCCGTACCCTTCCGGATTGCCCGGCGAGCTACTTGCTCATCGAGTCGTTGCCCATCGATCCACTTTTCATCATCTTCACGCTCATGATGTGGATCTGGCCCTTATCGGAGTACACATGCGCGCTCAGTTCTACGTGATGTCCTTCATGGCCTTTCAATTTCTCCGGATTGATTACATCCCAGCTCTTGCCGTCTTTGTCGTTGACAAACGTATACTTGTCGCCGTCGGCCTTGACCGTGCCCTTCAGCGTCATCAGCGGAGCCTTGGCTCCCGAATCGGCCTGCGTTTGGGACATATTGTTATCCTGCGTGGTGCCGGCCTGTTGCGCGAAGGCCGTCAGGCTCATCGCAAAAATTAGGGTCAGCAGACAAACCATTACCTTTTTCATGGACAATCTCCTTTATCGTTTTCGAGCGTGGCCAGATGCTTAACTGCTATCTTAAATTACGAACGGGCTGCAGCAAATGGATTGGTAGCGTTTAGCTATAGGTGCTGACTGTTGGTGGACCGAAGCAACCCGTAGGTTGCTCAAATTATAGATAAATTTAGGGTTGGCTCGAATCACATCCAAAACCGTAGGCGTAGGTTTTTCCCAAGAAGGCTGAGGCATTCTTTATGAGCCATTCGCGCCGGACTATCAACCTGTCCACTCGTCCCCCTGGCCTGCCATTTAGCGATGCAGTTCTGGTCGGCGAGACGCTTTATATTTCCGGCAGAATCGGCATCGATCCTGCAACCGGCGTCGTCCCCCCAGAGGTCGACCGCGAACTGCAAATCTTGTTCGATGAATTTTCCCAGGTCCTGGCGCTGGCAGGCATGGCTTGGGACGATCTGGTGTGGGTGCAGGTGTTCTCGCCCGACCTCACGCTCTGGCGGCGCTTCAACCTCGAATACACCAAACACTTTAAGGGAGACTTCCCCGCGCGGGCTTTTCTCGGCTCCGCCCCTCTGCTGCTCAATGGCAGGTTCGAGATGATGGGAATTGCGGTAAAGAGAGCGGCGAGCCATGATCTGTGAGCTGTGAGCGATCGAAGAGGACGCCTCCCCGGGGTATGCCCGAAGCTCACGGCTCGTAGCGCCTCCCTACTTCTCTCTCGCCACCACAAATTCCGGAGCCCATAGGAGCGCTCTCTTGATTTCGGAATCCGGAAACGTGCAGATTGCTTTCTTGGCCGATTCCGCATACTCTGCGGCTCGCGCCGTTGCCGCATCCAGCGATCCATACCGCTGCAGAGTCTGCATGATTTGCGCGTGGGTCACGCCATTAAATGCCCGGTCGGCCAGAATGGTCTCGATGCGGGCGCGCTCCTCGCCGGTACAGCGTTCCAGCGCGTGAATCACGGCCATGGTGACCTTCCCCTCGCGCAAATCGCTGGCCACGGGCTTGCCCAAAACTTCTTCCGATGCGGTGAGATCGAGAACATCGTCGACAATCTGAAACGCCATACCCAGATTGCGGCCATATTGGCCGACTGCTTCCTCCTGCGCCGCGCTGGCTCCGCCCAGGATTGCTCCCAGTCGCATGCAAACCGAAAACAGGCAAGCCGTCTTGCGATAGATCAGGTCGATGTGCTCGTCGAGCGTGATCAACTGGCCCAGCTTTTCCATCTGCAGCAACTCCCCCTCCACCATCTGCTGCGTCAGTTCGATCAGCGTATCGAGAATGCGGAAGTTGCGTTCCTGCACGGCGACCTTGAAAGCTTGCATGTAGAGCCAGTCGCCTGCCAGCACGCATTTGGAATTGCCCCACTGAGTATTAGCCGCGGGACGGCCACGGCGCGTCTCTGCTTCATCGATAATGTCGTCATGCACCAGCGTGGCAGTGTGAATGATCTCGACCACTGCGCCCAACCGCACCGCACCGCGCCCCTGGTAATCGAAAAGCTTCGAAGAAAGAAAAAGCAAAGCCGGGCGAATGCGCTTGCCCCCACCATTCCGCAGGTATTCCCCAATCTCGGTGATCGCCTGCACACCCGAGACAGTATCCTGCCCGAACTCGCCTTCGAGGGCCGCCAGATCATCGTGCAGCAGATCGAAGATTTCTTTCCCGTTGATAATGGCCGGAGCGCTCAATGTTCTTCTCTGCGTTCTCTGCGAGGAGTTCTCTGCGTTTAAAAACTCTTGCTCTCAGTTCGTGCGGTAATTTGTAAACTGCAAATCAATCCCAAAATCGTGTCCCTTCAGCATGGCAATCACTTCCTGCAATGTGTCGCGATCTTTGCTGCTGATCCGCACCAGATCGCCCTGGATCGAGGCCTGCGCTTTTTTCTTCGAATCCTTCACCAGCTTCACGATCTCACGCGCCTTCTCGATCGCAATGCCCTGCTGCATGGTCACTTTGCGTTTTGCCGTTCCACCTGCCGCCGCTTCCACCGAGCCGTAAGTTAGCCCCTTCAGCGACACGCCGCGCTTGACCAGTTTCTGCTGCAAAATGTCGTTCACTGCCTTCAGCTTGTACTCGTCGGCCGAGTGCAGCACAATCGCGTCCTTCTCCAGTTCGATATTCGATTTGGAATCTTTAAGGTCGAAGCGCGTGTGGACTTCCTTGAGCGCCTGCTGAATGGCATTGGACACTTCCTGCAGGTCGATCTTGCTCACGATGTCAAAAGTGTTCTCGGGCATCGGATTTCAATTCTTTCTGAAATGATGGAACTCAAGCAGAGGTTAACAGATGAACCGGCTTCCGGTGGAAAAATTAACGGGCCTAGCCAGTTTCAGCAGTTTCAGCCAATTTGAAAAATTTGTAGAAATTGCGCGAAGTCAGCTCCCCCATTTCATCGTGCGCCAGCCCGCGCAGTTCACTCATTTTTCGCGCGGTTTCCACAACGAACGCCGGTTCGTTGCGCTTGCCGCGATAGGGCACCGGCGCCAGATATGGCGAGTCCGTCTCGATCAAAATCCGCTCCAGGGGAACTTCGACCGCCGCATCGCGAATCTGCTGCGCCTTGGGAAACGTCACGTTTCCCGCGAATGAGATCATGAACCCCATGTCCAGCGCACGCTTCGCTTGCGCCCAGTTGCCGGTGAAACAATGCAGAATGCCTCCCAACCCGCGCGCCGCCCAATGCGATTGCATCATTCCGAGGCAGTCCTCCCAGGCATTGTCACTTCCGTCCGACGGCCTGCAGTGAATCACAATCGGCAGCTTCGCCGTGGCCGCCAGTTCCATCTGCCGCGTGAAAACTTCCTTCTGCACCTCCCGCGGCGAGTGATCGTAGAAGTAATCCAATCCGACTTCGCCCCAGGCAATCACCTTGTCATGTTTTGCCAACCGCTCCATGTTCAGGTAAGCCGCCTCATTCGCCAGCCGAGCCTCATGCGGATGGATACCGAGCGTCGCATAGATGAATTCGTACTTCTCCGCCAATCGAATGCCGCAGTCTACATCGTCCGGACCATCGCCATTCCCGATTGCAACCAGAGTCCGAACCCCGGCCGCCCACGCCCGCGCGATCGCCTGCTCACGATCGGAGTCGAATCGCTTGCCATCAAGATGTGCGTGAGAATCAACAAACATCGTCGTTGGTCGTTGGTCGTTCGCAATGCCTACGTGAGAACGGACACTCATGTGGGATCAGCCGTCCTCGGCTGCCCAGGCCGAGCAAAGCTCGGCATGGGTTTTGAGTTCCTGTCAGGCTCAAATGCCGCCAGTCGATCGCCCGTTCCGCAGCCATTATTGGTTGTTGCAAACGACGAACGACCAACGACCGGTTTCCCCTACTTCAACCTGGCCCCCACCGGCACGTCTTCCAAGAATCCTGCCAGCACAGGCTTCCCGCCTTCCAGCGAAGCCGCCACAATCATCCCATTCGATTCCATCCCGCGCAGCTTCCTCGGCGCCAGATTAGCCACAATCACCACCTTGCGCCCAACCAGCCTCTCCGGCGTATAAGCCTCCGCAATTCCCGCCAGCACCTGCCGCACCTCGCTGCCAATATCGATTTCCAGCCGCAAGAGTTTGTCGGCCTTCGGCACTCTCTCCGCAACTTTCACGATGCCCACGCGCAGTTCGATCTTCGCAAAATCATCGATCGAAATCTTTTCGTTGGTCCCCGGCACTGCCACGGGCGCTGCCACCGGTGTCGCTACGTTCGTTTGTGCCGACGTCGCCGCGGCCGGAGACTCCGCCACCGTACTCCTCTGCTCTTCTTCCATCTTCTGCATCCTTTCAATCGCACTTTTGTCGGCGCGCGGAAAAACCGGCTGCACTTCGCCCAGCTTTGTGCCCAGCGGCAATTGTCCCCACGCCAACTCCCCCAGCGCGACCTTCTTGATGTCTCCCAATCCCATCTGCGCCCAGATTTTCGCTGTCGCCTCCGGCATCACCGGATGCGCCAGCGCCGTGGCAATTCTCAGAGCTTCCGCCGCGGTATAGAGTACCGTCGCCAGTCTCGATCGGCTGCCTTCATCCTGACTTTCACCCAGCGCCCACGGCTCGTTTTCAACAATGTATTTATCCACCGCCGCCACTAAAGCCCAGGCCGACTCAAGCGCCCGTGAAAACTGGAATTGATGGAACAGCGTTCCGAACTCGCGAATCGTCTTCCGCGCCGTTTCTGCAACCCCGTCGTCCGCCGCCGTCTTCGACGCCCCGTGCGACGGATACGGCACCTCGCCCTTGAAATACCGGTTGATCATCGTCAGCGTACGGCTCGCCAGATTTCCCAGCCCATTCGCCAGATCGGAGTTGTAACGCTGCACCAGCGCGTCGAACGAAAACGATCCGTCCTGCCCGAAGACAACTTCGCGCAACAGAAAATAGCGCAAGGCATCCGCGCCCAGTACGTCGAGAATCGTCTCAGTGCGCACAATATTGCCCCGCGACTTCGACATCTTGCTCTCTTCAAACAACAGCCAGCCGTGCGCCACAATGGCCTTGGGAACCGGCAGCCCCGCCGCCATCAGAAACGCCGGCCAGTACACACAATGGAAGCGGACGATTTCCTTCCCGATCATCTGCACGTCGGCCGGCCAGAATTTCTTGAACGCCTCCTGCGCCGCCGCGTGCGCCGAGCCATAGCCAATAGCGGTGATGTAATTCGCCAGCGCATCGAGCCAGACGTAAATCACATGCTTGGGATCCTCCGGCACCGGAATCCCCCAGCTGAAGGTCGAGCGGCTGATGGAGAGATCGCGCAGCCCCGAGCGCACAAACGAAATCACTTCATTGCCCCGCGTCTCCGGCCGGATGAATTCAGGATTTGCATATAGCGCGAGCAGCTTGTCTTGAAACGCCGAAAGCTTGAAAAAATAGTTCTCCTCGTGCACCGTCTCGGTAACGCGCCCGCATGTGGGGCAGGGATCTCCCGGCTGCGCGCCGTCCACGTATAGCTCGTCCGAGACGCAATATTGCCCGGTGTATGTGCCCTTGTAAATAAACCCATTGTCGCGAATCTTCCGGAAAAGCTCCTGCACCCGCTTCTTGTGCCGCTCTTCGGTGGTACGGATGAAGTCGTCGTTGGAAATTCCCATCCGCTTCCACAGAGCGCGGAATTGGCCGGAAATTTCATCGGCATACTGCTGTGGAGTCTTTCCCGCCGCCTGCGCCGCGCGCTCGATCTTCTGCCCGTGCTCGTCGGTTCCGGTAAGAAAAAATGTCTCCGCGCCTAGCATGCGCTGCCGCCGCGCAATCGTATCGCAGGCAATCGTTGTGTAAGCGTGCCCGATGTGCGGGCGCGCATTCACGTAGTAAATCGGCGTCGTGATGTAGAACTTCTTGCTCATTCCGAATATCTTTAGCTTCTATCCTTTTATTATCTTGCGCGCGAAAACGTAAGCGCGGCGGCTCTGATACTCCACTTCGGGCGCATACGGCTCGCGTTCCACAATCTCTTCGATCTCAAACCCCGCTGCGCGCAGATATCCCGCTACGTCCGCGGTGCGAAAGAAATAAAAGTCGAGGCAAACCTCGCGGCCCCACAGTTCCTCCACATGCGAAACTTCTTCGCCAATATGGAAGCTCAGCAGCAGCAACCCGTCCGGGCGCAGAACCCGCCACATCTCACGGAAGGCGTGCTCCACCTCGTGCGGCGGGAGGTTTACGATGGCATAAAACGCCGCAATGCCGGACCAGGCTTCATCCCGCACTTCCAGCGCCCTCATGTCGCCGCAATAAAATTCAATGCCGGAATTGAGCCGCCGAGCCCGATCCACCATGGCCGGCGACAGGTCTACTCCGCACAGCTCAACTCCCCGCTCGTGCAGATAGCGGGCAACTTGTCCCGGTCCGCAACCAAGGTCGCAAACCAGCCCCGCGCCGAGCATTCTGTCGGCAAAGCGGTCCAGCAGTTCGCGGTCGCGCGGCTTGTGCCGCAACTCGTCATAGATGTGCTCGACGTACTGATCGGCCACCCGATCATAGCTCGCCTGAACCTCGCTGCTCTTCTGGTCAATCATTGCTAACTAATCATCGCTGGCCAATCATCGGCTGAATAACTATTGTCGTTCCGAACCGGCGTCAAGCCGGTGAGGAATCTGCTTTTCTCTCACTACCCTGCAAATAAGCCCGCGCCGCCTCCTGCATTACGGTTTTCAGCGGCACATGATGCTCTGCTGCGATCCGCCGGCAATCTTCATACTCGGGCGCATAATTCGTGACGGTCCCATTCATGCTCGCGATCTTGATTCGCACTTCGCCCCAGGGCGTACCCACGCTCTCCCAACGCCGGGCCAGCGTCCGCCGCATCTCATGGCGTCGCCGCACTCCCAACGTGGTCGTCTCGGCGAAAATAAGTTGCGTCAATTTACTGGCGTCCTCGGGCTTGCAAAGCACCGTCAGCAGCATTCCCGGACGATTCTTCTTCATTTGCAATGGCATTCCGAAAGCATCGAGCGCGCCCTCTTCGAACAAGCGCTCCATCGCATAGCCAAACACCTGCGGATTCAGGTCGTCGAGATTGGCCTCGAGTACGGTAATCGTTTCCGCAGCCGTCTTCTCAGCCCACGCGTTCGAAACCGCCTCGCCAATCGTCAGACGCACAACATTAGGATGCCCCGGAAAATCCCGCGATCCCGCGCCGTACCCTGACCTCTCGATCTTCATCTCAGGAAACGCAGCGAATCGTGCTGCCAGCGTCTTGACAATCGCAGCGCCCGTCGGCGTAACCAATTCTGCCTGCATTCCGGACGAATACACGGGCGCATCCTTCAGCAACTCCACCGTCGCCGGAGCTGGGACAGGAAAAGTTCCGTGCGCGCATTTCACCATCCCGCCACCAACATTCAGCGGTGAACAGATAATCTCATCGACTCCCAGCGCCTCCGACCCCACCGCGGCACAAATGATGTCGACCATCGCATCCACCGCGCCCACTTCATGGAAGTGCACGTTGTCGATCGAGGTGTTATGAATCTTGGCCTCGGCCGCGCCCAATCTCTCGAAGATCGTGGTCGCAGTCGCCTTCGCGCCGTCGGAAATAAAAGCCGATGAAATAATCCGGCGAATCTCAGTCAAGCCCCGCGAATGAGAATGCCCATGCGGCGCGGACACTTTTGTTCGCGTCTCGACAGGATGGGAATGCGCATGCTCATGGTGCTCATGCTCACCTTCATGATCATGATGATGATCTCCCTGCCCCGAATGCTCTTGGGAGTAGGGTTGCTCGTGCTGCTGCCAATACTCTTCCCGCGGCAAATCCTTCTCCCCATTCACCCAAACATCCACTTTCGTTGCCGAAATTCCGCACCGCATGACGCGAGAAAGTTCCAGCCGTGCCCCCAATCCCAGCGCCGCCACGGTTTCCTCCAGCAACCGGGGCGAAACCCCGGCATCGACCAGGGCGCCCATAAACATGTCGCCGCTCATGCCGGAAAAGCATTCAAGGTAGGCAATTCGCATAGAGAAAACGTCGTTGGTCGTTAGTCGTCGGTCGTCGGTCGTTGGTCGTTGGTCGTCGGTCGTTGGTCGTTGGTCGTTGGTCGTTGGCCAAGACCAGGCGCCCGTGGAAACCGCAACTCCGTGACACCTTAGAGGCCGACGACCGAAGGCCGACGACCAACGACCCACGACTGACGACGAATTTTCATCATAGGGAACGTTGCATCCACCGTCAAACCCGCTCCACGCGCGCTCTGCTAGAATCACTTTCTCCAGAAACACATTCGAGGGAAGCCTTGTACCGTTATCTCGAACACCGTATCGCGCAACGCCTGCTGGAATTCCTCCGCCAGCGTTACCCGGAGGCCGCGCTGCCTCAGGTTGTCATTGAACAACCGCCGAAAGTTGAACTCGGCGACTTCGCCATCCCGCTCTTCCCTTTTGCCAAGCCGCTCCGAACATCGCCGTTGAAGATCGCGGAGACCATCCGTTCTGAGATCGGTCCGATCGAAGGCATCGCCGGAATGCAGGTCGCGCCCCCCGGCTACCTGAACGTCAGAATCGATCGCGCGTGGATGGCCGCCGAGATCGCCGCCGATCGCAAACCTGCCGCCGGAATACCGGCGGGCAAGATTCTGGTTGAGCACACCAGCATCAATCCCAACAAGGCAGCGCACATCGGACATCTGCGCAACGCCATTCTTGGCGACACGTTCGTGCGACTGCTGCGTTACGCTGGCCGCGAAGTCGATATTCAAAACTACATCGACAACACTGGCGTGCAGGTTGCCGATGTCGTGGTCGGCTTTACCCGCCTGGAGAGTAAATCGCGCGCTGAGATCGCCACACTGACGTGCCAGCCCCGCTTCGACTATTACTGCTGGGACCTCTACGCTCGCGTCTCGGAATGGTACGAGCAGGACAAGCAACACTTGCAAGCCCGCTCGCAAACTCTGCATGCGATTGAAGACGCCGCCAGCGAAACCGCCGTCATTGCCGACTTGATCTCGACGGCCGTCATCCGCCGCCATCTTGAAACCATGGACCGGCTCGACATCGAATACGACTTTCTTCCGCGCGAGAGTGAAATTCTGCACTTGCATTTCTGGGATGCAGCTTTCGCAAAGTTAAAACAGACCGGCGTTCTGACTTTCGAGAGTGAGGGCAAGAATAAGGGTTGCTGGGTGATGCGCAGGGCGGGGACTGCTTCAACCACAGAGAACATAGAGGGCGCGGAGGAAACACAAAGGATTTCCGAGGACGACCAAAAAGTCATCGTCCGCTCCAACGGCACCGTCGGCTATGTCGGCAAAGACATCGCCTACCACATGTGGAAATTTGGCCTCCTGGGCCGCGATTTCAACTATTGTAAGTTCTACCGTTATCCCAACCAGCACGTGTGCTGGATTTCCGCCGTGCAAGGCGAGCCAGACCATCCCCACTTCGGCGACGTTGCCGAAATCTATAACGTAATCGATGCTCGACAATCCGAAGCGCAAAACACGGTGATCGAAGCTCTGCGCGGGCTCGGCCACAACGAGGCCGCCGACCACTACACGCATTTTTCTTACGAGATGGTAGCGCTCACCCCCCGCTGCGCTGCCGAACTTGGCTATACGCTGAAAGAAGAAGACAAGACCCGTTCCTACATCGAAGTCAGCGGCCGCAAAGGCTTTGGCGTCAAAGCCGATGACTTACTGGACCAGCTCATCGCCTCCGCGAAAAGCGAAGTCGACTCGCGCCATCCTCAGCTCACTGACGCCGAGCGCCTCTCCGTAGCCACTCAAATTGCCATTGGCGCGCTGCGTTATTTCATGCTGAAGTTCACGAAACAATCCGTCATCGCCTTCGACTTTAAAGAGGCGCTCAGCTTCGAGGGCGAAACCGGACCCTACGTCCAATACGGAATTGTCCGCGCCGCCAGCATCTTCAAGAAAGCCGGAATCGATCCCGACACTTTCTGTGTTGCGGGCAAAGTCTCTGCCGGGGATCTTGCGAAATTTCTGACCGGAGAAAATGCCGACGAATTCTGGGCACTCTGGCTTGCCGCATCAAAAACGTCCTACATAGTCGCCCAGTGCATCTCAACCACCGAGCCGGCGCATCTCGCCAAGCACGCCTTCCAACTCGCGCAACTGTTCAACACTTTCTATCACCGCCATCCCATCCTGAGTGAGGCCGACGACGAGCGAAAACGATTCCTGCTGACTACAGTGGCAGTAGTGCGCCGCGAACTGATTCGCATCCTGAAAGTTATGGGCATAACGGTGCCGCCGGTCATGTAAACGAAAGCTGGTGTGGCGCGGACACTCCCTTCGACTATGCTCAGGGCAGGCCTGTCCGCGCGTTTTGGTGGAAACAAAATGTCGCCCTCAATGCAATCCCATTCCTGGCGCCACCGCATCCTGATTGGCCTGGCTGCCTTTGTTTGCCTTGTCGCCGTTGTCGCAGCCACCTATGAATCGATCTCCGAACGCCGCGATCGCCGCTCCCATCCCATGCCCGGCAAACTCGTCGATGTCGGCGGTTACAGAATGCACATCAACTGCACCGGCTCCGGATTTCCCACCGTGATCTTCGATTCCGGCCTGGGTGATGGCTACGTTCCCTGGAACAAGGCGCAATCCCAGGTGGCCCAGTTCACGCAAGCCTGTTCGTACGATCGCGCTGGGTTCGGTTACAGCGATTCCAGTCCGCGCCCCCGCACCAGCCGGGACATGGCCAAGGAATTACACACCCTGCTCCACAATGCCGGCGTCTCGCCGCCCTACGTTCTCGTCGGCCATTCGCTGGCGGGATACAACGTCCGCGTCTTCACCAGCCTTTATCCCAACGAAGTCGCAGGCTTGGTGCTGGTCGACGCCTCGCATCCCGAGCAGCAAAAGCGTTTTCCTCCTGCCTTAAACGACATGGACGCAAACTGGATTCAGGAAGAAGAGTTTCTGGAGTTCACCACGCCGTTCGGCTTGCCCCGCCTGCTCGGATTTTGCGCCCGGGACGGAGAAGCGCGCGCCACGGATTGCAACTTTCACCACCTGCGCGAAACAGTTGCGGAGCTCAAGTCGATTTCCGTAAGCGCCGCTCAAGCCGCCGCCACCGGCTCCCTGGGCGATTTGCCGCTGATTGTTCTTTCCGAGGATCCCGACACGCCGCAACCCGACCTGCCGGAAGATCTGGCCAAACCGGCAAGTGCCGCGTGGTCTCAGATGCAGGAAGAACTGGCGCACCTCTCCACCAGTGGAACCCAGGTGATCGCGAAGAACAGCGGCCATTACATTCAACTCGACCGGCCCGATGTTGTGGTTGACGCCGTCCGCACCGTAGTCGATCAGGCGCGGCAACGCCCCAGGCCTGCCGCCACACCTTGAGGCTTCAGAGTGCCTATTTCGGCGCTTGCTTCATCCCAAAGATGCTCAACTGCTTGTAGCTGGCGACATACACGAACCCGTTCGCCACCACCGGCACCAGGTTCGAACTCCCATTGTAGTAGGGCCACGTGCCCGCATTCGCTTGGAAAAGCGTGGTCATAGTGCTTCCGGTCTCAGGATTAAAAGCATAGAGGCTGATAGAGTTCAACTTCTGCGACCAGGGATGCGATAACGCCCAGACGATCGGGTTGGCTTCCCCGTTGGAAGAGATGGTCGTAAAAAATCCCGGAGATTGGCCGCTGTGCAACGTGGCCGATTGCGCGACCTTTGTAAGGCTGGTTTTCGGCGAAGTTACCACCTTCCAGGCCTCGACCATTTTGCCTCCGCTGGTGACCACGCGGGCAAGTCCGTCACTGGGATCAACAAAATACGATTGCCCGCACCAGCATCCGCCGATTCCATAGGTGCCCAGCACGTTGTTCTTGGTAGGCGAATAGCCTCCCAGATGATCTCCATTCATCAGGTACATGCTGCCGTTTTTTCCTGCGGCCACAACCAGGCGCGGCACCGGTCCCGGCTGATCCGGCAAAACCAGAGCCCCACCCGAACCGAAATCCTGATCATGAGCGTCGAGCGCCGCCAGGTTTGAAGGTGTGAACAAATCGAGCACAGCGCTGAGGTCCGAAGACACCTTGACCACGCTTTCCTCAATGTTGCTCTGGCCGTTGTAGGTGGTCCCCGAGGGATCGGAGTTTCCGGTCACAAAAATAATATTTCCATCATCGTCCGTCGCCGGGCCATAACCTGACATCCAGATCGACGACATGAAAAATGTATTGGGAGACGTCGCTTGCATGTCGAACATCAAGTCCGACGACAGCGGCGCCAGCGTAGCCGCATCCCATCCCATCAGCCAGCCACGCGATAGGTTCGGAGCGTAGTCGCAGAAGCTGCCAAAGCCGGCATAGATGTTGCCGTTCGTTTCCAGCAGCCCCGGCCGCTGCCGCTGGTATGTGGCGTTAAAGGCAAAAGTCGTCCCGTCAACCAGCGTGTGCGAAGCCGCAACCACTTGCGGCGCGATTTTGTCCGTCAAGCTGCCCAGATCCAGCGCGTGCAGGCGATAGGCCGGCCCTGTGCTTTCTTGCGTATAAGCAATCAGGTACATCGTACGGCTAATTGGGTCAATTACCGGCGTCGAGTTGATGCCGACATTAGGACCGTTGTTGTTACAGCTTAACGGCCAGACCACGGGAGTTCCCAGATGCTGGCTCAGCAGCACCGTGCCGGCGTTCGCGTCGATCGCATACACCGTGTCATTTTCCGTCGCGACGTAGACGACATTGTGCGTGCCCTGATAACTGCCCGCAGTAATATCTACGCCCGGAACCAGTAGCGGCTGCGCGTCAACCTGATCGTCCAGCGTGACCGTGGTCAGCAGCCCGAAGCTGGAGCTTGCGACATTCGCCGGCGTGAGCACGGACTCGCCTGAGTTCCAGCCGGTGCGGTTGTTGTCGTAGTGATAGGTGATTACGGCAGTTTGGGCGGCCAGCACCTGCGCGAGAGAAAAAACCACAACAGCGATGGCTGCCACTTGGCACACCTTTGCCGTGCGACGAAGCGGCATCATACATCCCTTCCCGAGTAGCGGCGCGACACGACTCTTGGGGGAGCGCCAATACGATTCTAGGCAGGCCGGAAACCGCAGTCAATGAGACCGAACGCCATGAGAATAAAGGCCCCGTTACCGGGGTTACCAGGAGAAATACGATCACCGGGGCTGAAGAGCGTTCTGGTTTTGGAAGCTTTACTCGGCGCAGAAGCGCCGCTCTTCCACGCCACTGCGCGCGCCGCCGAGGTACATCCATGGATTCCGCAGACGATTAGTCCCGCGGAAATCACTTCGCTTACTTCTTCAATCCAAAGATGCGCAGTTGCTTATTGCTGCCCACGTAAACCTTCCCGTTCGCCACCAGCGGAACCAGGTTCGAATTGCCTCCAAAGTTGGGCCAGTTGCCGGCGATACCATGAAAAAGGGCGGTCATGTTGTGCGCTGTCTCGGGGTTAAATGCATAGAGACCAATTGCATTCGAGGTCTGCGAATTCGGATGCGACAAAGCCCAGATGATCGGGTTCGCTTCTCCATTCGATGAAATAGTAGTAAAGAACCCCGGATTCTGTTCGCCCGGAATGGTCGGCGCCTGCGCAAGCAGCACCAGGCCGGGCCGGGGAAAGCTTTCGATCTTCCACACCATAACCTGATTGCCCCCGCTGCTCACCACTCGCCCCATGCCATCGCCCGGATCCACATAATACGACTGACCGCACCAGCATCCGCCGATTTGATAAGTGCCGAGCACGTGGTTCGCGTTAGGCGAATATCCGCCGAGCTTGTCTTCGTCCATGAAGTACATGTTGCCGTCTTTGCCCGCCGCGACCACCAGATGCGGCACCGGCCCCGGTTGGTCGGGCAAAACCAGCGCCCCACCCGAGCCGAAATCCGTGTCCCCTTCATCCAGGCTGGCTTGGTCAGAGGGGGTGAATAAGTCGAGCACCGTCGTAAGATCCGACGACACTTTAATCGTGCTCTCCTGAATATTAGTAACTCCGTTATAAGTAGTGCCGGAATAATCGGAGTTCCCGGTTACAAACAGGATATTTCCCTCATCATCCGCCGCAGGACCGTAGCCCGACATCCAGATGGACGATAGAAAGAAGCTATCGGGAGAATTCGCCAGGGTGTTGAAGACCTGGTTGGTCGAAAGCGGCGCCAGAGTCGAGGCATTCCAGCCCAGCAGCCAGCCGCGCGAAACGTTGGCGTCAAAATCGCAGAAGCTGCCGAATCCAGCGTAGATGTTGCCGTTCGCTTCCAGCAGCGCCGGGCGTTGCCGTTGGTACGTGGCATTGAAGTCGAAAGTTGTGCCGTCGCTGAGCATGTGCGTCGCGCTTACCAGTTGCGGCGTCATCGTGTCGGCCAGGCTGCCCAGGTCGAGCGCGTGCAGGCGATAGGCAGGGCCGGTGCTGTCTTGCGTGTAGGCGATCAGGTACAGGGTGTTATTGCTAGTGTCGATCACCGGCGTGGATGTGATGCCGACATTCGGCCCGTTATTGTTGCAGCCGAGTGGAAAGACTACTGGAGCGCCCAGATTTTGGCTAAGCAGCACGGCGCCGCTGTCGGCGTTGATGGCGTAGACCGTGTCGTTTTCCGTTACCACGTACACAACATTCTGCGTGCCCTTGAAATTTCCGGCCGTAATGTTCGCGCCGGGAACATACAGCGGCTGCGCGTCAACCTGATCGTCAAGCGTGACTGTGGTCAGCAGCCCGAACTTGGAGCTGGCGACATTTGCTGGTGTCAGAACGGATTCGTGCTGATCCCATCCGGTGCGGTTGTTGTCGTAGTGGTAAGTAGTGACAGCAACCTGCGCCGAGAGCATTTGGGCTAGAAAACCAGAAACGGCAATTGCTACCGGTAGGCAAACCTCTGCACTTCGACGGAGTGGCGTCACGGGACCTCCTGGGTAGGGCGACTCGACGATTCTAGGGCGAGGCAGAAATGGCGGTCAATCGAGAAGGACCGCCCGGAGATGGAAGGCTCCGGTGCAGAATATTAGACCCGCATCGCCGGTTAAGTCGCCGGTGGGGCCATGTAGCGCCGCCTGCGAGACATAGGAATAGGCTCAGGCCGTGACCATGTCGATGATCATTCGTCACAGACGAGAAGCAATGCTGCAGCTTTGCAAGAACCGTTTTCAAAGGTGCGAACCTGGGCGCTACCGGCAACCGCAGATTCCTTCGCGCTCGCTTCGCTCGCTTGTCGGAATGACAAGCGTTGGGGATCTGGCGCTTGAGAGTGTAGGGCTCGAAATTAACGATCACCCGTCTAGTACTCCGCCAACTCCTTCATGGCGCGGAACAGATCACTCGCCTGCGGCAGAATCGCGTCTTCGAGAATGGGTTGATAGGCGACGAAGGTGTCTGTGGCCGCAACCCGCCGCACGGGGGCGTCGAGTTGATCGAAAAGTTGGTCGGCGATGCGCGCGGCGATCTCCGCACCGTAACCCCAGCTCAGGCTGTCTTCGTAGGCGACGAGCGCGCGATTGGTTTTGCCCACGGACGCGGCGATGGCGTCCCAATCGAACGGGTTCAGGCAGCGCAGGTCGATGAGTTCAACTTTCACGCCGTGCTCGCGCTCCAGCTTCTGCGTCGCCTGCAGCGCGCGGGGAACCACTGCGCCGTAGGTGATCACGGTCAGGTCCGTGCCCGATTGCACGACCTTGGCCTTGCCGAACGGAATCATGTAATCCGCCCCAGGATAGGCCGCGCGGCCATAGGTTTCCCGATAGAGCCGCTTGTGCTCGAGAAACAATACGGGATCGTCACATCGGATGGCAGTGCGCAGCAGGCCGGCAGCATCAAGCGCGTTCGAAGGAAAAACGACCCGCAGTCCCGGGATGTGGGTGAAGGTGCTCTCGCCGCACTGCGAGTGGTAGATTGCGCCGCCAGTGAGATATCCGCCAATGGCAACCCGAATCACTACCGGACACGAGAACGCATTATTCGAGCGCCAGCGAATGACCGCCAGTTCGTCGCGTATCTGCATCATCGCCGGCCATATGTAATCGAAGAACTGAATTTCGACGACGGGCTTCAGGCCGCGCGTGGCCATGCCAGTGGCGCGGCCGACGATGGCGGCTTCGGCCAGCGGAGAATTGAAGACTCGGTCGGGACCGAATTCGCACTGCAGCCCGAAAGTGAGTTTGAACACTCCGCCCTTGCCTTTCACCAGTTTTTGCTTGAGATATTCCTCGCGACTGCAGTCGGCGACATCTTCGCCGAAGATGACGATGCGCTCGTCGCGCCTCATTTCGTCCAGCAGGGTGGCGTTAATCAGGTCGGCCATAGTTTTAGCTGCGGACTTTTTGCCGTCGGGGGCTTCGGCCGCCGCGGCCGGCTGGGTGTCGAACGCTGACGAAGCCGGATCGAGATCGGGCGAGTACACATACCTGGTTATGCTCTCCGGCGCAGGTGGCAGGGCGGCGAGCGCTTCGTCGACGGCGGCTTGCAGCTCTTCTTCAACTTTCTTTTCAAGATCGTTGATTCCCTTCTCATCAAGAACTCCCTCGCGGAGAAGGAACATTTGAGTGCGGGAAACCGGATCGCGGGCGGCATCGCGTTCGCGCTCGGAGTCGGGGCGGTACAAGCGTTCGTCATCAGAAAGTGAATGGGAATAGGGACGGATCACGTGGGCGTGCACAAACGCCGGCCCATGGCCTTCGCGGCAATATTGCGCGGCGCGCTGGAAGGCGGCGCAACTGGCTACCGGATCGGTGCCGTCGATTTCTTCGAAGTGAAAGTTGGGGAAGCCGGAGACCAGGCGCGAGATGCTGCCGCCGGCGGTTTGCACTTCGACAGGAACGGAGATGGCATAGCCGTTGTCCTGCACACAGAAAATTACCGGCAGCCTGGTGAGAGCGGCGGCGTTCATGGCCTCCCAGAATTCGCCCTCGCTGCTGGTGCCATCACCGAGGGAAACGTAGGTGACTTCGTCGCCGTGGAAGGTTACATCTTTGAACTGGCGATAATCGGGCAGGTCACTAGAGGGAATTTCCGCTGACTTGGGATGTCTGGCAAAATATCGTCCCGCCTCGGCGCAACCCACGGCCTGCAGAATCTGCGATCCTGTCGGCGACGACTGGGTCACAATATTGAGCCGCTTGTAGCCCCAGTGCGAAGGCATCTGGCGACCGCCGGAGCTGGGATCGTCGGCCGCACCCACCGCCTGCAGAAACATCTCCACCGGCTTCGCGCCTAGGGCGAGGCACAGGCCGCGGTCGCGATAATAAGGATAGAACCAGTCGTAGGCCGGTTTGAGCATCATGCCAGCGGCGACACCGATGGCTTCGTGTCCCGCGCCCGACATCTGGAAGAAGATTTTCTGCTGGCGCTTGAGCAGGATTTCCCGGTCGTCGATGCGGCGGGATGTGAACATGAAACGGTAGGCCTGAATCAGTTGATCGGGAGTAAGTCCCTCATAATTGCGGGACCTTTTGCCGCTGGGAGCATTCAGTTTGGGATCAGTCTTTGTAGTCGCCATCCGGTTCCTGATGAATATTATAAATTCACCGCTCGATTGGAGTACGGTGCGGCGCATTACCGGGCAGGTTGCATTGTAAATGGGAATCGGGGATTGGAAAACATGCAAGTTTTTGCAGGCGGTGACTGGCAGTGCATGGCGGTCAAGAAATCCGAACGCTATGGAAGCGGGCTGCTTTGGGGCGGTGTCGACACTACCTGCTTTGGGAGCAGAGTGACATCCTGCCAAAAGCAGTTAGCCGCAGAGGTCGCAAAGAAAGACCGCAAGGTTCGCAGAGGAAAGGCGCAGAAGCCCAAGATGGCGAACCCGTCCCGACGAAGTGGACGACCTGTGGAAAATCTGGGTTCCCCAGCAGCAATTTTGGGGGATTTCCTCAAAACGGTAGGTGTATGATGATTTTCCAACAAGCCAGCCGCGTGTCCAAGTGCAAAATGTATGCGATGTTAAGTGTCGATCGTTGACATTGCGGTCGTTGTGCGTGCCTTCGAGCATTCGAGGAGAAAAATGAGAACTGAGCAGCGGTGTTTCGTGTGGTTGGGAGTCGCAATGTTCGGAATGGTTGTCTTGTCGCCCACGTTGTGGGGTCAGGCGCCGGGGGAGTCCGAGACGGGACCATTGACCACAGACTGGAGCGATTCGCACCTCATCTTCTCCAAGCCCGCGACCGCCGAGCGGGCGGCGCGGGTGGAACAGGATCCGCGCTATCAGCGGCAGCTGCACCGGCATTCGGTGGTGAGATTGGTGGACGGGCAAAGGAGTGAGGGGCGGACTTCGAGATCGAATATTGAGGCTGCGCCGGCTGTTAACGCTCACGGCGACTGGGCACAATTTTTGGGAAACAATGGAACGGTGGGAGCTACGAATTATCCCGCGAAGTATTCGTTCAACATTAACCAGGCAAGCTGTGCCAATGATTTCGCCGTATACACGACCGGCCTTCTTGGGTCGAGCGGGCAGGCCACCGTGGTGGCGTTCAACAATCTTTATTCCGGCTGTACGGGCACGGTGCCTTCGGTCTACTGGGCTTACAACAATAAAGGAACGCCGGTATCTTCGCCATTTTTCTCGCGCGATGGTACCCAGGTGGCGTTCGTGCAAGCAGGGGGAGGCTTCAAGTCGACCGTGGTTCTGTTTAAATGGGCCGCTTCAGCGAGCGAATCAGTAAGCAGTCCGATGACGCTCTCGGGAATCTTTCGTGGTTTTTATCCTGGGTGCTCGGCCCCGTGCACGACGCTGCTCGATATGCGGGATGGCAGCGGCAACGTGGATGCCGACAGCAACTCTGCCCTCTTTTACGACTACAGCAGCGACACTGGATATGTCGGAGACGACGACGGCTGGCTGCATAAATACAATCCGTTTTTCAACGGCACACCAGGCGAAGTACGGACCGGCGGCTGGCCGGTGCAGGTGAATCCAGGAAGTCTAACGCCGGCCCTCACCAGCCCGGTCTTCGATAATGTTTCGGGGAATGTTTTCGTGACGGATAAGGGAGGATTCCTGTACCGTGTGGATTCGACTGGGGCGGTAACGGCTTCAGGCCAGTTGGATTTTTCGACGGCAAACGATGGCGGGCCGGGATTTGTGCAAGGCCCGATCGTGGACTCCTCAGCCGGCTTCGTGTATGTTTTCGCGACCAGCGACGGAAGCGGAGGTTGCCTGGGCACATCCGATTGCACCGCGGTCTTTCAACTGCCTGTTAACTTCTCTGCGACCACTACTCCTTCGGAGGCGGTAGTCGGGGTGAGCACGCTTGAACCTGCAGTTCCAAATCCTCTATACCTCGGCGCTTTCGACAGCGCTTACGAAAATTCCGTAACTGCCACGGGGCATCTGTACGTTTGCGGCAATACCGGCGGACCTCCGGTGCTGTATCAAGTGGCGATCCAGAATGGCACGCTGGGCACAGTCAGCGCGGGGCCGGTTCTTTCTACCAGCACCAGTACTCCGTGCTCGCCGGTAACCGACGTCTATAATCCCAACGCTTCCGGGGGAATAACCGAGTGGCTTTTCGCCAGCGTAGAAAACGGCGGAGCAGCGACGGGGTGCTCCTCCGGGGGATGCATTTTTAATCTCAAAGACACGGCCTGGCAGCCGTCGACAGCGTACGTAATCGGACAGGAGGTTTTGGACAGCAACCTCCACATTCAAGTAGTCAGCGTGGCGGGCACGTCGGGCGCCTCCGCCCCATTCTGGAATATTTCGACCGGTGGCAGCACGTCGGATCACACGGTCACTTGGCTGGATCAGGGACCGGCTTCTGCGTTTACTCTGCCGGCTTGGACCGGGAGCCATCACTACACCAAAGGCACGGAAATCCTCGATGCCCACAACAATGTGGAGTTGGTAACGACAGCGGGTAACTCGGGTGGCTCGCTTCCGAGTTTTAACATTACGCCGGGCCTCACCACACACGACGGCACGGTCACCTGGACGAATGTGGGAGCGATTGCCACGGCCGCAGCCGCTGAGGCTGGAGGCACGAGCGGCATGGTCATCGACAATGTTGTAGGCTCGTCCATTCAGGCGGGAGCTTCCAATATTTATTTCTCGACTCTGAGTAATCAGAACTGTGGAACTTCGGGTACGGGCGGGTGCGCGGTGCAGGCGTCACAGGCGGGTTTGCAGTGAGTGCTGCGGCGGCGGGTTGAGCAGGCGTGGGCGCACCCGTGGGCTAGAGAGTCCGTGTGCGACTTGTCTTCGCCCCTTCGGGGCTGGTTCCTTTTCCACATTTTAGCCGCAGCTCGCGCTGTGGGCTGCATTCTGACGCCGCTACGCGGTGAAATCACGCATACCGTTCCACTGCGCCGAACAATTTCAATCAGAGGCTCTTTAGAGTTTGCCGGGAGCAACGCCGCTTCGCTGTAAGTGTTGGCGCAGTATCGTCACAATCCGGGCAGCGGCCTTCCCATCCCAAAGTGGAGGCCGGCGGGACGAGCGCGCGGGTCGGTTGAGAGCAGCTCGCGCGGCGGCGAGAATGCGATCTGGATTTACGCCTACCACTTGATTCGAGCCATGCTCCACCGTCGAAGGGCGTTCCGTGTTTTCGCGCAAAGTAAGGCAGGGCACGCCGAGGACGGTGGTCTCCTCCTGAATTCCTCCGGAGTCGGTCAGAACAATTCGCGCATTGTCATTGAGCGAGAGAAAGTCGAGATAGCCGAGGGGATCGAGGGGCACGATTCCCATGTGATCTTTATCCGGCGACGCGAAGTATTGCAACAGACCGAAGGTCTCGACATTTCTCCGGGTGCGGGGATGGATGGGGAAGAACACGGGAAAGTCACTGGCCACTTCGCGGATGGCGGCGAGTATGCCGCGTAGAATTTTGGGGTCGTCGACATTCGAGGGCCGGTGCAGAGTAAGAACGCCGTAGGGGCGCGCAGGGGAACCGTTCGGGCGCATCCCCAGTTGATTCAGAAGCGGTGAACGCGAGGCCTGCTCGCTGTGGCGCAGCAAAGAATCGATCATCACGTTGCCCACGAGGAAAATTTTCTCAGGGGCCACGCCCTCGCGTTTCAGATTGTCCACGCCGCTTTCCTCTGTGACGAACAACAGGCTGGAAATGGCATCGGTGAGCTTGCGGTTGATTTCCTCGGGCATGCTCATGTCGAAGCTGCGCAATCCGGCTTCGATGTGAGCCACTTCGAATCCTAGCTTGGCGGCAGTAAGCGCGGCAGCGATTGTAGAATTCACGTCGCCCACGACCAAAACAATGTCTGGTTTGAAGTCGGCGATTACGGGTTCGACGCGCTTCATGATCTGTGCGGTTTGAACGGCATGGCTGCCGGAACCGACTTCGAGATTGACATCGGGCGCGGGCAGGCCCAGATCGGCGAAAAAACTTCCCGAAAGCTTTTTGTCGTAGTGCTGGCCGGAGTGAACCAGGCAGTGCTGAATTTCGGGAAATGGCTTGAGTGCATCGACGAGGGGCGCGACTTTCATGAAGTTAGGACGCGCGCCAACGACCGTGAGGAGCCGGCTCATCGGCGGGATCCCGGAGTGAATTCGGAACAGAATATTTTTCGAGGATGGATGCGAGGGAGGGTACGGCAATAGAAGTGCGACGACGTAAGCGTCATGGCCCATACATTGTAGAGCACTCTGGATGAAGAGTGATTTCCGCCGGCGAAAGCGAACGGCAGGTAGGCGCCACTTAGCTGCGGCGGGGAGCGCGGCCCGACGAACGATGTGGACGAAAAGAAAGAGGGAAACGACACTAGTACGGTGTCCCGGAAATTCGCGTATAAGGTTCGAGTCGTCGCTCGATAAAGTTAAGGATTTGACGCCGCAGGTACCTCGGGGGCTAAAGCCAAGATGCAAACAAGCGACGGCTTACCGCAGCGCTGGAAATGCTGCGCTATCCAATGGCAGACTCTTTTCACCTGTTTGCTGCGACCCTGCGGCCCTTCAAAACTATTTACGAGATGACTGCCGATTTATTAGATGACCGCTAGAGGCGAATCAGACGGCGGATCTGGCTTACGCCGATGCCGAACAGTCCCGTCGCCAACAAATATATTGATGAGGTTTCGGGAACTGCGGTCATGCTCTGGCCGAGCGTAATATCGGCGAGTGCGATTCCCTGGATTCCGCCGGGCGCGGTGAAGGTTACCGATTGCGCTGTGCCGGAGAACTTGAATCCCGTATCAAACCATATGCAACTGGTGACCGATCCGGCGCAGGAGGCGGAAAGAGTGATGCTGGCCAACTGGGTGCCGCTGCCGTTGAGTCCGCTCCAGATGGTTACGGTTTCATTCGCCAGTGAGGCATAGAAAAAGTTGAGTCCCGAACTGAAGCCGGCGGCGACGTTCATCACGCCCATCGAGTTGTTATTGATGTAGATGTAGGGATTCAATGTGGGATTGGGGCCGAAGCCGCCGGAGCCGCCCATGGAGGCGGGGAGCAGTCCGACGAAATTAGTTGAAAACGTAATACCGAAATTGGGCGTCGCCGCGACCCCGCTACCGTTGTAAAAATTCTGGACGGACTGACCGTCTTGCAGCCCCGTGAAGTTCAACAGTTCAACCGAGCTCGCGCCGGCAAACGACACGGAAAGCATGAGAAAGGCGGCAAGAATAAGAAAAGCGGAAACCGAACGGGCCATGACAATCTCCTCAGCAACACGGTGGGTTAACCCAGGTAGAAATAGACTTCCGATACCCTTCCGAGAGTGTTCAGTATGGACCTGCAAGTGTTACGCAAAAATCACAGTCATGTGAATAATGTGTTAATTTCACTGACGCAGATCAGAATCGGCCGGGTGGAATGAAAAAAAGTTAACGGCTGGGCTGTGGAAATTGGCGTCGAACGCGCGGTTTCAACCGCCTTTTGACGGCGTTCAAGCAGGAATCATGTAAATAATTCAGGTCTTTTCTGTAGATAAGGAATTTTCTCCTAGGGTATTTACCTGAGTTTGCAGAACTGCAATGGTTATTCGTAGGGCCCGGTAAGAGCCGCTGTCTCGTTCCCGGGCGTTGTGTTTCGGCATTTCGAATCGTCCTCGGACTTCCAAGGTTGAGGATTAGTGCACTCCGGGTTTCGTTTTCCCCTGAATCCATGCACCTCTGGTAGCCACAGGTGCATTTCCGGCCGCCGGCAAGAGGGAGGCAAAACCTTTGCCCAAGGGTGAAACTCTGCATTCTGGATGCTCGGAGAAATCCTCGCAAGTACCTGTGGAAATTAGTGTTGGCTCGTAATACAGCTCCGGTCAGTGGAATGGCATTGCGGGTGCTATGTGGATTGGAACATCCTAGTCCAACCGTTCTCAGGGCGGGGACGAAAAAATAAAACCCAGGGGGTACCGTGATGGAGCAATCCGTTCGGCTAGGACCACGCGAACAGCAGATCGTCGAGTTGCTTTTGCAGGGCTGTGATAATGCCGAGATTGCCAGCCAGCTCAACATGGCACGCAGAACCGTGAAGGCTCATTTTAACCGGCTGTTTCTCCGCTTTGGCATCACCGGCGGCATCAAGCGAGTTAAACTCGCTACCCTGTTATATCGGAGGCAATTATGTTTGCAAACGAACGTTACGGAAATCGCGTCCCCAGCCAGCGAGAGAGCCAGGTCATCGAGCTGGTTGCCCAAGGCCTGAAGAACCGCGATGTGGCCCATGTCATCGGGACCACGGAGCATGTGGTCAAAAATTACCTGCGGGTAATCTACGACAAGCTCGGGCTGTGGAACCGCGTGGAACTTGCCTTGTGGTATGAATCGCGCAACCAGGAGGCAGGGCTGTCTTCCTGAGCTGAGCGGTTTATTCCACAATGCTGAGAGGGGCCGCATAGCCTGCGGCCTTTTTTATTGGCAGCCAAAAGCCTGCAGGTTACGCAGCCGCTGGGCCGCGCCGGCCACGCCTTTTCGGGCGGAGGCATCCAGCAGCAGGCGCGCCTGATCGCAGTTCTTGGTTACACCATCGCCGTGCAGATACAAATCCGCCAGGGCAAGTGTAGCCGCGGGGTTTTCCTTTCGAACCGCCCTCCACAACCATTCCGCGGCTTGCCGGCTGTCGCGCGGCATGCCGGAAGCGCCACTGAGATATTTCTGCGCCATAACGAATTCTTCACCACCGCCATTTTCGGTTGCAGCGGGTGATCGCGCGGTGACCGGAACCATGCGAGGAGCAGGCCGCGCAGCGGCGGGTCGGCCTCTGGGTGCAGGAATCGGCGGATTGCCGTCCGGCTCGGGGTTCTTGCTTTGTTCCGGGGCTTCGTCTGGAGGCTGGGCCTGAGCTTGATTTCCCTCGCGAGAAGCGGTCGGGCTGGCTGACTGGCCTTCCACCGGCAACACCGGAGGTTTTTCGGCACTGGGCGCCGAAGCAACTGGCGGCGACGACGTTCCCGGTGCGTCGGGAATCGCGCGGGCGGGCACCGACTGCAAACCCGCCGCGCTGGGGCGTGATGCCGTTCCGCGCCAAGCCATGTAGATCAGGGCGGCAAGAAGAATCACCAGGGCCGCCCCGACATAAACCCGGTAGCGGTAGGGAACCGATTCGGTTCCCATAGCGAAAGATGGGATGTCATTCTGTTGCCAGGTTGGTTCGGAAGCATCGTAATCCCGCTCCCGATTTTCTACGCTCTCTGGCGACACGACTTCTGGAGCGGGGGAGGACTCAGCCGTGTGCTCATGAAGCGAGGTCACGGGTTCGCTCCCATCAGGCGGCACGGCATCGGTGGGGAGTGCCCGGCGGATATCGGCATATATCGCAGGGTCTGGCAGAGTGGCTCCGCACATGCCGCAAAATTTTTGCAGCGGCGGATTGCGGTGCCCGCACTCGCGGCAGGCCAGTTCCAGAGCAGGGTGTTCCTCCGCAGGGTAGGCAGTTGCGATTGCGGTGGGCGCGTACGCGGCCGGACTGGCCTGCAGCGGGGCCGACGGAGTCGAACGTTGCGCCGGACGTTGTTCTGGATCTTGCTCTAAAGTTTGTTCTAAATTTCGATCCAACCTTTGAATCGGGCGTTGCTCTAAACTTCGATTGGGGCATTGATCGGTACTTTGATCCGAAACCTGATCTGAAGCTTCATCTAAGTGGTAGTTTGAGCTGGACTCCCCGGCCTGCCGTAACTCGCGCAGCAGTTCAGCCACGGCCTGCTCACGCTTTTCGGGAGGGTTGGTGAAATACACCTCGGCCCATCGTCCCATGTTGGCCCCCAGCAGCGGATTAAGGAGGGGATTCAGCTCGGGATCCGGCAGATGGTTGGCGTCGGATTGGTCGGTTGAATAGGGCAATCGATTCTCCGAAAAAGCGGCTTAACTATGATTGCACTACTGCCGGTTAAGGTTGTCAAACGAAGCGGAGGCAAACACCTGTGGCGCGGCTAACTATTCGCAGGCTTTGCGGTAAGCTGGCTCAAACTGGTCTAACTGGGCATCCCGCTGCGTGCTGTACTTGCCTTTCGAGGTCTTGCCGTAGAGGTCGGCACCGGGGCAGTAGTACTGGGCGCTCTGCAGATCGACCCACACCTGAGTTTCGGGGTTGCCCTTATCCTCCGGCGTTTCAGGAGGCTCGGCCAGCCCCAGGGAGATAAGAAGCTTATCAAAGGTAGAAAGATTTTTTTCGGCGGCGGGCGGGCTGGCTCGATTGCCGGTTTGCACCGAAGTGCCGTGCGCCTGCGCGCCGACAGAGTGGTTGGACCAAATTCCCCAGCGAATCACTACTACAATCAGAATCAACGCCACCGCCAGATAAAAGTCTCCCTTGCGAGCATGCCAGAAGCGCGCCAGAGCGCCGGGAGAACGCACGGCCGATATAGACTCCAAGAAATCGCGCGCCTTGGCTGCCGAAGTCCAGATAACTTCTTCCTGCTCGGGCTTGATCAATGCCGTCGAAGACGCGGTGGCGCCTTCTTCAGTTTCGGATTCGGCTGCGGCGGCGTCATCCGCAATGGTTTCCACGGCGGGAGATTGCCGTGATTGCGAGGGCGCCGAAAAGGGTCCGTTCTTGCGCGACCATGGCAATGAAAACTCGTCATCGGCGGCGCGAGGTCCGATCGAGCTTACGCTTTCGTTATCATCCGCCGTTACAGGGAGGGCGTCCTGCAGCGAGGAGGGGTCCGAGATTTCCGCAGCCAGAACTGGCTGACTGGCCTGTTGCATGTGCCAGGCTGACGCGAGCTTGCTCTGCAGGGAGACAGGTTCGGGCTCAGCCCCGCGGGGCGCGCCACACCTGCCGCAAAACTGTTCTTGCAGCAACACCTGATTTCCGCACTTCCAGCAAGGAGCTCTGGCAGCAGCCTCGGTCGGCGAACCGCTGGAGCTTGCGGTCTGAACTCTGGCCAATGCGGAAGGCTTGGGCTGCAGGCGCTCAATCTCTGCCAGCATGGAAGACCGTTCGTCCGCCAGCGACTTCTTTAAACGGGAGTCAGCGTCTCGACCGATCGCCTCGGTGACCAGCCCGGCCATGAGCTGGCAGGTATGAATATCCTGCTCGGCGTAACCTTGAAGCCGGTCGAAATAAAGCTCCAGCGCGCCGATGATATTGCCATCGTGATAAATGGGGACAGCCACCAGGGAAAGGATGCCGCGGTGGCGGCAGGGCTCGGGATCGAAAAGAAACTCGGTATCGACATCATCGGTGCGAATGACCTGGCCGGTGCGCACGTTGGCCTGGCAGATCGCCGTTTGTAGCGGAACCTCGGTTCCGACGGGCAAAGCGGAAGATCCGGAAGCAGCGCGATAGCGCACCGTGGCTCCGTCGAGAAGGCCGATACCAGCGCCGCTGGCTCCGGTGATGCGGGTGACCCTCTCGGCGACCACGGCCATGGCATGCTCCAGATCGAGATGGCGCATCTGAATCTGGTGCTGGGCTTCGACAATTTCCGCCAGCGTGACCGTGTAATCGATGTTGGGGGAAGACTCCGGGGAACGCTGCCGGCTTTTTTGCCGCGCCGTTTGCAGGGAAAGATCCTGCTGGCGAAGTTGTTCGCTCTGCGATTCCAGGCTCTCGCCTAAAACCTGCACCTTCCGGTTGTGCTCCTGCAATACGTAAGCCGCTTCGAGCAACCGTGCGAACGTCTGCTCGTCAAGAGCTGGTTTGTCGTTTTTATCGCCCACAACTTTTCCGCCCGCTGCGATTGTGACGGCCCATAGCTTGCCTAAGAATCCTATTCTAGTGCAACTCGGTTGGGATGAGGCTGAATGTTGTGAGGGACAATAGCCCCGGCGGTTACCCTGGTAAGCCGGATGCGCATGTGGCGCTACCGGGCGGCACCCTCTTCAGCCTTCTCTGGTTTGTCGAGCTTGTACGACCGTGGCGGCAGCAGAAGTTGAATTCCGAAATAACCGAGGAAATAAGACTGGTTGCTGCGTGCGGGTTCGAGGCTGCGACCCGCCATGAAGAGAAGAATCACGGGCTTGTGGATCTTATAGCGGCCCCCGACATCGAGCGTGGGCTGGGTATCGGGAAGATGGAAGGGGCCCTGATCGTAGAACTCCATGTCGAGTTCCAGTTTTTTGGTGAAATCACGGCCAATGATGAGGCCGGTAAGCCAGCCGTTCGGCCCATTGTGGACAAAGTTGTAACCGATTTCGTAATCGACATCGACGGGACCGACTTTCCGCGTGAACTCAACAGGAAGGAGGAACGATTGGCTGGCGGGAGTGATCCTGCGGCGCACGGCATCGTCAGGGTTGTTCACGAAGCCCTGGGGAAAAGTTGAGATGGAAAGACCGGAGTCGCCGCCATCGAGAAAGCGCCACTTGACGCCGAAATTCGATTGACCCAGTCCGAATTCTGCCGGGGAGGCGGGATTGCGAACCCGGAGCCAGGCGTTCTCATAGGTGAGCTGGATGCGATCGCCCACACCGAAATTGATATCGAGGTCAGGAGTGTGGGAGACGGATTGATCGCTGTACAAGAACGGCATGTAGCCGAGATTTATCTCCCAATTGAGGTGGCCGGGAGTACCGGGATCATTGGTGTAGTAGGGGGGGCCACCCTGGGCCAGAACGCGGGCGGTGCTGAAAAGTAGAGCGAGTACCAAAATGCAACGGGGGGCCGGGATGAAATGCCCATTTAGGGACACGTGGGTATGGGGGACGAGGGATATTTTTTGTGCCATCTGCAAAGACAGGTGAAGCTCTTCCAAAGATGCGGCGTAACGAAACAGTACTGTGAGGTATAAGGGTTTAACCCGGTTGAAGGACGAAGCGCGCGGCTTCCGCCTGGACCGGAAAAAGATGCAAACCCGGCAAATCCATTTTTCACACCAGCCCGCCCCAGCTAGTTCCGGTCCATTTTGGCAGTCATCAGACTAGCATGAAGTGGAAGAAAATTCCGGCCCAGCCTCAGTACTCATCCCTAAGTGCAAGGTTACGCGGCGCTTAGAAATTACATGAGGCGGTGGTGAATATTTGGCGAAGGACGTGCTTTGGGGAGGGAGCGGACCGCACAGGAAAACGAGAAAAAAATATATTCCAGGAGGAATTGTGGTCATGGATCTCGCCAGTATCAAAGTTACGCCGCGTGACCAGCAGGTGCTGGATTTGCTGGTGCAGGGCTGCAGCAACAAAGAAATTGCGGGCCAGTTAAGCATCAGCCCGCGAACGGTCAAGCAACATCTGCGGACGCTGTTCTTGCGGGCCGGAATTCGGGAGGGGCGTAAGCGGGTGCGTCTGGCCACGGCGGCCTTCGAGCAAGCGGAGTTGAAATCATGACGCCGCGTGAGCATTTGACGCCGAAAGAAATTCAGGTTGCCACCCTGGTGTGGCAAGGCCTGACCAACCGGGAAATTGGCAAACTGATGAACACCACCGAGCAGGTGGTCAAAAACCACCTGCGCAGCACCTTTGACAAACTGGGGGTCTGGAGCCGGCTGGAGCTGGCGATGTATGTAGCCAGTCACGGCGGAAAGAGCTGGGTGGAAGCACTGGAAATGACGGTTTCTCAGCCGGCCAGGAGTTCGGCAGTGCGAGCCGGCGCCTAGCGCGGTCCCAGTGCTAACACTACGGATGCTTTATGCCCCCAGCCGCCGGGAGGAGTGGACTGCTGCAAAGGGTTTGCACTTGGGGCTGGGGGCAGGCGGCGCCGGATCGAAGTAAGCACAAGAAATCATTCAGCTTATCTGTTTCCCTGAATCGGCCTGTAAATTGCGGCGGTCTCGGTGCCTTATTGGAATACCGGGCGCAGGCTCGGGAAATCAAAGGGCGGTTCGGGGTGAGGAAATGGATTACAAAGAAATCTTCTGGATGGCTTGCGATTCCACCGAGCAGCTGCGCGCAGAGTATGGACCGTTTCATACACGAGCGGAGGCGGAGATGGAAGCGCGCAAGCTGGACTTCGGCTACCTACTGCGCTATGAGCACCTGCTCGACGAGAACGAAGAAATCCAGGAGGTTCGCTGCATATTTATCGAGCTGCCGGGCAAGGTGATGGTTGAAACGCCCTTCAGCCTGCACACCCGGTGCGCCACCTGCGGGGAAAGCGCCAGCCACGAGGTCCCATGGCGGGCGGAACTATGGGCAGACATCCATGAGTTCGAACATTCGCGCCATTACGTGCGGCTTTTCGAACACGCCCGGGGCAAAGGCCTGAAGGAGGTCAGCGGCTGGCGGGGATAAGGAAGCCGATGTGAAACCGGGGTGTTTCGCCACTCGCTGGCGCGCGTGGAATTTCAGGCACGGCCGCTTGCTCAAGGGCCCAACGTGCCGTCCGCTGAAGCGGACTCGTGTTCCCCCACTTTGGCCCCCCGGCACTCACGTGCCGGTCTAATGAAGGCCGTCGCTGCGCGATGTCACTGCGCGGCTGGAGTATCGATTGTTCCATCTGATCGGAGCGCACCCGAGCTTCGCAATGGCCTCGCCGAGTGCCGGCTATTATCGACCTGCATAATTCTTCACTCTATCCAGTCGCCAGTTGACTGGCGGCGGCCCGATCGAGCAGCCAAATCAGTTTGCCGTCGGCGGGTTGCACCAGTTTGGAAGGATATTTCCGGGGCGGAGCGTTGCCCTCGAGCACTTCGTGCAGCGCGGGGGCTTTATCCATTCCACTCACCAGGAAGACTACACGGCGCGCGGCGTTGATGAGCGGCAGCGTGAAAGTGATGCGGAAAGCTTTCAACTTCTCCACCCAGTTGGCGACCACGAGACGGGACTTTTCCTGCAAGGCGGCAGTTTCCGGAAACAAAGAAGCAGTGTGGCCGTCCGGCCCCATGCCGAGCAGAATCAGGTCGAAGCGCGGGAATTCATCGGGCTTAAGCGAAAAAAAATTGCGCAGGGTCTGCTCGTAGGCCTGGGCGGCGGCGGCGGCATCGGGATTCTCCGCGGGGACGCGAAAAATATTGGCCGCGGGGACTGGAACTTTCGACAGCAGTGATTCATTCGCCAGGCGGAAGTTGCTATCCGGATCGTCCGGGGGTACGTGCCGTTCATCGCTCCAGAAAAAAAACATTTGATCCCAGGGCAACCCGGTGCTGGCATTAGCGGCGATCAGGGTGTAGAGGCTCAGGGGAGTCGAGCCGCCGGAAAGGGCGATGGTGAAACGGCCGCGCTCTTTCACCGCATCGGTGGCGGCATGGATCACGTCGTCCGCCGCCGCCTGGAAAAGATCCTGCGGGGTGGTGAGCCTGCGGATTTCGGCGGAGGTACTCATGGTTGCCGCTCGAGGCGGGCGGAGCGGGCGGCCGCGCAACGCGCCGCGCCCAGCAGACCGGCATTGTCATTGGTGATCACGCACACGGGGATGCTCGCCAAAAGCGGACGCAGTCTGCCTTTGGCCAGAAACGCGCTCATAAACAGCGGGCCCTGGAGCCGGGCAAGGATTTTGGGCGAGATTCCGCCGCTGAGAAAAATTCCGCCGGTCGCCATGGCTTTGAGGGCGAGATTGCCGGCCTCAGCGCCGTAGATGGAGATCCACAAATCCAGCGCCTGTTCGGCGAGCGGGTTGGTGGCGCAGAGTGCGGCACGTGAGATGGCGGCGGCCGCGTCGTCGCATTGGGCAAGCTCGGCGGCGAAGCCGGCGGGCTCGTCTGCGCAACTTTTTCCCCGCAGAAACTCATAAACGTTTACCAGGCCCGGACCCGAAAGGACGCGTTCATAACTGACGTGGCCGAATTTTGCTTCGAGGAAGCGGAGCAATTCGATCTGCAGCTCCCCCTGCGGCGCAAAATCGGCGTGCCCGCCCTCGCAGGCGAAAACTTCATGGCGGCTGCCGTTCCAGAAAAGCCCGGCTTCACCGAGGCCGGTGCCGGGCGCAATGACGGCCTGATTGCCGGTTGCGGGACGCACCCGGTTCAGCGGAATTAAATCCTGCGGAGCCAGCGCGGCAATGCCCCAGGCGTTAGCCTCCAGATCGTTGATCAGCGTGGTAGCGGGAAGCTGTATCTGCCGCGCCAAACTGGATTGTTCGACGATCCAGGGAAGGTTGGAAGTCTCGACCCGCCCGTTGTGAACCGGGCCGGCAATTCCGAAGCAGGCGACCTCGGGACGGTCGGCGCCTTTGCCTTCCTGCAAGAACCTGGAGACGATGTCGCTCAGGCCGCTGAATTCGCGGCTGCGAAAAACGCGTTCGGAGAGCAGGCGAAGATGGCCATTCTGAGCTTGAAAACAGGCGAGTCGAGCGTTGGTTCCCCCAATGTCGCCGGCCAGAATCATTGCTCGAAATTCCTCCAGCGCCGGCCATCGCGCTCCAGCAATTCCTCGGCCTCTTTGGGTCCCCAAGTGCCGGCAGCGTAATTGGGGAAATTGCGCGGCGGCAGCGCCTTCCACAAATCGAGAACGGGATTGACTACGCTCCAACCCGCCTCGACCATATCGGCCCGCTGAAACAGGGTCTGGTCGCCGATCATGCAATCGTGCAGCAGGCGCTCGTAGCCGGTACTGGGCTGCTTACCGAAGTATTGCTGATATTCGAAGTTCATGTCCACCGTGCCCAGGCGCATGACCGGGCCGGGAACCTTGGCGGCGAATTGCAGCGAGATGCCTTCCTCGGGCTGGATGTGCAGAACCAGTTGATTGGGCATGAGGTGTTCGACCGAGGTGTCGCGAAACAGGACGAAGGGCGCGCGCCGGAACTGGATGACGATATGCGTATTGCGGGCGGGCATGCGTTTGCCGGTGCGCAGGTAGAACGGCACATCGGCCCAGCGCCAGTTGTCGATCAGCAGCTTCATGGCAACAAAAGTTTCAGTGCGCGAATCGGGCGCGACATCGGGTTCGCTGCGATATGCGGGAACCACCTGGCCCTGCTCCATTCCTTCGCCGTACTGACCGCGCACGGCGCGGGTCAGGACATCCTGATCGCTGAGCGGCTGGATGGCATGCAGAATCTTGGCCTGTTCGTCGCGCACCGCATTGGCGTCGAATGAAATGGGAGGCTCCATGGAGGTAAGGCTGATGAGCTGCATGATGTGGTTGGGCACCATGTCGCGCAGCGTGCCGGCATGATCGAAATAGCTGCCGCGGCCCTCCACGCCGACAGTCTCGGCCACGGAAATCTGCACGTGATCGATGTAGCGGCGGTTCCAGATTGGCTCGAAGATTCCGTTGGCGAAACGGAATGCCATGATGTTCTGTACGGTCTCTTTGCCGAGGTAATGGTCGATGCGGTAGATCTGCTTTTCATCGGCCAGTTTGAGCAGTTGCTGGTTGAGCGTTTTGGCCGACTCCAGGTCGTGACCGAAAGGTTTTTCGATAACCACGCGGCGCCAGTGGTCGCCCGTTTGCTCCATCAATCCCGTAGCGGCAAGTTTTTCAATAATGCGCCCGAAGAAGCTGGGAGCGGTGGCCAAATAGAAAAAGAAATTCTGGTGGGTGGAATGGTCTCGGTCGATCTCGGCCAGGCGATCTTTGACCTTGGGAAAAAGGCTGTCGTCATTGAAATCGCCGCCAAAGTAGTAGAAGCGGCGGGCAAAGCCCTCCCAGATTGCATCGTCGATGCAGTCGCCGCAGTATTGCTTGACATCATCGCGGATGCTCTTGCGAAAATCATCGTCCGACATTTGCGTCCGGGCTACGCCCAGCACGGCGAACTCCTTGGGGAGAAGATCGACGCGAGCCAGGTTGTACAGTGCGGGCAACAGCAATCGCGCGGTCAGATCGCCGGCGGCGCCGAAGATCACCATCACGCAAGGGTCGCCTTGTTTGCCGACGCGGGGTTTGGCCGCCGCCGGCCGTTCCGCCAATTCAGCCATGATTCCGTCCTTAAGCTCGCCGTCGAGCGAAATAGGGTTACGCGGACTTCTTTTTCGCCGCTCCGGCCTCGATGTGGCCGCCAAATTTCTGCCGCATGGCAGAAAGCATTTTCTCCGCAAACGTGTGTTGCTGGCGGGAACGGAAGCGCACATACAGGGCCGCCGTGAGCACCTCCGCAGGCACAGCTTCCTCCAGCGCCGCCTGAATGGTCCAGCGGCCTTCGCCGGAATCCTGTACATAGCCTTCGTATTCGGAAAGCGTAGGATTTTCCGCCAGCGCCATGGAGGTAAGATCCAGTAGCCACGAACTGATGACGCTGCCGCGCCGCCAGACTTCAGCGATATCGGGCAGGTTCAAATCGTAGCGCATCTCCTCGGGCAAGTCTTTACTGGTAGCGTTCTTGAAGATGTCAAAACCCTCGGCATAGGCCTGCATAATGCCGTACTCGATGCCGTTGTGCACCATCTTCACGAAGTGCCCGGAACCGGAGGGGCCGCAGTGGAGATAGCCCTGCTCGGCGGTGCCGCCAAATTTTTCACGGCCGGGCGTGGATGGAATGTCTCCTTTGCCCGGAGCCAGAGTCTTGAAAATGGGATCGAGACGCTGGACGGCTTCCTGGGGGCCACCAATCATCATGCAATAACCGCGCTCCAGGCCCCAGACGCCGCCGCTGGTGCCCACGTCGATGTAGTGAATGCCTTTGCTCTTGAGCTGGCCGGCGCGGCGCACGTCGTCTTTGAAATAAGAGTTGCCGCCATCAATAATGGTGTCGCCCGCCTGCATGAGTTGCGCCAGTTTCTGTACGGCTTGTTCCGTAGGGTCGCCGGCAGGAATCATGACCCACACCGCGCGCGGCGCTTTCAGTTTGCCGACAAAATCTTCCAGCGAAGCCGAACCGCCCGCGCCTTCGCTTGCCAGGTGCTGCACTGCTTCCTGACTGCGATCGGCAACTACGAGCTGATGCCCGCCACGCATGAGGCGGCGCGTCATGTTGGCGCCCATGCGACCGAGGCCTACCATTCCCAATTGCATCAGATTCTCCCTTACAAAAAATGTCGGCCTTCGTGCTGCCCATGCGACGGCGGGCTTTGTGTCGTGGCCACTCTTTCGTCCCTCGGGGCTTATTCATTTCTCGCGGTGCACCCACGGCTTACGCCGTGGGGTGCATTCTTACGCCGCTCTGCGGCTCGCGGTGAAGATGCCGCGGTACTACCCTTTACGCCGGGGCCGGCGCGGCTCCGGCGCTCCTATCCGAGCGCTATTTTTATGGCAGCTACTAACGTTGCCAACCCCGATTCCACATTGTGCAAATGCACGCGCAGGGCTCGCCTGCCGCGCTCGGCCAGCACCTGGAAGTCGCCTCGCGCCTGTGCGGCTTTGACCACACCGAATGTATATTTCTGCTCCGGCACGGGCACGTCGACCGCGTCGTCACAAGTTATCTGCAAGAACACGCCGGAGTTCGGTCCGCCTTTGTAAGCCTGTCCGGTTGAGTGCAGGAAACGAGGGCCGAAGCCGAGGCAGGTAGCGACGTGCTTTTTGTCGCGCACCGCATGACGAATGACTTGCAGGGACTTTTCATGCTCCGCATTCATCTGGATGAAGCCCAACAGAGCAAAATAATCCCCCGCGCCCAGGCGGTTCAGATGCGCTTTTAAATATCCGCCGAGAGATTTGTCGGCCGCAGTGCGGGTGAGATCGGTGGCATTCTTCTCGTCGGTAAACAGCTTGATCCCCTGATCTTCCAGAATCGGTTTCTCTGCAGGCAGCGAGCCGGTTTTCTCGTATTCCGAAGTCAGGTTGCGGGTTGCAACTTTGCTGGCTTCGACGTCGGGCTGGTTGAAAGCATTGATGCCGATGATGGAGCCTGCAACCGCGGTCGCGATTTCCCAGCAGAAAAACTCTGCGCCCAGGTCATAAACGTCGGCCAGCGAAATCCGCAACACGGCCTGCCCGGCCTGTTCAAGAGCCGCAATCTTTGCCTCGACCCGCACGTCGCTGGCGTGTTCGGTATGAAGGTAGGCGAAGACGCGATCGTTGCCGTAAACTTCCGGAGTTCCGAGTTCCTCGCGATCTACAGGAATGATGCCCTTGCCAATTTTTCCGGTAGATTCCGCCAGTAATTGTTCGAGCCACGCGCCGAGATCGGCGATGTCGGGCGAGGTGATGATGGTGACTTTGTCGCGGCCGCTGCGCGCCGCCGTACCGAGAATGATTCCGAGAACCGCTCCGGGATTTTCCTCGACCGCTGCTGAAGGACCGCAGGCGCGAACCATTTCCTGAGCGCGATCGAGAAACTTCTTGGTATCGATTCCCATGACCGCGGCGGGCACCATGCCGAAGTGCGAAAGCGCGGAGTAACGGCCGCCGATGGAGGGCCGTCCGAAAAAAATATGGCGGAAGCGGTCAGTCTCCGCCACCTGCTGCATCTTGGAGCCGGGATCGGTGATGGCCATGAAGTGACTGCCGGCTTTGTCTGCGCCCACAACCTCTCGTGTACGCGCAAAGAAATACTGCTTGAAAATGTTGGGTTCAAGCGTGCTGCCCGACTTGCTGGAGACGATGAAGAGCGTCTTGGCGATGTCAATTTTTTCTTCGGTGGCCTTCACCTGCGCCGGATCGGTGGAATCGAGAACGTGCAGATTGGGATATCCGGCAATCTTGCCGAAGGTCATGCGCAGAACTTCCGGGCAAAGGCTGGATCCGCCCATGCCCAGCAGAAGAGCATCCTTGAAACCTGCGCTCCAGACCTCTTTGGAGAGATTGCGCAACTCGACGTGACGCGCGATTTGCTCCTCGGTGATGTCGAGCCATCCCAGCCAATTGGACTCATCGTCGCCAGTCCACAGCGAAGCATCGCGGCGCCACAGGCGCTGCATCTTGTTGCCCGACTGCCAATCGGCGATATTCGATTTCACTGCCGTGGCCAGACTTTCCGGCAGCGAAGATTTCAGGCGGCTCACGCGTTCTGTCCCTTTTGCTGCGTGCTTTTCTCAACCGCGGCTAATAATTTGTGGAAAGCGTCGGCGAACAGTTTGACTCCGTCGGTCGTCAGCTTGTCAGTCACTTCTTTGATCGATACGCCGGCCCTGGCGAGATCGTCCATCACTTTCTGTGCGGCCGGCACGTTCTCGGTCAGGGAGTTGCGGACTCGGCCGTGATCGCGGAAGGCGTCGATGGTGGCCGGGGGCATAGTGTCGACGGTGTCAGGACCGATCAACTCTTCCACATACATGACATCGCGATACGCCGGATTTTTGGTGCTGGTACTGGCCCACAACACGCGTTGGGTTTGCGCGCCTTTGGAGGCGAGGGCCTGCCATCGCGGCCCGCTGAAGATGCGCTGATAGCGCTGGTACGTGAGCTTGCCGTTGGCGATCGCAACTTTCCCCTTCAGGCTCTGCAGCAGGGATTTCTGCTGAGGATCGGTTGCCGTTTTCAGCTTATCGTCGATCAGGGAATCGACCAGGGTGTCGATGCGGCTGATGAAGAAACTGGCCACGCTCGCCATTTTCTTCAGATCCCCCCCGCTCTTTGAGAGATCTTCGAGTCCGGCAAGATAGGCTTCCGCAACTTTCTCGTAGACTTCCTGGGCGAACAGCAAAGTCACATTAATATTGATGCCTTCGCCAATCAACTGGCGAATGGCGGGAAGGCCCTCTGCCGTCCCCGGGACCTTGATCATCACGTTGGGACGGTCGACCGCCTTCCACAGGCGGCGAGCTTCTTCGATCGTCTCCTGGGTTTTCATTGCCAGCAGGGGCGAGACTTCCAGGCTGACATAGCCATCGCGAAAGTTGGAACTGTCATAGACGGAACGAAGGATGTCGGCCACGTCCTGAATATCGCGAATAGCGATCTGCTCATAGCGCGCCGTGGTATCGAGATCGGGGCGCGAGGCCAGTGATTTCAGCATATCGTCATAAAGCGAGCTTTCACCGATGGCTTTCTCGAAGATGGAGGGATTGGAAGTCATGCCGCGAAGGCCGTCTTTCGCGATCATGGTTTTCAACTTCCCAGTGGTGATCAAGTCGCGCCGGATGTAGTCGAGCCACATCGACTGCCCGTAGCTGAGCAGAGCTTTCAAGGGATTCGTAGCTGTCGCGGTTTCCAAAACTCCAGTTGGCTGCATGATGATTTCTCCCGGTTTACTGACGGCGGACGTCTTATCTAGTTTAGGTCTTATCGCATCTAGTGCGGTTGCTTCGCTGCTCCTCGCGCATCGTTCTTCGTAGGGTCAAAAGCTTTAAAAGCTTCTAACCGCAGAGTTCGTGGAGAAATGCCGCGAAGTGCGCAGAGAAAAGCAACTGCAGTAGTACCTTTCTTTGCATTACTTTGCTTCCATGGCTTTGCGAGCTTCTGCTACTATGGCATCGGCGGTGAAGCCGAAGAACGTCAACAGGTCCTTCAAGGGGGCTGAGGCGCCGAAGCGGTGCATGCCTACCATGCGGCCCTTCGGGCCTACATAACGCTCCCAGCCAAACGTGGCCGCCATTTCTACGGAAACGCGAGCGGTAACCGAAGCTGGCAGCACGCTTTCTTTGTAAGCGGCGTCCTGCTGCTCAAATATTTCCCACGATGGCATACTGACGACGCGCGCTTGAACGCCCTTTGCGCCAAGTTTTTCGTAAGCCTGCATGCATAACGAAACCTCACTGCCCGTACCCATGAGAATCACTTCAGGCTTGCCGGAGGCGGCCTCGGCGAGAACGTAGGCTCCCCGCGCCGTGCCCGCAGCCGGGCCATATTTGTTTCGGTCAAAAGTTGGAACGGCTTGCCGCGTCAGCACCAGAACTGCCGGCTGGTGCTTTAATTTTGCGATGATCTTCCAGCATTCGGTAACTTCGTTGGCGTCGGCGGGACGAAGCACGATGAGGTTCGGCATGGCGCGCAGCGATGCCAGTTGCTCAATGGGCTGATGCGTGGGCCCGTCTTCGCCCAGGCCGATGGAATCGTGGGTGAAGACGAAAATCGAGGGAGCTTCCATCAGCGCGGCCAGACGAATGCTGGGCCGCATGTAATCGCTGAAGTTGAAAAACGTTGCGCCGAAGGCGCGAATGTTGGAAACCGTGAGACCATTAACGCTGGCTGCCATGACATGCTCGCGCACCCCAAAATGCAGATTGCGGCCAGCGTAATTGCCGGGTTTGAAATCTCCTGCGCCTTCGAACTTCAGCGTGGTCTTATTGGAGGTTGCCAGATCGGCGGAACCGCCGATCAGCCAGGGAATATTCTGCGCCAGGGCATTCAAAACTTTGCCACCACTCTCACGCGTAGCGAGGCCTTTGGGATCGGCGGGAAATACCGGTAAGTCTTTGTCCCAGTTATCGGGAAGTTCGCGACGCTGTATGCGCCGTAACTCGTCGGCCTGCTCGGGATACTTCTGCGAATAGTCCGCAAAGGTTTTCGACCACTGCGCGCGGGCTTCGCGGCCGCGTTTTCCGATCCCATCCTGGAAGTGTTCGCGCACGCCCTCTGGCACCAGGAACTTTGCATCCTCAGGCCAGCCGTAGAATTTCTTGACGAGCCTGACTTCATCCTCGCCGAGCGGCTCTCCGTGAGCTGCATTGCTGTCCTGCTTGTGCGGCGAGCCATAGCCGATGTGGCTGTCGACAATGATCAGGGTGGGGCGATCGTTCGTTTTCTGAAAAGTCTCGAAAGCCCGCGCCAGCATCTGCAGATCGTTGGCATCGGCTACGCGGGTTACGTTCCACTGGTAACCGATGAAGCGTGTGGCCACGTCTTCGCTGAAGGACCAATTGGCGGGACCATCGAGTGTGATGCCGTTGTGATCGTAGATCCAGCACAGATTCGACAGCTTCAAATGCCCAGCCAGGGAGGCGGCTTCGCCGCCAATGCCTTCCATCAGGTCGCCATCGGAGCACATGGCGTAGACGTTGTAGTTAAAGACTTCAAAACCGGGACGATTGAAGTTGGCGGCCAGCCACTTGCTTCCAATAGCCATCCCCACGCTGTTGCCGACGCCCTGGCCCAGAGGCCCGGTGGTGGTTTCAACGCCGGTGGTGATGTGCGATTCGGGATGCCCGGGAGTGCGGCTACCCAACTGGCGGAAGCGCTTGATCTCTTCCAGGGGCACGGCTAAAGTCTTGAGGACCTCGCCGTTCTCCCCGACCTCACGCACCCCTGCGAGATGCAGCATGGCGTACAGCAACATGGAAGCGTGGCCGTTGGAGAGCACGAAGCGGTCGCGGTTGGGCCACTTGGGATCTTCGGGATCGTAGCGCAAGAATTCCTGCCACAAGCAGTAGGTGACCGGCGCCAGACCCATAGGCGCGCCAGGATGCCCGCTGTTGGCCTGTTGAACCGCATCGATGGCCAACGTGCGTATGGTATTGATACTGAGCGTATCCAGTTGCGTGCCGGTCACAACTGCTTGTTCACTGGCGACCATAGGGTGCAGGCTCCCTCCGGAATATCTTTGCGTTTTATGCGGGTTGCTTCACTCGCTTATTAGAGTTCCGTGGACAGAAAAGAGTTTCAAAAGCGCCCCTTGAGTGTACCAATTTTCCCGGAAAGTTATGCGAACGGAGTGTGAAAAAGAGCGGAAGTTGGGAAACCAAAAGGTGGGAGGAGAAACGATTTACTTCAGCAGTTGCAGGTAGCTGCTTTCACTTTTTGAAGCTCTGGTCGTCTCCTGTACATATCTGAGAAACAGCCGGAGATTTTCTTTTTCGGGGGGTTCCATTCCATCGAAGCGAATGCGCACGCCGGCGGCGGGGGCGCTGCGAGTGACGACGCCAGTCAGCGCGAAGCCTTTCACCCAGATCTTGCCGGTCGCCAGCCAGAGGCCGATCTCTACCTTGGAGCCGCCAGTGATATGGCTGGCTGTTTCTACCTGGCAACCACCCAAGCTGGTGTTGGAAAGATTACCCCAGATGGGAGCGGCCGCGTCATTCACGCGCAGTTCCACGGCAATGAAACATTTAATCCTGGGATGCCGCCTTCGATCCTGACCCCAGTTCGGGCTGAAAATATCAGGCTCAAAGGGAGGAGTCGAGGATGCGGGCGCGGGCACGGGTGGGGGCGGAGGTACGGCTGCCGCCCCGGCTGTGTTTGCCGGGACCCTTGTACTGCCTGCTTCTTTCTTGATTTCCCGCATGGCCGCCAGCAAAGCCTGGTCCCTGCGTTCAGGCGGAGCATCGCGATAGGTCTGGAGTAGTTTCCCTAGATTTCGGGCCAGATCGGGATCGGCAAGCAGCGCCGTCCAGTCCGTGCCCGCCACGTTCGGGCTGGAATTACTCATCTAAAATAGGCTTCCTTCAGAACGGTCTCGCTTTCAGCTTGAATCAATGATCACGCGCCCACAAGATGACTGAAGTCATTGTTACCGGAACTTTCGACGCAAAGGCGTAAGCAGCCGTTCCATAGAAATGCTCAGTCGCCCGGTTCGAGGTCTTTAATGTAGCGTTTGAGGTCTTCCCGCTGTTCCGGCGTGAGAGCCAGAAATTCGAAGCCGTAATGGTAGCCGCGCCGGTAGCGAACTACGGCTCGCAGTTCCCAGGAAAAAGAAATGCCGGGCAGAGAGAACGAGAGGCCGACCACATCTCCGCAGCGCAGTTCGGCGGCCAGCAGGATGCCAATTCCGGCTTCAGAAAGGTCGCGGCAGTGACCTTCGAGTTTGTGATAGTCGCTCTCCAGAAAGTAGCTGACTGCAACCCGGAAATTGGCGCGGTATCGGGTATGCCGTCTGCGGCGGCGGTCGATCGGGTGGGGCGCGGGTTTTGCCGTCGAAGCAGACATGTGGATTGAGTTAGCCCGGTGAATTATTTCTCGAGCGGATTGCTGCTAATTGGCATCGAAAGTGATTTGAACGACCTCAGTGCTGGCCGCGGATGCAGCTTCGAACCTCCACTTCCGGACCGCGACGATTGCCGGGCCAATTAAAATGGGGTTGCCTCCCAGCGCTTTCGTGGATTTCACGACGCCGTTCGCCTGAATAACGATTTCCAGTCGCACTATGCCACTGATGCGGTTTCGCTTGGCCACGTCGGGATAAACCGCGGCAACCCGGCTGACCACTTTGCGCTCAGGGCGGTCCGGCGCCTGCGCAGTTCCACTGACCACTAAAAGGGCGGCAAAAAGGGCTCCGCCCACAATCACGCTCACCGCTTGATGCATGGGGGACTAAGCTTGTTTTAATCTACCGGGGGTAGGTGAAAGTGAAAAGTCTCGAAAGTAACGGTTCCCAAGGAGATTCTTATTCGGGCGCCGTGAATGATGTGCATACGGAAAATCGCTTCGCCGGAATTACCGGATCCGAAACGCCTAAGCATCGGCCAACGCCGGCGGAATGGGAAACATCCAATGCTGCGGCCAACGGCGACCCGGTTTTTTGCATCGCAAGGGACTCTAAACGAATCAATAGCAAGACGATACGTATGAACGAGAACGGTCGTGATAATCAGTTTTACTGCCACAAGAACTTTTCAGAATTGCGCTCACTTCGATGGCCCTCTCCTCCAAGGGGCAGCGTACTGAGTTGCGCCCTGGTGGCTTTCCTCTCAATTTCAGGCCTGGCCACGCAGGGGATCGCACAAGCGTCGGCGCCGACCCCGTCCATATCACTGCCGGGAACACAGGGTCCCTTCACGGGAAGCGAACCGGAGAACAAGGCCAGCCCAGGGGTGTTGCAGCTGGGATTTCAGGAAGCGATCGATCGCGGCTTACGCAACAACCTTGGATTGCTGCTGTCCGGCGATCAGGCGCTGCAGGCGCGCGGAGAGCGCTGGAAAGAACTCAGCAACCTGCTGCCGAACTTACAAGGGCAATTGGTGGAAGACGTCCAAACCTTGAGCCTGGCGTCCCTGGGATTGAAGAGCAATGTGCTCCATTTGCCTGTGCCGCGGGTGATCGGCCCGTTTAATTACTTCGATGCGCGCGCCTCGCTCAGCCAGTCTGTATTCAATTTCCACGATATGGAGAAGGAGCGCGCGGCCTCGGCGAGCCTGAAATCGGCGAAATACAATTACCAGGATGCGCGGGAACTGGTGGTGCTGGCCGTGGGCAATGCCTACCTGATGGCCATTGCCGCCAACGCCCGCATTGAAACCAGCGAGGCGCAGGTGACAAATTCGCAGGCGCTTTACAACAAGGCGCTCGATCAGCAAAAGGCGGGACTGAGCCCGGCGATCGATAGTTTGCGCTCGCAGGTCGAGTTTCAAACCCGGAAGCAGCAGTTAATTGCCGCCCGCAACGACTTCGCCAAGCAGAAGCTGTCTTTGGCGCGAGTCATCGGTCTGGCGCCTGGGCAGGAATTTGTCCTGACGGAGAAAGCACCTTACCAGGCGCTGACGCCCAAGCCCATCGAAGAATACCTGCAGCTGGCCTACACATCGCGGCTGGACTACCACGCGGCGCAGGCGCAGGTGCAGGCGGCGGAGTTTTCCCGCCGGGCTGCGACCGCGGAACATTATCCTTCGCTGGGCGTGAACGCGAATTACGGCGACACCGGGGTTACACCCGCGCATTCCAATGGAACCTGGCAGGTGAACGGGGGATTGAACATCCCGATTTTTGCGGGAGGAAAAACTCACAGCGACGTGCTTGAGGCCGAGGCGCAGCTGCGGCAGGCGCGGCAACAACTGGCCGACCTTCGCGGCCGCATCGACTATGAAGTTCGCGCTTCCCTGCTCGATCTCAACTCATCCGCCGAGCAAGTGGAAGTGGCGCGCAGTTCCGTGGACCTAGCGGAGCAGACGCTGGCCCAGTCGCAAGACCGCTTCAGTGCGGGCGTAACCGACAACCTGGAGGTGGTGCAGGCGCAGGAGTCGGTGGCTAGCGCCCACGAAAATTATATTGAAAGCCTGTATGCCCACAACCTCGCCAAGATCGAACTGGCCCGGGCCATTGGCGATGCTGAACAGGGAGTCAAACGATATTTGAAAGGCGAGCACTAACCACGCTATGGAACAGACAACGCAAAGTCCGCCGGCTGCTCCGCCGAGCCAGCCTGAAAGCCGCACCCAGCCGCTGCCCTCGACGCAACGCGACTTTCACACCCGGCCGTCGCGAACTTCGAGTCCAGCGTTTCGCATCGCCATCATCATTGGCGCAGTGGTGCTGCTGGTAGTCGGAATCTTTGTCTACCGCTACCTCGCCAGCTACGAATCTACTGACGACGCGCAGGTGGACGGCCACATCAATTCCATCAGCCCGCGAGTTTCAGGACACGTCATCAAGCTGAATGTCGAGGACAATCAGTATGTGCAGGCGGGCACGGTGCTGGTGGAGATTGACCCGGCGGATTACCAGGTAGCCTACGATAAGGCCAAGGCGGATTTTGAAAACGCGCAGGCGGCCGCAGCGGCGGCAGGCGTCAACGTTCCTATCACCGATGTCAGCACCAGCACGCAGGTGTCGGCGACCGAAGCCGACGTGGCCGGCGCGCGCGCCGGCATTACAGCGGCGAAGCAGCAATCGGAAGCCGCCAAGGCCGAACTGGCGCAGGCCGAAGCCAATAATGTTAAGGCCCAGAACGATCTGGGGCGCTACAAACAGCTGGTCGACAAGCAGGAGATTTCGCAGCAGCAATACGATCAGGCGGTTGCGGCAGCGGCGGCGAGTGCGGCTGCGGTGAGCGCCGCACGGGCTAACGCCGACGCCGCACAGGCCCAGGTAGCTCAGGCGCAGGACAGGCTGCTGCTGGCAGAGGCGAACTGGCGAAATGCGCAAACCGCGCCCCGCCAGATGCAGGTCATCCATTCCAGAGCGGCCGCGGCCTTGGCCGAAGGGCAGATGAAGAAGGCAGACCTCGACCAGGCACAACTCAACCTGCTGTACACCAAAATCATCGCTCCGGTGACAGGCGTGGTAAGTGATCGCACTGTCGAAGTGGGGCAGAATGTTTCGCCCGGCCAGGAATTGATGAAAATTATTCCTCTGAACGACGTCTGGATAACCGCCAACTTTAAGGAAACCCAGCTTCGGTCCATGAAGCCCGGCCAACCCGTAACCGTAGATGTGGATGCGAATGGAAGAAGCTATAAAGGCAAGGTCGATAGTATTGCGGGAGCCAGCGGTGCGCGTTTCAGCCTGCTGCCGCCCGAGAATGCGACCGGAAATTACGTGAAGGTGGTGCAGCGTATTCCGGTAAAGATTGTCCTCAATCCGGATGAGAACAAGGATCAAGCGCTGCGGCCCGGCATGTCAGTCACGCCAAAGGTCTGGATTCGGCAATGAGCACGGCGGCTTCCTCAATCGACCAGGCTGATGCCTGGCGACCGGCTGTAAATCCGTGGATCATCGCCATTACGGTCACGCTGGCGACGTTCATGGAGGTGCTGGACACGTCCATCGCCAACGTAGCGCTGCCGCACATTGCGGGCAGCCTTTCCGCCGGTCAGGACGAAAGCACATGGGTGCTCACTTCCTATCTTGTATCCAATGCCATTGTTCTTCCCCTGAGCGGCTGGCTGTCGTCCATCGTCGGCCGCAAGAATTTTTACATGGGATGTGTGGCGCTGTTCACGGTAAGTTCGTTCTTATGCGGTCTCGCGCCGAATTTAGCCACGCTGATCATTTGCCGTGTGCTCCAAGGCGCGGGCGGCGGGGGATTGCAACCAAGCGAGCAGGCTATCCTTGCCGACACGTTCCCTCCAGCCAAGCGGGGCATGGCCTTCGCGGTTTATGGCATGGCTGTGGTCACGGCGCCGGCGATTGGACCAACCCTGGGCGGCTGGATCACTGACAATTTTACCTGGCGCTGGATTTTTTTCATTAACATTCCCGTCGGCATTCTCTCCATTCTTCTCACTTCGCGGCTTATTCAAGATCCGCCTTACCTCCACCGGCGCAAACTGAGTGAAACCAAGATCGACTATGTGGGGCTCGGTTTTGTGGCCCTGGGATTGGGGGCTTTGCAGATTGTTCTCGACAAAGGGCAGCGCGATGACTGGTTCGAATCGCACTTCATCGTGATTCTCTCGCTGATTGCGGCAGCTTCGCTGCTTTTCGTTATTTTCTGGGAGTGGCGGCACAAAGACCCCATCATCGATCTGCATTTGTTCTCGGACCGGACATTCGCTATCTCGAACCTGCTGATGTTCATGCTGGGCTTTGCCTTGCTGGGCAGCACGCTGCTCTTGCCCTTGTTTTCGCAGACATTGCTCGGGTACACGGCGGAGGAGGCCGGGCTGGCGCTCATGCCCGGAGGATTCACCATCATTTTGCTTCTGCCCCTGGTGGGATTTCTGCTTTCGCGCTACACGCCCCGGTGGCTGCTGCTGTTTGGCTTGATCGTTCTCTCCTCCTCGTTGTTTCATATGGCCGGTTTTGACCTGGACATGGATTTCCGGTCGGTGGCGACTGCCCGCGTGTTTCAGGCGGCAGGGATGGCCTTTTTATTCGTCCCCATCAATACGGCGGCCTACGCTTTTCTTCCGCGGGACAAAAACAATGCGGCCTCGGGTTTAATGAATCTGGCGCGCAACATCGGCGGCAGCGTCGGAATTTCGCTGGTCACGACGATGCTGGACCGGCGCTCGCAGACTCATCTGAATTATCTCTCGGCCGATTTGAGCGCGTCGAATCCCAGATTCCTCTCGATGCTGCAGGGCGCAGAGCAGAACATGCGAGCCCACGGGGCGAGCGCCGCCTTTGCCACGCAGCAGGCTTATGCGCTGATCCAGGGCACAGTTCAGCGTCAGGCGGCAATGCTGGCCTACATCGATGACTTCCGCCTGCTCGGCTTAGCCATCCTGCTGATGGTCCCGCTGGTTTTCCTGATAAAGAAGGGCAAACCCGGCAGTATCGCGGTACACTAAATATCGCGGTACACTGAAATAACGATGTTTCGCCTCATTACCATTGAGCGCGAGTACGGTTGCGGAGGTGGAGCGATCGCCGCCGAACTGGCCAAGCGGCTGGGCTGGAAGCTGTGGGACCGTCTGCTGACCGAAGAAATTGCGCGCGTCGCCAACGTGGATCCATCCGCCGTTTCGCGCTGCGACGAGCGCGTTGACAGCACTTTTCATCGTCTGGCCAAGACTTTCTGGCGCGGAAGCTATGAGCGCACCTCTCCTCTGGCAAATCAAGTTTTCGATTGTGACCGCATGGTGTCGTTGATGGAGCAGATCGCTCCGCGAATTGCGCAGGAAGGAAACGCGGTTGTGGTGGGCCGCGGCGCACCGTTTTTCCTGCGCGAGCAGCCCGACGCGTTTCACGTTTTTTTATATGCGCCGCGCGCGGAAAAAGTTCGCCGGCTGGTCGATGAGGGAGCCACTCAAGCGGAGGCCGAAGATCTGGTGGATACGGTTGACCGAGAGCGCGTCGCCTTCGTCAAACATTATTTCGACGCCGACTGGCCCACACGCTCCCTCTATCACGTGATGATTAACACTGCCGTGGGCAATGAAGAAGTGATCGAGACCATTCTGCACAGCATGCGGTTGGTGGAAGGGCGGCCGAAGGCGACAGATTACGAACCCCCGAAGGTTCCGGCTTCAATCTAACTTCTCTCCGCGCGTTTGCTGGCAGCATGTGGCTTCGCCAGTTGCGGTGCGGGACAACACTCCTCCGCGCAAACATCCACCCTCGGCCCCAGCACTCCCACTGCCCGTCGCTCGAACTCTGGATTCATGCGCTCCACAATCAGTTCGCGGATCATGCCGATGAACTTCGGGTGCACGCCTACCGTCTGAGCTCTTGCCATCGGCAAATTCAGCGAATCGCAAAGCTGCCGCGCTTCTATGTCCAGGTCGTACAAAACCTCCATGTGGTCGGAGATAAAGCCGATGGGCGCCAGCACCACCGCCGCAGCCAGATTTTCCGCCTTTACCCGCCGCAGGTAATCGAGGATGTCCGGATCGAGCCAGGGTTGCCCGGGTGCGCCGCTGCGGCTCTGGTAGACCAGAACGTCATTTTCGTGGCCGAGCTCGGCAGAAACCAGCCGCCGCACTTCTTCCAATTGCTTCACGTAGTCGCAGGTGTTCGCCATTGACATCGGAATGCTGTGCGCGAGGTAGACGATCTGCACATTTTCCCGATCATTATTTGGAACCTCATGGGCTGGAACCGCGTGCAAAGCTTCGCGAACGCGATCGACCGTAGCCTCAATGAAGCCTGGATGATTGAAAAACTGTCGCAGCTTATCCACCTCGGGCGCACCTTGACCCACGACGCTTTGCGCCCGCGCAATGTCCTCGCGATATTGGCGGCATCCGGAATAGGAGCTGTAAGCAGAGGTCACGAAGGCAATTGCCCGCCGCACGCCATCTTCCTTCATCTTCTGGAGCGCTTCGGGGAGCAATGGATGCCAGTTCCGATTGCCCCAATAGATTGGGAGCTTCGGCCCGCGCTGGGCCAGTTCCGCTTCCAGCGCGGCAATCAGTTCGCGGATTTGCCGGTTGATGGGACTTTTGCCGTCGAAATGGTAATAGTGCTCGGCAACGTTCAGCATTCTTTCCCGGGGAATATTGCGTCCGCGCAGAACGTTCTCAAGAAAAGGAATGACTTCCAACTTCGATTCCGGACCGCCGAAAGAGACAATCAGGATGGCATCGTAGTTCATGAAAAGAGATTTCTTAATTTTACTCTGATCAGGCGGGCTGCTGAAATGCTACTGTTTCAGTTTCAATTTCCACAGGCTGGCATTCGGAACGGCCCTTTGGAACTGAAGCACTAGCGGATAGTGTCTTAATTTTCACCACGAAGGATACGAAGGAATCCCACGAATACCCCTCGCGTCACTTCGTGGCTTTGAGTTTCGCTTCCGCACCCGTTCGGTGATGGCAGACGCGACGAATCAGTTGCTTCCGGCCGGAGCGGATCCGGCACCCTCCGGGTTGCGGGTTACTGAGAGCGGCCTGTCTAATGCAATATTCATCTCGGTGAATCGCGGCAGGACAACATCGCGCCCGTGGCGTGAAACCATAAAAATTCCCGAGATACAGCTCGATACAATGCGGGCCGTGCCCGCGGTAGAGGCGTCAGTCGCCGTGGAGATGATAGCTTCGACAATCAACTGGGTTGTGTCGTCCACTTCTTTGGCCAGTCCGGCGGTTACGCCGATATTGATCGCCATCCATGCCTTCCCGGGATGCTCGCCGTGCAATTGGCCCTCGGCGTCAATTTTGGTATGGGATCCCCGGTCGAGCTCGGCTCCGGTGAGCGAGGCCGCAATGGGAATGAGATTTCCGCCGGGAAGGGTCAATCCGGTAAAGGTAAGGGAAAGTGAGCCTGCGCGGCTGCCCCAGCGTGGCGGCGTTTTTTTCACCACGCGGCCTTCGATCAAACTACCGGCGGGCAGAACCACCCGAGAGTTCAACACGACAGGCTCGAGCAAACGTGCCTGCACTACATCGCCCTGCTCGCTCTTCGACGCGCTCACGTCTCCCAGGAGCAAGATCTTGCAGGCGGTGCCCGCGGGAATGGTCTCTAAAGAAGCTAAATCGGGGCGGGAAGATGCGTCCTCCGTGCCGGGCGGGGCCGCGGATCCTGCAGTATAGGCTTCCAACACCAGTACAGGCGTGGCCAGCTTTCCGGGTCCGTACACCCCGCCGGAACGGCTGACTTCAACTGTATCCAGTTCCCGCGATTGCCCTCCTGATCTTTTCTTTTTTTCCTGCGCGTACACCTCGCGCCTGCGACTAGAGGAAATCAGTGACACCTGCAATGGGATATCGCCGCTCGATCCGGTAACGACTGCTGTACGGAATACGGGATAGTTTTCGTGGCGAGGGGTAAAGGCTTTGACCACCCACGGCCAGTGGTCATTGGGAGCTCTGCGGCGCTTTTCGAAGTGATCGACGGTTAAGCGCACTCGGCTGCCTGCAGGAAAGAGTTCGCGGTCGGCGGAATACACGTCGCGAGCCAATTCGCCATCGACCAAATCCCCCGGTTTCAATTTCGACAGTTTCAGTGGACGGCTGAGCTGGACTTTAATATAGAGGCCTGAATTCGGGATATTTACTTGCGGCGTCTTGACGGCTTCCTGCGCTGGGCAAATCAAAGAACTTCCCGAGATCATTCCCCACGCGAGAACTGTGCAGAGAACCTTCGACAGCCTGGTACGTCTCATGCCCTGCTCCTCGTATTCGCTTGAGTCCCAGACTTCTTCATTTTCATTGAGAATCCTCATTCCACTGCAAGCTGAAGTTCTGACAATTCTTCCACCGGAGTGCCTGCACAAGAGCCCCCCCAGCACAGGAAAGCGTTGACGGAAAAAGGGGATACTGAGACCATCCACACATCAAATTGTTGCGCCCCTGGGAGAGATCGGGGTACCGGGAAAGTTCAAACTCCTGGCAATGCGAGAAAGCGCCTCGATGACTCTATTTTACACTACGGGCTCAGGCTGCGATTCGAAGCGTTGAGTGAAGGTGCTTACCACGGTAGTTTAAGATGGATGGTCACGATCCGGATCGAGAGAGGGCTAGAGAGCCCTTGGGATTCAGGATTCGGGTTCGGGCAGAAAGCGCTTTTCATTTAAACCTACGGCGTTCTTCTTCGTACAGCTACCAATTCCGTCTCCACGGGGACGCCGCGCGCGACCTTCACACGCAGCAAAGCTTCGAAGGGCTTCAGGTCACCGACCTTGCTCGCGGAAAGGCGCGAGAGCAGATCAGCAACCGAATTAGGCCGGGAAACGAATTCCACCGCGCCTTCGGTTCCGAAGGTAGTGGTTCCGGCCAGAATCATCACCGAACGCAGCGGGTTGAATCCGGGCATCAGCGCCACGATGGCATAGTCTTCAGTGAGCGGCGAAGCCGAGGGACTGGCCACTACTACGGCCGGCTCTCCCGCCTGGGGGTGAATATTGACAATCCCCAGGTCTCCCGCGCGGGGCCCGGAGGTGAGCCGCCGGAAAACAAATTCCCTGCTGCCGGGCATGTCGGCCAGGGTGAGGTTTTCCGAAGGCGACCCAACGAAAATCAGATCGTTATTTTGGGCATCATCCAGCGAGAACAGGCTGCCGCGCTTGACGCGGGTGCGGCGGCGCAGCGATCCGAATACTTCGTCAAGATTGTGCACTGCCAGCACTTCGCCAACGCCCGTGTAGTGATCAAAAATCGAACCCCGGGGATCGTGCGTCGCGTCGAAGTAGCGCAAGCCGGTTTCCGGGCGACCAATGAAGGCAGCGTTGCTGAAAATAATCCAGGGGTCCTGCGGGCCAGTGAGAAAGGGATTCCAGAAAACCTGGAAGGCTGAGGGAGGCGGTTCCACTTCTCCCGCCAAAGCGGAGTCTCCAGATCGGTGAACCCATAGCAAGATTGCAAGTGCCGCCAGCGCCATCACCAGCAAGGCGGAAGTGACAACGAATGCCGCGCGCCAATTATTGGCCGGGTGCTCCACGACAACTTCTGCGGCTTTATGCCGCAACCCAGAATTACCATTGTTTTTGGTTTCCTCGCGGTAGTGGAAGGATAGGACGTAGGTGCCCTTGGGCAACTCAACCACGATGGGGTCGTCGGCGCCTTCGGAAGCATAATATTCGCCCAGTTTGGCGCGCAGGCGTCCGGCTTGCACCCGGATGGTTGAATCCAGTTGCGGATCGAAGTCCGTGGGCCGGCCGAAGACTTCTGTGGCTATCTGGTATTCCTTCAGCGGCGAGCCCGGATGTTCCACTGCATGGTGAGCGACATAGCGCAGCAGTTTGCACAAAGATTCGGAGCCATGCAGGCCATGGCTGGCAACGATCTTGTCAACCTGTTTCAGGAATTGTTCCCGATCCGACATCAGAACCCCAGTGTGACAAATGTTACAACAAAGTAACAAACGGTCCAAGCCGCTGCATGGCAAGCATTTATTTTTGTAACCGTATCAGACCGATTGAAACTTCCGCTAGAGGGAATTTGGGTTTCAGATGCTGCGTTCCCAAGTTTCACTAGAGCGGGTCATACTGCAAAACCGTCTTTTTGCCAAGTCGTGTCACGACCAAGAAAGATTTAAAGATTTTAAAGATTAAAGACTGTCTCGCATTGGAGAAAACATGAAAAGCAGCTTCTTTTTCGTTCTCAATGTCGTGTGCCTCTGCTGTCTTGCGTTAGCTCAGACGGATACTGCCCGTCTCATCGGAACAATCACCGATCCCTCGGGGGCGGTGGTACCGAATGCCAACGTGACCGTGACCGATCAAGACACGGGTCGAACCGTGACGGTCCCCACTAACGGTTCGGGTGAATATACCCTGAATGCACTCAGCGCCGGGAAATACCACATCCAAGTAAAGGCCCAAGGATTCAAGACGGCGGCGGCCGATTTTTCTCTGGAGGTGTCTCAGGTTAAGGAAATCAGCCTGAAACTTGAAACTGGCGAGGTCGGCACAACCGTCGATGTCACCAGCGATGTTCCGCTGGTCGATACCGCGACGTCAAGCATCGGGGAAGTGATCCAGGGTAGAGAAGTGACGGAGCTTCCGCTGAATGGCCGCAACTTCACGCAACTCGCCCTGCTGGCACCGGGCGTAACCCGCGGGGCGTATGGCGACGAAGCTTCCGGTGGAAGTTCGGGAACAAACTCGGAGACTTTCCGCAACTCTGAAACCGGCGGCGCGGCTTTGTCGGCGAACGGAATTCGTCCCCAGGCTGACAACTTCATTCTGGATGGCGTCGATAATAACGATGCGCTGGTTAATACCATTATCTTTTTCCCGCCCGCAGAAGCGATTCAAGAATTCCGCGTTACCACCAACGTAGCCCCAGCGGAATTTGGACGAGGGGGCGGAGTGATCATCGAGACCGGCATCAAATCCGGCACGAATGCGGTACACGGATCTGCATTCTGGTTCCGGCGGAGCGGCTTCGGCGCCGCCCATGACTGGGATGCACCGCCCACCCCAATCATCTTCAAGCAAAACCAGTTTGGGGGCACGCTCGGCGGCGCTCTCTGGAAAAACAAATTATTCGCGTTTGGCGATTATCAAGGTCGCCGTCAGGATCAACCGAACGGCGTCGAAACCGACACCGTGCCCACCGACAAGATGAAAACCGGAGACTTCAGCGAGTTTCTGGGCACAACGTTGACCACCACGCCGGCCTTCTGCACGGGCGCTCCCCCCAACAACGGCTATATCTGGGATCCAACTACGTGCTTACCCTTCGGCTGGAACGGAACCACCGCAACTAACATAATCCCGAATCCCAACCCTGTGGGGTTGAAATATCTGCAGACGTTTCCGGAGCCGACTGTGAAGGGCGCGGTACAAAATAACTACATAACGGAGCGCCAGCAAATCCGGAACTTCGATGATTTCGATATACGAGCTGACTTCAACGCTACGCAAAAGGATCAGCTTTTCTTTCGTTACAGCTATGCGCGAGACAATTTCACGGTGACCAACAGCTTGGGGCCGTGCTGCCCGTCGGGATTCGGTTCCGGCGACAACATCGACCACGCTAAAGGAGCAGCTGCGGGTTATACGCGTACCTTTAACTCTAATGTAGTTAATGAATTCCGCTTCGGGTACATAACGTCGATCTACGGTTACAATCCACCGAACATAGGCCAGAGGCTGGGAGCGGCAGTCGGTATTCCCGGAGCGAATCCCACATCGCTGCTTGGAGGCCAAGTCCTGATCGGCGGCAACGGCAACCCTGAACTCGATTATCAGGGCGACGGCGGACCGTACAACGTTCCCGAAAAGTTGTATCAATTCACCGACTCCCTTTCGTACAACCATGGCCACCATGTATTCAAGTTCGGAACCACAATCGGAAAACGCGAACTCAACTACGTGCAGGGCAACGACGCCAAGGGGTACTTCGTACTCGGTGGCCTAAGTTATCCTGGCACCGGAAGATTCACCGGATATGAGGCCTCCGAAGTGTTGGCGGGCTTCCCCGATTACGAAATCGGACAATTCAACGGGCTGTATCAAACGCGCAGTTGGGAGACCGGCTATTTCGCCCAGGACGACTGGCGCGTGAACAACCGCCTGACGCTGAACCTCGGCATCCGCTACGATCTTTACACCTGGCCTTACGAGATCCACAACGAGATGTCCAACTGGGTTCCAACCAATGCCGCCGACCCCACAGACGGCATGTTGATTACGCCCGGGAGTCCCGGGGCGCATGGTCTGCCCAGGGGCCTGATTCAGACCGATAAGAACAACTGGGCGCCGCGTATTGGTTTTGCCTACGATGTGCGCGGCGACGGCAAAACCGTACTGCGAGGCGGGTACGGCATCTTCTACTACCTCGACCGTGGCGGCGTTGGCGAACAACTCAGCAACAATCCGGATTTCAACGGCGTGTCGAGCTATGAGGCTTGCCCGGGCTTCAACGGGAATTGCTCCACTCTAAGCCCGACAGGCTATCGTATAACGTTGAGCGGCCAGGGACCGCAAGGTGATAACAACTGGCTGGACGCAACTGGGCCTCTTCCTCCCGCTGTCAACACGGTAAATGTGGCTGATCCAAAGAACGTCAGCGTGATCTACTGGCCCTCCAACAGCAAGAATTCAAATGTAGAGCAGTGGAACTTCCAGGTGGAGCGGCAGTTGGGAAACAGCATGGCTATGGATCTTGCCTATGTGGGCACCAAGATGAACCACCTGGCAACCGCATTCAATGCCAACGATGTGATTCTGAACGGCACGGGCACGTCGCGCTGGTCCAGCCTGGGCGGTTCGGTTAATGAGTACGCATACATCGGGGACGGAACCTACAACGGATTGCAGGCCAGCCTGCAGCGCCGGATGTCCAAGGGATTGACCTTCAGGAGCGCGTATACCTGGTCCCATACCATCGACAACTCGAACTCCGCTTTCAGCGGCAATACAACGAATGGTGGCGCTCGGATTTTTGTGGACGCCAACGGAAACCCGATACTGGCCTACAACAAAGGAAACGCAGACCAGGATATACGCCAGGTCTTCACTTTCGGGTCGATTTATGAACTTCCCTTTGGCAAAGGGAAGCAATTCGGCTCCAATTGGTCGACTGCGAAAGACGACATTCTTGGGGGATGGCAATGGAACAACATTGTGACCCTGCAAACCGGAACGCCGTTTGACCTCTACATTAACGGCAACTCCCCACAAAACCGCCCCGACGTTACCGGACCGGTTTCAGCGTCGATCGTGAATGGTCATGGCGTCATCACCGGCAACTTTTCAGCTCCGCCTCTCAACGCGAGCGGAGTCTACACCCGTCCTGGCACTTTGGGGCGGAACGCTATTTACGGTCCTGGCTATCACACGTGGGACACAGGCATGAGCAAAAGCGCCAAATTTGCGGAACGATACAGAATCGAGTTCCGAGCCGATTTCTTCAATCTGTTGAACCATCCTCAGTTCGACAACTTCAGTTTCAACAACAACGTAAACAGTGGCGGGACTACCAACATTGCGCAAACACGCTTTTCGTCCGCGCGCGAGATGCAGCTTGCCATAAGGTTTACGTTCTAAACGGTCGTGTGCAGGGGGAACAGGCTTGCACTGTTCCCCTCCCTCGCTACGCACATCCCATGTGGCCATGCTCACAAAATCGATCTCGAATTCTCTGCCTGCTTGTTTTGGCTTTGGTGCAAGAGGTCACGATGGGAGCAGCGAAACACGAAGCCCTCCCTCAAGCCACGAAAGCTCCGGTTGTAAACAAAATCGATCCCCCGAACTGGTGGATTGGGCTTCCCCATCCCATGCTGCTGCTCACGGGAGAAAATCTGGCTGGGGCGCGGGTTTCCACGCACACACGTGGAGTTAGTGTCGTCCGCTGCGCCGACGGTCTCGGGGGACGCTATGAATTTGTCTGGCTGAAGATCACTGAGGCAGCGTCGCCGGGAAACATCAGTTTGGATCTGGCGACTCACCGCGGGCACCAGCAGGTGAACCTTCCGGTCGCGGCGCGCGATCCGGCGGGCACGGTTGGGAATGAAGGCGCGGGTTTCAACGGCTTCACGCCCGACGACGTGATTTATCTGATCATGCCCGACCGCTTTGCCGACGGCGATGCGGGCAACAATTTTCCTGAGTCCGGCTCGTACGAGCGCGCACGGCCGCGGGCTTATCACGGGGGCGACCTGCGCGGCATTCAGCAGCGGTTGCCTTATTTGAAAGACCTGGGCATCACAGCGATCTGGATTACGCCGGTTTATCAGAATGACGACCGCAAGGGCAACGACTATCACGGCTACGGCGCTACCGATCTCTATGCGGTGGAAAAACATTTCGGCACGCTCGCTGACTATCGCTCGCTGGTAAAAGCAGCTCACGCGGAGGGAATAAAAGTTCTTCTCGATATCGTCCCCAACCACGTTGGCCCGACCCATCCCTGGGTCGACAATCCCCCGACCGATCGCTGGTTTCACGGCACACGCGAAAAACATTTGACCAGCGGCGGTCCCTTCGCGCTTGAAACTGACCCGCACGCACCGCCTTCGGAAACACGCGACATTATCGAAGGATGGTTTGCCGGCATACTTCCTGACATGGGCACCGACGACGCCATCACCGCGCAATACCTTCGCCAGAATGCGATCTGGTGGGCCGAAACAGGCGGGCTCGACGGCTTCCGCATCGACACCTTTCCCTATGTCGACCGCCCCTTCTGGCGTGACTTTCACGCTAACGTGCACCGCGCTTATCCTCGCTTCCGCACCGTAGGCGAGGTGTCGAATCCTGACCCTGGTGTGACCTCATTTTTTGTCGGGGGAAGAATTACGGAAGGCATCGACAGCGGTGTAGACACGATTTTCGATTTTCCGCTGGAGTCGGCGATTCGCAAGGTGATCCTGCACGACGCCTCCGCCAAATTGCTGGAAGACGTCCTCCGCCATGATTGGATGTTCCCCCATCCTGAAAATCTCGTGACCTTTATCGGCAATCACGACCACACGCGCTTCATGGGCGAGCCGGGCGCGACCGCGAAAAAACTGGAGCTGGCATTTTCATTGCTGCTGACGTTTCGCGGTATTCCGCAACTTTATTACGGCGATGAGATTGCCATGCCGGGCGGCGACGATCCCGACAATCGCCACGATTTTCCCGGGGGGTTTCCCGGCGACCAGCGCGACGCCTTCACTGCCTCCGGCCGAACTCGCGAGGAACAGGAAGTGTTTGCGCATGTCCGCGACCTTCTGCGGTTGCGGCGGCAGCATCCCGCACTGCGTGGTGGCGAATTGATTCACATCTTCGGCGATGATCAAACGCTGGCCTATGTGCGCCAGACTCCGTCAAGTTCTCGCGGCGGCGCCGAGGAATTGCTGGTGGTGATGAACAACGGCGATCAACCCAAGACCGTGCTGATGAATATTGCAGACACCCCGATTGCGAAGATTCGCACCATGACCGCCTTAATGGGCGGAGATGAAGCCCAACAGGTCAGCCCATCAACCATTCAAGTTTCAGTCGCCGCCCGGTCGATGGATATTTACCAGTTGCGCTGAGAGGGCTTCATCTGGAGCAACGCGACAACGCAGAGAAGGTCAAATATGGACAGTAAACGGATTTTCTTTTGTCTCTTGATTTGCCTTGCGGCGTTGTCGAGTGTCCGCGCTCAAACCGCTCCCGGCGGTCCCGGCCTGATTCCCACCTGGACCCCCGGCAGCAAAGAGGCCGTGGGCACTTCCACCTCCACTGACTCGCATGTCTGGTTCACACTCGAGGGCGGCATCCTGACCGAGGTGTATTATCCGCGGCTCGATACCGCCGATGTGCGTTCGCTGGAGTTTGCCGTGAGCGACGGCAAAACGGTGTGGATCGAATCCAAAGATATGCGCCACGCAATCTCGTGGATCGATGAGAACGCGCTCTCTTATCGCCAAACCAGCAGCGACTCCGCCGGCCGTTTCCAAATCACCAAGACCTACGTGACCGATCCTCAGCGCGACACATTGCTTATCGATGTCAAGTTTTCTGCGCCGCAGGCGTATTCTCTTTATGTCCTCTACAATCCCGCCTTGAAAAATTGCGGCTTCGGCAACAGTGGTTATACCCAGGGTGACGCTCTGGTCGCCGAAAAAGAGGGCCTGGCTTCGGCTCTGCTGAGCAGCACCGGCTTCGCGCAAGCCAGCACGGGGTTTGGCGGCGCGAGCGACGGCTATACCGATCTGCTGCTTCATCGCGAGCTTAAATGGTCCTACGCGCGCGCCGAAAACGGCAACGTCATTCAGACAGGCAGACTCAAAGGGGATCACTTCACTCTCGCGCTGGGATTTGGCACCACCTCGACCGCTGCCGTAGCGAATGCCCGCGGCAGCCTGCAAACCGGCTTCCCTTCCGTCAGCGCTGACTATGCTAAAGGGTGGCACGACTACGCCGGTAGCTTGCGCCATGTCAATGACGCCTACGCCCGGGAGTTCCGCCATGCGGTGATGGTGCTGAAAGCGCATGAGGATAAAACATTTCGCGGCGCCATGATTGCTTCCATGAGCATTCCGTGGGGATACGCCGTCAAATCCGACGCTCCCGGCGTGGGCGGCTACCATCTGGTGTGGGCGCGCGATCTCTACGAGGTCGCCACTGCTATGCTGATCGCCGGTGATCGCGCCGCCGCCGAGCGCGCACTTAACTATCTTTTCAATGTCCAGCAAAAGCCCGACGGAAGCTATCCGCAAAACAGCTGGCTCGATGGCAAACCCTACTGGACAAATATCCAGATGGATGAAAACTCCTATCCCATCGTTCTGGCGTGGCAACTCAATAGAAAAGATAACGACACCTGGCAGCGTCACGTTCGCCCGGAGGCCGAATTCATTCTGGCAAACGGGCCGGTCACGCAGCAGGAGCGATGGGAGGAACTCCCCGGTTATTCGCCTTCCACCATCGCGGCAGAAATCGCAGGCCTGGTTTGCGCCTCCGATATAGCTCGCAACAATGGCGCTGCCGCCGATGCCGACCGGTATCTCGCAATCGCCGATTCCTGGGCCGGAAACGTCGAGAAATGGATGGTGACGACCACCGGGCACCTGGGCGGCCCGCTCGCCGCGCAGGGCTATTACATCCGCATCGACAACAACGCCGATCCTAACGATGGTTACCAACTCGATGTTCGCAACGGCGGGGGGACATGGGATGAACGCGACGTGGTCGACGCCGGCTTTCTCGAACTGGTCAGGCTCGGCATTCGCCCCGCCGGCGATCCCTATATCGATCGCTCAGTACAGGTTGTTGACCAGACCATTCGCGTGGAGACTCCGCATGGCCCCAGCTTTCACCGCTACAACCACGATGGCTATGGCGAGACTCTGTTCGGGGGTCCGTGGCTGGGCCAGGGCATTGGCAGAATCTGGCCGATTTTCACCGGAGAACGCGGTGAGTATGAGGTTGCCCGCGGCCGCGATGGCACTCCTTACCTCGAAGCCATGGCCAACTTCGCCAATCCCGGAGGAATGATTCCTGAACAAGTCTGGGATCAGGCCGATCCCACCCAATACGGCTTCGTCTTCGGCTCCGGGACGGGCAGCGCGACGCCGCTGGCCTGGAGCATGGCGCAGTTCATCCGCCTGGCGGTATGCATCGAAGAAAAGCGCGTCGTGGAGCAGCCCGCGATTGTGGCTGAACATTTCCTCAGGCACGCGTCCACGGTTGCTTCGGTGAGCGCGCCCTAGATTGCCCTGTAGCGGCCCAATAGAACAGCGTAAACCGCCAGTTCCATCCTGCCCCCGAGGGGAAAGAGAATTTTCTTGACAGGCGCAGTCGAGTGGATGTACAAGCCATATGGCAACAAGAGCGAGCGCTCGCTTTGGAATAAATAGAAACACATGCCCAGGCTGCTCCACGGCACCATCGAGAAAAACAAACTCAAGATCGAGTGCGCCGCCCTGAGCCTGTTCACGCGCAAGGGATTCCATGGCACCACTGTCCGCGAAATCGCCCAGAAGGCTGGGGTATCCATGGGCAAGCTGTACATCTACTACGACACCAAAGAGGACATCTTCATCGACCTGGTGCATCACCTGGGCCGCAAAATGGAGGCTATTCGCCAGAAGGAACTCATTCCTCTCATGGCATCGCTCGATCCCGACTCATTGAAAAAACTGGCGGGAGCGATCGGGCGGGTGGTCTCAGAAAATCTGGATTACTGGCGCCTCATGTACATCGACGTGGTTGAGTTCCGCCACAAGCATTTCATTCATAGCTTCCGTGAAATCGCGGGCGGTCTTCGGACGTACGCCAACGCGGTAATTCGCGAATCAAAGATCAAGTTTCCGCCCGGCGTGGATCCCTCCCTCGCGTATACCGCCATTTATTTGCAATTTTTTACTTACTTCCTCGCGGAAGAGCTTTTTGGAGCCAAGCGGCACCTGGGTATGAGCGACGACGAAGCCATCGATCAACTCGTTCTTCTGTATACCGGAGGACGCGTGACATCGGGCAAGCGAATTAACGGCCGAACTTAACAGGTTCGAGCCCAAGGAGAGCGATATGCAACTGCGGAAGGCGGTCCCACTCTACATTTTGGCGGTTTTCTTCTGGTTCAGCGGACTGGTGTCGGCGCAGTCTCCGACCACCGGGCAGATTGCAGGAGTCGCAAAAGATCCGAGCGGAGCCGTCGTCGCGGACGCAAAGATCACCCTGACCAATGCAGCCGGAGTGCAACGCGAAACCACCACTGACGCGGCCGGGCATTACGCTTTTTCGCTGGTGCCGCCCGGAGTCTATCGTGTCGAAACCGAGAAGGCCGGATTTGGCAAGGCGACGGTCGACGGCGTCACGGTCCGCATCACGGAAACCACGAGTCTGGACATACCTTTGAAGGTGGCCGCCCAGGTGGCATCGGTTCAGGTGGAGGTGGCACCGCCGCTGGTACAGACCGAGGATGCGGCGCGGGGCACGGTCATCGAGCAAGAGCAAATCCGGCAGTTGCCGCTGCCCACCAGAAACTTCCAGCAACTGCTCACGCTTACGCCGGGGACATCGGGTCCGGTGCAGAACTCATCCGAACTGGGGCGGGGCGCCGCACCGATTTACGTCAACGGAAACCGCTCCACTTCGAACTCGATCATCATCAACGGGACCGACGCGAATTCCATCGGCACGGGTTCCCTGCCGAATCTGGCGGTGCCGGCGACGGATACTTTGGAAGAATTTATCGTGCAGACGAGCCAGTTTGATGCGTCGCAGGGGCGGGTTGCCGGCGGCGTGGTGGCGGCGGTCACCAAGTCCGGAACCAATACCTTTCATGGAAATCTGTACGAATTTTTTCGCAATGACGCGCTTAATGCCAACAATTACTTCCTTGATCGGAGTAGCGTGCCGCGGCCGCCTTATAAACGAAATCAGTTCGGCGGGACGCTGGGAGGGCCGGTCATAAAGGATCGCATGTGGTTTTTCCTGTCGTATCAGGGCAGCCGGGAGGTGAATGGCACGTCGCTGCTGAATTCCGTGGGCACCGTGTTTGTTCCCGGTAATCTCTCGAACGATCGCTCCACCGCGGCCATTGACGCAGTGGCTGCATCCTTCGCCAATGCGGCCAGTCCGACCACCTTGTGTTTGCCGGCCTGCTTAAGCCCCACGGCGCAGTACATGCTGCAGGCTCGATTACCCAATGGCGCTTATGTCATTCCATCGGCGCCGAACCCCGGAGCATCCAACGCTCCCGTAGCCGTGCCCGTAGTTGCTTTATCGAGATTCAGAGAAAACCAGTTCAACACGAATCTGGACTTCCAGCTCTCTGGCGCGAACCGGCTATCCGCGAAATTCTTCGACGCCACGAACCCCGCCACTCAGGGCTTGTTCAATTTGTTCGGGCTGGCCAATGCTCTTCCGGTCTCGGGTTTTGGCGGGACCGCGGACCTGAATCAACGGGTGCTTTCGCTCGATGACACTGACGTTCTCACTTCGCACCTGGTGAATGACGCACGCTTTGGATTCGGCGTCATAACAACCGGTTCTCAACCGCAGGAACCCTTCTCGGCGTCGCAGCTGGGGATCTCATCGCCGCTGGGCAACCTGTTCTCGGGGATGCCCGAGATTTCGGTGGCGAACTACTTCGACCTGGGAGCCAGTCCATTCGCCGACAACAGCGCCATCGAGAAGACCTACTCCGCCGGAGATACTCTGACCTGGCAAAAGGGCCGCCACAGCGTAAAAGTGGGCGCCGAGTACAAACATCACGGCCTGAACGAAACTTTCAATCTCTATACGCGGGGCCAGATTTTCTTTCTGGGATTCTCCGGTAACCCGTTTGCCGATTTTCTCGGAGGCTACCTGGATACGGCCGGCCTTACGATCATGGGTTCGGGGGTAAATAACCGCGATGTTCGAGCCCAGGACTGGAACGGATTTTTCAATGATGACTGGCACATAACCGACCGGTTCACTCTTACTTATGGACTTCGCTATGACTTCTTCGGCCCTTTCACTGAGGCTCAGGGACGCTTCGTCGGATTCGATCCGAGCCGGATCACAACTTTCGCCATCCCAGCGGCCGATGGCGGCGGCGTGGCCATTACTGGGGGATTCGTGCAGGCTTCCAACGCCAAGACTCCCATACCTGGAATCCCCACGGTGCAACCCTCACTGGTTCCTTCCGACAAGAACAATTTTGCGCCGCGAGTCGGTTTTTCCTGGCAGCCGCTTTCCAGCAACCGCATGGTGGTGCGCGGCGGCTACGGAATTTATTACGACCGGGCAAATTCCCGGCTGCTCAATAATCAGATTCTCGATTTCCCCTACTACACGCTGGCGCAAGCCTTCTTGACGCCGATCTCCAACCCGTTTGTCCAGGTTCCGCAGCCAAGCAGCTTTCCGCTTGCGTTCAACAATCCAGCCATCTTCCCGTTCGGCGGCCCGCCGGCCTTGATGCCGCAAGCGCCAACTTTGATTTCCCCGCTGGGCATCGCGGAGGTTTCGGCCAACGGCATTTACCCTGACATCCACGACTTCCGCACTCCGTACATCCAACAATTCAGTTTGGGCGTGCAGAACGAATTTGCCCGCAACTGGATGTTGGACCTGAGCTATGTGGGTTCGACCGGACGCAAGTTATACCGGCTGGTGGACCTGAACCAGGCTCTTCTTCAGACACCGATCGGCCCATTCGGAGCCTATTCTCCCGGATTGTCCAGTCTCGCGGTGCAGGGGTTTGGGGTGCATGCGATGCAGAGTTCGGCGAATTCGAGCTATAACTCTCTGCAGGCAAGCGTCACAAAGCGGTTGTCTCACGGGCTGCAGTTCCTCGCCTCTTACACCTATAGCCATTCCATTGACGATTATTCCGGCGATCCCACCGGAACCAGCGACGTCACGGTGGTTCCGGGCAACCAGGCGCCGGGCTTTTTGGATAATCGCGCCAGTTCTGATTTTGATCGGCGCCACCGACTGGTGTTCAGTGGTATCTATGATCTGCCCAAGTTCTACAAAGGCAGTTCTGGTTTCGCCCGACAAGCCGTGAACGGATGGGAACTAGCCAGCGTTATCACCCTGCAGAGCGGCACTCCCTTCTCCGTTCTCACCAATGCTACCGCCTTCGTACAGGCGCGGGCTGATTCTGTCCCCGGCTGCAATCCATCGGAGGGCGGCAGCGTCAAGTCTCGTCTGCTTCATTACTTCAATACGGCTTGTTTCGCCCCCGCACCGGCGACCGCCGCAGGGGGCTTCGGCGATACCGGGCGAAACCTTCTCCGCGGACCTGATCAGCGCAACGTCGACATTTCCATCATCAAGTACTTCCCGGTCACTGAGCGCACGAAGCTGGAATTCCGAGGCGAGTTCTTCAACGCCTTCAACATGATCAGCTTCGCAAATCCGGTGAACATTCTGGCATCGGCCAATGTAGGTCAGATTGTAGAAACCAGCACGGGGCCACGGGTAATCCAGTTCGCGCTGAAGTTCAATTTCTAGAGCGACGGAGAGGAGGCAGTTGAGCAACCACGGCGTGGGATCTGAAGTATGATTTCCGCTACCGGCTGCCCGGAATGAATGCCATGACTGGCGACGAGAGGCTTCCCCAAGGCTCCATCCGCGTGACGCGCCCCGCGCAGGGCCGTGTGCCGGGAGAAGGGGTGGAGTTGGCCTTTGGCTATTGGCCCGGGCGCGGCGTACCGGTGGTTGCGCTGCACGGCCTGACGGCGTCGCACATGAACTTCGTTGGCATTGCCGAACGACTGGCGGGCCGATGCGCGCTCTTTGGACTCGATCTGAGGGGCCGCGGCGATTCCGACAAACCCACGGGCCCTTACGGTTTGGCGCAACATGGGCGCGACGTGGCCGCTGCGATGCGTGCTATGGGCCTGGGCGCCAGTATTGTCGTAGGGCATTCCATGGGGGCCTTTGTAGCCACGGCGCTGGCCGCGCAGGATCCGGGCCTGGTGTCGGGTCTGCTGCTGATTGATGGGGGATACGTCCCGGACACGCCGGTCGCGAACGCTTCCGGCGGCAGCGGGAACGCGGCGCTGGCGCTGCGAATTATGCAGTTGCGCCAAACCTATCCTTCGCGCCAGGCCTACCGTGAATTCTGGCGCACGCAGCCGCATTTCCCCGCTGACGAGTGGAATCCCTGGGTAGAAGCTTTTCTCGACTATGAGGTCGGCGGCGATTCTCCGGTTCAGCCCAAAGCCGCGGAGTCGGGAGTGCTCGCCGACTTGCAGGAAGCCTTTCAGCGCGAAGCGATCGTTGCGCGGTTGAAATCCATTCGTGTGCCGACGCTGCTGCTGCGCGCTGAAAGCGGTTTCACACCCGGACAGCCGCCGCTGTTCCCGGATGCGCTGGCGGCGGAATTTCAAACTTATGTGCCCCATATCGAGGATCACATGTTTGCCGGCACAACGCACTACACCATTGCTCTGGGGGAACATGCGGCCGCGAAGATAGCCGATCTCATCTGCGACCTGGCCAAACGGCAGCGACCCTGGGCCGAAGCTTAGCTCGGCCGCAGCTGAGAAGGCCTGAAGCTTTACCGTCAGGGGAGAGACTTATTTTCATGGCAGAGGGAAGATGGACGGCAGGGACGGCTCGGGCCGCTGGCGGCTCCCGCAATTTCAAGCTCTGGACGCCGTGTACTCAAGAAGATAAACGCGCCTGGCCTCTGGTCATGCTGCTGCACGGGTGTACACACGGAGCGGAGGATATGGCGGAGATTTCAGGAATGAACGAAGTGGCCGAAGCCAACCGATTCCTGGTGGTATATCCCGAACAGACGCGGCGGGCCAATCTGATGAAGTGCTGGAGGTGGTTTCATCCCAAACATCAGATGCGGGATGCCGGCGAACCCTCGATTCTGGCGGCGGCGGCCAGCCGGGTCGGAGCCACGCATAACGTCGACCGGGAGCGGGTTTACGTGGCGGGCATTTCGGCTGGAGGAGCCATGGCCGCCATCCTTGCCGCAACCTATCCCGATGTTTTCGCCGCCGTGGCGGTGTTTGCAGGCACAGAATTCAAGGCCGCAGCCGGCCTCTCCGAGGGGCTGGCGGCGATGAAACAAGGCGGGCCAGATCCGATCGTGCAGGGTCAGTTGGCCTTTGAAGCTATGGGTGCCGGCCTCTTGCGCAAGAAAAGGCGGAGCATGCCTGTGATTGTGTTTCACGGCACCGCCGATACCCGGGTGAATCCGGTCAATGCCGATCAGGCCATTGCCCAGTGGGGCAAAACCAATGCCTGTCTTGCAGGGCGAAATCCGGGGAACGGGTTTGCACTGAAGGAGAAAGTTCTAGAAGGCAAGGTGCCAGGCGGCTATGCCTACAAAAAGCATAGTTTTCTGGAGGCTGACGCCGGATTGCTAATGGAAAAATGGGTGGTCGAGGGCCTCGGCCACGCGTGGTCGGGATCTCCAAAACCGAGCAAGCATGGCGATCCGAAAGGCCCCAATGCCAGCGCCGAGATCTGGCGGTTCTTCTGCGAAGCGAGGTCAAACTCGACAGCATCATCCTCGCCACCCGGCTCTTTGCACAAGAATTGAGTGAACAGCAAAATGAACATTGGTTCGCTTCTTCCCAGCCACGCCCGCTATCGTCCGAACCATATCGCAGTAGTTTGCGAGGACGACCGGCTGAGCTTTCGGGAATTCAACGCTCGGGTTAACCGGCTGGCCAACGCACTTTGCACCCTAGGGATGAAGAAGGGAGATAAGATAGCCACCATCCTGCCCAACTGTCTCAGCCTGCTCGAGACTTACTGGGCGGCCGCGAAACTCGGGATGGTGGTCGTACCGCTCAGCCCCCTGCTGAGGGGCAAAGGCCTGGCCACACCCATCCAGGACTCCGATACCGGCGCGATCGTCGCGAGTCCGGATTTTGCAGAGCCACTTTCCCTGCTCCAGCCGGAACTGCGAAATATTCCAGCCGAGCGCTTCATCCTTACCGGATCATCGCGCGTGCCCGGCTTCCAAATCTACGAGAACCTGACGCTTCAGGCCAGCGCCGCCGAGCCGCCCAAGACCGATATTGCCGACAGCGATCCTTACAACATCATTTACAGCAGTGGCACCACGGGCACGCCGAAGGGAATCGTACTTACGCATTACATCCGCGCCGTCTACTGCATGCTTTTTGCGTCGACCTTCCGCATGTACCCCGAGAGTATCGTGCTGCACTCCGGTTCCATCGTTTTCAACGGCTCCTTTCTCACGCTCATGCCTTCGATGTATCTCGGCGCAACCTACATTCTGCACAAAAGCTTTGACGTGCGAAATTTTGTGGAAACCGTGGAACGCGAGCATGTGACCCACGTCATGATGGTTCCATCGCAGATTGTAGTGCTTCTGGGATCGCCCCATTTTTCTGCGAATGCGCTCAAGTCCCTCGAAATGATCGGCACGGTCGGCGCGCCGCTGCACCTGGAACACAAAGAGAAGCTGAATCGCTGCCTGCCCGGCAGATTTTATGAACTATACGGCCTCACCGAAGGCTTTATGACGGTTCTCGACAAGAATCATTATGCTTCCAAGCCCAACTCCGTCGGTCCTCCGCAACCGCTTTTTGAGATGCGAATTGTGAATGAGCAGGGTAAGGACGCGGCTCCCGGAGAGATTGGCGAGATTGTCGGGCGTGGTCCGGTATTAATGCCGGGCTATTACAAGCGGCCTGATTTGACGGCGCAGGCGATTGTTGACGGCTGGTTGCATACCGGCGATCTGGGATACGTGGATGAAGACGGATTTCTTTACCTCGTGGATAGAAAAAAGGACATGATTATCAGCGGCGGCACGAATGTGTTCCCGAAAGACATTGAGGAGATCATCGTGCAGCATCCCGCGGTTCGAGAAGTCGCGGTATTCGGTGTTCCCAGTGAAAAGTGGGGTGAGTCGCCGGTGGCCGCGGTAATTCTGCAGCAGCCGGGCGCCATCACCGCAGAAGAACTGCGCGACTGGATCAATGAGCGTGTGGATGCGAAGAATCAACGCGTCAGCGCCGTCGCAATCATGGAAGACTTCCCCCGCAGCACCGCGGGAAAAACCCTGAAGCGTACCCTCCGGGAGCCCTATTGGGCTGGGCGAAAAGAGAAAATGTAGGGAAGCCTTTGGGGGTCGTTCGCCCTCACGAGGCTGTGGCAAGCGATTCTTGATGATCACGATCTTTCGGAATCAGGGACCAGGTTACTGTCGCACTTCCCAGAGACAGTCCCGCGCAAATCAACATGACAGTTCGGAACCCGAACACAAAGGCTTGCCGAATGCACTCGCTGATGGCAGCTTTCATGCCGGAACTAAGGCCCGGTGGAATCTGCAAGCCTGCGAGCTTAATCTCGTTCGCTTTCAACTCCGCCAGTACATCAGGGGGCAGCATCAGGTGATTCAGGCTGGGATTGAGATGGGAGGCAAAAGCCTTCACCATCACAATCCCAAGAACTGCAATAGCCAGCACGCTCGCAACTCGTGCCACGGCGTTGTTGATTCCGGAAGCCGTGCCGACTCGATCCTTATCTACCGAATTCATAACGACGGTGGTCAGAGGAGCCACCGTAACCGCCATTCCGAAACCGAGAACAATTATCGCCGGGAAGAACGCCCTCCAGTAACTACCTCCGATAGACGGCACGGCGAAAAGAGCGAAGCCAAACGCGGCGATTACGGGACCGACGATCAGGGGAGTCCTTGCACCATAGCGGGCGACAAGTCCACCAGACCAGCGAGAAAGAAAAAACATAAGCAGGATCAGCGGCAGGAGCGCGGCGCCGGTCGCAGTGGTGGAATATCCCTGGGCCTGGATCAGGTTCAGGGGGAATAAGAAAAAGAAAATCCCAGTAGCAGCATACAAAAAGAGCGTGAGCAGATTGGCGCCACTGAAGCTTCGGGATTTGAACAGCGTGAGCGGGAGCGTCGGAGCAGCGCTGGCGCCTTCGACAAACACGAACGCAATAAGACAGCCGAGGCCAAAGGCCAAACTTCCCAGAACCAGCGGATTTCCCCAACCCAGGTCAGGCGCTTCCACGAAACCAATAACCACCCCCCCGAGTCCCAGGGTCGCGAGAAACGCTCCTGGCCAATCTATGCGCCCCGCGCTGGGGCTGCGGCTCTCTGGAATCCGCCAGAGCGTAATCGCAACCACGGCCGCCGCAATCGGCAGATTGAGGAAGAACGCCCATCGCCAGGAAGCGTGCTGAACCAGCCAGCCTCCCACCACCGGACCAATGGCCGTAGTAATTGCGGTGAAACCCGACCAGGTGCCAATCGCCGATCCGCGACTTTTTTCATCGAAAGACGTACTGATAATCGCCAGACTGCCGGGCACGAGAAGAGCAGATCCGACGCCTTGAATGCTCCTCGCGATGATCAGCCGCTGAATGCTCGAAGCGAGCCCGCAACCTGCGGAGGCCATCGCAAAAATTAAGACACCTGCGACGAAGATCAGCCGCCGGCCGAACCGGTCGCCGAAAGAGCCGCCGACCAGAATCAAAGCGGCCAGAAGAACTCCGTAAGACTCAACCACCCATTGCAGATCCACTACCGTGGCGTGGAAGGTGGCCTGGAGCGCCGGCAGAGCCACATTGACGACCGTACCGTCTATGAAAGCCATGCTCGACCCTAATATGGTCGCGACCAGAACCCAGGTTCTCGCTTCCTTCACACAGAGGGCGGAGGCAGATGTCGATTGCGCGACCGATCCATCGCAAGGCATTCTCATGCTGGCATTCTCACGTCAGCTAAGAGTGTCTTTCACTTTGCATCAGGTTCGCAAGGTTCCCCGCCTTGTCAATTGGGCGCGGCTGCGCTCGGGGCACCGGCAACATGCCTGCGTGCTGGGAGGCTTCTGATTTCGCGCCACGAGCTTTAGGGGTGAACCGGCCAGTGCCGGATTAAACACATTGCCGGAGTCGGTTGCCCGAATGGTCAACTCCACGCTCCGCCGGGAACGATAACAGTCGGGCATCAGCCTCTATCGTGCGCTCGTAAACACTGAATTGGCGTCCCCGAGCAATTTGAACCCGTGTTACCGCCGTGAAAGGACCGCAGCTTACGGTAAGTTACTGAAACTACGCGACACGGATAGCTTCCAAAAGCAGTTTCAGTAAGGTATAGAAACGTTTCGTGGATCATAAATGGATCAAGATTCCGGTCTGGAAATCAATTGTGCCTTCTGCCGTGACAGGGCCTCGGGCTCATGTAACTGATTGATATCAAACGGTGTCGGCGGACATCTCTTGATACCATAAAGTATCGTATGTCACTTCTTATCGTCCCCTTAACGTCCCCAGATTTGATAGCGGGAGCGTGTTCCTCGTATCCCAAACCAGTTTCACTGTAGCTGACAAGAGCCATTAGCAAGGCCGGTTTACCAATCGGATCAAGTGCGCGAGACCCCGACCTAGAGGAAACGATTCAACTGTACAGAGTTCTTGGCATGGGCCCGTGAGATACATTTCTGTTTGCCGACCAACTGAGAACTGTAGCGATAAGGGCGTTTATCGTTACCTATGTGGTGAAACTTCCCAGGACCTTCTGGCCAACGTCACCCGCCTGAAGCCGTGGAAATGTAAACTCCCGGTCCGGTCGTGCCGCGCAGCCATCAATAGCAAAGAGGCAATCGATGCTCTTCGTTTGGGGGCGCGAACAGACTTTGGTTTACAGCGAAACCGCAAAGGTAGTCCAGATTCATCAGACAGAGTTCGTTTTTAGCCGGGATCAAGGATGAAGCCACGTTATACCATGGGGTGTGGACCTACCGGTAAATCCGCCGATCCTGCCGATGCTCGCGAAACGAGTAGATGAATTGCCCGCCAAGGGCGATTGGATTTTCGAGCCCAAGTGGGATGGTTTTCGCGCGCTGGTGTTTCGCGATGAAGATGAGATTTTCATCCAAAGCCGCGACGAAAAACCACTCAATCGTTACTTTCCTGAGTTGCTGGAACCCCTGAGCGCAGCGCTGCCCGCACGTTGTGTGCTCGATGGAGAAATGGTAATCGTCAATAATGATGGGCTTGATTTCGATGCACTGCAATTACGTCTGCATCCCGCCGCGTCGCGCGTAAAGCTGTTATCAGGGCGGAGCCCAGCATCATTTGTATTCTTCGATCTGCTCTGCCTTGGAGATCGCGATCTCTGCGGCGAGGCGTTTCAAAAGCGACGCCGCCAATTGGAGTCGCTGCTTGATTTAGCGGCACCGCCGATTCATCTCACACCCGCAACCACCGATCGGAACATTGCCGCCGATTGGTTCCGGCGTTTTGAAGGCGCTGGCCTGGATGGTGTGATGGCCAAAGATCCTGCAGGAACTTACGCGCCGAACAAGAGAGTGATGCTCAAAGTGAAACACGAACGCGACTGCGATTGCGTTGTTGCTGGATTCCGCTGGCACAAGAAAGGCGAGCACACAATGGTTGGCTCGCTCCTACTCGGTTTGTTCGACGATGCTGGCGCTTTGCAACACGTCGGAGTCACTGCGAGTTTCAGTACAGCAAAACGAAAAGAACTGGTGGAGTTTCTCCAACCTTATCGTAAAGATGCGCTGATGAACCATCCGTGGAAGGCTTGGGCTGACTACGCGACCGAGAATGATGAAGGTGTCAAGCGAATGCCCGGCGGACAGAGTCGTTGGAGCCAAGGCAAAGACTTGTCTTGGGAACCATTGCGGCCCGAATTAGTTGTGGAAGTTGCTTACGACCACATGCAGGGAGATCGCTTCCGGCATACGGCGCAATTCCGCAGGTGGCGAACGGACAAAAAGCCCGGCGATTGTACCTACGCCCAGCTTGAAGTTGTTCCCCCGCAGGAACTGGCGGCACTTTTTCCACAGGGACGATGAGATCTATGTCGTAAATGCGACGATATGTGCGCCCCGGGGGGTTAAAACCCATCAACTGCTAGTTTTTTTAGCAACAGCATTATTCCTCGCCCTTTTTCTTCCAACGCTTCCGCCAAGCGCGTGTGGGATCATCGTCTGGCTCTGGAGTTTCCTGCGGCGGCCGTTGATCTTCGGGGACATGACGCAGGTTGATGCGGATGCGTATCCATGTGGAGGAGCGGCCTCGCATGGAATCGACGAGCACGTCGTCTACGGCAAGCAGATTTGCGATATCCGCATGTTTGGTCTTCCATCGCTCAAGGCCCGCCAGCGCGGCCGCTTTATCAGGCGAATTCGCGACTGTAATCAAGGGCATCTTCACGCGCGGCTTCTTTATTGCTGTCTTCTTCACGGCAGATTTTGCGCGGGAAGGCATCACACGCGCAGCCTCGCCTTCCATCTTGCGGAAGTGCGGAGGCCAGGGCGCGTCCGCGATACCGGACGCTTCGTCTTTATCGGCTAGTTCCAGTAATTTTTCCAGCGAGCCTGGGAATGCATCCATCTCGGCATGCGGATTGCCGATTTTCGCGAAGCGCTCAGGAACCGTCAAGATAGTAAAATCCGCCGGATCGCAATCGGGCACCTCTTCCCAATAAAGAGGAGTCGAAACGCGAGCATCTGGCAGCGGTCGCACTGAATAGGCGGAGCAGGTCGTGCGATCCTTCGCGTTCTGGTTGTAGTCAAGGAAGACGCCATGACGCTCTTCCTTCCACCACTTCGAACTGGCCAGTGTTGGGGCGCGGCGCTCGACCGCTCGCGATAAGGCAACAGCCGCACGGCGGACTTGCGTGAACGTCCAACGCGGTTCGATACGTACATTAACGTGCATGCCGCGCGAGCCGCTGGTTTTCGGCCAGCCTCGAAGACCAACTTCATCCAGAAAGCCTTGAACTTCAAGTGCGACGCGGCGAACATCATCCCAACTGACGCCGGGAATCGGATCCAGATCGATGCGTAACTCATCGGGATGATCGAGATCGCCGGAGCGCACCGGATGCGGGTGCAGTTCGATGCAGCCAAGGTTCACGATCCAGGCAAGTCCGGGCGTGTCATCGACCACGATTTCTTCGGCAGTTCGACCGGAAGGGAACGACAACGTGACCGTACGCAACCAGGATGGCCGTTTCTCGGGCGCCCGCTTCTGATAAAACGCCTCCGCCTCAGCACCGTTCACGAAACGTTTTAGAACCACCGGCCTATCTTGAATTCCCGCCAGCGCACCTGGAGCAACGGAAAGATAATACTGAATAAGTTCGAGCTTGGTGACTTTTATCCGCGAAGAAAAGTATAACTTCTCAGGGTTCGTGATCTGGACTTCCCGCCCGCCAATCAACAGAACTTTGCTGGCCGATTCCTTTGCCACAACAACAAGCCTACCACCGATAATCGTGGATTGGTTTGCCGCAATAACTGAGCTTGCCATAAAGTTGTAAGGGATTGTCGGCAGTGGCTACGATGTACGAGTGCTTGAATGAGGAGCCGGTGAGAGCTAACTCTGCGAAAGATGGAAAACGTCTTCAAACGAGGTGTCAATTATCGCACGACGGATTCGAGTGGCAGAGAACGCCTCCGAAAACATTACCGTCCTGAGCGTGTAAACATCCTGTTTGTGGGAGAGTCTCCACCGGCTTCCGGGCGATTTTTCTATCAGGCAGATTCGGGACTCTACCGCGCCGTCAAGGAAACATTTCTTACTGTCATTGCGCCTCTCGCCACAAACGATTTTCTCGATTCGTTTCGTTCTCTCGGTTGTTATCTCGTGGATCTTTGCGGAGAGCCAGTGGACAAGATGCCCCGGCACGCCCGTCGGTGCGCTTGTCGTGCTGGCGAAGTTCCCCTTGCCCGAACCATTCAAGCACTCCGGCCGATGATCATTGTCACTATCGTCCGCTCGATTGGCGCAAATGTGAAACGTGCTCAGGAACAAGCTGGCTGGTCAGGTCTTCACCTTGAGCTGCCGTATCCGGGACGTTGGCATTCTCACCGGATGCGGTTTCGTCGGCAACTGGTACCGTTGCTGCGGAAGACTTTGTGTAGCGTCCAGGCACTCGATTCCTGCAATGGAAGCGAAGGAATTCAGTGAAGCAGATGATCTCGAGAAAATAACTGAACCTTGCGCGGCCACGGTTCTCGAAATTCCTGAGTGACAGATTTATATCACTGGGAAGCTCGCAGAAGGCTGCTAAAACAATGTTGAGATTCGGAAAATGTGATTCGACGTTTTCCGCGAGTCGAAGTCGTTCCTCAGGCCGGCCAACGTCGTTGCGGAATGTGTGTATCCCCCGCAGATCGTCGGCAACCCGGTTGAGCTTGCCTCGATTTCTGCCCGTAACAAGAATAGCGGCCCGCCGCAGCACTAGCTGAGAGAAGTGGGGCGGACCCCAGTCACATCTTATGCAGCAGCCCGCCGAATTGGGCCCGCTTGTGCGACCTCAGCGCATGTAGCCGCGCATTGACCGCACGCTTGAGCACACTTCCTCATCGTTTTACCTTTGGATTTCCCGCACTCTGCCGCACAGGCTGCGCATAGCTCGGAACAGATACTGCACACCCGGTGAGCGAATCCAGAGCTGCCCGCAAGTAGGGTTACGCAGGTTCGGCACAATTCAAGACATTCGTTACAAAGCCGGATACAGTCTTTCATTAAGATCGGATCCTGGTCCAAGGACTCAGCGCGGCATTGAGAGCACCAGCGCGAGCACTGCAAACACTCCTCTATACATCGCTCAACTGTTTGATTGGAAATCGTCATCTGATCCTCCATTCTTTATCGAACCCTTGTGCATTCTTGGCGCCTCGACCACTCATTTCGCGTCGGCACGACCTCAGGCCTCGCTGCTTGCACCGAAAAGAAACGCGAGCAATTCGACATTGAATTGCTCCTTCAGCTTCAGGTTCATCTCCCTTGTGCGATGAAACCAGGGACGCCTGTTTTCACCACTTCATTCAGTCTCTGCCTGGTCTGAATGCGATTGATTTCGTTCAACGCATCCTCGGGAAGGGCAGAAATGTCAAAATTCTCTCTCGCGTGAGCCGCAGTTTTGGGTGTGGTAAGCAAAGCCGTGCCGCGCTGAACCGCCCATGCCAGCAGGACCTGTGCCGGCGTCTTTCCAACTCGTTTGGCGATTGCCGAAATGACAGGGTCTTCGAGCAGCCCCGGCCTCATTCCGTGACCCAATGGCGCGAAAGCCAAAAATACAATGCCCTTTTCTTTGCAGAATTCCAGAAGCTCCGTTTCCGGCAGATAGGGGTGTGATTCGACCTGGACCGCGGCTGGCTTGATTCTTGCCGACTCGTAGATGGGCATCAATTCGTTCAAGCTGATGTCCGACAGTCCGATGGCGCGGCACCTGTCGTGGTCCACGAGACTTTCCATTGCTCTCCAGGTGTCGAGCAGAGTCACTCCGTCGTCATAGATGACATTGCCGTTTTGATCCCGCGGATCCTGCTCATCGCCCGGTTGAAATGCATAAGTAGTATGAATGAGGTAGAGATCCAAATACCCGATACTGAGTCTGTGGAGACTCGCCTCGAAAGCCGGTTCGACACGTTCTGGCCGATGGTTGGAGTTCCACAATTTCGTGGTAACAAAAATGTTTTCGCGCGCGATCCCATTAGCGGCAAGTCCTGCCTGTAACGCGTCGCCTACCTCGCGCTCGTTCCGGTATCGTTCCGCGCAATCGAAGTGTCGAAATCCGGCACCAGTGCGTCTCTGGTCGCGGTTCTCGTCAGGGCAGCGTCGGGAATGAGGGTGCCAAAGCCGAGTGCGGGCATGCGGCCCGCTCCGTTGTTGAGCGGCATTCTCGTCAGCCGAAGATCAGGAGATTCAATCACGGTTACGTCTCCTACCTTTCTTGCGTCCAATATCCAGAGCCAATTCAAAATCAGACGCTCACGCGGTTACCCGAATTCGGTGATTGAACGCTTTTCATGTCCGACTAGCAACCTGTTCGAAGCACAGCGTTACGCATCACGTGCGTCTCGCGACACGAGCGCTCTAGACACGTTAGTTCCTGACAATTCCGCGATGCCGCTTGCGTGTAACTATCGACTGCACATGTTGCGCCAATTTCGCGCGTGCTCGATGTAGCCTCGCCTTTACTGTTCCCACTGGCAGCTCCAACACGCTTGCTGTTTCTTTGGCCGACAACTCTTGCACGTTGCGCAGTTGCAGGACCTCAACATAGAGTGGCCTCAATTTCTTGAGTCCTTTTTCAAGCAAAACTCGGCCCTCCTTCGACAAGCACTCCTGCTCGGGGTTCAACCTTGTTTCCACTAGATGAAAACTCGTCCGCCCCTCACCTGCTTCAGTTAGCTCATCAAGCGATGTTTCCCTTTTTCGCCGGCTCATGCGCAAGCGCATCAAGGCTGCGTTCATGGCGATGCGAGTGAGCCACGAGGAAAATCGCGAACGTCCACGGAAGCCATTCAGATTGCGGAAGGCATCGAGAAATGCGGTCTGAACGGCGTCCTCCGCATCCTCCCGATTGCGAAGAATCCGTTGGGTAACACGAAGGAGAGCCTCCCAGTGCGGCATGACAAGACACTCAAATGCCGCCGAGTCACCAGCCCTGGCAGACGCCAGGAGGGTTCCCTCTTCGCTTGCGATGAACAAAACTCCGACGGTCGCTGCATCGTTCAGTTCGTAGTTTTTCGCGGTTGACATTGTGTCACCTCTCATTTTCTTGACCTGCCCAACTGCAAGGAGGCTCGCGGTTGTTCGCGAATGCAGATGCGATTAAGCCAGAACCAACGAGAGGAATCTATTGGACGATGGTATGGATCGATACCTTCGTATGAGTTAGCGCAGTGCGGAATGTCGTCGTGGTGCGCCGATCCTAAGGGGAGAACGTCTCGATGATCGCCTCGGCGAGCGTCGGCGAACTCGTCGAGCGCGAAGTGACCGCCGTCAAAATAGCGCATCTCGGCCGCCGGCACACCCTGCTTGACGACTTCCGCATCCGGCATCGGGATAAGAAGGTCATTGCTTTCCTGCACGACGAGCGCCTTCGGCTGCCGGTCTTTCAGATAGTCGATCCACTCGGGGTAGAGCGAAGCGCAGGCGCCTGTCCAGCAATCTTCTACCTCGCACCAAACCTGGCTAAGGCGGATTTTGTCCGATCACGTTTCTGTCGTGTAGGCATCGATCAAATGACGCACCATCGGTTCTCCGGAAAGACAGCTGTATATTCGCTCTTCCAACTCACGGTCGGCCTGGGTTTGCCTCTCATGCTGACGCAGGTGCTCTGCCCAAGAGTTCACCAAAAATATCTCTAGGTAACGATCCGCGACTTCAGTGTCGCGGAAGATTGCCCACCGATACGCGCCATGGCGACGCCGTATCCGACCATATTCCTGCATTGCATCCACAAATTCTGCTGTCCGTTTTGGAATGACGGCGTATTCGATGGTAACTGGTACCGGTCCCCTCTCAACATCCGCCCCAACGTCCCCGATGACGACGGGCACGCGCCAATGGTTCCAGGGACTCAGATCCGCGGTCGAATCAGGAAGTTGCGCGAAAGGGCAATTGCTGCAGTGGCGATTGTCCCCATTCCAGCATAGACAAGCGCGGCTCTAACGCCTGATCGTTGTGCGACGGCGCCCCAAGCCGCGGTCCCGAGCGCATAACTCCCCATATAAACCAGAGTGAAGATGGCCAGGACTCGTGCTCTTACCCAATCGGGCGCCAGATTCTGGACAAGGGCATTGATAAGGGAAATGAAAATGATCCATGCCGCGCCGCCGACCAACATGACTGCAGCCAGTGTGCTCAATCTGTGCACCGCACTCATCCCCAGAATCACCAACCCCAACGTCACGACGCCCGTCGATACTATGGATTCCGTCCCTAACCTGTCACGGGCCGACTGCATGATCAAAGCACCGATGATTGCACCGCCACCGAAGCAGCCAAGCAAGAGTCCATAGCCGGTTGCATGCTGATTCACGCTTCGAGATACCGTCGGCAGCAACGCGAAGAGGGCGCTGGAGAAAAACGTGGCTACACCCGTTCTGAGCAATACCGTCAGGATTTCGGGAGAGTGCCGGACGTACCGAATTGCCGCGACGGTAGCCCCCGAAAAAGATTCAGGCGGCGCGCTCCGCCTGCGGGCAGGCCTTTTCCATTTGGCAACAACAAGAATGACACCGAAGAACGATACGAAATTCGCGACGAAGGCTGTGGCGACGCCGGCAACAGATATGAGCGTGCCAGCGAGCGCTGGCCCAACCGCTCGGGCGAGGTTGAATTCAATCCCGTTGAGCGCAGAAGCCGCTGCCAGGTCTTCCTTGGGCACCAATTCAGGGAGGATTGCACGCCATGCGGGCGTTTCGAACGCGTCTCCCGCCGAGAGCGCAAATGTGAGCACCAAGAGTATCCATGGCGACATCACTCCTGCGATGGTCAAGATCGCTAGAATCAACGCAACGCCCATCATCCACGACTCGGTGAAAAGAATCAGCTTGCGGCGGTCGACGATATCGCCGGCGGAGCCCGCTGGTAGGGCCAGTAGAAAATATGGCAAGGAAGCCGCAGTCTGCGTCAGCGCAACATAAATCGGCCCGGCGCCGAGCGAGACCATCAACCATGCAGCGCGGACGTTCTGCATGAAAGCGCCGGCATCTGAAATGACGTCCGCGATCAGAAGATTGCGAAAAATCGTTAGTCGAAGCGGTCGCCACAGACTTGGGGAAGCAGTCGGCTTCATTTCTCTCCGCTGTTGTCTCTCAACCAGACGCTCTCAGGGTTCGAGCCGAACTCGGGATCGAAGTTAGTGGCTCCACTATTTCTTTCCTACAATCGAAGCATCTCCGACACTGCCCTGCTTGTTCCACCCGTGGAAACGCGAGAGGTCACCCGCATTCCACGCTTCACGGAGTCCAGGAGTACTCAGATCCCAGTCTGGGCGGATTTCACTCGTTACGGCGCGCAGGTCGTGCCAGAGATCGACGACCGACGGACGGCCCCAGAACCAGTAGCCGTTATAGACGCTGTAGATCACGAGGCCGGGTTTGAGCACGAGTGTATGCGGGATCATCGGATCGTGCTCGGGATCGGTGTACTCCTGGATGTCAAGATCCTTCTGAATCGTCCGCTCGGGATCCGAGAGGAAGGTCCACTGGGCCCCGACTGACGCGCGGAACTCCTGCAGGTTATGGTGATCGTCGGTGGCGATCGTGGCGATCTGAGTGTATGCCACCGCGATCCTCGGATAGAACGCAGCGAGTTCCAAATGCTGCTGATGCTCCTTCGGGCAATAGTGCCCGCGCGCGAGCGTGAGGATTAGCGGATCATCGCCCTGTAGCTCGCTGAGTTTGCGCGGTGTGCCCGTGTGATCGGGCAGTTCGTAGTTGGGGAAAATGCCCCCAGGCACAATATCAGAACGCATGATTGGACTCCTTCCGTTTCTTTCGAAGATCTTCCCTTAAAAGATCGTTTTTCAAAGATCCAGAGTGACACCCGCTCTTGGCTGGGAACAGCATATGAGCACGTTTCCGGGAGCGGGCCTCTCCAGCGGCTCAGGATTATAAGTAATCGATCCCCCAATCAGACCAGTCATGCAGGTATGACAGACTCCAGCTCGGCACGCCCATCTGACCGGAACATCGCACGCTTCCGCGAGTGCAAGCAAACTGGAAAACTTAGGATCCCAAGCGGCAGTAACCCCGCTACGCGCGAATGAGACCGGGGGGCCAGATCCGGGGGGCCGATGCTTGTTCCTCATAGGCAAGCCCCGGATTCCCCACCTTAGTTTTGGAGCTCAAGTCTTGTTGGAGCATTGCCTGGAACGAACTCTGCCAACCCTTGCTAAGTGCAGGAATCTGCAGTGCGCGTTGCAGCTGCTCGCTGGACTGTCCTGGCAAATACAGGAGAGCGTCAACCTCGGCCACACTCATTCGCTCTGGACCATCAGTAATTTTTACGATGTCATCGCCCGTCCCAACTTCTCCTTCCTGCAAGGCGCGAAAGTAGAATCCTGGTCTGTGATGCGCTACGAGCAGCGCCGGCATGTGAGGCTCGTTCATGCGGATGCCCACGCGGTAGCATGTGACTCGTGGTTGCGTTACTTGCAATACAGCACCACCGATGCGGTATCGATCACCAATGCAGACCTCATGATCAGGAAGTCCTTCGACAGTGAAGTTTTCTCCGAACTGGCCGAAGGCAAAGTCATTCCGTCCGAGAACGCCTTCCCAGTAGTGATAAGAGTCCATCTGATAAACAAAAACCGCGCGCTGCTCTCCACCATGACCGGCGAGATCGCCTTGCGCATCGCCAACAATATTGAGCGTGAGTACCATTCTTCGGCCTTCCACCGGAGATTTCCAGATCCCCGTATGGACGGTCTTCCCGTTCCATGTCACGTCGCGCGGGAGACCAACATTTACTGAAAGCAATCGGGGCATTCCTACCTCGTCGAAGTCCAGGGTCTGGTTAGAGTCCTCTTATTGTCTACCAACGACGAGCCGGAGCGGCGCCATCCACGTGGAGAATCTCTCCGCTCACATGAACTGCCTGTACCAGGTAAAGAACGGCATCGACAATGTCCTTTACCGTCGATCTTTTCATAGTCGGCTGTAAGGTCGAGTCGTTGGGATCATTGCGGTGCATTGCCGTATCCACTTCGCCAGGGGCGACGGCGTTAAAGCGAATACCGTCTTTGGCATACTCAGTCGCGAGATTCTGCGTGGCTGAATTCAGTCCACCCTTCGTAATCATCGAAATGGAGCCATTTACGCCGGCGATTGGCCGATCGGCAAGTGCCGCGGTGATGCACACGATGCACCCCGATTTCTGTTTCAGCATCTCTTTTACAGTGCGCTGAGTGATGCAGAAGAATCCGAGGAGATTAGTAGAGACAAAGGCCTCGAAGTCCTCGGTAGTGAAGTCAGTGAAAGGCTTTTTCAGGAAGATGCCAGCATTATTCACCAAAACATCGATGGTTCCGAAGTTGTTGATCGCTGCTTCGACCGCTTGAGCAGCAGTTTGCTGCTTGCCGATATCGCCATCGAGAAGAACCAGGCTGCCTGAGGTGGTCCAGTTTCGATTGGCGCCACGAGAGGTTGCGACGACGTTATAACCTTCTCTCAGAAACCCCTCGACTAACCCCGCCCCGATACCCCCCCGATGCTCCGGTTACGATTGCTGTTTTCTTGCCCGACATAAATGACCTTTCGTTCTGAAGGTCCGGACCGAATGTGCAACTGGGTCACCGGCCCCTCTCGAAGCGGCCTCATCCTGCTCGCCGCGCCGGGAAGCCCTCGCGTGAAGAACCGACGAATCCTTGCACCAGTGCGGCGATTTCGTCTGCGGCGGTGTCCAAGGCGAAGTGGCCGCCATCGACGATGTGGACTTCGGCTTTCGGGACATCGCGGCGATAGGACTCTGGCTCGGAGGGGTCGAACGAAGACTCATACTTACCCCAGATCACCAGCAGGCGCGGCCGCTTCTCGCGCATCCACGCTTGCCATTTCGGGTAGGAATCGACGTTGGTGCGGTAGTCGTAGAACAAATCGCTTTGAATCTCAGCCTGGCCGGGCTGATTTAGAAAATAAAATTCGTCGGTCCACAGATCGGGGTCATGGCGTTCCACGTTGGGATCGTTCCCCGCGTGGCGGGACTTCGTGGTTGCAAGCGACAAGAGATTTGTGCGCAGCGCGCTTTCGTTCGGAGCGCGATCGGCCCAAAAGGCGCGCCGCGTTTTCCAGTTCTCGCCGAGACCGGTGTTGTGTGCTACAGCGTCCTGGACGATGAGAGCTTCTACTCGGTCCGGGTGAGCTAAGATCATGCGAAAGCCGACGGGGCCACCGTAATCCTGCATGTAGAGGGTGAAGTGGGAGAGACCGAGTGCTTCGGTGAAGTGATTCATGATTTCCGCGATGTGATCGAAGGTGTACGCAAATGTTTTCGGGTCCGGCCAGTCGCTGTGACCGAAGCCCGGGTAATCGGGCGCGACAAGGTGATAGCGATCGGAAAGACGGGTGAAGAGAGGCTCGAACATTCGCGAGGAAGACGGCAAACCGTGCAGCAGGAGAATCGTCGGGGCGTCTTTCGGACCAGACTCCCGGTAGAAAATTGACAGCCCATCGATCTGTGCGGTGCGATAAAAAGTCGGATGCTTCATGGTTTCTTCCTCTCGTCGTTTCTGGATTTGGGGTTCCCGGATTTGGGCAAGCAGTTGCAACGATGCGAGCATGACAAGAATCGTCAGTGGCATACAGGGAGAATGCAAGGGCTGAATGCAGTGTGGGGATGCGGAAATTCTAAACCGGGCTCTGTGCATGCCTAGGCGGCCACCCGTTCCGCGGATCGAATCTTATGCGGCGAGCCGACGTAAGGAAAGGAGGTGAGCAGATCTGTGTGCGGCCCCACGTTATCCCGCGTCACCTTTCCATTGGTGAGAATGGAAAGAAAGACATCAATAGCATCATCGGTAAGTGTCCGTCCATTGGCAGGATAGGATGCCGACTTGCTCGGATCATAAAGGAGGACGTCCGGCAATAGAATCCCTGCCGCGCGCTTTGCTTCCTCCGGTGTATAGCCACCCGTGTGCTGCAGCGAGTGCGCGAAGACAGGGATAAAACGGGCATCGTCCGCCGGCTGCGCAGCCTGGTAGGCGGCTTGCTGATCGCCAGGAAGGAATACAGATTGCGAGGCCAACGCCCCGCGGTCCGCCGGCACCCATTTCCCGGTCGCACCGTCCACGGTGCGATGCCACAGGCCGACCTTTCCCGAGCCCAGGGCATCGTTCGCTACTTCCAGCACGATGCTGCACACGTCCTTATCGGCAAAACAATCGTCACCGGTGAACTGCAGGTTGTTCAGTGCCCCCGTGGTGTCGAAGAAGAAGGGATCGCTGCGCCAGCCCGCGAAGAAGCGGTAGTCTCCGGCCGAGGTTACATGTGCCTCGCGTGCGGTCGAGACCGGTGCTCCTTCTATGATCGTCTGCCCGCCGTCGCCTGTGCCGGCGGCCTGCCCGCCTTCAACGCGGCGCAATGTTGCAGTCTGGGCTCCGCTCTTGTCTGAGGTGAAGCGCACTCGGTACGCGATATCGGCAACAGCGTCGCCGTCAGTGTCAATCTTGAGCTCGTAGACCGCTTCGGTCGCGAAGGGCTCGTCCGTCGTGGGCCCGGCTGGGTTCACACCGGCGGATGCATGGACGTTCATAATCAGGATCGTTTTGCCAATATCCGCTGGCTTGGGGAATGCATACAGATCAGTAAGATCGAGGCGAGCGTCCCCGTGGGGGAAGCCATAGTCGAGACCGGAGTAGTGGTGTGACATATTATCTTCTTCTCATTCTGTGGACACTCAGCACTTCGAAAATCACATCAATCTCCACTAGTTTCCCGGAGCGGAAGGCTGGCCACGCCATGCACCAGGCGGCCAGGCCTCGGGTCTTGTCTGAAAACTTCGTGCCAACGTCTCACTCCTTTCTGCTCTAGCTTTCAACATCAAGGGGCATAACGAGTAAAGACAAGGTCGCTCCCTTTAGTCTTCTCGTGGCAGGGGAAGCAGCTTTTCATAAACGCCGCGTCGCCAGGCTTGCCGTCTGCAAAGTGACCGAACCCCCACCCGCCGGTAGCGGCGTACTTGGTTGAGTCCTTGACCATAAATTGAATGTTGGTGGGGGCGCCGGGAACGAAAGATTGAGCTTGGCCGAAGACTTTGTTGTTCTCCTCGGACGGGACGTTGCGGTAATGCAAAGCAGCAATGATCGTGCCGTCCGGGAACGGAATCTTCCCTGCGCGGAAGGCTTTGATCGCTACATCGTTGCCCAAGACCCCGCCCAAACTGTTCAGGTTGCCTGCTTCATGGGCCGAAGAGATCCACTGCCAATCGCGATATCCGGAAGGGATGTCGGTAACGTAGGGAGCGGACTGCCCGTCCGCATGGCTGGCGGCGGGCCCAATGAGCGCGACAAGGCAGGCCGTTGTTGCAAATGCAACCAAGAAGAATGCGAAGCGTTTCATAATGGTTCCTCCATTCAACATGCTTCGGTAAACGAAATCGGCTGCGACCGGGAATCACACCAGAAGCGCGGATGCGAAACAATTGGACGATAGTATTGGCGAAACCTTCGGATCAGTCGATGACGCAAGCGTTCGACGATCTCGTGCTCCAGTCACACGATTTGCCAGTCGAGCCGAGGCCGCGACTGTGACGGCCCGCCAATCTCGACAGGTGGATCGAGGCGCGCAATCCATTAACTCAGACTCGTCGAGCCAGTCATCCGCGGACAGCAGAGCCTGTTCCGGACCGAATAACTTTTTCACAGCGCCGATGAATGATGCCAACTCACGCTCTGCCAAATGTACTTGGTTTGCATAAGTCAAACTGTCAAACGATTCATCCTTATCCATGGGATCTCCCCCGTACTCACGGTGCATAATGAGTGAAGACAAAGTCGCGAGCTGTGACAGGCTCGTGGCAGGGAAAGCAGGTTTTGAGCAGCGCCGCGTCCGCAGGTTTGCCGTCTTTGAATTGAGCAAACCCCCAGCCACCGGTCGCGGCATATTTTTTCGAGTCTTTGACCATGAACTGAACGTTCGTGGCGGCTCCGGCCACGAAAGATTGGGAGCGGCCAAAGACTTTGTTGTTTTCCTCGGACGGAACGTAACTCCAGGCTAGGCGTGCAATGATTGTGCCGTCCGGGTACGGCAACTTCCCCTCCCGGTAGGCTTTGATCGCTACATCGTTGCCGAGGAGGGCACGAAGATCGTTGAGGTTGCCTTCTTCGTGAGCCACAGAGATCAGCTTCCAGTCGCGGTATCCCGGAGGAATCTTGACTCCGAAAACCGGATCAGCCTCTCCATCGGTGCGCCCAGAGGCGTGAGCCATGTAGACTACCACGCCAGTTAGCGCTACAACTGCAAGCAACAGGTAAGCAAATCCTTTCACACAATGTCCTCCGTTCCTAGATGCTTCTTTGTCGCGTGTGTCTAAAGCCACCCTTTATCTTGGCCGGCGCGAAAGACGCCCAGGCCGAGCCGGTGGCGGCACCGATCGGAATAGGAACCTAAGCGCGGCCCAAAAAACGTTATCAACCCACTCGCCGCACACAGAGCCGTTCATTCTCCCATTCCTAGTCGTGACGATTTCGACTGCGTTCGCTCGACGCAAGTAATCAGAACAGAAGCCCGGGAGATGAACAATTGGACGATGGTATCGTCGATACTTTGGTATCGCCTCTACGCCGCCCCCAGCGGCGATCGAAGGCACCTCACCGGTTCTTTCAGCACGAGACTGTGTCGAATGTCGCTTCTTAATGGCCTCAGTCTCCCTTTCGGTTTAGAATGCTTTGGTCGTGTCAAGCTCGCAAAACATGACCTCTGAAGGACGACCTGCACAGACCGACCGTAAACGCGACGAATCGGCCCTCCGCTACAGCGAAGAAAACCATCGCCTCGTGGTCGAAACGGCCCCTGATGCCGTGATCAGCATTGACGAGAGCGGTGCAATTCTATTTGCCAATCCCGCCACTGTGAGAATCTTCGGTTATGATCCGACGGAGTTGATCGGGAAGCCGTTGACCGTCCTAATGCCGGAATTTCTGCGGAAATTGCACGAGAAAGGGTTTAACCGCTATTTGGCCACCGGCCAGCGGCACATCAACTGGCAAGGCACTGAACTGACCGCACTGCGCAAGAATGGCCAAGAATTCCCCGTGGAAATCTCGTTTGGAGAACTATCTAGAGATGGGCATAAGGTATTTACCGGCTTCATCCGCGATATCAGCGAAAGAAAGCAGGCACAACAAGCTTTGCAGATGACGCAAATGGAGCTGGCCCGGGTTTCCCGACTGACAACCATGGGCGAACTGGCAGCGTCCATCGCCCATGAAGTCAACCAACCACTGACCGCGGTAACCAATAACAGCAGTGCGTGCCTGAGACTGCTGGCCGCCGATAACCTCAAACCTGAGGTTCTGCGTCGGGCTCTTGAGGAAATCGTTGCGGACGGCAATCGAGCAAGCGCCGTCGTTGCTCGAATCCGCGCATTCATAAAGAAGGCTCCTGCCGAAAAGAACGAATTGGACATAAACGAGGTGATTCAAGAGGTGCTGGCCCTGGCTGGCCGTGAGCTTCTTGAGAATCGAGTGCTTATCGAGTGCCAATTGACTAAGGCTCTCCCGCTCGTGCTCGCTGATCGCGTCCAGTTGCAGCAGGTTCTGCTGAACTTGATCATGAATGGCGTCGAAGCCATGATCGCTCTTAGAGATCAATCTCGCTCACTCTGGGTGGAATCCCGGGTTGACGAATCTGGCGACATACTGGTTGCGGTACGCGACTCGGGCACTGGCCTTGGATCAGAAGCAGATCGCGTATTCACTCCCTTCTTTACAACCAAAGCGAACGGTATGGGAATGGGTTTGTCGATCAGCCGGTCGCTTGTTGAAAGCCATGGCGGGCGGCTCTGGGCCACGCCGAATTTTCCCAATGGTGCTGTGTTTTCCTTCACGCTGCCAATAAGTGCCGGGAGTGCGTCATGACTGATGCTCCGGTTGTTTTTGTCGTCGATGATGATGCATCTGTACGTTCTTCGCTCAAGTTCCTCTTAAGCACCGTCGGGCTGCAGGTTGAGAGCTTTGACTCGGCCGATACCTTCTTGCGCAAGAAACGCGCAGGCGTCCCCAGTTGCCTCGTGCTGGACGTCAGACTGCCCGGATTGAGTGGCATCGATATTCAGCGTGAGCTGGCAGCGAGAAACATTCGTATCCCCATAATCTTTCTCACTGGCCACGGCGATATTCCAATGAGTGTTCGCGCCATGAAGGCTGGGGCAGTCGAATTCCTCACCAAGCCGGTCCGCGATCAGGATCTCCTGGACGCTGTTCGTATCGCACTGGAGCAGGATCGGGCCAGACGTGAACAGGAGAAAGAAGTAACGGACCTGCAACAACGCTTCGACTCATTGACTTCTCGCGAGCAGCAGGTGATCTCCATGCTTGTCTCGGGCATGCTCAATAAACAGATTGCTGGCGAATTGGGAACTGCGGAAAGTACAGTGAAAGTTCAGCGCAGCCGCGCTATGGAGAAGATGCACGCGCAATCCCTTGTCGACCTAGCAAGAATGATCGAGAAACTCAAAGGCCCGTCGCAAAAGGCCTCGTAAGCGAAAGCTTATCCGCATCATCCTTTTTAGGACCCAGATCTACCAACGCGCAATAGATTCTTTCTCCCCTCAGCGAATACCCTCGGTCCAGTGAGGGCTCGCGGTGACAAATAATCTAATCTCAGTACTTGACGACGATGAGTCCATCCGCAGGACCACTGTGCTGCTCGTCGAGTCCTTCGGCTTTCGAGCGACAGCCTTCGAATCTGCCGAAAGTTTCCTGAGATCCGGCCAAGTACAGGACACCTCGTGTCTTATCGTTGACGTACGGATGCCGGGCATGGATGGATTACAGCTCCAAAACCACCTCGCTGCCGCGGGCTGCGGGATTCCTATCATTTTCATCACCGCTTACGACAGCAAAGATTCCCGTCAGCGAGCGATGCAAGCCGGCGCTGCCGCATTTCTAGGCAAGCCTTTTGACGACAAGCAACTGCTCCAAACCATTCGTTCAGCCTTACGGGGAGAATTCGGAGTGACCAAAAGTCTAATCTCGGTAGTTGACGACGATGAATCCGTCCGCAAGACCACAACACTACTCATCGAGTCCTTTGGCTTTCGAACGGCAGCCTTTGAATCTGCCGATATTTTCCTGAGCTCTGGCCAACTGCAGGACACCTCGTGTCTCATCGTTGACGTACAGATGCCAGGCATGGATGGATTACAGCTCCAAAACCACCTCGCAGCCACGGGCTGCGGGATTCCTATCATCTTCATCACCGCTTACGACAGCAAAGATTCCCGTCAGCGAGCGATGCAAGCGGGCGCTGCCGCTTTCCTAGGCAAGCCTTTTAGCGACGAGCAGCTTCTCCAAACCATTCGTTCAGCCTTACGTTCCTTCCACCGGGACGCTTGCTGAGGGCAAATTGAGGAGTGAAATATGAATTCAACGCATGCACTTTGCCACGAGTTGGGGACACCAACTTTATCAGGTATGGGACCAATTGTCTTCGTGGTCGACGATGACATCTCCGTGCGCGAATCGCTCGAATTGTTGATCCGTTGCGAAGGCTGGCAGCCGGAGACCTTCGCGTCTGCACAAGAATTCCTTACCCGTCCACGAGCTCTCGTTCCGAGCTGCCTGGTGCTGGATTTTTCTCTTCCAGGCCTCACTGGTCTCGAACTGCAGAAGCGCATCGCAGTCGAACGGACTGACATGCCAATCATCTTCATTACCGCTTACGCCGACGTGCCCACGACGGTCAAGGCGATGAAGGCGGGAGCCGTCGAATTCTTGATCAAACCATTCAGCCATGACCTGCTGTTGAGCGCCATCCGCGCCGCGATCGAACGCAGCCGTCTCGCTTTAAGTCGGGAGGCCGAGATGCGAGTGCTTCGGGACCGTTACGCGTCTCTTTCCTTTCGCGAGCGGCAGGTTATGGCACTGGTGGTCTCTGGCCGGTTGAACAAACAAGTCGCTGGGGAGCTCGGCATCAGCGAGATCACAGTGAAGGCGCACCGCGGCAAGGTCATGCAAAAGATGCAAGCTGATTCTCTTGCGGACCTGGTGAGAATGGCCGCGAAGCTCCGGCCCGCACCAGCAGCGATGACTGCGGCCTAACAACAGTCATAGTAATTCGTGAATACGGCTGAATCGGCGAAAGCCGTCCGACCCAAAGCTGAAGAGAGTGTGGAGGCTGTCGTTAAGGCTTGAGCTTTCGAACCTCGTAACCGCACAGATGGAGGTGAGAACATGGTCAACTCTGCCAAATCGCATGATGTTCCACTGGACAGTTCGACTCCAACCGCCTCTTTGGACTCGATCCTCTGCACAAAAGAGTTGCAGCGCCGCCCATCGCGCCCGCCAGATTATGAAAAAGAGAACCAGGCCCTCGTGAAGTTGGTGAGTGCGTTAGCTGACTCGCCGACTACCATCTTTCGGACGCTTGCGGAGACGATACAGGATATTACGAATTGTGACTCCGCTGGCCTGAGCCTGCTGACGCGGGACGGTAAAACGCCGCACGTTGATGGCAACAGGTTCTATTGGCCAGCCATCGCCGGCATGTGGAATCCCCACGTCGGAGGTGGAACCCCGCGCAATTTCGGGCCTTGCGGAGACGTGCTCGATCAAAATCGTACGCTACTGTTCACCCACTTCGAACGGCGTTATCCCTATTTGATGCCAGTCAATCCGGCCGCCGAAGAGTGCCTGCTGGTCCCGTTTTATGTCGACGGCAAGGCGGTAGGAACCATATGGGGAATCATGCACAGCGACCGGCGCAAGTTCGATGCAGAGGATGACCGAGTTATGGCCTCTCTGGGGAAATTTGCGTCTTCCGCTTATCAGGCCTTGGCACACATTGAAGAGCTAAAAATTCAGGTGGCCGAGCGCGAAAAAGCGGAAGCAGAAGTCCGGGAACTGGCAAGTGGGTTGGAAGCGAAGATCCGACGCCTAGTCGAGGCGAACGTTGTGGGAATGGTTATGTTCACTCTCCAAGGGGCAATCACCGGAGCCAACGAAGCCTTTCTCCGCATGGTGCAATACGACCATGAAGATCTCGCTTCCGGTCGTGTGCGCTGGAGGGACATCACGCCAGCCGAATGGCACGACCGGGACGAACGGGCAGTCAATGAGTTGAAGGCGACGAGCACTTTCCAACCGTTCGAGAAGGAGTATCTCCGGAAGGACGGCAGTCGCGTGCCTGTACTTCTCGGCGGAGCGCTCTTCGAAAGCGGAGGGAACGACGGTGTCGCGTTCGTGCTCAATTTGAGCGAACAAAAGCGAGCTGAGAGGGCTTTGCGGCGCAGCGAGGCATTCCTCGCGGAAGGTCAACGTCTCGGTCAAATCGGCAGCTTTTCCTGGCGCCCAGCGACAGACCAAATCACGTGGTCAGCGGAGCTCTATCGCATCTACGAGCTCGAGATCGGCGTGCCCGTGACGCTTGAATTGATCCGGAGCCGAGTCCATCCGGAAGACGTCACTTTGATTGAGAAAATGAAGATCGTGGACCAGGCACGAGACGGCGGCAACGACTTTGAGTGGCAGTACCGCTTGCTGATGCCGGACCACTCGATTAAGTACATCCATGCTGTCGCTCATGCGACCCGGGACCAGGATGGTCAACTGGAGTACATCGCCTCGGTGCAGGATGTCACGGCGCAAAGGCTGGCGGAAGAAGCACGCGACAAGGCTCAATCGGAGCTTGCAAACGTGGCCAGGGTGATGAGCCTCGGAGCGCTGACAGCGTCCATCGCCCACGAAGTCAACCAGCCGTTGTCCGGCATCATCACAAACGCCAGTACTTGTCTGAAGATGCTGGCAACAGACCCTCCCCAGGTCGAGGGCGCTCGCGAAACTGCCCGGCGCACGATTCGCGACGGCAACCGTATGTCCGAGGTGATCGCCCGGTTGCGCGCACTTTTTAGAAAGAAAGAGCCCACGACCGAACCTGTGAACCTGAACGATGCCGTTCTTGAGGTGATTGCGCTGTCCATAGTGGAACTTCAAAAGAACCGGGTAATGCTGTGTCCCGAACTTGCCGACGACCTTCCGTTCATCGCAGGCGATCATGTCCAACTTCAGCAAGTCATACTGAACCTGCTTAGGAATGGCTCAGACGCCATGAGCACAGTCGAAGATCGTCCGAGACAACTGGTAATCAGAACCGAGCGAGATGACGGTGATCGGGTGCGTCTGACGGTGCAAGATGCGGGAATCGGTTTTGATCCTCAGGCCGCGGACCGTCTTTTCGACGCGTTCTATACCACCAAGGGCGACGGTATGGGAATCGGGCTATCGGTTAGCCGTTCCATTATCGAGAGACATCACGGCCGTCTGTGGGCGACACTGAATGATGGTCCAGGAGCCGCATTTTTGTTCTCCATTCCTCGGACGTCCGAGGGTTTAGCCCGCGCCGACAACATGCGCAGCATTCAGGAGAACGCCGTAACCAGTCCCGGTGCGCCGTGAAGGCGGCGCAATCCTCACATCGCGGCACACCGATACTAAAGGACAATGGACGCCCTCCCTGGACTGGATCATTGTTAGTCGTGAAGTACTGCTAAGAAAGGAACGCCATCGACCGCATACTTGTAACCGTAGTCGACGACGACGCATCCATCCGCGAGTCTCTACCTGACCTACTAAAGCAGTTCGGTTTTGCTGCCCGCGCGTTCTCGTCGGCCGAGGAGTTCCTCGCGTCTGATTGCATTGGCCAGACTAGATGCCTACTCCTTGACGTGGCCATGCCCGGAATGACCGGACCTGATCTTCAACGGGAACTGAGACAACGGCGACAAACGATTCCGATCATCTTCATTACGGCTGATGCAGATATTTTCGTTCGCCAGCGGCTGATCGAACAGGGTGCGGCCGAATGCCTGTTCAAGCCATTCAGCGACACGGCTCTGCTCGATGCGGTTAATTCGGCACTTCACCGAAAGTGAAATTCCGCCCTTCTTCTGGGGAGTGCCCGCGTTTTCCGAATCGCGATCCAGGCATTGTTTCACAGGCCTTACCGAAGACACCCAAGCGTAAGTGTGTACCAACCGCGACCGTCTTTCCATGCCCCTCTGATCGCAAAACCGGCCTCATCTAGCAGGCTACGAATACCCTGGTCAGTGAACTTATAACTATTCTCGGTGTGAACGGTTTCGCGTTGCATAAAGTGAACATCAAGCTCCGCGTGCTCGATGCTTACAAGCTGCTCTCGCGTGCTCTCGAGGTGCATCTCGATCCGAGACTCAATAGAATTCCAAATCGCGCGATGACGGAAGCAAGCGGCGTCAAAGTTAGCTCCTAGTTCTCTATTAAGACGATGCAGGATGTTTAAGTTGAACGCTGCTGTGATTCCATCGTTGTCGTCATAAGCAGCCAGGAGCGTGCTTTCGTCTTTCACCATATCTGTACCGAGCAACAGCGCATCTCCGGTTTGCAACTGACTGCACAAATTTTGCAGAATGAGTTGCGCTTCTTCCGGCGAGAAGTTGCCGATGCTGGTGCCGATGTAGAGTGCGAGCGTGGTGCCGTCGAAGGGGTCGAGTTGGAGCGGGTGAGTCACATAATTCCGGACGATGGGCTGCACGCGCACTTCCGGCAATGCGCATGCAACGTTTTGGCACGCCAACTCAAGAGCGTCGGGGCAGACATCAACTGGCACGTAGGCGACATTGTCCGAAGCGCGCAAAGCAGCTTCGAGCAGAATGCACGTTTTGGAGGCCGTGCCGGCACCCAACTCAACGAGACGCAATGGCAACGATTTGTCGCCGTGAGCTGCAGCAATCATCGCATCTGCGCATCCCGCCAGGATGGCCCTTTCTGTGCGGGTGGGGTAGTACTCGGGAAGCGTCGTAATGCGCTCGAAGAGGCGCGAGCCCTCCGCATCGTAGAACATCCAGGGTGAGAGCGAGCGTGGCCGCGCGATCAAGCCGAGCCGCACTTCGCGAGTCAGAGCTTCGCGGGTGAGTGCTTCGCGCTCATCCGCCGGTGCAAAATGTCCGATGTCAACTGTCTGAACGTAGGTTGCCATTTTAACGAATCCTTTCAGCGTGCCAAGCGAATCCCGGCGAACTGCCATCGGGTTGCCGGTGGAAAGAAATTCCGATAGGTCGCCCGAATATGACTCGCAGGAGTGACGCACGAGCCCCCGCGCAGAATCATTTGGCCGGACATGAACTTGCCGTTGTACTCACCGAGCGGGCCCGGAAGAGGCTTGTATCCCGGATAACCGGTATAGGCGCTCGCCGTCCATTCCCAGCAATCGCCAAAGAGTTGCTTGATACCTGGACCTTGTGCTGCCGTGGGATGGAATTTTCCAGCGTCGTGCAGGTTTCCGTGGACCGTCGTTTGGCTCGCGACGTATTCCCACTCCGCCTCAGTTGGAAGCCGGTAACCCCTCCAACGCGCGAACGCCTCGGCCTCGAAACAACTTACGTGGCATACGGGCGTGTCAAGTAGTGCCGAAAGGCCGTGCCAACCCGACAGTGTGAACACGCGCCATCCGGTCTTATCGCCAGCATCACGCCGCCAGTACAAAGGCGCCTGCCATGAAGCGCGTTTCACGTTATCCCAGCCTTCGGAAAGCCAGAGTTCGGGGCGTGAGTATGCGTCATCCGAAATGAATTCCAGGTATTCGCGGCAGGTGACTTGGCAGTTTGCGATCTGGAATGGTTCCAAAAAAACGTTGTGGCGGGGAGTCTCGTTATCAAAACAAAAATCGAGAGGATCCTCTGCTTGAAGTGGATAACCAATCTCCACCAATCCGCCGTCAAAGCTGTGCCAGGTTAGTTTGGAAACTGGAGAATCCACTTCTTCTGAGAGGGCGCCCGCCATATAAGAGGGGAACAGTGGGTTGGAAAAAAAGGCGTGCTTAATGTCCGTTAGGGCCAGTTCCTGGTGTTGCTGCTCGTGATTCAGACCCAACACGATACGTCGGGTCGCTTCCTCATCGGCGCCGCTCGCAAGAAATCGGTCCATCTCCTCGTCAATATGTTTGCGGAACGCGACAACGTCATCGAGCGACGGCCGTGAGAAGACCGAGCGCAGGCTCTTCTCCGGAATCTCCTGGCCGAGCGAGTTGTAATAGCTGTTGAAAAGCCAATGAAACTCTTCCCGCAGGGGTTTGTAGTCCTTAAGGAAGCAACGCAGCACGAACGTCTCGAAAAACCATGTGGTGTGAGCCTGGTGCCATTTCATGGGGCTAGCTTCAGGACACGACTGCACCATCTGATCTTCGGCCGACATACCCGCGGCCAGACTGCTTGTCGCCGACCGCACGGCCCGGTATTTGGACCGGATGGCGCTATCCCGCTGGTCGCTTCCGACTCCGCAGCCATCAGCTTTCGCTTCCAGTTGGCCTGGCGCTGCGGTAACAACGGTTTGAGCCATAGCGTGCTCCTGAGAATTTTTCATTCCGCGCATACCGAATCTGATTCGTCCGCGCTCAATGCATAAAAACAGAGGCGTCAAAATGAGGCAATTGGACGATGGTATTGGGGATACGTTGGTATTAGCTCTTAAAGTCCTGGGCGACGGGCGCTCGCGGTGCTACGTAACGTCGACTCGACCTCGGCACCGCCGACGCTGCCATCCTTACAGACCCTCACAGTCCCAGATCGACCGTCCTATCGCGATCTGGAAACAGACTCGGGTGCACTTCATTCCGCGAGACCCAATACAAAGGTGTCGACGATACCATCGTCCAATTGATTCGCCACAGCACCTCGGGTGTAATCGCCGAATCGCAGGCGGCTAGAGAAAGGACGGTAGAGACATGCCGGAAGCAACTTGGAAGCCTCACGAGAAACATGGACGGCTGACGACGCAAAGCGACTTGCCCGACAGCGTGTACGCATTTCCGAAGCAGCGCAAAGAGCCGCTGACCGACGCACAACATGTCCGTAATGCGGTTGCGCGTTTCGACCAAGTCATCGACGTTTCGAATGCAGATCGCGCTTTGGCATTCGCCAACATCGAGAAAGCTGCAAGCTACTACGACGTGAACCTCGCGGAAACGTCGTGGCACGAACTGGGCATTCATCCTTAAAGGAAAGCGATGACTCGTTGAACGCATCGTGAGGTGAGGCTCAACTTGTTTGTGGGAACCTCGCCTCACGCCAGTTCGCAAGGAAGGATGATTGTGAGAGTTATGGCGAGAGGTAAATCCATTCGATCCGGTTGGCGATGTGATAGTTGCGGCCAACTTGTGCCAGATCTACAGGCAGGATGGGTGGAGTGGCTTGCGGCAGAGGACACGAGGGGAAAACCAAAAGTAAGCGGTTTACGGTTAGTACACCGTCGCAACACCGCCGCAGGATCGCCAGAGCTAAGCGGATGTCGGTACAATCCGCGAGACGAGTTCAGAAAAAACCGAGGCATTGTCGAGGGATTAGCTCTTGATCGGTTCGCGGGTCCCGACGGTCTTATGTTACTGCTTTCGATGATTGCTGAACGTCAACTTCCGCCGCAAGAACTGATCGAACTCGCCAAGCGAGTGCAGATTCCGGGTTACGAAGCAGTGTACGAAATGGTTCACGATGCCGTAAGCGAAGGAGTGATCACGCCTTCTATCTCGCCGGGTTTTTACCTGCAGTGCGAGATCTGGGAGGTGCTGGAGTGGGCCAAATACCGAACCTCAGCGAAGACGCGCCAACTGGAGCCAACTCTTTCGGGGGCGTGTGTGGCCGGAAACTCAAAATAGAAAGGCCATTAAGGAATCCGATTGAGGAGTCTAGCATGGCAGTCACCACGGAAATCGCGCCGAATATCTATCGCATCTCGATCTTTGCGCAATCGGGCAATTTGCAGTTCAACCATTTTCTGGTAAAAGACGATGAACCGCTGCTGTTCCACACTGGGCTGCGCGGAATGCACTTGGAAATTCGCGAGGCCGTCTCCAAGCTCATCAACCTTTCTGAGTTGCGCCACATCAGCTTCAGCCATTTTGAATCAGACGAGTGCGGGTCGCTCAATGAATGGCTCGCCGCAGCGCCCAAGGCCGATGTGATCTGCAGCCAGGTAGGCGCCCTCGTGTGCGTGAACGACTTCATTGGCCGGGAGTCACGCGCCCTCACTGACGGCGGAACCTTCGTGACGGGGAAGTACCGCTTCCGCTATTGCCGGACCCCCCATCTGCCCCACGGCTGGGACTCTGGCGTCCTGTTTGAAGAAACGTTGAGAACACTGCTGTGTTCGGACCTGTTCCATCAGAACGGGAATGTCGAACCGCTTAGCTCTGCCGATGTCGTGGGCCGCTCGCATCAGGCGATGAAGGAATATCAGGCGGGCATCCTCGCGGACTATGTGCCCTACACACCACACACCACGCAGAACTTGAAAAAGCTCGCCGAACTAAAGCCCAAGACGCTCGCCATCATGCATGGCTCCAGCTTTACAGGTGACTGCGCCCGGGCACTCGACGACCTCAATGTGATGTTACGCGAGGTGTTTGGCCCGAAGGACTAGATGCAGAGATCGGTCCTCCATTGACCTGGCGACCGATTCTAGCTTTGTTAATCTAAATTTGCTTTGGTGACTGTTGGCCTACCGTGCATAAGGAGATGAAATATGAAAGCAATTGTTGTCCAACAATATGGTGGTCCGGAAGTACTGAAGTTTGAAGACTACCCTGACCCTGTTCCGGGTCCAGGCGAAGTGCTGGTGCGCGTCGCCGCGACCAGCGTGAATCCGATCGACTACAAGCGGCGTGCTGGATTAACGAAAGATTTTTATCCTCTGCAGTTCCCGGGGCTCATAGGCGTCGATATGGCCGGGACTGTCGTCAAGCTTGGGCCGGGAGTGGAGGGCTTTTCCGTCGGCGACCAGGTGTTCGCTATGGCGGACAATACTTATGCCGAACTTTGCGTCGTAAAAGCCGCGGTTTTAGCGAAAGTTCCCAAGGGACTCGATTTGATCCAGGCGGCGGCGCTGCCGCTGGTGACGGTGACCGGCAACCAACTGATGTCCGCGACGGGAATTAAAGCCGGTCAGACAGTTCTCGTCGTGGGTGCTGGTGGAAATGTCGGGCGTTCCGCGGTGTTCACTGGGAAGCAACGTGGGGCGACTGTGATCGCGGGGGTTTTGAAGAAGCAGATGGATGAGGTGAAGACCGTAGGCGCGGATCAGGCGGTCGCAACCGATGACGACACCGCGATTGTAAATCTTCCGCCGGTCGATGCGGTGGCGGATACAGTCGGAGGAGGAACCGCCGACAAGCTGATCGCCAAGGTGAAGCCGGGAGGAGTGTTTGCGACGGTTCTTGCGCCGCCGCAGAGTGCCGCATATTACCCATCTGTAAAGGTGGTGCACGTATTCTCGAAATTCGACAGGAAAACGCTCGAGTTCATGGCCGAAGCGGTGCGAGATGGCAAGCTGGTGATCCCGATCAGCCAAAAACTGCCACTTCGTGAAGCGGCCGAGGCTCAAGCAACGGCAGAAAAGGGTGGCGCGGGGAAGATCTTGTTGGTGGCTTGACTTTGTTTTTGCAACAACCTTCTTGAGCCACGGAGATCAATTTCCAGTCGCTGTGGCCGGGAAAGAGCTTTATCCCGAAGATCGGTGCCGCTTATCCACATCCCGACCCGACCCAGAGGAAGGGGCGACGATGCCACCAGCACGAGAACCGCAACCAGCAAGAACCGTTTCAGCTCGGCTCCTCCCTTTGCGGATTATCTTTTGGTCCTTTGAACTCACCTTCATTTGCTAGTTTTATTTCGCTTTCGCCGCCGCTTGCTCGATTAACTCTGCCACTTCTCTCGGGTGAGACAGCATGGCCAGATGATTAGCAGGTACGGTGATTGAAGTTGCCTTTATAATCGCTGCTTCGTCTTTCTCGAGTTCCGGCGGAATCGCCCGGTCGTTGCCCGCAATCAAGACCCATGAAGGCTTGCTCTTCCACGCAGCGGTGGTGACTGTGGCCCCAAAAACAGATGCTGCCGTTTGACCCTGTGTCGCCGTGAGTATCTGCTGCTCACTGGCCGGCAGATCCTGCGCCATGTCTTCGGCGATTCCTTTCGGAGTTGCTGTTAGAAAACCCTGAGTGTCGGGCCGGAGTTCGCTGCCCAGGGGAGCCGGCGGGTACGGCTTGCTGACTGAATTGATGGATTCACCTTCCCCGAACGCGAACGCCGCCACGTTGACCAACCCCACAACCTTTGGGCCGTTACCCGCTTCGGTAATCACCACGCCGGCATAGGAATGGCCGACTAGTATTACGGGTCCGTCCTGCAAAGCGATGATGCGTTTCGTCGCCGCGACATCGTCAGCCAGCGAGGTCAAAGGATTTTCCACAGCGACCACATGAAAACCCTTCGCCTGGAGGAGCCCAATTACTTTGGACCAGCACGACCCATCCGCCCAGGCGCCGTGAACCAGGACAATATTTTTGGCCCCTTGCGGGGAGCTCGTCTGGGCTAATGCTCTCATGTCGAGTCCGGACGACAGGATCAGCATCGTGGTTGCGATCAAGGCGGTTCGGTACATTTGCGAGAGTTTCATTTCTATCTCCTCGTTAAACTGGCTGCCGCGATTAGGCCAGAACGACCTTGGTCACGCAATTGGACGATGGTATCGGCGGCACCTTCGTGTCAATTGAGTCGAGGAGCGCTCGGCACATGTTGTGAGCGCGGCGGGCTATCCATCGACCTCGGCGTCCCCCATAGGTACTGACTTCGATCTTTCAGCCGATCCTCTTTACTCACTATGCACATCAACTGAGTCGAATATGCAAACTCCTTCCCGCAATCGAGACAGCAGACGTAGTCGATCCCAGTGCGGGCGCGCTGCGGCCAGGTGGTGTGCCGATGAACGCAGTCGAATAGGTACGCGAAGATCCACTTCGCCCAAGTCATATTCTCCTCCTGCACTACGACCCCAATTGACAATTAACCACCCACAAGTGCTCGCAGTGCGGCTCCTAGAACATTGTTCGAATAGAACACCAGAACGCTGGCTGCGATTGCATACTGTAGAGTTGCGCGTGCTATACGTCGAGTTTCCGAAAGCCCGACTCTATGTCGCGGTCCTGCCCCGGCGATTCACCTCCGCGCTGGTCGCCCCCACAATCGACTGCAAGCTTTTCCTCGGCTGCCGCTTTCCAAACACCAAGGCCGATCCCGACGACGCTGACGCCAGCAATTCGTTCGTGCAGCGACTCTTCGTCACGAAGCGCAAACACAAAACGCTCAGGGAAAGGTTCATACCATCGGGCTTCGATCACTAGGTATCGCTCGCTTCGTGATTCTCCCGTTGCAGTTGCTGTTTTCTTCTGTGACATATAAACCCCTTCTTGTCGACTCCAACACACGACGCGATTACGCCACAAGCTTCGATGACAATCTATTGGACGATAGCGTTGATCAATACCTTCGCAGTGGCCGCTTCGACGATTGCGTTCCACGAGAAGAAAGCGGCGTGATTGTGAAAGGGATCACTCCAGGCGGCTTACCGGACGCGTCGCTCCAAGCTTGCCAGCCATCCTTACCAGGTCAGCGAGGCGAGTTGGCCGTCACCTTCTGCATGACTAGGCCTCGATGCGCTTTGACCGTAAACGTCTGACCGGATATTCGCGCAGCGCGACTTACGCGTGAAAGACTGGAGCGCGTGAGAGACCCAGCCTAGCGGCCATTCTCACCAGGTCGGCAAGCGAATCGGCCTGCATCTTTTGCATCACCTTGCCGCGGTGGGCCTTCACCGTGATCTCGCTGATCCCGAGTTCCCCACCAACTTGTTTATTCAACAAGCCAGAGACTACCAACGCCATAACCTGACGTTCGCGACAGGAAAGCGACACGTAACGGTCCCGGAGCCGCTGCATGTCCGCCTGGTGACGAAGAGCCGCGCGGCTACGGTTGAGGCCGTCTCGGATCGCCTCTAACAGGACGTCATCGCTGAAAGGCTTCGTCAGAAATTCGAGAGCCCCCGCCTTCATAGCCTGCACCGTTATGGGCACATCGCGGTAGCCCGTGATGAAGATGATCGGCATCTCGGGGCGTTCGACAGCGACGCGCTTCTGTAGTTCAAGACCGTTGAGGTCCGGAAGAGAGTAGTCAAGAACGAGGCAGCTTGGACCGAGGCTTCGCGGCCGATTAAGGAATTCTTTCGCGGAAGCGAACGTCTGGGGCTGCCAGCCTTCGCAGCGAATCGACAGTTGCAACGATTTACGAACCGAAACGTCATCGTCGACAACGAAGACGACGGGCGCGATCTCCGAGACGGGTGGGAATGTTAATTCATGGCCGACTGCGGCGAGTCTGGCTACAGCATCGACTTTAAATTGGGTTCCGGGCTGAGTCGCTAAACTTACGGCTGAATTCAAGGCTGCATTCATAACTCGCTCCTGAAAACGCTCATTGGTTTTTATTTCTATTGGATCGATGAACGCACTCTAGAGCAAGTCCTCCCAGCGGAACAACCCTAGATGGAACAGTTCCGGACCCCGTCTATAGACATGGGCGGTGACTCAACTTTCGAGTGGGTTGAAGACAATCTGTTGAAGACAACTCAGCGCACTCAAATATCGAGACGCTTTCTGCCAAAAAGGAGAGCATCGATTGACCAAGCGCCGGGTCCCAGAACCGCGATCGCGGCTCCGATGGTTGCCAAGAGGATGCTGCTCCGCAGGTGGGTGGTGCCCGAAAGAGCGAGCCAGATATCGCTGACCGCTAGAAGTGCACCGGCGATCGGCGTCCAAAAGCCGGCAAACAAAAACAATCCCGCACTGGCCGCGGTTATTTGCAGCGCAACCGATCCATGCGGAGCCGCTCCCATCAGTCTGGCGATGCCGTCGTAAATCGGCAGAATCCCGGCCACTATCCGTAGCAAGAGAAGTCCTCGCCCGGGCCAGCCGTTTGGGAACATAGAAAACAGACGTTGCAGAAAATCCCCTCTCTCAAACGCTCTACAGTAAACGCGCCTGTCACGATTTTGAGACGCTAAAACAGGGGGGGCTACTACTACTCTTTTGGGGAGGTCACAATTCGATGATCCCGCGCTTCAGCGCGATCGTGACAGCGTGTGTTCGGTCACTTGCGCCAAGCTTAGAGAGAATATTTCTGACGTGGAACTTAACCGTCTCCTCGGTAATCGAGAGTTGATCGGCGACCAATTTGTTTGCATTCCCGCCGGCGATTAAGCGCAGGACATCGATTTCTCGTGAGGTCAGCGTGTCATCGACTGCGTGTTCGGCGAGTTGGGAAGCGACGTCAGAGGGAATGCGCTTTTCCCCAGCATGGACGGCGCGGATTGTCTCCAGGAGTTCCTTGCGCAAGAGACCCTTTAGCAAGTAAGCCCGTGCACCGGCTTTCAGAGCACGTATAACTTGGACGTCCCCCCTGTAGGTCGTCAAGACAATGATTCGCGCCTCTTGAAATTCATTGCGAATCGCGATGATCGCATCGAGACCGTTCATTTCTGGCATCTGCAGGTCCATCAGGGTGACGTCGGGGCGGTGTTCCCGGAACTGTTGGATAGCTTCGCGTCCATTGGACGCTTCGGCGACCAATCTCATGTCCGATTGACTAGCGATAAAGGTCGCGATCCCTTCGCGGATAAGGGAGTGATCGTCGACCGCCAGAATCCGGATTGAATTGCCATCGCCGCTCATAGCTTTTTCTTTGTTTCTTTCACATCGGTTTCTTTTCCACTTTCCATTTCGCAGAGAATTTCTCAGACAACCAAGAACGACGGCGATAGGAAGTTGCGTAAGCGGTGGACGCAGGAATACTCAGATCCACCTCAGTGCCAGAATCGAGCTTGCTCCAGACAGTCAGCTTACCGCCCACAAGTTGGGCGCGTTCGCGCAAGCCATGCAAGCCGTAGTGTTTCGCGCGCCCATCTGCACTAAGAAACTTCGGGTCAATGCCCTTTCCGTCATCTCGGACCCGCAACCGAAGCCACCGTTCTCCATATAGGATTTCCACTTCGATTCGCTGCGCGTGTGCGTGCTGGAAGGCATTGCGCATGGCCTCGGCTGCAATGCGGTAGACTTCGTCCCGAAGGATCGGGTGAAGATTCCGCGGAGCGCCTTCCACGTCCACCTCAAAGACCGCAGAATTCTGGTTCGTGACAGCGGCTCCGAGTTCTTCTCCGAGAATTCTTACGGCCGAGACAAGGTCTTTGGTTTCGACCGCGGAGGCGCGCAAGCCCTGTACAGCATCCCGACCCTCATTGATGGCTTGATCCGCCCGATCAACCGCGATCTCAAGTGTTTTCCGCGCTTCGGCCGGACACCCGGGGAGCAGGTCGATACCAGTTTGAAAATGGAGCATCAGGCCCTGAAGGCTTTGCAGCAGTGTATCGTGAAGTTCCCGTGCGATGCGTGTCCGTTCGTTGACGCGTGCTTCCAGCCCTATCGCGAACTGGTGCTGCAATTGCTGAATACGGAGTCGATAGATGCCCCACAGCAATAGCAGAAATGCCGCTCCGCACAGCGCGCGGAACCAATTCGTCTGGTAAAACGCCGGGAGGACAGAAAACTCCAGCGATGCGCCCGCCTCGTTCCATACGCCGCTGCTGTTGCTGGCAATCACACGAAAGCGATAGGAGCCCGGCGGCAAATTTGTATAGACTGCCTCTCGCGTGGCGACAGGTGCGCTCCAATTTCGGTCGAAGCCATCTACAATATAGCGAAAGCGAATCCTCTCTGGCGAAGCAAGACTCAGAGCGGTATAGGCAAATGCGATTCTTTTGGGTGAAGGTGGAACTCGCACTGGACCCGTGACGCTGATAAGAAGATCATCGGCCAGCACAGCCTCGACATGTGCTATGGCCGGGGCCGAACTGTCCGGCATGTGGGACGGATCAACCACCGAAATCCCGCGACCCAAGGAAAACCAGATTCTTCCCTCAGAATCTGCGACGAGAGACCTGCTTCGGTTGATGCCCTCGCTGCTGAGCAGACCTTCCGCAGCTCCGTATTCTCGAACGTCGGATGCCCCAAGAGTTCCCTTGGCGAGCTTGTCTCGACGCACCTGCAGCACATGATCTGAGGTTGCGATCCAGAGCCAGCCTCTCTTGTCCTCAGCGAGTCCTAATACTGGGTCGCGCAAAGCGTGGGGCCACGCACTCGGAACTTGGAAGCGATTAGCGCTGGAAACTGCGAGACCGTTAGATGTTCCAATCCAGAGAGCTCCAGACGAATCCTCGAAAAGGCAGTTTACACTTTCAGAGGGCAAACCATCTCCCGTCGAATAGGTCCTCCATCGACCGTTTGACAGTGAGCTCAGACCCCTGGAGGTGGCAAACCACATTTCTCCGTTACGGGTTTCCAGCATGGATGAGACCGTATCGGAAGCAAGACCGTTCGCGGTCGTGTAATTCGTGAATCGCTGGTCTTTGAACTTGCTGACACCGCCGCTTAGTGTTCCCGCCCATACGGAGCCATCGCGACTCCGGTAGACGGAAAAAACGCTGTTTTGAGCGAGTCCATTGCCCTTGGTATAAGTCTGGCTTGTCACTGTCCCACCGCGAAGCAGCAGACGCGTGAGCCCACCCTGCTGGCGCCCGACCCACAGCTCATCCCCATCACCGCCGATGGAATAAACTATGTCATTTGCCGGGATCCCAGTTGGAATTGATTGAATGCTTCCATTCTTAAGCGCGTACAGCCCACCTTGCGCTGGAGCGAACCAAGTGCGGCCCTCCCTGTCAATGTCAACTGGTCCATCGCGCTCGAATCGAGAATCGATGGCAGGCGAATAGGTAAGAAACGTACTATCGCGAATGCGGCCGAGTCCCTGAGAACCTCCGACCCAGAGATTGCCTTCGCGATCCTCAAAAAGGGCATTAATGCCACCGTGGCCGCGAATCGAACCCTCTGCTGAAAAGGACGCGCCATTGCTATTGATGCGCAGGAGTCCGCGTGTTGTGCTCGCCCATATATTCGAATCTCGATCGCACAGCACGCTCAAGACCTGAACGCTGCCCAGAACAGACGGTAACTCGATTCGATGAAACGCCTTTCCATTCCAGTGAAACAAGCCAGTGTCAGTTCCAACCCACAATTCATCCTTGCTTATGAGCAGCAGGCAGTTGATTTTTCGGTCAGGCAGTCCCGCATCAACCCTCGTCGCTCGCCCATCGGCAAAGAAGAACAGGCCCACGCCCAGGGTGCCCAGCCAAAGCCTGCCGTCAGGACGTTGCGCCATAGAGATGATCGGCGGGGATGCTGAACCGGACAGTACAGCGGGTTCTGCCAGTTGCTCAACTTCGCTCCCGTCGAAACGAAACGTTCCCCGGGCGATGTCAGACACGACGATCCTTCCATTGCTGTCTTTCGACATAGCCGTGATCTGCGAGGCCTGCACCCGAGCTCCATATTGGACGCTTTCAAATTGGCCGTTGTTTTGGCGTACGATATCGGCCCCTTCTGGACGGATCCACAGTTGTCCGTCAGGATCCGTTAGCAATTGCAAAATGGGAATGTTGGAAGCCCCGGGCAATGGCGTGAATGAAACAGGGCTGAAAGTAAAGCCGTCAAAGCGCAACAGGCCCTTGTCGGTTCCGATCCAGAGATATCCATCTGCAGTTTGAGCGATCGCGTTGACAGCACCTCCTGGAAACGAGCTCCCTACAATCCATTGCTGACGGACGTACTGAGACGGCAGACGATTAGGATCGAGGGCACGTGCATCCGCGGGGAGACACACGAGCACAATTCCAAGCAGCAGACAGCGAATTAGCTGGCGTGAATCGATCACGGAAGGTACTCGAACTTGTCGATGATGACTTCAGTTTCATGTTTCAGCGGAACCCGGCCCCTAACGAAAACATACAGTGAGAGGCGCACGGTTTGGCCTGCCGGGGAAGGAACTCCCGAGGTGAAGACGTGCTGGTTGATCAGCCGGTCGCCAGCCGCATCGCCCGAACCAGTCATCGTCGAAAACGTCACTTGCCCTGGTTCCCAGCGAAATGAATGCGTGAATACACCTGGAGGCTCCCGAAATCGGACGAAGTTCACCGGAACGTAATAGGGCTGGACGACATAATGCACATTCGTGTTATCAGCGAACCCCCAGCGGGAAAGCTCAACGTCGAGTTCGCGGCGGTTCCTCTCGGTTCCGACTCCATCCCAGGTGATGAGGGTCAGAACAGCAGATGGTTCGAGATGAGAGGTGTCCTCAACCCGGAATCGGTAGGTTCCGTATCCAAGGCTGCGGCTAAGCTTCACCTCCGCCGCGCTCCATTTTTCGGGACTTCCTGAAATGCGGAGATGGAGCGCACCGCTTTTGTCGACCCAGACGTTGGCTGAATCGAAGAAGTTTCTTGAGCCGGCGTGGAAGATGGGCCCGGTGCTGGTCGTCCACTCGTAGCCACTGAAGCTCAGCATCCTTGGGGATGGAAAAACGGGCGCCGGGCCCTGACCTTTCACTGTCGAAACAACCGCGACCCCGGTGCCTACGTTAGGCAACGATTCGGTCTGTTCAGGAGGATTGTAAGTGGGATCAACCAGGAGAGCAGCATATTCGATTCCTAAAAGCGTTGAAGTTCGCCAATGACCGTCACTTTCAATATTCGTGAACGGCTGACCGGAAGGTGGCTGCAGGCCCCATCGTCCGTCGATTTTGCTATATACCACGATTCGTTCCCCGGGTCGAACTCCGGTTGCGTAACCTTCAATTGTGGCGGTTTGATCGGGAACCTCCTGACTGTGAACGACCTGACTTGTATCAGGGATCCTGTTGAAAACGACCGTCGGAGTGGAACCGGTCGACGAAGTCCGGCAGCCAGCCAGGGATAAACAAACTGCGAAGACAACTGATCCAGCGGCGCTGCGCAAAAACGACGCGAGTTCCATTGGCCCTTTGCGGAACCGGCCACAGGGCTCGCCACTAGAGCCTTCCAGCTTGACGGCAGCCTGCCCAAGGCACTTTGTTACTGGCAGAGTACGAGCGGCCCACCGCGACTCCAGTTCATTTGTTGAGCAGTGTTTGTGTTCTAACTTCGTTAGTGCATCCACTGAGGGTTTTCTGGGTGAAGGCGCAAGCGGTAGGACGGATGCGGACCGGGATCGGCTCGCGGGTTGACCGCCGCAGAGAATGAATTCCCCATCTTGGCTGACAATCCTAATAGGAAACTGCATCCGGTCCACCACGATCATCCCTCCGGATCAAATCAGAATGACGTTTCGGCGCTGATCTAAAGAGGGCAGCAGTTCGGCATACAGGGGAGTTACAGGCGGGACCACCGACCGGTATCGAACGTGCCGCTCAAGCAATGGATTATACGCCGTGCCAAAGACGGACAGTCGCGGAAGAGCGTGCGCCTATGAAGTGCGGGCTCCGCGAGATCGGCTCCGCCGGTGGACACGGTTAGCGGACTTGCGTTCAAAGGTTCGTCGATCGATCAGCTAAGCAACTTTCCGGCGAGCCAGTAATCGACACTGAACCTTCCCGGACCGGAGCAGATCAGCCAGATAAAGAAGAGCACGTACAGGACTTCCGGAAGATAAAGGAAATCGTCGAGCCAGTTAAGTGGCGAAAGTCCCTTCGGCAGGGTGGAGACCGCGCTGGTCAGGGTGGCCACTGTCATATCGATCAATAAAGCCACGCAGGCTGCGCTCGAAAGAAACCCCACGGTCAACAAGGACCCGCAAACGAACTCGACACCCGCGACGAAATAAGCCAGTTGCCGGGGAAACGGGGCTTTCGCCTGCACCAGCGTGTCGTAGACAGGTTTCGTGCCGCCGGCGACAAACAATTTGTTAGCCCCGGAGATGGCGAAGAACAGCCCGATCGAAACGCGTATCAGCAGGATGGCATATTGTTCCAAGTCACTGCTACCCTGCAGCGCAAACTGGACCAACCGTTTCCAATCCATCTCTCGTTCCTCCATCCAAGGGAAACGCTGTAACGACGCCCGATGTCAACCGACTTGCCCCGGCAACCGCGCCGATGTTAACCGTAGGTGAGGGTAGTGCTCTGTCCGACCTCGATAATGTAGCCGTCAGGATCGCGGATATAGCACCGTATCTCGCCGTACTTGGGGATCGGCTCCGTGATGAACTCGGCTCCCCGACTTTTCCATAATTCATAGCACGCTCGAATATCCGCAACGCGGATATTCAGGAAGCTGCTGACCTTATCCGGGTCGGCGGGGACGCTGAGCGTCACGGACGGCTTGTCCGGGGTGGGCCCGCCTCCGACGTTGACGATCAGCCAGGTATTCGCGATCTGAATGTGCTCAGATGCACCCTTGCTGTCGCCTCTGCTGAGAATGCAGCCGCCGAAAACCTTCTCATAAAAATCAGCCGATCGGTCGATGTCGGCGACGGTGATGAACTGTGTGACCGTGAACCCGTCGCGCGGCGGCATCTCATAACTCTCTTGTTCGATTGGTGCGCTGCTCATTGACGGCTCCAATTCCGATAAAGAGCGCTTCTCGTCACGCTCACCTAGGGATTTTGAGTGGCATGGGAATATAGCGACTGTTTTGTTGACGCACTACCCGCAACAGCTACGCGGCAACGTCCACGATTATGTCAACCCGCTCGCCATTCAAATAAACGCTCCCGTCGTTTGCAAGCACGAAGACCAGCGCCTTCGGCCGTTCCGAGAGTGTTCTCGCCTCAATCCAATCGGCCATGTAATAGTCGACCTCCGGACCGAGTCCTTCTTCCCGATTGGATAAAACTCGGATTACGACCGCCTTCTGTCTCAGCTCTTTATCTGCACGTATCGCGAACTCGAATTGCTGGCCGATCTTGATCTCTGATTTCATGCCCATCGTTCTTTCCGCGTTGCCAGTCGAGGAGACGAACACACTACCCCAAAACAGAAAAACCGGGGATAGACGGGACTTTGACTAATCTTCATTGCCGAAAAATGGAACAGGTCCCGTCCGTCCCTGATTTCCCTCCGATTCCTATGCCGCTGAAACCACCTTCTTCTTTTCACTGAGTGCCGGCAGGAGAAGTTTCAGAAGCGCTTGATCAGAGAAAGGGTTCTGACCTGAGATCAGCTCGCGATCTTGAAGCACGTAGCTCGACCATGGAGCGAGCACACTTACATCGCCTCCCGCTGTACGCAAGGCGAAGTCGGGGTAGAAGAGAACCTTCCCCTCAATCTCGAGCGGTTCCCGCTGCTGCTCTTCCGCTGTCGAAAAGATAGTCATCTTATATCCGGCATAGATCCAGCCTTTAGCCTTGGCGTGCGCTCCGGCGACATCGCCCGCCGCCAGCGCAGCGACCACCTCCCAAGAATTGGGAAGAGCCGAGAGAAGTGAAATCGGGCCATGGCAAAGCACTGCCGTAGGCTTGGATGTCTCATGAAAGTGCCTCATCACGGTGCCAGCGTCAGGATCATCGAGAAGATCGATCATCGGGCCATGGCCGCCCGGGACGAAAACTGCGTCATATTGATCCAGGCCCGAGGCGATGACATCCGCGATGCGCATTGGATCTCGGAGCCCAGTCAGTCCGTCGCGGAATAGCATATAGTCCTCAAGCTTGGTCGCGTCCCCGGCGAAGAAATCGGCGACCTCGGAATGCACATCCACTTGCGGCGTGTTGCCTTTGGGGTTGGCGAAGGTGATTTCGTAGCCCTCCTTCATAAGGGCGCGAACCGGAACCGTCAGCTCGTTGAGGTAGTAGCCAGCGCCCTTATAAACCTTGCCATCTTTCAAGGGCAAACCGCGACCGCTCGATACCAGCACTAAGACTTTTCCTTTAGTTGTCATCGTTGTTCTCCTTTTTGAAATCGAATTCTGTGCTCCTGAATATGACCCGCTACCGCGATTGATGTGAGTTAGTCCCCTGGGAATTCAAACAGAAGCGCCACGACTAACGGCAGCCGGCGTCCTAATCCGCTCCAAGTGTTAGCCGTAAGTGAGGGTAGTGCTCTGCCCAACTTCGATAATGTAACCATCAGGATCGCGGATGTAGCAGCGGATCTCGCCGTACTTGGGGATCGGTTCCGTAATGAACTCGGCTCCCCGACTCTTCCATAACTTGTAGCACGCTTGAATATCGGCAACGCGGAAATTCATAAAGCTGTTGATGTGATTCGGGTCGGGGATGCTGAGCGTTACCGTCGGCTTATCCGGGGTGGGTCCGCCCCCAACGTTCAGAATCATCCAGATATTCGCCAGTTGAAGGTACGGAGGCGCGTTGCCGTCGCCCATGGTCAGAATGCGAGCGCCGAAGACCTTTTCGTAGTAGCGGGCCGACCGCTCGACGTCGGCGACGGTGAGAAAATGCGCGATGCTGATCCCCTCCTTCGGGGGCATCTCATAGCTCTTCTGATCGACTTGTACCGCGTTCATTGATTGCTCCCTTTGTACGCCGCTCATTTGATGGCTCCTTTCGATACGGTGCTCATTACAAATACAGTGTCCCGGTCCCGCTCCCATTCATAAAAATCGATCGACGCCAGCTAGCGCAGCAGCGATTCCCAATTAGCTGGAACTCTCCCGGCCGGCCCAGGTGATGGCTGATCCTCCGGATGCGAATGTGGCGGAAGCAACTCCACACCCTTGATCATCCCCCGCTCCTCGTAATCGTAGAACCAATCCTCACCTGGCTCGAAGCTGGCAATGATGGGATGCCCTGTTTTCGCCGCATGCTTGGACGCATGCTGGCTCGGAGAACTGTCGCAGCAGCCGATGTGCCCACACTTCGCACACCGACGGAGATGAAACCACCAGCCTCTCGGGGACGCCAGGCACTCGACGCACCCGTCTCCACTCGGCTTCGAATCGGGGTTGATTCCGCGCTGGTCTTTTCCCATTTCCAAATTTCCTTCCGCGTCCATTCAGCCAGAACAAAACGGGCCGCGCAATTGGACGATGGTATCGCCCATACTTTCGTATCGACTGCCGTGTGTTCATGGCTGGGGCATACGGCTTTTCTCCATTCAGTTAGCCTGAAAATCGATCCACTCGGAAGGACTTCCTCCAGCACGCACCATACGAAGGTATCGCCGATACCATGGTCCAATTGTTTTGCTCCCCCACCTCGGGCCTAATTGCCATTGTCCGATATGCTCGTTGATCGGACTTGGCAAACTTTGTTCGTGAGGAGAAAACACCATGTCTGAACCGGTGACGAAATCTGCGCCACAAGAACAACAAGAACAGAAGATGGAAAAACGCATCGCCGCGAAACGTATCGGCGGCTTTACCATCGTTGCAACAGCCTTGACTGTGCTTGCCGTCTTCGGCGCCGCGGCCCTTTTCGCGCAAGGCCGAGACAAGGTTGACGATAAGTACTCGCTGGTATCACCGGGTGGAATCGCGTTCTCCGACTTCAGGGGATACGAGGACTGGGCTGACGTCTCCTCTGCCCGAACCACCGAAATACTCAAGGTGATCGTCGCGAATCCCACCATGATCAACGCGTATAAAGCCGGCGTCCCCGCTAACGGCCAGCCTTTCCCGGAGGGGTCCAGGATCGTCAAGCTCCAGTGGAAGTTAAAGAAGAGCACGGAGGCGCCTTTCGCCGTGGAAGTGCCGGACGTCTTTTCCCAGGCTTTCGTGATGGAAAAGGACAGCAAGAGATTTTCGAAAAGCGGCGGATGGGGATACGCGGTGTTCAACTACGACCCCGCATCCGATAAGTTCACGCCCGATGCCAAAAGTCCGTCGGACTGCGGATACGCGTGCCATACGCCGGTCAAGGCTAAGGACTACATCTTCCATCCATACCAGAAGCGCTGAACCGCGCCAGGACGCTTCAATTTCGGAACAGTCCAATAAGGAGACGAACAATGAATAACACGCCAAGACAGGACCAAAACTCGGTCGTTGCAGTTTACAGCCAACACTCTGCAGCAGAAGACGCCATCAAGCAATTGAAGGGTGGTGGGTTTGACATCAAGAAGCTAGCCGTCGTCGGCCGCGACTATCAGACCGAAGAGGATGTCGTCGGCTTCTATAACACAGGCGACAGGATGAAATACTGGGGCAAATGGGGCGCATTTTGGGGCGGGCTCTGGGGTATGCTCGTCGGTGCGGCGTTTTTAATCGTCCCAGGCATCGGGCCCGTTGTTGCCGCCGGCTCCGTTGTCGACTGGATCATCGCGGCCTTGGAGGGAGCGATCGTCGTGGGGGGGGTTAGTGCCCTCGGTGCGGGGCTCTTCAGCCTCGGCATTCCCAAAAACAGCGTCGTAAAATACGAGACGTCGATCAAAGCTGGCAAGTTCGTTCTTGTCGCACATGGAACTGCCGAGGAAGTAGCGAAAGCCCGCGACATGTTGAACACTTCAGGCGCCGAGCAAATCGACAGCTTCGAGGCCTCGACCGGAGCAACGCGCGCAGCATAGGCCGGCTGGGGTCATTCAGGGAGTCGATGCAATCTTTCCTCACACCTGCCACGGTGGCCTTATCACAGAGGCCACTGTGATCTATCGCCCGTAGCTTAGGGAAAGCAGATGGCCCTCGTCCTGACCCTCACTGCTTGCGACCAGGATCACTTTGGACCTCCGCTGCCGCCGGGCTTGCGAGAACTTTACTATGGGGATCTGCGTTTCCGTGAATCACCCGCGAGCGACCCTTTGTCATTGCGAATTTCGTTTCCACTTTTGACGGGGTCGTGAGCTACCAGATTAAGGGCCAGGCTGGCGGCTCGGCTGTAAGTGGTTCTGACACTGCGGACGGTTTCATCATGGGACTGTTACGAGCTTCTGCTCGATCTGGCTGGGGGTTAGGAAAGGAAAGGCCGCGGCTTGCCGCTCGGGTGAGTCTATCGATCGTAGAATTGACTCGGTCACTTATCTTTTCCTTTCCCAAATGGCCGATCCCGCTGCCATCATGATCTGTATCATTTGACCTCCGTCGGCAGCTTGTTGATTACTGCAGCCCCAGCCTTGCTCACGACTTCGTCCTGGGAATCCGTGCCTCCTGAACTACCGACTGCGCCGATAATCGCGCCCTGGTCGATCAGCGGAATACCGCCTCGAGACGCAATGATTCCATCGAACGCGAGCAGATAGTTGAGATGCATAAGGTTGATACCGTCCTCGAAGACCTTCGTTGGCCGTCGAAATGTGACGGCTGCTCGCGCTTTGTGCTCCGCGATCTGAATTGAGGCGAGCATCGCACCATCCATTCGTTGGAAGGCGACTAAGTTGCCACCGGAATCGGCTACCGCTACGTTCATTTTCCAATTCCGCTTCTTGGCCTCTGCTACAGCGGCCTGAATAACCGCCTGGGCTTGCTCCAGTGATACCGGTAGCCCATAAGGCACATCGAATGGTATTTCGGCTGGGATGAGATCGAGAGAATTCAAGGTGGGAGTCGCTTCGACGGCGATTTCTGCTATGTTACTTGACATAATTTTCCTCCGAAAGTTGCGAGTTGGCGATTCACTCGTAATACGCCGGCAACTTCTTTTGCGCGTCGCTTTGGTGCTGATCGTGGTTAATCCAGAGCTGCGCATGTTCCTTCGCCATGACTGCCGCTATCTTGTCCATAGACTGCAGCGAGGCCTGCTTGTTCCAGTTGTTGTCAGGGACGTAGCGATGTTCGAAGCTTGTCTGAAAATGCACAACATCGCCGCTTAGAATCACCGATCCAGTTTTAGGGAGCCTCGCGAGCAAAGATTGGTGGCCGGGCGTGTGCCCCGGCGTGGAGAGCAGCACGAGGCTCCCGTCGCCAAAGATATCGTAGTCGCCGTCGACGAGCTTTACCGGATGCTTCTTGTTAAACCCGACGGTGTCTTGCCGGCTTCCAGCCCATTCGTACTCGACTTTCTGCACCAGCATCAGCGTGTTGGGAAACATTTCGATGTTCCCGGCGTGGTCCGGGTGGCTGTGTGACACGGCCATCAGCTTGATGTCCGAGGGCTTGACGTGTATCTCCTCGAGCTGCGCCGCGAGCGTTATTGGCTTGCGCCAGATCGGGCCGGTGCCAGGCCCCCACTCGTGAAACACCTCTTCATGATTAGGCATTTGTGCGACAGCATCGTCAATGCCCGTGTCCCACAGGAACCACCCTTGAGTGTGGTGGATGAGGTAGCAGTGTCCGGGAAAGCCGACCGGCACTCCGACGTTGGCTCCCGGTGTCCAACGCGATTCGTCGGGGCCACTGCCGTCGCCGCAGTCGATCACGTAGAGACGGTCTACTCCGGACTTAACCTGCGGATCGGGGGCGGCGGAAATTCGTACGCCAGGGACGGCGGTCGCCAGCGCCAAGGCCGCAACCGAGAAGCCGAACGTAACGTTTGCTTTCATGAAATCCTCCATTCGAAACCTGATCGAAAGTGGGCGATGACGACCCAGTTCTCGTTTACAGCTTGGAAGCAGCCCTGGGCACGGTTGAGGCCGACTAAGGTTGGAACCCGTCCGCCATCCACTTGGCGAATAATTCAATCCGAGATTGCTGCCAAGGACCTTCTCCTCTTGGCGGCGGTGGTGGCATTACGGCGCCGCCGATTCCGCGGATGCGATCGTAGATGGCGGCAGCGTGCTTTGTGACGTCATCGTAACTTCCCAGGTTGAACGCCTCGCTCATGCCTTGAATGTCGCGCTCCGTAAAGAGTGGGCGAATGTCCGTTTGGAAGCTGGTTTTTGTCATCATGCCTCTCGGGTATTGGGTTCATTCGGCCACAACAAAATGGTCTGCACAATTGGACGATGGTATTGCCCATACTTTCGTATCGACTGCGGTGGCTTCACGAATGAGGTGCCGAATGCTGGATATGAGATGTGGTCGATACCAAGGTCCAATTGTTTTAGTCCCGTCGCCCGTGGCTTAATGGTGGGTCTGTTGATCGAGTTTAGAATTGTTTGTGGAGGAGAACACTCCGTGAAGAAGCGCCTCGAATCGCTGTACCGGAATCTTCTCAACGGCAAGCTGCCACATAACCTAAGTTGGGCCGAGGCCGTCGAACTGGTCGAGCATCTGGGTCAGGTCCAACCGCACGGCAACGATGAATTTGTGTTTGTCGTCAACGGCCAAAGCGTCTTTTTCAAGAAGCCGCATACTCATGATCTTGGGGTGGAGGAAGTTTCCCGGCTGCGTAAATTCTTGAAGGAAGCGGGACCGGATACGCATAAATCGGGTGTGCAGGCGGAAGAACCGGCCCAACCCAGCCGGATGATTGTCGTGATCGACCACCACGCCGCCCATGTTTACCAGGATTTCGGCGGAAGCCGTCCGGCGGACGAACGCAAGGTGCAACCTTACGATCCTTATCATTTCCATCATCATTTGATTCATCGAAAGGAAGCCCACTACCGTGGCGAGCGTGTGCCCGAAGAGGATTCGTTTTATGAGAAGATCGCTAAAGACATCACTCCGGCGAGTGAGATCGTCCTCATCGGTCATGCCACTGGAAAAAGCAACGCCGCCGAGTTCTTGAAAGAATATTTGAAGACCCATCACCCCGAAATCTCTCAACGGGTTATCGCCACTGAAAATGCAGACCTCTCGGCGGTGACTGAGCCGGAAATTGAGGCGCTAGCCAAGCAGCACATGATCGCAGCCGCCTGATTGGTTGTTGGAACTCACGTCTATCGCACCGGTTTCCGCCGATACTTAGGTGTTGCCGATACCATCGTCCAATTGATTCGTCCAGATGCTTCTGATTGAATTTGACTCGCAATGCGGACTTACCGCAAGGTGCGGGGGAGTTCTTGTTTATGGGTCGCGTCCTTGGCACAGCGAAGCCGGGTTCAGACAGGGTGCAATGATCCGGCGCATTGCTGTCGCGGTGGTTGCGCTGGTCTTCCTCGGGCTGCTAGGTTTTTCCTGGTTGTCCTGGCGAGCAGCTATCGCCCCCATTGAGCGCCCGAACCCCGCAAGCTTCACCGCCGAGTCAGTCGCCAAGGGAGAAGTTATCGCGGCGGAGGGGCACTGTGTGTCTTGCCACATCGGGCCGGGCGGACAACCATTTGCTGGTGGGTATGGCGTGAACACGCCATTCGGGATCATCTACGGAAGCAATATCACACCCGACCCGAAAACTGGCATAGGTGGATGGTCACTCGAGGCGTTTACCCGCGCCATGCGCGAAGGCGTTTCACGAGACGGGTCTCATCTTTTCGCTGCGTTCCCGTTTAACGCTTACACCGAGCTACAGGAAGATGATGTCAAAGCGTTGTATGCGGGTCTGCTCTCCTAGGTTTCCAGTAGCGAGTGATCTTTGATACAGCCAAGGAGTACTAGAGACTCCCTAGGCTTGCACCTCCATCCACAAACAGTGTCTGCCCTGTGATGAAAGCAGCTTCGTCCCCGGCGAGGAACGCGATTGCCGCGGCTATTTCTGCGGGTTGCGCGAACCGCCTCATCGGTACGGCTTTCAAATAGCGCGCCTCTCCTTCGCTGCCTGGCGGATTGTTAGCACGGAATAGTTCTGTCTCGGTTGGGCCAGGCGCAATGGCATTCGCGGTAATACCGTCGGATGCAAGCTCGATCGCCATCGTACGCGTGAGGCTTTCCAGTGCTGCCTTTGCTGCAGCGTAACTTGAACGAAAGGCGAGCCCGCGAGTAACAAGGCTGGTAACGTTGATGATGCGTCCAAATCGCGCGGATCGCATGTTGGGCAAAATAGCTTGGGTGAGTTGCAGCGCCGGGCGGACATTCAAATCCATCACTGTGGTGAACGCGTCGAAATCCACGGCGTCAATCGTCTCATGCCTGGCGACGCCCACATTGTTGACGATTCCAAACACGTCTCCGCGGGCGGCCAGGTTCTTGGCAAGAGAGTACGTTTGCTTCTGGTCTGCAAGATCTGTCTCGATAAAGACTCCAGGGAAATGTCGGGGGGAACTGCGCGCAACGCCTATAACCGACCAGCCCTGTTCGACTAACGAATCGGCCGCGGCGCGGCCGATCCCCTTCGACGCTCCGGTAATCACAATGGACTTGCTCATGACAAGCCCCAGAATTGCTTCTCGAGTCTTGCACGGTGACGATAAATGGGCAGCGCCGATAGAGCTTCTACGTTCATGCGACTTGCTCTTTGGAAACCACAGGCCCGGTCTTGGCTCGCATTGATTTCACGAGGTCGGCGGCGGATGCTCCTTCGAGTGACAGTCCGTAACCGACTTCTCGAACGATGCGCTCTTTTAATGGGTGAATGAAGTGCACCCGCGTGTTGCGGCGCGTCACTTCCGGAGCTTTCAAGTACAGTTCGGCCAACTCTCGCGCACGACTGAGAGCTTTACCGTTCGGCACGACCTCGGCAACTACTCCCCACTCATACGCTGTACGAGTGGGCAGCGGCTGTGGATTGAGCAGGAACGCCTCCGCTCGTCCTGCTCCAGCGCGATAACTCCAGGTGGTAAAGATTCCGTCCCCCGGCACCACTCCTGCGGCGAAGTGTGCTCCATCGAGAAAGGTCGCACCCTCTCCCGCCACAATTACATTCGCAAGTAGCGCATACTCGGAGTGCACATGCGCGCGTCCCTCGATAGCCGCGATCACAGGCACGCGTATGTTGGCTATGTTTTCGAGAATCTGCACGCCTTCGTCGTGAACCTGGCTCCAAACGCCGGGATCGGCGACGTTGCCAAACGAGGACCACTCGACACCAGTAATGAAATCCCCGCCCGCGCCCTTCAAGATCACTATCTTATTCTCTCGATCTTGGGCGATTCGGTAAAAGGCGTCCACCAATTCTGTATGGTCTTGCGCCGTGAAAGTGAAGGGTCCGCCTTTGGTATGAAATTCAGCTACCAGCACACCACTGGCGTCACGCGTGAGCTTCAGACTGCGATAGGCATCGAAGTAGTCAGCCTTAACTGCGTTCATAGTATTTTCCTCTCTGTCTCGTCCTCTCGGATCGAATTAGACTCGCAACTCTAGCGTCGGCCAATCAGCCAAGGAGAATCTCACCACTGGTCTGCCGATGGCGACTGGAGTCCGGTTAAAGATTCTTCGGCCATCTTACTTGGCGCCTGTCCGCTTCTTGGCCGTGAGATCCCGAGCTTCTTCATCTTGGAAACGAGACTGGTTCTCGGCATTCCCAGTCGCGCTGCGGCGCCATCTGGGCCACCGACCAGCCAGCCAGTATCTTCTAGAGCCCGCAAGATTAGGGATCGCACAGAATCGCTAAACGTACCCGATGTACAGCTCATGGTTGAGGTCTTCCGAGGCCACGCCGGCGTCCGGTCGACTACCCGCAGTGGATTTGGAAGCACGCCGTCATTCGACCGAATGACCGCGCGTTCGATCAGGTTTTGGAGTTCGCGGACGTTTCCGGGCCAAGAATAGGAAGTGAATGCAAGCATCGTTTCTAGCGGTATAAGGCGAATCTGCTTGCCCATACGTGCGCTGAAACCATTAACAAAGTGAGAAACTAACTGCGGGATGTCGTTTGGTCGTTCTCGCAACGGTGGCAGCTCGATTGGGAATACGTTAAGACGGTAATACAAATCGCTGCGGAACACGCTTCGCGCAACCATTTCGGTCAGATCTCGATGCGTGGCGGTTACTAGACGGACACTGATGCGATGTGTCCGGCCGCTGCCGAGACGCTCGAATTCCTGCTCTTGTAAGACCCGTAGCAGTTTAGGCTGCAGCGCAAGTGGCAGGTCCCCGATCTCATCTAGGAACAGAGTTCCTGTATCGGCCATTTCGAAGCGGCCAATCTTTTGGGCGATGGCCCCCGTAAACGCACCCTTTTCGTGTCCGAACAGTTCGCTCTCTAGAAGATCAAACGGAATCGCAGCGCAATTTACCTTAACGAATGGACATCCGCGGCGGGCACTTAGATCGTGAATCGCGCGGGCTATCAATTCTTTGCCCGTCCCGGTTTCTCCAAGGACCAGGACGGTCGAGTCCGTTGGCGCAACTCGCTCCACTTCAACTAGTACAAATTCAAGAGCAGGGCTGCTGCCAACAATTCCTTTGAAGGCAGGCTCGTTCCTGCCCTGTTCGTCTGATTGGACTCCGCTACCTTCGTCTATAGACACGATTTCTATACCATCGTGTCGAGAGCCTCTGTATTTCCGCTCAAGACGACTAGGATCTGTCCCAGTGCTAAACGTTGGAAGAGCTGCGATCGCCATTGGATCCCCCAGGCCCCATCGAGTCTTTATTTATGACAGTAAAGATTTCTACCGAAGTGCATAAGCCCAGATGGAGCACAACGAAGATGCCTCGTTCGAGCGAGATTGCTCTAGCCCCGACTGCGATGGTGAGCGGGGGGAATGCCTACCTGCCGAGCATGAAAACAAACGACCGTGGGAGTGTTCATTGCAGACCGGCGACTCTATTTGGAGTCTGAATGGACAATGAGTCGACGGCCGAATAGGCGGGAATCAAGCGAAAAGGCTCCCGGCCCCAAAAGAAAAAGAGCGGCGGTGACGCAGAATGAGAAGGCAAAATGAAGAGGATTTAGCTGTTGTGCACGCAGCAGCACGAAAATCTGCAGCATCACGGAGACGCTGCAAACGGCTGGGGTAAACGCTCCAAGGACGAAGGCTCCGGCAAGGACGACCACTGCGGCAATCTCCCACACAGGGATTGAAACGGTTGCATCGAGGATGCAGTTGCGGACAAGCATTCCTCCAGCACACAAGCGTAGGAGCAGGAGCCCCCAGCCTGCCGCGCCAGCGGGAAACATCGAAAACAATCTCTGCACGGCTCTACAGTAATTCTGCATGGCTGCGGGGGGAATCCCAGAAGGAGGCAAAACCGACTAGCCCTTTCGAGGGGGGCTGACTTGGCAGAATGGTCGTATGATATCGGATACAAGAGGAAGTCGAGGTTGCTGGTATGGCCGAGACCCATAGCATCCGCGTGATGGCAGTAGATGATCACCCGTTGATGATGGCTGGAATCGTGGGTGAGATCAATGCACAAACTGACATGCGTGTTGTTGCAGAGGCTTCCGATGGCGATGAGGCGCTAGGGCTTTTTCGCAAACACCGTCCCGACGTTACGTTGATGGATATACGCATGCCGAAGGTGGACGGCATCGCGGCCATCTCGTTAATTCGCCAGGAATTTCCGCATGCCCGAATCGTGGTGCTGACAACTTCGGCGGGTGACGTTCAAATACTTCGCGCGTTTAAAGCTGGAGCGGTCGGATATCTGCTTAAGAACCTGCTGCGAACCGAATTAGTGGAGACGATTCGTTTGGTTCACAAAGGTCATAAACGCATTCCGCCAGAGATCGCCCAACAGCTTGCAGAACATGCGGCGGATGATTCCATCACCACTCGTGAACTCGATGTGCTCCGCGGTGTGGCAAACGGTAATTCCAACAAAATTATCGCTTCCGATCTGAAAATCTCTGAGCACACAGTCAAGAATCATCTGAAGAGTATTCTCTCCAAGCTGAACGCGAGCGATCGCACGCACGCCGTCATGATCGCTCTAAAACGCGGATTCCTCGATACTTAGAAGGGCAAGTATATTGGCGAGCCAGTGGCTGGTCTGCTTCGTTCTTAACACTCTTTTAACGGGGCGCATCTCCGTTCTCGTCGGGACCACCTTCCTGTTTCGCGCCGTGCCACAGTTTCGGCAGCTTCCATTTAGAACCGTTCCGTTCTGAAAGGTAGGCAATTCGGGCTGCTATTCGCAATTCAACTTCGGTGCCGGCCGCGCTCTTGCTCCACACATCCAGGTGCGCCCCAACTTTCTGTGCACGCTCTCTCATTCCAGGCAATCCAAAATGTCCGTCCCGATGTCCTTGCCGGAGAATGGTGGAGTCAATTCCCGTGCCGTCGTCCCGGATCCGTATACGCAACTCGCTCCGCTCGTAGTTGAGTTCGACTTCAATTGAGTGAGCCCCAGAATGCCTAAAGGAGTTGCTCAGCGCTTCCTTCCCAATCTTGAATAATTCCTCAAAGACTACCGGATGCAGGGAACGAATAGCCCCGTTGACTACCACCTTAAAGTCGCAAGAACTACCCCTCCGCATTCCCTCGCCAAAATTGGAGAATGCTGTTGGCAAGTCGTTTTGTTCGGAAGCAGTAGCCCGCAAATCCAACACCAGTTCGCGCCCTTCGAGCATCACCTGGTCCGATTGCTTCAGGGTTTCTTCAAAGATCTGCCGCGCGGGCTCCTCTTTACTGAGCTGAGATGTGGCTGTATGGAAACGCAGCAATAAACCCTGGATTCCTTGAAAAAACGTATCGTGCAAATCCCGTGCGATCCGCTCCCGCTCCGCGAGCCGTTCGTACATGCGCCCGCGCAGTTGCAAGGTCACTTGCCGAATTCGGAAACGGTATGCCAAATAAATAAGACCTATGAAACCAAGGAAACAAATGACTTTGAACCAAATACTCTGCGTGAACGCCGGTGGAATGGTAAATGCAAGCTGTGCTCCGGTTTCGTTCCAGACTCCGTCGTTGTTGCATGCGATTACACGAAACGTGTAATTACCAGGCGGAAGGTTGGTATATGTCGCTTCGCGGACCGAGACGGGGTCGCTCCAGTCCTCGTCATACCCTTCCAGTTTGTAGCGGAATCGAACCTTGCGCGGTGCGGCAAAGCTCGGCGCTGTATAAGCGAAATGAATGTTGCGTACTCTTTCAGGCAATGAAACGTGACCAGCGCTTTCGATTTCGCGTCCGTCCGCAGTGATTTCTTCGATGTGCACCTCAGGCGGCAGAGTGTTCTGATTCAGGTTGTGCGGGTCGAGAACGCTTAAACCCGATGTGGTAGTGAACAAAATGCGCCCGTCCTTGGTCGTCGCGGTTTGCGGTGTGTACCATCCGTTGTACAAACTATTTTGAACGCCAGCCGTGTTGTCGAGATAATGTGTAATCGCTACTGCGCGGGAGGGTTGAGCTATCCAAGAAGAGAGATCTCTTTCAGAAAAACTCACCAAGCCACATTCCATGTACAACCAAACATCGTTATTCTCGTCGTGGCGCATCCAATGTACCGCGTCGCACGGCAGACCGTTCTTGCGCCCGAGCACAGCTATCCGGCCATTCATCAAGCGCGCGAGGCCAATTCGTGTACCGACCCAGACTGCACCGTCTTTATCGACTTGAGGGTCTTGAAGAAGCCCGTCTCCGAGTCCGTCCGCTTGGCCATACCGTTCTACGATCCTCCCGCTCTTGAAGAACCAGAGTTCCCCAAACGTGCTCGTAAGCCAAATACCATCGCGTATAGGGTCGAACGCAAGCAGCATTGCACGCAGCCCAAGATCATTGCGGCTGAAGGTCTCAACAATATCTCCATTTTCTCGCAGGTGCAGCAACCCCGACTCACGATTCACAACCCAAAGATCGCCGTGACGGTCTTCGGCAACTTCAAACACATTCTCTCCGCTCGCGGCTCTGAGCGGAACGGTCTTGCGTCCTTCGAGCCACACCATGCCGTTTGGTGTGTTGGTGGCTAAGAGCATATGTCCCGTGGAGGTTTCAAATAGGCTCGTTACCTTACTGTTGGGAAGTTTTACGTTGGAGGTGATCAGACGACCGCCGATCAACTCATCCAATCCGCCGTCCGTTCCGATCCATGACACCCCGTCCGAGTCTGTAAGAACCGACTCGACGGTTTCCTCGGAGAGCCCTTCTTTTCTTGTCAGTCTTGGTACTGCAGGTTTCGTAAACTTATCCAAGCCGCTCACTGAAGCGACCCACACGTTTCCTTCGCGGTCCTGAATAATTGCGGTAGCAAAATCGAACGACAACCCGTCGAGAGTAGTGAATCGATCGGTGCGCCCCTCGTGGATGTGAACGATGCCTTGCCCGCCCGTTGCGATCCACAGAGCGCCCTCTCGGTCATTCAAGATCGCCCAGGCTGTCACGGGTTTTCCATCTATTCGTGTTAGATAGTCTTTGACTTTGCCCTCGTTCGTGAGCGCCTTGACCTCGTCCCCCCCATCTGAGAACACCAGTGTGCCGTTCGCATCCTCGGCGAACAGTCTAACCACCGACGGGAACGGAACAACCCTCATAGGCAGACCCGGTCGAATTCGCCAGATGCCATCATTCGCGCCAGCCCACAATCGGCCTTTTTGATCCGTGTACAGAGCTGTCACCCACCCCCCCATGAACTTGGTGTCTCCATAACATTCACCCTTTCCGCGGTAGACACGACATAGAGGAGAACTTCCAGGCTGCGACGATCCGCCTGCCCATATCGCACCGTCTTTGTCCTCCGCCAGAGCCTCCACCTGCAAACCGTCAAGTTCGTGGTATCTGCGAAACGCCCCATCTGTCCTCAATTCCGCGAGCCCTCTGCCGCCAATCCAAAGACTTCCATCCTTCGATACCAACAATGCTTCGAGGGGCGAACGAGGAAGAGGATCGTTGCCCGGAGGCTTCCATTCGACGAAGCGTACGCCGTCAAAGCGAAGCAAGCCAGCGGCGCTAGTTAACCATAAGTAGCCATCGGGAGTTTGTGCTAGAGAATCGATGCCGCCTCGAAAAAATCCCTCTTGCGCGGTCCAAGAAGTGTGCAGGTATTGCGAGACATCGAGCGACCGGAGTTGCGCAACCAGGGTTGGCGTTGCAAAGAGAAACGAGCAAATCAATACAGCAAAGCGAATTGCTGTCTGTCTCACGTCCCCTGAAGAATAGCTCATGGCAGCTTCCAGATTGCCGAATGCGTCTTGACCGCGCTTCTGTCGTTCCCTGAAATTCTCAAGCCCTTGCTCACGTTCTGTAAGCAATCGGCTCATCCAATTCATTTCTCTCCTCGGACTCATTCATGACTGTGCCCCGCAAATGAGTTCATCGAGTTCCCCCGACGAAAATATCATTATTGGACCCGGCGGCGCGAGCTGCGGTTTCGTAAGCATTGTTGTCATCGACCGTACCTCGTGTCACATGTTCGCTAGCGGCTCTTGCCTATCGCTTTTCTGAGTTTCATGCGAGCTCTTGCCAGCCGTGCTTTTACCGTTCCGGAAGGCACCCCGAGGAGATGTGCCGTTTCGCGTATGTTCAAACCATAGACGTCGCGCAATTGAAATGTTCGGAGCAAGGTGGGCGAAAGCCGGGAGGTCGCTTGAGCGAGCTTCTCCGCAACTTCTCGCTTGCGATATGCTTCTTCGGGCCCTGGCCGCGTATCCGAAAGCATCTCTGCCAGCGTGAAATCCTGCCCGTTGGTTTCGTCCAAAGCCAAATACACCCGACCGAAACGCCGACGCAGTTTCATTCGCGCAGAATTGATCACGATCGCAGTGAGCCACGTGGACATCTTCGCTTGTCCCCTGAACCGGTCCACGTGTGTTAAAGCCGCCAGCAGAGCGTCTTGAACTGCATCTTCCGCGTCGGCTGCGTCGCCCAGATGCGCCAGGGCGATTCGACGAAAGCGAGCAGAGTGTGATGCGATTAGGTCGGTTAGCTCCCGAACGTTTCTCTGATAACAACCGACTGGAATGGATTCTGGATGTGGTTGCACAGCCGCAGTTGCCATAGATGAACTCCTGTCACTCTTGAGTGCATGCCGGATTCCATTTGGCGGTCAGCACGTCCATCGCTCGTTTCTTATCAGTCATTTGCTCCTTCTGCATCTTTTCCGCGGTTGCTATTTCGACATGCGACTTCGGGCCGACATGTGGCGATGAGATCAACAGAGAAGGACTGTCGCAATGTCTTCAATGGCCAGGTAAAACCGTCATAGCACACGAAGACGGCGGATTGGCACGGGACTTGCTCCCCTAGTACCTAAGGGGCTCGGATATTGAACGCATTCGGAAGTCTGCGCGGCCACTGGCCGGAGTATCTGATGGAAGCCGGCGAAAGTGCGTCATACATGTTTCTTGTTTGTGCGTTTGCCACGTTGCTTCTCCATCCCATTTCTCCCATCTCGCAGCTCATCCACAGTGGGTTCTATCGTCGAGCTCTCATGGGACTTTTGGTTGGTTCGGCGGTTGTCTCGATCGTCCTGACACCTTGGGGCAAACAGTCCGGGGGGCATTTCAATCCGGTGATTACTCTCACGTTTTATCGGCTTAGAAAATTGGCGGTCTGGGACGCTCTATTTTATGTAGTCGCGCAATTCGCCGGTGCCGCTGGCGGTGTAGGTTTAGCGGTCTACGCCCTTCGAGATGCGCCGAGGAGCCCTTCTGTCCACTATGCGGTGACTGCGCCCGGCATATTCGGCAACGTCGGCGCATTCGTAGGCGAACTGACTATCTCTTACGTCCTGATGATTGGTATCCTGGTCGCCTCCAATCGCGGATCGTTGGCACGATTCACCCCCTACCTTGTAGGTGTTCTCTACGCAACGTTCATCACCTTCGAAAGTCCACTCTCGGGTATGAGCATGAATCCGGCGCGAACTTTCGGTTCCGCGTTTCGGGCTGGATACTGGCAATCTTTTTGGATTTACATGCTCGCTCCCACGCTGGGCATGTTGGCGGGGGCCGAGATGTTCTTATGGGCTCGTGGGGGAATCGGTCCCCACTGTGCAAAGCTCGATCATGACAACGACAAGCGCTGCATATTCCGCCACGGATATCAGGGGGCGCGAGGTCAGGATCTTAATCTTCAAGGAGAACCAAAAATGAATAAGTCGAAACTTGCACTTCCCGTACTCGCCATCATGCTGTTCGCCGCATGGTACGCGTTTCGGCCAGATCGGCTCATAACCAATCACCGGATCAACGAACCGTTTCCGGCTGCCGATCAAGCTTCCTCCGCAGTAGCCGTTGAGTCGGGCACGTTCTCCGGAGTCATGCATCCCACCGCGGGTACTGCAACCGTCTACCGCCTTGAGAACGGAGATCGCATTCTGCGCTTCACGAACTTCACTACGTCCAATGGCCCCGATGTTCACGTGTACCTGGTCGCCGCCGCCGATGCAAAAGACAGTGCAACGGTAAAGCACGCTGATTTCATCGATCTGGGAACGATCAAGGGAAATATCGGCGACCAGAATTACACCTTGGGTCGCGACTTGGATTTGTCGAAGTACCAGACGGTTTCTATCTGGTGTAAAAGATTTGCCGTCAATTTCGGCGCGGCACCCTTGAAGACTGGCAAAGCAACGTCGCATAACTAGCCGAGGACGAAAGAACAGGAAAAGCGGCGGAGATTATCGTCAAACTGCCTCGCGAGTTCAGGACACTGCTCGATTTGGAGAGGTCGAGGCGCTTTCAAACTGTCGAGATTTCGACGTTCGTCTTCAGGGCGTCACGCCGAGCCCCAAACACTAAACGGTGGCCGGACATTTTAGCTCGTTAACTTGCTGTGCGTGATGCCGAATTGTGCGAGCTTCGAAGTTTGGCAATTCCAGTGCTTCAGTTGTTCCACATTCCAAAGCCGAAGGGCCTCAGGCCCGGGTCTTTGAATGACACGAAGAGTGAGGAACTCAGATGAGTAAAGCAACTCCTATGACAAATCGCAGGGCGAGTGAAGCAGAATCATCGCAGGTGTTTAGCCGCTCGGCCGAGTCCCAGATCGTCATACCTACTATGTCCATTCACAAGGTCGAAGCCGATGGCGTCCGAGTGTTTTATCGGGCTGCTGGCGATCCTAGGGCGCCGGTACTTCTCTTGCTCCACGGGTTTCCAGCCTCGTCTTTTATGTTTCGCGAACTTATTCCGCGTCTGGCCGGCGACTACCGTGTCATCGCTCCAGACCTTCCGGGTTTCGGATTTACGGAGGTTCCCTCCGAAAGAAAATATGCATACTCCTTCGATGGGTTGGCGGCGACCATCGATGCCTTCACCGAAGCGCTCAAACTCGACCGCTATGCAATTTACGTGTTCGACTACGGCGCGCCGACCGGGTTCCGCCTGGCGATGGCCCACCCGAAACGTGTCGCAGCGATCATTTCGCAGAATGGGAATGCCTACGAAGAAGGCTTGAGCTCGGGTTGGAATCCGATCCAAAAATACTGGAAGGAGCCCACTCCCCAGAATCGCGCGGCCCTTCTCGATTTTCTCACCCCCGAAGCCACGAAGTGGCAGTACACGCACGGCGTGAGTGATCCAGACAGTGTTTCGCCCGAGTCGTACACATTGGATGCAGCTCTGCTGGCACGTCCTGGGAATAAAGACATTCAACTGGATCTGTTTCTCGACTATGCGTCGAACGTCAAGCTGTATCCGGAATTTCAGGAATATTTCCGCAAATCCAAGCCGCCTTTGCTGGCGATCTGGGGAAAGAACGATCCTTTTTTTCTTCCTCCAGGAGCAGAGGCGTATCGAAAAGACTTGCCAGATGCGAAGGTCCAATTCCTTGACACTGGGCATTTTGCGATAGAGACGCACGTCATCGAGATTGCAGCAGCTATGAAAGACTTCTTACCGCGAACCAATAAATAGTGATTGCAGGAGGAAAAGATATGGAACGTCGTAGCTTTCTTGGTGCGCTCACAGCCGCATCTCTAGGCGTTGCTTTCAACGGCGTTGTCACCAAGTTTGCCCGAGCCCAAAACATAGCGCAGCGTGCCACAAATTCGCAGGCTTCAAAGATGGGCGGGTTTCCCCAGAACTCAACCGTAATTTTGGTGCATGGAGCGTGGGCCGACGGCTCGTGTTGGCGCAACGTCATTCTGCCTTTAGAACGGCGTGGTCTTCATGTCATCTGTGCGCCGATCCCACTGACGTCCTTAACCAACGATGCTGCTGCTTTGAGCCAGGCGCTGGAACGAACCAGCGGCCCGGTGGTCCTGGTGGGACACGCCTACTCTGGCGCCGTGATCGCCGCCGTGCGGGACGAGCGGGTCAAGTCTCTGGTCTATATCGCGGCGCTCGCGCCGGATGAGGGTGAGACGGTCGCCAAGGTTTTCTATCTTGACCCAAAGCCCCCGGAATCCCCAAAGTTGGCTCCCGATTCTCACGGCTTTATATGGATTCCGGACGGTGGGTTTCGCCAAGCGGTTGCCCACAAGGCCTCTGCCGAACAAACAAACATTGCGCAGGCGGTGCAACGGCCAATCGCGGTTCAGTGCATTCAAGAACCCGCCCCCATGCCGGCATGGAAAACAAAACCGTCGTGGTTCCTGATCGCTGAAGAGGATCGCATGATTAACCCGAAGACGCAGCATTTCATGGCCGATCGTATGCGGGCGAAGGTCTATTCGCATCACGCGGACCACAGCCCGATGTATTCAGAGCCGAATCTCGTGATCAACATAATCGTGGAAGCGGCGCGTCAAACACTTTCATCCTAAAGTTTTGGTGAGAACTTGACTTCTTGATGGAAAAGATAACGATATGACCGCTACAAAATCTGTCGCGATTGTCACCGGCGCGAGTCAAGGCATAGGGCGGGCCACAGCTATGCGCCTTGCCCGCGACTTCTCAGTCATTGTGCTAGTGGCAAGAGATAAGGACGATTTAGACCAGGCGGCGGCCGAAGTAATGTCCACTGGGGCAGAAACGATGGTCTACGCTCTCGACCTAAGTCAATCACAATCGGCGAAGACCATTGTCGAAGGATCCCTCCAACGCTTTGGCAGAATTGACGCGCTGCTCAACATTGCGGGCGCCGTGGCGCAGATTGATTTATTCCAGATGACCGATGCGCAGTGGGATGACGGTATGGCGCTCAAATTCCACGGAGCGCGCCGCTTGACGATGCGGGCATGGGACGCGCTGAAGGCCTCCAATGGATCCGTTGTGTTTATGTCGGGAAGCGCAGCTTTCGGGCCAAAGCCGCAATTTGCGGCGGTTGCCACGATCAACGCGGCTATCAACGCCCTTGCCAAGGCATTCGCGGAGCAAGGAATCAAAGACGGCGTGCAGGTTAACAGCGTGTCACCTGGGGCCGTGATGACCGGTCGCCGGCATGCGTTCTTCGAAAAGTGGGCGCCTGCTCATAACCTTACGGTGGAAGAGGCAATCAGGAAATTTCCCGAGCAAGCTGGCATAACTCGCATAGGAAAGCCGGAAGAGATTGCCGACCTGATGAGTTATCTCGTTTCCCCGGCCGCGAAGTGGATGACCGGTGCAGCAGTGCGTATGGATGGCGGAGAGGTTAAAGGGGTTTAGGTCAGGAAGGAAGAAGCAATGGAACGTCGCACATTTCTGGGTGGCCTGACAGCCGCATCTATCGGCGCCCTGCTGGATCGGCCTTTTACCGAGCCGGCGCTTGTTCAGAACTCCGCTAAAACTGGAGGAAGCATGTATGACAAGGGATCTTTCGAGACCTCTCAAATCGAGGTCTCAGGAAACACGATTTTCGCGCGCCGCTACGGAAGTGGGCCGCCAATTCTAATGGTGCACGGCTTCCCACGCACAAGTCTGATGTGGCGATTCCTTGCGCCCAAGCTTGCCGAGAATCACACAGTGATCTGCGTGGACTTGCGCGCCTACGGACGGAGCGGGATACCTACTTCGACAGCTGACCACTTTCCTTATTCCAAGCGCGCAATGGCGAAGGAATTGGTTGAGGTGATGGACAAGCTCGGATTTCCGACTTTCACTCTGATCGGCCATGACCGCGGAGGGCGCGTTTCTTACCGCCTCGCCCTAGACCATCCGAGGAACGTGGAGCGGCTCGCTGTATTCGATGTGATTCCAATCCTTGAAGCGTGGAGCCGGTCCGATGCGCGCTTCGCTCAGACCTACTGGCCTTGGATTTTGCTGTCGCAGAAGCAACCGCTCCCGGAGAGTTATCTGCTCGGCGCTCCCGAAGCCGTCTTCCATAATCCCTTCGGCCAAGGTTCCTTCGGCCCGGAGATTCTCGAAGAATACGTTTCAACCTATCGCGATCCCGCCCGTGTTCATGGCATCTGTGAAGAATATCGAGCCGCAGCAAAGATCGATGTCGAACACGATCGTATGGACAAGGAAGCCTCGAAGCGAATCGAATGCCCGATGTTGCATCTGTGGGCCGAGGGTGGCCCGCTGGATACTTTTTATGCGAACGAGGGAGGGCCGCTGGGCATTTGGCGCCAATGGGCGCCGCACGCGCACGGACAGGCGATGAAGGGCGGGCACTTCTTCCCGGAAGAAAATCCTGACGACACCGCGGTTCTCGTCAAGCAGTTCCTCTCGGCTTGAGGCACTCATTGGTGAGGAGACAGGACTGTGTCTGCCGACAGACTATAGCGTCGGCATCTAATGAGGAGATGTCTTTGCGGGGACTTTCGGGGTGGAAAGGAATTGACCATGTCGAATCTTAAGGATCGTTTGGAAGGGTTTAAAAGGACTTTCGAGTCCGGGGCTCCTCCATACAATGCAACGCCAGAGATAGTCGCCACGATGCATCGTGCGACCGCTGAGCTTAAGGCATCCGGAATCGAAGGTCGTGCACTCAAAACTGGCGACCGCGCCCCAGATTTCGCACTTTTCAACCAGGACCACGTCGAGGTGTCGTCGAAAGATTTGCTGCGACAGGGTCCGATGGTTGTCAGTTTCTTTCGGGGACACTGGTGACCCTACTGCAATATGGAGCTGGAGGCTCTAAAGGAAATTGATTCTGAAGTGCAAGCGCTGGGAGCGCGAATTGTGGTCCTAACTCCAGAACTGGAGCGGTACACGCGCGCGTTGCGTAAAAAGCTGAATCTGCCCTTCGATATTCTCACGGATATTCATCTCAAGACCGCTGAGCAATTTGGCCTCGTCTTCACTTTTCCGGATTACTTGAGGGACCTCTACCAATCTTTCGGGAGCACCCTCGACAGGTTTCATGACGAATCGGAATACCGCTTGCCGATACCCGCGCGCTATATCGTTGATACGAACAATCTAATCCGGGCAGCGGATGTCAACGCCGATTACACGATCCGCCCGGAGCCGTCGGAGACGCTTAGGCTTTTGAAAGAGATTGTTCGAAAATGATTGCGCGCGTCAGTCAGCGTCAGACTTTGGCGACGATAGTCGCCTGAGTCCTCCTGGTCCGGGTGTCAGTTGCTTGGATCTATGGGAGCGGGCGGCGTTCCTCGGGCCTCAATTGCCTCACCGGCGTGCAGACATAGATCCTCGCGAAAGCGACCTGCGACGATTTGCACGCCAACCGGACTCTGACCCACCAGCCCGGTGGAGATCGCCAGTATCGGCAGACCCAGCGCAGGTGTCGCTCGCATCAGAAACTGTGAATCCCACACTCGTTGGAACGATTCGACGCCTTGCAGATCAAGTCCGTCTGGAAAAGGTAACTCGGCTGAAACCGGAATCACCAACACTGCATACCCATTCAGAAATACCTGCCACTGGCGAACCACAGTCGCGCGCTCAACGAGAGCCCGGGCGATGGCGTCTGCGGGATAGGTTTTAGTCCGCGGTCTCATCGCTGCCACCAATGCCATAGCGCCTGGATCGCCGTCACGCCCTACCGCTTCCGCGAGCTCCTCGAAACCATCCGCGAGCCATAGCCATTCCTGTACTTCAGCCGACTCGTTCAATGGCGGCGTGTCGTCAATTTCCTCCACAGTCCATCCGGCATCGACAAGGCGCCGCCCTGCATCCAGAACAGACGCCTCGACCTCGGGAGCGACCTTCCTCCCTGACGGTCGCTGGCATATTGCGGCACGAAGTGGCGAGGGCCGCCCTTCCGGCGGCGCGGGAACCCACCAAGGATCTCGTGAATCGGGAGCTGACATGGCAGAGAGAGCAAGTCGAAGATCCTCGACGGTACGTGCGAGGGGACCAACCACGTGCATCACCTGACCCCCGATAGTGGGCTCGGGAGAGGACGCGTTGTAGAAAGGGACTCGCCCGAGGCTGGGACGCAACCCGTGTACGCCGCAAGCATAGGCGGGATACCGCACCGACCCGCCAATGTCCGTCCCTAAAGCAATGTGTCCAATACCCGTCGCAACGGCAGCAGCTCCACCGCCCGTGGATCCGCCAGGAGTCAGTCCCCGATCTCGCGGGTTGTAGGTATGTGTGCCGCCATAGAGCAGATTGGTCGTAAACCAACGCAGGGCAAAAGTTGGCGCATTGCTGCGCCCAAGCAGCACTGCCCCTGTCCGCACCAGATTGTCCACCACAGGGCTGTTGAATTTTGCAACGAGGTTTTCTTGCAGCCTGCTGCCGTTGCTCGTGGCGAACCCTGCCTGGTCGGTGTTTATTTTGATAGTGACCGGTACGCCTGCCAGTGGGCCCGGATCGTTTCCGCCCGCCAGCATACTGTCCACTCGGTCAGCCTGGTCTCGCACCAACTCCGGTCGGCAGTCGACGATCGCATTGATCTTTGGGTTGACGGCATCGAGACGTTGTAGTGCTGCATCGGCTACCTCACGGGCCGACACTTTGCGCGTCTTTATGAGGCGAGCGACTTCGCTTGCTGACAAGCGCCAGAGTTCATTCATCGGAGTTGCTCCTCTACAGAACCATTTGTGATGTGGTGATTCATTCGGAGGCAGTGATCTTGATCCGCCTCGATTTAATAAGTGTGTCGCCTCGGTCAACGTGACCCGGTCGGTCGTGGCTTCTTCTCGACAGTGAATCCCAGCTTCCCCAGAATCCTTACCGCGCCGGTCTTGCCACCCTCGAAGTCGCCGGAGCGAAGTTGTTGCCCCGTTGCGAACTCATACGCTGCACCCAGGACCGCCTTCGGCGGGTAACGGCGTTCATCGAGGACTAGCTCATAAGTCGTCGTAGGGGCGAAACCATGCTCAGCGAAGAACTGCTCCGGGCCCAGCCGGTCGTAGTCGTGTATCGCGCGCAACACATCACGACGGGTCACGCGGTCCCATGCCACCATGTGTTCCTCCGTGGTGTTCACAACTCTTCGTTTGCAACTTAGAGACCGAAAGAAGAAAGGCTTCCTAGAACAACTTGGAGGATCTATGAGCCTCTTCAATGAGGCCAACGCACATCGCAGCACATGGCAAATCGTTGAGTTCGATTCCGAGTGCGACTAGACGTGTCGCCCTAACAACGCGAGGCGGGACAACGAGTCGCTATTAAGACACCTTCGCAATTTCCACGGCGCCCGCATGATCGCGTGATGAATTCATACCCTCGGCCCGATGGCTCGGCGCACGCTTGATAACAGCACGCAGACTGCATTGCACGGCAGTGGTTCAGGGTGAAACGCGTTTGGAGAATGGCTTGCTTATTAGAGCTACGGAGCGAACAGATGTCGCGTCGCATTGCATTGCTGATTCTTTCTGTCGTTCTTCTAGCGGGCCAACAGCCGGTTCGCTCGCAAAGTAAAGCCAGCGCCGACGGCTTTGATTTAGTCGACAAAGCGGGAAGCATTCGCAAACCAGTGGATGTTCGAGATCTTTACCAGCTGCTCGGAACCTACACCGTTGAGCTCGATCCGAAGGGGGAAGAGATGCATGTCACCTACGCTTCTCCTGGTGCCGCCCAGTATTACCGAAAAAACGGGAAGTTTGCCGACGGCACGGTTCTGGTGAAGGAAGTGCTGGGAACCGACCACGCTCCAATGACAACCGGCGATGCGCATTGGGCCTCGGACACCAAAGTCTGGTTCGTGATGATCAAAGATGACAAGAATCGCTATCCCAATAACCCGTTGTGGGGCGATGGGTGGGGATGGGCACTCTTCAAGGCGGATGCACCCGATAAGCAGGTCGCGACTAACTACAAGAAGGACTGCCTGGGTTGCCACCTGCCGGCTCAGTCCACCGGCTGGGTGTACGTCCAAGGCTATCCAGTTCTCAAATCAAAATGACCAACAACGCAAGACGCTCGGATTGGGACGAATTCAAAAGGAGAACGCATCAATGAAACGATCTGTCTTAATCGCACTCGTAGTCTTCACGTTCGTAGCTGCCATCCTTGTGTTTGTCGTGACGAAACCGGTTGCTGTTCAGGCTTCAGCTTCGAGCGTGGCTCAAGATTCGGGTTCGTCAGCGGTCTGGGATTCCAGCGGACAACTACAACGGCCGGTCGGATATCGACGCTGGGTTTTCCTGGGTGCTCCGTTAACCCCGAACGGTCTCAACAATGGAAAGGCGAATTTCCCCGAGTACCACCACGTCTATGTCGAGGCCAGGAATCTGGATGTCTTTCTGAAAACGGGGTCGTTTCCCGAAGGGACCGTGCTCGTCAAAGAATTGACGCGGGTGCTCGATCCAACTTTTCCAGACGGATCTCGAACTGAACCATCCGGACGCGGCTACTTCAACGGAATTTACAACGGCCTGGATGTGACCGTGAAGGACAGCAAGAAATTCCCTGAGACGAACGGATGGGGCTTCTTTAACTTCGGCCACCATCCCGAGCCCTATGCGGACTGGGCGAAAGTTATGCCTGCCACTGAGTGTGGCTTCTGCCACAAGGCCTACGTGGCCAAGACTGACATGACATGGGTTCAGTTCTACCCCATGCTCCGCGCCAAACAATAACCAGCTTGCCGCGACACGTTGGCGTCGCGGAGGCAACACGAGATTACGGCTGTATACAACAAATCCCGAGAAGATAAATGTCAAAGGAGACGAGTATGTCGAACGAAATGATGAGCATGCCGAAGGAGATGGCCACGTCCAATGGTCGTGGTGGCCATCTCTACATGCAGACGAACGAAGTCAAGAATTTCATTGTCCACTACCATCGCTCTGCCAACGGAACGCTGAGTGAGATGGAACGCGTGGCTACAGGTGGAGCCGGTTCCGGCACCTACAAGCCGATTAGCGGCCAGGAAAGCGCGCCGAATGCTTTCGAGGGAGCCGGTAGCGTCATCCTTACGCCAGATCGTAAATTTCTGTTTGCGACTAACGGCGGGGACAATTCGGTTTCCAGTTTCGCCGTCGGCGACCAAGGTCGGCTCACCCTCATCGACACCAAACCAACGGGGAATGCCATTGAGGGAAAGAGCGGTACGGCCAAGTCGTTGGCGTACTCACCCTCGAAGGCCATGCTCTATGTCGTGCACTCGTTCGGACCCGACCATATCCGGATCATGTCGGTCTCAAAGGATGGCAAGCTCACGCCGCGCAAGGAGCGATACACCGCGAATACCCCAGAGAAACAACATCGCGTGCCCACGCAAGGCGTGCTTTCGCCCGACGAGAAATTTCTTCTAGTCGGCACCACTTTCGATCTACCAGTTGCGATCTCAGGAACCTATCCGGACGGTTCCCCCATTCTCTGGGTGACGGGCACGGACGGCAAACTACGGTCTATTGCAACGAACGTGCCAGATCCCGATGGCATCGTGGTCTTTCGTGTGAACGCAGACGGTACGCTTGGCGAACCTTCGTTTCAGGACGGCGGCGGCGGCTCTCCGTTCTACATCGCATTCCTGAAGAGTCGGCCGGATACTTTCATTCTCGGATATGCGGTCGGCGATGGAGTCGGCCTGGGCCGCATCGACAAAGACGGCAGGATCAAGGTAGGCAAGCTGGTACCCATCGACACGAAGCGAGGCAAACCCTCAGAACTGTGCTGGCTTGCGGTCTCGCCCGACGATCGGTTTCTGTACGCTACGAATTTCGGCTATAGCAACCTGACCACTTTCCACATCGACGGTCCAGAACTCAAAGTCGCGAAGGATCCAGCATGCCCCGACGTCGAGGGTGACGGCACCTTCCGGGCGCTCTGCGGCGACATCAGCAGCGGACCCAGCGATAACTGGATTTCACCAGACGGCGCATTTCTTTATCAGATTTATGGGAACGCGTCGAAACTGGTTGGCTATGCGACCAAGCCGGATGGCACGCTAGAGGAAGTGACCAGTGTAGCCATCCCCTACAACTGCCCGGAAGGTCTTGCGGGATTTTGATGCCATCAGAGGACGCTACCCCGCCGGCGGCAAGCGGTTGCTGCCGGCGAAATACAAGCACGGCGTCCCCGCTTCTGGCGCGACGGCAATAGCTTGACAATAACTACGCACAACGCTCCCACTAACGGTGATCCCACTCATCGCGCTTCCGTTCATCGACGCGCGGGGGATTGGCCGACGGAAAGCGCGGCAGGATCAATCACTCTCGATTTTGACGCCCGCCATCGACGTCGAATTCGCCTGACTGGCGATCAAGGCGAAGATGTCCTGCTTGACCTTCCCCAGGCTGTTGCCATGGCTGATGGAGATGGACTGCAACTTGAAGACGGTAGATGGCTCAGGGTTCAGGCCGCGGCGGAGCTCGTTGTCGAAGTCAGACATAAAGATCCCAATCAGTTGGCGCGCCTTGCGTGGCATCTTGGAAATCGGCATTTGCCGACTGAAATTCGAGACCAAGTTCTTCGCATTCGCCCTGATCGCGTGATCGAGGATATGGTCATTGGTTTTGGAGCGAATCTCGTAAACGTGGAAGTCCCCTTCCAGCCCGAAGGCGGCGCTTACACCGGCCACGGCCACCATCGCGCCCATCGGGAGGATCGGCATCATCATGAGTGATAAGACCCTCAAGAATGAGGTGGGTTTCATTCCTTCGGCGCATGACCACTTCTTGCCTCCCCACTCATTAGCGGGGCTCCATCCACACTTAAGTAGCTCATACCGCGGAGATCGAGGAAGAGTCGTCCGCGTACATTCGTGAATCGCAGGAGTACGTGCCCGCAAAGCGCACAACGCGCGACGAGGCCAGGACACCGCATATACAAATACGCCTCGGCAAAGGACTTCTTTGCGCCGCAATTGGCACACTTTCCCTCTGCGCTCGTGATATCCGCCGCGAATATCCTGCTCAATTCACCTGCGGCAGCGTTACCGTCAAGATAATTCATAGATGCATTCATTTCCGTTCTCCTGTGGCGCCGAAGCGCTCTGTCCTGATCCTTTCGCGATCGTGGCCGGCGGCGATCAGCAGGTCGGTCGCACTTTCAACGAATGATGTAGGGCCGCAAACATAGCTGCTCGGCCGAAGGCTCGACGGCCATGTACCGCTGGTAATTAGTTCTGCATCGATGCGTCCTGCAGGACGCGGCCAATCCTTCGGAGTCACGCGTGTGTAGGCGTAGGTGACAACCACTGAGTCGCCCTGGCTTGATAGTGTTTGCAGCTCATGCCGATAAAAAATCGCTCCCGGTTCTCTGAGGGAATACAGCAATCGAAATGGTACTGTGCTGCCCGCCGAAGTGCGCGACCGAATCATAGCCATGAGAGGAACGATACCGGAACCGCCTGCCACCAGTTGGACCGGCCCTACCTGTTCGGGACGCCACACAAACCAGCGACCGATCGGGCCGCGCAACTCCAGTTCATCGCCGACCATGACCTGCTGCGTCAGGTAGGGGGACACTTCGCCATTGGGCAATCGGTCGACAGTGATTTCGATACGCCCGTCCGGACTGGGAGCAGAAGCAATCGAGTACGAACGAACAGCTGAGTAGCCGTCGGGAGCAGTCAGACGAACGTCAATGTGTTGTCCGGCGACGTGACCTGGCCAATCTGGAACGACGATCACAATTGTCCGCGCGGTCAATGTTTCATCGAGCAGCGCTACGACCTTGCCGGTACGCCAAGTCACTCTTCCGAGTACCTCTGTTCCAGCCATGGGTCTCCATAGATGTGATAGCCCAGCCCTTCCCAGAAGCCCGGCTTGTCGTGTTGCATCAGCGTCATCCCCTTCACCCACTTAGCGCTCTTCCACAAATAAAGGTGAGGGACTAGAAGCCGCGCCGGACCACCATGCTCCGGTGCCAGATCGGTGCCGTCGTATTTGAACGCGATCCAAGCCTGCTTATTCAAAAGATCCTTCAGAGGAAGGTTGGTAGTGTAGTCACCGTAGGAATGGAACATTGCGAAAGGCAAATCCGTCTTTACGTTCGCGAGCAGCGTATCGAGAGATATTCCTTCCCAGGATGTGCCGAGCTTTGACCATCTTGTTACGCAGTGCAGATCAACGTTGATCGTCTCCCTGGGCAAGTCTCGAAATGAGTTCCAATCCCATCGTTGCATCACGTTAGTGCCATCGTCGATCGTAAACTCCCAGCGGTCGAGCGAAATGCGTGGGGTAGGCCCGGCTGACAGAACAGGAAAATCAGTGGTGAGGTATTGACCGGGCGGCAGTTTGACTTCCCCCGCACTGCGTCGGCCGGCAAAGCCTCGCGAGATGATAGCCATAGGACGCTCCTACTCAGGGGCTGACGTCGTTTGATGCTGCCTTGCGAACGCCCCGGAAAAAACAGCAATCGAGGTTCCAATCAATGTCGTCACGGAATGGAAGAACTGCCCATTTCCCGCTTGCCTTCGAGACGAGAGCAGTCGAAATAGCGTCATGGCGTCTCTATCTCAACGAGGACAGCAGGAGCTCACTGAGAACGTCATTGTAATTCCTGAACGGCCGTATCCACGATGCTCAATCCACTGGCACAACGGTGCAGGCTGAACGCCTTCCGGGGCTTCAAGCGTTGGAAGAGCAGTTGCACATCAATCGCTGACGTGAGCGAAGCAGACAAGCTCACGAGACTGATGACTGACGATGGCCTAAGTCGCCAAGCGCCGTCGTCGATATAAAACCTCGAAGACTTCTTTGCGACAGGAAATGTCGGCCCGACGTCTTTTCCCGAAATGCGCTATCGATTCATCTTGCTGATTGTGAGCGTCTGACCATCTTGCGTCGAATGTGCGAGTGGCCCGGTTCGTGCACTGAACCGGAACGAAACATTTACTTCCACCCCTCTCTCGGGCAGCCGAGATCAAAAGGAGGAAATTAGCATGAGTTTAAAGTACCTCAGGTTCAAGACGTTTCCGCAAACTGCGTTGTTGACTTGTGTTTCCATTACGCAGCTGCTGCTCGCCGCCCCAAGTTTATTTGCGCAAGAAGGGGAGATAGCTCCTCCGTCAGCTGCCGTTGGCGCAGTCGTGCCCGAGACCTATTTCGGCCCTGCTCCTTCCACGGTGCAAAAGGAATTCACTGGCCCGTACCAGCTTCTCAAATCCGGCGAAGTCAATTTGAAGGACGAAACTATCACGTTGCCCTTGTACCACGGCCAACTCAAAGACGGCAGGAAGGTTTGGTACATCCTGACCGACGTCTCAGATCGCGGAACCTCCGAGGCGATTGGCTTGAACTACTCTGCCAAACTGAACAATGCAGTGGGCCGCGGAGTGCGACTGGGGACATTGGAAAAGGATACGACGGTCACATTCGATTCGGGCGCTGTCGATTTTCGGCCTAATCGAAGAGTCGTTCCTGGCGCTGCTCCTAATTTTTTCCCCCCTAAGACCGCCGAACCCGGTTCCGCTGGCGATGAGAACTATTCGCCGCTGGTCCGCATCCAAAACGCAGGGAATTTTATCTGGAACGCGCCCATCGTAGCCTTCAATGTTGAGGCGAGCCAGATCGCCTTCTGCGATGGCAATCCGAACTACTCGCTGGTGCACGATAAAGTGCTGAAGATCTGCCCGGAGACTCAAACGGTAACTCTGAAGCTTACTCAGGGATTCAGTTTCGAGCGTCCTGTGTTGTACCTCAGCACGGATGCAAATGACCCTGTCGCGGCGGCCCTCGAAGGCGCAACCTATGCTCCGGGACTGCGGGATGTAACCGTGGGGCACGACGACGGCGCCTTTAGCGCGGTGGAACGCCTGTTCCTCTTCGCTAACGGGCCTACCGGCAAGGGAAATCCGCAACGGCAGGGGCTCGATAGCGCCCTCTCCGACGGGCTCTCACCTCTAAACGTTTTGGGCGGCATCCCCACCGTGGCCACCGACTACAGCCCCCTCTGGGACCTGAACCTTGGCGTGTGGACGGAAGACGCGATCAGGAAGGGCTACCGCTCCCGATTGACCGAGGAGTTCATGGTTCTCAAGTTCGTCCAAGACGGATGGGTTACCGGGCCCAATGGTGGCAAGTACGGCTCAACCGGATTCATTGTGAACTGTCCGATTGCCTGGAGATACCGGTAAGGCACGAGCTGTGAACAACGAGGCGGAAGGCGGGGGAGAGCGATTACGCGTCTCCCCTGTCAGGGCGATCTAGGACCAATTAACAAAAGAAAGTTCTTGTGGTCTGATCGACCATTTCTTCCAGTTGAGCACTGGAGTCAACACAACTTGCGTGACCTTTGCCCTTCACCTGACCCAAGCGTTCGAACTCAGGAATGGGAGTGTCCGAACGCAACTTCTCACGTTGGCGTTCCATCCGCGCCTGGCCAGAGTTTCACGCAGGCAGGAGGAGAAGGCGATGGAAAACCGAATTGGAGCGAAGAACGAATTCTTCACGGTGGTGCTGTGCTGTCTCTTAGGCGCGGTTGCTGCGGCGCAAACGCCGGCCGAACGACTTAGTGACGCCACGAAGTGGCAATCGCAAGAGCCGAGTGAACCAGATGCGGGAACCTGGTCGCCCCTTATATTAACTTCCGCCGACGAGATTCGTGTTCCTCCTCCGCCCGCAAACCTTGATGTTAAGACGATCGAAGAGTTGGCGGTGGTGAGGAGCGCGGTTCGAAATCCATCAGCCCAGCAAAGATCTATCACTTGCAAATGGAGTTTCACAAACCAGGGTGCGGTCTGGCGGCATTTGGCGGACGAACTCGTCCTGCACAGCGGAATGGGTGCCCCCTCGATGTTGCGGGTCTACGCTGCGCTTCACATTGCAATGGCCGACGCGAATTTGGCGGCATGGAACAACCAGAACTATTATTTGCGGCCCCGTCCGTCTCAGATGGATCCGTCCATCCGGCCCTTAGTGCCTGAACCACAAAATTCTGCGTATCCTTCTGATCGCGCGGCGGCTGCCGGCGCTGCAGAGCGAATGTTAAGTTATTTCTTTCCCCGTTTTGAAGATCGGGTCTCGGCTCTCGCCGATGAATCTGTCTCGGCGCAGGTACAGGGAGGACTAAATCTACAGAGCGACGTTGACGTGGGGAGAGAATTGGGGCGAGAGGTAGCGGAGCGCGTCATTGCTGTTATTGAACAGGATGGCCGCCCTAACCAACTCGCTTTCGGCAGAGATATCCCGTGGGAACAGCCCTTGGCTGAGGAGACGGTCCGATTGGGAGTTAGATTTACGCCCACAGCGGGCGAGTACGACAACGACATACGTTGGCGGGCCCCGGAGCCAAAGGTGGGAGTTGTCTACGGTGATGCGCTGCCCTGGAACCAGGCATTGCCGGTTGATCCGAGCGCAGGGCAATGGAAGCCACTATTTCTGACGCGTTCCACGGTGAATGAATTAGCGGCGGTTCCGCCACCTCCAGCGAACAATTCTGCGGAGACCAAGCGCGACATGGAGGAGATCATCACGGCGGTCAACAACCGGACCTGCTATACCGATTTTATCGTTTTCAAGCATGGTGTCGATCAGCCTGGTCACTGGGTGGTACAAGTTCTCGACACGCTTACAGAACGCCATGTGTGGTCCGCCCCGCGCACCGAGCGCGCAACGGCCATGCTGTTCACGGCGATGTATGACGCGCTACTGGGCACGTGGTATGACAAATATCATTTCATGCGCCCCCGACCTGCTCATTTGGAACCCACCCTTCCAACCGTCATTTTAACGCCCAAGCATCCTTCCTATCCGGCCGGACATGGCACGTTCACGGCGGCAGGCGTTTCGGTCTTGCGAGCCTTCTTCCCGGAAGACGAGAGCGAGTACGGCGGATTGGTCGAGGAGGTCAACAACGCTCGGGTGTGGGGAGGAATTCACTTTCGGAATGATATGACCGCGGGCAACGAAATCGGTGATCGCGTCGCCGGAGCGGTCCTTTCCGCCATCCACCTGGATGGAACTCCCGGCGAGAATCCGTACATGTCGGTCACGAAGAGCTTATCCGATGACAGCGGTGGGCCATATTACAACCCGTTCTACCAGCGCAAGTGAAAAGTGGAGTGGCTTTGAAGCTACTCTCAATCTCGGCGACGTCGGACATTTTCCGTGTACCTGCCGCATCACTGGGCCGAGCACTTATGCTCGCTTCGCTCACGCTTGCTTACTTCGCGTTGTTCTTGCGATCCCGCTTTTCGGGCAGAGCAACGTGGGCGAGCTGCGGCTTAAGATCGCCGATCCGGACGGTCTTGGCGTGAAAACAACCGTTCATATCGTCAGCGCGGCAAATCAGTATCGAAATAACCTGGCGACGGGCGAGCACGGTAGTTTGATCGTTCAGCGCCTGCCTTACGGCATCTATCAGCTCGAAATCAGGCAGCCCGGGTTTGCGGTTGCAGCCGAAGTGGTCGAAATTCATTCTTCGATTCCGACCGAATACGCAATCCGACTCAGGCTACCTTCGGTGAATCAATCCGTAACCGTCAGTGGCAGCAGTTTAGGAATGTCATCTCGTTGCATTGCGAATAGCGTCTGGTGATGCTCTCTTCCAGCCTCATCTTTCCACGTGCGGTGTACATCGAGGACGCCGGAGTTATTCCCAAACTGAATTGTGAAGTGCTCGTGAGATGAATTTTTTGTGAAAACCACCTTGTCCATATCCATTTGGAAATCGATGGCGAGTTCACCCAAAGCAATGCCTTTCGCTCGGTGAGGAATTCTGAATGGGATTGTTGATTCGCTCATCTGTACCTAATAGTCGCACGTTTGATGTATTCACCAGTGTTGGCCCCGACAACTCGTTTGAACGCCTTACTGAACGCAGCGTCGGACTCGTAACCGACCAACCGAGCGACATCTATGAGCTTCTTGTCACGCTGCTGGAGTATCTGCATCCGCCACTCCGTTACGTATTCCAGCGGCGTTTGTCCGAGTAGCTCTTTGAAACGTGCTGCGAATGCGGAGCGAGACATGCCCGCCGCATCGGCCAGGGATTCGACCCTCCGGCGAGTGCGGCGATGCCTCGGTCGATGTCCTTCGCTAACGGCGGATACCTATACCCAGGCAGTCACTTCAACCAAGCGTGCTGCACAGACGAAGTTGGTGAAAATGATTCTACTGCCGAGATAAGAACTGGCGGGAGAACATGCTTTCAAGGAGTGACTTTCTGTTATCGAACCCTTTCAAACCCACGGCGAAATGGCCCGACTCCAATAAATCTTTTGTTTTGTTGGCGTCCCCGACGGGATTTGAACCCGTGTTACCGCCGTGAAAGGGCGATGTCCTAGGCCGGGCTAGACGACGGGGACGATGATGAGGCGGGCGCCAGAGGCAACAACAGATCGTAGCAACCATTGGCTCGGGTGTCAAAACCTCCATCCGGCTGAGGTATCCTCTTTTCTTTATCATCGCGCCAAAACCGATAACAGTGGCGGCGAAGGCGCGTTGATCCTGCCGGCCCGGCAGCAAGGTAATATCGCATCCCTCCAACCCATAAAACATCGACGAATGCAGGGAAATAGGCACAATTGTGGGGCGGCGCGGGAACTGGTAAAGTTACGCTGCGCAATCCGCTATGGGTGGCTTTTGCGTATCTCTGTATAAGGAAGAGACGGAAGGTTTGTCGAGTCCGCAGACACAAGGCGTCCCGGCCGATCTGGCGTTGGTGACGGGGCTGAAGTCGGGCGATCAGGGGGCGATGGCCCAGCTCTATGATCGTTACTCCTCCGTGGTGTATGCGGTTGCGTTGCGGGTGCTCGGCGACGCTGGGGCGGCAGAAGATGTGCTGCAGGAAGTGTTTTTGCAGTTGTGGCGCAACCCCAGCGCGTTCGATGCGGCACGCGGAAGTCTTGCCAGCTGGCTGGCGGTTATCACGCGAAATCGTGCAATTGACATGCTGCGGCGGAGGAAGCCGGAAACTGATATCGAAGACGTGATCGTATCGGTAGCCCCCGACTTAGCTGGAGATGCCGACCGGGCGCGTGCGGCCGAGAAGGTGCGCGGAATAATGGTCGGAATGTCGCTTTCACAACGCAGTGCGCTGGAGATGGCCTATTGGCAAGGGATGAGTCATTCGGAAATTGCGGACAAGACGGGAGAGCCGCTGGGGACTGTGAAGACCAGGATTCGCTCCGGGTTGATCGCGTTGCGGAAGGCATTTCAGACTTGAAGGAAGCGCTCGGCGGGAATAGCCGAGGCGGCTGTCCCTGCGTGAGACGGTAAAGTGATGACCGAGCACGAACGATTTGCGGATGATCTCGCACTATACGCGCTGGATGCGCTAACCGGCGAAGATCGCGCGCGCCTCGATCAGCACCTGGCGGCGTGTGCGGCCTGCCGGCTCGAACTGGAACAGCTGCGCGGGGACACCGCATTGCTGGCACTGTCCGCGGCGGGCCCGCGGCCTCCGCAACGGGCACGGCAGAGATTGCTGGATGCCGTGGCTCGTGAAGCAGCGGCTGTGGCTCCTTCGATCGTGCAAACATCGCGCAAAGATGGGACGCCCGCTTGGGTAGGGATTCCTGCGCGGCGGTCCTGGTGGGGAACCCTCGGGTGGGCGGCTGCGGCCGCGGTCGTAGTGTTTGCCTTGTCGCTGTGGCGCGAGAATCTGGCGCTCAAGACAATGCTGGCGTCGGCCGGATCGCGGGCGGCTCAGAGCCAGCGCGAAATGGAAGAATTGAGACGAATCGCTGCTCCGATCATCGCACCTGAAGCGCAGCGGGTGACTCTCGTCTCGGCGAAGACTCCGCCGCAGCCGCAAGGGAAGGCCTTTTATCTGCGGGGCCGCGGCAGCTTAGTTTTTCTGGCCAACAATATGCCGCCGTTGCCGCCGCAGAAAGCTTATGAGTTGTGGCTGATTCCAACCAGCGGTGCGCCCATTCCTGCCGGGGTGTTTAAGCCCGATGCGCACGGCAGCGCGAATGTGGTGAATCCCCCGCTGCCGGCGGGCGCGGACGCGAAGGCGTTTGCCATTACAGTTGAAAATGAAGCGGGAGCTTCGACGCCAACGATGCCTATAGTAATGATGGGCACAGGTGAGTAGCCAGCGGCCAAGTGGGGGCGGTGGTCATGTGGGGACAGCCGCCTCGGCTATCCGCCGAGCGCAGCGAGGCCTAGTTGGAAAGTATACCCGCGAGTCACCCGCACGGGGCTGTCACCGGCCCTGAGATGCTATTGCTGCTTTTCCAGAACTTTGGCGGCTTTGGGAACGGCGGCGTGCTCTTTTCGATAAGCACGAGCTACATCGCCAAGCGGAGTTTCATAGGGCAAGCTGCCGAATTGCGCCAGCGGTTGCTCGCCTTGCGCGTAGCTATACGCTGAAACACCGAGCAGACTGTTTTCTTGCGCCATGGCGTGCTGCGAGGCGTGAAGCGCGTGCTCTGGCAATACCAGGGGTTGTGCATTGCTGCTCAGCACCGATGCTGTTTGTCCGAAGGCTGCGCTACCGCAAAGAAAGCACACAGCGAAAAGAGTGGTTGTCAGCAGGTGCCTGTTCGTAGAATGCTTGGTCATAGGATTCGTCCCGTCCGGGGGAAACTGCCAAATTTTGTCAATCTCCGCGATTGCTTCAATTCGACGGCTTTCATCATTGGTCAGGGCAATCGGCATACCAACTCTCTGTAGATGGAATTCATAGTTAGCGATGGTAGTTTTAGCGGCAGTGGCAAGCCTTTGCATATATGTGGAAGTTGGCGGGGCCCGGTTTAGGATCGCTGGACCGTGGTGGAAATGCCTGCCGAACCGGCGGTACTCTTGCAATCATCGGGATCTTTCGATTGAGCAAGTCCGTCGCATCTGCGACGTCCTTCTTCCGCTTAGGATGGCACAGCCTTCGGAGGACGACAATTTGACCAGAGGGTGATCCATGACTCAATCCGCGCCGCGTTTTATTTTCGTCCTCCTTTTCCTGGGGTTAACACCAGCGGCTTTGCTGGCCCAGACCGACTGCGAAGGCGGGAACGGAACGCTCGATTCTGCGCATCCGAAGACGATCACCGCGGCGGAAATCATTCAGAAATTAGGCGCCGCCGAGACAGCGGCTAAAACAGCCCGCCTTCACTACACCTTCAAGCAGGATGTGCTGGTGCAGACCATCGTCGGCACAAAGGTGACGGGAGAGTTTCACGAGGTCACGACTGTTTCCTACGATGACAAAGGGAAGAGACAGGAGCTGGTGACCTTCGCGGCGCAGTCCTCTCTGCGCGGCCTGCAGCTCACCGAGACCGACATGGAGGACTTTCGTATCTTCATGCCCTTGATGCTGGCGACCGAAGATCTCCAGACCTACAACCTCACTTATGCCGGGCAGCAGCATGTCGACGATCTGGACACATTTCAGTTTCGCGTGGAGCCGAAAAAGAAAGATGACAAGGCGAAGCGCTATTTTGAGGGACGGATCTGGGTCGACGCCCAGGATTTCGCTATCGTGAAGGTCTGCGGCAAGAGTGGCCCAGAAAAAATCGCTGTAAAGAAGCGCGAGCGCTCGGACCTGCGGCCGACATTTGTGACGTACCGGCAGCAAGTGGATGGGCGCTATTGGTTTCCTGCATACACACGGTCGGATGACACGCTGCAATTCAAGGCCGGGCCGGTGCGCTTGAAGGAGGTCATCAAGTACACCGATTACAAGCGGGCTGAGGCTCGATAAGTTCTCAGGGCCGCTCGAAGCCGCGCCGATCCTGGTTGTTCACGGTCCTCTCATCGCATGACGGGATGAGTCGAAAGTCCCGTGTGCAGGAAGTTTCACAGTTGACATGAGGAAAGAATAGAAGGAGAATCATCGGCATCTTGTTGTCCCCTGCTTCCGTTTCACGCTGGAACCTCAACAAGCCTTCGTAGATACACAACTGCACAGACGGCGCTGTCAACGACTCTAAGGAGATTTCCATACATGAAGCAACGAAACACTGCGCTCAGCTTATCGGCTGCGCTTACGGCGGTGGCATGTTTTGCAGGCCCCGCCCTTGCCCAGGACGTACCCGTTCAAAGAAACCCAATCGTGACCACTGCAACACACGTCACAACCACCCAGGCTTTTCGGGACATGACGGATGTGCCGTGGCACAACGTCAGCAAAGTCATGCCCGAGCACAAACGATACGGAGGCCAGCACATCAGCCGAGGACCCGACCCGGTGGCGCAGACTGAAATCCTGCCCCCGGTCGGCACGACTGGCCTGCTGAGCTTCGACGGGATTTTTGATAGCCAGGGCGGCGGCTATGTTCCGCCCGACACTAACGCCAGCGTGGGTGGGACCCAAGTGGTCGAGACGGTGAACATTGCCTACGCCGTCTATGACAAGACAACCGGCGCGCAGATTATGGCCCCGAAAAACATCCAGACGCTGTATACGCCGCTGGGGGGAGACTGCGCCACCGCCAACTTAAGCGATCCGGAAGCAACCTACGATAAGGCCGCGCAACGCTGGCTGATCACGATGATCGCCTACAACAACACCTTCAGTTCGAATGCGGCTTGCATAGCGGTTTCCACAACCTCAGATGCGACCGGAACCTATCACCTTTATTCTTTCAACTACAAGAACGTTCTCCCCGATTATCCGAAGCTTGGGGTGTGGCCGGATGCATACTATCTGACCACCGACAGCTTCCCGAACGGTGGCAACTTCACCGGCGCGGAAACCTGTGCTTTGGACCGCGCCAGCATGCTGGCGGGAACTTCAGCCGTCTCCGTCTGCTTCCAGCGGTCGTCGGTTGACTACGCCATGTTGCCGGCCGATCTCGATGGCAGCACGCCGCCACCGACGGGCGCTCCGAACTACCAGATGGACCTGGGAACCGCCACTTCGGTCAACCTCTACAAGTTCCACGTTGACTTTGTAATCACCGGGAACTCCACCTTTACTGGCCCTACAGTGTTGACCGTGCCGTCCTATTCAGACGCTTGCGGTGGCGGGGCCTGCATTCCGCAACCCTCAGGCGGGGAACTGCTGGATTCGCTGGGCGACCGGTTAATGTACCGTCTGCCTTACCGCAACTTCGGCGATCACGAAGCACTGGTTGCCAGTCACTCGATCAAGGGATCGGGATCGGTTGTATCGGCGGAACGCTGGTACGAGATCCGTAGTCCCGGGTCCTCGCCAGTTGTGTACCAGTCCGGAACTTTCTCGGCCTCGACCTTTGACTTGTGGATGGGCAGCATTGCCATGGATAAGAACGGCGACATCGCCTTCGGTATGAGCGCATCGAGTTCGACGCTCGATCCCAGCATCATTTACACGGGCCGCGTTCCCACCGACACCCTGGGAAAGATGGAGTCGCCGCGACTTGTTCTTAAAGGCACGGGCGTCCAGAAGAGCAGTTTCAACCGTTGGGGAGACTACAGTTCCATGCAGGTTGACCCGGCGGATGATTGCACCTTCTGGTACGCGCAGGAGTACTACAAGACCACCGGCAGCTTCAACTGGAATACTCACATGAACTCGTTCAAGTTCACGGGTTGCAACTAAGATCACCCGTTTAACCAAGACCCGCTCCGCAAGGGGCGGGTCTTTTACTTGCATTCGAAGATAGCGAGCGCGAGCCGCACGGCGAACCAGGAATCTCGGACTGGCCGCCCCTACCACTTTTGCACCCGCGATTTCAACTCCCCGCTGTGGAAATTTACGAAAAACGGAATCGCCCGTGCAATTTACGAAATCAGAACAGAAATCAAGATTAGGTTCTTTCTGTATTGACTTCCGACCCCCGTCGATATTAAAAGCCCAAGGTATCGGCGTTAAGCCCCATGACCGCCGATAGCAAGTTCCAACCAAAGTTGCTGTCGTGTTACCGCGTCACGACGTTCAAAGACTAGAACAAGGAGCGTTGTCCAATGACAAGAAGATTTTTTTCCCCTGTAATCGCTGCTTTGGTGGTGTTGGCATGTTTTGCCGGCGCCGTATCTGCCCAGGACGATAGCGAAAGCACCCCGCCGCGGGCTATGTTCGTTACGCTGCCGGCGCACTTGCGTACCGACATCGCTCCACCCCCGGCCTCGCTGCCGAGCTGGAACGGTTCGTTTACCTACAATGGAACGAACTACACCTACAACATGGTGGGTACGGCGCCTTCCAGCAACAGTTCGACCACGGTTACAACCTACATCATCCCGGTGAAGATCGTTATCACGGCTCGCAACGGGACGAAAACTACTTTCGATCCGTCGCACGTGCTCTCCAACGGCAACACGGTGACCACGAACACAACCACCTCTCCGATTTTCGATTCCACCACCACCTACACCCAGGGCGGAGTGGACGTCGGCACCACGCAGTATATCGATGCCTTCCAGCGGGCGAACTTCTGGGGCACCGTGAAGACCGACACCAACTACCACGTGCTGCTGGGACAAACCGTGCTGGCGGAACAAACCCTCAGCCCGTCGCGAACTTATGGGAAGACCGGATCGCCATTCGGCTTTACTGCCGGAGAAGTGGACATCAACTGGTTTGACTCCCAGCTCCCAGGCATCATGACCAAACTCGGGATTCAACCGAACACATTCCCGATTTTTCTGACCTATGACGTGTACCTGACATCGAGTGGCCAGTGCTGCATCGGCGGCTATCACAGCTCGGAAGGCAGCGTAAGCAATCCGCAGTCCTACGCGGAGGCAACCTATGTGGATCATCCCGGCGCCTTCTCTCAGGATGTGTCGGCCCTGTCGCACGAAGTCGGCGAGTGGATGGACGACCCGCTGACCGTCAACTACAACGGAAACAATACTCCCTGCGGCATCCTCGAAGTGGGTGATCCGCTGGAGAACAATCCCAATTACGGAGGCTATCCCTACACCCTGCACGGGTTCACCTACAACCTGCAGGATCTGGTTACGCTTCCCTATTTCGGAGCGCCGCCAAGTACTTCCGTGAACGACTGGTTCACCTTCCAGGGCGAATCGCTTTCGGTTTGCCAGAACGGATCGTAGAATCTGAAATCCCCCTGTCGCATGTGACCCGCTCCGCAAGGAGCGGGTTTTGTTTTGAAGACTCGTATCGGGGCAGGCCTCTCAGGCTTGCCAAAAAGACTTTCCCGGCCTGTTCAAGCGCAGGGCCCAATCCTCCGGGAGCAATCACGCTTAATCCGCATCCACGGCATGTGTCCCGCCATATTTCTTGAACACAGAATCGCGGGAGATAACACCTTCCAGCTTGCGCGAGTCGGCGCGATTGACGACCGGGACGAGTGCGCAATCGTTCACATAGCGCAGGGCAGCATCGAGGGGCAGATCGGGATAAAGACTGGGCAGCGATTGTTTGGGAAGAACCGAGGCGAGGGTAAGTTCGCCTTTACCTTCGCGGAAGAGGCGCTGCAGTTGCTCGCGCGTAACTGCACTCCAACCTGAGGGATGCATGCGTACCAGGAATTCGGAATCGGTTGAATCCTGAATGCGCCGGGCGTTGGCATCGACATAGTCCTGCGCACTGAGAATTACGGACGGGATGGGGAGCATGGCGTCTTCGACACGGAGAATCGTCCCTTCCCGGTCCTCTTCCAGCGAGGGCAGCATGAGTCCATCCTGGCGGGTCAGCATGTCGAAGATGGGAATCGGCTCGAGGGCGCGGGAGATAAGATAAGAAAAAGTGTTGGCGACGATAACCGGAACAATGATCTCGTAGTTGCCGCTGACCTCCAGCACCATGAACACCGAGGTCATGGGGACACGTAAGAATCCGGCGAATAACACGCCCATGCCGACCAGAACATAAGTGCCGGTGGACCCAGTGAGGTGCGGAAACAGCATGCGTTCGATGTCGCCGACAGCGCCGCCCAGCATGGCGCCGACGAAGAGCGTAGGCGCGAACATTCCCCCCGGAGTACCGCTGACGAAAGAAACTGTAGTGGCAACAATTTTCGCGACGGCGAGAATGGCCAAAAACTTCCAGGCAAATTGGCCGTGCATGGCCTGGTCCATGGCATCGTAGCCCGCGCCCATCACTTGCGGCGCACCGAGAAAGCCGATAAGGCCCACGATAAGTCCGGCGACGGCGGGCTGGAAATATTGCGTCCAGCGCGGCATGGCCTTAAGCCGGGGGCGAAGGAAGCCAACCGACTTGGCGAAAGCCACCGAAGCCAGGCCGCCCGCGATGCCAAGCACGGCATACGCGATGAGTTCGCTCGGGCGCTTGAAAGTGGTAACGGGAATGCGGAAAAGCGGCTCGCTGCCGAGAAATCCGCGCACGATCACGACGCTGGCCACGGCGGAGAGGACGACAGAACCGAGAATGCCCGCGCTCCAGCGCCCGATCACCTCCTCGATCACAAACAGCACGGCGGAAATGGGAGCATTGAAGGCGGCGGCCAGTCCGGCGGCGGCACCGACTGGAGCCATCAGCCGCAGTTTTTCACGCGAGATTTCGAGCTGGCGTCCGAGAGCCGAGGCAATGCTGGCTCCGATTTGCAGCGAAGGATCCTCGGGGCCAAGCGATTGGCCCGAGCCGATGGCAAGCGCGGCGCAGATGAATTTTCCCACTGCCGTGCGGAACGGAATATAGCCGTTGAATATGTACAACGCGGCTTTGGTCTGGTTCACCCCGCTGCCGCGAATGGCCGGGAAGACATGCAGCACAAGCGCGGCGACCACCAGGCCGGCTGCAGCCGGCACCGCAAACATCCGCCAACTGTGGGTTTGAGGCAGAGGCCCGAGCAGAGCAAGGTGCATCCAGTCGATGGCCAGGCGGAAGCAGACGACGGCGAGGCCGGAGAATATCCCGATGAATACGGAGAGAATCAGAAAGAAAACTTCTTCGTGAAAAACGCCGTCCAGGCCAGACAACACCCGGCTGGAGATCCTGACCCGTGCTGGAGCGGCTTGCGCCTGATCAGGCGCAGAATTGCCGGTGGCCAGATCGCTCATTGCGTATTGGCCTCGCGTTTCTGGGAGATAAGAAGTAGGGCGAGGTCAAGACCTTGCGGAGAACCACAAACGCTTGCAGTCTGCTGTTCGATCTGAAAAACCACATCCATGATGGTGTCGGGCAGGTCGGTCTCCGCCGGCGAGCGCAGCCGGGCCAGGTCAGGCTGGGTGGACGTCCACAGAGACTGCGAACCGGACAGCGCCGAGGCCGGATTGTCGGTTGCCTTCAGGTCGATGCCGGTTTGTTGCGCACACGTTTGAAGCCGTTTTTCCGCCTGGTCGAAAGCAGCGGTGATCCGCCGGTTGCGTTCGGCATCCGAAATGTGGCTTTGGAACGGATTGGCACCAAGCACGAGTTCGGTGGTCGCCAGAAGCTGGCTCGAGTTGGAATCCTGGGGATCGACTCGTACCGCTGCCTGCAGATAGCGGTGAGCGGCGGTGTAATTGGCGGACTGGTACGCGGCCTGTCCGGCTCCAGCCAGCGCGGCGGGGTTCGCGGGTTCAAGGCGGAGAACTTCCTGATATTGAGCGAGCGCGCCGGTGAAATCCCGAGCTTGGGCAAACAGTTGGGCGCCGCGAAGGTGCTCGCCAGGATCAGGCGGCAAAGCGGTGGCCAGGGCCATCAATTCGGATTCCGCGTTGGCGACAGCCCCCTTGCTGAGCAGGAACTGGATGAGTTCGATGCGGGCTTTGTTGCGGTTGGCGTCGGGGTTACTGTTCCACGCCCCATACATGGCGTTGTGATAGTAGCGCGTGGCGTCTTCAATGTTGCCGCGGTGGGCGGCAACGCGCGCCAGGGCAAGATTGACCGCGGCATCCTGCGGAGCGCGCTGCCACAACGCGAGGAGGTACGATTCGGCTTCATCGAGCCGGCGCGGATCATTGCTGTCGCGCAGGGCCCGGGCCAGGCTGAGTTGGTACTGCGAGTTGGTGGGGTCGCAGGTGAGGGCGGCGCGGAACGCGGCGATGGCGTCCTCGTAGCGATTTGAGCCGGCAGCGGCCAACCCAATTTCATACAGTTTGCGGCCGCGCGCCTGCTGGTTGGCGTTGTAGCGCGTAACCAGATGGCTGACCGCAGCGAAGGCAACTACCGCGCCAAATGTCAGCACGAGCAGGATGACCGGCGCGGAGCGGGGGAGGGATTTGAGGAGCATCCGCGGCATATCTCGTATCACGATACCATTTTGATGGGCGGCGTTGGCTGGTGGCTGGAAATCTTCTTTGCGACCTTCACTGGCAGTGGCTCAGTTTGAACATTCTGCTGATCGCATCTCCGCCGGCGTCATCCCGAAATCCCGCGTTTTCACCAGCGGGATGAGGGATCTCCCGGGAGCACACAGCCGCAGTAGTCAAACTGAGTCACCACCCCTTCACCGCATTCCTTTGCGACCGCTGCGGTCAAAAGCTTTTGCCGCAAAACGGCGCCAGAATTGCCTTCTCCACACTAAAACCCCGGTTCAGGTAAGATATTCGGTCCGCTTGGACCGCCCAAGAATGAATCGCGAATATCACAAAGGCTACAGCCAGGAACTCAACCGGGACATGGAGGCGCTGGTTTTTGGCCATGCGGGAACGCCACTGGTGGTATTCCCCACCTCCATGGGAAGATTTTTCGAATATGAAGATCGCGGCATGATCGGCGTGCTTGCGCCGAAGATCGAGCGCGGCGAATTACAGGTGTTTTGCCCCGACGCCGTCGATCTGGAGAGTTGGTACAACAAGCATGTGCATCCCCGGGTGCGGGTGCTGCGGCACCTGCAGTACGAACGCTATATTCTGCACGAGTTCGTTCCGTTCATAAGGTGGAAGAATCAAACGCCGCGGCTGGCTATGACCGGGTGCAGCTTTGGGGCTTATCACGCGCTGAATTTTGCCATGAAGCATCCCGATGTGGTGACGCACTGCGTGAGTATGAGCGGGGCCTTCGATATACACAAATTTCTGGATGGGTACTACGACGATGACTGCTACTTCAATTGCCCGCCCGACTATTTGCCGAATCAGAATGACGACTGGTTCTTGAGCCGTTACCGGCAGATGAAGATCGTGCTGGGTTCGGCGGATTGGGATATATGTCTGGACGCTAATGTAAAGATGTCGGCGATTTTGAATGGCAAGGCCGTGCCGCATTGGCTCGACATCTATGGGGACAATTCGAAGCATGATTGGCCGCTATGGCTGAATATGGCGGCGAAGTATTTTTGAAACACGTATCGCAGATCTTAAGCTAGAGACGTAGCTTGCTACGTCTCTGCGTACAGCATTCCGGACGATGGCGAGAAGAGACGTTGCAAGCAACGTCTCGACAGGAGAGGGTTGTGAGTACAAAGAAAATTGGGATCCTTTTTGGCATGGAGAACACGTTTCCACCCGCGCTGGTGGAGAAGATCAACTCAATGAACGTGGATGATGTCGTCGCCGAGTTTGTGATGGTGGGTGGCATTCGCATGGATGAGCCCAGAAAGTATGCCGTAATCATCGACCGCATTTCGCAGGATATTCCCTTCTACCGCGCTTACCTGAAGAACGCCGCGCTGCATGGAACGATCGTGGTCAACAATCCGTTCTGGTGGACAGCGGACGACAAGTTTTTCAACTACGCGCTGGCGCACAAGCTGGGCGTGGCTATTCCGCCGACGGTTATTCTGCCGCACAACAAGCATCCCGAGGGAACGACCGACCGCTCCATGCGCAACCTGATTTTCCCGCTGAACTGGCAGGAGTTGTTCGATTACGTCCAGTTCCCTGCTTTCCTGAAGCCATTTTCCGGGGGCGGGTGGAAACACGTTTATCACGTGCATTCGCCGGAGGAATTTTTTCAGCACTACAATCAGACCGGCGATTTGTGCATGACGCTGCAGCATGGCGTGGTATTTGAGGAGTACTACCGATGCTATGTGGTGGGGCAGGAAAAAGTTCACATCATGAAGTACGACCCGCGGCTGCCGCATCATGAGCGGTACGTGAAGGGGAATCCGCCGCCCTCAACGGAAGCTTTAAGAGCCAGAATAGAAAAAGATGCGCTGACTTTGTGCCGGGTTCTGGGATACGACTTGAACACGGTGGAGTTCGCGGTGGAGGGCGGCGTGCCTTACGCGATTGACTTCCTGAATCCCGCGCCGGACGCCGAGATTACATCGGTCGGGCAAGAGAATTTTGACTGGATTGTGAATGCCGTGGCCCAAATGGCGGTAAAGATGGCGCTCACCGGAGAGGATCCCGCGCGGGAACTGCGCTGGGCATCATTTCTGACGGGAACCGAGTCCGAAGCCAAGCCAGCGGCGCGAAAAAAGGCTCGGGCTCAGAAGCCATGACGCGGCTTGAATCACAATTTTGATTTCGTCCGGCGATCAAACCAACAGCCAGCAGCCACGCGCGTTTCCTCCCGGAAAAACCCTCCTTCATTGCTATACTGTTGTAATTCGTCCTCCCTCGCGGAGCACTGCGGGCAGACGCAGGTTCCTCTCCCCTGGCTTGGCTCAGGGTAGGAATGACTCGGAGCGACAAGGATATTGTGGCTTATTTGCCGCAGGACTCGATTTGGCATGGATCCAACTTTCACCATCGGAATCGAAGAGGAATATCAGACCATAGATCCTGAAACCCGGGATCTGCGGTCGCATATTCAGGCTGAACTTCTGGAGAAGGGGAAGCTGTTACTCCAGGAGCGCGTGAAGGCGGAGATGCATCAGTCTGTGGTCGAGGTGGGGACAGGGGTCTGCAAGAACATCAAGGAAGCCAAGGCTGAAGTAAAGATGCTGCGGCGCGACATCATTCGCCTCGCCCGGGAGAATGGACTGAAGGTGGCGTCGGTGGCGACGCATCCGTTTTCCGACTGGCGCACGCAGGAAATTCATCCCGACCCACGATACAAAAATATTGTCGAGGACATGCAACTGGTGGCGCGAGCCAACCTGATTTTTGGCCTGCATGTGCACATCGGCATTGAGGACCGCGAGACCGCGATCCACATGATGAATCACGCGCGCTATTTCCTGCCCCACATTCTTGCGCTTTCCACGAATTCTCCCTTCTGGCTGGGAATGAATACCGGATTGAAATCCTACCGCTGCAAGGTATTCGACAAGTTTCCGCGAACCAATATCCCTGATTACTTTCCCAGCTGGGGCGAGTACGAAAATTTCATCAAGCTGCTGATCAAGACCAACTGCATCGATAACGCAAAGAAGATCTGGTGGGATATCCGCCCGCATCCGTTCTTTAACACGATCGAATTCCGCGTCTGCGACATTCCGATGCGCGCCGATGAAACCATCGCGCTGGCGGCCCTGATTCAGGCCACGGTGGCGAAGCTGTATAAGCTGCATACAGCAAATCAGGGATTCCGTTTATACCGCCGCGCCTTGATCATGGAAAATAAGTGGCGGGCGTCGCGCTACGGGCTCGATGGAAAGATGATCGATTTTGGCAAGCAGAAGGAAGTGCCCGCCCGTGATCTGATCTCTGAGTACCTCGAATTCGTGGACGACGTGGTCGACGAACTCGACTCGCGCGAGGAGTTGAATTACATCCATGAGATTCTGGAGCGGGGCAGCGGCGCCGACCGGCAATTGCGCGTTTACCAGGAAACTGGAGATTTGAAGAAAGTTGTCGATTACGTCATTGAAGAGACCGAGGCTGGACTAGAGTTGGAGCCGGCTGAGGTAAGGAAAGTAGGGTAATGAGCACCGCCGAAGATCAGATTAAAACATCCGGCCGGTCCCTGCAAAAAACGCAGGGACAAGGGTGGGGCACCCATGCAACCTCGTTTGACCCCGAGTACACTCCCGGCGCGCGCAATGCGGTGAATGTTTGCCTGCGGGTGCAACCGGAGGAGAAGGTCTGCGTCATTACCGACGAGGTTACGCTGGAGATTGCCGCGGCGATTGCGCACGAACTGGAGAACGTGGGTGCTCCCTTCAACGTATGGGTGCTGGAAGACCTGGCGCCGCGGCCCCTGAAGAACCTGCCGCAGGAAATCATCGACGATCTGGAGACGAGTCAGGTTTCAATTTTTGCAGTGCAGGCTCAGACCAATGAGTTGCGCACGCGCATGCAGATGACGGATGTGGTGAACCGTCGCAAGATCCGCCACGCGCACATGGTCAACATCAACCGGCAGATCATGCTCGAAGGCATGCGCGCCGACTTTCAAAAGGTCGACCGGCTCAGCGCAAAAGTAGTCGCCATGGTGCGTAAGGCACAGCAGGTGCGGGCGAAAACCGCGGCCGGAACCGATCTGACCGCCGATTTGAACCACAACTACCGCTGGCTGAAAACCAGTGGAATTATCACTCCGGAAAAATGGGGCAATCTGCCCGGCGGCGAAATTTTCACGACTCCGGGCGAAGTGAACGGAACCTTCGTCATCGATGGCGTCGTCGGCGATTATCTGTGCGCCAAGTTCGGCAATCTGCGCGAGAATCCGCTGACTATTCAGATGAAGGGCAACCGGCTGACCGAGGCGCACTCCGAAAATCGCGAACTGGAAGACGACTTCTGGAAGTACACGCACACTGACGAGAACAGCGACCGCGTAGGCGAGTTCGCCATTGGCACAAATATCGATCTGAAAGACGTGATCGGGCAGATTCTGCAGGACGAAAAATATCCCGGCGTGCATATTGCATTCGGAAATCCCTACGGCGCGCACACCGGAGCCGAGTGGGATTCGTCGACTCACATCGATGTCGTGGGGCGAAAGTTCAATATTTGGATCGATGACGAGCAGATCATGCGGGACGGAAAGTTTCTGGTGGAAGCATAGGACAACACATCTGACTAGGGAACTCGTCGCGTGGCCGACGGAGATTTCTAATCAACGGGACTCTTCGACTTCGTAAAGCGTTCACATGAACGCTTTCCTTCGCTTAGATGACAATACATTAAAATGATTTGCCGGCGGGACGCCGGCGCTACCATGATTGCCTCCCTGCGTAAGCAGTTCAACGCCAGCTTTACTCCCGAAAAATATCAAGCATTCTTGCGGCGGATCGATGACGCGTGCGGAACACATGTGCAGTTCCGGCTGTCCGAGACGCCGTGCTTTTTTCCCAAGTCGTTGCTGGATCAGATGGCTGAGTACGGCAAAGAACTGATTCGGCAGCTGGTCGAGAATCCGGAGTATCGGAATAAGTCCGAAGAAGCAGTCCCGCCCGGGTTCAAAGTTCCAAACGAGCCCGCGCATCCCATGTTTGTGCAGGTGGATTTTGGCCTGGTGCGCGGGGCTGACGGCGAATTGCAGCCCAAGCTGGTTGAGTTGCAGGCCTTCCCTTCCCTTTACGCCTACCAGCCCACTCTGGCTCAGGCTTATCTCGATGTGTACGGGCTTCGGGACTCGGCTTCTGGCGGCCGGCAACTGAAATATTTTTTGAATGGACTGAACGATTCGGCCTATCGCGCTCTCTTGCGGCGGGCGATTGTGGCGGATCACGACCCCGAAAATGTCATTCTGATGGAGATCGATCCGCAGCATCAGAAGACATTGCCTGACTTCACGCTGACCGAAAAGATGTTGGGCATTCGCACCGTAGACATCACTTCATTGAAGAAAGACGGCAACCGTCTTTACTACGATCTCGTCGGCCGCCGCATCCCGGTGAAGCGAATTTACAACCGGGCGATTGTGGATGAACTGCAGCGCAAGGGCGTCAAACTCAACTTCGACTGGCGGGACGACCTTGATGTCGAGTGGGCAGGGCATCCCAACTGGTATTTCCGGATCAGCAAGTTTTCCCTTCCTTATCTGAAGCACGATTCCGTGCCGAAGACGTGGTTTCTCGACCACCTTACTGAAATTCCTCCCGACCTTCAAAACTATGCTTTGAAGCCGCTGTATTCCTTTGCTGGATTGGGCGTGGTTATTGCGCCTGAGAAGGAAGACATCGACGGGATACCAGTCGGAAAGCGCGGAGAATATATCTTGCAGGAGCGTCTGCAGTTTGAGCCGGTGATTGAGACCCCCTTCGGCGGAACGAAGGCTGAGGTGCGGGTGATGTATGTCTGGCTCGACGAGTTAACGCCCGTGCTGACCATCATTCGTATGGGGCGCGGGCTGATGATGGGTGTGGATCACAACAAGAATATGGAGTGGGTAGGGGCGTCGGCCGGGTTGTATTTGCAGGACTGAGTATGCTCCGGCACCCGTTTAGGGGCAACTACATTCGAGGCCCGCAAATCTAACATCTGGTTGACCAGAATCGCCGGCGAGCCTAACATTACCGCCGACGGGAGTGTCTGTCTTTCATGATCGGCCAGACCGTATCGCACTATCGTATCCTCGGAAAGCTCGGGGGCGGCGGTATGGGCGTAGTATTTGAGGCCGAGGATCTCAAGCTGGGGCGGCATGTCGCCCTGAAGTTCATTCCCGAAACCATGGTCGGCGATCCCAAGTCCATGGAGCGCTTTACCCGCGAGGCCCGGTCGGCGTCCCTGCTGAATCACCCCAATATCTGCATTATTCACGGCATCGAGGACAACAACGGCCATCCCTTCATCGTGATGGAAAAGCTGGAGGGCGAAAGCCTGAAACAGTGCATCGCCGGCCATCCCCTGGAGACGGATAAGCTGCTTGACATCAGTATTCAGGTGGCCGACGCTCTAGCCGCTTCCCATGCCAAGGGCATTGTCCACCGGGACATCAAACCGGCGAATATTTTTCTCACTCCCACAGGACAAGTGAAAGTACTCGACTTCGGCCTGGCCAAGCTGGTCCACAACGTGGGCACTGACAGCGACCATGCCCTGGCTGCCGACAACTCGTTAACCGCCGTCGGTGTGATTCCGGGTACGGCCGTATACATGTCGCCAGAGCAGGCGCGAAGCGAGGAGATCGATTTCCGCAGCGATCTGTTCTCATTCGGCGTGGTCATGTACGAGATGTCGACGGGCAAGAAGCCGTTCAGCGGCAAGAATTCGCTCATGACGCTGGACGCGGTGCTGCACGACAAGCCGATCCCGCCGGGGGAATTGAATCCGAAAGTGCCGGTAGAACTCGAAGGCATCATCGGCAAGGCCATGGAAAAAGACCGCAAACAGCGGTACCAGAGCGCCACGCAGATGAAGGCTGACCTGCAGCAGCTTAAGCGCGAAACCGAGTCCGGGCAGGTAAGGAGCGCGCTCCACCCCGCCCGGCTGCGGGTCGCGAGCCAGACCTTCGGCAGAAAAAACAGCCGCTTGCTGCTGTGGTCGCTGCTGGGCATGTCGGCGGTATTGGTGACAGTCTTGGCAGCGGTGGGAGCCTACTGGTATAAGCACCGCTCTGGGGCGAATGCGGAGTTGCAGAATGCGATCGCAGTCCTGCCCCTGCAGAACATGAACGGAGACGTCGCGGTAGATTATCTCCGCTTTGCGCTGGCCGACGAGTTGACCAGCGTGCTCTCGTATTCGCGCTCGCTCGACGTTCGGCCATCTTCGGCCACACGGAAGTTTGCGGAGCCGGACCTGAATTTCCGCAAGGTGGGGCAGCAACTGCACGTTGGTCGGCTGCTCACGGGGCACTTTATGCGGCAGGGCGAGCAGTTGACGGTAACGCTGGAAGCCATCGATGTGGCCAGCGACCGCCTGTTGTGGGAGACAAGGGTAACAGCCGGGATCAACGATTTAATCTCTCTGCAGGGTCAACTCACTACCCAGGTGCAGCAGGGATTATTGACCGCGCTCGGGGTTGCCGGAGGATCGCTGGGCACGGCTTCGCGCCCCAAGAGTCAGGAGGCATACGACTTATACCTGCACAGCCTCGCCCTACCGCACGATCCCGCCCCTAATAAGGATGGAATCGCGGTGCTGGAACACGTGGTGGGAGTCGACCCGGGTTATGCGCCAGCCTGGGAGGCGCTGGGACAGCGGTATTACTACGATTCCTCTTACGGTGGCGGCGGTGAACAGATGTTCCAGCGATCGAATGCAGCTTATGAGAAGGCGCTGGCCCTGGACCCGAACCGGGTAGCGGCGGCCAGCAGCCTGATCACGAATCGCGTGGAGCGGGGGGAACTCGGGCGGGCGTATGATGCGGCGACGGACCTGGTGCGGCGGCGTCCGCAAAGCGCCGACGCGCACTTCGCCCTTAGTTATGTGCTGCGCTACGCGGGCATGACCGAGCAGGCTACGCGGGAGTGTGCCACCGCGCGGTCGCTCGATCCCGGCAACTTCAGCTTCCGTTCCTGCGCTTTTGCGTTCCTGCAACTTGGCAAGACTGATGGCGCCATGGACTTCGTTCGCCTCGACCCGGGCTCGGAGTGGGCCGCGTGGGTAACTCCTTATGTATATCTGGCGGCGGGCTACGTGACGCAGGCTCGGGAGAGCGTAAAAAATGTGGCGAAGACTCCGTATTACCACCGGGACTTGCTGGCGGCGTGCACTCAGGCCCAACACCCCGCCGACATGGATCGGATTGTGCGCGAGGCGGAAGCGTCGGTGCTGACCGAACTCGACCCCGAAGAATGGTACCGCATGGGATCGTTGATGGCATTTTGCGGCCAGCCGGACGCCGCCCTGCGCCTGTTGCGCGCGGCCGTGCAGCAGAATTATTGCGCGTATTCGCCGCTCCTGGAAGATCCACTGCTCAAGGACTTGCGCAAGAATACCGCTTTCAACCAGGTTCTGACTGCCGCCAGTGAGTGTCAGGCAACCCTGAAGGAACAGCATCAGTAGAGGCCGCGCCAAAAAATGCCGGCGGCGCCTGGGCACCGGATGGCGACCCAGGCGCCGCCGTCCGGGCGGTCGTCCCGCCGCTCCTCAGCGAGCTTACTTTTTGGCGAGAATCAAAGTCCAATTGTTTGAATCCGAGAAAGAATTTGCGTCAAAGCCTGTTCTGGCCCCATCCTTGTAAGGTGAACTTCTTGGAATACAGAAATCTTGTGAGCCGCATAGGTGGGCTCTTCCCCCGTTCTTCTGTTCGATCATTTTTCCGGCGCTCATTTCTCTGCGCGTCCTTGCTCATTCCAGTACTGCTGCTGGCCTCGCCACGGCAAGCTGAAGAGAAAGCGTCGCCAAAACCGCAGGCTGAACAAGCGCAGGCGGCGCCTACGGATTTTTCTCAGCTTCCTTATCAAGGATCTCCTCCGGAAATCCCTCAGGATCAAGGAGCCCTCGGCCTGCGCCTGGAACTGCGGCGCTTGGCCACAACTGCGCAACTGATGCAAACGGTCGCCCACCCCGACGACGAGGATGGCGGAATGCTCACGCTGGAGGCACGCGGCCATGGCGACCGCGTGCTGTTGATGACCCTCAACCGCGGCGAGGGCGGGCAAAATAAAGTAGGCAGCAATCTGTCGGACGTTCTTGGCGTCTTGCGCACTTTGGAACTGCTGGCAGCTGACCAATATTACGGGGTGCAGGAACGATTCTCGCGCGTTGCTGATTTTGGTTTCTCAAAAAGCGCGGAGGAAACATTTTCGAAGTGGGGTGGGCACGACGTTGCCCTCGCGGACATGGTGCGAGTGATTCGTGCCTTCCGGCCTGATGTGCTGGTGGCGAGGTTTTCGGGCACATCGCGCGACGGCCACGGCCATCACCAGGCCTCGAGTATTTTGACGCGGGAGGCGTTTCGCGCCGCGGCGGATCCCAAGAGATTTCCCGAGCAGATCGCTGAAGGGCTGCAGCCCTGGCAGGCGAAAAAGCTCTACATCGGCAACGTTTGCGGGTTTGGGGCGATGACCTGTCCCGATGAGAACTGGACGGTAAAGCTGAATACCGGCGAGCGCAGCCCGGACCTGGGCGAGTCGTACGTGCAGTTCGCGATGGATGGCCTGCGCCATCAATTATCCCAAGGAGCGGCCAACTGGAATGTCGATCCCGGAGACCGGTTTACTTTTTATAAACTGGCTGATTCGATTGCGCCCCCGAAATTGGACAAAGACGGCCACGAAAAAGACTTCTTTGACGGCATCGATACCAGCCTTCCGGGGTTAGCTTCGCGATTAGGGCCGGAAGAATCGAAGGTCCCGCAATTGAAGCAGGAGTTGACCCAAATTGCGAGCCAAATTGCTAAAGCCGCGGAAGGTGCAAAAGCAAACGATGTTTCCGGCGCAGCCGTTCCCCTGCTCGAAGTTGAAACTCAGTTGGAGCGTATGATCGCCGCGATCGACAAGAGCACGCTAAGTGCCGCGGCGAAATCCGACTTGTTGCAGCGGCTGACGGAGAAACGCGAACAGGCGGCCATGGCGGTCAACGACGCACTCAACGTAAGCCTGTCTGCGGTTGTGGTGGTGCGCGCCGATTCCCCCAGCAAACTCGAAAAAGAATCGGACGCTACGACCACCGTTTCTCCCGGGCAAGATTTCCTGGTCGCGGTCGATTTGCACAATGGATCGAAGCAGCGAATTTTTCTTGATGGCCTGAAGTTGGAAGTGCCGGAAGGTTGGGGCACCATTTCTGACAAAGTACGGCGCGTCGCAATCAAGCCCGGAGACAGCGAGCGCGCGATCTTTCGTCTTAAAGTGCCCAAGGGCGCCGAGTATACGCGTCCATACTGGCACCGCGACGATCCGGAAACGGAGAGCCTGAACCACATCGATAGCGAAAAGTACGTCACGCTGCCTTTCCCGCCGCCAACATTGAGGGCGCAGGCGCTCTATTCCGTTGCGGAGCCGGTTTCGGCGGTGAAAACTCCTGCCAAGGCGATTGTAGTGGCGCAGTTTATAGATGATGCCGGAAAGCCGGCTGCACGCCCGCTGGCGGTTGTGCCGGCATTCTCGGTGGCGTTGGAACCGGGCTCACAGGTGATCTCGACCCACAACGGTGCGAATTCAACTGTGACCGTGGGAGTGACGAGCAATCTTAACCACGGAACACCGGGCGAGCTGCGACTGGAATTGCCGCCGGGCTGGCGATCGGAGCCGGCGCAGTTGACGGTAGAATCCGCGAAACGCGGTGAGAAAAAGGATTTCGAGTTCAACATTTTCCCTTCCGGATTGCAGCAAGGCCGCGCGAAAGTTCGCGCCGTGTTGGATGTGGGCGGCGAGAAATTCAGCGAAGGCTATACTCTCGTCACGCGCGAAGACCTGGGCAGCTTCTATTACTACCAGCCCGCCGTACAGCGCGTGAGCATAGTCGACGTAATTGCGCCGCACGATTTGAAAATCGGCTACATCATGGGTGCGGGCGATGACATCCCCGCCGTGCTGCAGCAGGTAGGGATGAACGTGACACTGATCCCACCGGATAAGCTGGCGAGCGAAGATTTGAGCCAGTACGGAACGATTGTACTCGGTATTCGCGCTTACGATACGCAGAAGGATGTCGCCGAGAATAACAAGAAATTGCTCGATTTCGTCTCCGCAGGTGGAACCCTTGTCGTTCAGTACAATACCGGCGTGGCAGATTTCAACAACGGCCACTTCACACCTTACTCGGCAGAATTGAGCAGGGCTCGGGTTTCGGTGGAGGAAGCCCCGGTTGAAATCCTCGCGCCTGATGATGGAGTGTTTCATTACCCGAACCAGATCACAGTCCGCGATTTCGACGGCTGGGTACAGGAACGTGGACTTTATTTCATGGATAAATGGGACGATCACTTCAAGCCGCTCCTCTCCTGCCATGATCCGGGTGAAGATGCGCAGAAAGGCGGGCTGCTGAAGGCGCAGTATGGCAAAGGAATGTATATCTACTCCGGATACGCATTCTTCCGGCAGTTGCCGGCGGGAGTGCCCGGAGCGGTACGGCTTTATGTGAATTTATTGAGTGCAGGGCACGAGAAGCAGTAACGGCTTTCCCGCATCTGCAAGCGGGAACTTCGGATTCGCAGCGATTGAAGCACCCAGACCAAATGACGACAATCCAGAAGGCGCTGCCCTGATGCAAGCGATTCGCATTCACTGCTACGGTGGTCCGGAAAGGATGCAGTTGGAGGAACTGCCAACGCCAACTCCGTCTGCCGGCGAGGTCTTGATACGCGTCGAGGCGGCGAGCGTTAATTTCCTTGATCTGCAAAAGCGCCGCGGCGAGCTGGCCGGTCAGTCTTTCTACCGCCTCAGTGGTGAGCCGGATATTCCCGCAACCATGGGCAGTCAGGGAGTTGGGGTCGTAGAAAGCCTTGGCCCGGAGGTCGGGAATATTCAGATCGGTGAGCGCGTCGTCTTTGTGGGAAGTTCATATGCCACGCACGCCCTTTCGCGCGCCGCGTGGCTCACTCGCGTGCCAGAAGGTACCAGCGTCGAGCAGGCTGCCGCGGGAATGCACCAGGGGTTCCTCGCTTATGCGTTTACCCACTTCGCCTATCCAATTCAGCCCGGAGACTGGTGCCTGATTCAGGCCTGCGCCGGCGGAATCGGTCTTCTCCTCTGCCAGATGGCGAAGATCTGCGGCGGACGGGTCATTGGGGTTACGTCGACTGTCGAAAAATCCAAATTTGTTAAAGATGCCGGCGCGGACGAAGTGATTGTCTCCACACAATCTGACATTGCCAAAGAAGCAAGGCGTATTACCGACGGGCGCGGCGTCAACGTGGTTTACGATGGAGTTGGCAAAGACACGTTTGAGGCCAGCCTCGATAGTTTGGCTCCGGGCGGTTATCTCATCATGTACGGTCAATCCAGCGGATTCGTGCCTCCTTTCAACCTGATGACCCTCCAGGACAAAGGTTCGCTGTTCCTCACCCGCACGAACGGAAGTCCTTACCGCAAGCACTATCCCGATTATCTGGCGCAATTCAGTGAATGGATAAAGCAGGGAAAGCTTTCGATCAGGATCGATCACACGTATCCGTTGGCCGATGCTGCGCAGGCTCACCGGGCGTTTGAGCAACGGCAGGTCGTCGGCAGGCTGTTGCTTCTTCCATAGCCGAGTCGCACTTGACCTCACCAGACGAAATGCAAGACGCTCCGCAAACCGATCTCAACTCGCATGGACTGATCCGCGGCATGGGCCTGGGCAGCGCCACCGCGCTCAACATGATCGATATGATCGGCGTGGGGCCGTTCATCACCATGCCGCTGGTTTTGAGCGCGATGGGCGGCCCGCAGGCTTTGCTGGGGTGGATTGCGGGCGCGCTGCTCGCTGTCTGCGATGGCCTGGTTTCCGCGGAATTGGCGGCGGCGATTCCGGGCTCCGGCGGATCGTATCGCTACCTCAGCGAGATTTACGGTCCCAAAAAATGGGGAAGGCTGATTTCGTTTCTGTTTATCTGGCAGCTTTCCTTCAGCGCGCCGCTTTCTATCGCCAGCGGATGCATCGGGCTGGCCGGTTACGCCGCATTTTACTGGCCGAACCTGCAGACGGTGCTGGCAGCGCACACTTCTTCTTTGCCCATACCCGGCGCGGGACCGCTGCACGTGAGTTGGCTGGTGACGCCGGGAACCGGACTGGCGGTCGTCATCTGTCTGTTCACAGTTGCCTTGCTGTATCGGCAGATCACAGTCATCAGCCGGCTTTCTACGCTTTTGTGGTTCGGCGTAATGGGAACGATTGGATGGATCATCTTCGCCGGATTCACCCACTTCAATGCGGCCCTCGCCTTCGATTTTCCTCCCGGCGCGTTCACTCTCTCCCGTGAATTCTTCACCGGCCTGGGCGGAGCTCTGCTGGTCGCCACCTACGATTACTGGGGTTACTACAATGTCTGTTATCTCGGCGACGAGATTAAAGACCCCACACGAAATATTCCACGCGCGTTATTGCTTTCCATTCTGATCGTCGCCTGTCTATATCTACTGATGAACATTTGCATCCTGGCGGTGGTGCCGTGGCGGGAGATGCTGCACGCCGGACAAACCAACAGCGGCTTGTATGTTGTGTCGCTGTTTATGCAGCGGGTGTACGGCGCCTGGGCGGCCCGGCTGGTGACGGGATTGGTGATCGTGACGGCATTTGCATCAGTTTTCTCTCTGACGCTGGGGTACTCGCGGGTTCCCTACGCAGCGGCGCTGGACGGAAATTATTTCAAGGCCTTCGCCAAAGTGCATCCTGTCTACCGCTTTCCGTATGTTTCATTGCTGGCGCTGGGGCTGGTCGCAGCGGCCTTCTGCTTTCTGCGCTTGAAGGACGCCATCGCGGCCCTGGTTGTGATTCGGCTTGTGCTGCAATTTCTGGTGCAGGCGGTTGGCTTGATCGTGTTTCGGATTACGCGCCCGGATGTGCCACGCCCATTTCGGATGTGGCTCTACCCTTTGCCGGCGCTTATCGCGATTGCGGGATTTCTCTTCATTCTGTTTAACCGCGAAAACGCGGTGAAGGAAGTGCGATACGCGGCGGTTCTGCTGTTGGCCGGTATCTTGATTTACATGATTCGCGCATGGCGCGGCCGCGAGTGGCCGTTCGCGGGTATGACTCCTTCCGGGGAAAACGCTTAACAACCGCAGGAAACAGGGTACTTCCGTGGCAGATCATATTTCGGTTCCGATGATCGACGGCGGGGATCTTCATCACCCCGATGCGGCGTGGGCGCCGTTAAAAGAGCCGCTGTTTCGCTCCCTGTGGATTGCCGCCGTAATCTCCTATACCGGCACCTGGATGCAGAATGTCGGGGCGGGCTGGCTGATGACGCAGATCTCAGCCTCGCCGTTAATGGTGAGCCTGGTCCAAGGCCGCGGCTGCCGTTCCTGTGTTCTTCGTTGTACTGCCAGCCGGGGCGTTGGCCGACATGATGGATCGCCGCCGGCTTTTGCTCTTCACCCAGAGCTGGATGGTGGCAGCCGCGGCGGCCCTCGGAGTGCTGACGTTGCTTCATGCGGTGACTCCCTGGATCCTGCTGCTGTTCACACTCGTGCTGGGTATAGGGGCGATGGTAAACGACCCGGCATGGCAGGCAATCACGCCGGACGTGGTTTCGCCGCAGCGCCATGCTTCGGCAGTAGCGTTGAATTCGGCGGGGTTTAATGTGGCACGCGCGGTAGGACCCGCGTTGGGCGGCATCGTGGTGGCGGCGGCTGGATCGGGATGGTCATTCCTCCTGAACGCAGCTTCATTCTTTGGCGTCATCTACTTCTTGTGCCGCTGGCGGGCCGCGCATCAACCGGTGCCCGCCCAGAGCATGCACAACGCCATTCTCGAAGGGTTTCGCTACGTACGCCGCGCACCCCATGTCAGGTCTGTGCTGATTCGCACAGCAGCATTCAGCGGGGGCGCCAGTTCCCTGCTGGCGTTGCTGCCCGTCGTTTGCCAGCCTCACGGAGCGCAGGGCTATGGCTTCCTGCTGACTTGCTTCGGAGTGGGATCTCTGGCGGGCGCGGCGGTGCTGCCCCGCCTGCGCCTGCGCCATTCGGTCGATGGTATGGTAGCAGCAGCCACTCTGGTATTTGCAGCCATGACGTTCGCCGCTGGCCAGATCCACGTATTCGAGTGGCTGTGTGTGGCGCTGTTCGCGGCGGGCGCGGCATGGATCGGCATCCTGGCATGTTTTAATGTAGTGGCGCAGACCATGTGCCCTTCCTGGATGAGGGCTCGCGCCCTGTCGATGTACCTGCTGGTGCTCCAGGGAGGAATGGCTCTGGGTAGCGTGCTATGGGGAGCATTGGCGGCGCGCGAAGGAGTCCCTTCGGCGCTGGCCTGGTCCGCCTTGGCCATGGTAATAGGGTTAACCAGCATCGTGCGGCACCGTTTGACGTCAGCGGAGCTGAAGATGGCTCCCGCGGTCGTCAGGGATTGATATCTTCTGGACAAAGGGAATATGACGAGAAAGCTCGGCTGTCTTGCATTCTGTGCACTGGCAGTGGCATTGTGCGTTGCGCAAAAAAACAGCGGTAAGGATGAACGCCGCAGCGTCACCGAGGTGCTCGACCGTACCGTTTCGCATATGGAGCACGAGTTCGTTCCCGCGGCCGAGGCGATGCCAGAGGACAAATACAATTTTGCCCCGACCAATGGCGAGTTCAAAGGGGTTCGGACTTTCGGTGAGCAGGTGAAGCATGTCGCGGCGGTGAACTATGAACTCGGGGCTGCCATCCTGGAGGAAAAACCGCCGGTTGACATTAATGACGAGGCTGGGCCGGCATCGATAAAAAGCAAGGCCGATATTCTCGGATACCTACATAATTCTCTGGCTTACGTTCACAAAGCAATTCAGACCATCAATGAGCGGAATCTGACAGGACAGGTGAAGAGTCCCTTTGGAGAAGGCAAGGTTACGCGGCTCGCGCTGGCCGAATCCGTTGTCAGCCATGCTTTCGATCATTACGGGCAGATGGTGGAATACCTGCGAATGAACGGAATCATCCCGCCTGCCAGCCGCTAGATTACGCTTTGAGCTGTGACTGTGCCTTGGGCCGGTCCGTCTCGCCCGAGCGGACCCCTTGCCGGGCGCGCGCCGGAGTGACGAAGCTCGAAAGGTACCGCTGAAAGCTCAGATGAGGATCTTTAACCGCGCGTGCCGGGTAGGAGTGAACGGCCCGCAGGAAGCTGCGGATTTCGGCCTTCACCTGCTGATTTTGCAGCAGGACGGTTTCCCGTGGCTGGACCTGCTGTTGCATTTTCTGCTTCATCCCTTGCTTCCCAAGAGAAACTCAGCTCGTCTCGAAGCTGCGACCCGTATCCACTGACAAACCCAAATACGCGCCCTAAGTTTCGCTGCGGGGGAAGATTTTTTGGGGGGGTTAGTGGAGGCTATCTGAGCGAACGCCCGCATGTAAATAAAACTTTCGTGGGGCTTGCTGCGGACATGTTAACGGCGGGTGCCGCGAGGCGTGATAGAAGCCGGGAGCAGTTCCGCCCGCAAGCCCTTTCGGAATATATGGGCTGCAATCAGCCCTTGCGTTCTCCGCAGATTCGACCGGGGATCCAGGAAAACTAGCACCGACGGACCCGCTCCGCTTAGGGCGACCCCTAGCACGCCGGGCTTGCCGGTCATTTCCTGCAGCGCCGGTAGCAGCGGACACAAACCAGCGCGGTAGGGCTGGTGGAGGCGGTCCTCGAGTGCCGAACAGAGCAGATCGGGGCGTCCTTGAATGAAGGCCGCAAGCAGCAGCATAGAATTCTGAATGTTGGCCACCGCATCGGCAAGGGAATATTGCGCGGGAAGCGCGCGCCGGGCTTCCTCAGTAGATAAGGCCTGCTCGGGAATGGCAAGCAGTAAAGGCCACTTTCCCTTCGGGCGAATGCACACCACTTGTGCCTCCCTTTCTGCAGTCATGCGCGCTACTGTCAACCCGCCCATCCAGCAAGCCGAGGCGTTATCGGGATGATGCTCCAAATGAGCCGCCTCGCCGATGATCCGGGCATCGCTCCACCCCAGGCGGCCGAAGTGGTTGGCCAAAGCAATGCCGGCCAGACGCGCCGCGGCAGACGATCCGCAGCCTTTGCCGATGGGGATCTCGTTCTTCATGCGAAGAAGTAACGGAATGATCTCGGCACCCTCGGATTGCAGAATTTTGCAATAGGTATCGAGAATCAGGTGATTCTCGACGGTCTGACAGATTTCCTGGTCGCGGCCGCTGGCCGTGATGGAAAAGCTGGCCGCAGGCCGGGCAGAGATGGTGAGGTAGAAATCCATCGCCAGCGCAGCCGCATCGAACGCCGGCCCCAGGTTAGCTGACGTGGCCGGCAATGCCAGGTGCAGCAGTCCCGTACGCTTTTTCTTCCTCGGTTGGTTTTGCTTAGGCATGCGATGGCGCCGGTGTGGATTTCTCCGCCTGGTCCAGGATCTTGATTACGGCGTTCAAATCGGCATCGAGCACGACGGGGGGATGCCGGAATGGCTTGAGCTTGCCGCTCTCCTGCTCATACCGGGGGCCCGGGAAGAGATCGCCGCTATGAAATTCCATGGTGAAGTCGGGATCTTTGAGCAGGTTTCCAGTCAATACTAAGACCACGCTCTCCTGTATCTTCACAAACCCCCGCTGCAGGAGCTTCTTCAACCCCGCCAGGGTCACGGCGGAAGCAGGCTCACAGCCGATGCCTTCGGCGCCAATCTCAGCTTTGGCTTGCGCGATCTCGACTTCGCTTACCTGCTCACAGGCCCCGCCGGTTGCGCGGAGAACCTTGACAGCCTTTTCCCAGGAGGCGGGATTGCCGATCCGGATCGCGGTGGCTCGAGTCTCCGCCCGCACGCTCACCAGACGCTTCCCCTCCGCCTCGCGCAAGGTCCGAACCAGGGCGTTCGCGCCTTCCGCCTGGATTACGGACAACTTCGGCAGGCGTGAAATCAGGCCGGAATCGCGCATCTCGAGCAATGCCTTCCCGATCGCCGAGCTGTTGCCCAGATTACCGCCCGGAACAATGATGTGATCCGGCGGCTGCCACTCCAGTTGCTCGAGCAGTTCAAACGCTAAAGTCTTCTGCCCTTCCAGCCGGAAAGGATTGATCGAATTCAACTGATAAACCGGAGCGCGCTTCACCAGTTCCTGCAGCAGGCGCAGGCAGCCGTCGAAATCCGTCCGCAGCTGGCAGGTGAGCGCGCCGTAGTCGAGCGCTTGCGACAGCTTGCTCCAGGAAATCTTGCCTTCGGGCACCAGCACCATGCTGCGCATGCCGGCTCTCGCTGCGTAGGCGGCCATGGACGCCGACGTGTTCCCGGTCGACGCACACGCCACCCAACCGTATCCACCCTGCCGGGCGAATGTGGCGGCCACCGTCATGCCAGTATCTTTGAACGAGCCGGTCGGGTTCATGCCTTGATGTTTGGCGTAAAGCTGCGCCACTCCGGTCGCACGCGAGCATCGTGGAAGGTCGTACAAGGGGGTGTTGCCTTCACGCAATGTAACCGCGCACTGCTCGAACTGAGGCGCCGGAAGAAGTTCGCGAAAGCGCCACACGCCGCTCAGGTCAAGCCACGAGTTGGATAGTCGCCGCTGCCACCAAGTGGATTTCAATGTGGCAGGATTAAGGCGGCCGCTCGCCCAAGCCGGATCAACGATCTCGAGCAAGTTGCCGCACTGCGTGCAGCGGAAATCCTGCGCAGCAGCCTCGCTGAGTCCTCCGCAGCCAATGCAGCGGAAGCGGTATGTAGCCCTGGATGAACTCAGTTGCGAACCGGGTTCCGGCGTGGTGGAGGACGGCATGGAAGCGCAGACTACTTTTCACCCCGCAGGTATGCGTCGGTGCGATTGATCCAATCGGCGCGGGGAGGACTGAACACGTCGAGATCGACCGTGTCTTCCAGCGCTTCCGCCTTGTGCGGCATATTGGCCGGAATGCACAGCACTTCGCCGGAGTGCACAACAATTTCCTGGCCGTCGATCCAGAACTTCAGGGCGCCATCCAGGATGTAGGTGACCTGCTCATTGTGGTGGCTGTGCTCGGGCACGACGCAGCCTTTTTTCAGCAGCACCCGTGCCATCATTACCTCCTGCCCCACCACGAACTGCCGCTGCAGCAGTGGATTCAGGTCTTCCAGCGGAATCGTGTGCCACGGAATGTGTTGGAACGGGCTCTGGCTCGCCGCGTGCTTGGTAACGGCTCTTTGCGCGCGCGCGTGAGATTTTGCTCCCGCCCTCACCTTGCCGATCGCCGATTTCCTGCCCTTCGAAGTCGCTTTCGCCTTATTCGTCATACAGTCACCATTGTCATCGAGTCCCCCTGTCAACCCGGGCGAAGCGAAGGACCTCCGCATTTGCCTGCGGTGCCAAATTCTCCGCCGGGCCGACACTGATTACCCAAGTTGTTAGGGTCGCGCCTTTCCGGATACAACCGCGCTTTAGCGCACTCTACCCCCGTAAAGCTTTACCGCGTTGTCATGGAGATATCCGTGGGCCAGTTCCAGCGCCCGGGCTTCCGTGATTTCATTTTCCGAGATCATCTCCGCCAGCGCCGCGGCCAAAGCCGTTCGCGACGATTGCACTCCCAGCCAATAGCTTTCTTCCGCTCCTAAAACCTGATTGTACGGGAAACAGTCGGTGCCGAAAGTGATCTTATCGGGAAAAGTTTCCAGCCACATCTTAAGCGTCTCTTTGAAGGCCGAGGGATATTGCGCGAGTTCACCAAAAGAAGAATCCAGATACACGTTCTTCATCGCCGCCAGCCAGATGGCCTCGCGCTCCAGCGGATAGCCGCCGTGGATCAGCACAAAAGTAGTCGACACGTAGCGCGGATCGCGCAGCACGCTTTCCAGATTCATCACGTTGCTCTGCGTGAGGTTGAAATAATCTCCAATGCCAACCGCCGTGTGAATGTGAACCGGAATATTCAACCGCCCGCCCAGGCCCACCAGGAAGCGAAATATGTAATCCTGAAAAATCCGGTACTCCTTCTCACTGGGGGCGGCGCCAGAAACGTAACGCTGATAAATTTCCTCTGCTTGCTCGCGGGTTGGATCGGAGAATGTCGTGGGGCGAAAGTAGGCCACTTCAAACTTCATGGCGATCCCACCCTTCTTCTGGTTGTCAGCCAACACGCGGACGATGAACTCCAGGTAATCGCTGAACTTTTCGGGAAGCTTGCTCACACTCTCCTGCTGCATCCAGTGGCGCAGCATCTTCTCCTGCAGCGGGATAAAAACTCCTTCGTCAGGATTGCGCCCCGTCTCGCGCTCATTGTTGAAAGGCCACAGAAATGAATCGGCGAAGAAAACCCAGGGGAAGCGCCTGGGATCAAGATAGTCCGCCATCATGGCGCGGTTCGCGACCGAACTCTCAGTGTTGAGCTTGTCCAGAATCAGGTCGAAATACGCGGTGCCGGGATATTGCTTTTTCAGTTCTGCCTTCTTCGCGACCAGCCACCTGGCATGTTCCGGCGCCAAATCAGCGTAGGGATATCCAAACAACGCCTTTGCTGCCGCGATCAGTTCGGGATTGTCATCGCGCGTGCGCAACGGAGCGCTGGCATCAGGAGGTGAGGCCATGGCGTCAACGTCGGGATCGTCGGCGAACCCGGGGTGAGCATGATGATCGAACGCAGGAATCTTTTCGATTTCCGGCAGCAGCCGCTGGTAAATTTGCTGAATGTCCGGCCCGGCAAAAGGCCGGGCCTGAGCCGCGGCAAAGGACGCAAACAGCATCGCAGCCAATGCTGAAAAGATAACTGGTCTCATGAGTATCGTTCCCGGTTGTAATAGTCTTGCCTTGAAGGTCCTCGAACCGCTGCCTCTCTACACCAGGCTTCCCTGCCAGCTGGCGGCAATTTTCATAATCCGCTCCCCCGCCTCCCGCAGATTTTCGCGAGACGAAGCGAACGAGAAGCGTACAAAGTTCTTGCCCGAGGGGCCGAACGCGGCGCCCGGAATCGCGGCCACCCCAGCTTCTTCGAGCAGGATGCGGCAAACTTCCTCGGCGCTCACCCCCGTCCCCCGAATATCGACCCAGGCGTAGAAAGCTCCGTCCGGTGGCTCGCAGTGAAATCCTGGAACCTTATTCAGATCGCGGACAAATTGTTCTCTGCGCCGCGCGAATTGAGTGACCATGCGCGGCGTGTTGCCCTCTCGATCGCGCAGCGCTTCGATGGCGGCATACTGCGTGAACTCGGCCACGCAGGTATAGCTGTTGATCGCCATCATAGTCAGTGCCGGAACAACTTCCGGCGGCGCGACCGTGTAGCCCAAACGCCATCCCGTCATTGCGAAGCTCTTCGAAAACCCATCCAGAATCAGCGTGCGCTCTTCCATCCGCGGGTAGTTGAGCATCGAGATGTATTCCCCGCCGTACATGATTCGGGCGTAGATTTCGTCCGAGAGTACCCATAGATCGTGCTTGACCGCGAGTTCCGCAAGGCCGCGCTGCACCGCGTCATGGTAAACCGTCCCTGTGGGATTGCCCGGCGAATTGGTAAGCAACATCCGCGTGCGGCGTGTAATCTTCCCTGCGATTTCCTCCAGGTCAGGCTGGAAATGGTTGCGCGGAGAAAGCGTGAATGGCACCGGGACTGCGCCCAACCCAAGCGTGATCGAGGGATATCCCGGAAACCCAGGATCGGGATAGAGAACTTCATCCCCCGGCTCGAGCAGCGCCATCATGGCGAAAAACAACGCGGCCTTGCAGCCGGGCGCAACCACGATGTTCGATGCCGATACTTCGATGCCGCGAGTGCGCTGCAAATACGCCGCGATCTCCACGCGCAGCGCCGGAACTCCCGCGACTGCGCAGTACCGGTCTTTGCCCTCAGCAAGTGCCGTGGCAGCCGCCTCGACAACCGATGCCCCCGCATGAAAATCAGGCTCGCCGAGTTCAAGGTGGATAATGGAGCGCCCCTGTGCTTCGAGTTCCCTGGCGCGGGCAAATACCGAGAGCGCGCCTTCGCCGCTCATCACTGACATCCGGGATGCAATCGATCGCATGAATTCTCCGAGTCCCTATAATCCTTTATACATGCCGCCATCCACCAGGATGGTCTGGCCGGTAATGTACGAAGCGCGCTCCGAGGCCAGCCAGACAATCGTCTCCGCAACTTCGCGTGGTTCGCCCAGGCGCTGCAGCGGCGCATCGGCGGCCCAGCCATCGAAAATTTCCTTTTCGCTCTTCCCCGAACTGGCCCGGGATTTCGCCAACTCCTTCAGCCGATCTGTGGCCGTAAATCCCGGCCCGACGTTGTTCACCAGGATTCCATCTTTTCCAAATTCGTTGGCGAGACTTTTCACCAGGCCGACTACCGCCGCCCGCACCGCATTCGACAGCACAAGGCCGGTCACCGGCTGTTTGGTCGTAATCGAGGTCAGCGTAATAATGCGCCCCCAGCGTTTTCGCTGCATGTGAGGAATCACCTCGCGCGCGAAATAGACCGCGCTGAGAAAGTTCGCCTCCAGGGCCCGCTGCCATTCTTCGCTCGTGGCCGCGAGGAAGCCTTTGGCAGGAGGCCCGCCAGCGTTGGTCACACAAATGTCGACGCCTCCGAACTTTTCGGCCATGGCCGCGACGAAGCTGTGAACCGCAGATGCATCGCCCACGTCCAGGGCTTCGGCTAGAACTTCAACGCCGTATTGCTTTCTAATTTCACCCGCGGCATGGTGCAGAGTCTGCCCGTTCCTGGCGCACATGGCCACGCGGCAGCCCTCGGCGGCAAATGCTTCGGCCGTCGCGCGTCCTATGCCCTGACTCGATGCCGCCACCAGGGCTACGCGGTCTTTCAATCCAAGATTCATGAACGCCGAATTATAAATCGTGGTCTGTATAATCCCCTGCTTGCCGCCAGCTTCCGCCCCCGTTAATCTTTAGGACAGCGAGGCATCCATGAAGCCAAAGGGCTATCGCACCGAAACCCAGACCGTCCATGGCGCAGCCGACGGCATCAAGAAAAATGGGCCTGTGGGCACGCCCATCTATCAGTCTTCCACCTTTGAAGTCACGGACAACGAAGAGCAACTGAGAATTGCCGCGAGCGATCACTATTACACGCGCTACGGCAATCCCACCAACACGGTCGCGGAAAAAACCATCGCCAGCCTCGAAGGCACGGAGGCCGCGCTCACCTTCGCCTCGGGCATGGGCGCGGTCACCACCACAATCATGGCGCTGTTGAAAAGTGGCGACCACATCGTGGCGCAGCGCGACATCTACGGAGGCGTTAACAAATTCCTGGCACAATGGCTGCCCAAGATGGGCATCGAAACAACCTTCGTCGACACTGCCGACTATCCGCAATTTGCAAAAGCCATCCGTTCAAGCACGAAACTGCTGTACTTCGAGTCGCCGACCAATCCCACCTTGCGCGTGGTTGATTTCAAAAAGGCAACCGCGCTGGCGAAAGAGCACAATCTGCTCAGCATGATCGACGCCACCTTCGGTACGCCTATTAACCAGCATCCCGCGGAGTTCGGCTTCGACCTGATCATGCATTCGGGAACGAAATATCTGAACGGCCACAGTGACTTGCTCTGTGGCGTAGTCGCCGGCCGCCGCGAACTTATCCAGCGAATCTGGGAAACCCGCACTACCCTGGGCAACTGCATGGATCCCCACGCCGCCTGGATGCTGGTGCGCGGCCTGAAGACGCTGGCAGTGCGCGTAGCGCGGCAGAACGAAAACGCCCAGAGAGTCGCCGAATTTCTAGCCGGAAATGCGAAGGTGCGGCGCGTCTATTACCCGTTTCTGCGATCTCATCCCGAATATGCCGTGGCCCGCGCCCAGATGACCGGCGGCGGAGGCATGGTCAGCTTCGAAGTCGAAGGCACCGGCGAAGACGCGCGCCGCGTGACCGAAGCGATGCGCCTGTTCACCCTGGCCACCAGCCTGGGCGGCGTGGAGTCGCTGGTCTCAATCCCGGTGCTGACCTCGCACGCCATGATCCCCGCCGAAGCACGCGAAAAGATGGGCGTAACCGAACAGATGATCCGCCTCTCGGTAGGAATCGAAAACGCCGACGACCTGATTGCAGATTTAGAGCAGGCGCTGCAAGCGATGCCTGTACCGCAGAAACTGCACGCAGGCAACAGAGCGTGATCTCCCTCACACAAACGATCGCGGGCCCTCCTGCCCGGATTGGTTGATGCTCCGGCGCTGCTAGAAGATAAACTTCAGGGCTAACTGGAGAATGCGCGCCTCGTGGGCCGATCCTGGACGCAGGAAGCCAGGGGTTTGGCCAAGGCTCGACACGCAACTGGAATCGCCCGCCGAGTTGTTGACGCCTCCGTAGCATCCAATCGTACTGTCGGCATTTCCCTGCCCGGAGTTCGACCCAGCCGATCCCCCGTCGCCGCCCAGCCAGGCGTATTCCGTGTGATTGAAAACATTGAATGCTTCAGCTCTGAATTCAAAGTACTTACTTTCCGTGACGGCAAAGTGCTTGATCAACGCCATGTCGAAGTTAGTCCGCCAGGGGTTATTCAAAATGTTTCTCCCGGCATCGCCAAAGGTCAGACCTGTGGGCGCAACGAACACGGCTGGATTGTAGAGAAGAGGTCCAAAACCGGGGGAGGGAGAATTCTGCACGCCTGTCCTTGGATTGCCGACAAGATCCGGATAGGAGCCCGCCGTGAGGCCGCCCAGGTTGTCGATTTGAGAGTTTAGGTTACCCACTCCTGCGTTGTCGGCGGGCGCGATCGTGCCATTGCCCTTGTTATAGACGCTGAACGGAGTGCCGCTCTGAACGAGTGTGATGCCCGACCACTGCCAGCCTCCCAATAACTTATGCGCCATGCCGCTTCCCTTGAAAAATGGCAAATCGTAAACATAAGCAAAGGTAAGCGTGTGTCGTTGATCAAAGTTTGAACTGGCGCGAAAGGTGTTGAGCGCGTAGGAATTGATTAACCCCGCATCGTTGGCGGACGAGGCATCGTCAATCGAGTGGCTATAGGTATAGGCCAGATTCAGTTGAAGTCCGCCGACACTGCGCCGCAGCGAGGCCTCGAGCGCGTTATAGTTGGAGGAAGCAGTCTGATCCTTGCGCCCGATACTGCCGTATCCAGCATAAGGGCGGAACGCATTGGGGCTGTTGCCGCAAGCCACGGACAAATTAACCGCCGCACCCGACGGAGGGCCTCCACTCACGCCCGCGGTATAGGGAACGGGCGTCCCATAGGAAGTCACGGCATTCATTGGGACGCCGTAAGCATCGACATTTACTCCCGGCTGGTCGTTGCCCGGACCCCAACTGCAGTCGAAAGTTGTTCCCGGCACCAGGGGGGCTACGGCAAGCGGGCCAGCGCCGATTGCCTGCCCGGGAGAATAAGGATTCTGGCTGGCAGGGACTGGAACAATCTGATTCAACTCGTAAGCGCGGGTCAAGTGAACGCCTACACTCCCGACATACGAAAGCGTGGCCACGGTGCCCTTCGCAATCTCATGCTGAAGGTCGAAGTGCCACTCCTGCGTGTAGGGCCAGTTGGCTTTGGTCGGAATTGAACCAACGATGATCGGAGGCGAGCCAGCGCCCAACAGGCTCGGATTGAGGCTGGCGTAACCCGACAGATTCCCTGCCGTATTATTAGTGACGGTCGTGGTCTGAGTCTTGTTGTCGTAGGGCTCCAGCAGGTCGGTATTCGACTCGTTGCCGTTCATGTGCTCGAAGAAGATGCCATAACCGCCGCGAATCGCCCACTTGCCATCACCCCGTGGATCGAACGCAAATCCCAGACGCGGCGCCGGGTTCCACCAATGGTTGTTCATACAGCCTTTGGGAACTCCAACTGTAACGCCGCACTGTACCCAGCCGTTGTAAGGATTGGTCGGCGACACGTTAAACAGTGGGTTTCCGGGAACTGCTCCGGTTCCGTTACCGTTCGTATCGACCCCGCTCTTTCCAGTGACGTAGCGGGCGGGATCGAAATTGAAAGCCAGGTTGTTCAGTTCGCGATAGGTGCCGTAGAAGCTGAAACGCAACCCTATATTGAGCGTCAGACGCCGGGTAACGTGCCAGTCGTCCTGAATATACGGCTCATAGATTTTGTAGAAATTATGCATCTTCAGCTGCAATTGCTGCTGGGTGAAGCTGGTGATATTCCCCAGAAGCAAATCGGCGTAAGCGTTGCCAGTAGAGTTTTGGCTGCCGTTACTCCCATTGGCAAAACCTAGTATGCCGTTTGCGCCCGTGGGGGGCTGGGGCAATTCGTTCTTATGGGCATCCACAAAGGAAAAACCGAACTGCAGGTTATGCGAGCCCACAATCTTGGTAACGTTGTCGCGGAAACCGACCGTGGGATTGGAATTTATGGGTCCTTCCGGAACATAGCCGGGATCCTCGGCGAAACCGTACTGGTTATCGGTAAGGCTTACCCCCGGCACTTCGGGAGCGCTAAAACCAAAGCCGTTGTTGTACAAGCCGAGGCTGCCAAAAGCGCTGCCCCGCTGCCAGGGGCCGCTTAGAGTCGTGGAAATGTGGTCGGCAGTGTAGCTGGCGACGAACTCATTTAGCAAAGTGGGAGAAACCGTTGCCGTCAGCCGCGCCACCAGGCTGATGCCGGGATTCGTGAAGCCCGTTTGAATCGTAGGAAAACTCACTCCATCGGTCCACAAAGGCACCGGATACTGCTGCGTCCAGGAGTCGTGAATGTAGTGGAAGCTGGCGCGAACTTTGTCCGTGATGTTCTGATCGACCCTGCCTAACTCCTGGCGCCAGTGGGTAGGGAGCGTGGGGGCCGCGAACCATTGATCCTGAAGGCCGTCTGCAGACACCCCGTTCGGCTGCGGAATCATCGCCGTTAGAGCGGAGGCGATCGCCGGGTTTTCTATGGGCACCTGATTGCCGGTAAAGTTCTGGCCGGCATTCGCTTGAGGAACACCGTTGATGAATGCCGGTATAACTGGGCATTCAAGACCGGCATTACATTGATCGGTGAAGTTCCCCGTGCGGTCTGCCATGGTCGGAACTATCGTCTGGGAAAAGAAGTTCGCCGGAATCAGATCGCGGCGCCATTCTTCCGACCAAAAAAAGAACGTCTTCTGCCTGCTGGTATTGTAATGGCCGGGAATATAGACCGGCCCGCCGATGGTGAACCCGAAGTCGTTCTTCTTGTATTCCGGGGGCGAACTCAAGCCGAATTGGGTCGCGTTGAAGTCGTCGTTGCGCACAAATTCGTAAAGGTCGCCGTGGAAGTGACTGGTGCCCGACTTGGTCTCAACTTCGACCGTGCCGGAGCCGTTCTTGCCGTATTGCGCTCCGTAGTCGGAGGTCAGCACCTTGAACTCCGCAATCGCATCGATGCTGGGATACACGTTGAGCGTGGTGTTACTCCCGTTGTCCAGCATGTCTCCGCCGTCCAGTTCGAAGTTGTTGTATTCGGTGCGGCCACCATTCACGCTGAATGCCACCGTGGTCGCGCCCTCCCCACCTTCGTCCTGGCCGGATTGATTGGTCACGCCGGGGGACAGCCCCACCAGCGACGTAAAATCGCGTCCGTTCAACTCAAGCTGAGTGATTTCCTTGCCGCTGACCACGCTGCCCAGATCCGAGGATTGTGTTTCCACCTGCGCGACCTCTGAGCCTTGCACGATTACTTCCGTGCTGATCGTACCGACCTGCATCGTCACATTCACCCGGGCTTTTTCCGCCACGTTCAGCACGACTCCCTGAGCCTGATATTTCTTGAAGCCCTGCGCCGTGACCGTCAGATCGTAGGAACCTATCGGCAGCGCCGCGAAGACAAAATCCCCGCTGCCGTTACTGGGGGCGCTCCGGTTCACGCCGTGTTCCGCGTTCGCGATGGTGACCTGCGCGTTGGCGATGGCCGCCCCACTTGGGTCGGTTATTGTGCCAGTGAGCGAGGCCGTGTCCTGCCCCCAGGCAGCGCAGCACAGCATCAGGAACAGCGAAACCAGTAGCCCCAATGAACGATGACGTTTCATGGTCAATTCTTCTCCTGACCCCAACGTGAACGTTAGGACCTCAATCCGAATCTAGCGGAGCGCCCGCCCCTGCCGTAGTGCAAAGGCGTCAACAGTTGTTTACCATCTCAGTCCGAACCCGTTTCCAATCCCAGACCACTCCAGCAATGCACGACACCCCATCCCGCAGTTTATTAAAACGTATGAATAGTGCTTTTATAGGACATCTTCTGTCAAGAAAAAAACGCCTGTGGCGGCTCGGAAATGGCTTCGCGTGTCCAAATTCGCGCTCTTAGCACTGGCAAAGTTATGTTAAGGCCACGCTCCGGGTCGAGTCCCGAGCCACCAATTCGGGCGCCACCTTGCGATGTTCGGCGGCCACTTCGCGTTTTTCCAGCACAGACTTAATCCCTTCCAGCACGATTCCCACCGCCCCTGCGCCCATAGCCTCCATAGGTTGCCGGATTGTCGTCAGCGACGGCGTACACAGCGCCGACGCGGCCACATCGTCAAAGCCGATTACCGAGCAGTGTTCCGGAACCCGCTTGCCGCTGTTCTCGAGCGCCCGGATGGCGCCAAAAGCCGTCATGTCGTCAAACGCGAGTAGGGCGGTAAACGGATGCTTCTGCCGGACCAGAGCTTCGGTCAACTTTTGACCGGCCTCGAAGCTGGAAAGCGGATCACGCGACTCGGGCAAATCGACAATCAGCCCCGGATCGAGTTCGAGCCCGCAAGTCTTCGCGAACTTTCGGATTCCCTTCCAGCGCGGCGAACTGTCCGCCAAAGTCTTGGGTCCGCGGATGAATGCAATCTTGCGGTGGCCTAGGGCATGTAAATGTTCGAGCGCGAGATAGCCCCCAATCTCGTTATCCACGATCACTGAACTCATGGAATCGCCCTTGAGTTCGCAGCCGATCAATGCTGTAGGAATGCTGCTTTTCTCCAGATCGGCGAGCAGGTTGATGTCGAGAAAAAGCCAGTTAGCCAGCACGATCAGGCCTTCGATGCGGCGGTCGAGCAGCATCTCGAGATAGCGCTCGAAGCGGCTGCGCTCATTGTGCACGTCCGTCAGGATCGGCAGGTAGGAGGCCTGATAGAGCGTATTTTCAATGCCGCGCAACACCAGCGTGCAGTAGGGATCGGTCATGTCAAAAACCATGACTCCCACCGTGTGGCTGCGCTTGCTGCGCAGCGAGCGCGCGAACTGGTTGGGACGGTAGCCCAGTTTTTCCGCGGCGCGCTCGATGCGCTGCTTGGTAACCGGCGGGATGTAGCGCGCCAGCGGAGCGTCATTCAGCACGATCGAAACCGTGGTCGAAGAAAAACCGCTCTCCTTGGCTACATCGCGAATCGTGACCATCGAAAATTATCCCTGGAAGGCCGCATTCACCCAGCGCATCTACCACTATGTCTTTCCGAACGAGGTTCGCGGCCGCCTCCGCTTGAATTCAACACAGAGGTTGGCGGACACTACAGCAGAGAGTGCGACCAGTGTCAAGAGCGGATCTTCGGCTTCAATTGGTAATCTGGCTTCTGTTGGCCTCGCCGGCACTCGCCATGCCGCCGCAAAACCACCCCTCAACTCCACCGCCAGATGCGGATGTTGCCCGCCTCTTCCGGCAGGGGCAAGATGCTCTAAACGCTGGTCATCTGGATGACGCGGAGCGCATTTTCGATCGCGTTCTCGCCGCCAACCCGCAGGCCGGCGGCGCTTATGCCAATCTGGGCGTCGTCTACATGCGGCGGAAGCAATGGGCCAAGGCTCTTCAGGCGTTGCAAAAAGCCGAGCGCCTCATGCCGCAGGTCGCCGGAGTCCGGCTGAACGTCGGCCTCGCCTACTACCGGCAGAATGAATTTCTCAAAGCTATACCGCCGTTTGAATCCGTCGTGCACGATCAACCGGACGCCCTGCAACCGCGCCACCTGCTGGGCCTTTGTTATTTTTTTGCCGAGCGGTGGGCAGACGCGGCCAATACTCTAGCGCCGCTCTGGGATCAGGAATCGAACCAGTTGAGTTACCTCTATGTGCTTTCGATTGCCGCGCACCGCGCTGGTCAGAAGGAACTCGACGAACGGGCCACCGCGCAGCTCATTAAAATCGGGGAGGGATCGCCGGAGTTCCATCTCTTTATGGGCAAGGCGCATCTGAATCTCGAACAATACGACCTGGCGCTGGCGGATTTCAAAGCCGCAGCCGAGGAGAATCCAAAGCTGACCTTCGTTCATTTCAATCTCGGTCTGACCTACCTCAAAAAACAAGACTATGAGCACGCGCGCGACGAATTTCTGAAAGATGCCGCGGTCGAACCCGATCTCGCCCTTGACTACGATGAACTGGGCGACGTCTACACACTGATGCAGCAGGATCCTGAAGCGGAGAAAAGTTATCGCGAGGCGCTGAAGCGCGATCCTCGCCTGGTGAATTCCTACGTGGGCCTGGCCAAGATCTACCAGCGGGAACAGAAATATCAGCAGGCTCTAACTGCCATCGACGCCGCCGGAAAGATTGATTCCGGCCGCAGCGACATTCATTATCTGCGCGGCCAAACATTGCTTCGCCTGGGCCGCAAAGAAGCGGGCAAAAAGGAACTCGAGGCCTCCGTCAATATTGACAATGAACGCCGCGCCCAGCGCCAGAAGCAGGTGGAAAGCGGCGTAGTTCCTTCTCCCGAACTGATGCAGAATGATCAATGATTGCTGATGCGGGGGCAGTAGTCCAGTTTTATCCGGAACGGAAAGCGGACGAACCACAGTCAGGCTTTCCTTCGTCTACCTTCGCGCCCTTCGTGGTTAAGTTTTTCGATTCCCGAGGACTAGCGTTGTTCAGGGGATCAAATGATAGACTTTAACCCTAGTCACTCTCCGCACAACCCGACGCCTGTCTCATCCCGCAGGAGGATCCTCCCATGAAACCCTGGCTCAAGATTGTCGCCATTGTTGTTGGCGTTTTGATCGTGATCGTGGTCGTAGTTCCCTTCTTTATCGATGCCAACACGTTTCGCCCCAAGCTGGAGTCCGAACTGACCGATGCTCTGGGACGCCCGGTCAAGGTCGGCAACCTGTCGCTCTCGCTGCTCGGCGGCAGCGTGAAAGCCGACAATATCTCGATCGCCGACGATCCCGCCTTCAGCAAGAGCCCATTCGTGCAGGCCAAGTCGCTCAAGGTGGGTGTAGAAATTCTGCCCCTGATTTTTTCCAAGAATTTGAACGTCACCGAGTTGACACTGCAGCAGCCCGAAATCAGCCTGGTCCGCTCCCAGGATGGAGAAAGATGGAATTTTTCGAGCCTGGGGAATAAAAGCTCCGGGCAAGCTCCGACCTCGCAGACTGCAGCCGGCGGGTCGAACGCTGCGTCGCCCAGCCCTTCGGCGCCCAGCAATTCGGCCAACGCCTCCGGCAATCCCAGCCTCTCGGTAGACAAGCTGAACGTTAATGAGGGCAGGCTCTCCGTGAGCCGGACCGGAGCTTCAGCGCAGCCGCGTTTATACGATAAGGTGAACATCGAGGTGAAGAAATTCTCGTTCGCTAACTCCTTCCCATTCAAAATGACTGCCAGCTTGCCCGCCGGCGGCAGCCTGAAGCTTGAGGGCACGGCCGGACCCATCGATCCCAATAATGCCGCCCGCACGCCTCTGCAGGCCAAAGTCGCTGTGAAGCAGATGAACCTGGCAGCGTCCGGATTTATCGATCCCGCTTCCGGCATCGCGGGCATCGCAGATTTTGACGGAACGGTCACCTCGGACGGCCGCGAAGCCAAGACAAGTGGCACGCTCAAAGCCGATAAGTTGCAGGTCGTTCAGAAAGGCTCTCCAGCAGGAAAAACCGTGCAGGTGCAGTACGCAGTAACGCACGATCTGGGAACAGAGCGTGGGAGCTTGACCCAGGGTGTGGTAAGCCTGGGCAAGGCCGTGGCCAATCTTTCCGGAACTTACGACGCGCATGGAGCCATCACGTCGATCAACATGAAACTCAGCGGCCAGGGCATGCCGGTGGATGATCTGGAAGCCATGCTGCCCGCCGTGGGCGTGACATTGCCGCCCGGTTCCCAACTGAAGGGCGGCACGCTGGCGCTGAATTTCACCATCGTCGGCCCGGTGGACAAACTGGTTACAACCGGGTCCCTGAAAATGGAGAACGCCGCGCTGGCCAACTTCAGCCTGGGCTCGAAGTTGTCAGCCATCTCAGCGCTGGGAGGAAAAGGCGCCGGACAAAAAGATACCACCATTCAAAACTTCAGTGCCGACGTTCGGGTGGCTCCCGAGGGAACACGCGCCGACAACATCAGCCTGACCGTCCCGACCCTGGGTTCGGTCACCGGCGCCGGTACCGTAAGCCCCAGCAACGCGCTCGATTTCAAAATGAAGGCGGACGCCATACCGTTCCTGATCCAGGGCACAACTGCAGATCCAAGGTTTGTTCCCGACATGAAAGGAATGGCCACCGGCTTGTTGAAAGGCGTGACCGGAGATAAAAATCCTGCGAGCGGCCTGAGCGGCATGTTCAAAAAGAAATCCCACTGAGGCGCGGGATCAAACTGGGAACCACTCGGGAACTTTGGTAACTTGCGCCAGGCAGTATCCAACTTGCTATCTTTAAGGTCGTTGACAACCCTAATTGTGCGGACCATACTCGCCGTTAAGCTGCAGAGGTCTGCAAACTAACGGGTTCCGGTTGCGGCCGCGCAAACTCCCAGGGTCAGAAAAATCAGGATAAACTGGGGTTCCGGCGAGTGCTTTTTCTCCGCCCCGGGTTTTTTGCTGTGGTCTCATGTTGTCATCTTCAGGAGGGGTCATCTTGTCAAAACCAGCTGCTTCTCGATGGATTCTTGCAATGTTTGTTCCAGCTCTAAGCGTTATAGCCGCCCTACTGGTACTTTTGGGGCCGGCTTCGCACCGCCACCCCTCACCAACCTCCTCCGCCCCATCGCAGGCAGGAGCAATCGCCGGGCACGCCGCAGGACATGCACCCGCACAAGCCAAAGTGCAGGCCAGCTACGCCGCGCTTCCATTAGCCTTCGAGCAAAACCAGGGACAGACCGGCAGCCAGGTCAAGTACGTGGCGCGGGGCAGCGGTTACACGTTGTTCCTGACGGCAAATGATGCTGTGTTTTCGCTCCATCCCCGCTCCACGGATGGCAAATCGGCTGGCCATAATCCCCTGATGTCGCAGGCATCCAACCGCCATGCTCAGAATGACACGGCCGCCGTGGTCCACATGCAACTCGCGGGTGGCAATGCCCGGGCGCAGATCTCCGCCAGCAGCCAACTGCCCGGAGTATCGAACTACTTCCTGGGCAATGACCCGAATCAATGGCGCACCCGCGTTCCCCACTATGCCCGCGTTTCCTATCGGGACGTTTATCCCGGCGTGAACCTGGCCTTTCACGGAGCCCAGCGGCAAGTCGAATTTGATTTTGTGATCGCAGCTGGCGCGAATCCCGCGCCCATCGGCTTCGCACTGACCGGCGCAAACAGCATGAATACGGATGACGCCGGCAACCTCGTAATCGCTTCCGCCGCCGGCAACGTTCTGCTGCACAAGCCGGTTGCCTATCAGGAACGAAACGGGGCTCGGCAGCCAGTGGATGCGCGTTTCATCGTGAAAGCTAATCGGCAAGTCGGCTTCGAGTTGGGAGCATACGACCGCACCCGCGAACTGGTGATCGACCCCACGGTCAGCTACGCATATTCAACGTATCTCGGGGGCACGGGCGACGATGAAGGCTACGGAATTGCCTTCGACAGCAACGGCAATGCCTACGTCACCGGGCAAACCGCATCTAACAATTTTCCCGGCACCACCGGCGGTTTGTCCGGCACTGCCAATGTGTTTGTCACCAAAATTGCGGCCGGCGGAGCCAGCCTCGTCTACTCCACCTACGTGGGCGGCGAAGCCACCGATAGCGGAAATGGCATCGCAGTGGACAGTTCCGGCGACGCGTTTGTGACTGGCTTTACCACTTCGGCGCTTTTTCCCGCCACTACGGGAGCCTTTCAGAAGACGATTGCCGGAAGCGGCGGCAACGCGTTTGTGTTCGAGTTGAATCCGGCCGGCTCCGTCTTGTCTTATTGCACATATTTAGGCGGAGGCGGCGATGTAGCGTATGGCATCGCAATAGATTCAACTGGAGACGCGTATGTGACGGGCAGAACGGCCTCGGGGACGTTTCCCACCGCAAGCCCGCTGCAAGCATACGTCAGCGGGAGCGCTTCCAGCGCGTTCGTAACAGAGTTGAATTCATCCGGCTCGGCCCTCGTGTACTCAACTTACCTCGGCGGCGGCGCGCTGGATTTCGCAACGGCCATCGCTCTGGATTCATCGAACAACGCTTACGTCACCGGCCAAACTTCCAATCCGACCTTCCCTACGAAAAATCCGCTGCAGTCAAAGTGCGGTACCGACGGGACTTGTAATGGTGGCCTCTCCGATGCCTTCGTAACCGTGATCAACGCCCAGGGCAGCGCCTACATTTACTCGACGTTCCTGGGCGGCAGCGGTGGCGACTCGGGATCGAGCATTGCGGTAGATTCCTTCGGCAACGCTTATGTCACGGGATCAACGGAATCCTCCGACTTCCCGCGTGCGTCCGCTCTGCAGAGCACGTACGGAGGTAATGGAGACGCCTTCGTGGCCAAGCTGAATGCAACCGGCAGCGCCCTGGTGTATTCGACATACCTCGGTGGCAGCCAGTTCGACATCGGATCCGGCATCGCTGTAGACGGTGGCGGCAATGCCTACATCACGGGATCGACGGCATCGTCATCCGGCTTCTTGCTCCAGGGCGCGACGCAGGGCACTTATGGTGGCGGCACAAGCGATGCCTTTGTCAGCGAAATTAACTCGACCGGGTCGGCACTCAACTTTTCCACCTACCTCGGCGGTTCGCTGGATGAGAACGCCGGCAATTTCGGAGCTGTCGCCGTCGACGGCCCCGGCGGCTCCATTTACGTGACGGGAACCACTTCGTCAACGGCTCCGGGGGGCTTCCCGACGTCATCGCCATTCCAGGCGGCCAACGCCGGGGGATCCGATGCCTTCGTGACCCAATACCAGCAAGTCACGTTTGATCTCACGGCCACCACTCCTGCCCCCGTGGCGGCGGGAACATCGGCAACATCCACAGTCACCCTGACGTCGGTCAATGGCTATAGTTCAGCCGTGACCCTCAGTTGCGCCGTAACCGGTACCGGCACACCGCCGCCGGCTTGCAGCGCATCGTCGAGCTTTTCACCCGGTTCGGTAACGCCCACCTCGTCCGGAGCTACCAGCGCACTCACCATTACAACCACTCCGGCCAATGCTGCGATGTTCACTCCCAGAAGCTTTTACTATGCGACGTGGCTGCCGGTTGCGGGCTTGTCGCTGGTGGGAGTCGGATTCAGTTCCACCCGCTCGCGGCGCAAGAAACTGCTTGGCCTGATGATGTTGGGGATGGTGATGGCTACGCTGATCCTGCTGCCCGCTTGCGGAGGCAGCAGCAGCGGTGGTGGAGGAGGTGGCGGTGGGGGCGGTGGCACGCCCGCCGGCGCCTACACCGTAACCATCACCGGCGCAGGGGCTGACGGCACCACGCAAACTTATCCGATCACCGTGACCGTCAACTAGATTCGGCTATGCCCAAAGGCCGCCTCCTGCCCGGAGGCGGCCTTTTATTTTGGCGCTCCCGTAGGGACAGCCGCCTCGCTGTCCCGCCAAGCGGAGCGAGGCGGATTCTCAGCAGAAACCGGCAGACGCGGGTTCCCGGCACAAGCCGGCTAACTAGCATGCTACTGCTCAGGTTTCCTTCGTGAACCTTCGCGTCCTTCGTGGTTGACTCAGAGAACTTCCCGCGCACCATTCGCTTGGCACGATTCACAACTCTAGTCTAAGATTCTCTTTGCGCACGCTGCATCAGGCTGTCATTTCCGTTACTCTTATACTCTTGGATTAGTTTGGCGGAGTTCTTCTCGCCGCCCTGGGCAGCTTTTGCGCCACTGGAGGAATCGAAGGTAGTGAGTTCCTATCTACTCATGGTGAGTTCCAGGCAGGTACGCGCCGTCTTCTTTGCCGCAATTGCATCGCTGTTTTTGACCGCCTCGGCAACCTGGGCCGTCGCGCAGGACTTTTCCCTGACCATTCCCGGAGGCCTGCACACCCCCGCGGTCGACCCCGGCGGCACCTCGACCGCGACCATCGATCTCGAACCGGTCGGCGCCGGCGGTGGCGCAGTCACATTGAGTTGTGCGGTGACGACAACCGCGTCGACGCCAACATGTCTGGTAAGCCCCAGTTCGGCCGTCCCGCCCGCGACCCCCGCCTTGACGATTACAACTTCCGACTCTACCCCCACGGGCATATATCCAATCGCGATCACGGGCAGCGACAGCTCCGGCAGCGAAACCCTGAATGTGACTCTGACCGTCACCAATTTGACGGCGGATTATTCGCTGTCCGTATCGCCGACAACGGCAACCCCCAGCCCGATTCCAGCTGGTGCCAGCGCCACGTCGACCGTCACCGTAACCCCCATCGGCAGTTACAGCGGCAATGTTACGCTCTCGTGTCTTTCCGTCACTCCCATTGTGGTAGCGGCGCCATTCTGTTCGTTTCAATACCCAAGTGGCAACACATACGTTGTCGTAGGTGGCGGTGTGCCATCTACCGTCGCTATGACCATTACCGCCTTCGGCCCCACTCCCACTACGAGGCGGAATACTCCGCGCATCTACTATGCTCTGTGGCTCGCCGTTCCCGGGCTGGCGTTGCTGGGCGCGGGTGCGGGTAAAAATCGCAAGATACGTTGGCTCGGCCCTTTTCTTCTGATCGCCATCGCCGGCCTGCTTCTGCTGCCCGCTTGCAACAATGCCACGAACAACAATCCCGTTTCGAATTCTCCCAGCGGCCTCACCACTCCCAAAAACACTTATACCTTCACTCTCACCGGTGCCGACCAGAATGGCGCAGCCCCCAGCAATGCCACCACCGGCACAGGTGCTGCCACGGTGGCGCTGGCGGTCAACTGAAACGCTGAGCCATGCGGCCGCCGCCGACTTCTGCAACGCGTGGCACGGAATCATCGAGTGCCAGTGTGATTTTCCATTCGCGCCTCGCGCTCCCTGCCCTTTATCTTGTAACCCTCGCTGTTTTCGTCTCCCCGGCACTGGCCTCAAAAGCTGCCATCTCACCGGCTTCCAGTTCGTCGGCGATAAGATACTCCTCGCCCGCTCCGTCGCCAGAATACCCGGGTGAAGAAAAGGCCCGTCCTGTTGTGGTGCGCTGGAGCGAGGGTCAGCCGGGATGCACTTTCTCCCGTGGCAACGACGGAAAATATCGCTATGGCCTGTGGTCAGGCTATGTTGGCGTCATTTTCGCCGTGGACGCGCGCGAGATGCAGATCATCCGTCATCGCATCGAGCCCATCTTCGGAGTCTATCTGACCGTCCGCTACCGTGGGACGGCCAGTCTCGACGAAACTCCAGAGGGAATCAGCATGCAGTTCATGAAGCACTTCAAAGTCGTGCAAACCTCACTCAATCCCGACGACTACATCCAGAAAATCCAGTCCGACGCCGATACGCTGGACGACGAAACCCGGCGCGAGATCGCGAAACATCCTGACAGGAAGATGGCGCTCGAAACGCGTGCGCAGGATTACCAGAAATCGGTGAATGAATTAATCGAATTTCTGGGGCACGACACTCTTCGCCCTGCCCGCCTCGACCACGCGAATCCCGAGGTGAGCGGGTGGGTGTTTTTTACCACCAATAACAAATGGCTGGGAGGCTGGAAATCTCAGGAGGAATTCGTTCTGCGCATGCCGCTGGACGGCAAGGTCTTCGAGTTCCCGTTCAAACTTCCGCCCGAGCCCGGGGAGTTTCTGCTGCAGAAACGAGAGTGAGGCCCGGCTTCGGCTGTAGGGCTTCGGCTTTTGGGCTTCGGTTTTCGGGCTTGGACTGTCGGTTTTCGGGCTTCGACTGTCGGGCTTCGGGCTTCGGCGTTCGGGTGTGCGTGATTTTAGCCGCGCAGCGGCGTCAGAATGCAGCCCACGGCGCAAGCCGTGGGGTAGAAAGTGGGATAGAAACAAGCCCCGGAAGGGGCGAAAGAAACGCCGCCATAAGTCCGCTCAATGGGGCGACACCCGTACCGGCCCGATGGTCTTAAGCCGAAGCCCGACAGCCAAAGCCCGCCCTACGACGCTGCCCGCCGGCTTTGCCGTTTCAATTCATCCGCTTGCTGCATGACCACGTCGCGTAGCGACACCAAGCCTTTCAGTTCTTTGCCGTCGACGATGGGCAAATGCCGGAAACCAAACTCGTGCATGACGAATAAGCACTCTTCGATGCTCTCGTCCAGGTTGACCGCACGAGGATTCGGCGTCATGACCTCAGAAACCGCGGTATAGCCGGGCATGCGTCCGGCCGCGACAACGCGAGTCATGATGTCTCGTTCCGAAAAGATTCCGGCCAGTTGTCCGTCGCGCAGCACCGGCACGGCGCCGATGTTGTGCTCCGTCATGAAGCGCGAGGCTTCCAGCACGCTGCGGCCGGCATCGATGGAATATACTTTTCGGTCTTTCACAAGGTCGCGGAGGGTAAGCATGGCAAGCTCCTTTTCGAAGGTGGCAAGGCCCGTTTGGCGGGCGGCATTACTTTACCACAGGTAGGCGGGATCGTTTGAAAAACGGGGCCGGAAAATAACCCGGCGGCCTGGTTCAGGCCGCCGGACGGTATCCAGCTAAAGATGATTTAGAAACGGAATTGCGGGCCCAGACTCGCCTTCAGGTTGTTGTGAGCTCCGTTTAGAAATAGATGTCATCCCCAATTTCGGCACGAATACCAATCGGGCCGGCAAAAGCTTCGAAGCCTCCGCCCGGATATACCGCGAATCGTGTTGTCCCGTTGGTCAAGCCCACGGAATTGGTGAAACCAGTGGTCGCGTTGGTATTGGTGACAGTGAAATTATCGAAGCCGACCTTGCCCGTAAAGAACACGCGAAAGGGTCCCGATCCGGTCTGGAACTTTGGACCGAACAGCCCGTGAAGTGTGCGGAAGTGGGTCGTAACCAGTTCAGTGGAAACTCCATTGGTGAAAGTTTGCACATAGGTGCGCTGAAAGTCGTAACCCATTTCTGCCTCGAGCTGGACGCTGGGGCGGACGGCGACCGCGGCACGCCCGCCGAGACCTATGAAATTGTCTACTGGCCGGGCATCGCTAAACCGGAAGTATTCAGCGAAAGCCCCTATCTCAACATGGTCTGACTGCCCTTGAGCCCATAAGGCAGGAGCGGCGAACAACAAGGCTATGACTGCAAATTTAAAACAACTTTTCATGGCGGTGAACTCCTTAGGTTGAATGTTTGGCGCAATACACACTGATCCTGCAAGCGGGCAGAACAGAGTGGGATAAAACGAGCGGATACTTTGCCAATCAGATGAGGAGGAACCGGAAAAGAGTTGTTAATACGGAGTCGCGGCGGCACAGCTACAGGCTGCAGCCGTGCCACTTCCGCAATTTACCGGAGCTTCATTACTGCAGGTGATTGAGGTGCGATGGGGTGGCGTCGGCCGTGCTGTCGGAGCGCGGCGTCATCGAAACCACTATGTATTCCCGCTCTTTGCCGTCCAGGTCTTCCACCCGCAGCAGCATCTTGTCTTTTTCCAGGCGGAACTGGGCCTGCTCACCCACGGGCAGCAGCGCGGGATGTTTCTCGTCTCGCGGACGGATTCGATACACGACTTTCTCCGCCTGTAACAGATACTCCTGGCACAGCAGTTCCTGCGTCTTCTTCTGGCCGGAATCGGTTCCAATCATTTCGCCGGCAAAACTCTTGGCATCCTTCTCATCGACGCCGCACTTCACAGAATCCATCTGCAGCAATTTGCCCCCTTGGTAGGCCTTTGGCTCTTTCGCATAAGCCGCAGTTGCCAACAGCACAGGCGCTATCACCAGAAACTTCAATCGCATGGGATCCTCCAGAAGAAAAGGAAATGGTCATTGATTCCGGCGGCGAGCGGAGTCCCGATCGCCCCGGAGCGAACCTCACAATTCTTTCCAATTGAGCGGCTGACGGTTAGATCACGCAGGTCATCACCCGGAAGTAACTTTCGACATCAGGAACTCACCCCATTCTTGCCGCAGATCCTCGCGAGTTGTCGTCATTGATAAAACGATAAACGAATCCTGTGTCTAAAAATCCGGCCTTCTGCGCGCGTTATAATAGAAAGATTCTCAGTAGGCAAAATCGCTGTCTGTGGGCCGGGTACCTGTGCGGGCCGGCTTGTCTAGCTTGGCTGAGGGGTCTCGCTGAGAGCTGAAAGCCGACAGCTGAGAGCTAAGAACTGGTTTTCCATGGATTTCAAACTCGTTTCCAGTTACAAACCGCAGGGCGACCAGGGCACAGCCATTCAAGCGCTGACGCGCGGCGTGTACGACCGCGAGCAGCATCAGGTTTTGCTGGGCGTCACCGGCTCCGGCAAGACGTACACCATGGCCAAGGTGATTGAAGCCGCGAACCGTCCGGCACTGGTCATGGCCCACAACAAAACTCTGGCGGCTCAGCTCTATCACGAGTTCAAGAACTTTTTCCCGCACAACGCGGTCGAATATTTCGTTTCTTACTACGACTACTACCAGCCCGAGGCCTATGTTCCCGCGGCCGACCTGTACATAGAAAAAGAAGCGACCATCAACGACGAACTCGACAAGCTGCGCCTGTCTGCGACGCGGTCGTTGTTCGAGCGCCGCGATGTGCTCATCGTTTCATCCGTAAGCTGCATCTACGGCCTCGGCTCGCCGGAAGCCTACTACGGCATGATGCTGTTTCTGGAAAAAGGCCAGAAGATCAAGCGCGAAGACATCACCCGCAAGCTGGTCGACATTCTTTACGAGCGCACGAACGGCGAGTTCCGCCGCGGCACGTTTCGCGTGCGCGGCGACGTGATCGAGATCTATCCCACCTACGACGACATGGCGTACCGCATTGAGTTGTGGGGAGATCAGGTAGAGGCCCTGTCACAGATTGATCCGTTATTTGGCACCGTCAGGCAGAAATACATGCGGCTGCCGATTTATCCCAAGACGCATTACGTCATGAAAGACGAAACCCGCGCCTCGGCGGTGCAGTCGATCAAGAAGGAACTGGCATGGTGGGAGGCTGAATTGGAGAAGCAGGGACGCGTGGTCGAGGCGCAGCGCATCCATCAACGCACCATGTTCGATCTGGAAATGATTAAGGCCATGGGCTACTGCCACGGCATCGAGAACTACTCGCGGCACTTTACCGGACGCATGCCGGGCGAGCCTCCGCCCACGCTGCTCGATTATTTTCCCCGTGATTATCTGCTGTTCATTGACGAGTCGCACCAGACCGTGCCGCAGTTGCGCGGCATGTACGCCGGCGACCGCTCGCGCAAAGAGGTGCTGGTCGAGTACGGATTCCGCATGCCGTCAGCGCTCGATAACCGTCCCCTGACGTTTGAAGAGTGGGAGCATCGCACCAACCAGCTCATCTATGTTTCGGCCACGCCGGGCCCGTATGAACTGACAAAGTCGGCGGGCGTAGTGGTCGAGCAGATCATCCGGCCGACAGGATTGATCGACCCGGAGGTCGAAGTGCGGCCAGTGAAGGGCCAGATCGACGACCTGCTGCACGAAATTCGTGACCGCGTCAGCCGCGGCGAGCGCGTGCTGGTCACGACTTTGACCAAGCGCATGTCAGAAGACCTGGCCGAGTATTACGCCGAAGTCGGAGTCAAGTGCCGCTACATGCACTCGGAAATCGAAACGCTTGAACGGGTGAAGATTCTGCGCGATCTGCGCAAAGGCGAGTTTGATGTATTGATCGGTATCAATCTATTACGGGAAGGCCTCGATCTGCCGGAAGTCTCGCTGGTGGCCATTCTCGACGCGGATAAAGAAGGCTTTCTACGCTCGCAGGGATCGTTAATTCAGACAATAGGCCGGTGCGCGCGGCATCTGAACGGCCGCGCGATTCTGTACGCCGACCGCATGACCGACTCGATGAAGCGTGCCATGGACGAAACCCTGCGCCGCCGCGCGATTCAAACCGCGTACAACCAAGAGAACGGAATCACGCCAGAGTCGATCATTCGCCCGCTCGACATGACCCTGGCGGGAATCGTGGCCGCCGACTATACCGACTTGACGGGCGGCGAAGCCGAAGGCATGCCGGAGTTCAAGACGCAGGAAGAGTTGGATGGCTACATCGCCAAACTAGAAAGCGACATGCGCGAAGCCGCCAAGCAGTTCGAGTTCGAGAAGGCGGCGAAGTTGCGAGATACGATTAAGGAGTTGCGGACAAAGGAGTTCTTGTTCGCCTAAAGGCAACAAAAAGGGACGATTTCGCAGAGAATGGGAACCTGCCACTACCGCCCGTACGTCGCGCTAGCCGCCAGCGGCTTGCGATGAAACGTATAGCCGTCGAAGGTTTCAGACCGGAAGTTCAGGTTCGGGGCAACCAGCTTCTCCGTTTGGCTCAAGAAAAGATATCCGCCGGGCTCGAGGTAGAGATGCAGGCGCTCCAGCAACGCGATACGCTGGGCGCGGGAGAAGTGCGGCAGCACGTCCATGCAGAATATGCAGTCGAAGCGTCCAATATAGCCGGGGCGCGCCAGGTTCATGCAGTTGAACGTCACCAGGCTGCGTAACCGGGGCTTCACCAGCAAGTGTGTGGCGTTGGTCGAAGGGCTGGGCGATGCGCCGGAAATATCGTTCCTGGAGCCGCCCCCGATTCCGCGCTTGCCGCGCAATTCATCGTCAGCCTCATCCTGGTGCTGCAGCGCGGCGACGGGTGAGTTGAATTTCGAGAAGTAGCTTCGAATCGTCGCCGGCGGCAAGCCATCCAGCGCGGAATACCGGTACACGCCGCGGTCGGCAGTTTCAACGCTCTGCGGCAGCAAATCGCTGCCCACAACGTGAATCGACCAGCCCCCTGAGTTCGCCGGCCCTGTGGCGGCTGCGCTGTCTGCAATCCCTCCGCTCCGGGCGGCAGATTTCGCGTTGCCATTGCCCGCGCCTCCGGCGTTGCCATTACTGCCTGCCCCCAGTTGGCTCAAAGCGTCGCAAACTGAAATCGCAATCGAATACGTTTCTTCGCCGGTCGCACAACCCGCGCTCCAGATGCGCAGCGGGCTGGGCCCATCCGCCGACTTGCGCGCGCAAAGTTGCGGAATCACCTGCTTGCCAAGCGCGTTGAGCGCTCCGGGATGGCGAAAGAATCCGGTGTTGGTATTCACCAATCCCTCGAGCAATGACGGCAACCGGCTTGGATCGTTATCGGGAGCGCGAAGCGATTCCAGCAGCGTCGCCGACGATCCCAGCCCCTGGGTCTCCACATACTCGGCGACGTGCGCCGCCAGCGCACTGTTGGGACAATCGAGAACAATTCCGGTTTGGCGCTCCACCAGCAGGCGCAACTCGGAAAGTTCGTGTTCGAGGATGGTGCTGGTTGCCATGAGTTTGTGCATAAAGTCAGTTCCCGTCGTCGGTCGTCAGTCGTCGGTCGTCGGTCGTCAGTAGTGCCGTTGCATCAATCGCCGGCTACGGCGGCAATGCGATATTTTCCGGAGTCGTGTCGCGCCTGTTGCGCCACCACATTCATTTCCTTCTCCAGCGAGGAAAAGCGTTGCAGTACCTCGTGGATGCGAAGGGTCATGTTGCGAATGGTTTCAATCTGCCCGCGCGCCTGCGCCGATAAGCTGCCAGGCTCGATCAGCAGCAGATCGGAATTGCCCAACAGCGAGGTCAGAGCGTTATTCAGCCCGTGGCGCATCTCCAGCATGTAGCGGCCGAGCATCGCCTGGCGCTCGAGCATGGCGCAGGCTTGCTCTGCATCCCGGGCTCGCCCTTCGGCCGAGGCGCGCAAAATGGCTTCTCCCGCAGCCAAAACCAGGCCGTCCAACCAGTTCTCATAGAAGCGCAGCACACACGTGCGCGGCCAGCGCTCGCGCACCAGTTGAGCCGTGGCAGCGTCTTGACAGACACAGAACAGAGGCTGTTGCGTCGAGTGCAGCGGCTCCAGCACCACCGACAACCGCTCGCGACGCAGCGGCCCCACAATGGCGACCGCAAAGTTATCGACGGAGCGGGGCCAGAGATCTCCGCCAAGCATGGTAAATGTGGGCACCAGCCGCTCCATTTGCCAGCGCGCGGTAAGGCTCCGGGAGAATTCCACGTCATCGGAGATTATGAGTACAATCGGTTGCTCCACTTGCAGCTTTCCTTTTTGTCCGAACCCCGAAGTTTTGCCTGACTCTTTAAAATCACCGCTCTTGCGGCTGCCGAGGAAACGGAGGCACACCCTTTATTTCTTCTGCCCCGGCTCCTGATCGGTGCTCCAGTCCTGCGGCGTAGCTGAGATTTCAAACTCTGGCGTCTCCGCCTCCGTTGCCGTAAACTGCGATTCCTGCGGCTCGGGCTCAGTCCCCGGATGCGCATTCGCGCTCTCGCCCGCTCCGGCTCCGGCCGCGGCCACCGCCGCCTTGGGCGCAGCCGGCGGGATGGCAGGGGCGGTCTTAGCGTCAGCCTCAGCCGCGGCACTCCCACTGAGTGCGTTTTCCACCGACGCACGCAGGTCCACCAGCATCCGCAATGGCTGCCCAGACGAATACTCTGCCTGAAACATGACCTTCCATGACTGGCAAATCATGCGCAAACGGATAATCGGTTCCTGAGCGGAGAATTGCGCGCGCCGGCAATCGATGGTCTCCACCCCTTTTTCATCCAGTTCCGTAAGGCCATCGAGAATGCTGTTCAAATCGGCAAGCATCAGGCGGAAGAAAACCCGCCGCATGAGATATCCGAAGCGCGTGAAGGCGACCAGAGCGATCGGCAGGTAAAAAAGATCGCCGGCCTGGGATTTCGCCTTGCGCCCCTGCTCCAGTATGCCGCCGTGCAGCAGTTCATCTAGGGAACGGCAGCGGCGCGCCGAGTCGAGAACGCGATCCAGAGCGTTCAACCATACCGGAGTCTTCAGCTCAACCGCACCCAGCACCGGCTCCAGGCTTTGTGCCACGTAAGCAAGATCCGCGCCGCTGTCGTCAAGGTCGGTGGGCGCGTTCTGGCTGAAAAACTGCACCAGCAGGAAATCAATTTTGTCGCGCGCGGAATCACTTCTCGTGGTCTTACTCAGAAGATGGCGTGCCAGAAGAACCAACCCTTCGGCGTCGACCAGTGAACTGGTTTGGAGGAATTGGCGCAACTGATGAACCTGTATGCGTTCATCCATCGCGTTCAGCCATTGTTGTGCCTGCTCAACCGATTCCGGCCCCGGCGTCTCCACTTGCGCTTCAAGATCGCCGCATGGCGGCGCTTCGATGACAAACTCGCGCGCCAGTTCAGCGTAAATGGGATGCAGACCGCGTGCGCTCGCCCAAAGGCCCGCCAGATCGGGCGCAGGGGCTGATTCCGTTGTTGATTGCGATGATGTGGGTTGCGAAGGCGTCATGATTTCACGATCCAGTTGGGAACTTGAGCAAGAAAGCGGGCGGCAACGATGGTTGTGCAGGAACTATATTGCACGGCGACCACAGACGCTTCCGCGTCCAGCGAGCCATCCGAGTTGCGCAGCCTCACCACATCGCCAAATTCCAGCGGAGTGGAGCAGGCAAAAAGCACTTCCCGTGAGGTCCCGAATTCAATCACCGTAGTTTCCTGTACGCTCCCCGCAGGATCGCTAGCTTCGTAGTGCCGCGTAAACTGGACCGGAATGCGCACGGGTGAAGCCTCGGGAAAGAAACGGGCCAGTTCAGCGACGCGGCCGGTTTGCGCCATCGGTGATGGCGATGTAGCTGATTGCGCCATAAAGGTCATGTGGGAACAGCTGCCCTCGCCCAGGGAACTCATGTCGGGACAGCCCGCCCAGGCTGCCCGGGCGAAGCCCGTACTCATTCTGGCTCTGAATGCGAGTTGGGGCTCCCCTGTTCCCGGTTAGGAATCCTACTCGGGGAGCCTGAACACGCGGTTTCACCAGAACTAAGGAGCACGACCCAGACCACAGTGCGGAACGGAAGGATTAGCACTCAGGCGCTAGCTTTTTCAGCAGTTTAGAAGGTCGTTGCGGAACCTGCAGGAGCGAGATCCCAAACCATCGTCTCAGGGTGAGACACAAGTCTCAACTTCCCGGTAGCCGGGAGAATGTTCACCGGCAGTCCATGGCCTGCGCCACTCCAAGGTGAAAACTTATCCTTTAGCCAACCCAATACCAGATGGCAACAGCTAGCTGTGCGTCCAAAACCCAAAACCAGCCTTCTAAGTCTTCTTTCAATACTGCCAGGTTACTCCCGGATAAAGACTCGGCACCCGATATGCGCGATAGGCAAACATCGGCAGCGGGATGTCCATTTTCCACACTACTTGCGGGGTAGATGTCTGCGTCACCTCCTGCACCTCAGACGCTACGTTGGGACCAGGCTCGACTAAGGGAGCATTCACATCGAACTCTATATCTCCATTTGCCAGTTGCACGAGACTGCCGCCCCATTGGGAAAACAGCCCCCCTGGCTCGTAATCCCACGACAGGTCCGCCACCATCGAACTCTCATCGACCTGGAATACAGTGGCTCTTGAATAACAATCGGGGGGGCCTGGAATGGTGCAGAGCGAGCCGCCCGCATTGAGAACCCGATAGTCTCCATTGTCCCAGAGACCCAACGTGGTTTGCGAGCCGGTTTGGGCAATCACTGACGGAAAATGCTGAAACGAGAACCAAACACTGGGATCGCTGGTGGGGACGCCGCCCTGCGTCAACGCAAAATCGCCGTCATAACCCAGCCGCCACAAAACATTCCCCGTCCCTGCTCCATTGCTGTAGTTGATTTTCAGCACCCAGGACTGGTGGCGCATCGATATGAGAATGTTGCCGTCACCGGGCGAATAAACCAGGGCGTTACTGTGGGTCCAGTCAAGCACGTTGTTCATTAACGCGGGGGCGAGATGCCGGTTGACATCCAGGTAGTCGAAACTGTTCCACGCCCAAACCGCATTCCAGTTCGAGTCCAAGTCAATCACCGCATCCCCTTGAACCGTAATCGTTCCCGTGTATCCGGCAAGGTTCGTAAAGTCCTTAAAGCAATTTACCAGCACAATCAGATGGCCGTTATCGAGCGGCAGCAGGTCATGGTGATAGCCGGCCGGCACAAAATCGAATCCTGCCGCTTGCGCTTTTTGCTGCAGGACATCGATCGACATTTCCCTGATAGTGGTCCCGCTCAAATCCACTTCCCGCAGGATTGAGCCGGGCGATTGCTGGCTGCTTGTGAGGCTAAGGATGAAATGACTGTTGGGAAGCGGCTTAATGGTGAACGGATAGTAGGTCGCGTCGACGTTGTAATACCAAATCGGATTAGCGTCGCGATCCGTAAAATACAGCTGCATCATATTGGCCGTGGGCGCAATGGTGTCGATCAGTTCGATCCCCGCGCCCTCTGAAGTCGGTTGAGGCGGGTCCGGCCGGGTAACCTGAAGCGCGGGAAACGTTGCCGTCGAAGGCAGTGCGCCCGTCGTGAAGGTTGCGTCGGCTGTCTCGGTCGTAGCGGTGCTCCCACTGCATTGGACTTCAGCGCGCATGTGATAGGTTGTTCCAGCCCGCATGCCCGCCACTAAAATGACGGTCTTCGAGTAATAGCCGGCCACAGGGTACCATGCTGTGCTTCTGCCGTAAGTCGTATCCGGACCAAATTCGACCATTGCCTGTCCCGGACATTCGCTGGCCACCGTGTATTGGGCGACCAGAGGATTGCTGGACGGGGCGACGGAGCCTTCGTTGGCGCCAAACCCACCTCCGCAGGCAGACATCAGTGTGCAGGCAGTGGAGAGGAATAGATAATTCAGGTTTCTCCAGATTCGGGTTGTTGTATTCTTACCCTGATGCTGCGATGGAAGCGGAGAGCAACAGCCTGCAAGCATCCACATCCCCCTTAATTAAACGTTAGGCATCTCTGTTCGACTCCTAAACAGTCACGGATTGTACTCCAACGAACCGGGATGTTTTCCACAGCCCTCGTATTACAGTCTGCCCTGCCTCGCCCCTTTCCTTACACTCAACCGGTCAACTTTCCCCTTCCTGCTGAGCATCCCGCCTCAGTCTCCGCTTGAATTACCCGGCTATCTCGTGTAGCGGTTCCCCTGCCGGAGAGAACGGACGGGCGTGCTCGGTATGTTAGACTGGCCGTCGTCCATCCTCAACCCAGGAAACTTTAGACGAACGGATTAGTTCCGGCGTAGACCAAACTGCTGTTTTCGGCATCGAACCGGACACAAATTCCTGCGAAATTGCAGTTTCGCGAAAGAAAGCTGGACGACAACTTATGCAAAACTCACGCAAGAAGTTGAACTGGCGAGGCGCTACGCTCGGGCTCGCGCTAGCCACTTTCGTACTTACTCTCACCCTTTTCCCCTCGCGCTCCGCCGCGCAGAACGATCAACCGCAAGACGATCCACCCACTCGCGTCGCCCGCCTCGGCTACATGGAAGGCTCGGTTTCCTTCCAGCCCGCCGGTGAAGACGAATGGGTAGGCGCAGTTGACAACCGGCCCCTGACCACGGGCGATAAGCTGTGGGCCGACAAAGGTTCGCGCGCCGAGCTCCAACTCGGCACGGCTGTAATTCGCCTTTCCGAGAATACTGGCGTCTCATTTCTGAATCTCGACGACCACACTGTACAAGTGCAGCTAAGTTCGGGCGCGATCAACATCCGCGTGCGTCGCCTCGACCGTGACGATGACTTCGAAATCGATACTCCAAACCTGGCCTTCACCCTCTCTCAGGCCGGCAGCTACCGCCTCGCAGCCAGCGACGATGGAAGTAACACAACTGTCACCATTCGCGCCGGCGACGGCGAAGCCACCGGCAACGGCCAAACCTATAGCGTCCACGCCGGCCAAACAGCAACCTTCAGCGGAACGGATTCGTTGAACGCGGACGTGGAACAGGTCGGCGATCCCGACCAGTTTGACACCTGGGCGGATGGCCGCGAGCACCGCCATGACGCGTCGCGCTCAGCCGAGTATCTCTCGCCCGAGACCGTCGGCTACGACGATCTCGACGATAGCGGCGACTGGCGCGACGGCGGCGAATACGGCCACGTCTGGTTTCCCCGGGTCCAAGCGGATTGGGCGCCCTATCGCGAAGGCCACTGGGCCTGGATCGATCCCTGGGGTTACACCTGGGTCGATGACTCGCCCTGGGGCTATGCTCCATTCCATTACGGCCGCTGGGTGAGCGTGGAAGGCCGCTGGGGCTGGATTCCCGGACCGCGCGCCGAGGTGCCAGTCTATGCTCCCGCGCTCGTCGTCTTCATCGGAGCCGGCGGCGGCTGGGGAGGCAATATCGGATGGTTCCCGCTGGGCCCACGCGAAGTCTTTGTGCCTTCGTATCCCGTCAGCCGCGGGTACATGACGCAGATCAACGTCAGCAGTACGACCGTCAATGTGACGCAGGTGACCAACGTCTATAACACGACCATCGTCAACAAAACCACCAACATCACGAACGTGACCTACGTAAACCGTACGGTTCAGGGTGGGGTGACGGCAGTGCCGCAAAACGCGTTTGCCAGCGCTCAGCCGGTCGGGCGGGCCGCGGTTAAGGTTACGCCGCAGCAGATTGCCTCCGCGCCGGTTTCCTCGCGGGTTGCAGTGAATCCCACTCCAGCCGCGGTTATGGGGGGGAAGGCTTCCACCGCGGGTCACGTCGCCGCTCCGCCGGCAGCAGTGATGAGGCGGCAAGTCGTCGCCAAAGCCACTCCTCCGCCTCCGCCTGTTCCGTTTGCCAAAAAGCAGCAGGCCATGGCGGCACATCCAGGACAGCCTATTGCCAAGCATGAGTTGGCCAGCCTTCGTCCGGCAGCAGCAGCACATCCGGCGGTGAAGATAGCGCCTCCAGGAAAACCTGCCACGCCAACCACCGGCCATCCCGCCGCACAGCCTAACGGCGCCCGCCCGGGACAGCCCGCCGCTCCAGCCAATCAGCCAGCGAATCGGCCGGGTACTCCGCCACCTGCGGCGCAACCCAATCGCCCCGCACCCAATCAGCCGCCGGCCGCTCAGCCGAATAAGCCTGAGACCAATCGGCCAGCTGAACCCAATCGTCCTCCAGCCGCGCAACCGAACCGGCCACCGGCGGCTCAACCCAGCAAGCCGGAAAATCGCCCGGCTGAACCCAATCGAACGCCAGCGGCTCAGCCCAACCGGCCGCCCGCCGCTCAACCCAGCAAGCCGGAAAATCGCCCGGCTGAACCCAATCGAACGCCTGCGGCTCAGCCCAACCGGCCACCCGCCGCTCAACCCAGCAAGCCGGAACCAAACCGGCCGCCGGCAGCC